>Ga0209511_1000005_pt1 | contig 491677 bp, 274 predicted proteins | sample SSSSmetaG_FD_184141 | JGI IMG/M metagenome (GOLD analysis project Ga0209511, IMG submission 184141) | Glacier valley bacterial and archeal communities from Borup Fiord, Nunavut, Canada, to study Microbial Dark Matter (Phase II) - ​SSSS... | ecosystem: Environmental > Aquatic > Freshwater > Ice...
TTCACATGAAGATATGTTCTGTGTCTTTTCAATCCTTTCACTTCTATGTTTAATCAATTCAATCTTATTTATCTTATTGTTTGTAATAATGATTGATCTGGTTTGAATATTTATCTCCTCTATTTGAGATTCTATAATTAAGCATTTGTTTTGTGTAAAATACTTGTTTATACTGTATAAAAGACTGCTAAATGTTTGATCTGTTGTGTATTTTGAAAACTGAGTAGTAAAATATAATGATATTGTATTGACTTGTATTTTTTTATATATTGAAATTGTAATTCTAATAATGTCATCTTTAAGTTGATACTGTGAATCACAGTCTTTATAAAAAGATAAATAGTCTTCATTTGCTCTAAACTTTAATGGATCATTACTATCAATTTTCACGGAAATTTCATAATAATCTCTTTGATTTACCATTTCAAGAAGATTCCGAATTGAATCAATAGATGATTCATTCAGTGACAAATTCTGACATGTAAAACTCAATTCAACTATTTCAAGATTTTCTATGAATGTTACATTTACAGCGTCGCTTGCAAAAAATTCAATTATTTTTTGTTCAAATTTAGATTTCATCATTTCGTAATATACCTTTAAGATAATTATATCCTTCTGTTGATTTTATATAAACCCACTTTGAATCATCTGGTCTAACTTTAACCTCAAAAATTTGGTCCATGTCGACTTCTTGTTTTAGTGTTAAATCTATTGTGTCGGACAAAGGAATAATTGTTTTAATTTTACTCGTTATCAATGAACGAACAATATTAAATCTATTGTCGAATTTACATTTAACTGACAATTCTCTTAATTTATTCGAGTAAACAGACATGTTGATTTCCTGAGAGTATGGTTGATAATCCCTGTAGATTAAAATAAATTCGTCCATTGAGAACTCTACATGGTTACGAAAATGACCGATACTCATATTTCTTAAGATAACATAATCCGTTTTCGATTTTTGTTTTATCGGTTGTAGAATTTTACTTTCAATTGCATTAAACGCATTTTTAGTATTATCTTCGTCATTTCTCAGGCTCTTTAAATCTAAAAATTCCTTCCACCAGTAACCTGATACAGTCGCATTTGTATCATAAGTTGAAATTCTATAAATTGTATTGTCATTTCTAATATTAGCAGTAAAGGCTTTATAAATCTTTTTCTTTAAAGGTAAACCTGTTCTAATATTTCCAAGATCATCTAAAAAATCATCATAATCAGCTTTAGAAATAATTATTTTTCTTTCATTTTCTGTCATTTGTACAAGAGAAATTATCAAAATTCCTTTTTGAATTTCTTTATTAAGCCTGTCAATTTTCTGCTGCCCAATTATTTCTGCTTCTAGTAGTTTGTTTGCAATTCGATTACAACTCAGATCATATTCATTGTCTATAATAATTTTATTTAGAAGAGTGTAAAATTCTACAGTATCAGATACAAATTCAAATACTTTATCACTTTCTTTCTCTGTTATTGTTTCTAATAACGACAAAATATAACTTCTAAGATTACTATTAGCCTGTAAGTTTAATAGATTTTCAAGTGTTTGTGTTGAATGATCAATTCGATAGAGCTGATTAAAGATTATGTTCATAATTTTATTTTTATAGTTGATTTTTATTTTAGACATTTCTTTTTCTTATCGCTAATAGTATATTATATGTCAAATTTGTAGATTTCTACGTCTTTTTTTTCTATAATAGGGCATAACACCAAGATATCATCACTTCAAATCCTGTATTCATTTTTTTTTGTTCATACATCCGTCTCATGTTAATTATAAGTAGGTTCAAATTACATTTCTCTGAACTTAAACCAGATTTAGTTTCGTAACTTACACTTGATGTTGTTATTGTTTACAACCACTTTATTTAACGCTCACGTTCTACCAACAGTGCAAAATGTAGTGTAACTAAGACTTCATACTGGGTCGTACCGACCTCACGAAGTCTTATATATTAAGTGCAAGGAGTTTTATTTTCCTGATATATATATCTGACTTTTAGTCGAAGAAGTTTAGTTGCGATTGTTGAGTATTTTGAGAGTCAGATTTTCTATTCAGAATCTTCTTCACTGTAGAAAATAAATTTTCTAGGTTTATTATCGTTATTTTTCTATCTTCTTTTATTAACTGTCTATTTAAATCAAATTTCGGGTTATTCTCATCGGTATTAGAATCATAAATGACAGCTCTTGGAATAGAATAATTAAGTGCGTATTCCATTGCTAATCTTGAACCACTGTCATTACCTTGATTGTTTTTTGCATAACTTGCAGACAAAATTATATAGTCACTAAAAAGAGCTTGCAGTCTATCACGCTCTTGATATCTACTATTAAGTTCCATTTTCGATTTAATGTCCTCATAATATTCGGTAATCAATAAACCTTTGTTAATGACAATTTCTTTAGCAAAATTTGCATTTGAGGAGGGCAAAATATTATTTAGTGGGCTGGGTAAAATTGCAACGGTGTTACCATTTGATTTTAGAGCTTGACTGTGTGCAATTGTATCACAACCTAGTGCAAGTCCACTAATAATTGTAGCTCCTTCTTTAACTAGTTCATCAACAAGATTTCGTTCTGCTTTTTCAATATCAGAATCTGGTATCAACAAACCAATTACTGCAATATTTTTATTATTTATGTTCAAGAGATTCAGATTACCTTGATAAAACAATACGATTGGTTGTTCGCTGTTTTTTACATTTCCTCTGTGCTTTGGGAAATTTTCATCACCGATTGAGACTATTCCATCAATACAATTTTCTAATTTCTGAATTTCAAGTTTTATTTTTGTTCGTTTGTATTCAAATTCTTCTAAATTAGTTTTATTATTTTCTTTCAATTCAATGTTTAACAATGTAATGATTTTTTCATGTGTTTCATTACCTTTCAGATTTTTTACTATCCAAGCTCTTCCAATACCCTTATAGGTTTTTGCAGTTAAAATATTAATTGCGTTTTCTGTATAAACCATTTTAATTCTCCTTTTTATTATTTAAAATTGACTACACTGCTCGACCAATTGCATAGAAAACTACTGATTTTGCACCATTTTCTAAAAGTGCTTGTATCGCGTCTTCGTCAATGTTCACTGAGCCTGTATATAAATCATCTATCAATAAAATATCTTTATCTTTTACATTATTTGAAATTGAACAAGTTCGTGTTGTAATACCTGGATAAGGCATGTCTCCATTTCCGCCATAACCAGCTCGGTTCCTATGTGTTGTCCTTGTATCTGTGTGTCTAACAATGAAATCCGTACCATTGCTAAATCCACTCAGTCTATCTACTACATTGTGAATAGTAGATTTTAATAGTAATTGATTTGGGTTATAATTCACTTTTGCTCTTGCGATAACACAAACTGTAAGATTGTTTGATTTTGTTGTTTTAAGAATTTCAGGTAAATCATTTGATAAGATATTACTTAAGCGTTGAACAGCTATTTGCAAAACATTTTCAGAATAAGGTGTAATGTCATTTTTAAGAGTACAAATAACATTTTCAACAGTTCCGTCTGTTCTCCATCTTCCGCCTCCACCATAATAATCGGAATTATAAAATGCTTGAATACTTTTACTCAAAAATTCATTGGGTTCAATTGTGAGTGTGTTCATTTTTCATAAATTTAAAATGTTATTACTAGGGATACCTGCATTTTTTGCATCAATAATTTCTGGTTCTTCATTTTCAAAAACAATAACGGAATTTGGTGAAATATTTAAACTGGTTATTGCTTTTTGATACTTATTAGTTCTGGTCACATTGTCACAGCATTGTCTATAAAAGATTTCACTGAATTTTTCAGTTAGTCCGAAATGGTTAAGTGTTAACAATGCTCTGTCTTTACGACAATTTGTAACTAAAACAGTTATATTGGTTTCTGAATATTTAAAAAGAATTTCTGCAACCCTTACAATAAGTATTGTCTCGTTTAAGTATTCTGAGTAAATCCTTTCTTTTTCTATAATTACTTTTTCATATTCTGCATTACTCAAATTTGGTATTGACAATTTTAGAGTACTGCGATTAAATCTTTGGTCAGAATTATAAATTAAATCATTTTCAATACCGATTACAGTTTGAATGGATTTCTTGTATGATAGAAAATTAGCAAAATTTGTATCTATTAACGTACCGTCCATATCAAAGAATATAACTGTTTCAGCAGTTATTAATTTGTCAAAGTCCAGTTTTGTTTCATTTGTTCTGTCCATTTCTTACTTATTACTTTGTTCAACCTTTTACGCCATAGAAAATGTGTAGAATTTAACGTTTTTTTTTACACTTGCACCTAACATCAATATATAATGAATTGCTCATAAATCTATCTAATCAATATCATCAAATGTCTATATTACCATCTATACGGTTATTCATGTATCTTCTGGAATAATGCAAATCAGGTTTCATTTTTCTCAGGGTCTATTTAATTATTCACTATAGATAGTTTAGTGAAGGGTAACCTGGTCTATAATTAGTGTTTTAATTTTCAGTTCCAATACTGATATTTAAAATTTATATTATCTTAATTATTTTACTATTTCTCATCCCTCCACTATCCCAATCTCCTCTTCCGTCAACCCATACAACTGATAAACCAATTGGTCGATCTCGGATTCTATTTTGGTGGTGTCAGTCAAATAATTTAATCTTTTACTTTCAAAGATAATTCTAGCTAAAGGGGATATTTTATTAAATATATCATTAGTTATAAGAGGATAATTCTTTAAATCTTTGACAACCAGTTTCGGAAATAAATTACGATTACCTTTTACTGTTTGGCGAATATGATAAAAACTAATCAATTTGGAATTTAAATAACCCAATAATGAGAATAAATCTAATTTGTTATCTTTTGGAAGTATGTTAAGTATACTTTTATTATTTAGATACACTTCCTCAATATAGCATGCTTCTATAACATAAGGGAATTTTGAAGTTATTTCACGGATTAAAATTCTGGGAGTTGAAAATTGTTCAAAAGACTTCGGTTGAGATAACCATTTTCCATGTCTTAGCCATTGTCCTGTCCATGAAATATTATACCTTTTCACATCGGAACCACCTAGATATTTATAAGTGTCAGAATCAAACATATATTTATAATCATAAATGTGATTCTTTACATCTTCCGCAGATTGTTTTGGTATACCTTTACCTTGCTCATACGCCTGCAGTCCCACTCTTACATCATAATAATTCTCTAAAGGAAATGAATTCCCTTTAATTTTATCTATAATAATTGATTCTTCATTAGAGCTTGTTGTATCAATAATACTATTCCTATTTTTTAACCAACTACTTTGTTCAACAATTGTCAAATCTTCAAAATTGGTTTTTCTACTAATACCACATCCAAATTTAGTACTTTCATTTATTAATAAATTCCTATCATATATAAGAATACTAGCTTCAACATTTACATCTTCAAATGTTTCACCAAGTAAATTAAGAATACGAAGTATCTTGGTATTTTTTAATAAATGCTCTCGGACTTTATAAGCAGATTCCATTCCTGTCCATGAATTTGGGATTATAAATGAAAACTTTCCAGTATTTCTTAATAAATTAAATCCTCTTTCAATAAAAATTAAAAATAAATTTGGTTTCTCATGTATTAACAAATAATTAGCATAGAAATAACTTTTATAAGATTCACTAAATGTCTCTCTTGAAAGTATATACGGCGGATTCCCAATCACCACATCAAATCCCACAAAATCACCTTCATCGCTGAGTACTTCGGGGAATTCAAAGCGCCATTCAAAGGCATTTTCGTATATTTTATTGTTGCGGATTTCTTCCAGCTCGGCGTCCAGTTTGAATATCTTTCCTGTTTTTTCTTCTACAGCCTTATTGAATTTCGCCTTTTCAGCTTTCGAGAGTTCAAACAGTTGCGTTTGATTGGAGAGTTTATACAATTCACCGCGGAGGGTGTTGAGTGTGGTCAGCCGTTTATCGTTGGAGGCTATTTCACTGACGAAATCATTTTTTATTTCGTTGATCAGCTTTTCCATGGCCCGTTTCTCGTCCTTGCTTTGTGCATTCCTGTAGGTCATCACCGCCAGCCTGTAACTTTCAATATTCCACTTGCTGCCCTTCAGTGCCTTTTTAATATCGGTATCCAGCGCGTACCGGCTAATCAATGAATTCCCGCACTTGATATTGATATCTATATTGGGCAGGGTTTCCAATTCACCCGACGAACGGTAATACGCATTTTTCAACAATTCTATCCACAAGCGCAACCGGCATATCTTTACCGAGTTGGGGTTTAAATCCACACCAAACAAACAGTTTTCAATGATCGTTTGCTTTTCGTGAAACAGGGTTTCCTGTATGCGTTGGTTTTCGCGGTTGGTGGGATTATATTCGAACAGTTTGCCATCCTCGTCGGTAACTATCAGCTCGTCGTTTTCAACTTCCACGGCATATTCTTTCAGGCGCTTTCCGTCGCGGTCGGTCAGTATCCTGAGTTCGCTCTTGATGGCAATAATCTCGTTGAGTGCCGATACCAGAAAGTGCCCCGAACCAACTGCCGGGTCGCAAATCTTTAATGAATTTAAAATAGTATTGGCTTCGTTGCGGTCTTCTATTTTGTCGTAAAGTTCATGTATACCGGCGCAGTTCCAGTTTTTGGTTTCGTTGAACTTTTGTACCACGGCACGCCTGATGGTTTCGCGGCACATATACATGGTGATAAACCCGGGTGTAAAGAACGAACCATCTTTGTAACCGTTTATCTTTTCGAAGATTAGGCCCAGCACCGAAGCATTAATCAGTCGTTTGTTATCTTCCTGTATATCTTCGCCGCCCTCGCTGCTGAAGTCATAGGCATCCAGAAACGCAAACATATATTCGAGTGCATTCAACGAATTGGTTGATTTTTTACCGTTGCTATCTTTTATTACCGTCCCGGGTATAAAAGGTAGTTCGATATAGTCTTCCAGTCCGCTGGCCAGAATAGTAAGATGTTCCAGTTCTGTCGGTTCAAAAAGGGAGCTGTTCAGGTAAGGTACCTGTCCGAAAATGTCTTTTATTTGTTCATCTCGTTCATTGGTCTTTTTTGCCAGCACACGGAAAAACAGTTTGTCCAGATCATCGTAGTCGCGTATCTTCGTGCTGTTCAGAAATGCATACGCTTTATTCCCTTTGTGGTACGAAAGCATTTGTGCTTCGAGCAGTTTCAGAAAAAGAATACGGTTTATCCAGGTGATAACCAGATCGAGCGCCACATTAAACAACTGTTCCTGATAATTAGCACCGTAGGAAGTCAGTTTCGGTAAGCGGGCTAGTTTGTCGTGGCTATCGAGCTGTATAATCGTATTTTCAAGTAGTGAGCCGTTATTGCGTTCACCTTCTTTTTTTCGTTGTATCAGCTTTTTGCCACCGTCTTTTGTTTCGGTGAGCCCGATGATATGCAGCAATTCGGTATAAAATGTTTTATCGAGGCTGTTGCTGTCGTTGGCGAATGGAAGTTTTAATAAATGTTCCGGCGACAGGAGTTTAAACAGGGCAATCAGGGAGTTGTCATCCTTCTTGTCGCTGTTGCGCAGGGGTTTGTCGTAATCCTTTATATTGAAGTAGGTAAAAGTAATTTCGTGTTTTATCCCTTCAATGGCAGGTGCAGCTATCTCTTTATAAAAGAATTCGGTTTTATTACCACCGGCACGTCCTTCTTTAAAATCAATAAATTGCTTTACCAGGGCTTTGTTTTGTGCAAATGCTTTTTCAAACAGGTGTGCATCGAAAATAAACCATTCGTAAATGTTAGTAGCAACCAAATGTTTTATTTCAGTATTTTTCAGCGTAATCCGTTCATGTAGATAATAAAATACCAGTTCCTGAAAAGCTTTGCTGTTTATATTATCGGTCCGAATCATTTCGGCTTTGTTGGAATGATTCTTAGCTTCAACAATAACACCCACAGAAGTAGATGCATTATTTCCGTTGTGTATTACAAGGTCATTACGCCCTTTGGTATTGATAAAATGTTTATCACCGTAATAAGTATTCTTTAAAAAATCAGAAACGAGGTTTTTATGGAACTCTTCCAATTCGCTCTTATTGATATTGTCAATCAGTGTGATCAGATTCTTTTTAAATAACTCAATTTCCGGTCGGTTGGGTTTTACTTTCAGGAAGGCTTTATTAAGGGCTATTCGTGGTTTAAGTATATTTAAATCCATAAAGTGCTTGTTTCAATAGATAGAATAGTCGTTAAACCAAGTGATGATTTTTCCGTTTTTTCAGCTTAATAAGATTCCCGGTTAAGAAGAAAACCCTGAATTAACTTTTTCAACGCTCAAAAATACACATTAACTTTTATATAATCATTCATTTTATTAATTTATATTGGAATTAGTTTAAAATGCTATTGACGGCTTCTATACTGACGGCTTCTATACTGACGGCTTCACTAATAATTTTACAACAGATAATAATGACGGCTTCACAATACTGACGGCTTCACTAATAATTTTACAACAGTTAATAATGACGGCTTCACTTTGGCTTAGGGTTTTGAGGTGATAGTGAAGCCGTCAGTATAGAAGCCGTCATTACTTCGCTGCAACTGACGGCTTCACTAATAATTTTACAACAGATACTAATGACGGCTTCACTTTGGCTTATGGGTTTGTGATTATAGTGAAGCCGTCAGTATAGAAGCCGTCAATATTACTCCAGACTCAGAACTCAAAACTACCAACTACCAACTATCTGCATCGCACTGAAACAACCCACTTTCTATGGCCTGGGCAATCAGTTCAGCTATATTGTGAATTTTTGTAGCCACCCTGATTCTCTGGCGGTATGAGCGTACGGTATTATACTTTATAACCAGTATTTCGCCTATTTCTATATCGGAATAGCCTTTGAGAATCAGGGTAAGCACTTCTGCCTGGCGCGTTGAGAGTTTTTTAAACTTTTCCTGTACCTCCTTGTTGAATATGTCCTTGCATGCCTTGGTTATATTATTGTTTGTCTGCTTGTCTTTTGGGAATTCGAAGACATTTACCTGCACCTCTTTGATGGATCCGTCGGGAAAGTAATCGCATGCGGATACCTGGCAATAGTACCAGAAATAAGCATTCCTGAACTTATCCTGTGCCCGGTAAAGGGTCGTAACCATGGCTTCGGATTTATGCTTCTCCAGTTTTTTCAGGGTCTCCTCCAACACATGCAGGTCCGCGGGATGCAAATAGTCCCGGAAATGCGCAAAGCCCCTTTCCCTTATTTCGGGTAAGGTGAGCTGCAGGTATTCGAGTCGCCCCGTATTCATCCAGCTGATGTGGCAACTGCCCGCGTTGCGGGGTATTTTCAACGCGATGAAAAATGTAATTGTATTCTGGGAATTGCCGACCATAGCGAGATATTTTGCATTTTCGGCAGATGCATCGGCTTGCGGGGAAAGATTGTCGTGCTCCATAGAATTGAAATAAATTTAGATCCGGTAAAAATAAATTTATATATTTATGCAAATGTAGTACAATTGTATTACAAATAACAAAATTATATTATTTATTTTTGCATCAACATTTTCGGGAGAGAAAATAAAAAAAGCAAAAGTTGCGCATGGAGCCCTGTTTCCTAAATTTCTGAACTATTGATATCTTCATTTTTTTATTTCCGGTTTTGTAATAATATACGCTTAATATGCATGGAAAACCGGTGCTATTTGAAGTGAAAAAGCAGTTATACGACGTATAACAGATGTTACAGAAAGTGTAGCGTATATTGCCCATAGTATAAAAACTGTTATTCGTTGCAGAACTTAAGTTATCCGAAGGAAAGTAATTGATATCGGAAGAATAACTTAAGTTATCCGCAGGAAAACAATTGTTATTGGAACAATAACTTAAGTTATCCAAAGGAAAGCAATTGTTATTGGTTGCATAACTTAAGCTATCCGAAGGAAAACAATTGTTATTGGAACAATATCTTAAGTTATCCAAAGGGAAACAATTGTTATTGGAACAATAACTTAAGTTATCCAAAGGAAAGCAATTGTTATTGGAACAATAACTTAAGTTATCGGAAGAAAAACGATTGTTATTGGTTGCATAACTTAAGTTATCCAAAGGAAAACGATTGTTATCGGAACAATAACTTAAGTTATCGGAAGGAAAGCGACTTATTTCGGTGAAAAAGCAATATTAATTAAGTGAATATCTGCAAATTACCGTGGCGTAAGGGTTTGTTTTTTATTCATTTACCAATAACATGGAGTTATATTTACAAATAACAAAGCTCCTGACGCCCAGGGAGGGGGATCAGAGTGGAATCAGGGGATCTTTTATCTAATGAAGTTGTATTTATGATATACTTTTAATGTATAAATAAGGCTGTGGCGATCTTATGCCCCTCCTTCCCGATCTCGCCAGGGCGAGTCGGGATAAATTGCGGGGGATAAGAGTTGTATTAGAAATGCCATTATACCGCCCCAAGCCCCTAAAGGGGATGTAAAGAGTGGTATTCGAGACGATTCTCAATAAAGCGCTGTTTTAGGAGACGGTTGTAATATTACATCCCCTTCAGGGGCTTGGGGCGGTTAAATGGATGCAAAACAAAACTAACTTTATATCTCCACAATTTATCATGTCGGGCTTGGGGCGGATAAAAACCAGGAATGCACGGATTGAATCATACGCCCCTAACCCTTCCCGATCTGGCCAGGGCGAGATGGGATAAATTGCGGGGTTAGGGGAGGTCAGAATGTGTTTTAATTTTTAGAGATAAATATTTTCTAATTATCAATTTTAATCTACAAAAAAATGCGAAAAGATCGAATTGTAATGAATTTTCAAAAGATGACACGTTCCGATAAAGTTACGAAGGGACGTCAGGTATCTGCAGGGATGCGGGCTAATTCAAAGTTTGCTGATCCCGATGTAACTTATGATCAGCTGGATGCTGCCACTGATCATCTTGAACAGAGTATGGTAGCCGCTGCCAGCGGTGGAAAAGAAGACACCGCCCTGATGTATCAGGCTGAAGCTGAATGGGATAAAACGATGCGTTTAATGGCCCGTTACGTGGAAAGAGTAGCCGATGGTGATGGTGCAGTTATGTTGTCTGCCGGTTTTGACCTGGCCAAACAATCCATTCCCGGTCAACGCGCTGAATTCAGTGTAGAACACAATGGAAAATCCGGTTCTGTCATCCTGAGGCGTCGTGCCGTGGAAGGTGCCAAATCTTATCTCTGGCAAATGAGTTCGTCTCCGATGCCCGAAAGTGATAATGACTGGAAACAGGTCAAGGTCAGCACCCAGGCCACCATTGAAATCTCCGGTCTGACTCCCCTGAGTAAGTACTGGTTCCGTGGTTCCGTGGTAACAAAAGAAGGTACTTCCGATTTTTGTGCACCGGTAATGCATGTGGTGATGTAGCTGTTAGTGACGGCTTCACTTGTTTTTTTGCTTCAGTAAGTTTTATGCATTGCATTTACTGTTCAGAAAACCAGTGAAGCCGTCATTATGTCGTACCCCTAGCCCCTTCCGCAAGGGTGATAAATTGCGGGGAACAAGAAAAGAATACCGCCCCAAGCCCCTGAAGGGGATGTGAAATTACAACCGTCTCCTATAACATCTCCTACAGAACTTAGAAACTCACTAATCCCACTCTTTACATCCCCTTCAGGGGCTTGGGGCGGTAAAATGGATGAAAACAAAACTATCTTTTTATCCACACAATTAATTATGTGTGGCTTGGGGCGGTAAAATGGATGAAAAATAAAACTATCTTTCCCACCACAAGAGATCGTAACAAAGTACAGGAACCAAGACAAAAAGACGCGGAACCCGAAACGCGGAACTCGAAACTTTTCAAACCTTTCAAACCTTTCAAACATCAAACTTTTCAAACTCAAAACTCAAAACTCAGAACTCATTCCATATCCCCCACGCCGCTTCCGCCTGCCCGATCAGCATGCCTTCGCCGTTCAGACCTTGTGCGCCCTGTTGCTTTCCTTTTCTGAGGAATAAAGTTTCGGCAGGATTGTACACCACGTCGAATAATAAATGTTTTGGGGTAATATATTGATAGGGAATGTCGGGGCATTCTTCCGTATGTGGAAAAGTGCCAACCGGTGAGGCATTGACAATCATTAAATTGTCGGCAAGGATTTCGGCAGTCAGTTGCCCGTAAGTAAGCATGCCTGGTTTTGAGGTACGTGATACAAAGGTGGTTTCGATACCCAGTTTGCGCAATGTGTAATTGATGGCTTTGGAAGCACCACCGGTTCCCAGTATCAGGGCTTTCGCGTGATAAGGTTTCAGATGCTCTTTTAATGAATTCTCAAACCCAATGGCATCGGTGTTATATCCTTTCAGGGTCAGTTTGCCTTCGGTACGGGTAAACTTAATCACATTCACCGCACCGATTTGTGCAGCCGTCTCGTCCAGTTCGTCGAGATATTCCATCACCTGTTCTTTGTAAGGGATGGTCACATTCAGCCCGCAAAGATCGGGGTTTTCTTTTAATGCATTAAACTCCTGAATGGTCTTCAGTTCATACAAATCGTAGCGTGCATCAATGCTTTCCCACTCAAACTTTTCGGTGAAAAACTTCTTTGAGAACGAGTGCCCAAGGGGAAAACCAATCAAACCAAACTGTTTCATTTTCTGTATTTCTTAAGGATATATTTCACAATAAAATAAAGAGCAACCAATCCGACAATTGCCAGGATAATCATACTCAATTCCTTGTTATATTTATCTATCAAGTCGGCCTGACCATGTGCCAGATAACCTAAAAGTGCCAGAATCGTATTCCAGATACCGGCTCCCAGGAAAGTATACAGCGAAAAACTCAGCAGGTTCATTTTGGCAAGACCTGCAGGAATAGAAATAAGCTGACGAATGCCGGGAACTAGTCTGCCCACAAATGTCGAGATTTTTCCATGTTCATTAAAATAGGTTTCCGCTTTTATAATTTTCTCGCTGCTTAACAGACACAGGCGTCCTAACTTGCTGTCGGCAAACTTGTAGAGTATCGGCCGCCCCAACCAGTATGCCAGGAAGAAATTGATATAAGCCCCAAGCATAGCACCCAGGGTTCCAAAGAGAACAACCAGAAAAATATTTAAATCGCTGCCCGGCTTACTTGCAATATAAGCTGCAGGTGGTATTACGATTTCCGATGGGAAAGGAATAAAGGAACTTTCAATGGTCATCAGTGCTGTAATCGTATAATAGTTCATATTACTATCGTACCATTTTTCAACTTTTTGAATGATCGAAAGCGTGTCGGAATTTTCAGTTACAGGGGTTGCTGAGGAAGCATGTAAAGCAAAGGATGAAAGGAATAAAACAAGAACGAAGAAAATTTTCTTTGACATAATAAGTTTTCGGGTTATTTTTCTAATAGTAATGTATCAATCGCTTCGGGACATAATTCGAGGAACAATTCCGCGGCCTGTTCGTTTTCGCGTACCGCCTTCTGAAGGTAAGGAATTGATTCGATGATATTATCATTTTTAAAATGAGCCACCCCGATAAATAAGTCAATGTATTCCAGGGTTTCATCCTGTTGTTGTGCATCAAGATAGAAACGCAGGGCTGTGTTGTATTCACCTTTTTCCAGGTAGATATTGGCGATGGCCATCAGCGTATCGGCCTGATTGTAGTCTAAGCTTATGGATTTCAGATAGGCAAGCAAGGCATTCTCCGTATCATCCAATCCGATTAATGTCTCGGCCAGATAAACCCAGGCGTCCGAAGCATCCGGATCGATAGCCAGTGCCTTCTCTATATAGACTTTACTTTCAACAAATTTCTCTTGTTCCAGCAGGCAAATGCCGATACCGGTAAGGGCATCGTAGTTCTTCGGGTGGGCTTCGAGCGATTGTTGATAGTAAGCAATGGATTCATCGTAACGCTCCATCTTTTCGTAACATTCAGCAATAAATATCCCGGTTTCCCAGATATTCGTCGTCATTCTTTTATATTCCAGATAAGTTTCGATAGCCTCTTCAAACTGATCGAGCTGGAAATGAACATGCGCTTTTTGCAGGCAGGTAAGCGAATCGTTGTCATCTATGGTCAGGGCAAAATCATAAGCTTCAAGTGCTTTGGGAAATTCCTGTAATGCAAAATAGATCTGACCCAGGTTAAACCAGGCTTCGTCGGTGTAAGAGTCAATATCAAGAATCCGGTTGTAGGTTTGAATGGCCTTCTCGTAATCTTCGCTTTGTTCGTAGCAGAAAGCCAGTTCAAAAAGCAGATCTACATTGGCATCGTTTATTTTGTCGCCTCTTTCGAGCAACTCCAGCGCCTCCAGGTATTCACCACGGCTCAGGTAAATAAAGGCAATATCCAGACAAACATTATCCGGTTCGGAGGTTTCCTCTGCCAGCAACTGTTTGCTCAACATATTTGCATCGTGGAAACGGTTCATTTTAATAAGTACTTCTATTTTCAGCAGAACGACTTCATAATCGTTTGTTTCGGTAAGCGCATCTAATATGCGGAATGCTTTTTTATCATCACCGGTGGCCAGGTATATTTTAGCACGCTTCGTTTTCAGTGCGTTACTGTTGGGATGCAACTGCATGCCAAGCTCCAGTGCCTTGGTGCAATCCTTGGTACGCCCTCTGCGCAGATAGAATTCCACGATGCTCTCCAGCTCCTCCACATCGAAGTAACCCGTAGCACTTCCCTTCAGAAACTGCTCGTATCGTTGGATTATATCATTCGATTCATCATCTACTGAAAAAGATAATTTTCGGCTCATGGGATTCAATTTTCTGCAAAAATAGCGATTTAAATGCAATTATATAAACCGATTACCTAAAAGTTATCAACAAAGCCCCCAACGGGAAACATTTTTTAATATACCAACGACCGTTTTTTTCCGTTTTAGGAATGATATTTGAAGAGACAGGCGTTTGTTATGTCAGCGTACAAGGCTCCGTTTTTTACGGTTCTTCAGTTGTCTGAGTCTTAGTCTGCACCTTATGTCTTTGGATTTTTGGATTTTGCACACGGCCTTATGACTGTACGCATTTGACTTTTCGCAAATAAATTGTATCTTTGTATCAGGAGCATTCATCTAAATATTATCTTATGCATTTTTCCGAATTATTCACACACTGCCCTGCCTGTGGTTCTCCTCTGTTTAATCAGAACAACGTAAAATCCAAACGTTGTCAGGATTGTGGATTTGTATATTATGTCAACGCATCGGCCGCCGTGGCCGCTTTCATTTTAAACGATAGTGGCGATTTGCTGGTTTGTCGCCGGGGCAAAGATCCTGAGAAAGGCACCCTGGACTTACCCGGTGGTTTTGTCGACGACAACGAAACAGCCGAAGAAGCCATGAAACGTGAGATCTCGGAAGAACTACAGGTTGATGCCACCTATGCCGAATATATATTTTCACTCCCGAATCTTTATGAATACGCCGGAATGACCGTTCCTACCCTGGATATATTTTTTAAATGCCGGTTGGATAACACCAAGCATTTGCAACCCTCGGATGATGTGGCGGATTGCTTTTTTGTGCCATTGAATAAAATTGACACTGAACTTTTCGGGTTGAAATCAATAAAAAAAGGCGTTAAAATGTTTTTGGAAATGACATTGAAAGAAGCCCCCTACCCTTTTATGTAAATGGAATAAATAATGAAAGGGATGCTATTTATCGGCTTTAGCCAAATTGATTCTTATTTAAAAAATGAAAATCATATATTTATATTTGGCTAAAGCCAATATTTTAATTTGAAGTCCTCCAGCTAAAGCTGGAGGCTATTCAATTAATATCGCGAAGCAAATATCAATTAATATCGCGAAGCTAATATCAATTAATATCGCGAAGCTAATATCGCGAAGCTAATATCGTGAAACAAATATCGCGAAGCTAATATCGTGAAACTAATATCGCGAAGCAAATATCGAGAAGCTAATATCGTGAAACAAATATCGCGAAGCTAATATCGTGAAACGAATACAACATTCCATTTTCCTACAATTAAAATTAATAATTATCCTTTTTATGATGAAAAAAATAATCGTTTTAAATTTGTTGTTGATTTCGTTTGCAGGTTCCCTTTGGGCGCAGCATACGCTTGTTTACACCAATCCGGATGTTCTTTTTAATCAGGGCAAAGAACTTTTTACACAGCGTAAATATGCCGCTTCGTACAGGAGTTTCGAAGAGTTCCTGAAAACGACAGAGCCAATTCAGGCCGGCCAAATTCAGGAAGCGGAATATTATATTGCTGCCAATGCCTACGAGTTGCGCCAGGAAGATGCTGCCAAACTGCTGAAAAACTACCTGCTGCAACATCCATACACACCCTTCTCCGACCGAACTTACCTTATGTCAGGGATGCTGGAATATGAGAAAAAGGACTACGCGAAGGCTTTGACCCATTTTAATGAGGTGAAAGAGAAACACCTGGACAAACGCGATAAAGTCGATTTCATGTTTTGCAAAGGATACAGCTGCCTCGAAACAAAGAATTATATCCAGGCACTGACTATCTTCAAGGAATTGAAAGACATGAACACAAAGTATGATCTGTCGGCCAGCTACTATTATGCCTATTCGGAATACACCCTGGGAAATTACCCGGTGGCTTTAACCGAATTCCTGAAAATTGAAGATAATCCGGCATACAAAAATATTGTGCCTTATTATATTATACAAATATATTATGCTCAAAAAGAATACGATAAATTAAGCGACCGGGCTGAAACCTTGTTGAAAAACAATCCTGACAACAAAAATAACGCTGAGATATATCGCATCACAGGTGAAATTGCCTATCGCAAAAAGGATTATGCCAAAGCGGTCAGCAACCTGAAGAACTACGAGCGACTTTTCCCGCAAGTGTTGCGCAACGACATGTATTTGTTGGGTTTGTCCTACTATCAACTGAAAGACTATACCAACACGGTTTTATACTTATCGAAAGTAACAAATGAATCGGACGAAATGACGGAAAACGCGTATCTGCATCTCGGAAATTCGTATATCAAACTGAATGACATTAATAATGCACGTCTTGCTTACGAAGCATCGCTGCGTACGAACTTTAATAAAAGCGTGCGCGAAGAGGCTTTGTATAATTACGCGCTCACAACATACCAGACCACATCCGCTTTCGGTGAATCGATATCGGCTTTCGAACAGTTGTTGGCCGAATTCCCCAACACGAAATATTCCAATAAAGCCTATGATTACCTGGCATCGGTGTATATGACCACCAAAAATTACGAGGCAGCTTATAATTCAATACAGAAAATAAAAAATCCAACGACCAAACTGCTTGAAACCAAACAATACCTCTTGTATCAGATTGGAACCGAAGCATTCACGTTGAATCAACTGGAAAAGGCGATCGAATATTTCACCCTTTCGTTGGAAAGTTCGGCGGTCGGAAAGTATTCGGCAGAATGTCTGTACTGGCGTGCCGAGTGCTATTTTCGCACCAATCAACCGGAGTTAAGTATTAGAGATTTAAAAGCTTTCTTCGTCAATCCTTACACCCGGTCGAGTGTAAACCGCATCACGGCGAATTATGCACTTGCTTACGGGTATTTCTCACAAAAAAAATATTCCGAAGCCCTGACCTGGTTTCTGAGATATCTCGAATCTGAAACCACTGCCGGTGTCAGTACCTATTCGGATGCGCTGAATCGTACCGGCGATTGTTATTTTTACGCACGTAACTTCCCAAAAGCCGAAAGTTATTACAACAAAGCAGCTTCGGTGAGTCCGAATACCGGCGACTACGCGATGTTCCAGACAGCTTACGTTTCGGGTTTACAAAAAAACTACAGCATGAAAGTGCTGAAACTGGAAAAACTGCTCAGCACCTATCCTAAATCGGAATACACCGACGATGCCCTGTACGAAATGGGACGGGCCTACCTGATGATGGAAAATAACGGGAAAGCAATCTCGACCTATCAACGATTACTGAACAGTCAGCCAAACAGTGATGTAGCCAGGAAAGCTGCGTTGGAGATCGGGATGATCTATTTCAACGAAAACAACTACGACCAGGCTATCTCCGCTTATAAAAATGTTATTTCCAAATATCCGGGCAGCGAGGAATCTTATACCGCGCTCGAAAGTCTGGAAACAGTGTATATCGAAATAAATGATGTGCCCGCCTACCTGGCTTATACCCGGACACTGGGACGTACCATCAGGACAAATACGGCCAGCCGCGAAGATTCCATTTCGTTTATTGCCACTGAAAAACAATATATGAACGGCAATTACGCACAAGCTATAAATGGTTTACGCGTCTATTTAAATAAATTCTGTTCCGGCGGACGCTATTGTACTACGGTGCAGTACTACCTCGCCGACAGTTATTACCGGACTAACGATAAACCGAACGCGCTGATTGCTTACCAGGCTTTGTTGAAAATTACCGGAAATCAATATGCAGAGGAAGCCACCATGCGTTGTGCCGAAATCAGTTTCGACAACAAAGATTACTCCGCCGCGCTGAACTACTTCAAACAATTGCAAAACCTGGCACAAACCACCGAGAACCGCAATGTGGGACGGTTGGGTGTTTTGCGTTGCAGTTATTTCCTCAACGATCATCAAAACACCGTGGATATTGTCAACGAGATAATGACCGACCCAAGTTCTACTGAAGATTTAAAATCGGAAGCTCGTTATAACCGCGCCAAGGCTTACCTGGCAATGGGACAAACCAGTCAGGCAGTGTCAGACCTGAAAGTTCTGTCGGAAGAAACCCGCACGACGAACGGTGCTGAATCGAAGTATTTGCTGGCCAATGCTTATTTTGAGCAGGGTAAACTGACGGAAACAGAGAATGAAGTGCTCGATTTCTCGAAAAAGAACACACCACATCAATTCTGGCTGGCACGCAGTTATATTTTGTTGTCGGATGTTTATATCAAAAAGGGCAACGATTTTCAGGCCAAACAATACCTGCTCAGCCTGCAGAAAAACTACACGGTTGCCGACGAGATTCAGACCATGATAACTGAACGCCTGAATGCCATCAGCGGAAGAGAAAAGGAAACAATTATCAACTAATTGACAATTTAAAAATTTACAATTTACGATTATGAAGATGAAAACATCAAAAAATATATTGTCTTTCCTTTTATTGCTGGCCGGTTCGGTTGTAACGGTACAGGCACAGGACAGCATTGTAGACCGGAATGTAACCGTGGAACGCGAGTATAAACCGGTGATACAGGATGCAGGGAAAATCAACTCGGTTCCAAAAGTACTGGAACCAACGGTGGAGAAAACTGTTCCCGACTATTCCAATTTCAATTTACCTTTGAATGCCGATTTTAATATTCACACCTTGCCGGCAGCCGAATTGCTGCGCGAAAAACGTCTCGAAAGCAAGGGCGGATTTGCACGTATCGGATTTGGAAATCATTATAACACCCTGGCCGACTTTGCTTATCCGATAGTCAAAATGCCGGATTTACGACTTGATTTCTCACTGAATCATCTGGGTACTTTTGACCAGAAAGCACATTCCAAAACGAAAGCTGCTTTTTCCTTCGATAAGTATTTCAAATCCTTCGATATTTATGCCGGAGTAGGTGGTGGTCACGAGTATTTCAATTATTACGGCGACAATTTCAACCGCGACACGACCCTTAATTTAAAAACCCTGGCGATGGCTCCGGGTACGATTAATTACAAAGAAAAAAACCGCTCGGGCATTGATAATATTCCCCGTATTTTCGATATAGACTCCCTGGCTAATGACTCCACCAGCAATACTTTCTGGCGTTTCAATGCTTTTGCCGGGGTTCGTTCGTTACCACTTTCCACCGGATTTCGCTATCAGGTAGAAATGGAATACAATATGTTGAAATCGGTTTACGGATTCGGCGAGAACTTTATTCATACTAAGGCTTTGTTTAATAAAAAGAGTAAGCTGAACCGCGCCGGACTGGATGTAGATATGTATAACCTGATGTATACTTCGAAAGATGGCAATACCCTGAATTTCTGGGATGCATACACAGTGGTTGCGCTGAATCCTTATTACAGCATTGAACATAAACATTTTGATGTCAGGTTGGGAGCAAAAGTCAGTTTCTCTTTTGTACCGGGAAGAATTTTGCTGAATCCTTCGCCCGATGTACGCGCCGAGTGGAAAATCATTCCAAAGTATACTTCCATTTACGCAGGTATAGGTGGTGACTACGAAGTAAATACGATGAACAACATGTTATCCGAAAACCGCTTCCTGTTTCAGGAAATCCGGGTGAAAGATACCTACACACCCATTGATTTTTTCGCCGGGATAAAACTTAAACCGGTTTATAACCTGTTACTGGATGCATATATCGATTACAAGCTTATCGACAACCAGTATTTCTTTGTAAACAAGGCATACGACCTGGAAAACGGAATTGCTCCTGCAGCGGATTATGTTTTATATACCAACCGGTTCGATGTACTTTACAGCAGCGCATCACTTACCAGGATCGGCGTGCGTGCCAACTATAACCTACGCAACCGGGTAAATGTAGCATTGAAGGGTGCATACAATAACTGGACAGTATCGAACGAGCAATTTGCCTGGAATAAACCCAAATGGGAAGCCGACCTGAGCACCGATGTGCATGTTACCCGCAACCTGAGTGTTTCGGCCAATGCTTTCTTCGAAGGAGTACGCTACGCGAAACTTGGCGACAGAGCCGTACGCATGCGTCCCAAAGTGGATATCAACCTTGGAACTTCCTATAATTACAACAACTGGTTAACAGCTTTTGCCAAAATCAATAACCTGATCAATAATCCCTATCAGGATTATTATGGCTATGAAGTACAAGGCATCAACGTACTGGTTGGTGCAGCGTTTTCATTCTAAAACTTATTGAAATAAAAAAAACTCCCCAAACCGTTATGGTTTGGGGAGTTTTCGTTTTTATTCTGGTTATCATTATTATATGACTATCTGTCTTTATGTAACTTTCCGCCCCAAACCCCTAAAGGGGATTTTAAAATGTTTCGTCTCCTATAAATTCCCTGTCAATTATAAAATCTCGAATACCACTCTTGTTCCCGTTTAAAGGCTTTGTAAAAACAATAGTTGAAATGGTAATTACTTAAAAATTGAAACAAAATGATGAAAGTAAGGTAATAAGGGGTGTTTCTATTCTGATTGGATTTCTACTAAGGGTTAAGATCTATTCATATTTTTTAATTCATAGAGCCTTTATATTTATTGACCCTTAATAATCCCTCCTGAAATAAAAAAGCCCCATTAAAAACAATTTGTAATCAGCATCATACCGCCCCAAGCCCCTAAAGGGGATGTAATATTACAATCGTCTCCTAAAACAGCGCTTTATTGAGAATTGTCTCGAACACCACTCTTTACTTCCCCTTTAGGGGCTTGGGGCGGTATAATGGCATTTAAAAACCACTCTTATTCCCCGCAATTTATCACCCTTTGCGGAAGGGGTTAGGGGTAAGACACAGTGACGGCTTCTAATTGTTCGTTTCACAACCGGATAGTATTAACATCATTCCGGCAAAAAAAGGAAGTATAGATGATTTCATAACTTGTAGGTTCTGATCAGTGCATTTTATTCATTCCTTTTTATCAGAATTTTATCAATCCTGTTACCGTCAATATCCACAATTTCGATGGTATAATCCAGATAAATAAATTTGTCACCCACTTTGGGTATCTGATTGATCTGATACAGCACGAATCCGGCAACCGTTGAATAGTCAATTTTACCGAAGTCGATGGTAAAATCTTCGATGATATCCACCAGAGTCTCCACGGGTGCATCTCCACTGACCAGCACCGATTTGTCATCGCGCACAAATACATCCGGTTCATCGGACTCTCCCTCCTGAGGGATCTGACCTACTAAATTCTCCATAATATCATACAGGGTAATAATGCCCTCAAAGCCTCCGTATTCGTTTACCACAAAACAAACATGACTTTCTTTTTGACGAAGCCGGGTCAATACTTTTTGAGCGTCAGTACGTTCGGGGATAATGATCGGTTCAATCAACAAATCCCTGATTTTAAAATCATCCGAAGTACTGAGCGCTTTGTAATAATCACGCAGGAATAAAACGCCTACAAAATTATCGAGATTTCCATTGCAACAGATCACTTTACTGTGATGAACCGCGAGTAATTCTTTTTTTATTATTTCATTCGATTTATCGAGATCTATCCATTCCACATCGGTGCGGTGCGTCATCACATGCTGGGCTTTCTTGTCCGAGAAATAAAACACATTCTCATGAATGATATTCTGTTCTTTTTCAATGACACCTTCGAACGATGCAATTTTTATCATTTGACGGAGTTCAGCTTCTGTGAGTTGCTCCGTCGTTTTTTTTATCCCCAGCATCCTGTTTATCAGGTTGGTCGAAGAGGATAACAGTTTTACAAAGGGATACAATATCCTACTGAAATAAAAAATTATGGGTGCAATTACTATGGCAATTTTCTCGGGATTACTCATGGCAATGGTTTTGGGAACCAGCTCGCCGATAACGATCGAAAGATAGGTTATTACCACAACCGCAAGCGTCAGTGATATTTCAGGTGCATAAAGTCTTATACTTTCATATTGTTGAAAAAAAGGTGTTATTTCTACTGCAAGATTTAATCCCCCGTATACACCGGTAACAATACCAATTAAAGTAATGCCGACCTGCACTGCCGACAAAAAGTTTTCGGAGTCATCCAATAAGTGCAACGCTATTTTTGCCCCCTTACTACCTTCTATCCGCAAATTTTCCAGTCGTGATTTTTTACTCGACACCAAAGCTATTTCGGATAATGAGAAGAATCCATTCAGAATTATCAATAAACCTAAAATAAGTATTTCCATAATAAAATCGTAAACTACGTTTCTTTAGTAATTTGGGTGTAAAGGTAATATTTTTTGAATAATATAAAATAATAATAAGTATGCTAAATTCACATTATATGATCTTCGGATTGAAATAATATTTGCAGTTAACAAATACAATAAATAAACAGAATTTATTTCTTACATTTGTCCTGCATGAATATACAAATTTTCCCTGTTGTCATTTCCCGTTAAACCATTGAATACTTAATTAATAACTCTATAAACAATATTTATTTTCATGAAAAAACTTCTCATCGTGTTGCTTACGCTTTGCCTGTTTGGTGGAGTAAAAGCCGATGAAGGCATGTGGATGCTGCCTTTAGTCGAAAAACTGAATATCCGGACAATGAATGGCATGGGCATGACCCTGACCGCCGAAGAAATTTACAGCGATAAAAATGTGAGCCTTAAAGACGCCGTGGTCATTTTTGGTAACGGATGTACCGGTGTGATGGTTTCCAATCAGGGACTGGTTTTCACCAACCACCACTGCGGATTCGATGCCATTCAAAAACACAGCACGGTGGAACATAATTATCTGAAAGATGGATTTACATCCGAAAAACTCTCCGATGAAATTCCATCTCCGGGACTTTCGGTAAAGTTTTTGGTTCGCGTAGAGAATGTAACCGGACGTGTAATTTCACAATTGCCCGAAACATTACTTGGCGATAAACGTGCTGACAAACAGGATTCAATCATCAACAGTATTCAGAAAGAGACTGATAAGGACTCGCTTTACACAGCTTTGGTAAAACCCTTCTATTCAGGAAATGAGTTTTATTTATTCGTTTACCAGGAATTTACCGACATTCGGTTTGCCTACGCCCCTCCTACTTCGATTGGTAAATTTGGCGGTGACACCGATAACTGGATGTGGCCCCGTCATACCGGAGACTTTTCGGTTTTTCGCGTGTATTCAGGACCCGATGGGAAACCGGCTGCGTATTCAAAAGATAATATTCCCTATGCTCCCAAACGATTTGCTGCCATCTCAAACCAGGGATACGTACCGGGCGACTACAGCATGATTTTGGGAAATCCGGGAGCTACAACACGCTATTTATCGTCGTGGGGTGTAAACTACCGCATGAAATCGGGAAACCAGGCGCGGATTGATGTCCGGGGTGCCAAGCAGGATGTCTGGCGTTCGTTTATGCGTGCCGATGAAGCCATCAATATTGCTTATGCCAGCAAATACGCGCGCAGTTCCAATTACTGGAAAAACAGTATCGGGATGAATAAAGCCATTGCTAAATTAGGAATTATCGGGCGTAAACAAGCCGAAGAACAGGGATTTGCAAACTGGGTCAACAGCACGCCCGAGCGTCAGGTTAAATATAAAGCAGTATTGCAGAACCTCGAAGATGGTTACACGATAATCTATCCTTACGGTCGTGCCATGAATTATTTGCGCGAATCGCTGACCAACGGTGTTGAAATGCCACGAATTGCCGGCGAAGTAAAAAAGCTTATTCAAAAGAAAATGCCGCTTGACTCCCTGCTTTCTGAAACTGCAAAAGTGTACAAAGATTACTATCCTGCGGTAGATGAAGCGACTATGATTGCCATGCTGGATATTTACAAAAAATCGGTGGATGCCGATGCGTTACCTGAAGTTTATAATTTAATTACCCGAAAATTCAAGGGCGATTATGCCGGATACGCAAAATATCTCTACCAAAAATCATCATTCACTACCTACGAGCAGCTGTGCAAAGATCTCAAAAAGGGAAAAGTTGATTTCACCCGCGATCCTGCTATGATTTTTGCAAACGACATCAGAAAGACCATGGGTATTATCAGAACAGAAGAATTCACACTGGCTAACGCAAAGATAAAAGATGCTGAACGCATGTACGAAGACGGCATCAAGACCATCGCCGCCGAAAAGGGCGAAGCCATGTATCCCGACGCCAACTCAACCATGCGCCTTACCTATGGTAAAATAGGGGGTTATAAACCTGCCGATGCTGTGGATTACAAGTATTATACAACAACAAAGGGAATTCTGGAAAAAGAAATACCCGGTGATGCCGAGTTTAATGTTTCAGCAAAACTCAAAAAAGCCATTACCAAAAACAATTATGGCGCTTATCTCGACCAGAAGACAGGGGAAATGCACGTGGCCTTTCTGAGCAACAACGACATTACCGGAGGAAACTCGGGCAGCCCGATTTTCAATGCAAAAGGTGAATTACTTGGCCTGGCATTCGATGGAAACTGGGAAGCCATGAGTGGTGATATCGTTTTTGAACCCGATTTACAACGGACCATCAACGTGGATATCCGTTACGTGATGTTTGTGATGGACAAAGTTGGCGGTGCTAAACGATTGATTGAAGAACTGACTATTAAATAACATCAAACCAACGAATGGACGCAAAAAGCACCTGCAATTTCTTGCAGGTGCTTTTTGTTTTGTAATATGTAGTAGTGGAAATTTTCTTATTCTGTAAACCGGTTGAACATTTAACCGTTTATAATTTGATTCCAATCCTCTTAGTTTCTGAATACTTTAGAAAAAGTATTTTTCTCTATGCGGAATATTTGAAATAGATTCATTTTCATGACCTGTCAGGCATTATCTTCTATGACTTTTTTTTGCTTTTTTATAATGTGATCCATTTCCCCGGTTTTCCTTGAAAATTACCACCTTGGTTCTTTGATGCGGTCTTACCTGGTGATGACGTTGATACCATCCCCTGTGTCTTCCATTATCAGAATGATGATGTCTTACAACACACGACGACATACCACCTAAAATCATAGCGAAAAACAAAATTGTAACTAAGTATCTAAGCTTTTTCATATCATATTATTTTTATACAAAGATTCCGAAATTTTTGCCTGAATAAATTACAAAATTCTTAAAACAAGTTACATGATTCACACATTTAACCTGCTAAGGATTGAATTTGGAACTTCTTTCTCTATATTCAGCCTGAACTGACAATATGGTTCCATTACGAATTGGAGGGATATAATAAAAAAGGTAACAAGAAATATGCGGATCGAAGTTTCCGGCCTGAAGAAATAAAAGCGGAAAATAAACCAATTAATATGGATTAACACATACCGACATATAAATTACGATGTTTGGTGAACTGCCTGCCCGGGGCTTCTACATGCGCCATGTAGATTGACTGGAGTTGAAAAATGTACATATAAGCTTTAAAGATGACGATTTTCGACCAGCCATGGTTTTCGATGATATAAAAAGTTTGAAATTAAACAATGAAGATATTTCTATTGCTGTTGAAATGCCTGTTATCGTATTGAGAAACGTCAAAAAGCCTTTGATGGAAGAATTAAAACTTCCGGTAGAGAATAAAAAAAGAATTCGTATTCTAAATAAATAGTAATTGCTTTTTATTGTTATATTTGTTCTCAAATGTATCGAAAACCATGAAGTACTCTTTTTACCTATATTTATTGTTTTTTTCACATGCAGTTAATGCCGGAAATAAGCAAGCTGAGAACCTGCTTCCGCTTGTCAACACTTTTGTAGGAACTTCTTCTTCTACAACCGAAAACGCAGGGAAGCACGGCAAGCACACCGAGGAATACGGGCAAACGCTTCCTGCAGTATTGGTTCCGAATGGGATGAATTTTATGACACCACAAACACGCGATTCCGAAAAAAAGTGCATCGCTCCTTATTACTATAAAGATTCTATGATGCAAGGTTTCAGGAATTCGCACTGGATAGTGGGTGGCTGTACACAGGACTACGGCAGCATGACCTTGATGCCAATGCTTGACAAAATGACCTTTCAGCCTGAACAACGCGCATCACATTTCAGTCACAGCAATGAAGTTTCAACTCCAGCCTGTTATTCAATCTATCTGGATGATTATCATATTCAGGCCGAAATGACCGCCACTACGCGTTGCGCTATTTTCCGTTTCACTTTCCAAAAAGCAGGAATGGCCTATATTGCAGTGAATCCAAACAGCGACGAAGGCGAAGGTAGCATTCGTGTAGATGCTGAAAATGGTATTATAACGGGCAGTAATCCGGTGCACCGCATCTATCAGGGTTGGGGTAAGCCGGCAGGATTCTCCGGACATTTTATTGTGAAGATTGAAAAAACGATATCCGGATATGGCGTTTTTCAGGAAGATAAAACAGAAGAGCTACGGACTGAAATTTCCAATCAACCCAATTTGGGTGGATATGTTGGTTTCCCTGTAAAAGCAGGCGAAACAGTGATTGTGAAAATGGCTTCCTCATTTACCGATATAGAACATGCGGTGAAGAATCTTCAGACCGAAATTCCACACGCTGATTTCAACCGGATAAAAGAAGGTCTGGAACAATGCTGGAACAGCACCTTATCGGGAGTAACATTGAGCGGCAATGATTTAACAGCCCGGAGAAAATTCTATACAGCGCTCTATCATTCACTCTTCCTGCCAAGGGTCATGAACGATGTAGATGGTGCTTATCCTGCTTTTTCCAAAGGAAATATTTTATATTCTCAAAAAGAAAGAAACTACTACGACGACTTTAGCATGTGGGACACTTACCGGGCTTTGCATCCGCTAATGAATATCATTCGTCCGAAAGAATCTGCCGATATGATGGAATCTTTGGTTGATAAATACCGGCAGGGTGGCTGGTTCCCCATTTTTCCCTGTTGGAACAGTTACACCGCAGCAATGATTGGTGACCACTGTGCCTCGGTAATCGCCGATGCTTACGTAAAAGGCATTACCGGTTTTGATGTACAAAAAGCTTATGAAGGCTTACGGAAAAATGCATTTGAGTCGCCGGTTAACTTTGAAGATTACAAAAACGGTATGGGACGCCGTGCACTGCCATCTTACCTAAAATATGGGTATGTCCCACTTGAAGATTCGGTAAAAGAAGCTTTCCACACCAATGAACAGGTATCCCGCACGCTTGAATATGCATACGACGATTACGCGCTTTCGCAGTTGGCGGCCGGGCTGGGTAAAAATGCCGATGCTTCTATCTTAAAGCAACGTGCGCAAAACTACCGGAATGTAATCGACCCCATAACGGGTTATGTACGTGGTCGCTATGCCAGCGGAGAGTTTATCACGCAGTTCAATCCTTTTACTTTTGCTTATTATATTACAGAAGGCTATCCGGCTCATTACTCCTGGTATGTTCCGCAAGATATTCCCGGATTGATAAAGTTAATGGGTGGTGAAAAGGTTTTTCGGTTGAAACTCGACTCTATGTTCACCGAAAACCGTTACTGGCATGGCAATGAGCCAAGTCATCAGGTTCCATTTTTATTTAATTATACGAATGAAGTCTGGCGCACCCAGAAATATGTAAACAGTATTTTGAAAACCGAATACAAAGATGTTCCGGGTGGCTTATCGGGTAACGACGATGCCGGTCAGATGTCAGCCTGGTACGTTTTTGCTGCATTGGGTTTTTATCCGCTCACACCGGCTACTCCCCATTATATAATTTCGGGACCAACTTTTGAACGGGCTACCATTGCTTTACAGGCCGGAAAGTCATTTACGCTGATAGCAAAAAATAACTCTCCTGAAAACATTTATATTCAATCGATAACCCTAAATGGTAAGCCCTATGAAAAAAATTATATATCTCACTTTGATATTGTAAAAGGTGGAAAGATGGTTTTCACAATGGGAAATAAGCCTTCAAATTGGGGAGTAGGGAAAATACCTCCGGCAGAGTAGAACCAGGAACCAAGAACCAAGATCCAGAGCGTGGGTATTTTGCCACCCGTTGCCAATTAATAAACTAATGATAAGTTAATTTGAGAATGTGCCAATTTGAAAATGTAAAGAATCAAAGAGTTACAATTCATTCAATACGTCACAATAAACTTAACACAACACTAAATTTGTTTATAATTTTTCGAAATGGGTTATGATAATTTTATCAATTAGCTCTGAACCAATACTTCCTAACTTTAATAATCAGATTACCATCATTTTGAAACAATATCCCCAATGATGGTTTTCTCGGTATGTTCAAAAAGCGTATTATAATCACACGAGCTAACCGCAATGGGAGGATGCACTTTAAATTTCAGGCGGTTGCCTATGCCAAGTGGAAATTTACCGTAACGAAAAACCTTCCAGGAGTTGTTGATTGAAATGGGTACCACCAACGCATTCGGGGCATATTTACACAAAATTTTCAAACCGTTCGCCGCAAAAGTTCCGGGCTTTCCGTCTCGCGAGCGGGTGCCTTCGGGAAAAATAACTGCTGAACGGTTGGTAGCCTCAATGTATTCTGCAAGCCTTTTCAAGGTGGGCAGCGCCTGTTTTGGATCTTTTCGGTCAATCAATACCGATCCGCCATGATTCAGGTTGTACGATACACTAGGAATCCCCTTTCCCAATTCAATTTTACCAACATACTTCGGATGATATTTACGCAAAAACCAGCCAATACCGATAATATCATACAGTCCCTGATGGTTGGCCACAAATATAAGCGGCTTGTCTTCGGGCAAATCGGCCATGATTTCTACTTCAGCCGTTGTAAGGTTCACCAGTAAAATACGCAGCAATAGCAGATCCATGATATCCACACTTTTTTTATGCGCCTGGTAACCGAATAAATTAAAGCTAACGAACTGAACAATATGAAACACGCAGATAATAAACAGAAACAGAAAACCGGTCACTAACGAGAGCGGATAGGAGATGATTTTTTGCATAATCAGGAGATTTTCTACAAAAATACAGAATTTTATTTTTTTGACAATAAAAAGACCGGAAATTTCCTGAAATTTAATTGGAACCGGCTTTATCCTTCCGCATGTAGAATTATACCGTGCCTCAAGCTTCCCAAAACGAAAAAAGCACCTACACAACTGAATGTGTAAGTGCTTGATTTTTTGTGGGCCCAACTGGGCTTGAACCAGTGACCCCCTGATTATGAGTCAGGTGCTACTAACCAACTGAGCTATAGGCCCCACATTTGCGAAATTTTTTTGTATCTTTGCAAAGCGAATGCAAAAGTAGTAAAATTTACGAAACTGCAAAAATTATCCATCATCTTTTTATTACAGAATGAAACAATTCAAAAATATTACCACCATTATATTCGATCTTGGGGGTGTACTTATCAATCTCGATTTACCCCAATGTATACAGAACTTCAAACAATTAGGGCTACAAAACTTTGAACAACATCTGAGTCTTTTTGGTCAAAAAGGTTTTTTTCTACAGTTCGAAAAAGGACAAATTAACGTCGAACAATTTCGTTCCGAAATACGAAAACTGGCAACAACAGCACTCTCCGATGATCAAATCGATGCGGCCTGGTGCTCTTTTTTATGCGATATCCCCAACCAAAAGCTGGAAATGTTGTTAGAATTAAAAAAGAAATTCCGCTTAATGATGCTTAGCAACACCAACCAGCTACATATTGAAGTCAGTGCGGCAGGAGAATTTGCACGAGTGGGCAAGACTTCTTCGGATTTTTTTGATAAATGTTATTACTCTTACGAAATGGGAATGACAAAACCCGACCCAGAGATTTTTCAAACCCTGTTGGCAGATGCAGGCGTTAAAGCCGGGGAATGTTTATTTCTGGATGATGGTGAAAAAAACATCAATCAGGCTGATAAATTGGGATTTCAGACTTATCTGGTTAAAGAGCATGAAGATTTAAGCTTTTTGTTGAACAACGTTCAAGGTCTGCAATAAAGGGAAAATGGTAATTTGTAAATGATTAAATGGGAAATGGTTTTATGCGTGTAATTTATCAAAAAGAGATTGTAAACTTTTCACCCTGCATAGCTACGGTGGGCTTTTTCGATGGAGTACATGCGGGGCACCGGTTCCTGATTGAAGAGTTAAAGATTCTTGCCGCAGAACAAAATATCGAAAGCGTGGTCATTACTTTTGCTTCACATCCACGTACCGTGTTAAATTCGGACTTTCAACCGGAACTGATAACGACCCTCCCGGAGAAACTGATACAACTCGAATCCACAGGGATTGATACTTGTATTGTATTGGATTTCACGGCCGAAATGGCGAACCTGTCAGCCTATCTGTTTCTAAAAACAATATTGTCAGAGCAGTTTAATGTTCGTACTTTGTTGGTTGGTCACGATCACCGCTTTGGCCATAACCGTGCCGATGGATTTTATGAATATAAAAAATACGGTGAATCACTGGGTATGCAAGTAGTACAGGCCCATCGTTATAAAACGCTGGAAGATCAACATATCAGCTCCTCCGAAATACGCATAGCATTGCATAAAGGAGATATCGAACATGCCAACCGCTTGCTTTCGTATGAGTATTCTATTCACGGAAGAGTAATCGACGGATTCAAAGTAGGACGAAAGATAGGTTTTCCGACTGCGAATATTAAACCTGAAGACAAAAACAAACTAGTTCCGGCTATCGGAGTCTATGCGGTACGTGTCCGTTGGAAAGATTTGATTTACAAAGGAATGATGAATATTGGTTTGCGTCCTACCATGGACGACGGGAAGAAGATCAGTATTGAAGTGCATATAATTGATTTTAACGAAGACATTTACCATGAATCTTTGAAAATTGACTTTTTACGCAAGATACGGGATGAACAGAAATTCAACAACGTGGAAGAACTGATTGAGCAACTTCAAAAAGACAAACTGAGGGTGCTGGAAATGGATTGAAAATTTACAATATTTTTTTTCTTAAAAACCGGATGAATTGAACTTGAATATTGCCATGAATTTTCTTACAAAAAATTGTATCTTTGTGGCACTGTAATAATTAATAATCTAATGGATCATTCAAATGAAAAAGACTTTATTAACCCTTATGATTGGATTACTCCTTATGGGATGTGCTAAAAATGACAACCCGTTTTTCGAAACGTACAAAAACAAATACGGTGCTCCACCTTTCGAAAAGATTAAGAACGAGCATTATATGCCTGCATTTACTGAAGGCATCGTACAACAACAGGCTGAAGTTAATGTCATTGCTGACAATAAAGAAGTACCAACTTTTGCCAACACGATAGAGGCAATGGACTATAGCGGCATGTTACTGAAAAAAGTTTCGTCGGTATTTTTTAATCTTTATTCAGCCGAGACGAATGACGAAATGGCTAAAATTGCCAATGAAGTTTCACCTATTCTATCGGAACACAATGATAATATCTATCTGAACGAGAAAATATTCGCACGTGTAAAAAGTTTGTACGACAACCGTGCGAATCTGGGTCTGACCGCTGAACAAAACCGTTTACTGGAGAAATATCACAGAAACTTCGTCAGGAGTGGTGCTGCATTAAATGCTGAACAAAAAGCAAAATTGCGTGAAATCAACAAAGAACTCGGATTGGCAGAATTGGCATTCGGACAAAATGTTTTGGATGAAACCAATGCTTATAAAAAAGTTATTGAAGACGGAGCTGATCTGGCAGGATTACCAGAAAGCGTTCGTCAGGCGGCAGCCGAAGCAGCAAAAGCGGATAAAAAAGAAGGCAAATGGCTCTTTACAACCCAAAAAGCAAGTTTTATACCGGTGCTTCAATACAGCGAAAACCGTGAATTACGAAAAGAATTGCTGATGGCTTATACCACGCGTGGTAACAATGGAAACGACAAGGATAACAAGGCTGTTATCAATAAAATAATGAAACTACGGACACAGAAAGCCCAATTGTTGGGATTTGAAACCTCTGCAGCCTTTATTCTGGACGATACCATGGCCAAAACACCTCATCGTGTTTACGATTTTCTGGCAACAGTATGGGCTCCTGCTTTAAACAAGGCGAAAGAAGAAGTGGTTGAATTGCAAAAAATGATGGATGCGGAAGGCAAAGGCGAAAAACTGGAGCCATGGGACTGGTGGTATTATTCCGAAAAGCTGCGCAAAGCAAAATACGCATTGGACGAAGAAGCCCTGAAACCTTATTTTAAACTTGAAAATGTGCGTCAGGGTGTATTCGATTTATCCTCAAAACTTTATGGATTGAAGTTTAAAAAACTGCAAGACATGCCGCTTTATCACCCGGATGTTGAAGTTTTTGAAGTTACTGACGCCGACGGTTCATTAATCGGAGTGCTGTACACCGACTATTTTCCACGTCCGGGAAAACGTGCCGGTGCCTGGATGAACAACATCACAGAGCAATACAAAAAAGATGGTGTAAATCATCGTCCTATTATTTGCAATGTGGGTAATTTTACCAAACCGACAGCGGATAAACCATCATTGTTGAATATGGATGAAGTAGAAACGCTTTTCCATGAATTTGGACATGCACTGCACGGTTTGTTGACACAATGCACCTACCCCACTCTTTCGGGAACGAATGTATCACGCGATTTCGTGGAACTTCCCTCTCAGGTAATGGAAAACTGGTGTTGGGAACCCGAAGTAATGAAAACATACGCGCTTCATTATAAAACCGGCGAAGTAATGCCAAAGGAATTGATGGATAAAATTCAACTTGCCGGAACATTCAATCAGGGCTTTATAAATACCGAATTACTTGCAGCATCGTTAATGGATATGGATTACCACACCATCAAAGACACAGCAGATATTGATGTTACAAACTTTGAAAACGCATCTATGGCACGTATCGGCATGATTCCACAAATCATTTCCCGCTACCGCAGCACCTATTTCAATCATGTTTTTGGAGGTGGATATTCGGCCGGATATTACAGCTACACCTGGGCAGCAGTTTTGGATGCCGATGCATTTCAGGCTTTTAAAGAAACCGGCGATATTTACAATCCGGAAAAAGCGGCTTCATTCCGTAAAAATATTCTTGAAAAAGGCGATTCGGATGATCCAATGAATCTTTACCGCACTTTCCGTGGTGCAGAACCAAATCCGGATGCATTATTGAAAAAAAGAGGACTGAAATAATTAATTAATTATACAAACACCTGTAAAAATTTATTTTACAGGCGTTTGTATTTTATTTTGTATATCTGTGCAAAACAACAAAGTATCACTAAAAAGTTTCATTATTCCAAGCATACCGCTGGCCATAATTATGGTGGGGGGTTGTTTTGTGTTATGGATTTCGTATTATGTTGGTGGACAGATCGCCACGGTACCTTTGTTGCAAAATCAAAAGATTGAAATCATGCAATCGCTGATATTGCCAAATTCGCTCCTTTCCAGTCTGATCGCTTTTTGGCTCACCTTGTTAAACGCATTTTTACTCACACAGCTCAGCAATAGATTCACCCTGATACGAAGCCGGACATTCCTCCCGATTTTTATATTCCTTTTGTTAATGAGTACCTGGAATGAAACACACATTGTCAGTGGTTCGCAGCCGGCACTCACACTTTTCATTATTGCACTGTTCTTTATCCTGAGCATGTTTCACGATCTGAAAGCATCTGAGGAGGCTTTTATGGGAAGTCTTTTGATAAGTATAAGCAGTTTATTAATCAATCCCCTGATTTTTATAATTCCTGTTTTCTGGATTGGGTTTGCAATATTACGTTGCTTTTCGCTGCGGACATTCCTGGCATCAATTTTGGGTACACTGGTCCCGTTGATTTTGTATGTGGCGGGTCATTACTTACTAAATCCTGATACCGACTATTTGAAGCTTTTCAACCTGGATGTCAGCTTTAATTTTGATTTGTATTCTTACTCATTACCCGATTTAATTTATCTGGGATCCCTTGTAATTATAATGATGATTTGCCTGGCAGGTATGTTTTCTATCTATAGCAGGGATGCCATTCACTCCCGTAAAAAGCTGAATTTATTATTATTATTACTCATTTCATTTTCGGTTTTGAGTATCGTTTATGAGAATCAGTTCGCCTCATTTTTGCCATTTATCGCCTTGTTAAATTCCTTTTTAGCATCTCATCCATTTACATTGAAACAAAACGATTTTTACGGTATTCTTTTTATTATATTCTGTGCATTGAATATTGCATACATCATTTCAAAATACATCGTCTTTTAAATGTTAGAACTTACTGAGCTTGGCTTACTTGGCCTTTTTATTGCGTCCTTTTTAGCTGCTACCGTAGTACCATTCAGTTCCGAAGTTGTTTTTTCGGCCATGGTATATGGCGGCGTAAATGCCTGGAGTTGTGTGTGGGTAGCCACTATGGGCAACTGGTTAGGTGGCATGACCTGCTATTACCTGGGACGTATGGGGAAAATGGAATGGATAGAAAAATACTTCCATATAAAAAAAGAAAAAATTGAAGCCTATACCCTTAAAATTCACAAATATGGCGACTGGTTTGCTTTTTTCTCCTTCTTACCCGGCGTAGGTGATATTATTGCTGTGGCATCCGGATTTATCCGCTGTCGGTGGTGGATTGTAGCCATTTCCATGTTATTGGGAAAATTTGCCCGTTACATTGTATGGATGTATTTTAATGGATTATTTATGTAATACCCGATCTCTAAATATATAAAAAACCTGATAAGATTTCTCCTGTCAGGTTTTTTTATATTATCATCTTAGCTTAGATATTTGATCTTATATCTTTGATCTTAAGTCTTTTATCTTTTGTCTTTGATCTTTTGTCTTGGCTCTTGGCTCTTATGTCTTTTACACTTCGTAATCAACAGCTGCCCGGGAAGTTTTAACTTTGCCTATAAATGCAGCTACTTTTTTGTGTTCGGGATGTTCCTGATAGTCATCAAGTGCTTCGAAACTCTCAAATTCGGTGTATAAAACTATATCATGGTTTGACGCAGGAGCATCCGGATGATTGATGCCAACTTCTATTCGTTGTAACCCTGGTATCAAATGAATCAGATTTTCTAAATCAGACTTTATTTTCTGCGCGTTTTCCGCTTTCGATTTTCCTTCAGCATTGTCTGCCAAACCGAAAAAAACGATGTGTTTGATCATAATGGTTTATTTTTTTTTAGCTTCCTTTTTAATACTTACTATTTACTACTTACTACCAACTACCTACTACTTACTACCAACTACTTACACACCACCTTATAACTTTTATTATTTACTTTCAGAAAATAAATTCCCTGATGAGTAGGTATAAAAAAGCGTCCTTGTTTTAAATTGCCGTCCAACAGCATTTGACCGGTAAGTGCAAAAAGTTTAATTTTATTAGTTCCATTTAATACAGTAATAAAAATTCCATCGGCAGTAGCAATGTAAGAAACATTCTCATTTCCGGCAATTACTACTTTTGGATTTGTGGTTTCTTCATTTTCGAATTTTATCCACGAAGTTTGCGTGCCATCTATTTTCACAATCACATTTGGAGTCATAGGAAGGTCACCTTTCGCAGCATTTTGTGCAAAAAGAAATGTAATACCAATAAACAAGAATAGCAGTGTAAGTATTCGTTTCATTGCTGTAAAATTATGATGGTTCCTATTAAACATTTCAGGTTCTCTGTCCATTTTTCATTCTTTCGGGATAATCCACTGTGTAATGCAATCCCCGGCTTTCTTTACGGCGAAGCGCGTGTTTAATGATCAGATATGCTACACTGATAACATTTCGCAACTCACAAATTTCACGAGAGACAACTGACCGTTCAAACAAATGTTCTGTTTCGCGGTATAATATTTCGAGCCGGTTCATGGCACGTTTCAGACGTAAATTGGAACGGACTATACCCACATAAGTGCTCATGATTTGTTCTACTTCGCGGAAGCTTTGCGTAATCAGCACCATTTCTTCTGGAAGCTTAGTGCCTTCGTCGTTCCATTCCGGAATTAATTCGTTGAACGTAATATCTTTGATTCTTGATGCTGCGTCCTTAACAGCTGCATCTGCATACACGATGGCTTCGATGAGTGAATTGGAAGCCAGCCGGTTTGCTCCGTGAAGTCCGGTACACGAACATTCACCTGCTGCATAAAGCCCTTTAATGGATGTCTGACCATTCAGATCCACTTCTATTCCGCCACAAAGATAATGCTGAATGGGTGAAACAGGGATAAAATCTTTCGTAATGTCAATATCGTTTCCAAGACATTTTTTATAAATATTCGGGAAATGTTTTTTGGTTTCCTTTGGATCTTTGTGCGTAACATCCAGATAAACGTAGTCCTGCCCGCGGAGTTTCATCTCGTTGTCAATAGCTCTGGCAACGATGTCGCGTGGTGCAAGCGAACCGCGCTCATCGTATTTCTGCATAAATTCTTTTCCGTCCTGCGTGCGCAATACGGCCCCGTAACCACGAATCGCTTCAGATATTAAAAAGGTAGGCCGATCACCCGGATGATATAATCCCGTGGGGTGAAACTGTACAAATTCCATATCTCTGATCACTCCACGTGCACGGTGAACCATAGCAATACCATCACCTGTGGCAATTGCCGGATTCGTTGTGGTGGCATATACACTTCCGATACCTCCGGTGGCCAGCAGTGTCACTTTAGCCAGAAAAGTATGTATGTGGTTGCTTCGCTGATTCAGCACATAGGCTCCATAACATTCCACATTTGGAGTATGCTGTGTTACCACTTCGCCCAAATGGTGTTGTGTAAGAATCTCAATGGCAAAATACTCCTCGAAGACTTCAATTTCGGGATGCGCTTTTACCTGACGGATTAAACTTTCCTGAATTTCAAAACCGGTATTGTCTTTATGATGTAAAATACGATTTTCGGAATGTCCGCCTTCGCGGTGCAGGTCAAAAAGTCCTTTTTCATCTTTATCAAAATCAACCCCCCACCGGAGCAATTCTTCTATCTGAGCAGGAGCTTCACGAATAACCTTTTCAACAGCTGCCAGATCGCAATGTCCATCGCCCGCGATAAGTGTATCATCGATGTGTTTATCAAAGCTATCGGGAGCATAAGTCACCGAAGCAATTCCTCCCTGTGCATACGAGGTATTGGAATCACTAAGCGAAGACTTGCTCAGCAAAGCGACTTTGCCATATTGAGCAGCTTTGAGGGCAAAACTGATACCTGCCATGCCACCACCTATGACTAAAAAATCAAATTTACGTGTCATTTTATGAACTATTTGATTCAAAAAAAATTGACAACTGACAAACGGCAATTGACAATTTAATGAAAGTATAATTATATCCGGTTCTTTGTTATTCTATAGAAACAAATACCGAACCAATAAGTTGAAAATAAAAACGAGCAGTAAAATAAACTACTGCTCATTCATCACTAAAGCAATTTCTTTATTATCTGAATTTCACAATCATCGAATTAACAAATACTTATCAACCGGTTATCTTTTTGTAGATCCTGATAATTGTTAAATAATAATTAATCAAATCGTTTTGGTATAAACCCGTCTGGTTTTGTGATTCACATACTCAAAACTATCCCATTGAGACGACATTTTGGTGTTCGTTTCCAGTTCCGGATTGGATTCGGCGAACTTGTATCCGTTTTTGGCACTGTTAGGCATAATATCGGCAAACATGATGGAGTTAACACCTTTACCCTGATAATCGGGATGAACTGCCATCAGGTAAAGGTCTACAATATCGTTTTTCTTCAACGCGTTCAGCATGTAATACCAGCCAAACGGGAAAAGTTTACCTTTTGATTTCTGCAATGCTTTTGTAAAACTTGGCATGGCTATACCCAATGCGATTACATCGTCTTTCTCGTCAACAACGATTGAAATGGTATCCAAACGGAAGAAACTAAAATACAGTTTTATATAAAATGCAATTTGCTTGTCGTTCAGCTTTGTAAAACCATATAAATCCTGATAGCACAAATTAAGTAAATCAAAAACTTTTAGCGCATAATGATCAACGACCTCTTTCCTTGTTTTGAAATACTTAGATGTCAGATTGTATTTTTGTTTTACGATTTCAGCTATGCGAAAATACTTTTCGGGGAACTCCTCGGGAACGGTAATCAGGTATTCTTTATAGTCAACATCTTTTTCGAACCCGTATTGTTCGATATGTTTCGGGTAATAAGGATAGTTGTAAATAGTTGCCAGTGTGCCCCGCTTGTCATAGCCTTCTATTAGCGTACCTTCGTGATCGAAATCGGTGAAACCAAGGGGTCCGTGAATTGCGGTCATCCCTTTTTCTTTTGCCCAGGCAACAGCGGTATCAAATAAAGCCTTGGATACTTCGGTATCGTCAATAAAATCAACCCAACCGAAGCGTGCATGTTTTTGATTCCAGGTTTCGTTTGAAACAGGATTGATAATGGCAGCAATTCTACCGGCAATCTTATCATCTTTGTATGCAATAAAGTAGGCAGCTTCGCAGAAGTCTAAAGCAGGATTTTTCCCTTTACTCAGATTAAGTAAATCATCCATCATCAAGGGTGGAGCTGCAAACTCACAATCTTTATATAGATTAATCCCAAACCAAATAAACTTTTTTAATTCTTTCTTCGACGAAACCTCACGAATAACTACAGGCATACATTAGTAAGTTAAATTTTTAATCAAAAATCATGTAAAATAACGGAAAATAATTGCAACTGGCAACTTTTAAAACTTTTTTCTGTTCTTATTGACCTTATATCATTTATTTTCAAAACATTTTATCATTTGAACCTGAAGTCTTTTTCAACCAAAACAGCATACAAAAGGTTAAACAAACTATAATTCCGACTGAATATGAAATCGTTGAAGACAAATGAAAACCTTCGGGAGCAATTAGGATATAAACGACACTTACTGCTGTCATAAAAACGGCAGGAACAAGTGAAATCCAGTACATCTTGTTTTGTTTGGCCAGATAAACCGTTATCGCCCACAGAGTAAATACCGATAAAGTTTGATTACTCCAGGCAAAATACCTCCAGAGAACATCGAAGTTCATTTGAAGAATCAGAAAAGTCACTGCGAAAATTGGTATCGAAATCATTAACCTTTTCTTCATAGGTTTTTGATCGAAATGCAGGAAGTCAGCAGCAATTAAACGTGCTGAACGTAAAGCGGTGTCACCGGACGTCAGGGGTGCGGCAATAACACCCAGCAAAGCTAAAATACCTCCGTAATGTCCAAGCCATTGTTTTGATATCAAATCCACCACTACAGCCGGTTTGTTGGCTGTAGGAGCTAAACCAGCCACAAAGTGTTGTAATCCCTCAATAGAACCAAAGAAGCTGGCTGCAGCGGCCGCCCAAATCAAGGCAACTATCCCTTCGGCAACCATGCTACCGTAAAAAATGCGTCTCCCGAGTTTTTCGTTCTTTATGCAACGTGCCATCAATGGTGATTGTGTGGCATGAAAACCCGAGATGGCTCCACAAGCTATGGATACAAACATCATTGGGAAAATAGGGAGTTTTTGGGGATTTAAGTTGGCAAATCCACCGGTAAACTCAGGAATCGGAGCATTGTTGAGTATCATTGCCCCAAAAATTCCAGCAGCCATAAACAACAATGCAAATCCAAAAACAGGATAAATTCTGCCGATCAGTTTATCAATGGGCAATAACGTTGCCAAAATATAATACGCAAATACGATGACTATCCACCAGGTTACATTTATAAAACCGGGAGTGAGATTGGCTAATAAAAATGCCGGACCTGAAATAAATACGGCACCCACTAAAACCATTAAAACCAACGAAAAAGCCCGCATAAATTGTTTTACAGGATTTCCCAACTGATTGCCGACCAATTCGGGAAGGCTGGCTCCGTTACTACGAATGGACATCATTCCTGAAAAATAATCATGGACACCCCCGGCGAAAATGGTTCCAAGCACTATCCAGATAAATGCAGCCGACCCAAACATGATTCCCATAATGGCACCAAATATTGGTCCAAGTCCGGCAATATTCAGAAACTGAATAAGAAAAACACGCCAGGTTGCAAGTGGCACATAATCAACACCATCGGGATTGGCAATGGCAGGTGTTGGTCTGTCTTTTTCAACTCCGAATATGTGTTCGGCAAGTTTTCCATAAAGCGCATAACCTAAAATCAGGACTACTATTGATATAAAAAAACTGATCATTTATTTGGTGTTTGGTTGATTAGTTAATTGGTTGATTAGTTATTGGTTAATTGGTTGATTGGTTGATTGGTGATTAGTTATTGGTTAATTGGTTGATTAGTTATTGGTTGATTGGTGATTGGTTGAATGGTGATTAGTTGATTGGAGGAATCTTTAACGCGAAACCTTTCAAACTTTTCAAACCTTTAAAACCCAAAACGCGGAACACGGAACACGAAACTCGGAACGCGAAACCTTTCAAACTTTTCAAACCCGAAACTCAGAACGCGGAACACGAAACGCAAAACGCTACACGCCTCAATCCCTCTTCTCAAGCAGTACCACATTCTCCACATGATGTGTATGCGGGAACATATCAACGGGTTGCACCGCTGTGACCTTATATTTACTGTCGAGTAAATTCAGATCGCGTGCCTGTGTGGCCGGATTACAGCTTACGTACACGATGCGTTTAGGTTCAGCCAGAAGAATCGCTTCAATTACATCATCGTGCATTCCGGCGCGTGGCGGATCGGTAATTATCACATCAGGCTTGCCGTGTTCTTCAATAAAGGCGGCATTCAAAATGTTTTTCATATCGCCTGCATAAAACAAGGTATTGTCAATGTTATTGAGTTTCGAATTAACCAAAGCATCTTCAATAGCTTCGGGTACATATTCAATGCCAATAACCTGTCTGGCCTGATGCGCCACAAAGTTGGCTATGGTTCCGGTTCCGGTATAAAGATCATAAACCAGCTCGTTTCCTGTCAGTTGTGCTAAATCACGGGCTACCTTGTAAAGCACATAGGCTTGTTCCGAATTGGTTTGATAAAAAGATTTTGGTCCTATTTTAAAACGCAGGTCCTCCATCGCTTCATAAATACATTCATTTCCTTTGAAAACATGTATCTCCTGATCGGAAATTGTATCGTTGGCTTTGGTGTTTATAATATATAACAATGAAGTGATTTGTGGAAATTTGTCGGCAATATTTTGCAACAAGGCATCCTGAGCCGCTTTATCTTCGTAGAAAAATATCATGATGACCATCAACTCACCGGTAGAAGTCGTGCGGATCATAAGCGTACGCAGGAAACCTTCCTGACTGCGTAAGTCGAAGAATGTCAACTCATTTTCAAGAGCATAACGACGTACTTCGTTCCTGATTTCATTCGAATCTTCGGTTTGCAACCAGCATTTTTCAATGTCCAGCACTTTATCGAACTGACCCGGAATGTGAAACCCGACTGCATTCATGGTTTCGAATACTTTACCTTCAGCTATTTCTTCGTTGGTTCGCCAGCGTTTGTTCGAAAAAGTAAATTCTAACTTATTGCGGTAAAATTCTGTTTTAGAAGAACCAATGATCGGCGAGATTTTCGGTAATTCAATTTTTCCGATACGTTTCAGGTTATCAACCACCTGTTTTTGTTTGTAGTGCAATTGTTCCGGGTAAGGTAGAATCTGCCATTTACAACCGCCACAAATGCCAAAATGCTGACAAACCGCTTCGCAACGTTTATCGGAATAGCTGTGGAATTTTATGGGTCGCGCCTCCATAAAATTACTTTTCTTACGTGTAACCTGTAAATCAACTACATCGCCCGGCACTACGAAAGGAACAAACACGATCAGTTCATTAACCCTTGCAATGGCTTTGCCTTCGGCGGCAATATCAGTTATGGTTACATTTTCGAAAATCGGATGCGGTTTTTTATTTTTTGCCATTTTAGTTTAATTGTCAGTCAACTTTATCTGTCAGCAGATAAGAGTTAACAATATAATTTGTTGTGTTGAATTTCAGTGTGCAAAAGTACTGCTTTTATTCGGAATATGCGAAAACGCAATTGCGATTGGCAATTGCGTATTTGAATGATTAAAAAATTTTGTTCTATAACATTTTGGGTGGGTAACTAAATCTAAATTACAGACACATTTTCATTCACACATCGTTACACATAGTCAAAATTGGAAACAAGACATAGAAACACATAGCTTTTATTTTTTTAGCAAAAAATAAAAGAAAAAGTAGGATAATTTATCTATTTGCAGGTAAATAATGGACTTATTTTGCCAGGTATTCTTATTTTTTGAGAGGACTATGTGCGTCTATGTTTTCTTTTTTTTATGTGTTTCTATGTGTCCTTATTTTTTTCAAATTGAACAAAGAATGTTCACCAACCTTGTTCGTAATAGAAGTAAAAAGCAGGCATTTTAAATTAACAACAAAAATCCGTTCATAAAATAGAACAATCCTACAAGACCGACACCTATTCCAAGCACCCAAACGTATTTCATCTTTATCAATGCGGCAATGGAGGAAATTAATACCGAAACCAATAAGAATATCAAAGCCATCCAGAATTCTTTAGAATGAGCCCTGGCTTCATCACGCAACGATTCAAAACGCTCTGCCTTCTTTTTCAGTTCCAGTTTCTCTTTTTTATAACTGTTTACCGATTGCTCATATTCATTGATTTTTTTCTGATATGCCGCTATAATATCTTTTTTCCATTTTGAAATTGTATTGATTTCCAATACAAGGACTGCTTTCTGTGTCTCCGAAACATACAACTTCAAATTTTGACTTTGAAAATTTGTCCATTCAACGGATGCCTGCTCCTGATACAATACTGATTTTGCTGAATACTCTTCACATTTAAAAGTAGACATTATTGCTGCTACAACAAAGATGACAGTGGTTAAAGCCAGAAAATTCAGCCATGTTTCCTTTTTATCGTATGACATTCCATTTCTGTTTTTGTATGCAGTATATTTCATATTTAATCTACTTTTAATTAATTGTTTATCTATAGTTTTATTGTCTGTAACAAAATGTTATACCAGGCCTGCCACTGTTTTATAATTCAATTTTTGCACCCATAATTTTCAGGAATTCCCTTATAAATGCCGGATGAGCGGGCCATGCGGGCGAAGTGACAAGATTGCCATCAACAAATGCACCATCTACAGGTATGTTTTGAAATACTCCGCCGGCTAAAGTTACTTCGGGCCCCACAGCAGGATATGCCGTCAACTTTCTCCCGCTGACCACACCGGCAGCAGTAAGAATCTGAATCCCATGACATATGGCAGCAACAGGTAGATTCTTTTCAAAGAAGTATTTTACCAGCTCTATCACCCTGGTATTCAACCTCAAATATTCAGGCGCCCTTCCTCCGGCAATGATCAGTCCGCTGTAATCACCAGGCACAACATCTTTAAAGCTGTAATTTAAAACAAAATTATGTCCGGGCTTTTCAGTGTAAGTCTGATCACCTTCAAAATCATGAATGGCTGTCTTGATTACATCTCCCTTTTTTTTATCGGGACAAACGGTATGCACTTCGTATCCAACCATTTCAAGCATCTGGAATGGAACCATGGTTTCATAATCTTCGGTAAAATCTCCGGTTAAGAATAGTATCTTTTTCATTTTACTTATTTTTCAGTTTGCAAATAATCTCAATTGAACCCGAATCATATTATAAGTGGAAATAAGGCAATTGCGCCGTTCAAAAAAACTTAAACATAATTCATTTGCCTGTTTTTAAATGCATCTATGGTTTAGATTTCCATATTTTATCTGCTGATTTCAGGTATTCAGGCAAAGCAGCAGAACCATACCAATGATACATTTCTGTTTCAAAGATTTTCTCTTTTATGGTGGGGTCTTGCTCTAATAACGTGGCAGCTTCCTCAAAAGTATTTACATCAAGAATAAAGATTCCACGGTATGTTTTTTCATTTTTTTCAAAAGGACCGGCAACGACCATCTTTTTCAACGCAACCAAACGGTTTATATTTGCAAAATGTCCGGCAAACAGTGAATCTCTTTTGGCTTTGTCCACAACCTGATTGCTACCGGTTTTCAGTATCACCATTACGTACGTTTTCATGCCCAGATTGTCGGCACCCAAGGTTTTGGCAAGCGCCGCGTCATAATCCGGATTATTTGTCTGACCCATCAGCAAAAACGAAAAAAATAGAAATACGGAAAATATTATCTTAGTTTTCATACAGTATTTTAATTAAAAAATATAATTCGGAATATACCTGTCAACAATCGGTTATCAATGAAATTTTTCTTCTTTTTCAAGTTTTTCAATGATGGCAATGATTCGTTTATGTCTTGATGCCGGACTTACAGCAGTCTGAAGTTTCCAGCCAATGCTATATAAATTAGTCTTATCCAGAGTTTTAAAGAAATCGTATGCTTTTTTATTTTTTGAAATTTGCTGAATAAAATCTTCAGGTATAACCATATTCCCCGGAGAATCATAGGCACTCAGATATCTTCCGTCTGCAATTGCCGATTCAATCTGTTTCCGGCCCGAAGGTTTTATTCTTCCTTCTTTTTCAAGCAGTGCTACTTTTTCTACATTTCTTTTGGACCACATGCTTTTGGATCTTCGCGGAGTAAACTTTTGAATATAAGAATTTTCATCATATTTTTTCAATTGCCCATCGATCCAGCCATAACACAATGCCACATCCAATGCTTCATCGTACGTTATCGAAGCAACTCCAGAATCTTTTTTAAAAATACGGATCCAGAGGCCATTTACCAGGCTATGATTTTTTTCCTGCCAGCTTTCAAATTCCTGCTGCGAAACAAAAGCAATGATTTGATAATCAATTTTAGCAGCAGGAACTATCTCTTTTGTTTTTGAATTTTTCTTGTTCTCAACTGTCATATTTAAATACCGGAATGTTGCTTTGTTATTATTTCAGCGATTATTTCAGCGATTCCTTCCTGGTAAGTAGTCACCTTAAAATCGGGGAACCGGGTCATAAATTTTGACGAATCAAACAGATGATCGGTTTCATAACGATATAATATTTCCTGGGTTTCTTTCATATAGGAATTAAAGTTTCCCAAAAATTTCACCATCCATTTTTCCAGCACAATATAATATAATCTTTTGCCATAAGCCTCACTTGCTTCACGTATGAACTCTCTGGAGGTCAGTCGATTTTGATCGCAGGGTAAATGCCAGGTCTGGTTGTAAGCATCCGGAGTATTTCCAAGCAAAGCCATAGCTCTTCCGGCATCGGGAGTAAATATTAAAGTTCTCTTTGTATTATCTTTTACTAATACTTTGATTTTCTTCGAATTCCGGATATTATTGAAAACAAGTGAATTGGTAATACTGTGTGTGTTTCGTGGACCATAAAATTCGGGAGCGCGACAAATCATAGCAGAAATCTCCCCGTGATGTATCGCATTTAACAGCATGTTACTAACCTTGGTTCTGACCTTACCCTTGAGCCCGGTTGCCAAAAATGGATTATCTTCTTTGATCAGGCCCCCGGTTTTTCCATACATATAGGTATTGTCGAGAAACACCAGTTTGGCCTGATGATTAACGCAGGCATTGATAACATTATGCATAATAATTGGCCAGCGTTCCTGTGCAATAAAAGTTACATTAGGTAATCCAACGGTTAAATACACAATCTCACTTCCTTTTACAGCTTCTTCGGCCTGAGAAGCATACAGTAGATCAGCGGCAAATAATTTATCTGTTTCGTTTACCTTTCGGGGATTTCGGCTCACCAACCGAATGTCTTTCGTATAATTTTTGTAAAGTTCTTTTGCTAACTCTGTTCCTATTATTCCATTTGCTCCAAGTATTGTTTGCATAGTGCTCTCGTTTTTAAGGTAAATAAAAAAAATATTTTTGCAATTATTCAGGCCATCGCCCCTGTTGTTGGCGGTTTACCATCCAACCCGGATATTCGGGACTCAACGCGCTGACTTCATTCAACTGTTTTAGTTCATCCAAAGTCAGTTCCAGATTAACCGCCGCGATATTGTCGTTCAGTTGTTGCAGGTTCTTTGCTCCGATGATGGTACTGGTAATGCCCGGTTGTTTAATCGCCCAGTTCAGTGCAACCGTAGCAACCGAAACCTTATGACGGGCGGCGATTTCCATCATCACATCTATAATGTCGTATGCTTTATCTTTGTTTACCGGTGGAAAATCGAATGAATCGCGCCTGCTATTCCCTGCCAGTTCTATGTCCCGTGTGTATTTCCCCGAGAGGAAACCCCCTGCCAACGGACTCCATGGCATAATACTGATACCTTCGCTCAGGGCCATGGGGATTATTTCCCTTTCGATGTCGCGTCCGGCAATACTATAATAGTTTTGCGAAGCTACAAATTTGGTCCAACCCATTTTTTCGGCATATGCATTTCCTTTCATCACCATCCAGGCCGGATGATTACTGATTCCGATGTAACGGACCTTACCCGAGCGCACCACATCTTCCAGCCCCCGCATGGTCTCTTCAATGGGTGTTATCGGATCAACACCATGGATATAAAGCAAATCGATATGTGACAACTGAAGCCGCTCCAAACTATTGTTTACCGAGTCCATGATATGCAGACGCGAAAGTCCAATCTGGTTTGCCCCCGCTCCCATGCGTATGCGGACCTTGGTAGCGATCACCACTTCCTGCCTCGGAATGCCCAACTTCCGCAACGATTCACCCAGCAATGTTTCCGACAAACCTTCGGAATAGGCATTGGCAGTATCAATAAAATTAATACCACTATCCACTGATGTTTTTACAATTTTGTTTACTTCGTCCTGCGCCAATTGTCCTATGGCCTGCCAGTAACCTTTCCCACCGAATGTCATGGTTCCCAGGCAAAGTTCCGAAACCAATACGCCGGTTTTTCCCAGTTCATTATATATCATCTTACAATAATTTTAAAAAGTTAGTAAATCTGCCGTTCCCGTTAGTTTAATCAAGTGAAAATAAAAACAATTGATAAATCGAAAGGTTCAAAAAGCAACAGAATGGCCTTACTTTAAGCTTATCAGAATTCAACGTAATTTATGAGAACCAAAGCCAGGTGTATTTCTAAATATTTTTCAATTGATTACTTTCATCCTTTTCTATTAAAGTCCCACCTGACAAAATTCTCCATATCATAAACAAAAACATGGACAAATATAATGTTATTTTTTATTTTTTCCCCCGAATAGATGAACACTGCTGAAAATATATTTGTTTATTTATACGTTATTTATTGAAATCGATAGAGCCGAATACTATTTCAAACGGGGAGAACCGAAAAGCCTTAAGATCGGACAACTTATTAATATATTATTTGTATGAAAAAACTTGTTAGTTTTATTGCAGCAGTATTGATGGTTGGATTACTTCAAGCTCAGACTACTACCGAAAAGAAAGTTACTACAAAAAAAGTTGTGAAGACCGAAGTCAAAACCGAAAAGCCTGTTACTAAGGAAGTAAAAAAAGTTGTCAAGGTAAAACATGTTTGTACACAGGCATGTAAAGATGGTAAGCATGTTTATAAAGCCGGCGAAGAAGGTTATGTTAAACCTAAGAAATGAATTATTAAAGTTTAAGGTTGGGTGTAAGATTTTATACCCAACTTTTTTATTGCCTTTCAATATATCAGGTTCTGATACTGCCCTTTTATATTTTCAATGTTCTAATTTTACCTTTTACTTATTTTTGTTTTCGTTCGCACGATCACTGAAATAATTCCATATAGAATAAACACTTCACCGATTCCAAAAAGTAACCAGTTAAAATCAACCGGTATAAACTTCGACATAACCTGTTCAAATTCCTTGTCTCCCGACAAAGTCCAAAAGGAATGAAAACCGTTTTGTACGATCAGCCTGAAATAATCCAGGATAAAAGAACAAAAGATAACCGTAGCACCCAGCAGAATCATTCCCCATTCAAACAGTTTTATTTTAAAGGTTGTAACTGTTTCCTTCAGATACATGATACTGATGGCAAAAAATATCATGGTGACAGAACAAATAAGCGGAGCCAGCACCGGACTTATCCAGGGGACCGGTATCAGAAATAAAATATCCCAGGTCATTAAGGATGTCGGCCAGTCGAGGAAGATTTTCAATCCGGCATAATAGGTGATATCCCAAATGGCAAAGCAGAAAAGGAAGTAAAGGAAGCGCTGGAGGTTCTCTTTTCCGGCCATAATTCCTAAAACCACCAACATGACGATGGTGGCGATTTCCCTGATCCACTCTATCATCAGCATTTCGGGAGTCAGAAAATTTAAAGGAAAATCAAAACCAGAGGGGTAATAAACCTGACGGAGATAGACAACTACAACAGCCTCGAGCACACCCATGGCTATACAAAAAACACCCGGCAAAATGAAAGTCCCGAAAACCCGGGTTATTGACCTTTTCATGGTGGTTATCATTATTTATATCATCGACAATTGTTAACTATACTTTTTAGTACCTCTTGATTTTTAAATTGGCACATTATATTGACAATGGGTAATTTATTTGGCTCTACAACGAACTAGGTGGGGTTCAATTTTCAAAAAAAGATCGACACATAGTAACACAAAGTAAAAATCACACATAGATGCGCATAGTTCTCGTAAAAAAAAAGAACACATAGCAAAACAAGTGTGTTATTTACCTACAAATGTATGAATTAAGCTTCTCTTTCTTTTATTTTTTGCGAAAAAAAATAAAAGCTATGTGTTTCTATGTCTTGTTTCTAATATTGACCATGTGAATTACTATGTGTAACTATGTGTTTGTTAATTTATAATATTTACTTGCCTAAAACATTATTGAGCCATTGATTTTGATAATTTATTCTAATGTTGTGATAAGCATATTGAGACGTATTTAATGAATTGTAATTCTTTGATTTTTTTCATTTTCAAATTTTCAAATTAACTTATCACCAATATACATTTATTTTATTCTGAAATTAAATCCCAGGGCAAACTCTCCGCCCATAGCAAACAGGCAATCAGTATATTGAATAAAGGTTGTAATCTGATTATTCGTATAATGTAAATTTAATGAATTCGTAAAAAAAGCATCCTCTTCGTTTAACGAATAAGTTATGCCATATGAAGCAGCAAAGCCTAAGCTACTCTGTCTGTTCAGGTTAAAATCACCTCCGATGGTATAACTTAAATTGTAAGCAAACAGACTGGAATTCACACCGGTTATAAGGGATTGTTCAGATGCCAATTTACGGAACCTGGTAAATGCTCCGTTTTCGTAATATAATGTTCCTCGCAGACCAATGAATCTCATATCGAAATTCCTAAAAGGGCTGTTTAGACTCATTTCTCCGGAAAGTCCTCCCCCGTAATAGGGTTTATTTCCCTGAAAGGATGGCACTTCAACAACTTTATAAGAACCTAAATAACCAAAGGCACCATAGGAGAAATTATAGTTTCGTTCCGTTTGTGTCTGTGACCAGTAAATTTGTCCAAAATAATTCGATTCGTCTTTATGTCCAAATGTACTGTCGATGGAATGAGAATATTTTCCACCAATATAGGTAGTTCGCAAAGCAGTATCGGCGTAAACCGGCTTTACAAATACGATCGGTTCAACGCCACCATTTCCGAAGGCATAATAAGGATAACATCCCTGTAATGAGAATAAGAATGCACATCCGCAGATGAATCCGATAAATTGTTTTTGGTATTTCATAGGTTAAGAATTGATTATTTAAAATCCGGCGGATTTGATTTTTTTTGATCCCATTTCTCCACGGGTTTCACACCATGGTTATTCACATTAAATGATTTACCTGTAGTAATAACCCCACAAACATACAAAAAACAATTAACATGGTACTCTTTCTGCCAATTTATTTGAAATATTCAAAACAAATAAGTGGGAACAGTAAAATAAAGGCAATTTACAACTATTTCTGTAAGGATTTCACGGTAAAATCTTAAATCTTCTCGGGCTCAGTTTCCATTACCGGACAGTAAGCTCAATCCAACCTGCGGTTTAAAGTTTTTCATGCAAAATAATTATTTTTCTTCTTTTTGTACATTCAATACAAATAAACACTATATTTGCAGCAGTTAATAATTTTAAAATATAGATCTCAAAAAAAAACCTGATAGCAGACTGATTCGTGAGAACCGGTCTGCTTTTTTTTAGGCTAGTAATGATATAAATAGAATTACTTTATTGTTTTGAAGAAAGGGGTATATATGTTTTATGTTTAATAAAAAAAATCTTTCTATCTTTGAGCTTTTGTCAATAAAACCATAGAAAATGAAATACAGCATGCTATTTTTCTGTTTAATGTTTCTTACGGTAATTGTCCGCGCACAGCAGGAATCGGGTCCGGGATTTATTATCAAACATCAAGGTGATACTTTGTTTGGCAGCATTGAAGCTAAAAGTGACAGGCTTATGGGAAGTAGCTGTAGTTTTATGCCCGAAGGGAAAAAAATGGTATTCATTTATACACCCCGGGACATCATGGCTTACGGATTTATTGCCGGTGATTATTATGTGGCCAAAATGCAGGATAGTGTCCGGGTATTTATGAAAAGTATTGGCAAGCCTAAAAATGCGATCTGGTATCTGCAGGATAAGGAGGGCATGCATTATTATATAGAGAAAGCAAACGGGAAGTTTTTGATGATACCCTATTACGTAAAAAAAGTAAACCGCTACGGGCAATTGTGTCTGATCCATAGCAATTCGAATTATAACCTGAAGGATACCGTTGAAACCGATGAGCCTGCCTCGAAAAATGGGAATAAGGTTCGTGAAGCCTTGAATATTGAAATGAATATCGGGAAAATATTCAATAAGGATATTTCCTGGGGCTCAAATATTTTTCAGGGAGGTATTTTATTGAGTGTCTGTGACCCAACCGTGGATGGTAATTTTTATTTGAGAACGGGCGTTCAGAAACTGAATGTATTCGATGGATATGATAATTCGATATTACGCATGCCCCTGCAGGTAGAATATCATTTTACCAAAGGCATAATTATTCCCCGGATTGCGGTGGGGATCAACTTCTACTCACCCTTATTGTTCACAAATTCGTATATGATTGGGTTAAATTTGCGACTCAGCAAAACAGTAAGCTGGACAATAACATATGATATTGATTACAGATTTGAGGATATATTATTAATTACCGAACCGCCAGTTTTAAAGTCGCTGTCAACAGGGATGATTATTTCATTGTAATATTTTCTTATTGACGACTTCACTATATTGACGGCTTCACTCATTAAATCCAACCCATTACGCAAGTGAAGCCGTCAATAGTTTTTGGCAATTTCAACCGCATAAACACTTTCGAAACCCTCGAAGTTTGCCCTGAAGATAATCCATTTTCCATCGGGTGAGAAATGTACATTCGGTTCCAGTTTATATTGATGGAATTTCATATTCACCAGGCATTCGTAGCGAAAACGGTCACCATCGGGAATAAACAGGTTGATCCACTTCCCGTCGCTGGCTTTGGCAACAGATGTAGAGTCGCCTCCATCGCCGGCGAATAATTTTTGATCGGGCGATTGGGTATAATGCACACTCCATTGATTTCTTTCCAGCTTATATTTTATCTCTTTCCCGGTTTTCACATCGGTACCGGCTACGAAAAACGTTCCGCCACGGGGCTGTTGAAAATCGTACCAGATTATTTTTCCATCGGGACTAAACCATTCGTGACCGGCAATCTCCATGTTCATGGTGCGCTTATGCATCAGTTTCACCGCTTTTGTGTCGAGGTCAATGGTCCAGATGCGGTCCACTTTATGCCAGGGTCCTTCGTGACAGAACATCAATAAATGCGGATCAGCCGGCGAAAACTGCACATGATTCAGCCAGGCACTGTCGGTAAAAAGCTTTGTCAATGCTTTTGTTTCCAGGTTAATTGTAAATAAGGTGCGGGGCAGCCGCGCTTCATAAATCTTATTGAAATAATCGTGTTTTGCAGGATTGGCTTTGTATATTGTTTTTTCCGCATCCGTCGACCAGACTCCACCCAACAGGGTTTCGTCAGCATTCAGCGTAGTGATTGTACCTTTAAAACCATCAGGGAAAACATAGATGAATGAAGTTTTTCGGCTGTCGGTGTTGATGGAAAATACGGAGTCGTTGACCTGATAATAGACATTGTGATTCTTTTTGCCAACAATTTCGCCGTTCTTTCTAAAGCTTTTGTCCGTCAGTTGGGTAATTTCCAGGCTGGCAAGATTTACCTTAAACAGTTGCATGCCAACTCCATCGGCTTTGTAGCTATCATTTCCATAAAAGATCATGCTGACATCATCCCTGTTTTGTCCGCTAATAAAAGGATTGTTGTGAAAATAGAAACTGGCCGAGTTACCCTCGCGTTGAGTCAGCCGCATCACTTTATGATGGGTATCTTTGTCTATCCATACCGGAGGCATCTTCTTTCCGCCGGTTTGCAGCAATTCCTGCGCGTATATAGAACCTGAAAAAAGAATGAGTAAAAAGAAAATGAGCATACTTGATTTTTTCATACTATTGTAAATTAGATTCTTAATATTAACAGGATATTTTCAGTCTCTGCGGGACTACGATAGCTTTAATGAACTGTCAGATTATTCAGATATTCCTCCAGCTTGCTATACCCTTTGACATTGATCCCGTTCGCATCCTTCGGATCGTCGGCATTCAGACCATTTTTCTTCTCCCAACGGTCGGGCATGCCATCACCATCGCTATCATTCGGGGCTTTTACACTTTTTATTGCTTGCTGTCCGCCAACTTCTGTTTCCGACTTAATGACCCGGCCCTCCTTGCCCAGCGATTTTACATAGCCTGTCAGACGGGCATCAATGGCGTCACGACGCAGTGAAGCACCGGCCTGAGCCAATACTGTTTTAAAGGCTGCTTCGGGTTTCTCAATTGCAGAAAGAGATAAAGAGGTGTTTTGTGCTTTTGTTACAATCGTTGCAGTCGTTTTGACAAATTCTTCAGTGGATACCGGACGTCCGTTCAACTTACCGTTTTTATCCATATCCACCAGGTTTCCTGCATGATATACATGATCGGTAACAGAGAACTGACTGATAAATCCATTTGAAGAATTTGGTCCTACGATAAAGTAATTGTTGATGATATCCTGGTAATGATCGGCAGCCGAATGTCCGCCGACCAGCCCGTTGCTTCCCCAGTTGTAGATTACATTATTAATAAACTCTATGCCTGCTTTTGCTTTGGGATTACGGCTTTGATTATCAACCCAAAGACAGTGATGAATGGTCAGGTTAGTGGGATTTTCGAGTAAGGCACCAAACATCTGGGGATTAATTGCTTCACCGATCAGGCAGTATTGCAGAGTGATGTCCTTACTTTCTTTGATGTGCAGGTTATCCCAACGGCCCCATTCAATGCTTACATGATCGAAAATAATATCTTTGGCATGGTCCGCCGACACGGTACATACGCCTTTACTCATCTCCACGCTTCCCCTGAAACGGATATACCTTACAATAATATCATTGGAACCCGAAAATGAAACTCCGTTGCCATAAACTACGATACCTTCACCCGGTGCTGTCTGTCCGGCAATGGTGATAAAGGATGCGACGGAGATTCTGCTTTGAATTTTTATTACCCCGCTCAGATCAAAAACGACTGTACGTTTCGGTTGACTGACCGCATCCCGAAAGGAACCTGCACCCGCATCATTCAGATTCGTAACATGATAAACTGCTCCTCCCCTTCCTCCTGCTGCATTCTTTCCAAATCCATCCGCACCCGGAAAGGCGATTTGTTGCGCGGTTAACAAACAAAATGGGATCATTAAAACAAGAATCAGGATATTTTTTTTCATCGTAACCGGGAGTTAAGTAATGAGATAAGTAAGTGGAACAAATTAATGTCGATTTTTTTTAACACATAGTCTCACATAGTAATCATAGAAATTCATAGTTTAATAGAAAGATAACATAGAAAACATAGTAATAAGTTCCATTTTCTCGTTTTTATAACACATACTTCTTTGTCTATGTGTTTCTATGTTTACCAATTATATGCGAAATAATCTGACATCAGGGAATTAGAATGATGTTGAACTATGTGAAAATTACTATGTGAACCTATGTGTAAAATTCAAATTCTATATAATGAAATGACAGCATAAAATGAGACATTTAATTTAGTCTACGACTTATTAATAATATTGGGAAAATTATCTGAAATAATAGAAAAAAACAGCACATTATATTGTTCCAATTATTTTTTTTTACGAGTAATTTTGTAATGCCAAAGTTGCGTTAATGCTTTATTGTATCTTCTGTGTCCGAAAACAAATCATCCTATTAAATAAAATCAAATTGTTGATAGCAAGTAGAATACTAAAAATACGCCGCCGATTATAATGATGAGCGTTATTAACAGTGACAACATTGAGGAGGACACATAGTAATTATTTTTTAGTTGTTTTTCATTCGTTTTGTACTGCAGAAAAGCCAAAAAAGCGATTATAACGCCTATAGCAACCATTACGACTCCCACGATTGATGAATATCCTTTTGATGGTACCACACTTGTTTCCAAAAGTAATGAGAGCTGCTTTAAAAACAAAGTAAACTTTACAATTACGAAACCGAATCCCATTAATGCAATGCTTGTTCGAATCCAGGCAAGAAAAGTTCTCTCGTTAGCCAGATGTTCTCTCGATCTATCAATTGAGTTTTTTTCTTCCATTATTGTCATGTCGTTATAGATTATGTATTTCCTCTTAGTTTGTAAATTTTAGCATTCGTGCAAATGAAAGCATCCGAAGTGTTTTGACTGTTTTGGCCGACAAAGGTTTAAAATGATCCATTTTTTGTCAATTATCCCGGGCCGTTCCGCAGTTTGAAACGCTCTGATTATCATTTCTTTTTATTTCAAAATCTCAATGGTGTGGTCGAATACCGAAGCATCACCAATCATTCCATGGCCGGGAATAACAGTCTGCACATCACGGAATCTATCCTTTACTTTTTGAACGGTAACCGGCCAGGCCTGTAAATCAGCATCCTTAATATTCCCATTATCCGTAGAATCCAATGATTTCATCAGGCAGCCACCAAACAAGATCTTCCCGGCAGATAACCAGATTACAATATTATCAATGGAATGACCGGCTCCAAAATAGTACAATTTCAAGGGAATGGTTTGTAAAGGTATGTTTAATGAGTCTGTAAATACGAAATCAATCGACTTGTTTCCGGGCTTTAACAAATCGCGGGTCATATTCGACGCATAGGATCTGATACCACGCTTGCCGATCACGATCAAACCTCCCGAACTGTCATCATGAAAATGGGAAACAATTACTTTGGTCACTTTTCTTTTGAACTTTTTTTCTATGCAATTCAGCAAAATTGCAGTTAATGAATCGCTTGCGGGTGTATTTACCAAAACAATATCTTTCCGGTCTACAATAAGCAAATGATTGCAATCCAGATGACCGTTACAGGCATAAGACGATTGTATTAACCAGACTTTGTCAGCCAGCCTGGTTAACTCCAGGTTTTTATCAACCCGGTCGAAATTCACATTATCCAATAAAACGATGTCATGTCGCTCTTCCTTTTGTGCTGTTAAACTGAAACTGTTCAATAAAACAACGATCAGAAAAAATAAATGCACTGGTTTCATATCATCCTGATTTAAAGTTTATATCATAATAAAATCTAAGTTGGAGTATAAATATTATTCTCAATTTACATCAATTCCCTTCCGGTAAATTTTCAAAAACATTTATATCCGGATCACGGAGCTTATCTTTTCAGAAATTCAATAATATAAGTTTTTTGTAATAAAATAGCTGTCCAGAAATATAGGGTGTACTGGATGCAAATATATAAATTTATTTTTAAAGAGATAATCATTTAATTAAAAGAAAAATTTACTGAATATATTGAGATCACAAGTAAAAACATTAAATAGGAAAACAACATAATAAATACAATGAATTATAGAACAGAGAAAAAGGAAAACTGGAAATCCAAATAGCAGACCTAAAGGGAAACCGAATCATAACACAACAGAATTTAGAAATCATATTCATTAGTCTGGACAATATTAATTTTTTATCCTTTTTATTTTCAGCAAAAAAGTTTGAGTTAAATATGATTTGGATCTTCAGTGCCTATAATTATTTAAAAACAGTAAATAAAATACATTGTGAAAATAAATGCGTATTTTTGACCATTATTTGAAATTATATTTATAATGCATAACCACATGAAATACAATTTTAAGCAAACAAAGCTGTCAAAGAATTTCCAAAATATGATAACAACCGAAGATATACGATTACTTTTATCCGGTGGTGAAGGATATAATGCAGAGTTTAAGTTATCTGTTCCTTCCAAGGTAAAGGAACTGAGCGAGGAGGTATGTGCATTTGCAAATGCAGCAGGCGGTGTTTTGTTGATAGGCGTTGACGATAAAAATAACCTGAAAGGAGTAAGTATAGACAATACCAAACGGTCGGCTATTCAAAACTCAATAGGTGAGATTACACCCGCCCTTCATTGTACACTATCGATAGTGGAAGTGGATGGCAAACAAATAGGTGTTATAGAAGTACCCTCGGGAACCAATAAGCCTTATGTATTATCCGGTGCTATTTATGTGCGTTTAGGCCCAAATTCGCAGAAGCTCACTACAGCAGAGCAGATGCGCGATTTCTTCCAACAATCGGGTAAGATTTATTTCGATGAAGCAACTTGTAACGAGTTTGATGCATCTATCGATGTGGATGCCGGATTATTGAAAATATTTAAATACGCTGCAAATTTAACCGAAAGCACACCCGATGCTCAGATATACAAAAACCTGAAATTATTGACAGAAAACGACAAATTTAAAAATGGTGCAGTACTGTTTTTCGGGAAACAGCCCGAAGTTATTTTCGAGAATGCGGTTGTGCGTTGTGTGTCATTCAAAGGGTTGGACAAACGGTATATTATCGATGATAAATCATTTGGTGGGTCGCTATACACGCAATACACCAAAGCTATTCAATGGTTGAAAGAAAAAATGAACGTTCGTTACGACATTGAAGGACAAGGGTCGGGTCCACGTAAAGAAATTTGGGAAATTCCCGAAACAGTATTCAAGGAAGCCATTATCAACTCACTTTCGCACCGCGATTATTACGACAAAGGTGCCAAAATAATGATTGAACTTTTTGATGACAGAGTCGAAATTAGCAATCCAGGTGGATTAGTGAGTGCTATTAATCGGGCAGATTTTGGAAAACGTAGTCATTCAAGGAATCCACTCATCTTCGGACTTTTTGCACGTATGCAACTCGTTGAGCAAGTGGGTTCGGGTATCAACCGGATGAATAATTTGATGAAAGAAGCTGGATTACCATTGCCCGAATTCAGCACAGAAGGTATGTTTACAATTAGATTGCTGCGTTTGGGAGTTACTGTGGAAGAAACTGTGGAGAAAACTGTGGAGAAAACTGTGGAGAAAACTTCAGTTGAATGTATACTTGAAGCGATATCTACTAATTCTATGGTTACTATAAAAGAGATGATGAAGTTTAGTGGATTGAGTCGAAGAGGTGTTGAATATCAGTTAAATAAATTAAAAAAAGCAGGAATTTTAGACCGAATAGGTGGAGACAAGGGTGGTCATTGGATTATTTTGGATAATGAATAATTACGGGGTAAGTTACGGGATAAAATCACATTGGCGTATAAGTGCTTGTCTAACAACCGGTGAACAGAATCAGCCTAATATGAGATACAAAGGTGTAAAGCCTCACTTTTCAACTAAAAAAAGACAGAAAAGAATGTATAAAAATCATGAGCAGAAATAGCCTTCCTGAAGGATACTCCGGACTAAGATTTCAGAAGAAAATAATCGTCGGGATCCGACAAAAGCCGTAGTAATGTAAAATGGTAAATATATAAAACAAAATCGAAGCGATTTTTTCGTTTGACAGTTCATTTTTCGCCGGTACTGACGCCAGTATTGTTTAACAAAAATCCGCTATAAGACAAACTTATAGCGGATTAAGATTTACAAAGTGACCCCGCCGGGATTCTAACCCGGGACCTTCAGAACCGGAATCTGACGTTCTATACACTGAACTACGGAGCCTTATTAGCGGGTGCAAAGTTAGCAAAATTTTCCGGTTATGAAATGGAAGAGACAAAGCATATTACACAAAATGAGGAAATATCTTCATATTCCCTCATTTTCAAATTTTCAAATTGAATAATTTTCAAATTGGTCTATCTTCTGCTTCCGCCCATAAACATCATGATGTAATACACCAGCGTGGCCAACGAACCTAAAGCAGCAACCACATAGGTATAAGCAGCAGTTTTCAAAGCGTCTTTTGCCTGATCGTGGGTTTCGTAATTGGTGATGCCAGCGCCGTTCAACCAAGCTAAGGCACGCGTACTGGCATTGATTTCTACCGGTAAAGTGACAAAACTAAACAAGGTTGTCATGGCAAACAAACCGATTCCTGCCATAAGCAGTTGTGGGAAAGTGTTTACAAAAATAATCCCCGCCAACAGCACCCACTGCATCCAGTTGGAAGCAAAACTTACTACCGGAACCAAGGCCGTACGCAATTTAAGAGGCGCGTATGCATAAGCATGTTGTACAGCGTGACCACACTCGTGAGCGGCAATGGCGGCGGCAGCAACACTGCTGGAGGCATACACATTTTCACTCAAATTCACCGTTTTGGTGAGCGGGTTGTAATGATCGGTTAAATGACCATTGGTTGATGTTACAGTTACATCGGTAATACCGCTGTCGCGCAACATTTTCTGAGCCACTTCCTTTCCTGTCATTCCATTGGGAATGCGAAGTTTAGAGTAACGCTCAAATTTTGATTTTAAACTCCGTTGAATGAGCCAGCTTACTAAGGCTACAATTCCAAAAATAACATATCCGAATAACATAAGATTTGATTTTTAATTGTTAGTGCAAATTTCCCGTCAAAATCCTTGCCAGTTGACAAAATGGCAGAAGCGGCGGGAGATAGTAGTCGGTAGTAAGTAGTAAAGAATGGAAGAATGAAAAAATGAAAGAATGACGGAAGAACTCCATTTTGTGGAACAACAAAACGTCAAACTTTCAAACTTTTAAGAACCAAGAGCCAAGAACCAAGATTAAAGACACCTGAACGCGAAACCTTTCAAACCTTTCAAACCTCAAACCCTTCAAACGTGGAACACGAAACGCGAAACACGGAACGTTTAATCTTCGTACCGTATGATGGTTTGTCCGCGATCGGGCCCGACAGAAACAATTTTGATGGGCACTTCCAGTTCTTCTTCCAGGAAGCTGATATAGGCATTGAATTCTTCGGGGAATTCATCTTCGCTTTGCATCTTTGTCATATCAGTTTTCCAACCCGGCAATTCAACATAAACGGGTTCAGAACCGTCGCTTAAGTCATAAGGGAACTGTTCTACTTCTTTTCCATCAATATTATAGGCAACGCAGGCTTTGATGACATCAAAATTATCCATGACATCACTCTTCATCATGATCAGTTTGGTAACACCGTTAATCATCACGGCATATTTCAGTGCAACCAGATCAATCCAACCACAACGGCGTGGACGTCCGGTTACCGAACCAAATTCAAAACCGATTTTACGCATGATTTCACCCGTTTCGTCGAATAACTCGGTAGGAAAAGGACCACTACCCACGCGGGTACAATATGCCTTGAAAATACCATACACCTCACCGATGTTACCGGGAGCAACACCTAAACCTGTACAGGCACCTGCACAAATGGTATTGGAAGAAGTTACAAAAGGATAAGATCCAAAGTCGATATCGAGCATGGTACCCTGTGCACCTTCGGCCAGCACTCTTTTATCTGCCTTCAGCGCGTTATTAATATAATGTTCGCTGTCGATCAGTTCAAAATCCTTGATGCATTCGATACCTTCGAACCAGGCTTTTTCCAATTCGGGCAAGTCATATTCGAAATCGTATTGTTTCAGCAGTTCCAGATGACGGGCAATAGCCGCGTTGTATTTTTCTTCAAAATTATGGAGAATATCACCCACCCGTACGCCGTTACGACTGATTTTGTCAGTATAAGTTGGTCCGATACCTTTGCCGGTGGTTCCAATTTTAGTACTTCCTTTTGCCGATTCGTAAGCAGCATCCAACAAGCGGTGTGTTGGAAGTATCAGGTGTGCTTTTTTCGAAATTTTCAATCTTTCGGTCAGCGGGTGTCCCGACGCTTTTAAGGCATCCACTTCGGCTTTGAATAAAGCTGGATCAATGACCACACCGTTTCCGATGATATTCACTTTGTCGCCCTGAAAAATTCCGGAAGGTATAGAACGCAACACGAATTTCTTTCCTTCAAATTCCAGTGTGTGACCGGCATTTGGTCCACCCTGAAAACGTGTAACAAGATCGTAACCGGGTGTAAGTACATCTACCACTTTTCCTTTTCCTTCGTCACCCCATTGGAGACCTAATAATACATCTACTTTCATTCGATTCTAAATTGTAAATATGAATAAAATATTTTTTCTTTTTATTATAAAAAACTATCAATGACACCTCCTGACAGCTCTTTCAGGGGCTTGGGGCGGTAGAATCATTATTTCTGCTTTGTTACTAAATTCTCGCGCAAATGGCACATACCGACTTGTCGGGAGGCGCAAAGGTCGCAAATGGAACATACCGGTTTATCGGTAGAATTATAATTACAACCGTCTCCTATAAAATTACCAACAAAACTCAGAACTCTTTACTCAGAACTCTATACTCAGAACTACTTACTACCGACAATAAACTACCAACTATATTTTCTGAGTTTCCTTGCACTTACTGCAAAGCCCGAATAAATACAATGAATAGTGTGACATCTCAAAATGAGCAAAAGTCCTGGTTTGAATGGCCACCCGGATTTGTTTATCGGAGAATTCCTTCACTTTCCCGCAACTGGTACATACCAAATGATGATGCGTATTGTTTCCGAAAGTTTTTTCGTATTGCGCAAACTGACCGCCAAGCTGATGCTTGATGACAAGCTTAGCCTCCAACAGCAGATCGAGGGTATTGTATATAGTAGCCAGACTTACCCGGTAATTTTCCTGCATTATATTATACAATATATCAGCATTAAAATGTCCATCGTAAGAAAAGATCCGCTCCAGAATGGCATATCGCTCCGGAGTTTTTCGATGTTGATGTATCCTGAGGTATTCAGTAAATACATCTTTTATTTCCTGGTATGAATTTTCTTCTTTCATTCTTTGAAAATGTGACGAACAAAAGTACAACAATTACGCAATTTTTTGCTATAAAATGTCCAAAAATAATATTTCCTGTTTTACTTCGGCTGAAATATATTGCTGACCTACTGAAGCTGTTTGATCAATGGATTCAATTTCGTTTAAAATCAAAGCGGCTGTTTCTTTATCTTTGCGACATAAACGGCTCAAACAAAGCCCGACTGCTTTATAAAGATGGAAATCGTCGGTATCCGATATTTCGATCGCCTTTAAAAGAATGATGTTAATTTGATCGCGACTCAGTTTATTGATTATACGGGCAGCTAAAATAAATCCGGTAATCCTTTCCCAATTATTATCAGACTGTATTAACTTCATACTGAGCGAATCGGCAAACGAAAGCTTACAAAACAGGTTCATACATGTTTGTTCAACAATTTCAATCTGGTTAAATTGTGACACCCATTCCTGTGCATTTTCGGCAGTAAATTTCTCAACCGGTTGCAATAAAGTAGCCATAATCATGGTTTCCCTGATTTTCATCGACCAAAGCCTTTGTGAAAGTTCGTGACCGGGGCTGTACCTGGCTGCAATTTCCTTGATACGGGGATAAGACACTCCATAATTTTTTTTATAGATAATTCCGCTACCGGACATACTTTCGGATACAATTCCATTCATTGAAAGCCGGATTTGAAGTTGAATTTCGGCTATCTGAGCTTCCATCAGGGGATCAATCAGACTATATTTCATTTTTCTTTCCATCATTATTCGTTGGTAATTAACATTTTGTAAAAATAACGCGTTTTTTTTTGAAAAATACTTGCAAAGAATCAATTGCTGTAGTATCTTTGCACTCGCTAATACGGTGGTTGTAGCTCAGTTGGTTAGAGCGTCGGTTTGTGGTACCGAAAGTCGCGGGTTCGAGCCCCGTCTCCCACCCCTGTTTATGCAATTAAAAAGGAAGAACTTCTCAGTTCTTCCTTTTTCGTTTTTTATCAGGGCTCAACACCTTGTTTTTCTCCACTATATCGGTCGACTGATACAAATCCACAAAATCGTATCCTGCCCCGGACAGATCAACCAACAAATCGTACAATTGTGTATAAAACTTATCCTGCCTGCGCTTATCGGTACCGATATGAAACAGCAAGATATGCCCGTTTAAACCTTCATTCCTTTCAACCTGCATGATTCGTTTGTAAATTTCGGCACTCGAATAATACTTTTCGCGCATTTCGGGGGTCGTATAATCTCCGTTCGAAAGTGTTCCGGGCGTGAAATTGACCAGATTTATTCCAACTTCATTACTCCAGCGGCTAATACTATCGTTATACCATTCGTAAGGTGGTAAATAGAAAGGCGTCTGATTTTTTTCAATCCCGAATCTTTCCATTTCCGTATAATTCGCTCTCAAATCTTCCAGAAATTCATCCTTGCCCACTAACATGGAATCCCGGTTTTGAAACGAAGCATAGAGCAGATGTTTATCGGAATGTGCACCTAAATAATGTTGATCCTGCTGCAATCCTTTAATAACAGACTTAAATTTTGGATTCCGGTAAAAATCGCCGGTAAAAAAGAATGAAGCTTTTATATTGAGTTTCTTCAACGTGCTGCGAATTATTTTGTAGCCATCTGCAAATTCATGACCGGAGAAAACCAGTGAAATTTGTTTTATATCCGGATCGGTACGCGTAATTCCGCCAAAGTTATAGACGTTATTGTCGGACGTTTTGTCAGGAACCCCCTCTTGTTGCCTGCTTGCAAGTAAATAAGTGAGTGAAGCCGTACCGTCCATGGTTGGTTCGTTTGTTGAATAATCGGCATAATCGTCGTGGTAAACGGCCCAATCACTTTGAAAACGTTCGTATGGATCTGCTTTTGTTAAATGAACGCCCGCTAAATTATTATAAATACTTCGGGCTACCGGGCCGTCGACCAGGCCACCTGAAAGCGGAATCCGGTGATTGTGCCACAAGGAAGAATGTGGATCGGATGCTGTATCTCCAATTTTCGGCAAACCGACGACCATAGCAGTTCCCCAGGGGTTTCGTCCAAAAAGCCAGTCAACCAGGGCCGTTTCCATCTCAAGAAAAGTAGAGTCGTTTGTGATGTTGCGATACAACTTACATTGGGTAGCCATGGCTGTCACCAGATTATTAGAGCACCAGATTAAAGGTACACCAACATTGAAAGGGTTTTCGGATGCAGGCATTTTCACGCGCTGTATACCATTCAGAAAATTCTGGAGGAACTCTTTCTGGTAACGGGGATTCTCCACGCTGGCGAGCATATAATGGCCTAAATTGATAAAAGGATACCATTGGTAATGGCGTGCGGTGTCGGAACACATCCAGGGTGTAATTGGCTCCATGCGTCCGTAAGTGGCAGCATCATTCAGATAATTGCCATCGTAGGTCAACCGGTAAAGTTGAGCTGCAGCCAGTTCCATGTCGTCAGCCCAGTTTTCCTCCTCATAAAAATAGGGTGATTTGCCCGGAGCAGTCTGGCACACTCCCGGATTTTTTTTCCCGTATTCATAAACTTCAATGGCTTTCACACTCAGGCTATCGGCAAAATCAGGATAGAATGCTGACAGCAGGTCGGATCCCATAGCAAAAGCTGACGCATATTTACCTGCAATAGAAGCGATTCCGGTAGAGCGGTTTTTATTGTCGAATAAACCCTGCGGCTTTCCGGTGGCACGATAAACCGGGCGACCTGTTCCGGGTCCCCAACCGTAATCCACCTGATCTTCGGAAGGCAGACGAAAGGACGCGTGATCGCGATCATCTGCAATTTGATGATACAACACTTCCTGTCCAGGATACATTTTCATCAACCAATCGAGGCCCCATTTGGCTTCATCCAGAATATCGGGGATATTGTTTTTCCCGACATTTCCGGCAGCATCGTGTTTATCCGAGAATGATTTCGGATTCATTTGATAGGCAAAAAGCATTTGATATACGGCATTGGCCGACGTAGTGCCATATTGCAGATAATCGGAGGCATCGTGCCAACCACCGCGCACATCTACAAATTTATCAGAGGAAGTTGGTTCGGTTTCCCTGGACTGAAAATTCCGTTTATATGATCTGTTTGTGGTTTTGCCGGTTTCAGTTGTTTCAACCACCGTTGGGGTTTCACCATACACTTCGTATCCATCGTGTTGGTGACAAAGGGCATTAAGCGATGGATTATATCCACAACGCTGCTGCCGCATATAATTTAATAAAAAATCACTGCTTCCGAGATAAGTATTTTTATTGATAAAAATGGTGGGTGAGTATATCAGCCCGGCTTTGATATAGAAAGCTCCCTGCAGCTGAAAGGATGAAAAATCAAGGATATAATTACTCTGACAGGATTGAAATATACCCCAGTTTGTAACTGTATTAAATACAGCCAACTCTTTATTGGTGAGTGCGTCGTGAATGGAAAATTGCTTCAGTTCAAGTACCGCTTCACTCATCAGAACAGCTTTCTTTTGAGCATTCGGCAAATAACCCAACTGGTTAATTCGTATCCATGCATCAATGCCATAGGTGAAGGTAATGAAACAGAAAATCAATAAGAATACAGAAACTATTCTTTTTCTCATGTACAAGCACATTTTTTTGCAAATATAAAACAATTAATCGAGATACCGAATGGAAATTATTGAGAAAAAAATATTACTTTTGCACTCAATTATATTCAATTCAATTATAATATAACACGAAAGAAATGAAAGTATTAAAATTCGGCGGGACATCCGTAGGTTCAGCTTCCCGGATGAAAGAGGTTGCAAAGCTTATTTGTGATGGAGAACGGAAAATTGTTGTTTTATCGGCTATGTCGGGAACAACCAATAACTTAATCGAAATTTCAGATTATCTTTATAAAAACAATAAATCGGGTGGATTGGAAAGGATCAACACCCTGGAACAAAAATATCTCGATGTAATTGAGGATTTATACAACACCCCCGAGTTCAAATTCGAAGCAGGACTGGTACTTAAATCGCATTTCGAGTACCTGCGCTCCTTGTCAAAATCAGTATTTACCCTGTTCGAAGAGAAAGCCATTTTAGCCCAGGGCGAATTGCTTTCAACCGCCATATTTCAACTGTATTTACAGGAGATGGGCGAAAACAGTGCATTGATTCCGGCCCTGGAATATATGCGCATTGACAAAAACGCGGAACCTGACACCGCTTATATTGCGGAACATTTGGCGGAACAACTGGCTTTACATCCCGATAAAATGATTTACATCACCCAGGGCTTTATTTGCCGGAATTTTTACGGTGAAATAGACAATTTACAACGTGGTGGCAGTGATTATTCAGCATCCCTGATCGGAGCCGCTGTACTTGCCAAAGAGATACAGATATGGACTGACATAGATGGTATGCACAACAACGATCCCCGTTTTGTGGAAGGCACCAAACCGGTTCCGGTACTGCATTTTGAGGAAGCAGCCGAGTTGGCCTATTTCGGTGCCAAGATTCTGCATCCTACCTGTATATTACCTGCGAAATTAAACAATATCCCGGTCCGGTTGTTGAACACCATGGAACCGAAAGCGCTGGGAACGCTGATTTCCACGAAAAAGAACAAAGGCAAAATTGAAGCGGTGGCTGCTAAAGATGGCATTACCGCCATTAAAATTAAATCGGGGCGCATGTTACTGGCTCATGGATTTTTGCGCAAAGTATTCGAAATTTTCGAATCTTATCAAACGCCCATCGATATGGTGACTACTTCGGAAGTCGGCGTATCCGTTTCAATAGATAACACCAAACGACTGGAAGAAATTGTGAATGATCTGAAGAAATTCGGAACAGTCACTGTAGATAGTGATCTGGTTATTATCTGCGTTGTAGGGGATATGCCCTACGAAAATGTAGGTTTTCAGGCACAGGTAGTGAGCGCGCTCAAAGAAATACCGCTCCGCATGGTTTCATACGGTGGCAGTAATTATAATATCTCTTTCCTGATCAATGGCGTCGATAAAAAAAGAGCACTCAATGCGTTGAGCGAAGCACTTTTTAATTAAAAAAACCCCAAACCCCTAAAGGGGCTTAAAGACATAGCTATAATGTTTTTAATTAAGGTTTAAAACAATTATATAAATCAGATCTTAAGCCCCTTTAGGGGTTTGGGGTTATTCATTTTTATCATGATTAAAGCAAACTTTCCTTTAGATATATTCAAGGACATTCAAACGCCCTTTTATTATTACGATTTAAATACGCTTCGCACCACGCTCGAAGAAATTAATCAGCAAGTAAAAAACACTGTTTTTCATGTGCATTACGCCATGAAAGCCAACGTAAACCCGGGTGTACTGGCAGTCATCAAGGATGCCGGACTGGGTGCCGATTGTGTGAGCGGTGGCGAAGTTGAAGCAGCTATTCAGGCGGGTATCGCTCCATCGAAAGTGGTTTTTGCCGGTGTTGGCAAGGCAGACTGGGAAATCAACCTGGGCCTCGACCATGATATTTTCTGTTTCAACGTGGAATCGATTCCCGAACTGGAAGTTATCAACGAATTGGCTGCCGCCAAAGGAAAAACTGCCAACGTAGCCTTGCGCATTAATCCCAATGTGAGCGCCCATACACACCATTATATCACAACCGGTTTAAGTGAAAACAAATTTGGCATCAACCTGTCGGAACTGGATCAGGTAATCGACCTCTTCCCTACCCTGCCGAATGTAAAACTCATTGGCATTCATTTTCATATCGGTTCACAGATTACCGACATGACTTCGTTTCAGGGATTGTGCGTAAAGGTTAACGAAATTCAGGAGCATTTCGTAGCGCGGAACGTCAAGCTCGATCACGTGAATGTAGGTGGCGGTCTGGGAATCAATTATGAACATCCCAATCATTTCCCAATTCCTGATTTTGATGCTTATTTTAAAATTTTCCGCGACCACCTGAATTTACAACCGGGTCAGACGCTGCATTTCGAACTGGGACGTTCGGTGGTTGCACAATGCGGGAGCCTGATTTCGAGGGTTCTGTTTATCAAAAAAGGAACTTCCAAACAGTTTGCCATTCTGGATGCAGGATTTACAGATTTGATCCGTCCGGCATTGTATCAGGCGTATCATTATATGGAAAACATCAGCTCGGAATTACCGGTTGAAACATATGACGTTGTTGGCCCAATCTGCGAATCCTCGGATACATTTGCCAAAGGGTTTGTTATGAACCAAACCAAACGGGGTGATCTGATTGCCATCCGTTCGGCCGGTGCTTATGGTGAAATAATGGCTTCGCAATATAATTTACGCAAATTGCCAATAGGATATAATTCGGATCAATTAAAATGACCCCTAACCCCTAAAGGGGAATAAGAGGTTGTTTCGGGTTCCGCGTTCTGGGTTCCGCGTTTCGGGTTTGAAAGGTTTGAAAAGTTTGAAAGGTTTGAAAAGTTTCGCGTTTCGGGTTTTAAGTTTGAATTTTATACTGTCTACTACTTACTCAGAACTCAATACTCAGAACTCTTTATTACCGACTACGAACTACCAACCACCGACTATTTCCTGGTTCTTGATTCTTTGGATTAAAGGGTATATTAAGCGTGTTTTCAGGATTTTCTTTTGTAGAAGATGTTATAGAGACGGTTGTAATATTACATCCCCGCAATTTATCCCGTTTGCAGGAGGGGCTTGGGGCGGTTGAAATGTGGTTTTATAGGAGAATACTTGTTGATACAGATACAAAAATAAAGAACTAATGCAAAGCATCCGCCCATTGGCGGAAATTGAGGCTCATTTTAAAATGTTTTTATGATAGAATTTTACGGCTTTGTTTTTTCATTGGCTGAATTGATCGTTTCCGGTTTATTAGCGCTGGCATTCATTCACCAACTTTATTATTATTTTCGCTATATCAATGGTGTTTTACGCCTCAGAAGAAAAATCAGAAAGGAAGCCATTCCTTATTTGACTGAACAGCCACCGGTATCGGTAATCATTTGTGCCAAAGACGAATCCGATAACCTGCGCAAATTCCTGCCTTTCATCCTTCAACAGGAATATCCCGATTTTGAAGTCATCGTGATAAACGATGGTTCAACAGATGAAACAGACATTTTACTCAACGACTTGTGTAAGGTTTATCCCAGACTGCGCAGCACTTTCGTGCCGGTAGGAGCCAACAACCTGAGCACAAAAAAACTGGGTCTTACGTTGGGTGTAAAAGCGGCTAAGAACGATTTATTGCTCTTCACCGATGCCGATTGCATGCCCGAAGACAAATTCTGGATAGCCCGTATGGCCCGTAACTTTACTCCCGAAACTGAGTTTGTGTTGGGATATGGAGCCTATCTAAATATAAGGGGGTTTTTAAACCGCCTGATTACCTACGACACGCTGTTTATCGCCCTCCAATATATGGGGATGGCCTATGCTCGCAAACCGTATATGGGCGTAGGGCGCAACCTGGCTTACCGCAGAGAGACTTTTTTCGCCCAGAAGGGGTTTGCATCCACCCTGCAACTAAGCTCGGGAGACGATGACTTAATGATTAACAAAGCTGCCACCAGCACGAATACAAGGATAGAAATTGATCCCGACAGCATTACCTGGTCAGAACCGAACAGGACTTTCAGGGGCTGGTTTTATCAAAAAGAACGTCATCTGTCAGTCTCATCCTATTACAGCGAAATAAGTAAATTCAGACTGGCACTCGAACCGATCTCCCGTGGTTTATTCTATGGATTATTGATCGCGACCTTAATTCTCGGTAACCTGATCACCCAGATCACAGCAGTAGTGCTGTTTCTGACCCGTTACATAGTCCAGTTATCGATCATTAACCGTTCAGCAAAACATTTCGGCGACCGGAAACATATACTGACCCTGCCCGTTTTTGATATTTTCCTGCCACTGCTTTCACTGTATATTCTTACGGTGGGAAGAGCTACTTCGAAAGGTAAAACAGTGAGATGGAAGTAGAAATCAGGAGTTTGGAGTTCTGAGTATGGAGTATTGAGTAAAAAAAGAAGAAAGCAGCGTTTACATGAATGTAACGCTGCTTTTTTTGTAGGTATCGAATTTATTTCACTTCAAAAAAACTAAAGTTCACGCTCCCGTAACTTCTGTGGTCTGTAAAGTTGGGGTGAAGTTCAAAGTGGTTTTTAGCGGAATGTTCCAACACAAAAAGTCCATCTGCTTTCAGTAAATTATGTTTGAAGATCAAATCGGGGATTTCATTCAGATTCTCCAGGTCGTAAGGAGGATCGGCGAAAATCATATCGAACTGCGTGTGACAAGTTTTGATAAACTTGAACACATCGGTTTTAAGCATGGAGAGATTGGTGATTTTAAGGTCGGTGCATATTTTACGGATATAAGCACAGAGTTTATCGTTTTGCTCTATGCTGATCACTGAGTTACAGTCGCGCGATACAAACTCAATACCGATGCCGCCCGTTCCCGCAAATAAGTCGAGCACATCAATTCCTTCGAAATCAATCCGGTTATTCAACAAATTGAACAAGCCTTCTTTGGCAAAATCGGTTGTTGGTCGCGCCGTGATATTGCCCGGTGCACTTAACCGCCTGCCTTTATATTTTCCACTGATAATTCTCATATAATTTTTATTAAAAATAAGATTCTGAATACTTTAAAAAGATTATTCAGCTATTTCGCAATACTTCAGGTACTTTTGAAGATGTTTTTGAAGATCGGCAGATGTTTGAACATTAAATAATTTCACCTTGTCCTTTTCGGTATTGAACGATAGTTGCTCGAAAATATTGAGCGTAAAATAAGTGAAGTCTTCAGGAGTATGATAGACGAAGCTGTTTATCAAAACAATATTCCCGCCTTTCAGTGCAACTACATCCATTATTTTAGGCCGTACCCACAGTTGAATGCTGCTGTCGCTTTGCAGTTTTATTTTTTCATTTATAAACCAGCTGAGATGATGTGCCGGGATCACACCGGGAAATAATTCGGTTAACGCTTCAAATAAAGCCCCCGGCATTGAAAACACATTCACCATGTCCCATTTAGGCATCGGGTTGAATAGTACCTTGTTATTTTTTTCCAACTGATCCTGTAATTGCAAAAAAAGGCCGGCTTCTTCCTCTTTGAAAATCGAAACAGGTACAAATGCATAGCGATCGGACTCGTAAATCAATTGGACATGACGAATGTCGAGCAAGGCATTAGTATCTTCCTGCAACAACAGGACTATCTCCTCTGCAGAAAGGGATAGCAACAGGCTGGTAACGGTTTTCGTGGTAAGCAGTGTGTTCGATTCGTCGTATATCCATAAAGAAAATCCATCCGAACTGAATCGAATGGATAAACTGTATTGGTGAATATGTTGCGAACCGGGAAATTGTTCCATATTAGATTGTTAAGTCTAAAAACCAAATCGTTATTTTGAGTTTGTGAAATAACAGATACGTATCAGCACGCGCCTTTCGGGCGTGCAGTTGTCTGACTGTCTATTCCCAGTTACCTGCATTATTGTTTGGTTCGTCAACGGAACCTACTTTCAAACCTGCAAACCGTTCCAATTTTTCCTGAATATCAATGGCATTAAGCATTTCCTGATGATCTAAATCATACAGATAGCTCTCGTAGGTAGCAGAAGCTTCGAACAAAGGAATTTTAATGCCGGCACTGTTCACATAATCGTTTTTCACGCGCATCGTAAATTTCTCCTTGTTCGAAAATGGGATAATTGCCAATTCGTTGATGGTTTCGACTGTATAATCTTTTGGAAAGATTGCTTCGAGCATACTTACGTAAGCCGTATCGCGTACGAAACCCTGTAGTCCGTTTGCTGCAATCTCAGTAGGATTACCTCTCCTTACAATTTTCACAGCTGCAACTTCGGTTAATCCGGCCTCAAGTTGTTTGTCAGTTAATGAACCTTCTTTCATGACCATTTTTTTTCTGGCTGTTTTAACGAAGTCGATCAAGGTATCCAGGCTGGCGGTATAGCGTCCTTTTTGATCTCTGAATTCCAACTCTGCTTTACGAATATCCGTCAATCGTTTAATGATAATTTTTTCCCTGCTATCCTTTGTTTCTTCAAAACGAATGGGTGTGAGTACACTCATAATACAAAAATAGGTGAGAAGAACGATAGAAATAGAAAGCAAAACTTTGATAATTGTTTTCATGCTTAAATTTGTTTATTATTAAATGACTGAGGAAAGTACACAATTGTATTTAACGAAAAAAAAACAATCATTTTTTTTTCAGTCTGCAAATTTAGAAAAGAAAATTCAATACGCCATCTTTCTATGCTTTTTTTATCTGTTTTTTTTGGTGTTTCTTTTGATTTCCGGTTTTCCGGGCTTTTTTTTAGCCATTTTCTGAGCCGATTTTGAAACAACTTGAAGAATGTGTCGTATATTTGCAAAACATTTGGCTTACTTAATAAAAGTGAAGCAGTGAGAATTTCAAATCTTATCTATAAGGCAAAAGTCACATTCCTGTTCTTACCATTAACTATTCATTCCGTATGACAACGCCTCAAACATCATCCATCCGCACGCAATATAGCAGGTTATTACGCTTGTACCCGAATCTTTTCAGCTACGACGAACGAAAGGATTTTAAGTCCATTCTACTTCAGTATTATAATGAGCATGCCCCAAAAGAGACAGGCACCGGAAAGTCACTGTCGGATAAAATCAGGGTTGTGGAAATTATTCTGGATGAAATTGGGCTCGGGAAGGCTGCAGTTATCAGCATTCTACTGCATGAGCTGGTCGAGAAGAAACTGTTGACCATAGAAGAAATAGAAAAAAAGTTTAACACCCAGGTATCCTCTATCATACACGGATTATTGCGTGTAGGAGAACTGTATGAACGAAAATCATCCCTCGAAACAGAAAATTTCAGGAAGTTATTCCTGACTTTTGCCGAAGATATTCGCGTGATACTCATCATCATCGCGGATCACCTGCAGACGATGCGTACCCTGGATGCATACGCCGAAGAAAACAGGCAAAACATCGCGCGCGAAAGTTCTTTTTTATACGCGCCCCTTGCCCATCGCATGGGTTTATACGCCATTAAGACAGAATTCGAAGATTTATCATTAAAATACACGAACCGGGAGATTTATCGGGAGATCGCTCACAAGATAAATGAAACCAAACGTTCGCGCGACCAGTATATTTCCGAATTTATATTGCCTTTGAAAGAGAAACTCAAAGAAACGGGTTTTAGTTTCGAAATTAAAGGGCGTACAAAATCCATCCATTCCATTTATACAAAAATCAAGAAGCAAAACACGCCTTTTGAAAACATTTACGATTTATTTGCCATACGGGTGATTCTGGATGTGCCTTTTGAAAAGGAAAAAGCGGCATGCTGGCAGACCTACTCTATCGTGGCCGATATGTATCAACCGAATCCCAAACGATTACGCGACTGGCTCTCTATTCCCAAAACCAACGGCTATGAAAGTTTGCATACAACCGTATTGGGTCCGGAAGGTAAATGGGTGGAAGTTCAGATTCGAACGGTTCGCATGGATGAAGTGGCAGAAAAAGGGCTGGCGGCACACTGGAAATACAAGGGTATAAAAAGTGAATCGGGCATGGATGACTGGTTGAAAAACATCCGCGAGATTTTGGAGAATCCCGAATTGAATGCCATTGACTTTATGGATGAATTCAAATTGAATTTATACGATAAGGAAGTATTTGTTTTCACCCCAAACGGTGATTTACACAAGCTCCCCAAAGGAGCCACCGTGCTTGATTTTGCCTTTTCCATTCATACCGCGTTGGGATCAAAATGTGTCGGGGCACAGGTCAACGGCAAGAATCTGACCCTCAAACACGAACTAAACAATGGTGATCAGGTAAAGATTCTGACTTCACCCACTCAAAAACCAAATTCAGCCTGGCTAAAAATAGTAACCACCTCGCGTGCGAAAACAAAAATCCGTCAGGCATTAAAAGAAGTTGAATATAAAGATGCCGAAATGGGGCGCGAAACCTTGGTCCGCCGCTTCAAAAACTGGAAAATAGATTTAGACGATGGAAATATTTCACGTTTAGCCAAGAAAAAAGGCTTTAAAACGGTGAGCGATTTTTATCAGGAGATTGCACACGAAAAGCTCGATATGCTTGTGGTTCGCGATGCGTATCTGGATTTAGACAAACAACTTACATCGGAACAATTCGAGACCCGTAGTGCCGAGACTTTCTCCAAGGAGCTTACTACGACGGAGACAACCGGCAAAGAGGACATATTAGTGATCGGCGAAGATCTGAAAGGCGTCGATTTCCGGTTGGCAAAATGTTGCAATCCAATTTACGGGGACGATGTTTTTGGTTTTGTGGCTGTGGCAGGTGGCATTAAAATTCACCGTACCGATTGCCCGAATGCTCCCCAGATGATAGCCCGCTTTGGCTACCGGATTGTGAAGGCACGTTGGTCAGGCAAATCGATAGGATCACAATACCCGATTACTTTACGCATCGTGGGGCACGACGACATCGGGATTGTAACGAACATAACTTCACTTATCTCGAAAGAAAAAAACATCACCTTGCGGTCTATTTCAGTAGACTCAAGTGCAGGCCTTTTTCAGGGAAATCTGACTATCATGGTTAATGACACCAAGGATCTGGAGTCTATTGTAAAAAAAATAAAAATTGTAAAAGGTGTAAAGAGCGTCTCAAGAAATTAAAAAATTTACGAATTATTCATTTACTATTTACAATTGAAAGAAGCTGGTTTATTGCTTTTTATACTGTAATTGTAAAAAGAAATTGACGATTTTTTCATTTACAACTTGCCTGCAACAGGCAGGTTTAAAATTAATAATGCTGGTTTATTGCTTTTATTCTATAATTGTCGAACTGGAATTTCATTAAAATGTAAATCTCTAATTATTAGCACCAAATTGTAAATGAATAAATTGTAAATCTCTAAGTTTTTGCACCAAATAGTAAATAGTAAATATTAAAATTGTAAATAAATATTATGTTTTCAGGAATAATAGAAGAAGCAGCTCAAGTTGTTGCACTCACCAAAGAGCAGGAAAACCTGCACATCACCATGTCATGTTCGTTCACCAACGAACTTAAAATAGATCAAAGTATAGCGCATAATGGCGTATGCCTGACTGTTGTTTCCATAACGGACGACACCTACACAGTAACAGCTATAAAGGAAACGCTCGACCGTACAAATTTAGGATTATTGGTACCGGGAAGCAAAGTAAACCTGGAACGCAGCATGCTTATGAATGGGCGGCTGGATGGACATATAGTACAAGGACATGTAGACCAGACGGCGGTGTGTACGGATGTGCTGGAAGCCGATGGCAGCTGGTATTTTACGTTCGAATATCCGTTTAATAAAGAAATGGCAAAACGTGGCTATATGACCGTTGATAAAGGTTCAGTGACAGTGAATGGTGTAAGCCTGACCGTTTGCAATCCTACCGACAACAGCTTTCAGGTAGCCATCATTCCATATACGTATGAACATACCAACTTTCACCAGATAAAAAAAGGCACGGTAATCAATCTTGAGTTTGACATTATCGGCAAATATGTGAGCAGAATGATGTCCTTTTGAAACAATAACAACCTTTTTCGGCTTATCATCAAACTATACCAGCATATTGTTGTTAGTATTTTGATGATTATAGCATACTGTTTATGAAAAAGCTGAGAAAGCAAATTAAAGAATCGTTTTTCAACCCCATATTACATTTCTTACCTCTACTCCTGTTTTTAGTGCTGGATGAGTTTTATGGGATGGATACAGCCTGGAAAATTGCATTCCCCGTGGTATTATTGCTTGTTTTTTATGTGTTCTACGTATTCAACAAGATTTTTATGTGGCATTTAATTTTCACGTTCATTTTTATGAGCGTGGGACTTATTGCCAGTTTTGTCGTTTTCCTACCCCTGCCCTCATTTCTTCAGCACTCTGTAGATAAAATTATCATATTTGCTTTTATTGTTTTTTTATTATTCTTCCGAAAGCAAATTCAAAAAAAGGTCACAGCCATAATCCCGAAACTGATACCCATGTCGAACAACTTCAATGAGTTGTATCGTGTTATATGGTCATTATTTTTTGTATTATTAATTTTTATAACTGCAAATTTACTCCTTCAACTATCTGATTACAGTCAGGATGCACTTTCACTTGAAATAATAAAATATTGCTTTGCAGGTACAATTATTTTCATGGTAATATTTGAAATAGTGCGGGTAGAAATGATTCGCGGGAAATTAGTTCAGGAAGAATGGTGGCCAATAGTCAGTGAGCAGGGAAAAATAATTGGAAGCATTCAATACTTAACCAGTCTTCATGATGAGAAGAAATACCTGCATCCCATTGTAAGGGTTCATTTGATAGATAAAAGCATGATTTTCTTACAAAAAAGAGCTCCTGACGATTTAATTTTTCCGGGATTGTGGGATACTGCCATTTCAAATCATGTGAGAATGGGTGAAACAATAGAACAATGTACTGAACGGACCGCTGAAGAGCACTATGGACTAAAAGATTTCAAATATATGTATTTGTCAAATTACATGCATGAGACTCTAAATGAACAGCATTACGCATTTATGTTTGTAAGTTGCCAGCGCGAAGAGGTAAATCCAAATTTAACTTTTATTGAAAACACGAAATGGTGGACGCTGAATCAAATTGAAGAAAACCTCGAAAAAGGAATATTCACTGAGAATTTCAGGACAGAATTTGACTTGCTGAAACGAAGCGGATTACTGGAGACCGGAAAATGCGAATGTGCATGCAGGTTGAAGGAAGTAATTTACAGACAATCTGATCACATAAAAAAAGAGTAGCTAAATTGAGTTACTCTTTTTTTATGGATAAAACCCTCAGCAAGAAACAGGTATAAAAATAAATATCAACTGAAACTTCTGTCTTCGTTTTCAACATATTGACAAAGTGAAATTTTCAATTACAAAATCACAGGGAGTTTCCACGAGCTATACCTTTATTTCGAAGAATTTTAAGAACAAATCAATATTCCGGTAAATCCGTCTGAAACCAGTGCACTGAGGTTACGTGCATCTACTATGCTGCCATCTGTATCCTATTTCCATCTCAGGATCCATCTGTAAAAATGTAAACAGCTCCTTATCCCCCAATTTCAAGTTGAACGGACGAATTTCTCCTCCGGAAGGAATGCTGCTTTTTTATATTTCATCCCGTATAATTACAATTATGTCATTTAGAAGCGGAAGTTATTGTATCAATTTATATTGTGGTTGTTACATTTTTCGACGAAAACAGCATCATTCCTGAATTCATTGGTTTTTTGCCAATTCAAAAAATCTATGTTCATTTTATTTTTGTACATTTGTGTAATAATCACAAACAACAGTAAATCTAAGTACTTCAAACCATGAAGAGATTCATACAAATTCTAATCGTATTATCAGGTGCTTTTATTTCACTTTACGCTCAAACCGGCAAACTTTTCACTACTGACAATGAGTTATCCAACAGCCTGATTAATACTATTTTTCAGGATTCAATATTAATATCATGAAAACAGCTTTAAACAAGATAGCAATTACTATCATTATCGCGCTGACTCTTACTTCGTTCAAGCCTGTTGAACCTTATCTCAATACAGAACTGAGTTTCGAAGTGCGCACCGAAGATTTAGTTTCAAAACTCACACTCAAAGAAAAAGTGCAGCTCATGCGTTACGATTCTCCCGCCATCGATCGCATGGGAATTCCGGCATACAACTGGTGGAACGAATGTTTGCATGGTGTAGCCCGTTCAGGTCTGGCAACAGTTTTTCCGCAAGCTATCGGTATGGCAGCCATGTGGGACAACGATCAAATGTATGCAAATGCGGTGGCGATCTCGGATGAAGCACGTGCCAAACATCACGATTATCTCCGACGCGGAAAACACGGCATTTATCAGGGACTAACATTCTGGACTCCGAATATCAATATCTTTCGTGATCCACGTTGGGGTCGAGGCATGGAAACCTATGGCGAAGACCCTTTTCTAACCGCCGAAATGGCCATTCCTTTCATTAAAGGATTGCAGGGCAATGATCCGAAATACTTCAAGCTGATTGCTACAGCCAAGCATTTTGCGGTTCACAGCGGACCTGAATCGACCCGCCATTCGTTCGACGTGCGACCAAACGATTATGATCTGGCTGAAACTTATTTCCCGCATTTTAAACGTACAGTTACCGAAGCCGGCGTTTATTCGGTAATGTGCGCTTATCAACGCCTGAATGGCGCACCATGTTGCGGGAGCAAATTTCTGGAAAACATCCTGCGTAATCAATGGGATTTCAAGGGTTATATCGTTTCCGATTGCGGAGCTATCCAGGACTTTTACGAAGAAAAGGCACATCATGTTGTGGCAACACCCGAAGAAGCAGCTGCTATGGCAGTCAAAGCCGGTACAGATTTAAATTGTGGAAGTGTTTATGCAAATCATTTGTTCAGCGCTGTGAATTCAGGACTTTTAACAGAGGATGAAATTAATATATCGGTAAATCGTTTGATGCTGGCGCGGATGAAACTGGGTCAATTCGATCCGGAGACTGATGTTAAGTACTCAAAAATTCCAATTGAAGTTGTTGATTGTGAACAGCATCGTTTACTGGCATTGGAATCAGCGCGTAAGTCGATCGTTTTATTGAAAAACGGTGAGAATATTTTACCATTCACAAAAAAGCTGAAACGTGTGGCTGTTATCGGACCAAATGCCGACGACAGGGAGGTTTTACTGGGTAATTACAACGGATATCCGTCTTTCGAATCCACTCCTTTGAAGGGAATCATCGAAAAATTGCCGGATGCTGAAGTAAATTTTGCTCAGGGTTGCGAACTCGCCAGGGGATTGCCTTGTCTGACGGTGATTCCGGCTCAGTATTTTTTCACTGATAAAACAATGAATAATAAAGGATTGCATGCCGAATACTTCGAAAATAAAAATTTGCAGGGAAGTCCGAAGCATACCCGGATTGATCAAAATGTGAATTTTACATGGTGGAATACAGCCCCTTTCAACGATATGAAATACGATAATTTCTCTGTTCGTTGGAAAGCCGTACTTGTTCCGCCTGTAACCGGAGAGTATGCCATTGGTGGTGAGGCGTTGAGTGGGTTTAAAATCTTTTTGGATGGAAAAATGCTGACATTCGGCAGGGAAAATGAGCACCATTCACGAAAAGGCTACGAATACATTAAAATGGAAGCCGGTAAAGCATATGAAATACAAATTGAATACGTTCAGAACAATACAGAATATTCACACGTACATATTTTCTGGGACAAACCTGAAAATAATCTGAAAGAAGAAGCCGTGGCACTGGCTAAAAACTCTGATCTGGTGGTGCTTTGCATGGGTTTAAGTCCGTTGCTTGAAGGGGAAGAAATGAAGGTGAAAGTTGAAGGATTTGCCGGTGGTGACCGTTTAGATATTCAGTTGCCCGAAATACAAACCGAACTGATCCGCGAGATTCAGCAATTGGGCAAACCTACCGTTTTGGTTTTGTTAAATGGCAGCGCACTGGCTTTCAACTGGGAAGCCGAAAATATCCCGGCTATCATTGAAGCCTGGTATCCCGGACAGGCCGGTGGTAAAGCCATTGCCGATGTAATTTTTGGTGATTATAATCCTGCGGGACGATTGCCGTTGACATTTTATAAGAACATCAATCAGATTCCGGCTTTCGATGAATATGATATGAAAGGAAAAACATATCGGTATTTCGAAGGCCAACCACTTTACGAGTTTGGTTTTGGATTAAGTTTTAGTACTTTTGAATACGCAATTAAAAATGCGCCTGCCGAAATAAACACCAATGAAAATATCAGTATTTCCGTTGATGTAAAAAACACTGGAAAAATGGATGGAGATGAGGTCGTTCAATTATATGTTTCATTGCCAGACAGCAAACTTAAGAAGCCTATCCGTTCATTACAGGGTTTTAAGCGCATTCACCTGAAAGCGGGAGAAACGAAAACTGTTGATTTTATGCTGAAACCGGCACAATTTGCTGCCCGTAATCAGGAAAATATTGCAGTTGTCGAGGCCGGGAAAGTACGCTTGTCAATCGGTGGTAAACAGCCGGATGCAAAATCAATTGAAGATAAAAAAGTGGTTGAGCAAATAGTGAATATTAAAGGTAACAAATTGTTTATTAATGAATAGGTATGATTTTTAGATGTAAAAAAGGATTGCTATTAAGTTTTCTCATGATGACTGCCGTTTTCCGGATGACCGCCGAAAACGGCAGTCGTTTATGGAAGATGCCTTAGAGATTACATCATATTTATGCCTGGAGTCATCATTACGGTCCGGAACCATGGTGCGACATTCCGGATGCCCGTCCCGATTGGTTGCCTAAATACTATCACAATGCCGGTACATCCGGTATCGGTTTCGACCGTACAACGCACGGAAGCAATGCCGTAAGTCAGTATTATACTCCGTTGAAAGAGCAATTTAATGATCCTGCACTTTGTCCGGATATGTATTTACTGTGGTTTCACCATTTGCCCTGGGATTTTAAAATGAAAAGCGGTAAAACGCTTTGGGATGAAATGTGTTATACCTACGATAAAGGAGTGAACGAGGTAAGGGAATATCAGAAAATATGGGACAAAACAGAACCCTTTATCGATGCACAGCGTTTTTCCGAAGTTCAATCCAAATTGAAGATTCAGGCACGCGATGCTGTCTGGTGGAAAGATGCCTGCCTGTTGTATTTTCAGACATTCTCAAAACGCCCTATTCCTTATGACATTGAGCGTCCGGTGCACGAGTTGGATGATTTAAAAAAGATTAAATTAGATTTGAAACATCATAATTAAAAAGCCAATACCAACTTTTCCAAAGTTCAAAACTTTGGAAAAGTTTGAAATTTAAATAACAGAATATGGAAAAAACCTGGAGATGGTTTGGTAAAAAAGATCCAATTACGCCCGGTATGCTCAGGCAAATTGGGGTGGAAGGAATTGTAACGGCTTTACACGATGTGCCGAATGGTGAAATATGGAAGCAGGAAGATATTGTTGAACTTAAAGATTATATTGAATCATTTGGCTTGCGGTGGTCGGTAGTGGAGAGCTTGCCGGTTTCGGAAAGTATAAAATATGGCGGAAATGACAGGGAACAACTGATTGAGAACTACAAAATAAGCCTGACAAATCTGGGAAAAGCCGGTGTGAAAACAGTCTGTTATAATTTTATGCCCGTTATCGACTGGATTCGGACAGATTTGAATTTTAAACTGCCCAATGGCACGTCAACTTTATTTTTCGACAAAATCAGGTTTGCCTATTTCGATTGCTTTATTTTGAATAGACCGGGAGCCGAATATGATTATTCAACCGAAGAAATGAAGCAGGTGAACGGGCTGAAGAAAACAATTACAGCAGCCGAAAAAGAAGAGTTAATACAAACTATTATTGTAAAAACTCAGGGATTTGTAAATGAAAATTTTAAAGGCGATGTTCAAAAACCGGTGGAATTATTTAATAATCTGCTCGCACTTTACAAGGGTATTGACAAAACGCAACTTCGCCAAAACCTGAAATATTTTCTTGAAAGCATAATTCCTGTGGCGGATGCATATGGTGTAAACCTGTGCATTCACCCCGACGATCCGCCATACCCTGTATTGGGATTGCCCCGTATCGTGGGAAATTCCGAAGATATTGAATGGATTTTAAACGCCGAAAAAAGTCCAAACAACGGCCTGACATTTTGCGCCGGGTCGCTGAGTTCCGGCCTACACAATGATGTTCCGGCACTGGCCGTTAAATTTGCCAAACGCACCCATTTCGTTCATCTGCGCAGTACCGAAGTTGCTGAAAACGGAAATTTTATGGAAGCCTCACATCTCGAAGGCCGTGGACATTTAGTGGAGTTGGTTCGCATTTTCGAACGTGAAAATCCGGGATTACCCATGCGGGTCGATCATGGAAAATTGATGCTCGACGATGCAGACAAAGCCTACAATCCGGGTTATTCTTTCCTGGGGAGAATGTACGCGTTGGCCGAAGTTTCGGGTATTCTTGCAACGGTTGAAAATGAGTTGGGGATTGGTTGATTAGTTATTTGGTTGATTGGTTTCGCGTTCAGGGTTTGAAGTTTGAAAGGTCCCGCAAGCGGGATGTACATTTCATTCCCATTTGAAAAGTTTTGCGTTTTGCGTTTCGCGTTTCGCGTCTTTTGTCTTGGATCTTGGATCTTGGATCTTTGATCTTTGATCTTTGATCTTTGATCTTTGATAATCAGAAGATTACGAGATTTATTATTTATACAATTAAAGAATTATGAATGAAATGTTTAGTATTGAAGGAAAAGTAGCAGTGATTACCGGTGCAGGAGGTGTGTTGGGTGGAAGTATTGCCAAAAGTTTTGTGAAAGCAGGAGCTAAAGTGGTGGCTATCGACATTCGACAGGAAAATCTGGATGCACGCGTGCTGGAATTGACTGCCGAAGGTGGTGAAGCCATCGGGATGGTGGGCAATGTGCTCGATATTGCCAGTCTGGAGATTGTCGCCAAAGAGATTGTGGCAAAATGGGGACGCATAGATATCCTGTTGAATATTGCCGGAGGTAATGTTGCCGGAGCAACGCTTGCCGACGATCAGAGTTTTTTTGACATGAAAATTGCCGACTGGGATAAAGTGATAAATCTGAATATGAACGGAACCGTTTATCCCTCTTATGTTTTTGGTAAAGTGATGTCGGAACAGAAATCGGGAAGCATTATTAATATATCTTCCATGGCTGCATTACAAGCTATGACCCGGGTACCGGGTTATTCCGCTGCCAAAGCGGCTGTCAGTAATTTCACGCAATGGCTGGCCATGGAAATGGCCATGAAATATGGTGATGGCATTCGCGTCAATGCAGTTGCACCTGGCTTTTTCATTGGCGATCAGAATCGTGCGGTTCTCATCAATCCCGATGGATCATTGACCGATCGCAGTGTCAAAGTACTGGCTAATACGCCTATGAATCGGTTTGGTGATATTAATGAACTGAACGGAGCTGTTCAGTTTTTGTGTTCCGAAGCCGCCAGCTTTATTACCGGTGTTGTATTGCCAATCGACGGGGGATTTAGCATGTACAGCGGGGTTTAGAATTCATATTAAAAATTATCTTTTTAGTATTTGTGTCTTTCGGGCTTGTTTTTTAACAATCCCGAAAGACACATTTTTTTTCAGTTTTTTTGCGTTTATCCGATTGAGAAAGATGTCCTAAAATCGTATGATTATGCGGTAAATTCAACAACTAAAGATCAAATTAATAAAACAACACAGCTTTGCCCGTTACAAGGAACTAAAACAAATCAATTTGTAACATAATCAAATCTTTATATTTAGAAAGTATTGGCTGATTACAATAAACTATCTTTTGATAACTATCTGAATAATATCAAAGGATAGTGCAGGCTCCGGACAGAATACCGATATAAACTTCTACTTGAACCGACCCACCCCGACGGGTGATTATCACTGACAGGCGCTGGTGTTGTGGTTTGTGTTCGGATTATTGAATTACATGTAAAAAAAAAATGAGATCGAAAAAACCGGTCTCATTTTTTTATTAATCTGTTTTGATAACTATTTAGTTACTCTTCTTGTTTTCAACGACATGATAAAAATGGTAACACCGGTAGCTATAGTTCCAAGCATCACCTGCAACCACCATTTTTCGTTTACTACCAAAAATATACTGAAAAGCATAGTTGCCCAAAGCATAGATATGGCAATTACCTTTACCCGGACAGTGACTGACTTGTCCTCCCGGTAATTACGGATAAAGGCACCTAAAATCTTGTGATTGAGCAGCCAGTTATAAAGTCGTGTAGAACTGCGGGCAAATAAAGCAGCCGACAACAATAAAAAGGGTGTGGTAGGAAGTAACGGTAGAAATACACCGATAATACCCACACCTAAACTTATTAATCCTAAAATTGCATATATTATTTTCACTGAAAACTTCTTATTAAATATACCTGAGCCAGGCTTTTAATTCTTAATTGTTAATTATTAATTATCAATTAAATTTCACCCATGGCTTTCTTAAAGATCTTTTGTGATTGTCCGAAATCTACTTTTCCGCATGGCCCCGATATACAACCGCCTTCGCATGCCATTACTTCAATAAAATTACCGGGTGCTTTGCCTTTTGCATAAGCTTTCAAAAGACCTATATTTTTTTTATTAATATTCGAAACCTGAACTGCTTTAACTCCTAACTGAGGATACATTTGCGCTACTGCCGAAATAACGCCTCCGGCCCTTGCAAATCCCCGCCCCATCATGGGTGCACATTCGGTAGTGTTTTGTATTTCCTTCATTTCGATGGATAAACCTGTAAAAAGCGTATCCAATTCCTCGAAAGTAAGCATGAAATCAATCATATCATTATCAGCCACTTCTTTTCTTTTCCCCACGCAAGGCCCAATAAAAACCAGTTTTGCGCCGGGATATTTAGCTTTCGCCATTTCGGCCGTGTAATACATGGGTGACTTCGTATGCGAAACAAACGGTTTCATTTCATTCAAATGTTTTTCAACCAACTCCATGTAGGAAGGACAACAAGAAGTTGTCATAAATTGTTCACCTTGCTCCAATTTTTCCATCAGTTCGGCTCCTTCCCGTTCAGTGGTTTCCATGGCACCGAAAGCCACCTCTATAGCTTCTTCGAATCCGATCTGACAAACTGCTTCTGATATTTCGGCAAGTGTATTATTGAATTGCGATTGTATGGAAGGTGCCATAATGGCAACCAGTTTCTCGCCACGTTTCTTAGCAGAGAGGATATCAAAAACTTGCGAAATTTCATAGACAGAGCCAAAAGGACAGGCATTTATACACTTCCCGCAATAAATACATTTCGATTCGTCGATGTGTTCAATTCCGTTTTCATCTTTCTGAATGGCTTTCACCGGACAGGCTTCTTCACACGGTATCGGGATATAAACAATCGTATGATATGGACAGGCTTCTTTACAGATACCACAATTGATACATTTACTGTGGTTTATGTGAGCTTGTCCATTGTCCATAAAAGAAATTGCATCTTTTGGACAATTCATATAACAAGGGCGGCCCACACAACCTTTACACAAATTTGTAATCACATAATTTGTTTTCACACAGGCTGTACAAGCTTCGTCTACGACTGTCAGTATGCTTTTCTTAGTTTCTGTACGATCCAGAGCCTTTTGGGCGTAAACTGACAAGGGCGTCAGTTCATCTTCTTCTTCATCAACGCTGAATCCTAAAAGTGGCAGCATTTTATATTTCAATACAGCCCGTTCTTTGTGTATGCAACATCTGCCCCGTGCCTGCGCATTCCTGGGAGACATTAAAATCGGTAATCGGTCAATCTCTGAAACCAGTGTTCCTTCTTTATGCAATTTTATCAGCTTCGACATGAGGTCTCTGCGAATAATCATAGTGTTGTTTACAAACGCCATTTATTTAATTTTCTTTGTTTCGGCTGCAAAGGTAATCGTTTTATTTCAATTAAAGAATTATTTCTTTAATTGAACAGGAAGATATTTCCAATTCACACAACAACTTAAAGATAATAATCAGTTTAACAAGATACTATCAGGTTGAATACCTGAAGCATTTTTATTCCTTATCTGTTAGAAATGATATTCTTTTTTATTCCCATAAATACAAACTCGACAATGCTGTTCTTGTTTTTTTCAAAATCCGAGCTGATATTTTGCCGGATATATGGAACTTCGAGCCCTTTGATAGCATAAAAGATTATGATGGAAGACATGTCCAAATCCATACGCTTAAATATATTTTTTTCAATACCATCCTGCAGAATAGACCGGATTAATGCAATCTCTTTCGCATCAATTTTTCTTCGTTTACGTTCCACTTCATAAATATCATGAAAAAAATCGGCCCGAAGCGACCCATTCCGGTTAACCACATCTTTTACAGCATCAAGATGTGCAAGGATATGGTTAGTCAGTTTCACGTCTGGTTCACAGATTTGAGCAGATACAATATTCAGTCTATCCAAAATGGAGTTCAATTCTTTGTCAATTACCGATTTGTATATTTCTTCTTTATTGTTGAAATAAGTATACAAGGTCCGCCGGCCTTTTTTGGAAGCTTCGGCTATATCATTCATGGTAATGTTCTTTTTACCCTTTTCGGCAAACAGTCCACGAGCAACTTCTATAAGCATTTTTTTTGTGTTCGACATTTTTTTCGGCATAATTATTTCTTTGATTTTACAAAAGAACTGAATTGATAAAAAATACAATTTAGTTGCACTGAAAAGTTTATTTTCTTTCTAAAATTACAATTTCAGATGCTTCGGTCGGCACTTCTGTTTTTATTTCTTTGTGCATTAGTTTCGCAATTGCCCGTACACTCCAGACCACAACAATGGCCAATGCAAAACGGGGAGCAATAATCCATCCGGCAGGGACACCAATGGCTACAAACAGCAGGGTATCTTCCAGTAATGAATGATTCACAGCAATATGATAATTCAGCAAATTAGCATCATAGGGCGTAATTTCTTTTCGTTCTACTTCCTCTATCATGACAGCAGAACCGTAGGTTAAACCTAATATCTGAGCCACTATCCACAAAAATGAACTCTCATTGGATAAGCCCATGATGCGCATGAAGGGAGCAAATATCCGGGATAGCAAGTTCATAATACTGAACTCTTTCAGAATATTTTGCAATATCATTAAACCGGTAACAATCAGGGTGATTTTTAATACCAACCAACTGGCACCAATTAACCAATACTTCAACATTTCATTTATATCTGCGAAAATAAAGCTTTTTTGTATGGATTGGCTTGAACCAGGATTTTCAGGCAAAAGTAAATTGAGTATAAAAGCAGCTACAAAAGAAGTTCCAATGCGAAGAAAAAACATGATCAGGGCCGAAGATCCTGTCTTTTTTTGAATGGCTGTTTCCACAATCAGATTATGCGATATCAAACACATGAGAGCCAGAATGGTTATCTCGCGGATATCCAGGGGCAGGGTAGCAATAATAGCTATCGGGGCATAAAGTGAAAGAAAAATACTGGAGATAAAAACGATGGCGGATTCGCCCGGAAGACCGATCAGAGAGAAGACAGGAGCAAGAATAGATGCCATTTGTGCGATAATACCCCAATACTGAAGTAAACTCACCGCCAGACTTATGGGCAGGATGATTTTCAGCAACCACCAAACGGTTTTTCCCGACTTTGGCAAAGCTGATAAAAAACAAGTATATAATCGTTTAGATATTGATTTCATTGTATTAAAGTGTATAAAACAAGAAAGGTTGTCTCACGACAACCCAATCTTTAAATTAACCTTAAATCTAATACCATGAAAAACACAGTGCAAAAGTAATGCTAATTTTTATGTTGTACAACATATTTACGAAGATTTTCTGTCGAATTAATTTTATTTAACCCTCCTATTCTATTCAGGAACCTGTGCTTTAATTTAGCCTCAGGTTCAATATGAATTTGAATTATTTTACCCGAATCCAGGTCTGAGACCGGCCGATAAAACCACCCCTGTCAAGTGAACCGCGCACATTTAAATTATCGGTTTCCTTGTCCAGGCTGATATTACATTTGTAAATTTTCCCGTTTTTTGGATCAAGAATTGTTCCACCGGTCAGGGTGCCATCTTTCTCTACTAAATTATTAATAATCATCATACCCAGGATCGGTTGATTCTTATTGGCTCCCACGCATTCGGTGCAAAGTTTTTCGGGATCCTTCATCAATTTCTCGATTTTCCCGTAGTACTTTCCGTTGGTGGCCTTGAAAACATAAACGATCGATTTGACACTTCCATCATTATCATCGATAGTTTTCCATTTTCCTACAATTTTATTTACCTGAGAAAAGCCAGTCATACTGAATGCAATCAATAGCGCGAAAGCGAAAAAAACTTTTTTCATTTTGTATAAGTTTAAAATTTATTACAAAGATATTAAATATTTGCACAATTCCAACTAAGCTGTGCAGAAAATATTTCCGAAAAATCAGGGCTGAAAAAATAATTGCAGGATAACCGTTTATTTTGGACTGTTTTTTATACTTTTGTAAATAAAAGATCAGCTTATGAGAACTACAATAATTACCGAACGGTCAGAGATGGAAAGTATTATAAATGAGTGTGACCTCTGTTTCGCGGGCATCGTGGAAGCAGATGGAACACCGTATGTTATTCCGATGAACTTCGGATATGCAAATGGAGAAATCATTTTACATTCTGCACCCGAAGGTAAACATTTAAGTTTACTGGAACTGAATAACCGGATTTGTGTCACCTTTTGTACCGACCGAAAACTGGTTTACCAACATCCCGATGTGGCTTGCAGTTACAGTATGTTTGCAAGAAGTGTGGTATGCAAAGGTGCTGTTACTTTCATCGAAGACCTTGCCGAAAAAGCAGCAGTTATGGACTTAATGATGAAAAAATTCTCGGACCGCACATTTAAATATTCAACACCGGCTTTAATGAATGTAAAAGTCTGGCGTGTAACCGTCGATGAAATGACAGCCAAAGCATTTGGTCAAAAACCCACAATTAATTCGTAATAAGAATCTTTGATTCAGGAAAGACCATTAACACATTCGATTCTTCCATTTTCAGAGATTATATTCCTCCGGATACCTACTTTGAATTTTAGTTTTCAATGCCAGGTTTTAAATCTTCGCACATAGTTGTCGGATCCGTTTTGGTTTAACTTTAAAATTACATCCGGCCTGAGTTCATGACTATTTATGACTTTATATCCGAAACTTTCTTTGGCACAGCAATTGAAACAAGAAATAACCAGGAAGGAGTAAAAATGCTAAACTAATTAATATAAGCATTTTAATTTCCAATTAAATTCAAACCAAATTATTACATTCCGCTTTCCCGCCATAATGGCAGTATAAACACCATTTAACTATGAATAATCCTTTTGATAATCTGTTTTCTGAAGATATGATGGGCTCGTCCGATATATTTCCGATAATTTCACTCGACGAACGTTCGTCAGAGCTGAATATGAATTCGGGGGATATACTACCCATACTTCCCTTGCGGAACATGGTTTTGTACCCCGGAGTGCTGTTGCCGGTTTCGGTAGCACGCTCAAAATCATTGAAGCTGGTCCGTGCTGCAAACGAAAATGATTTATTGATAGGCGTTTGTTCTCAGATTGACAAAAAACTTGATGATCCGACCATCGATCAGCTTTTCCCCATGGGAACGGTCGCTCAGGTGGTACGTATTCTCGAAATGCCCGATAATACCACCACGGTTATTCTGGAAGGAAAACGTCGTTTTCATTTGGGAGATTTGGAATCTGTAAAACCTTATATGAAAGCCAAAGTAAATCTGGTAGAGGATATTTTACCGGACCCCAACGATGGACTGTTCCTGGCTTTGGTATCGTCAATCAAGGATTTAGCAATTAATATCATCAACGATTCGGGGGCCATGTCACCCGAAATGGCTTTTGCTATCAGGAATATTGAGAATCCCGTGTTTCTGATAAACTATGTGTGCGTAAACTTCGGACTGAATGTGACAGAGAAACAACGCCTGCTGGAGATAGATGAAATTATGGACCGCGGTTATCAGCTGCTCGAATTACTGAACAAGGAATCGCAGTTGCTGGAAATTAAAATGTCAATTCAGAACAAGGCTAAAGAAGGAATTGATCAGCAACAAAGGGAATATTTCCTGCAACAACAAATGAAAACCATTCAAAACGAACTGGGTGGAAACTCACCGGAAATGGATGTTGCTGATTTCAGGGAAAGAATCAAAAATAAAAAATGGAATATAGCTACAGCCAATGTATTTGAGAAAGAAATGAAAAAACTGGAACGGATGAGTCAACATTCGCCCGATTATTCTACCCAGCTCAATTACATTGAAACCATGCTCGATTTGCCATGGAACGAATATACCAAAGACAATTTCAACCTGAAGAATGCCAAGAAAGTACTGGATCACGACCACTTTGGAATGGAAACCGTGAAGGACCGTATTCTGGAACATTTAGCCGTACTTAAACTTAAAGGCGACATGAAATCGCCCATCATTTGTTTATTTGGCCCTCCGGGAGTCGGAAAAACATCCCTGGGAAAATCGATAGCAACAGCATTAAACAGAAAATACGTACGCGTTTCGTTGGGCGGCTTGCACGACGAGGCTGAAATCCGCGGACATCGCCGGACCTATATTGGTGCTTTGCCGGGACGTATCATGCAGAATATTCAAAAAGCCGAATCTTCAAATCCGGTTTTTGTGCTCGACGAAATTGATAAAATAACTACCGATTATAAAGGTGATCCGTCATCGGCTTTGCTTGAGGTGCTCGATCCGGAACAAAACACGGCTTTTCACGACAATTACCTCGACGTGGATTTCGATTTATCGAAGGTACTCTTTATTGCGACTGCCAATAACCTGAGTACGATTCCCCGAGCCTTGCTCGATCGTATGGAGTTGATTGAAGTCAGCGGATATACCCAGGAAGAAAAACTGGAAATCGCCAAACGTCATTTGATTTCGAAAGAACTGGAAAATCACGGATTGAAAGATTCGCAATTTATTCTGACAAAACCGGTTTTAAACCGTCTGATTGAATCGTATACCCGCGAATCGGGCGTCCGCGAACTGAGCAGGCAGTTAGCCGGCCTGATGCGAAAAGTTGCAAAACGCGTGGCTACCGATGAACCTTACAACGTGGAACTGACCGACGAAGACCTGAAAAGCTATTTAGGAGCTTCCCGTTACAGTCGCGACAAATACCAGGGAAACGAATACCCGGGTGTAGTTACGGGGCTGGCATGGACGCAGGTTGGTGGCGAAATTCTGTTTATTGAATCCAGTTTAAGCAAAAGCAAATCGCCCCGGCTGACCCTCACCGGTAATCTGGGTGAAGTTATGAAAGAATCGGCTATGCTGGCGTTGGAATATATCAAGGCCCATGCCGACAGTTTCAATATCGACAGCCAACTCTTCGAAGACTGGAATGTACATATCCACGTTCCTGAAGGCGCCATTCCAAAAGACGGACCTTCGGCAGGTATAACCATGACCACTGCTTTGGTATCGGCTTTCACGAAACGAAAAGTACGGAAAAACCTGGCCATGACCGGTGAAATAACCTTGCGTGGAAAAGTGCTTCCGGTTGGAGGTATCAAGGAGAAAATCCTGGCTGCCAAGCGTGCAGGGATTACCGACATTGTTCTTTGCGAAGAAAATCAGAAAGATATTGACGAGATAAAAGCAGTTTACCTGAAAGGACTAAAATTCCATTATGTGAACGACATTATGGAGGTTATTGATTTTGCCTTATTAAAATAGAATAATATCAATATAAAAGCCTGCTGAACTCAATGTTAGCAGGCTTTTTTAGTTTGGAATAATGAACTTTAATTGCTTGTTTTACTTTTACCTGAAAAGTTGAAAAAAGATCATCCAAATTAAAACAGGCTTACAATTTTTTACAAACTCACTTCTTGTGAAAATTTATCGTATTATTCATTTACCGGATTATTAATTTCTCAGTCATTTGTTTAGCATCAACTGTTACCCGAACCAGATACATACCTGAAGACAAATCACTGACATTTACACTATGAAGTCCGAAAGAAAGCAATACCGATTTCAATACCGAACCTTGTAATGAGATCACTTCAACCAACGCTTCCTTTGTTTCAGTTTGAAGATAGAACTTTCCTGTGGCCGGATTAGGATAAATACCTAATAAAGTTGTGTTCACTTTATCAACACCTGACACAAATGAGTTCACAATACCCGGAGTTCCGGTTAACAATGAATTTGCATACCAGTTACCGGCTATGGCATTATCAAATGCAGGGCTTTTTAATTCAAGAGTGGCACCAGTTCCGGCTGCCTGTACCGGCCATGGAGCTGTTGATGTATAATAAACAGAATCAACCAGTTGACCCAAATTATCGTACAGTCTTACCGGCTCACCATTACTGGATAAACCAAAACCAAAACTACCTATCACATTATTCATGTCGGGGTAAGTTGTCTGAAAATCAGTCAGATTCTCGGATACAACTACATAATCATCTGGCCGCAAAAGGTAACCATACGGAAAAACGTATGCATGTTTGTTGTCACTATCTTTGAATATCCATCCTGATAAATCCACAGTAGTACTTTCGGGGTTGTAAATTTCCACCCAATCTCCTGAAGGTTTAGTTGCTCCCGATTTATAATTTATTTCATTGATAACCAAACCCGGACTATGTACCGTTAAAGTTTGAATGCTATCCACCTGAGTAGAAACCAGATTAGTCAGCATGGGTGAAAGCAAATGTAAAGAATCGCCAACTACAAGCGGGTAATATAAATTATAGAAACTACGTTTCCCGTTAAAAAACTGATTCCCGAGGTTGTAGTTCGATGAAACATAAACTGTGTCGTTGGGTTCCAACACAACCTGATCGGTAAACATAAAGTCATGTGTCGGGTCATCCGACCGCAAGTGACAATATGACAAATCGACCGGAACAGAGTCAGATGTATTAATCAGTTCTACAAAATAATTATTTTCATATTTAAACACTTTACTGATAGACAGCCTTTTGTCTATATCTGAAACCACATTTCCTTTGTTTATTGCATACGATTTTGAACCGTAATAATCTATATAAAATATTCCGTTGGTAGGATAGTTTTGCTCGGCACCGGTAATGGCAAAAGGTATCAATGGGCTCACAAATTTATTGGCATCAATTGTATTTCCATATATTAAATCGTTGGCCAACAAATCATCGTGTTTACCATCGTCGTATAACTGGAACCTGCTGAATTTAAATCCCTGTCCAAAGCGGTTAAAATTAACCGAATCGGCAAAAAACATATTAACAGGTTGTGCTACCGGCGATGTCAACCGGAAAGTAATGGATGAGTTTGCAGGAGTGGGCAATGGATTGGAGCAATAAAAATCAGTTAACACATTTCTAATGGGTAATGCATTGTTTTGCAGGAATGATTTACGGTGATTCAAAAACCACTTCAGCCTTGGAATCGAATTATCAAAATCCACGTTAGTGGCTTCCTTTTTTGTATCAGCATATACATCCTGCTTTATTTTCAAATAAGTACTGTCAATCAAAGTATTCATATACGTAAAACCTTGAGTAATAATTTTATTTATCTTGGTTTTAAATGCATATCTATAAGCAGGATTCTCTAATAGACGTTGAAAAACAACCTCATATTCAGGTGTATGTGCATCCCGCATATTATAATCAACCAGAGTGGAATCGAAGACTCCAATAGCCGAATTAGCAAATGTTCCTTCATTATCCCAGGGGAATAATTCATATTTCAGACTGTTGCTATTTTTATTCAAATAGATATTTTTCGTGAAATTGTCCATTCCAACAAAAACAAAATGTACAGCAAAGAAATTCAAAAAATTATCCACATCGATCAGGTTTCCAATGTTAGCGTCAAAATCGGCTCTGCTCCAATACATACATTTATTCAGAAATCCTCTTAATTCATTATATTCCGGATCATTCCCGCCTTCCATTTGCCATATAATACCATAGTATTCATCATGTACAGCAGGTGCCATAAGTGCCCCGTGATTGGTGGCTTTATATAATGTCAAAGGAGTTCGTCCGTATCGGCTCAGGTATTCTTTATCTATTTGTTCTGTTTGTGTATATATGCCATAAGGTTCATTGTTAACTTCATAGGTAACATGCTGTATTTTAGATGATGGTGAACCAAGGTAATCGAACAGGTTTAAAATCAGAAAATTACGCATGTTTGAATAATCCTTATAATCGGCATGCAAATTAATACGGCTCTTCCCGAAATAATTGTTGGCATTGTCAAACTTAATGGCCCAGCTTTTTTTGGGATAAAGCAAGGTAGTAGAACCTTTGAAACGAGCCTGAACTGCATAACTGAAAGTGTCGACCTGAAAAATAGCAGGAAAATAAGTTTCATCTTCAGGATGAGCATACATAGAATCCAAGTTTGAAGGAGCTATTGTCAGTTTATAGTGAGGTAAAGTCTGAGCTGATATCGATAGAACTGATATAATTAAAAAGAAGAGTATTTTTTTTCTCATAAGTATTCAACAATATTTATTATAAATTGTTTACAACGCAGTATCTTTTTAAAAAAAGACAGACATATCTGAATAGAATTCATATTGAATCGTCTGACTGAACTGCAAATTCAAAACAAACAACGCAACAATTAAGTATTTAAAAAACCTGAGTAATGAAAGGTTTAATATTGCTCTATTTGAAACTCATTTTCAGCCAGATATTTTTTTACAGATTCAACATATTTCCCATCAACTTCATAGATATGCATTAATAACCATTTTCGCATAAAGACAACTATTTGATTGAGCAGCACAGAATTATTATAATTATAGGCTATCCGGAATTCTTTCATTTTCTTAATGAAAAATTCATGCTGGATAATGTGCAGTTCGGAATCGGGTGAGTTTGCATTCGCCATTAAAACTTCTTCGGTCTGGAAATGATAATGAGCATAATTCTGCAAGTCTTCTATAACTTCTAATAGTTTGCTGGTTGTATCTCCATTTTTACTCAACAATAATATCTCATCAAAAATTTCAAAAAATTTCTTATGTTGCTTGTCAATGATCTCTATGTTAAGCAGAAAACTATCATTCCATGTTTGGAATGCGGATGTTTGATTTTTTGTTAAGTTCATAGCGCTATAGTTTTATGGGTGAATTTCTATCTTTTTTTTTCGTAAATCCTGTTCGTGTCATGTCACCCCAGCCTTTTTTATTTTTCTTGAAAAAGAAATCGTAATTCCCCGACAAAGAGAAAAACATATTGAGAGGCTGGTATATTAGCATTTCGAGTAAAATAAAAACAAAAACCTGAATAATATAACCCGCTCCCTGATATTTATTATAGGTATAGGCTTCGAAAAAAACGGCAAATAAGGAATACATAACTGAAAATGAGAAGACAAAAAGCAATAGTATCAGAAACACATATTGATTGAGAAGACCTAATACTGTAATAACAGCAAAATACAAAAGACCAAAAAATTGGAGGATGGGAGCCAACCATTCAAAAAGAACCCAATACGGAAAACTTACCATACCAATAAGTCCGTAATTGGGATTAAAGAACATTTTCCTGTGTTTAAGTATGGTGTCAATTCCCCCTCTTGTCCAACGGTTTCGTTGTCGTGAAAGTATTTTATAAGATTCCGGAACTTCCGTCCAGCACAAAGGATCGGGAATAAAAGCGACGCGGTATTTCTTTTTTTCAACTTCATGCATGTATCTGCGCAACCTGACTACCAGTTCCAAATCTTCTCCAACCGTTGTTTTATCATAGCCACCGACTTTGACCACCCGCTTGCGGTCGAATAGTCCAAATGCACCTGAAATAATCAACAATCCATTGAGTTTGCTCCAGGCCATTCGTCCCATAGTAAATGCCCTGAAGTATTCCAACACCTGAAATTTAGCCCAAAAATTTTGAGCATAATTTACTTTCACAATTTTTCCTTCAGACACCTCACATGAATTTGCAATACGTACCACACCTCCCGAGGCTATCACAAGGTGTTTTCTATCGTCTAAAAATGGCTTTACCATTTTTAATAAGGCATCCGGTTCAATAATACAATCAACATCTAAAGCTAAAAATAAGTCTTTTTGAGAAACATTAATCCCTGCATTTAACGCATCCGCTTTTCCACCATTTTCTTTATCTACGATTAACACGTGGCTGTATGCAGGATTGTTTGATTTATAAATCGATTTAATGGGTGCGCATGCCAGATTCGATTCATATGCAATATCTACTTTGATTAAGTCGAAATAATCAATGATTTTTGACAATGTATTATCTTTACTCCCATCATTTACTATAATAATTTCAAAATTTTGATATTGCAATGATAATAAGCATTTTATATTTTCAATGATAGTCTTCTCTTCGTTATATGCCGGAGCAATAATAGATACAGATGGCAATTTTTGGAAAGTCAGCATCGATTTATAATCTACATACCTGTTTTTATTGATATAATTTTTTAGCTCCAAGACTGATAAAAGGGCAGTCAGCACATAAATAAGAAACAACATACAGGCATATATAAAGAAGAAGCTATTGAGGGTCGAGATCAAATTAACTATATTCATAGCATGGGGGATTATAAATTAAGATCTAATACCTGAGCGCAGATTTGTCTGATTGTTTTGTTTTCAGAGCGCTTGAATTTTGCAACAATACTTAAATCTAATTCCATTAGAACTTGCAGAGCTTCTAATTTGAGTATAAATGATTTATTCTCAACAACACTTTTCAGGAAATCAGTTGAAACGGATTTGTCGGGATGTGATGCAATTACTTTTATAATACTGATTTGTACATTTTCAGAAGCTTGTTCAAACTTATTAATCAAAAAATCAAAATCGGATTGATCTTCAACGAATGAAACAAAAGCTAAAAAAGCTTCATCATTAACCAACTCGTTTGAATTTCCAATCTGTTTCCGTATGTCCATTTTCAATTCCTTCCGTTGGTTTAGCCGCGCAAGCATTATCCCCAATGCACAGACTTCGGGTTTTTCCGGATTAATGAGCTTTAGATAATCAATGTCTTTCTTATTTTGTTCCAGAACGGTTTTAACTATAATATTTATATCCCAAATTGTGAGTTTAATTTTCAACTCTGCCAAAAGGAGTAAATTGTCGGAAGTATTTAATTTTACGAGTGTTACCAATGCTTCGGAATGTAACACATTGTTATTTCGCTTTGCCAGTTTAATTATATAGCTTTCGTATCCAGTCAGTTGAAAATCAGAAATAACTTTTAATGCAAATAATTTTTTGCGAAGATAGGGCGCATGTAAATAGGCACGAATCAAATAATCAAAATAATACTCATCATATATTCTCAGGGTTTTATCCCTGACTTCACCAATTGTCTGAGTACGAATTTTTCTGAGCGTGCTTATAAATATCCGTTTGGCATAATCATCTTTCAGTGCCTTTTTAAAAAGGATGGCATCCTGTTTCTTCTCTTCTGTATTATATTCCGTTTCTTCATACAAGTATTTCACTAAAGCGGTTGCAAAATATGCTTCATATCTGTCTCTGATTTTTTTCCTTTTTCTTTTGTTTCTTTTATAAAAAACAATAAGCACAAACAATATAATGCTGGTAATGATAAAAGTAAAAATGAAATATTCTGCCCCGTAAAGCCATCCGGGAAGACTTTCAATCTCAGCATAATACAAATTATACATTTTCAGCGAACCCCATGTAAGATGCGGAACGCTATAAAAATAGCTGCCGAAAGCGAACATAAGAAAAATAATCAGGAATAAAATTCTGATAGACCAATACTTGATATAGAGTGTCAGCGTTTTCATTATTTTAATCTTAGTTTGTATCCTAACTCAACAGTATATCTGTTTCTGAACTGATTTGTTGTGAATTCTTCGCTGACATAACCTATCCCTAAACGGAAGTCAGAAATTCGGCTCAAAATAAAGCTTTTTTCTATTTTTATTATATATGCAGTTAAATGGTTAAAACCACCCGTTTGCAAAATGGAATATCTGTCATCAGGCGAATTTCCAAATCCAAGTTCCAACCCCCAGAAATCCGATTCATTCCTGGAGTATAGCCTGTAATTTCCGATGAAAGAAATAGATTGTTTGTTGCTCAGGGTTGAAAAAACATAAAAAGGACGCAGTGCCAGCCAGCTTTTACCCATATATCTGCTCAAATGTCCGGTTACTATAAATACCCCGGAAATTGGATAATTCATATAGCGTCCGCCAAGCGAAACTTCAGTTTTATGATTGAGCGGAACATTGTATTCTAAGCCAAGCCGGTGTCGGGGAAATAACAAATTTCCAAATGCTAAACCATAATTAAAATACAAATATTGTTTCTGTTTTAAATGCATGTAAAAGTCAGTTTCCAATTGGAGGTCAGTTCTATTAAACCGATTGGCAAAATTTGCACGAAATCCCAAGGTCTGTTTCCCCAGGCGAAACGAATAACCCAATGCACCTAAATGTTGAGGTAAACCATTGTCAAAAAAATCGAGGTTGTAGTTGGCAGATACTACATTGGTATTCCTTTTTAAAAGTAAAGCTGTGTATAAACTGCTTATAGGCTCATCGTTTAAATAGATTCTGTTTTCAGGCAACTCTGCTAAACTGATCCCATAGTCAAAAGATTCCAGTTCGCTGTAGGCAATCAATCTTTTTTTTAGAATATCTTCTCTCGAATAGTTATATTTCTCTGCTTCAGTGCAACTTTGTAATAGCGCATCGTATTGATGCGACCGCAATAATATATTTGTCCACGATTCAAAAAAATCGGCCTGCTGATAATTTATCTCCCGTGCTTTGTCAATATAAACCAATGCAGTATCATTCTTTTCCTGCCACGAATATACATTGGCAATAAATACAATTATATCACCGCGTTTTGGATCTGTTCGAAGGGCTTTTTTTGCATTTTCAACTGCCAGATTGTATTGTTGATTCCTTGCATATGTAATGGCTACGGAGAATATCGAGTCGGTATTAATCTGGGCAGAAACTCCGATCCAAAAAGTCAGAAACAGAAACAACATAACCGGGAATAGTTTTTTCATAGCATCGGCTTATCAATCGTTTAAAAGTAAAGATACAATTTCATCAGATACCCGATATGGATCAAATGGTTTATTTACTATCCGGGTAGCACCCATTTCGTATGCTTTGTAAATATAATCTTTGATTTGAATTTCGGGGAAAAACCAGATTGGGGATAGAATATTTTTTTGTAAGCGGATATATTGAATGACTTCAATGCTCGACAATTTTGACATTCCGCCATCTACCAGCACCAGATCACATAATTTCGCATCCATTTTTTCATTGATTTCGTGAAAAGATCTGCATACATCTATCTGAATATCCTGAATGCTGCGGCTAAGCAACGGTACAAACAAATTCCAGAATAAAAGTTCATCAGTCACTATGGTTAAGTAAGTTTTCATACCGGAAAAGGTTTAGAAAATAATCTTCAAAAAACGGGACAAATAAAAAATTTCAAACAACTGAAAAGAGTATGGGTAGCTTCTTCAAAAAAGGGTCGGGATAAAGATGTTTTCATAACAAATTATGAAAATTAAAAATAATAAAAGCGCTTAAAAGGATAACTGAATAACGAGACAAATATATATATTAATATACATATAAGTTCATAACCCCCTGATATTTTAGATTTTGTAGTATTAATTTCAGGGAGGCAGTAATAAGTACAATGTTTTTACATTCAATTTAATTATTTTAATTATAGGAACCTGTCAGAACTGAAAGTAAAACATACAAAAAATAACTTATTATCATGATATAGAAATATATAAATTAAATTTAAGGCTGAAATTTAATTTTCTCCAGCAGGGTAAGTGAACAATTCTTGAATTATTATGACATCTCATCAATACTTAATTCTATATTCAACAGAAAAAAATTATTTAAAATCAACTCCGCATTAAAAAACATGCACAAATATTATATTACAGACACACATTTGGCTGTCATATTGTATTTATTTAACGCCGTTTGAAAAATGAATTTGGTGAAATGTGCAAAAATGAGAATTATTTCATAGAAAACCGGATTTTACGCTACATTCGTCATAAATAATCCAGTCCATAGATACTTTTCGAAAATTTTAAACCTTGAATCCTGTTATTTTCTTTGAAACAGAGTATCTCCAGAATTGCGAACAACTTAGTTTCAGCTTGCTGTGCAGTTAAAAAGTCATGAAAATTGATTGTAAACCCACACCGGAATAATACTATTTTCTTAATGAATATTTTGATATTTATCTCAGCGAAAAGTGTTAATTTTGCAGTTGAATTTATCGAATCATTTATTCTAAAAATTTGACAAGTGAAAAAACTAAACATTATCATCTCAATAACGTGTATCGTGTTATTGATTTCATCGTGCAAAACCATGCAGATTGAAAAACCGAAAGAGTCGTATTTACCTTCCAACATTGCTCCAGCCCTGTCGGAGCTTCCCCTGAAAGTAGAACTCGATGTAAAGAAATTAGAAATGGCCATCAATAAAAAAATGACCGGAGTGATTTTTGATGGCACAAAAATATCGGGTAAAGACTTAAGTGTAAAAGTGTCGAAGATCCAGAATTTCACCTTTTCCATCAACAATAATGTGATCGAATACCGTGTCCCATTGAAAGTTTGGTCGCGTTTTGCATGGAAGATCGAAAAATTCGGTTATTCTGTCGGTGATTTTTATGAAGCAAACGGCAGTATAGCCCTGACTTATAAAACGACCATCAGTATAGATAAAAATTGGAAACTGGTTTCCAAAACCGCGTCATCGGGCTATGAATGGATTGAAACACCAAAACTGAGCCTGGTGGGTGTGAGTGTTCCACTTACTCCCATTGCCAACCTGGCGCTCTCTCAATGTGACCGTTTAATTTCCGACCAGATAGACAAATCGTTGGCTGAAGCTGTCGATCTGAAGAAATACATTTCGATGGCCTGGTCCGAAGCACAAAAACCGCGTCAGGTAAATGCCGATAATGATGTCTGGGTACGCATTACTCCCAAAGATGTTTATGTATCGCCCTTTACTACCACCGGCAACAAGTTGAACCTGGCCGTGGCACTTTACGCCCAGATCGAATCGTTCATGGGCACAAAACCTGCTGCAAATGCCACTGTGGCTTTACCTCCGTTCAAACAGGTAGCCAGGCCTGCCCAGCAATTCAACCTGAATATCGGTACCGATGTTACTTTCGATAAAATTTCGGAAATGGCAAAAAAAGAATTGATCAACAAAACATTTACCGAAGGAAAAAAGACCATTACCATTACTGATTTATCCGTTTATGGCAGCGAAGGGAAAGCTATGTTCGTAGCCGATGTGATTGGATCATTAACCGGACGGATTTACTTCAGCGGGAACATGGTTTACAATCCGCAAAAAATCGCGGTAGAAATTGTGGAACCTGAATTCAGCGTGAAAACCAAAAGCTCATTGGCGAGGTCGGCCAGCTGGTTGTTGCATGGAGTTATCCTGAAACAACTGACACCCTATTTAACCTATCCGGTAAAAGATGTTTTAGAAAAAGCGAAAACAGATGTCAATCTGATGATGAGTAATTATTCCATTAGTGATGGCGTGAGTTTACAGGGGAAACTAAACAACCTGAGTGTAATGAGTCTCAGTTTGGTTCCCGGCGCGCTACGATTACAGGTAAATGTAAAAGGAAATGTAGCTTTAAAAGTTGATGAATTGACGTTTTAAATAAATAAAAAAAATATTTTGCCATTTATTTAAATTTTCTTATTTAAAACGCATGTTATACAAAATAATTTATTTATTTTTGTCATTCAATAAATTAATCTATTATTAACTTTAAATTTTTAGAAATCATGTCTGTAAACAAAGTTATTTTAGTTGGTCATGTTGGAAAGGACCCCGAGGTCCGTTATTTAGACAAAGATGTTGCTGTGGCAAATTTCACCCTGGCAACTACCGAGAAGGGTTTTACAGCCCAGAATGGAACCCAGGTTCCTGAACGTACCGAATGGCACAATATTGTTGCCTGGAGAGGTTTGGCGAAACTTGCAGAGAATTACATCCGCAAAGGAAGAGAAATTTACGTGGAGGGGAAAATTCAAACCCGTTCGTGGGAAAAAGAAGGCATTAAACGGTACACCACCGAAATTTTTGCTGACACCATTAATCTGCTAGGAAAGAAACCCGAACAAACCGAAGCGCTAAACTCGGTTGTAGCAGCGCCTGCATCAGATGATGTACAGGCACCTCCTCACGCTGAGGATGATCTGCCGTTTTAATCAGGGTGCTTATGGTAAGGAATAAAAAAAACCGCTACAGATTTGTAGCGGTTTTTTTGTTTTAAAAAAGTTATAGCAAAATCCGATAATGTATAAATTACTGACAGTAGAACAATGAACAATCCGATGTATTGAAAAAAAGCAAGTCAAATCTAAGTTCCATAATTTCGTACCACCCTGGTATTTTGTATTTCTATGAGTTTGCTTTCAGCAATAAAATTAAAGCGTTCATTCAAAAATAAACTTTTGAAAGACGGATTTGCAAATCCGTCTTTCTACATTTTAATCTTTAATATAAACCATGGTTGAATGATCTTTCTCAAAAAACTTTTTATTCAACTATTTCAACTTATCCCTTCCAAAGAAATAATTACTGCAAAAAAGACTTTGATAATTATCATTGCGGATACCTGATTGTGAAAAACTATTTCTATATTTGCATGGAAATTGAATGAATATTCCGATTTTGCCGGTAATTACCTACTGTTCAGTCCGGGATTTTGGTTCTGTTAAATCACAAGCTTTAAATCAGTATTTAAAAATTATGCAAAAAGATAAATCCCTGAAAGAATTCCGTTATGGTGAAGATGAATTGACCATAGGTATCGCCCTCAATTTAGCCCGTGGATTGCAAAAAGGGATATTTACTGCTTCCGTACGTGCCAAAGTACAGAAAAACCGCGAAGTGGTTGAAAAAATTGTTCACAAACAAAAAAGAGTGTATGGGATTAATACAGGATTTGGTCCCTTATGTACTACCCTGATCGGTGAGAACGATACCAAAAGACTTCAGTACAACCTTTTGATGAGTCACAGCGTCGGTGTTGGAAATCCCATAGACAAAGAAATTGCCTGCCTGATGATGATACTCAAAGTTCACGCATTGTGTAAAGCCTATTCGGGCATTGCTGTTGAAACCATCGATCGTATTTTATGGCATATCGAAAATGATATTATTCCCTGCGTTCCGGAACAGGGATCTGTTGGTGCTTCGGGTGATCTGGCACCGCTCTCCCATCTCTTTCTTCCCTTGATTGGAATGGGAAAAGTATTTTACAGGAATCAACTGAAACCCATGTCGGAAGTATTGCAGTTGCTCAACATGCAACCTGTCGACCTGGGCCCCAAAGAAGGACTGGCATTGATTAACGGAACACAATTTATGAGTGCCCATGCAGTGCAGCTCCTGGAAAAATTCCAGAACTGCCTCGATCATGCCGATATTATTGCAGCCATGAACCACGAAGCGATGATGGGTTCAGTCAAATGTTTTGATGAAGAACTTCACAGTCTGCGACCCTATTCCGGCAGCATATATGTGGCAAAACGGATGCGGACATTGCTCCATCATTCCGAGATCGTAAAATCCCACAGGAATTGTCTGCGCGTTCAGGATCCTTATTCACTGCGTTGCATTCCACAAGTTCATGGTGCATCACGCAATGCATGGCTACATCTGAAAGAAACCATTTTAATCGAAATCAATTCGGTAACCGACAATCCCATTATCTTTTCGGAAGACAAAACCGTCAATGGCGGGCACTTCCACGGACAACCCATAGCCATGCCGATTGATTATGCCGGACTGGCCGCTGCCGAGTTGGGTAATATTGCAGATCGCCGGATTTATTTATCCATGATGGAAACCGTACCGGGATTACCCAAACTACTGATGCAACATACCGGACTGAATTCAGGATTTATGATTCTGCAATACACCACCGCCGCTTTGGTCAGTGAAAACAAAACCCAATGTTTTCCTGCAAGTGCCGATAGCATTCCCACTTCACTCGGTCAGGAAGATCACGTGAGTATGGGCTCGATAGGTGTACGTAAAAGCCTGCGAATCGTAAACAATCTCGAGAAAATACTCGCCATCGAATTACTTACTGCGGCACAGGGATTCGATTTTCGTAAACCACTGAAATCTGGTGTTCTGATTGAAGAAGCGCATAACCTGATTCGGGAACAAATCACTTTTGCCGATACCGACCGGGTTTTCTCCGACGATATTGAAAAAGCCATTGAACTGATTCAATCAAAAAAAATCATCAGCTATCTTCATCAGGTTAGTAAAAAACATCATATCGATTTTAAAAACGAAGACCATGAACTATTCGGAATTTATTGAAAAATACGCTTCGCATCCGCATTATAAAGCACCGTCAGGTAATCAGTTGCATGCATGGTCGTGGCAGACTGAAGCTCCCCTGCGAATGTTGTTGAACAACCTGGATGCTGAAGTGGCCGAAGATCCGGCGAATCTGATTGTGTACGGTGGAACAGGTCAGGCTGCCCGTAATCCCGAAGCAGTAAAGGAAATTATCCGCATCCTGCTCGAAATGGATGAATATCATTCCCTGTTGATACAATCGGGTAAACCGATCGGATTAGTTCGCTCCCACCCGCAGGCACCGCGTGTGTTGATTGCCAACAGCAATCTGGTTCCGGCCTGGGCAACCTGGGAACATTTCGAAGAATTGAAATCGAGGGGATTGATGATGTACGGTCAAATGACTGCCGGAAGCTGGATTTACATTGGTTCACAGGGTATTCTGCAGGGAACTTTCGAGACCTTTGTGGAATGCGGACGCAAATACTTTCATGGTGATTTAAAACACAAACTGATTGTTTCGGGCGGAATAGGCGGAATGAGCGGCGCGCAACCGTTGGCTGCAACCATGGCCGGAGCAGTTTATCTGGGCGTGGATGTGGATCCGGAAAGAATCAGGAAAAGGTTGGAAACGCGCTATCTCGACAAAATGACAACCAACTACGATGAAGCCATCAAATGGATACTCGAAGCGAAAGAATCGGGAGAAGCTCTTTCTGTAGGGTTGGTTGGCGACATCGGCGATGTACTCGAAAAACTATTGAATGATAATATCATACCGGAGATCCTGACCGACCAGACTTCGGCACACGATCCTTTGAACGGCTATATTCCCAACGGAATGACGCTTCATGAAGCATTACAATTAAGAAAAAGCAATCCTACAATTTACAAAGAAAAATCCTTGAAAAGCATGGCGCGTCACGTGGGTTTTATGCTCGAAATGCAAAAACGGGGCAGTGTAACTTTTGATTATGGAAACAATTTGCGTGAGTTTGCCCGCCAGGGTGGTGAAGCGCACGCGTTCGACTATGATGGTTTTGTACCCAAATTTATCCGACCGTTATTCTGCGATGGGAAAGGACCGTTTCGCTGGGTGGCACTTTCGGGCGATCCGGAAGATATTTATACCACCGACCGTGCTTTGATGGAATTATTTCCCGACAACGAACATCTGATTACCTGGCTCAAAGAAGCACAAAAGAAGGTTGCGTTTCAGGGTTTACCAAGTCGAATATGCTGGTTGGGAATGGGCGAACGCGAAAAGGCCGGTTTTTTGTTTAACCAACTGGTGAAAGAAGGAAAAGTAAAAGCACCCATCGTGATCGGTCGTGATCATCTCGATTGTGGTTCGGTAGCTTCGCCCAACCGTGAAACAGAAGGCATGTTGGATGGAAGTGATGCCGTTTCGGACTGGCCGTTACTGAATCTGATGGCAAATACAGGTGGCGGCGCAACCTGGGTTTCGTTTCATCACGGTGGCGGAGTAGGTATCGGATATTCGCAACATGCAGGCATGGTAGTGGTTGCCGATGGAACCGACCGTGCGGCAGAATGTCTGAGCCGGGTGCTTTATAATGATCCGGCAATGGGAATTTATCGTCATGCCGATGCAGGATATGAAACTGCGATAGAAAACCGCAAACGATTTGATATGAATTTCTGAGTCAAGATTTCGCGTTATGTAAGCGCAAATTAAATTTACTAAAACGATTGAAAATTGATAAACCAATTGATCCAATTAGCATATGACACTCACCGGACCTTTTAAACAATTGCTGACCATGGATCATTTGCCCGAAAGAGGTCATTTGTCCGATGAACAACTGGAGATTATTCCGGATGGAGGCATCCTGCATTACGAAGGGAGGATAGTGGCTGTTGGTAATTTCAGGGAGTTGAAACAACAATTCAAAACCGCAATCATCGAATGGATAGAAGGTGATTATGTCGCTTTGCCGGGAATGATCGATGTGCATACCCATATTTGCTGGGCAGGTTCGCGGGCGAAAGATTATGCCTTGCGTTTATCCGGAAAAACGTATCTGGAAATTGCGGCAGCAGGTGGCGGAATCTGGGACACCGTTCAGAAAACAAGGAATGCATCGATTGAAGAATTAGATGAATTAACCGCTCTACGGGCAGACAGATTACTTGCGCAAGGCGTGACCACCATCGAAGTAAAAAGCGGTTACGGATTATCGGTTGAACAGGAATTGAAGATGCTTGATGCCATAGCATTGGCAGATAAAAAAACAAAAGCCGATTTAGTTCCAACCTGTATGGCAGCGCATATTCTTCCGAAAGATTTTGACGGGAATGAAGAAGCATACCTGCAACAGATTACAAAAATATTATTGCCGGAAATTAAAAAAAGAAAGCTGGCAAACCGGGTCGATATCTTTGTTGAGAAAAGTGCATTCTCTGTTGATGCTGCAAAAATATATTTGTCGCAGGCAAAAGAAATGGGATTTGACATTGTACTTCACGGTGATCAGTTTAGTGTTGGTGCTGCAGCGTTGTCAAACGATATGCAGGCACTCAGTATTGATCATCTCGAGGCTGCCGATGAAAATGAAATTAAATTACTGGCAAAAGGGAATGTGATTCCGGTAGTGCTTCCCGGAGCTTCGATTGGCCTGGGTGAACCCTTTGCTCCTGCCCACAAATTACTCGATGCCGGAACATCCCTGGTGATTGCTTCCGACTGGAATCCGGGCTCTGCTCCCATGGGGAATCTGTTGACAACAGCTGCAATATTGGGTGCATATGAGAAATTGACAATGGCAGAAGTATGGGCTGCAATAACCTGCAGAGCTGCATTGGCATTAAACAAAACGGACAGGGGAATTTTAAAAGCAGGAAATCTTGCCGATATCATTGCTTTCAAAACTAATGATTATAAAGAAATTTTATATCAACAAGGGCAATTGAAAGTTGAAAAGGTTTGGAAAAACGGAAAGACCCCAGGCTAAAGGGGATGTAAAGATTTGAAAGCGTTTATTATTTTCAATTATAATAACAATAAACTTCTCTTATTCCCCCTTCGGGGGTTAGGGGGCTAAATTAAAATATGGAAAAAATCATAGAATGTGTTCCAAACTTTAGTGAGGGAAACAACATGGAAATCATCAACCAGATTCTCCATGAAATCAAGTCGGTGGAAGGTGTCAAACTGATCGATGTTGATCCGGGAAAAGCTACGAACCGTACCGTGGTGACTTTTGTCGGCCAGCCGGATGCAGTTTGTGAAGCAGCATTTCTCGCTGTAAGAAAAGCAGCAGAACTCATCGACATGACCAGGCACAAAGGAGAACATCCACGCTTTGGAGCCACCGATGTGCTTCCGCTCATTCCAATAAAGGGAATCAGTATGGACGAAACCGCTGAATTTGCCCGCAGATTGGGAAAACGGATCGGTGATGAATTGGGCATTCCTGTATATTGTTACGAGTTTGCCGCCACCGAAGAAAAACGTTGCAACCTGGCAAATTGTCGTGCCGGGGAATATGAAGGTCTGGCTCAGAAACTATGTGATCCTGAGTGGAAACCTGATTTTGGACCTGCAGAATTCAATGAATTGGTACGTAAAACCGGAGCCATAGCGGTGAGTGCCCGAAACTTTCTGATAGCTTACAATGTGAATCTGAATACCACTTCTACCCGTTGGGCCAACTCCATTGCTTTTGATATCCGTGAAAAAGGTCGTGTAAAACGCGAAGGAAATCCGCTGACAGGAAAAATAGTAAAAGACGAACAGGGCAATCCGGTTTACGTTCCGGGTTTACTGAAAGGTGTTAAGGGAATCGGTTGGTATATAGATGAATATGGCATTGCCCAGTTATCGTTTAATATCACCGACACAGCAACTGTTTCCATGCATCAGCTTTTTGAACTGGCCTGCGAACGTGCTGCATTAAGAGGCATACGGGTAACAGGTTCCGAGTTGGTAGGTGTTGTTCCGTTGCAGGTCCTGCTTGATGCAGGAAAATACTTTTTGCGGAAACAACGACGTTCCACCGGAATCTCAGATGCAGAAATATTGAAAATTGCCATCAAATCACTGGGCCTGGACGAACTGTCACCTTTCGATCCGAAAAAGAAAATTATTGAATACCTGATGGAAGACGCTTCTCAAAAAAAATTGATAGATTTAAGCCTGAAACAATTTACGCACGAAACTGCTTCCGAATCGGCTGCACCGGGCGGAGGTTCCATTTCGGCCTGCATGGGTGCTATGGGTGCAGCACTGGGAGCCATGGTTGCAAACCTGTCGGCACACAAAAAAGGTTGGGAAGACCGCTGGGAAGAATTTTCCGACTGGGCTGAAAAAGGAAAAACGTATTATGATGAGTTACTCCGGCTTATTGACGAAGATACACAGGCTTTCAATGGCATCATGGATGCATTCGGCCTGCCACAAAGAAACGAAGATGAAAAGCAACAGCGGAAAGAAGCCATACAACGCGCCACGCGCAAAGCCATGGAAATTCCGTTCCGGGTCATGCAGGTTAGCTATGAGTCGATGGAAGTAATGATAACGATGGCGCAATCAGGCAATCCAAACTCTGTTTCCGATGCCGGAGTGGGTGCACTGGCAGCACGATCAGCTGTATTGGGGGCTGCCTTGAATGTAAGAATTAATGCCGGCAGTCTGGCAGATAAAGCATTTGCTACACAATTGCTGCAAAAAGTTTCAGAACTTGAAAAAAATGCCATTGAACTGGAAGGTCAGATTCTGGAAATTGTCAACCGGAAAATAACGGGAGTATAACAATGACAACATCAAAACAAGCTCCCCCTGAACCGAAAGATTCAGGGGGAGTTTATTATTTGTCAAAATGCATGAAGGCTTTTTGTATCAATTTTAAAGTATAACATTTTTTCCTTCATTCAGTTTTTTTAGCCGCAGCAAAGCCTCGATATAATAATAGTCGGCGTAAATGATGGACGCATCAATTTCAGATCCATTCGGATAATGTCCTGTTGAATGCAGTAAAAATGAAGGATTTTTGTCTCCGCTTTGATATGCAGAGGAACTAAGACTGGTTAGCATTTTAATGGCATCATTTTTATATTTCAATCCTTTTTCGGCATCCAGATATGTGGATAATTCCAGCATGGCAGAAGCTACCACACAAGCCGCTGAAGCGTCCCGTGGCGCATTGGGAATATCGGGCGCATCAAAATCCCAGTAAGGCACAAAATCTTTTGGCAATCTTTTCAGATACACATCGGTTAACTTTTGAACAAAATCAAGATATTTAGGGTCTTTTGTTTCACGGTAACAAACCGTGAAGCCGTAAATGGACCAGGCCTGACCCCTTGCCCACATCGATTTATCGCTGAATCCCTGATGTGTTATTCCTTTGATAAAGTTTCCACTAATCGTGTCGTACAACGCAACATGATAACAGGAATAATCGTCACGGAACTGGTTTCTCATTGTTTTATCGGCATGTGAAACAGCAATATCATACAATTCCTTATTCTCGCCGTTTTTAGCTGCCCAGAAAAGCATTTCGAGGTTAATCATATTATCGATAATGGTATTGTGCGGCCATTTTCCGGGTCCCATTTCGCGGGGCCACGACAAAATGGTTCCGGCTTTGGTGTTGAATAAGGTTGCCAGCGAATCGGCCGTATCCAGAATCACTTGTTTATAGGCCGAATTTCCGGTCAGGCGATATCCATTGCCGTAACTGCTAAAAACCAGAAAACCCAGGTCGTGATCATATGCCGGTGTGTGTGCTAAAAATCCGAGTGATCCGGTAAATTTCTCAGCTTCATCCTTTATCTTTGCATCTTTGGTATATTCATAATCATACCAGAGCACGCCTGGCCAGAATCCGGCTGTCCATTCTTCTTTGCTTGCCTTGCGGCAACTCCAGACGGAAGCAGTATCCATGATATTCCGGGGCATCATGCTGTAATCAATCACTGAATTTCCTTTCAGCTCATTTAGTGTTCGTTGCGTTTGAATGGCACAATAATCGAGTGATTTATCGACATCCAAATCTTCAACTTTAAGTGAGCTGCATGAAAATAAAGTCAGCAGACTCAATCCTACAATTATCTTATTCATAACAAATTAATTATTTTGCGGTTTTCAAAAAGAAAGCGCAATAAGTAAGGTACAGTGCACTTGCAAGAATTACGATTACAGAGCCAACCTGGGACTCGAAAGCATCAGACATCAATCCCATGAAAAATGGAATCACGGCACCTCCGAAAACTCCGGTTATCATCAGACCTGATATCTCATTGGCTTTGTCGGGTCGGGCCAGAATAGCTTTGGCGTAAATGATGGGGAATACATTGGCAATAGTAAATCCAACAACTGCAAACATACCGTATATTGCCATTTTGCCCGGAACGAAAATCAAAGCAATTAATGCCAATACTGCAATGACAATATTGATTTTGAAAAATTTACTTGAAGAGTATTTAGCCAATAGAATTGCACCGATAAAAGCACCTGCTGTACGGAAAGCAAAATAGGCACTTGGTCCGTAACCTGCATCGGCAGCCGACATGCCAACACGCTCCATTAGAATTTTAGGTGCTGCAGTATTCAAACCGACATCAACACCTACAACAAAAAGAATTCCGAGGAACAACTTCAGAATCGTTGAGTCTGACAACAAACTTAACACTTCTTTAAATGTAGAAGCTTTGCCGACAGCCGGCTCTTCAGCAATAGGAGTAGCCATCAACCAGACAGTTGACAAAAGTGTGATTACGGCATAAATCGGGAATATCAATTGCCAGCTTCCCAGTTGGTTGGCTGCAAAAATGGCGATAAAAGGCCCGCAGAAAGAAGAAATTGCTTTTACAAACTGTCCGGCAGTGAGGCTGCTGGTGAGCTTGTCCCCCATAACCACATTGGTCAGCAATGGATTCAGCGAAACCTGCAATATGGTATTGGCTATTCCAAGCAACGCAAAAGCAACAAGCGACATGGCGAAAGTATAACCTATCAAAGGTAAAAACATCGCAATCACCGTGATCACATTACTCAGTAAAACCGTTTTTTTACGTCCTATTTTGTTCATCAATATTCCTGTGGGAACTGAAAAAAGAAGGAACATGGAAAAGAGTGCTACAGGAATCATGTTCGACATCGTATCGCTCAGACCAAAATCAGCTTTTACGTGCGTAGAGGTAATTCCCACAACATCGCAAAAACCCATAATGAAGAAACCAAACAGCACGGGAAGAATTTTCGAAATGGAATTTTCTTTTTTCATTTAATATTCAGTTAATCGTTTTTATTCTAAATGTTTTACAAAGTAATTGAAGTTATTTAATCTGCTATTAATTAATCTACAGAAGCTTACATATCAGCGTACCATCAATTATTAATTATTAATTATCAACGCGGAACCAATCGAAATCGGCATACCCGCGGGATCCGGTTTTCAACGGACTCAGACAAAACAGGCCCACCTTTGCTCCTATCCATTTTCCCTGACGTGCCTTGAAAGGATCTCCGAAAGCAATGAATTTTTTACCGTCGATACTGTAACTGAAATGGCACATCGCTCCACTTTTTACCTGAACACGCAGATAAATCTTCGATTCGGCAATTTCTTTGGCAGCAACAAGATTTTCCGGGTTTTTCTGTTCGGCATCAATGCAGATGCTCTGTTGTAATTCGTAACCTTTATCTTTTTTTACCAGCGCAACAGATGCATAATTCCATCCCATGACAATGAGTCCGGTTTTCTCTCCCGTGGTTTTAGAATAAAAATCAACTTTCGTTGTAGCTGTTAATTCATCAGCCGTTGTTTTTTGTAACAACAGATTCGGCACCTGCCAGAAATTCACAAAATCTTCAGGCATAAATTCTGCATAGAGTCTTATGAAACCCATGGGCGAGGGCATTCCGGTTGATTGTTTTAGATTGGCATGCCATTGCCATTGCAGACCAAGCTTTTCGGAATTAAACTCATCACTCTCCACCGGAGTTTCAATTGGATAGGTTTTCCCTACATTCGGTTTTTTAAAGCTCATTACCGGTTCCCCGCAACCATCACCATCTTTATCAACCCCAATCACCGGCCAGTCCTTCACCCATTTCATAGGATTCAAATGAATAACCCGGCCATAAGCTGCTTTGTCCTGAAAATTCATAAACCACGACTCTCCGGTTTGTGTTTCCACCCAACCACCCTGATGAGGACCGTTGATAGATGAATTTCCCTGAGCCATAACCGTTTTGCTTTCGTAAGGTCCGTAAATATTTTTCGAACGCAGCACAATCTGCCAGCCTTGTTCCACGCCTCCCGCCGGAGCCATAATATAGTAGTAACCATTTCTTTTATAAAACTTTGCACCTTCGGTTGTATGATTTCCATCCGGCATCCCATCGTAAACCAACACCGTTTCGCCAATTACTTTCGATCCTTCGGCGTTCAATTCATTTACCGTTAAAATGCTGTTCAGTCCTGCGCGACTTCCTGCCCAGGCATGAACCAGATAAACCCGTCCATCATCATCCCAAAGCGGCGAAGCATCGATCAATCCTTTTCCGGGCTTTACCAGAACTGGTTCTGCCCAATCGCCCAGTGGATCTTTCGTTTTTATCATATAAATACCATAATCCGGATCGCCCCAGTAGATAAAAAACGCATTGTTATGAAAACGGATACAGGGAGCCCAGACTCCTTTTCCATGCATCGGTTTGCTGAACACCTCATCCGGCAAAATACGTTTCATGGCATAATTTACAATTTTCCAGTTGATCAGATCCATGGAATGAAGAATGGGAATAGCCGGAGCACAACCGAAACTGGAAGCCGTCATATAAAAATCATCACCCACACGACAGACATCCGGATCGGAATAATCGGCATTGATAATGGGATTCCTGTAAGTTCCATCACCATTGTCAGCCACCCAAACCTTTGAAATATAGTTGTTCTGCGCGTAAATTCCGGTACAAAAAAGTATTGAAATAAACAATAAAATTATCCTGACTTTCTTCATTTTCTGATTGATGTAAATTATCTGTTTCCGGTTACAATTATTAATACGTAACAAACCCTGAAAGCACTTAATCAACTTTCAAATTATTTTCTCCCGGTCTGTTTTTTTATAAAACTCAATACTATTTTGTTGAATGCTTCCGGTTGTTCGATACACGAAAAATGACCGGCATTTTTGATGAATTTAATCTTACTGTTGGGCAATAAAGCCGAAAGTTCCTTAGCGGCGTCCTGACTTCCTCTGCTGTCACATTCACCTATAATAAATAGCACCGGAATTTTCAATTTGTTATTTCGATAAAAAATCCTGGCGCTATCACCCAGGAATATTTTGTCTGATTCCCGGTGCGAAACCTGCCACATCCGCCAGTCGTCGATCAACGACATCAAAAACGGGGAATCGCTGCAAGATCCTTTGCGCATGCTGACTTTCCAGTTTTCTTTAAATGTTTTCAAATCTTTCTCCGGTTCACGTGGTTTCAGGTTAAATGACATGCCACCTGCAGCCAGCACCGCCGACTTCACCCTTTCGGGGTATAAAGTCATAAAATCGGAAATGACCAGTGTTCCCAGCGACAAACCGACTAAATGTGCTTTTTCAATTTGCAACACATCCATGAATTTCTTTAAATCTTCACAAACTGTAAAATCTGTTCCTTCCACCGGCATGGACGAAAGCCCGTAACCGCGCAAATCGTAACGAATCACCCGGTAATGTTTTGCCAGTTCTTCAAATTGTTTGTCCCACATCCGACGATCCACACTGTGGGCGTGCAACAGAATAAGCGGCTCTCCTGCACCTTTTTCTTCGTAAAAAAGCATCGCATCGCCGATATTGGCAAAACCCTGTTTTACTTTTTCAGAATTTAGAATGGTTGAAGTTAATCCCGAAATTACCGGCGCATCGTAAAATGGTGAAAATCCATCTTTATGGGCTGCATCCCCCTGAACATGTGCCAGAAAAATACCATAGACCCCATCTTTCTTATTGATCCACGGATACGCTCCTGCCCAACCGGGACTGCTGATCTGAACAGCATTTCCCTGTTTATCTAATTTCTCGCGCCATTCGCCAAACCCGTAAATTCCGGTATGAAATGCTCCGAATGCTTTTTCGGTATATTCGCCCGGTAATATTTTTGCCGCTCCGACCTGATCCGCCTGCATTTCAATAATGGATGCTTTGCTCAGAATTTGTCTGCCGTTATAATTCCCATCGTGGAAAATCATTTTCAGAAAATTAAAATAATCATACAATACCGTTCTTGCACCGCCACCCAACATAGGTGAATGTCCCCCTTCGGTGTTGACAGGCGTGAAATGCGTATTTTTCATACCCAACGGAGTTGCAATCAAATCCTGAAACAAGTTTTCAAAATCCTTTCCCGAAGCCACTTCCGCCATGCGTCCGGCAACCTGCATGCCCAGTCCGCCATATTCAAACCGGCTTCCGGGAGTAAAAACCGTATCGAGCGGAAGAATGCTTTCAATTGATTTTTGCAGGATATTAAAAGTATCAATGGCAGGCAGAGGCAAATAATTCCGGATTCCCGAAGTGTGCGACAACAACTGACGGAGTTTGATTATCCCTTTCGGATCGCCTTTAAATTCAGGCAACCAGCGTTCCACGGAATCATCCCACGAAAGACCGGTCTGATCGACAACCGCAGCAATCGTTGCCGCAGCCAGCCATTTACCGGCAGAAGCAATATAGACTTCGGTGTCAGGTGCATAATTCCCATAGCATTTTTCAAAAACAACCGTGTCGTTTCTGGCAATAACGATGGATGCTCCGGGATAATAATTTTTCTCTACCCAGCTATTTATAAGCTTGTTCACCGGACCAAATTCATACGCTGAAACAGACAGGCTGCAACCTGAAACAAAGGATATTATTATGGCTATATATTTGAATAAAAAATCTTTTTTCATTTTGTGTTTTTAGATTAAATGCATATTTACCAATACGAATAATTTAAAGAAAACACTTAATTCTATCAGCCAACAAAACAATAATTCCTTATCACCCTGAAGCAGAAAACAAAATGCACTTTCAAAATCAACAATCCATTTTCGAAACAGTAAATGAATATGTGCTTTGAATTTGTTTTATATCAGGCATTTATTTGATGTATTTTATTGATTCAGTTGATTCAGGCACCTGAAATAAATGCTTTATTTCTTAATAACTAAAACGTTGAGTGTTATATTATATTAATTATCATACTTTATCTTACCCAACTATTGCACCTTCGATTATTTGTTATTACGTTTGTAAACGAAATAATTCGAAACTATAAACCATGTCAAAAGCAAATCAAAGTAAAATAAAAGAATTACAGCTACAAGCTGAAAAAATAAGAAAAAGGGTCGTTGAGATTGTATATTCCTCCAAATCGGGGCATATTGGAGGTTCTTTATCTTCCATTGAAATTGAAACAGCCCTTTATTTTTATGTGATGAATTTTGATCCGAAAAATCCCAAAATGCCTGAAAGGGATCGTTTTATTCTGAGCAAAGGGCACAGCGTCGAAACCTTGTATGCTGTTTTAGCCATGTCCGGTTTTATTGATGATGAATTATTGAATACCTATGGTCATTTCAATTCCATGCTGGCAGGTCATCCTACAAAAAAAATAGCCGGAGTAGAGTTGAACAGTGGCGCTTTGGGACACGGATTATCGGTAGGGGTCGGGATGTCTATTGCTGCAAAAATGGATCAAAAGCCATTTCACACCTACGTATTGATGGGCGACGGTGAGCAGGGCGAAGGGTCCATTTACGAAGCTGCCATGTCGGCAAGTCATTATAAACTGGATAATCTGGTGGCCATCATTGACAGGAACAGATTACAAATCAGTGGAAATACCGAAGAGGTGATGTCGCTTGAACCAATGCGTGAACGCTGGGAGGCTTTCGGTTGGGAGGTCTTTGATATTGAAGGAAACAATATGGAATCGATAGTGAGTGCATTCGATAGTCTGGATTACGGAAATGCAAGACCCAAGTTATTTATTGCCCATACAACCAAAGGGAACGGTATTTCATATATGGAAGAAAAAGCCAAATGGCATCACGGGGTACTGAACGAAGAGCAATTCAATCTGGCTATTTCAGAGATTAATGACAGAATCAACAGTTTGACAGAAGAAATAAAATGAGCGAAGAAATTATAAATAAAATTCCTTGCCGGAAAATGTTCACCGATACATTGGTAGAACTGGCAAAACAAGATAAAGATATAGTAGCCGTGACCACCGATGCCCGGGGATCAGTAACGCTGGATTCATTTGCGAAAGAACTTCCCGCACAATTTGTAGAATTGGGAATTGCAGAGCAAAATGCAGTTGGTGTAGCTGCCGGGTTGGTATCAGCCGGGAAAAAAGCATTCGTGTGCGGACCGGCTTGTTTTTATGTGGCCCGCAGTCTGGAACAGGTAAAAGTGGATGTGGCATACTCGGCGAATCCCGTTAAAATCCTGGGTGTAAGTGGTGGCGTAAGTTACGGCGCTTTGGGTTTTTCTCATCACAGCCTGCATGACATTGCCGTGTTGAGGACTTTCCCGGGGATGCACATTGTTTTACCCTGCGATATTTATCAGACCAAAAAGCTGGTAGAAGAATTAATCGATTATCCATATCCGGTTTATATTCGGGTAGGAAGAAATGCGGTGCCAAATGTCTATGAAAATGAAAACCCGGAATTTAAAATCGGGAAAGCAAATTTATTGCTGGATGGCAACGATCTGACCATTATCGGAACCGGTGAAATGGTTTATCACTGTTTACAAGCCGGGAAAAAACTGCACGAGCTGGGAATAAAAGCACGGGTAATTGATATGCATACATTGAAACCTTTCGATAAAGAAATTGTGGAAAAAGCGGCAAAAGAAACCGGCAAAATCATAACCGTGGAAGAGCATAGTATTTATGGCGGTCTTGGCGGTGCAGTCGCCGAAATTGTGTCGCAAAGTTATCCTGTTCCAATGCGTATTCTGGGTATTCCTGATGAAAATTCTGTTCTCGGTACCCCATTACAAATTTTTAATCATTATGGAATAGACTCGGAAGGAATTCTGGCAACAGCTATTTCTTTTTACAATTCATAAAAGCAATAAAACAAGTATTCTAAGATTTTTAAAAAACAATTTGCAAATTTACAGGAACCAATATATGAGCATACCGGCAATTATTAATTGTTAATCAATAATTTTCAGCAAAGTAGTGACAAAAATCTTAACAATACGTCTTTATATTAAGTGAGTTTCCATTTGATTTAATTTGTGCTCCGGACTCCAGTTTTTATTAAAAATTCCCATCTAAATCTGTACTGAATGAAATTCACATTAGCCATTGACCAGAGTACTTCGACCACGAAGGCAATGTTATTTGACGAAAATGCTGCTTTGGTGGCACGTAACTCTGTTGATCACAAACAATATTATCCGCAACCCGGTTGGGTAGAACATGATCCGGAAGAGATTCTTACCAACACATACAAGTCCGTTGAACAACTGTTGGAAAAAAGCAATATTCAGCGTTCAGATATAACTTCAATTGCCATTACCAATCAACGTGAAACAGTTGTTGTGTGGGACAAACGCACCGGGAAACCGGTCTATAATGCTGTAGTCTGGCAATGTAACCGCGGGATGCATATCTGCGAAGAACTTATAGCGCAGGGACATGAACCTTCGGTAACCGTAAAAACCGGATTAATCATCAACCCCTATTTTTCTGCAAGTGGCGTTAAATGGATACTCGACAATGTCAAAGATGCCCGCGAAAAGGCTCAACAAGGGCATTTGCTTATGGGAACCATCGATAGTTGGTTGATCTGGAACTTTACCAATGGCAAAGTTCATGCAACTGATTATACCAACGCCTCCCGTACCCTTCTTTTTAATATCCATACCCTGGATTGGGATGCTGAGCTGTTGGAGCTTTTCACTATTCCGGCCTCCATGTTGGCTAAAGCTTTACCTTGCGACGGCCAGTACGGCACAACCACACTGAACGGTATTTTACCCGAAATTCTTATTGCAGGCGTATTGGGTGATTCGCATGGTGCCCTGGTCGGACAAATGTGTTTCTCGGTAGGCATGGGAAAAGCAACTTATGGAACAGGTTCTTCCATCATGGTAAATATCGGAGAAAAAGCCTTGCATGCGCCACGCGGCCTGGTTACTTCCATTGGCTTTGCCGCAAAGGGTAAAGTTTATTATGCATTCGAAGGAAATATCCATTGCACGGGAGCCACCATCAAATGGTTACAGGATGAACTGCAGCTCATTCAATCAGCTGCGGAAACTGAAGATTTGGCAACATCGGTGGAAAGTACGGATGGTGTTTACTTTGTTCCGGCCTTTGCGGGTCTGGGAGCACCCTGGTGGGATAATGATGCGAAAGCATTGATTTGCGGTATGAACCGCGGGACAAATAAAGCACATATTGTCAGGGCGGCACTTGAGTCTATTGCCTATCAGGTAAAAGATCTGATGGCATTAATTCAGGAATCGGGAGTGCAATTACTTGAACTTCGCGTAGATGGTGGTCCTGTCAGAAACAACTTCATTATGCAGTTTCAGGCGGATATGTTGCAGGCAAAAATTAACCGGAGCCCCATTGAGGAAGCCTCAGCACTTGGCGCCGTGTTGATGAATGGTTTTGCAATGAACTGTTTCAGTGAATTAAAAGATGCAGCAGCATTACGAACTGTCAACGACTTTATTTCCCCAAAAATGCCTCTGTCAAAAGTTGAAGAATTGCACGGACTCTGGAAGAAAGCAGTTTTACGGACTCTGATGAAATAGAACCAAGAATCAAGAACCAAGATTCAAGATACAGGATAAAAAATAAAGAACAAAGATACAATTCAATAATCTACTAATACTTAAAACATAAAGAAATGGCTTACAAACAAAAACTTACCTTTGGACTTATAGTAGGAACAAGGGATATTTTCAGTGCAAAATTAGGAATAGCTGCCCGTGAAATTTTGCTTCGCAAATTGGATGCATTGGGTCATAATTATGTAATTCTTCCTGTTAGCGAAACTGTTTCCGGAAGCATCGATAATTACGATGACGGGAAAAAATGCGCCAAACTTTTCAGCCAGAACCGTGACATAATTGATGGAATAATCATTGTACTTCCTAATTTCAGCAATGAACTGGGAATTGTAAATGCTATTAAACTGTCCAATTTAAATGTACCTATTATGGTTCAGGCTATCGATGATGACAACGACAAAGTCGATGTTCACAGTCGTCGCGATGCATTCTGTGGAAAAATCTCGGTTTGTAACAATTTCTATCAGTACGGAATAAAATTCACCGATACTACTTTCCACACCTATCCACTGGACAGTGAATTATTTGACACTGATGTGACAAATTTCGCGGGAGTTTGCCGTGTAACAAACGGCTTACGCAATGCCCGTATTGGTGCTATCGGTGCCCGTCCGGCAGCTTTCCAGACAGTTCGTGCCAGCGAAAAAATTCTTCAGGCTTCCGGCATAACCGTTGTGACTGTGGATCTTTCAGAAATACTTGGCGCTGCCAATAAAGTTGATATGAATGCCGCCGAATTGAAAAATAAACTTTCGGAAATCAAAGCTTACGGAAAGATTTCATCTCTTGTAAAAGAAGATAAAATTGTTCGTCAGGCGAAATTTGGAATTGCAGTAGAAAACTGGCTTGAAGCAAACGAAATCGATGCCAGTACCATAGAATGCTGGGATTCATTGCAACACAACTACGGATGCGCATCTTGTCTTACCATGAGTATGTTGGGTGAGAAACTAATGCCAAGTGCCTGTGAAGTAGATATCGCAGGATCGGTTTCGATGTATGCTTTAATGTTAGCTTCAGGGAATGCACCTGCTTTGCTCGACTGGAACAACAATTTTGGAACAGATCGTGACAAATGCGTTTGTACGCATTGCAGCAACTATCCGAAAAGTTTTATGAAAAACGAATTGACTATTGGTTCGCTGGATGTTCTGGGAACAGTTTTAGGCCAGGAAGATACATTTGGTGCCGTGAAAGGAAAAGTTGCTGCGGGCGATTTCTCATTCTTCCGTATTTCTACCGACGATCCAAAAGGAATTATCAAATCATATCTTGGTAAAGGTCAGTTTACAGATGAACCTTATGGTATGGATGGAGGTATCGCAGTCAGTCAGGTGAAGGATCTGCAAAAATTGCTGAAATACATTTGCAAAAACGGATACGAACACCACGTGGCGATGGTTCGTGGCGATGTGTCATCTATACTCGAAGAAGCCGTGGGCAATTATCTAGGTTGGGATTTGTACAAACACAGCTAATCAATTAATAATTAATTTCGGGATAAGTTAAGTGGAGAATAACCAATCCACTTAACATATTCAGAAATTTCAAGATCACACATTTTTATTCTAATACTAAAAAACACACATTATGATTCTGATACAAAGTTACATTCCTGCCATTATTTTTCTGATATTTAGCATGATATGCTGGGGTTCCTGGGCAAATGCTCAAAAGATGGCTGCAAAAACATGGCGTTTTGAGTTATTCTATTTCGATTTTGTATGGGGTCTTCTGTTGACGGCCGTTGTTGCAGCATTTACATTGGGCAGTTTCGGATCCGACGGTCGCAGTTTTATGACTGATATTGCACAAGCCGATACCACCAGCATACTGTATGCACTTGCCGGAGGAATAGTCTGGAATCTGGGCACATTGTTGCTTGTGGCAGCTATGGCCATTGCAGGGATGTCCGTTGGTTTCCCTATCGGAGGTGGCCTGGCCTGGGTATTGGGCATATTGGTCAACTTTTTTATTGCCGGAGCACAAGGCAATAATCTGTACATATTGTTCTCAGGCGTTGCTCTGATTATAGCCGCGATCTATTTTTGCATGATGGCTTATAAAAAACTGGTCGAAGGCCAGAAGACTACAACTTCAAAAGGAATTATCATATCCTTATTGGCCGGTGTAACGATTGCTTTTTTCTACGGCTTGGTAGTAAAATCACTTGATCCGGCCTTTGTTTCCGGTGGTTCAGGAAATCTAACACCATTCACCGGCGTATTTTTCTTTACCATTGGAGCGGTGATCAGCACTCCTGTTTTTAATCTTTGGGTTATGCGTCATCCGGTTCAGGGTGAAAAACTTTCCATCGGTGATTATTTTAAAGGCGATTTAAAAACACATCTTACCGGAGTGCTTGGCGGAATAATCTGGATGACCGGCATGGTGATCAGCTTTATGGCAATACCGAAAGCGGGTCCGACGATTTCGTATGCATTGACAAACGGTGCACCTGTCGTGGCAATGTTCTGGGGTGTATTTGTGTGGAAAGAATTCAAAAGCGCTCCAAAAGGAACAAACAGACTATTAACAGCCATGTTTGCACTGTTCATCCTTGGATTACTGATGATTACAATGTCTAAAATATAAATAAAGCTGAAAGTTACCTGCTAAATATTCTCCTGTAAAAAATAAAACAGGAACTCCCCGGATTGCATTCATTTCCGTGGAGTTTTCAAAAACAAGAATAACCTTAAACACCTAAAAAAGTGAAACAGAAACCCACCATAGGATTGGTAATGAAGTCCCTTCAGGCAGAGTTTTTTCAGGAAATGAAAAAAGGGGCATTAGCATTTGCTTCCCGCCAAACTAATTTCAATCTGATAACCCTTGGAACTTCCACTCAAACGGAAATAGATTTGCAAATTGAACTGATCGACACTTTAATTAAAGAAAAAGTGGATGCCCTGGTGGTTGTTCCCATCGATTCAAAAGCCCTGGTACCGGTCATTGTAAAAGCCGCAGCATCAGGTATAAAGGTCATCAATATTGATATTAAACTTGATGAAAATTTATTAGAGCAACATGGCGTCTCACTTTCTTATGTTGGTCCCGACAATAAAACAGCCGCTAAGATGGTCGGAGACGTGCTGGCAAAAAAACTGGGTGCAGGAACCAACGTGATGATCATTGAAGGTCTGCGAGTCGCTGAAAATGCGCAGCAACGCAAACAGGGATTTATGGAATCGATTAACGAATATCACTTAAACCTGGTTGCCTCCGAAGCAGCCGATTGGGAAACGGATAAAGCCGCCCAGGTTTTCACTCAACTTCTTTCGGAGCATCCGGATGTTGATGGGGTCATGTGTTGCAATGATGCCATGGCACTCGGAGTTATCAGGGTATTGGAAATGAATGGCAAAACAGGAATCATTCCAGTGGTTGGCTTCGACAATGACGCTGCCGTTCAACCTTTACTGGCATCCGGAGCCCTGCTGGCAACCATTGATGCATTCGGTCCTCAAATGGCGGTACAAGGCATTGAATATGCATTGAAAGTCTTGGAAGGCATGGAAAATAAAGGTTCATACACCACTCAATTCAAATTGATTTTATCTGACAAATAATTATTGATTGCCCATTTTCACTGAAAATGGACTTTGCCGTGGTATTTGCTTACTGCTATTGGTATCACAATCTTTTGAAATTAATTGTTACCTTTGTGGTCAAATTAAATCAGGGGCATTTTTATTTTTCTAAATGTCTGAAACATAGCAATAAAATATATTTTACATGTCTTATAAATTTAATTCAATAGAAGAAGTTGTTGAAGATATCCGTGAAGGAAAAGTAGTTTTAGTATTTGATGATATAGCACGCGAAAACGAAGGTGATTTTATTGCGGCTGCCGATTTGACAACACCTGAGATAATCAACTTTATGGCCAGATACGGCAGGGGGTTGATTTGTGTTTCCATTACCGAAGCACGCGCTCAGGAGCTTTTGCTGGAGAGAATGGTACAAAACAACACAGCTACCATGACAACAAACTTCACCGTTTCGGTTGATTTACTCGGGGACGGATGTACTACCGGAATTTCGGCTTCCGACCGTTCCAAAACGGTTAAGGCACTGGTAAATAAAGATACAAAACCACAGGACCTGGGTCGTCCCGGTCATATTTTCCCCTTGATTGCACATGCCGATGGCGTTTTGGGCCGCATGGGACACACCGAAGCATCCATTGATTTACCGGTTCTGGCAGGTTTAAATCCCAGTGGTGTAATGGTGGAAGTTATGAATGACGACGGAACTATGGCGCGTCTGGAAGATCTGATTAAAGTGGCGCAGGAGCATAATATAAAATTGATCTCAATCGGTCAGCTTGCTGAATACAGAAAAAATAAAAAGTAAATCCATGCTTCAAAATCAACGTCGTGAAAAGATACTGGAACTGATTCGTGAAGACGGACATGCCAAAGTAATGGCCCTGAGCCGGATTTTCAAAGTAACGGAAGTTACCATTCGACAGGACCTGGAACATCTCGAAAAAGAAGGATCAATTGTTCGTGAACATGGTGGCGCCTATCTCAAGAATATTGACCTGAACGTACGAAATTTCAGTTTGCAAAACCAGGAGAATCTGGCCGATAAGCAAATGATTGCCCGTAAGGCAGTAGAGTTTATTCATGATGGCGATACAATTATTCTGGATTCAGGTTCTACCACTACAGAAATAGCGAAACTGATAACCGGTTTTAGCAACCTGACTATTATTACCAATGCGCTCAATATTGCTTTAATCCTGGGAGCTCAGGCGGGTATTACCGTAATCGTTACCGGTGGAGAATTTAAAGCGCCTACCCTGTCGCTTACCGGACAAAAAGCAGCTGACTTTTTTCAGAATTTACATGTCGATAAATTATTTCTGGCTACGGCCGGGATAGCCCTGAAGTCAGGACTGACCTATCCCGGCATCAGCGATATCTGTGTAAAAAGAGCCATGATAGAATCTGCCAATGAGATTTACCTGGTGGCTGACTCCTCCAAGATCGGGAAAAATGCTTTTGCCAGCCTGGGAGCACTTTCATTAATAAATTATCTGATCACCGATTCCAAAATCAAGCCCGAAGACATTGAATGGTTGAAAAACTATGATGTAGAGTTTATTATTGCGGAAGATTAGATAATTAACAGTAAATAACCAGATCACAAAGAATTGAATCTGATAATTCCATCCTGTAATTTCAATTTCATATTTAGACTAAAACTGTCTTTACTTATAATACCGGCCGCATTTGAATGAATTGATAGTTTATTCAGATAACGTCCGGTTTTTTTTCATTTTCCGGATATGAAATATTGAACACCTTTACCTGCAATCACATTGCGTACTTTTTCTTTTCCCACTAAGGTTACAAAGTTTTTCCTTTTCTTCCTTTGCGTGCTTTGCGCCTACCGACAAGCCTGCCTGCCGCAGGTAGGTCGGCATGTTCCATTTGCGCGGTTTATTATTTCAGGCGCAAAGGTCGCAAAGATTATTTTATCGAAAATGTATCAGCTACCTGATCTTTAAATAGTAAATTGTAAATGAATAAATTGTAAATTCTTTTATTTCACCTCAAAACGATATCTTCCCGATCCGACTTTATAAACCAAATAGTCCCTGCTTTTTTCTACAAACCGGATATCTTTCGATTGATCTGCCGGGACGCCGTTTTCGGAAACGACAGATTTACCGGTAACAGGCAGATAAACCAACGCAGAAGCATTTCCGGGGATCGTAACTTCCAGATAAAAGACTTTGTTTTCTATTTTCCAATTGGTCGAAACTTTCCCGTAAGGCGTTTCAAAGTTTGCCGAAGCAGAGCTTATATCACCCACCACCGTTGGCTTGATGATCAGATTTTTATAAGCTACCGAACTTTCTTCCTGCTGAATGCCGCCTAAACTTTCGTAAAACCATTGCATCAAATGCCCAAGCATCAAATGGTTGTTTGACGAAATCTTATTGGCCATCCACGATTCGGTTAAGGCCGTTGCACCGTGCTTCAACTGAAAACCATAACCCGGAACATCTTCGCGGTTATTCATATCAAACAACAACTGTGACTGTCCGTTTTTTACCAGCGTCTCAACCAGGTAATGGAACCCGATATCACCGGCAGTTAAGGCTTTGTTTCCAGCGATAATTGAATCGACCAGGTTTTTCACCACCTTGTCCTGTGCCTTTTCGTCAACCAACCCAAAACTCAGTGGCATGGCCATGGCAGTCTGACTTCCCGTGGCATACACATTTGTTTCGGGATTAAAGAATCGGGCATTGAAAGCCGTCTTCACTTTTTCCGACCAGTCGGTGAATCGTTTTACCTCATCGTCTTTATGCAGCACCCCGGCCATTTGTGCCAACACTTTCAGATCGTAATAATAAATGGCGGTAGAAGTAACTCCCGGAGGCGTCAGTTGCGACACACCCGGTTTATCCGGACCCAGGTCGTACCAATCGCCCAAACCATAGTTCAGAATATGATTGTTCGATTTCTTCTCCAGGTATTCAACATACTGAACCATCATCGGCCAGGCTTTTTCCATCACCGACCGGTCGCCATACCACTTATAAATCAACCAGGGAACTATCACCGAAGCACTTCCCCACTCCGGCGAATCGCGGAATGCACCATCAAACCATTGATCGAAAGCCACATATTCGGGAACAATATTGGGCACAAATCCATTCTCCAGCCGGGCATCCAGCATGTCGTTTTCCACCTTACTGTACAAATGATAAATGTCGAAATTATAGTTGATCGAAGTTCCCATCAGGAAAGTCTGTTCCAGCCAACCCAGTTTTTCCCGTTGCGGACAGTCGGTCAAGACGGATTGCAGATTGCTCTTGATGGCCCAGTTTATCAGGTCGAATGTCCGGTTGAAAAGATCGTTCGAACAATGGAATGTACCGTTTTGCGGCGTCATATTCCGGGTATGCAGAAAGGTGAGTGACACCATAGCCGGAAGATCTGTTTTTAAAGAAACCGTATCGGGCTCTGCTCCTTCCACCGTCAAATACCGGAATCCATAATAGGTAAAGCGCGGGTGCCAGGTTTCTTCGCCCTCACCTTTCAGTGTATACGTGAAATAATACGGGCTCCCGCTGGCTTTTTGATTGACCGACAAATCATCATTCAAAAATTCACCCGGAGTCATCTTTATCTTCTGCCCTTTTTTGCCTTTCACTTTCAGTTCCACCACGCCCGAAGCATTTTGTCCGAAGTCATACAGATACTTTCCATCTCCCATTTTCGTTATCTTTTTTACCCCGAAAGTCTCAGCCACACCCACGGGATAATCTGCTTCCGCTTTCAGGATTCCTTTGGGAATTGTGGGCAGGATGACCGGTTTCCATGCCGAAGCATCAAAACCTGCCTGATCCCAACCTTCTTGTTCCTGCCGGGCATCATAATCTTCGCCACCGTAAATACTTGAAAATGTAACGGGCGAAGGCGTTGTTTTCCAACCGGCATCCGACACGATATCTTCTTCCGAACCATCTTTGTAGGTGATTTTTAACCGGCAAATCATCTTGGGCATACCCAATGCCAACACCAGTTTCCGGTATCGTTCGCGGGGAATATAATAAAAACCGTTACCGACTATGGCACCAATGACATTGGATCCTTTCTTCAGGTTTTTGGTCACATCATAGCTGTTGTAAAAAATTGTCCGGTCATAATTCGTCCAGCCCGGAGTCAGAAAACCTTTCCCTATTTTTTCACCGTTTATGCTGGCTTCATATTGTCCCATGCCGGTAATAAAAAGGGTGGCCGCAGCAACTTGTTTTTTCAGTTGAAACGCTTTCCGGAACAGGGGCACAACCGGAACCTGCTTTCCTTTATTGCCCAGCATCTTTTCCGTTTCGGGAGCCGGAGCCGTTATCCGCATCGAATCCGCCAGATCCTCATAGCCTATCCACTGTGCATTTTTCCAGTCTGCAGCAGTCAATAAACCCATTTGCCATCTTGCCGTTTCACTCCAGGCTGACTCTTCACCTTTAGCGTCCCAAACCATAACTTTCCAGTAGTAGTTACCCGCCGGCAGCAAAGGTAAGCCTGCATATTGTATCCCCATCGACAGATTGCTTGCTGTCTTTTTACTGTCCCAGGCTGTTCCCTTGTTTTTCGACAGATCCTGCAGATTATCAGCCACCAGTATCCGGTAAGCCGATTGCAGTACCGAACGTTTCTCCGAACTTATCTGCCAGCCCAAACGGGGTTGTGCAGCATCAATACACATGGGGTTGATAAAGTTTTCGCAACTTAGTTTTGTAGTTGTTATTGCTGCTGCCTGTGCATGGAATGCAATAAGCAATGCAATAACAGCAGTAAAATACTTCAGAGTTTTCATGGTGGATTTTTATTTTGTACAAAAGTAATCAAAGCACTGGAAAATGGCAAAAAAGTTTTTATTCGAAGTCACAAATAAATAATAATAAATCTATCAAGCTATTTCAGAGTAAGACAGCATTTAAAGCTATTTTATTCAGTTTGTTTTTTCTAATTTCGTTATACTATCCGATTGGTTATATCATTTAGATAAAATTGTTAAATTGAAGAATATTTTTTGTATGTTTGTGGGGCGAAAGAAAAGGGATGTTTTTTCAGAACGCTGGGCATAAACTCAGCACTTCGTGTGGCCTTTTCTCCCCGACATAAAGTCACAGTTGAACAACATCCCCGCTGCGAAGTTGTTTGAAAAGAAAGACAAAAGATAACTTTGGGAAGAAATGAAGGATAACCAGGTTGAGTTATTGTTGAACACAAAAAATGTAATAAAAAAAAATCGTATGAGAAAATTATTTTTTACGGTAACCATTTTGCTGTCAGTTTTCATTTTGAACGATGTGTTTGCTCAAAAAATACAATCGGATAATTATGGAACCATTGGCTATATAAAAAGTGATGGCATCATTCAAAACAGCAACTATTCAACAGTAGGCTATATTAAGAGTAATGGCACCATACAAAACAGTAATTATTCGACCATTGGTTATATAAAAAGCGATGGAACGATTCTGGACAGCAGTTATTCAACGGTTGGTTATGTAAAAAAAGATGGTACCGTTCAAAACAGCAACTACTCAACTATTGGATATATTAAAGATGAAGGTACAGTTCAAAACAGCTCTTACACAACCATAGGTTATGCAAAAGGCATAAAAAAAGAGTGGGCAGCTGTGTGTTTCTTCTTTTTTCATTTTAATTAAGAAGAAGGTTTTAAGTAAAGAGATATAAATAAAGTAAGAAAATTAACGATAAAAAAAAGAATATGTCAACACAAAATGCATCCGTAAAATCAATACTTTTTGCCTTACTGGCTAACCTCGGCATAGCCATAACCAAGACGGTTGCTGCAGTTCTAACCGGTTCGGGAGCCATGTTGGCTGAGTCCATCCACTCCTATGCCGATTGTGTGAATCAGGGGCTTTTGTTTGTGGGTTTAAATGCCACAAAGCGGAAACCGGATCCCCGGCATCCGCTGGGTTATGGAAAAGAGATCTTCTTCTGGTCGTTTATCGTTGCCCTGATATTATTCAGCATGGGTGGTTTGTTCTCGGTTTACGAAGGTATCCATAAGCTCAGTACACACGAAGGATTGAAAAATCCAATGATTGCCATTGTGGTCTTATCAGTCAGCATGATGCTCGAAGCTGCATCATTGTATGGCTGCCTGACTCAGATAAAAAAAATCAGAGCCAACAGATCCTTTTGGAAGTGGTTTAAAAACAGCAGTCAAAGTGAACTGATCGTTGTGCTGGGTGAAGATGTTGCTGCCTTACTGGGACTTGCCTTTGCACTGATAGCCATTATGCTTTCAATAGTCACCGGAAATCCGGTGTTTGATGCAATGGGTAGTATCGGGATCGGGGTTTTGCTTCTCTTTGTATCCATTTTTCTGGCGGTAAAAGTCAAGAGTTTCCTGATAGGACAAAGTACCGACAGTGATACCAGCACAGCAATAAAGGATTTACTGGAAGCCAGACCCGAAGTAGATCAGATACTTAATCTGATCACACTGCAGTTGGGAGCTCAGATCATGGTTGCCATAAAAGCAAAAATGGCAAAGGTGGATACAGTAGAACAATTGATAGAGAACATAAATGCCTGTGAGCAGGCGCTCCGAAAAGAAAACCCGGCCATTCAGTGGGTATTCTTCGAACCGGATATTGAAAACTAAGCGTTAAAGATATTAAGGCGAAGGAAAAAACACCGGCAAAATGGGTTAAATGAGAATAATCCTGTATGAAATCCCGAAGGAATTGAATGTGAATAGCCATGTATAAAATGCATGGATGAGTAGGTGATCATATTTTACCAACCACGAAGTGGTTGAATATCTAAATTGCTGACAAAATAAAATGCTTCTGTGTTTTTTGAATTTTGACACATAGGTTCACATAGTATTTTCACATAGTACAACATTGTCTTAATTCATTTATATCGAATGTATTAGCCAATTATTGGTAAACATAGAAACACATAGCTAAAGACTTATAGATTTAAAACGGAAATGAAAAAAGACTTATTAATACTATGTTTTTCTATGTTGACTTATTTTTAAACTATGTGTTTCTATGTATGTTATGTGAAACTATGTGTCAAAAAAATACGACATTAAATTAGTCCAATTACTTAAAAATAATTTCCGTTACATATATCTGTTTGACGTATACTGAAAAGGGTCTGACAATTGTCAAACCCTTTTTTTATCTTAATACTGTATTTTTCTTTTATAATTTAGTCAGTTCTTCTTCCGCATTAGCCTGATCGATCACAGTTACATCATACAGAACCTGAATTTCGTAAGGTTTCCCCATGATTGCATTGTACAGATTCGTCACCCCATCATGTCCCATGGCATGGAAATCCTGTTTCATGGTAGCGCAATTCGGATGGGCCTTAATATATTTCAGCAATGGCCTGGAAACATCAAAAAATACGGCAACGCCCCCGGTATTCATAAATTTCGCCATTGCAGGAAATTTGTCCACACCATCCAGAACCGGTACGCCCCAAATCATCTGAACACCGTTGATTTTTTTATTTTTGTTTAAACTTTCAGTAACTAATTCTGCTCCGTAATCGGACATTTCGAACGAATAGAGCACTTCGGCAATCTTAGACTGACTGAACACAGAGCGGAATCCGGATATTCTTTGCGACATGTTGTCTGCACTCACACCACCACTTAAAACGATAATCTGATCGGGTTGCTTTTTGGCTTTATCATATAAACTCATCATGGTTTCGGCACATACCTTTCCGGCCTTCTTATTGTCGGTTCCGACAAATAAAATCCGGTCGCTTGTGGGGCAATCCGAGTCAAAGGTCCCCACCTTTATTCCGGCTTTCATCGCCCTGTTGATGGGTTCTTTCAACATCTCAGCATCGTTACAGCTAATCAGAATGCCATCTACTTTGTAATGAATCAGATTTTCAATCAACTCTTTTTGCTTCTTCCCATCGGCGGAAGTAGGAGCTTCCCAGGTGACTACAATGCCTAACTCTTTTGCCGATTCGAAAGCACTTTTTTTGACCTGATCAAAGACTGCATTATCAACTTTTGGAATAATTGCGATAACAATCTCTTTCTGTCCCTGGTCTTTTTGTTTGCATGAATTAAAAACGCCTGTTAAAAGGCAAATCACTGAAAATAATAGCCATTTCTTTTTCATAATATCAATATTTTAAAGTTATTGGAAAGTATGATTGTTTTTACTGAATCATTTATTTACAACTATCTAAAGAATTGAGGAGCAAAAGGCATTTCACATATTTTGTATATTCATTAAACAACTCCAAACAACATTTTGTTTCTGTACGGCCTTATTTAATTGAATATTTGTAAACATAAACAGGTGGGATAATTTAATCCCTGAAAATTTTGAATTAAAGATTAAGATCAGCACATTAAATAGTTCCTGTTACAAATCCGGGAGCAATTTAACAAGCAAGGTGTTCAGCATCATTGAATCTACAATACACTATCCTGTTTTTTCTGTTTTTCAACTTCCGGGGTCGAACTTATATATTCAATACCCTCAATAAAAAGGCCTTCGTAAATTTTAGCGAAATCGGAGTATTTCATGTGTTTCTTATTAATCATCCGGCTTGAAATTTCAACTCCGTTGATTACCAGGTTTTCAAAAACGATATTCTTTATTCCCCGTTCTGCCGAATAACCTTCGATAATGGAGATATTGGAACGCTTTCCGGTGTAAGTTACATTTTTGAACATCACATTCTCTATGCCGCGTCCGGGTGCTTTTGCATATTTCTTATTGAAAGTGACACGCAGATTGAGTAATTGTCCCTGTTCGAAATCTTCGACGCGGATATCTTCGAAAAGTATATTCCGGGCCAGGTTCTCGTCCGATACATTGATGGTCATACAGCCCTGATAATCAATTTGGGGTTCGTCGTGGTTCAGAATATCGATATTTTCGAATTTCATATTCTCAAGAACTTCCGCTTTGCCCGGTTCCGGGTTTCCATGTGTCCCGATGATTATAGGGTGAGCCACATCCGCCCAAAGCGTTGAATTGCGTACCAGTATGTTTTTACAGTCACCATAAAAATTCCAGCGATGACCATAAATGGCAATACAGTCATCGGAATTCCGCATAAACACACCTTCAATCAGCACATTAGTATTGCAGAACAAATCAATACCATCACCCCAACCTTTGGAACTGAAAGAACGAATATTCCTGATCTTCAGATTGGTTGACTGACCACTGCAAACAGAATAGTGGGCCGGATTCAGAAATATAAGATCTTCAATCAGCACATTGTCCGAGAAGTTCACCCCTACTCCATCATTCGCTTTATAAACAATTCCGCGACCACAAATGCGCACATCCTTCACGCTATCGCAACTGATCGAAGCATTCAGGACGGCACCACCGGCCAGATAAAGTGTTTTGCCGGTAGGGATCTTCAGTATATTGTTCTTAACCCTGTGAAAGCCTGGCGCGAAATAAATCACAGAACTATCTGTGGGACTTGGTTTCCATGTCTCGGGCGCATTGGTAAAAATCTGCAGGTTATGAAAGATATCACCGTTCACTTCCAGAGAAAGATTACAGGGTTTGGAAAGCGAAAACGTAAGCGTGTTGCCTTTTACCGTCGGTTGAAATCCATATGACAACGGACGGATACGGGCAGTTTGAACAGTACCCCGGTTGTAAGTCACCGAAAACTCAACAGTTCCTTTAAAGTCAAAATTCACCATAGAACTACTGGTTACATGGTGCATGTCCACAAGTGCTTCGTACTCGTACAGGTCCTGCCATTGTCCACCGGGGATGCGTACTTTTACCGTGAAATCATTATTGTGAGGAATGCTATCCGGCACGGGAAACGTAACGATCTGTTGAGCATGTAGACAAGATATTAAGCCGCTTAACAGAAAGATTATAAAAGTCTTTTTCATTCTTTGAAATTCAAATTGTCATTAATAATCATTTTACAATCAACCTATTTTGTTGTTGATTGAAGTTTTTATCCATTGTTTTTAAAATATAAACTCCCTGTGTCAGCCGGCTGATATCAATCGATTGATTTGAGGCTGTGATTTGCTGTTGTAACACCAGTTTACCCAAAGCGTCATAAATCCGAACTTCCGAATTTTCAGCATGCACAACATATATTTCGCCTGTTGCCGGATTTGGATAAAACAGACCCGGATTTGCTTTTACTTCATCTATCGGCGTTAAAGCCATGGCAGTTAAAATCTCATCGACACTCAGGGCATAATTATAAAATCTGAACTCATCAATTTTACCTGAAAAATTGGGATCACTGGTATATTGAGATTTACCAATAAAATTGTTAGTAACACTTACGCCTAAATCATACGGACGCAAGGTAAATGTTGTGTTCTTGCCTATAACAGCGCCATTCAGGTAAATCGTCAACACATTATTTGCCAGGGTGACGGTAACATAATTCCACGAACCGAAAGGTAAAATTCTGGATGTGGTCACTGATTGTTTTGCACCTGTTGATGAAACAATTTCGAAATACATACATGATCCGTTTGAGGCTGTCAACATCATATAGTTAGACGTACTTTGACCAAAATCGAATATTCTTGCCCAGTTTACTAATTGATTTTGATATACCCAGGTTGATATACTAAAGTCACTCAGCTTATTAATGAAAGTATTGGGTAACTTTACATAATCATCCACACCATCAAGGAGCAGCGCATTATTTATTTTTCCGGCGGTAAAGACAGCAACACCTTGTGTGTAGGCTGTCATATTGTTGCCACTGCTGTCGTAGGTGAACATTCCCCTTGGTTCATCAAATTTATACCAGGGCAACAGTGTAGTGACCGGATTTACGGTACAGGTCACAGTATCTGAAGTTGTAGTACCCCCTGTTTTGTCATATGCTTTTATATACACAGCATAGTTACCTTCGGTCACTCCCGGTAAAACATAGTTAAATGGTGAGGCCTTTGCGGTATAGACCAAACTGTCGTTCACATAGATTTCTGCTTTATCCAGCAACCCATCCAAATCAGAAGCAGTTCCTGAAACGCTAATATTCGCCGGCGTTATATATTGTGTTGTACCCGCTAATGGCGTGGACACCTTGAGTATCGGTTTTATATTCCCTTGTTTCAGAATGGATTTATCAAAAACAGCAGTGCAAATTTCATTTACATTGTTGCCCGAAACAGCCAAACCAGCATAAACCTGACGATTCATCTTAATGATTTTACTGCCAATTGCCGTCCAGTTTACACGATCCGACGAAATGGAGGCAATAAAAGCATCTCCGCTACGTGAAAGCCGCAACCAGTACGGGAAAGTATGAATAGAAGCGTTTGTGGCTATGGTCGTAGTCATTTTTCCAATACTATCACGTGAACTTAATACTATACCCTGAGCTGCAGACAAACTGAGAAACACATTCGCTGAATTTTGTTCCGTATTCTCACGTATCATTAGTCCTGCCTGACAAAGCGTGTTCACTTCATCCACACTTGTGAGTTGAGTTTCAATTGAACCATCGTCCACCAACTTCTGAAATGCATACTGAAACTGATCCGAGTTGTCCTTTATCCCTGCTCCTGAGCCAATCATGGTAAGGGTACTGTCCTTTAAAGTTGTTTCACCGTAATTGGGTAGTTTTGCGATGGATCGTGCACTTATATCCATATTCAACCACGGAAGTATAACGCTTGCAGAATCCAATGTATAAGTCAAATTTCCAAAACCGGGTTGATCATAAGTATCCGGGTGCCCGCCATCTGACGAAACATGCGGACCATCCATATTTCCGGAGTATTTCGTGGGTAAGGATTCTTTCATGTATTTTACTTCAGCGGCAGAAGACTTAGCACGAAATGCATAGTGGTTGTAAACCTGTGACAAATACGACGAACGGGCACCCCGACCAGCTTCTGAAAGAGCACTTTCTGTGTACCACGAACAGTTTGTACCCATTTGTCTCGAATATGTAGTGTATGGCAAAGTATATTTTCCAACCCCATTTTCCAGAATATTAAACTTCGAAATATATTCAGCGGCCTTTCTGAAACGACTGTCGGCGTATGAAAAATAATCATCTCCCTGATTATATAACAATTCAAGAAAAAGGCCCATTTCAGCAAATCCTCCACAGGTATGTCCCTGATCACGTCCGCTTTCTTCCCACTGTCCTAAATCCGGTTCTCCATTTTCGCCAGCATGTATAAAAGGAACTGCTTTATTAATATTCCCGGTACCACAACCCGATTTAAAATTATTAATCGCCTCTTTATACCAATCGGCTTCATCGCAAAAGATAGCGATTGCCCCCATTGCCGCCATATTACAAGTTTGCCAATTAGCCCTGTAATTTGTACAACATGCACCGTTATTTGGATCACCGTATTCAACATTTCCTACTATGAATCGCTCATTAAGCGGTTTGAAAAAAACATTTTTCAGATAATTCTGAAACTGTTTTACATCAAATCCCGGATAGCCCCGCATCATTTCTGCTGCATTGGCAAACTGATAACCATCTAATCCGGCAGCTAAATACCGGTCGGCATTTCCCGAAACGGTTTTGTTTATCAGCGACCAGGCATTCAATATCTCAACAGCCTTATTACCGTGGGCTATATCGCCACTGATCTTATAAATTAAAGCATGTTGGTAAGCTGCTGCTACATCCCTGTACATTAATGAGATATTATCTCCGGTTCCTCCCCTGATTACGGTTGCAGTAGCACGGGGAGTCCAGTTTAAATTTGCTTCAGAACTTGCAAGTAAATTATTCCAGGTTGTGTACCAGGGCTCCGCTTTTTCAGCTACTTTCTGACGCATACGGGCAAAATCAGCTTCTTTGTGCAGAATGCCGGGATGGACAAAGTCCTGTGCAGTCAATGGACTTGTGAATAAAAACCGGATACAAACCAGTAAAATGAATGTGATTCTTTTTGATGTCATTTCTGTGTTTTTTATTAAAGCTATTAAGGATTTAAGTGATTCGTGTTTAACAATTTTGGAATATTATTTGAATAAAGCAATAAGTATGGAACGACATTTTATTATTCTAAATACTTCTATTTACAACGCAAGTTGTTTTTTATTGAAAGCTTTATACTTTTTCAAATCTTCATTTGTAGCCGGAGTCAGATAAACTGAAGCACCTCCGCTCCCTTTCAGGATGAACTGAAGCGATGTGGAATTAGTCACAATCATCCGGGTTATTTTTACTTTTGTTTGGGTGGTTATGGCATCATCGTCCGTATAAATATTAGCCACGTACTTTTGTTTGGCTTTCAGAAATGTAAGCGGAACACTGAGGTTGCGGACTTTATTATTGGTAATGGAACCCACAAACCAGTCGTCGCCACTACGGCGTGCCACAGTAATATACTCACCTACCTCGCCGTTCAACACTTTGCTATCGTCCCATACCGTTTTTACTTTATCGAAAAACTCAATCTCAGGTTCGCCTTTGTATGCCGAAGGCTGGTCGTACCAATACAGAAACTGGATGGGACTATAATACACCACCGACAGCGCCAACTGATGTGCATGCGTATTTTTTACTCTTGCATTATAATAACAAATGGTATAATCGGCGGGTCCTGCCAGAAAACGGGTAAAAGGAAGAATTGTATTATGATTTGCATCCGGCATTTCCTCATTACCGCGAACACCTTCCTGTGTCATCAGGTTGGGATAGGTGCGGCTAAACCCTGTAGGCCGGTATTCGTCGTGAATATCCACCATCAAACCATATTCAGCACATTTTTTTACTGCCTCGTGCAACCAGGTAGTCCAGCGTTGGTTTCCAACCTGAACAAAACCAAACTTTATCCCCTTGATTCCCCATTTTTTATACAATGGCAAAATAGAATCCAGTTGCTGTACCAAGGCACGTTGATTGACATACACCCAAAGCCCGATACCTTTTGTTGCCGCATAAGCAGTCAGTTCGGGAATATTTATATCTTTCGTTTCAATAACTTTTAAAGCATTCGAACTCATTTTCATTTCGGGACCGTACCAGCCGGCATCAATATGAATGTATTGCAGACCACGTTGGGCAGCAAAGTCGACACAAAGTTTTGCATTCGCCTGATCCACTTTTGCCACACGTATTACTTTTCCGGGCTTAATCCAGGACACATCTGTCAATTTATTTTCGGGATTAAGATTGAGAATAATATCTTTATTTACAATCAAATCCGTTGATTTCTCACCCACCATAATCACCCGCCAGGGAGTTGAGTGTTCCGGAATTACATCCACACTGCCATACAAAGTCGCCTGAAGTGTATTTTGCTTTGTGTCATTCAGGCTGAACTTCATGCGGGCATAATCTGTCATTTGAGCCTCGGCCAGGGCCACGGTCAATCCATTTGTCAGTTTCAGGGTCAAGGGGCGTTCACTTTGTCCTTTCCAGTCTTTGAGGGGCAACAATTCATACGGTCCCTGTGCCCAGGGCTCGTAATAAGCCAGCGTACCTTCGGGCATGCTGAATTGGGTTTGCTCACCCACAATGTGCAGGAACAAGCCATTGCTTGGTTGGGGGAAAAAGTATCGAAAAGCAATCCCCTGGTTGTACGCCCGTACAATCACATTCATGAAATAGCTTTTGTTTTTGTCGTAACCATCACCCGACTTTTGGGCAGGAACTTCTCCTTTACTGAACGAAAGGGTTAACTCGTTGTAATTATTGCGAATGATGGCATGTTCACCATAAACCGGTTTCCAGGTTTCGTCAAACGTGCTGCGTTGCACTCCGGTAAAGTTGAGGTTTTCACCCCATATTTTACAGGTATCGTTGGGAACTGCCAGCGCCGATTCGAAAGTCTGATTTTCGATCAGCACACCCAGTTCCGATTCTTCCACAACGGTTTTACCTTTAAAAGCAAGGCTGTAATACATTTGGTTCTCCCCTTTCGCAATTTGCTTCTGGTAAAAGCTAAACTCATAAGCTCCGTCGGGCGATGTCAGTTTTGTTTCTGTTTCTTTGATAAGAGTCTGTGCATTAGTCGAAAAACTCAAAAAGAGGATCAATGTCAGCACACTAAGTTTTAAATGTATCATTTTCCGATTTTAAATATTATTATTAATCACTATATAAAAGTACGATTAAAGAAGCAGAAACACTCAATCAAAAAAAATAAATCGATTAAAATCTTTGCATATTGATAATACAACTAAAACTTTCTGTATTTTTGCATATTATTATAATCATACTTATAACTATTCCAATTATTACCAAATAATATAATCGTACATTTGATATGAAAACATTTGATATTCCCAAAGAATTGAAAACGAGAGACGCATATATTTCTCGCATTAAGCCTTTTATGAATAAAAATATTATAAAGGTTCTTACTGGACAACGTCGTGTAGGAAAAAGCTATCTGCTTTTTCAGTTAATGCAGTTAATAGAACAGAATGACAAAGAGGCAAATCTTATTTATATCAACAAAGAAGATTTATTTTTTGATTTTATCCTTAATGCGCAGGATTTAAATAATTATGTGCTGTCATTATCGGTTAAAACAAAGAAAAATTACATCTTTATCGATGAAATACAAGATATTGAAGAATTTGAGAAAGCCCTGCGTTCGTTACTTTTAGATGAAAACAATGACATATATATAACCGGAAGCAATGCAAAAATGTTATCCGGAGAATTAGCTACCTATTTAAGCGGACGATATATTGAATTCAATATCATGAGCTTATCGTATCCTGAATTTTTATTATTTCATCAGGTGGAAGATAATGATATAAACCTTAATAATTATTTCATTTATGGTGGATTTCCTTATTTAATAAATTTACCCTTAAATAATCAGGTTTTTGAATACCTGAAAAGTATTTATTCTACAATTGTTTACAGAGATGTGGTAAGTCGCTATAATATAAGGAATACAGTTATTTTAGAAAAATTAGTTGCTTTTTTTGCAGATAACATAGGGAATATATTCTCGGCCAAAAGAATCAGCGATTTTCTTAAGTCTCAGCATACAAATATTTCGCCGAATCAAATACAATTATATACAGAGTATTTTGTAAATGCATTTTTGTTACATCAGGTTAAACGTTTTGACATAAAAGGGCGACGTATTTTTGAAGTGGGCGAAAAATACTATTTTGAGAATTTAGGTATTCGGAACATTGTTATTGGTTTTAGACCGGATGATTTAGGCAAAATACTTGAAAACGCAGTGTACAACCATCTTCTATTTAATGGTTGGGAAGTAAAAGTGGGCGTTTTAGAAACCAATGAAATTGATTTTGTTTGCCGGAAAAATGGTGAAACCATTTATATACAGGTAGCACTTCGATTGGACGAACAAAAGACGATCGATAGAGAATTTGGTAATCTACTAAAGATTGATGATAATTATCCTAAATTCGTTATTACCAATGACAAGTTCACCGGAAATAGCTATCGGGGAATTAAACATATTTACATTCGGGATTTTTTGATGTTAGAAACCATTGTGCAATTTTAAATTTCATACCTTCCAAATAATAAAATAGAATAGAACCTACCTACCGTAGGCAAGTATTATTCTTATCTTATTCAGATTATTAGTATTTTTTCATGTACTAAGAAATTTCTTATATCCAAATGCTGAGACATACCCCTGAAACTTTTTAATCCATAGTAAACATAAGGAGTGATCCGTCAATTACACCCGCAATACACGGTGCGATACGATCTTTCCGGCCTGTCCGATATTAGGTGTAAGTACTTTTATTACTTCCCGGTGAAGACACTTTGACCAGCTCAGGTCAAATAAATTGACTTATACTGGTCTTAATGTTTGACCTGTACATGTCAAACAGACTTATCACTCCTATATAACCCGTAGTATCTGAAGGAGTGTGCAGCTGCGGGGTTCGTTAAGCGGAGTGCCTTTACCGGCGTATTGCGTGATGTGCTCTAAGCGGTAAGAGCCGGGTTGCAAACGGGGAATAAGAATCAGCAGGTTATTGTTCTGATTCGTGATCACATCCACTGCCGGAACTTTGGTACGTTCGCCGGTTGTTTCGCTGATAAAGTAAAGCCCGACATCCGGATGCGAACCGGTGAGTTTCATCTTTATCCCTTTAATTTTCAAGCCACCACCCGGTGTAATCAGATCGTATTCGGAGCCTGAATAGCTGTCCTTTACTTGCTGGAAACCGTATATGGAAGTTCTGATGTGAAGTATCTCTGCTTTCGTTCCGGCGTTTCTCTTCCGTAAGACGGCACCCTGACTGAACTTATAAGTAATACTATGTCTCTCGGCATCAAACTTGTCATTTTCGTGTTTAAATGATCCTCTGATTGTTGCCCCGGCGGCAAAATAACCTGTGTTAATGGCATATCCATCAGCCAACAACTCTCCCATTTCTTCCAGAAACAACCTGACGTGGTATTCGATGGCATTGGGATCAACACCGGTCATGGATCTGTTACACAATGAATTGCAAATGTCTTTAATACCCAGTGTTTGACTCATAAGAGTCTGTGCCTTGAAAGTACCATCATTGTTTTTCAATGGATTAGGATACAACACTGCTTTAATTGCATGGTGGATGTTGCACATACGAATGGGTGTGAAATAATTTGACATGAAAATATACCGACAAATTTAAATATAAATTTAGATTAAAGTAACATATTCAATTATTTATTTCAAAAAGACGCGGCGACTTTTCCAATCATCAGGCAAATAAAATCACGGCAATACGAGCCCACCGGATGATTCGTATGGTCAATAGAGGATGGTTTTTTAGGAAATGAAAATAAACATGCACGTACGGGCCCTGAGCTGCAACTGGAATTGTAAGGTCAACAGCAAACCAAATATTCGGAATAAATGCAGCCCCCCGACCCCCGAAGGGAGTAAGAACTTTTTTATTTTCAGTTGAGTTGGTTCCATTTTTAATTGACGCTTAAAAAATCGTCAAAAGAAAAATCACATTATTCAACTTCATGACATTGTCCGTAAATTCGAAATTCGCCGGGTTCCAACAAGAAACTTGTATTGCCACCCAGAATATCTGGATGCCGACGTATCTTTTCAATTTTCAGGTAGCGGAATTTTGAATTTTCAAACTCATCATCTACCTGAATTTTCTGAAAGCTCTGTGTAAATGCAGTCTCCTGCGTCGTAATTCTTGTCCAGTTTTCCTGATCGTTCGAACCAAATACAACAGAACCGGCCGTGCGATCAGCGAATATATTACTTTGGAAACCAAATGCTGATGCTGCAACTTTGCAATCGGGTCCAAAATCGAGAATATGAAATGACTTTGGCGCTAAATAGTAGCCTACAAAAGTACTCGGGACACCATCCAACCAATTTTTCAACTCTTTACTACAGGTAGAATAAACAACTCTTTTGCTGTAGTCAAGACTTCCATCATCTTCACATAATGGAGTCATCAGGTCTAAATTTTGAGCAGCTAACATCAATGCAGTTAGTTTTCTGCTAAATGCACCAGCCCTCATTTTTTTAATATGTTTTACAGCATCTTCATACCTTTCACTAAATAGTCGGGTAGATTTCGACGAATAAATCTTCGCAGGATCATATACTGAGGCAATAGCTTTTATAGCAGAAGCCCTATCATGAGTAATATTTATAAATACATTTTTTGCAACAAAGGTGGTTCCATCGGTAATTGCAACTGTCATTTGTGTAGTACATACACGTCGGGGCAACCACTTCAAAGCTCCAGTTTTAACATCAAACTTTGCACCCTTCGGTAAGTTGAATACTTTGTAAGTTATGCTGTCATTCTTTATCGAATCATTTGAACAAAAATCAAAACGTATCGGTTGTCCCACATAACCCGTAAAATTCATGTCCAACTCTCCTGTCTTAAATTCCAACGATCTCAATCCAGCATCCGAGGCATTAATATGGTCAATATCAACAACAACTCCGGTTGCACCAACAACTGATACATGTTCAAAATTACCAATATTTGTGTTTACAGTTACATATTTCCACTCATTCCCGGTATCAGGCAATACCACAGCACTACCAGCAACCGAAAGCCTGGCAACTCCATTGGTTCTGAATCGTACACCATATCTTTTTTCTCCATTACCAAAGCTCATAATAGCTATTTTGCTTCCTGCTCCGGTTGCATTGAAACGAATAAAAGAAACATCTCCCTCATGAATAGTCGCGGAATTATTATCCAGTTTTGTGTAACGGTCATTAAGCTCAAGCAAAGTACCGGCAGATTTATTGTTGGGCAAAAATGCTAACGCATTTTTTTCGGCTTCCTTAGGAAGATAAAGCCAGAAATCAGTACCGCCATCCACATTGTTCCATCCTTTCCCATCGGGGGTTAGCTTTTTTGTAAATGCTTCGTAAAAATATGGTGCTATTTGCGATACATCTAACTTTCGGGAATAAGAATAATAAGAATAAAAGTCCCAGAAGTTGGCCGTCAGGAATCGGCCTTTGTAATTAAGTGATATGGAGTTATAAGTATCTCTAACAATATCCTCAGGGGATATGGAATATGCAACCGGAGTCCATGGAGTGTCATAACCAAGCATAAATTGCCAGAAATAGTTTGCTGCTGCCAACGATCTGTCATTTAAAAATTCATATGGTCCAACAGCATTTGAAGCATCCGACACTGTACCCTTCAATGGATCAACTTTTGTATTCTGTGCTAAAAGCATACGATTAACAATGACCGTATTAGTTAAATCGCCACCGCCATGAGCCTGGTCTCTACCCATCTCTACATGCTGAACACGTCCAGGAACAGGATTGCCTTCACCGACTTTTTTGCCAACAACCGCTTCTTCATCAACCCACCTAAAAAGCTGTTTGACAGAGCCATTGAAACCCTGATCCTTAGCGGTACTATTTACGGTGTACCATTCCACGGCTTCGTTATACCTGCTTCTGTTTCCGGTAAAAATATAACCCGAAATAGCTCCAATCAGTGGATAATTATGCTGATTCATAAACCGATGTTGACTATACAGAAAAGTATCAGTTACTGGCGTAACAAGGTTCATAACAAAGTTTTTGGTATCAGTCTCAGTCCACTTCAAATCCTCTGATTGACAATTCGTATATCTTAATATTTCCGCAGCCATTACCATTCTTTTCAATGGAATGCCTGTATGGATATGCGCATCTGTAAAGTACTTGTACTTAGAAGGATCCATTTGAGACCATATTCGAATAATGTGCATAGCATTATGCCGGTACTGCTCATCGCCAGTTATAAAACACAATAGCGTCTGAGTATAAGCCTTTAATCCATCCGCAATGAATCTTCCATTGAATGACTGACTATTAAAAGAATCGGACAATGGTTTAGTTGGGTCAGTCGCATTTTGATTACTCGAACCTACATACCCTGATGCAGCTGAGGATTCCAACATCGCATTAAAATATGTATTCCAGGGTTCCACCTTTTTTCTGACTTTCTGTCTGACATTCTCAAGCAATTCACTGGTCAGTCCAACACCAGGGTGTTTAAATCCATTATTATCAACAACTTCATTAATGACAGGGAAATAATCAATGAAAACAATTTCTGTTTTCGTTGAGGCAGCTGTAATAAATGACTCACTACTAAATCCTGTTAGAATTTGCACGAGTATAAAGATTATTGAAATTTTATATATATTTCTATTATATCGCATAAGTAAGCGTTTTTTAGACCAAATTTTGCCTGTTATCGTATTATTTTTTTCTTACAACAAATTCCCAAATGCCGTTTACAGAATTTCCCGAAGTGGCAGTGGGTAGTACAATTCTAATATATCGTGCAGAAACATTATTAGTATCTATCATTGGGCTTCCTGGCATTGCATTTTGGCTTCTGTCGGCAAAAAGTGACCACACAACATTATCAGTTGAATACTCAATTTTATACTTTGATACACGGTTAGGATATTCAAAGCGGGTTTCGCAACTACGTATTTGTTTAACTTTACCAAAATCCACTTTCAACCAGTTATTTACGTCTAAACTATCTGGCTTCCAAAGTGTTGCGTAGCTAGCATCTGTAGCTGATTCGGGAATAAAAAGGGTTCCTGCACTTGATGAAGCAGATACTGCGACCACAGGCAATGCCCCTTCATTAATTTTACGATTAAACAAATTAACTCCCGAATTGGTCGGTTTAATCTTTTTTATAGCGCCTTTTTTATCAAAAACTACCAGATCAATACATATCTGACGGTGCAATTCATTAACTGTATTTGGAGAAATTCGATGATATACAACATACATTTTCCCTTTATGCGTAAGAAAAGTATGATGTCCGGTTCCTAATATACCATTTTTGAAATCGGAACTAAGAATAGGTGAGTTTTTACCTAATGTAAATGGACCGTATGGTGTTTTAGATGTTGAGTATTCTACTCTATAAGTATGATCGGTGCACAATCCTTCTGAATAAGTCAGATAATACAAACCCTTACGCTTAAACATATATGGCGCTTCAAAATAGTGTTCCGGTGTTATATCTTTGCATAATTCCGTTAACTCATTCATTTCAGGATTAATTTTAGCCACCATGCAATGCCCATTAACCCAATTAAGACCAGAACCCCAATAAAGATACGCCTGACCATCAGTATCAATAAAAGCCTCTGCGTCTATCGTATGAATTCCCAAATGTGACTGTGTGGAGATTAAAGGGCGATTACCGGAAACAGCATTACGCCATGGGCCAGTCGGTTTAATGGCTACACCTGCATAAACTTCACTCCCTACTGATACAAACATATGAAACTTTCCGTCATTTCCTTTAATAACAGATGGCGCCCATACTTTATTTTCATTTGATTTTTCACTACGACATTGACTTAATGTTGGCCAGTTTAAAGGGATAAGTTTCCAGTTCACCAAATCCTCAGATTCCCACAAACCAAGCTCTTCTCCACCCCATGGGTCAAGCGTTGTGAAAATATAAAATTTATCTCCATCCTGAATAATACTTGGATCGGCATAATAACCGGGAATAATGGGATTGCCAGTCATTACTTTTTTTGCAGATACAACAGAAAAAGTAAAAAAACAAAGAAACGCAACAGCTATACATTTTTTCATACTACATAAATTTATCATTAAATAATATTATTAACAATGATTAATTATAGTGGATTTTCAGATATCAAAAACTAATAAAACATTATAAAAAGACAATGTAGCGTGTTATTTAAAAATGATATTTTCAACAAACTTCCCTATATGAAAATTTGCCGAGCCTGCGTTTAATATCTTCTTTCCATTGATTTGTAAATTCTCAAATGTTATATGTTTAACAATACAGAGCGAATCGAATCCTGAAAAGCCCGAACCATTATCAGAATTCCCATAGTAGGAGATATTTTTAAAAGTCACATTTTCAACGCCACGTCCGGGGCCACTTGTATATTTTGGATGTTCAACAACACGTAAATTAACTAACTGACCTTCTTCAAAATCATCAATTCGAATATTTTCAAAATGAAGATTCTTTACCAGATTCATATCACCTGCGTTAATCGAAATACAACCTTGCGCATTACGGTCATCCTCATCATGCTCCAGAATATCAACTTCAGTAAATTGTATATCTGAAATTACATCGCCTTTATATCTTGTATCTCCATGCAACCCGATATTAATTGGGTGAGCCACATCTGCCCAAAGAATTGCATTATTTACTTTTACATTTTTACTCCCACCATAAAAACCCCATCGGTGACCATAAATGGCTATACAATCATCGGAGTTACGTAGAAAAACATCCTCAATATAAACATCAGAGCAACTCATCATATCAATTCCATCCGTCCAGCTACCACAACTGAATGATTTAAAATTATCAATTTTAACATCCCTGGATTCTCCCAAATAGATGCTATAATGAGATGGATTGACCACAGTTATACCTTCAACAGATATGTTTTTCGAATGTGTTATTTCTACACCACGAACTGCCTGATAAATAATTCCACGACCACGAATATTGACATTTTCAACCCTATTACAAAGTAATTTTCCAAATAGAATGGCACCACCCGCCAAATAAACCGTCTTATTCGAAGGAATCACAAATACATTACCGGGCAAATCACCGGGCTTATGCACACCCGGGCCGAAGTAGATTACATTTGGGTCTTTGGGGTCGGGAATATCTGTTTCGATAGGATTTGCAAATAGGTGTAAATTGCGTCTTGTATCACCATTAGTTTCAATGGACAATTTCTTAGGTTCATTCAAAATGAATGTAAAGGTATTTCCACTAATCACAGGTTGAATATTTGCTATAGCGGGTCGAATCTTCACTTGATTTAAAATACTATTATTCAGTCTTACCTTGACCTCTACGGTACCCGAAAAATCGAATTGAGCCATAGAGGCATCCTGCGGGTTATCCATATCAACCTGAACAGAATATTCATATAAATCTTGCCAGACACCTCCAATGTTGCGAACCTGTACTGAGTAGTCATCATTGTGAATATCATAAATTAGACTAGCGGGGACAGGATAAGAAATAACTTCCTGAGCAAATGAGATTGAATGTAATAAAACAAACAACCCAATAATCAAAAACTTTTTTTGCATATTTATATATTTATTTATTGAATAAATTTCTATAAGTGTATTATTAAACTACAAACATTAATCCGGGTAACTACTTTTATATATAGATTTAGAAAACTCAAGTAATCAATCCGGAATATAATTAAAATGACAAAATCTTGACTCACCTACTCCAAACGTCATAAATCCAGCTCTAAGAGCAAGAAATCCTTTATAGTTATTCTGGTGCATTCCAGAAACAACAATATTAGAATAAATTAACTTACAATTCTTCCCCGTCCTCCCGGATATGCTCATTTTATGCATAAAAGATACAGTCTGCCATTGAGACTTGTAATCCCGGTTCTTGTTTTCTTTAAACCTGCCTGCGGTAGGCAGGTTTTTAATCCGGTAGCATATCCGACTGTAAAACAGATATCTTTATTTCGGATTACAAATCCGAAGAATAATGATGGCAGGATGACATATCCCGCCGACCAATGCACATCTTTTGCTCATTTAATAGTCATATCCGAATGGACAGGGAGTTAAATCTAAGAAATAACATATTCTATTGATATAAATTCCCTACGGGAGACACATACTCATATATATCATTAAATCAGGTCATAGCTTAAATCGAACTCATGATGACTTAAATAATTACTTATTTTCTGCTATCAATTTTCACTGAAAGTTGTTTTTCTTCGTAGTGAATATCTGCTTTTTGTCCGTTGACTAACAGCGATGTAGGCTTAAACAGGCTGTAGAAATTTGCATTTATCAATGGTTGACCTTCAACAGTCAGTTGCACTTCTTTCCCATCGGTTTTCAGTACTACAAATAATTTTGAGAGTGAACTGAAATACGATACACCGTCACGACGTAAGGCACTTCCATAAGCAATAAAAATATTCTTTGCTTCTGAAGGTTTTGCATTTTCGGGATAAGTTACTGCAAACATATAAGCGTCGGTTTCCCAACCTTCGGCCCATATCCATGAATTGGAATGCATCAATCGTCCGTCGGCCAACTGATTCATAATAATGTCGGTAATCTTACCTTTATGGCTAACTCTTAAACCAATCCAGTCTTTACCTTCGATGCGCTCCATTTTCGGAAGTTCTTTTTCATTCGCTGAGTCCTTCAGGATAACTGCGGTCAATGCCTTCACCCGGTTGGTTTCAACCGGATATTTAAACGAATAATAAGTTTCCTTGCCTTTCAAATCCTCTGTAGGGCCTAGTTTTTCTTCAACATTCAGGAAAGTAGGATAATCATGCACAAAGCCCGAGGGCACAATGTATTCAGGGTAAATGGGCCGCACCACTACCGAAGCATTTTTGTTGGTCACATTTATATCAATTCCGGTTTTCTTAACTTCACCTTCAGTATGCCACAGCCATTCAAACTTTCCCGGTTTGTATGTTTTCAAATCGTCGATAATATAAATCACATTATCCATCCACAGGAAATGACGGAAATTGCGAACAAAGTTATTGGCGTAAGGTCCGGTTCCATTGGCCATTATGTATTTAATATTGCCTGCATCCATCAGATTACTCAAGCTTCCATCGAGCATAGAACCTTCATATTGTTGATTGTTTGGTTGACCTTCGCCATTGAACAACACCACATTGTGTGCCTGACTCTGGAAAAAATAATTACCATAATCAGGATTTGGATAGGAACAGTTTCCGGCATCTCTTAAAATTTGTTCGCCCTTATGAAAAATAAGAAATGAATTCGCGTCAGCATGGGAATGATTCCAGGTATGACCGCTTTTTACAGCCAACAAAGTGGCATCTTTATCCCAGGAATTACGGAAAGTGGCCCAACCTAAATCAGGAAAAATCTGCGAGTTATTTAAATTCGGAATTTCGGGAGCATCTTTTGTATCGGGGAAATATAAAAAGCCAATAGTTGTATTTCTGTAATTACCTTCCCGGTGCTGACCATCTACCACCTGATTCAGATACCAAAGTATATTTTTATCTTTATTTCCCAAAGCATAAAGAAGCATCAAAGTATTGTCACCGACCACATTCGAATGGCTATCGCCAAAATTCAGACTATTTAAAATTCCGGATCGTGGATAACTAACATACATAAAGAATTCAGGTGTTTTCTCAAGTTCAGGTATATAGTTAGGTTTTACCTTTGGATGAGCATTTTGCCAACTCATACGGAACAAAAGTGCCTCACTGATACCAAAGGTAGCATAATTCACGCTTTCGTACATACCACCATTAACATCCATTGTTTTGGGCTTATTTTGCAGTTCATCGCCTGCAAACGAAAACCATTCGGGCAATTGATCGTAAAACTTAGCGGCAGCTTTTCCGGCTTCAGGGACTTCATTTTCGATACTTGTTGCCAGCAGAGCACCCATTCCGGTACAGGCAGTCCACCAGTTATGTCCCATCGAATTCAGGGAATGAATACGGGTGGGTTCAAGAAACCAGTCTTCAAGCGATGGTATAACTCCATATTTATTTAAACCAGCTGCAATTTCTTTTCGTTCTTCGGTGGTTAGGGCGTTGTAAATACCATCGAAAGCTATGGCACTGATTTTACATTTGTGCGCTAAACCCAAATCGGCACGCCACGCCGGCTTGCGAAGCATCATTTCGTCGGTACTGAACCATTGCTTTCCTCTCACTGAGTTCAACAATATTGTTTTGGCTCTATCTGCATATTTTTTATCGTCTGTCATCAGGTAAGCTAACGCCAGATAATCTGTTTTCAGTAAATCGTTTTTATTCAGATTTTCATCAGCCACCCTAATAATATCTTTCCAGGCAGCTTCCATTTTGGCATCTTCTATGATCTGTTTTTTAGCCTGTTGAATTCTTTCAGGAGTAAAAACCAGTGAAGGATGTTTCATTTTTTGAGCATAAACCTGACTACAAAAAAACAAACCGATAAAGAGAATAAAATGCTTGATGTTCATATATTTATTAATTTAATTGTCACACTGATTTTTAATAATTCCACTTTAGGGGTTAGGGGTATTCAAATCCCAATAAATCACATACCTTTGGCTATGAATGCGATACAGCGGTTCAAGAGTAATTCCTTCGTGAACGGTTTTGAAACTAAGCTTTTCAGAACCTGCTATGGGTTTAATGAACTTGTTGAGGTTCGATGGATCAAGATTGAGTTGATGTACCAAATTGGCAGGCACATGAAAGTCGTAGGTGTAATAATCATTGTGTAATTTTGGATTAGAATGCGGAGCCGGCTTTTCCATGCCTTCCGTTCCCATTTTACCTGCCAGCACGATTGGACCATAAGCAATGGCAACTACTTTTTCATTATCCGTTGGTACGATGCGAAGCGACATTGGGAAAGTGATTTCAATCTTATCGGCATTTTTCCATTTTCTGTAAATGCTGATATAATTGCCCGGTTTTTGAGCAACTTTCACGGTTTTTCCATTCACTTTAACGAAGGCTCCCGACACAGCCCAGACCGGATAACGGATATTGAGCGCCATAGAAATTGCTGATGCGGTTTTTATAGTTAAAGTAGTAGTTGCCTTGTCGGGAAATTGCGTTTCCTGACGAACGGTAAGTCCCTTTTCTTTCCATGTCAATTCGGAAGGAATAAACAAGTTCACATACAGGGCTTTATCGGAGTGATAATAAATGGCTTCACCGTATTTTGCCTGGTTTTCGAAACCCGAACCTACACAACACCAAAACGAACTGTCTTTGGTACTGTAGACTTTATGTGCGCCGGGCAACATGGGCAGGAAATATGCGATCATGCCGGTAGCGGGGTCCTGCTGTCCAAGTATGTGGTTGTAAAGCGCCTGTTCGTAATAGTCGGCATATTTCACATTCGCTTCAGCGCAAAACAGGTGGCGCGTGAGTTTGAGCATATTATACACGTTACACGATTCACCCGTATATCCGGTCAGATGCGCCGATTGGTTGTCGGGTTTGAAGAATTTCTCTTTGTCGCTGTTGCTTCCCGTACAAAACGAGTGATGATCGACGACCGTGTTCCAGAAAAACGCTGCAATTTGTTTGCTGTCGCCTTTGCCTTCCAATTCATAATCACGCGTTAATCCTATCAGTTTTGGAATAAATGTATTGGCATGTTTTTTCTCCAGATTATCCTTTTGTTCTTTCAGGGGGTCGATCATTTCATCGTGATAGAAAAACTCAGCCAGCCATTTATCATGCTCATTTCCGGTAATTGCATACAGATTAAAAAACACATCGTTCATGCCGCCAAATTCATTGCGTAGCATTATTGTTCTTTGTTCCGGAGTAAGTGCCTGTAATTTATTATAAGCCCACGAGGACATTTTAGTAACCACTTCCAATGCCTGTTTGTTGTCGCAATTCAGGTATTGGTCTGTCAATCCTGCAAAGATTTTGTGTAAGGTGTACCAGGGCGCCCACACCCTTTGTCCGGCCAGATTGCGGTCAATCAGTCCCTGCGGGAATGCACTCAGGTATCCATCCTGATTTAATGCCTGCTGCACTTCAGCCAATCCTTTTACCATACTATCGGCTTTAATTTTATAAAGCTCGTCATCCGTAGAAGCATACAGCATGGCCAATCCCGAGAGAATATGGCCGGTGGTATGTCCACGCAAATCACTATCGAGCGACTCCCAGCCTCCCAGTTTAAGGTTATCGTCATAACCGCCTTCGGAACCTGAATATACTCCGGCCGTAGTGCGGAAACTGTGCAGCAATCGTTTGACAGGGATAGAAAGAATCCAATTACTTTCGCGCTTCATGTTCTCCCTGAACGGACTGTCCAGCAACCGGATAGCGTTCAGGTCAAAGCTGTAAGCCTTCATCGGCGTTTTATCTGCAACTGTCATTTTACCGGAATGCTGACCGGGGTAATGGGACTGTGCCTGGAAAACTGTTGCCATACACAACAAAAATAGTGTTAAGTAGAACTTCATAATTTTACTTTATTATTTACCTGAGTTTATTTATTTCATCAAAAAACCTTGTTGTGACCTTACCTTGTAGGATTAATTCCTGCCAGATACCATAAACACCGGCATTCCAACCCATATTCGGTTTAAATGGCAGTCCGGTTTTGGTATTTATGTATTCATGGGTTGTATTCCCTAAGCTGAATTCTATTTTGGTTCTCCATATCATTAAGTCTTCAGCATCTTTTGCCCCGGCAAGATATGCATCCATCAACATCTGCATATCATACAAATACCAGGATCCTCCAAACTGATATAAACCATCTTCAATTTTATCAACAGCTGCAGTATATTTTTTAGAATTATATTGTTCCGGTTTTAAGTAAGAGCCATCAGCATTACAAAAGGTTTTAAATCCAACTTTCGTTTTTGCAAGTTTTTTCATTGTTTCGTAATGAGCCAGCACCGATTCCTTTGAGAGCAATCGTTCTCCCAAATACACCTGTGCCAACAAATCGCCCATCAAAGCATCAACACATAAAATCGAATCTTTTTCGTGGCTGATAGCAAATCCAGTAATCTTTGGATTAAACAAATCCTGGTAATTCTTCAAAGCTTGTAAAACAGAAACACTTGGTTTTACGCCCATTCTTTCAGCACATTTTAAAGCCACTACATATAATCCCTGATTATTTGAAATGGCATCGGTTTCATCGAAAGCCAGATTATCAGCCCACCCCTGCCAACAACCGATTTTACGTGACGGCCCAAATCCCGAGTAATACCCGTTTGGTGCATGTTTCTCAATTAAAGTCAGTATGTTTCTCACATTGGCAGTATCAACTTTCAATCCTTTAATATAATTTCTGTAAGCCCAAACAACAGTAAAAAGTTGTCGTTCTGCTCCTGTAAATTTGGTGTCATTTGCAGCCTCATTTTCATAACAGGCCAGAGAAAAATTATCAGGTAAAACCATTGAAATCCAAAATGCATCCCTTGTATACTGTTTGTTGGCATATTCAATGGCCGGAATAACCCAATATTTACTTTTTCCGGTTTCATTTATCCTCAGATTCATGTATGATGTGCTAAATACTGACGACCCGAATAAATCTGTTATTTTATCATTTGACCAATGTTTGCTTATCACTTTATTTACTTTTACACGTAAATCCCCTAATCCTTGTCCTGAGAATAAAATAAAAACACCATTCATTCGATGTATGTTTTTTTTGTCAACAGTAAAATAGTGTGGTTCAATTATATATTTCTTAGTCCCTTTTCTCTTTAAAGAATCTACAGAATTCAATTTCCCATACTTATCAAACAGCGTCCCACCATCACCGGATGAGAGAGTAACCATTTTTCTTTTAAGGTCAAATGTCTGGGTTGTAAAATTATCAAAGTATACCGGACTATTACAAATCGCAACTTCATAATTTCCATTGTTATAGAATCCAATCATAGGTATAGGTTGCATCAACAGCCCTGTCATTTCATGATCGGCTGGTTCATGAGGGCTTTGTCTGTAGACAGACGATTGATTCACCTGACCATTAAAACAATATGGCAGCTCAACTTTTGAGTATTTTTTCGAAAAACTCAGATAGCAATCTACTGTAGAATTCTCAGAGCTAACATCAACATTATATGACCAATACCCATCCAGCTTTTTTATGCTCAGGCAAATTCTATAATCGTTTAAATATTTAGTAGATGAATATTCTTCTATTTTATTCAAATCAAAACTTTCAACAAATAAACTCTTCTGATTTGGCAAATTTAAGTAGAGTTCCCATTTATTATTTACCGAATATAAAAAGCTAATATTCAACACAAAACAGAGCAACCAAAAGTATCTTTTCATCTTATATATTTATTTATTTATTTATATTTTCAACATAAAAACTTCTGGTTATTGGCCTAGCAGTCTGATTCTTAGGTTCAGCACTTCGTCCATATTGCCAGGCAACTACAGTAACTTTTACCGGAAATTTCGCACGTGGCGGTATTTTCGTCAACAGCAGTTTTCCCCTTTTAATTTCAGCAGGACCCTCCTGCACATAAAACGACACCGGCAATCCGCTGTCGGAAGTTGCGTGCAAACCGACCGATTTTATGGTTTGTTTGACATTGAGAATAGAATCGAAGCTGATTTTTTGTTCTTTACCTTCTTTGTTTCTGTATGGTATTCTAAGCAACAATTGCTGAACTGCACTTTTATAGTTTTTATCTCCATCGTTGGAAGCCATCAGGCAAATATCGGCAGTCCGGCGTGGATTATTTAAACCCATCCGGTAAAATTGCACCCTAAAAGTTGTATCATTCATTTTTTCAACCGGACCACAGATCCTTGATATTATCGTATTCTTTCCGGCGTGTTTATCTGAAATCCGGCTATGTAAACTATCCGTAAATACAGGCGATAAATGAAAGGTTATTCCATCGGATTCAGGCTCAAAAAGAGGCACATAACCATAAAAATGTTTGGGTTGAAATGCTATCAGTTCCTTATTCAGGGAATAACCCAAATACTGTTTTTTCTTTCCACGTTGTTGTGAATAAATATCTTCTGTAATTTTAGCCATTTCTTTATCGAAATACCAAAAGGCACTATCGCTCTTGCCCGTATACAATTGGCAGGGTGCAGCTTTTGCTTCGGGGATGCTATCTTTATGCCATCGTTCTGCCAGCCAACCCTTTTGGGGATCAACCGGAATCAGTTTTACCGGCTGATCAATGGGACTGGTTTTGGGCAGCCGGTATTTAACTGCTTTTTCAATAAACAAGCCCAGGTATTGAACCAACTGCTCCGAAAAGTCGAAATGTCCGCGACCGGCATCACAAAGAAATGAAATGCAGGATTCCGGATTTGCTTTCTTATAGTTCAAAGCCGGTTGTACGCGCGCTTCCCACCATTCGTATTCACCCTCTACCATCAAGCCCGGGATGCCGTCAATTTTCAGGTTACTCCAATCCAGATTCGGACGGCCGTAGCCTGTCAGATTTGTTGATGGAGCATCACCGTGTATCGAAAGTACAGCCAGGGTTCGTTCATTATGCTGAGCCGCAAAGTTCCAGGGGAAAGTAGCCATGGCCGAATGTCCCATAGGAATTACCGGGGCATATTTCAATTCAGTATAGCCTGATACCGCTGCCAGTGAATCAAGCATTTGATCAAAAACAAGCTGCACATTGGTTTTCGGATCCCAAACCTGATTCAGCCCCGGTGTAATCCAGATTTCGGCAATGCCCAACTTTGCCATTTTCTGACGAAACTTCAGGTGCTCCAGAATGCCTTCCTCCAACATATTATGGTTTCCGACAATCACTGCCCGAACTTGATTACAGTTGGAGGGGATCCATAAAAAAGCACGCGGGTGATCGTTGGTCTCGGAGGAAACAACACCCGGCAACTGCACCGACCATTGCCACTCGGCGGCGGGAATGTATATTGATACAAATAGCATTACCAACAACCACATTCTTTTTTTACCTATAATACCTGTCATGAAAAATCACTTCTTAATTTGAATACGATAGAAACGGGAAAAACACTACCCACAAAGATACAAAATAATAAACCCTAAAAACTCACAACGTTTTCAGGATTTATTAATTGTTTTCCTAAGTTTTAGCCAACATTGTTTTTAAACGGATCGTTGTTAAAATACGAAGGTGTATTATTTAAGACTTCATCCGGGCCCCCCTCGGGAGTTGATTCCAATACCAGGGATATTTCATTATCCAACCTGATTTTATCTATTGCAGGAGTCTGATACAACCGCCTAACGTTATTTTCTATATTTGTTGTTGTCATGTTTTCTTTCATTAGAAATTTAATACTATGAATTATTTCACAATTACTTTTTTGGTTATATTATTTACTTTCACCATGTAAACATCCGGCGCATAAGGGAAGTCAATATTCATTGTTGCAGCGGTCATTTGTTTACTTATCAATAGTTGTCCTATAGTATTATAAACAGATACCATAGTTCCAATCATTTTTTCATCATTCGTTTTCATAGTAATTCCGTGATTATTATTCGAATAAACCAACAGGCTATTGTCCCTTTCTTTATTTAGACCTGTAGTAACTCCTGAAGAGCGAAAAATAATACTAAAACGATCCACACTTGTAACTTCAGGACTAAACTGATAGGTCGAAACTCCGTCTGTCAGATCAGTTTCGGCTAAGCTCACATTGTCTTTCAATATCACTTTTACATCCGAAGGTAAATTATTCACTTCATTGGCTCTGATGCTGAATGAAGTTGCATCACCGGCCACAAATCCCAAACCGACAGGGGTGTCAAATGATATACTATTCATTGCATTAATAACAATTCGTTCAGTTCCCCGGGTAGTATATATTTCAGGAATTGCTACATTGTCATTACTCATTTTTGGAGCATCATAGATATCCATTCCATTAGCAGCATTGGCGCTGAAATATATAACTGCTTCGTCAGTATTTGTTCCGTTGGATACTTGTAAACGAACCAATTGAAGTTCTGTATTTTTGGCAGCCGGTGCTTTCAGTAATTTATCTGTAACCGGAGCGTGTGTGCACATAGCATTAGTCAATTCCAGTGATCCTCCACCTGCTATTGCTCTAACCCAAAAGGCTTGCATAGGTGGAATCTTTGAGCTTGCACCATTTGGCGAACCAACGCCATCACCGTTAACCGTCCAGAAACTATAAACCCCTTCTGATTTAGTTCTGTACCACATTGTGGTTGAACGCATATTTGCGGTATTAGCAGAATTGGCTGTAACCAAATCCCAATCTAAAAAGGAAGGATAAGGGTTACCAATCAGATTAAAACCAGCTTTATTAACAGTTCCTGCTCTGCTCAACAATGTTATAGATTGATTTCCGCTATTTAATATACCTGTAAATGAAATATCGTTTGCAGCAGCTGCAGGAACTACCTGATAGCCGACTTTGGCAAGCATGGTTGGAGTGTGTGATGACCATGAATAAGTCTCTTCGTCGTAAGATTTAATGATACTCATACCTGCCGGCGAAGCAGATGCTACCGGTGACGTTAAATACCAGGTTCTCAATGCAGCGGCATGTTGTAAGGATTGATTAACGGTTGCATTGTTTGAAGTCAGTGTGCCCTTTAATGTTCCTGGTCCATTCACATCGCTGTTAATAGTCAGGTTAGTAGCAGACAGTGTTCCTGAAGTTGTGAGTTTTGAACCAGCGTTAATTACTAAATTATTAACTAAACCAGAACTTACATTTGCTGCGTCAAGCATTTGTTCTGAAGTTCCTGCAAATGCTAGGGTACCTGAAGCTCCTGTATCAATTGTTCCAGTACCAGATATCGTTCCATTTATTGTAAGTGTATTTGCAGCTGTAGCTAGGATTCCTGAAGTAAGCGTAAGGTTATTTCTAACCAATACTGGGGCAGGAAGCGTAAGACCTACAGAACTATTAAGAATTAAACTTGAAAAACTCGTCATGTAGGATTGTGTTTCACCGGTTAGTGGCGAAGTAAATGCTGCTGCAGTGGCACCTGCAAATTCTACAGTAGATCCATCTGCAAAATCGTAGACAATAGATTGAGTTGCAGGCGTTGTTACCTTTGTAACTATTTTGGTACCCAAAATTAATTTTCCGGTTGCACCTATTTTTAAGGTAACAATTTCGGAGGAACTCGCCGCCTGATTAGATGTTGTTAATTTAATTCCTCCTTTTGAACCAGTGTTTAACGTTCCCTGAATATCATAAGTAATATTTCCGGTTGTTTGTGACATTGCTTCACTTTCCTGACTTCCGAGCATGGCATTCACATTGTTATCAATAAAGCGAACTACTTTACCAGCATTAATAGTTAATGTTTTATTCCCTGTTCCGGCAGTTCCGTTTTCCATCGATAAAGTTTTACCGTTGTTTGCCGAATTCAACACATTCATATCCATATCAATTACAATAGATTGTGTACGTGTATTGGCACCGCTCTGAAATCTTGCTATATTAAATTTACCGCTACCCTGAACCGTTGTGGTTCCTCCTGCTTGGCAATAAACTCTAAATCCACATCCTGCAACGTCAGTAAGTGAAGCAGAACCGAGCTGTCCATACACCTGAATAGTACATGGACCCGAACCTAACGCATCACCAATTTTCAATGTTCCGACACTTCCTGCGTTACTTGAGGTAGATTTTAACACTCCGGTTGGTTCGATGAAAAGATTCCCGTTTACTGATACGTCTTTTGTAGTAGTAGTATTTACACCTGATATTAATGTTCCTGCAATGTGTAAATCTTTAGCCAAAGCGGCTGTACTAATATTGGTCAACGAACGACCAACCGGAATCCAGACATTGATTGCAGTAGTTGGTACTAAAGTGGCAGCAGTTGTGCCTCCAATGCCATCAGAAATACCCCAGGTTGTTACAGTATTGTAATCGCCATCGGCAATTGCAATATACTCACCTGCCAATTGAGCATAGAGATTTGAGTTTAGTGAACTCATGGCCACAAAGACCATTAAAAGAGTAAAAATCCGTGTTTTCATTCGTATCATGTTTAAATTTTATTAAATTTATGCCAATATTCAGAATGGCATTATGGTTATCGAAATCAATACGAATCATTTGAATAATACACTTAAGACTGATTGAAAATATTTTAGCACAAAAAAAGGCTGCCGATAATTTTCCGATAACCCCCTTGAAAATTTTAATTGTTTAAAGAAATGTATTTTATCAAGATCGTTTTATCATATTACAGATATTCTATAGAAGAATATCGCGCTTATAAATTGAAACAGCCGAAAATAAGATTTCCGGCTGCATTATTAGAATGAAAAATATCCTGAATCAGAGATTACATGATCAATTTCATTACTTTACTATTCACTTTTATCAAATAAACTCACGAATTCAGTTTGCTCCAATCCAGATTTGGACGGCAGTAGCCTGTCAGATTCGTTGATGGCGCATCACCGTGTATCGAAAGCACAGCCAGGGTTCGTTCATTATGCTGAGCCGCAAAGTTCCAGGGAAAAGTATCCATAAAAAAGCACGCGGGTGATCGTTGGTCTCGGAGGAAACAACCCCCGGAAGCTGTACCGACCATTGCCACTCGGCGGCGGGAATGGTTGAAGAGAAGAAAAGTAACAAAGCGAAAAAGATATTTTTTAATTTCATAATTTCTTAGCTAAAATGGCTCGTAATAATACTTACGAATGAAATGACAGTATCTTATTCGCATTGTTCTTTTAACAGCAATACAAACTAAATTATAAATCACTTACAACATTTTGAATATATATTTTCAAGGTTCTATTAGAATCTTCTGACTAACAGCCCCATTATCCAAACCAACATTCAGAATACAGATACCCGGATTTAATTTTATTTTCTCTCCGGTTATACTCTCAAGCATTATACCTGTCACCGAATATGCTTTTATCCATTTGGCATTTTTGGCAATAACCTCGCTTCCATTTATGAAAACGAGAGGATTTTGGTACAAACCGGAATTAATTTCATTATTCCCTGCAATATCCTCCTCCCATTTAGCAGAAAGCTCTGTATCCACCTCTGCAGTAGAATGGTCAGTCAAATATTCAATTTCCACTTCAGAAATTCGTGAAGGTGCCGACCAATTATAAATACTTAAGTATCTGAATTTGCCTACAGTACCGACTTTATAGTACCCATTACCGGTTTTCGACCAGGCATTGTCAATAATAATATAATTGTTTTGTATGGTTCCATTGGTTCGCAGTATTCCCTGTGCCAAACTGCTATTCCATGCTCCGGTATATGCTCCGTTTTTGGCAGAGCCAAGTACCGCGGCAATTTCCCGCGTATCTCTTGTAACTCCGTCATTATAAAAAATAACATTACTGATGTCCAGTCCATTTTCACCAAAGTCATAAACCAGAAACTTCTGAGTTGCCATATTGATGGCTGTATTGCTGTTTCCATCGGTGGCAGCAGTGATAGCCCCCTGATAAGCAGATGAAACATCAATGTTGTTAGCGTCATAAACTTTCACAGAAACAGCGAGGGAATCAATTTTTGCTTTTGTGAGATTCATGAGTTCAACTGGTTCAATCCTCAGGTTTTTTAATTGCATTAAATTACTTTCCCCCTTAACAAATACACGCATTACGGCTGCTCCACAAAAAACGGTGAGTGTACCCAGACAACGTTCTGTCCATTGTTCAGTGACAACAAGTTCTTTTCCAATTTTAATACCATCATCGACTGATACAAATAGTTTTGCACCGGAACCTGCCGATTTATAGGTAGCATAAATATTATATTGTTTTGTAAGTGATGCAATTGTATTACCTGCATTTGCAGGGAAAATCATACTATAATTCAACCATTCACCTGCAACCATGTCTTTCACAATCCTATCAGTTCCATCCTGTGCGATTTCAATTGTTCCGTCTGTCCGGTAAAGGTTACTTTTGCTTTTTCCTGTATTATGAAAAGTATGTCCTTCTCCATCACCACAAAAGTAATCATAATCAACTGCTTTTATAACACAGGGTGCAGAAGGCATTCCTGAAATGCGTTGTCCATTAACAAAAATTCCCGGGTCTCCGGCCATCCAGGGTGAACGTCTTTTCGTCAGCGTTCCCCATCCAAACCATTCGTAATGATGTCCACTGGTTCCCCAGTTTTCAAAACCATAATCTGTCATCAACCGGTCATCCGAACGCTGCAGCCATTTCACATCATCCCCACCAACTCCCATTCGTACTTTAAAATGTGCCAATGCCTGTTCACGCCAACCACTTGGGCCGAAATCACTTTTGCGGGAATCGGGACTTATCTGCTTACTATACCAACGTCCCGAGCGGCTCATTGTCTGATAGTAATATCCATTATCATACGTACAATCGGCTTCATTTGTTGAAAATCCTTTGGGTTCCCATGGCTGCGGTTGATCGGGATAAATAACAACTGAGTCACTGGAAAGACTATAACGTGTATTATATTCTATACCTTTCAGAATGCGGTTATCGAGGTTGTTATAGAGAGAATCTCCCTGATTCCAGGCTATCTCGGCAATACAAGTGTAGTTTCCTATTCCGGCCATAACATGTCCCTGATCGCGGCTTGATTCCTGGCATTGCCCATTTTGAAAGATATAATATTTCAGCAATTCATCAAAACCATAATCGGCAATCTGAGTTGAATAAGTCACATTATAATCCATTTTGAAATCTGAGATACTGATTTGACTTCCAACAATAGCAGGACCTGATGGATAAGGCAAATCATCACTTCGGTGCTTAAGTCCGATTAAATACCTGTAAGCACGGTCATAAATGGTGTCGTTATCCAGATATATTCCCATAGCTATCATACCACGCGCTGCAAACAATCCCTGGTTTCCAAACCTTCCGCGGTCAAAATTGTAGATATTCCAATAAATAGAAACATCGTTCAGCGAATCGACCGATGAATAATGACTGGCAGGAACCTGTTTTGTACTATAACCCGGATAAACCAACATCGCTTTAAATTTTTTCTGATCTTCAGCCTTCCAACCCAAATAGTCGCGCATCAGTTCTGCAGCTTCTATCAACATGTATATCTTTCCATTATCAAGTGGCCCGGTACCACGGCAACTTGAGTTAGTCAGATTCAGATAACCGTTGAGCAATTTCACTGCATTATCGGCGTATGCTTTATTACCAGTCAGATGCCACATAAGTGCATTGTCATGAGCTTTACGGCCATCCATGCCAATATAATTATTGTGCTGTGTTTCCGGAATTTGCGTTACATTTGTATGACCTCCAGCTGTACTTTGAGCAAAACTCGATGCAGCAAACTGCAAATAAGTTCCGTAATATGGTTCCTGACGGGCAGTTATCATAGCCTTCATCCTATCCAGATCGCCCTGTGTATAAGTAATGCCCGGATGGATAAACTTTCGCTGCGCGTTGACCTGAAATGAAATAATCAACAACAGAAATAATATGGAATAAGGAGCTAATAATCTTTTCATGAAAATCTGAGATTAGATAATTGGTTTATTACTTTGTTTTATACGAATTAGTTCAGGTTTTCACTTAGTAATAAACCCATAATTGTCAATTTCATTTCAATCTGAAGTTAATAATCCCATACTTGCTGATTTTCATTTTATTAATTAATGAAATCAACAACTTGTGACTGCTGATTTACCTACCACCGGAAATTTGCCGCCGGCTATCTTTAGATTTACCTACGAAGACAGGTTTCACTTCACATGGATTCTTTTCCTCAAAGTAAATGGGTGGCAACTTTGAATACCGGCAAATAGAAAGCAAAGCCCTGCACATACAGGAAGCAGCCGGAAATCTTATTTCCGGCTGCTTTATTTGAATGAAAAATATCCTGAATCAGAGATTACATGATCACTTTCATTACTTTACTATTCACTTTTATCAAATAAACTCCCGTATTCAGTTTGATCGAAGCCTGAGCGGATTTGGCAGTAATCTGTTTAATTTGCAGACCGTTGAGGGTATAAACCGAGATCACATCACCTGCTTTTACACCGTTAACGATCGCATTTTCACCTGAAACACTTACAAAAATATCCGGTGTTAGTTTTGAAATTAATCCCGTTCCCGGTCCTTTATATTCATCTGCTCCGATAGTAGAATTAATTCCGGCTCTTGAATCACCATCAAAGTCAGTTGTGATAAGCGCAATCGTTGCAGCAACATTTAATGCATCGTTTGCAGCACTACTTTGATTCAAATGCAGGTCCGGAGTTGTAGCTGTTGCATTTATAAATACAGGTGAAACAGTAATACTGTTAGCATCACCTGTAAAACTTTGCAATTCGGTGAAAGTAGCTGCTTCTGTTTTGCCTGTAAACCGACCCAATACTCCGCCGGTTCCTGTAACCAGGTAATTATTGTTATTGGCAGTAAAATTAGCCAATGCAGTACTTGTACCACCCGTTCCTATAGCATAATGTCCACCACCGGTTGTTTCATTGGATCTTTCGTTGATAATCAGGTTGTTTTTAACCGTACGGGTTACTAAGGTGGCGAGTACACCAACTGTTGTAAAATTATTATACGTTGCAAAACACATCCCGAATGATGGATTGGCTACAGTTGAAGCAACTCCTGTTCCTCCGATATAAATTGTATTGTTGTAATAATTTGCTGCAGCTGTCGCGCTGTTTGAAATCATAGTATCACGGATACCAATCAATACGGTTGAAGTTGAAACCGGCGAACCATCCCTGTTGTAACCTAAACGGATGATGTTATTATACACATTATAAGTTGGAGTATTGGCATAAGCTCCTGCACCCGGTCCTGAACAAGAAGTATTGATTCCCGTTGTTCCACTGACTTGGAGACCAATTGAAGTTGTTACATCAGAAGCAATGTTATATATCAGGTTATTATAAACATCCACCTTCACGTTAGCTGCTGTATTCATACACTGTAAGGAAATACCGTTGGTATTGTATGAGTTATTTCCAACACCCTGAATATTGTAAATTTTATTATTGCTTATAACAGAACCGTTACCATAACTTGAACAAACGATTCCACCTGAAGATGTAAAACAATCACCGGTATTATTCGAACGCTTATTTGTATAAACCAAATCACGAATTTCATTATTATTAATTGTTACCGGACAGCCAATTGCATTTGGAATCATGATTCCAAATACTTGTCCGGGATCTGAGGCGGTTGATGTATATGCATAAATATTAGAAATCTTATTGTTCGAAATTGTAAATGTAGAAGTTGCATTCGCCGCATTTAATAATACTCCATAAGATGGTCTTCCGGTAAGATTTTGTAAAGACATGCTTGCAGCTGCCACTCCACTATCACTATTACCAAATTCATTATTATCAATTAAAACTGTACATTGGTTTCCCCCTAAATTATTCACACCAACCAGATAGTGAATAAATGTTGCAGTAAATGGATTTACGGGAACATAGATTCCTGCAATTTTATTATTTGCAATTTTCACATTTGCTCCCGTTGCAGTATTATTCACAATACCTGAAAAAGCTCCATTTGTAGCAGTACCATTGAATATGATTGATGCACTGGCACCAACTGTAGCAGCTGATTGATCTCCAATCGTATTTCCATCGGCAGTTGTTTCATCTTCACGAACGCCTACCCAAACAGACCCACTTAAATTGATAGCAGATGTTTGTGATGCAACAGTTTGATTAAGACTTGCTCCAAGCCATAAGTTTTTGATGGTATTTCCATATACAAATGATTTAGCACCTGGAGATACATTTAAATAAATTGCATTAAATGCCGTATTATTACCGGTAATAGCTTTATAATACGAGCCGGCACATAGTGCTTCAGAACCACCAATATAGTTGTTTTTTACAATAAAGCCACTTCCGCTTGTATTAAATATTGCAATAGCTGCTGATCTTGCCCCTGAAGCATTACCCCACATTTCATAGGTGGTAGGGGTGTATATTTTAGCTCTTGGCAGTGTTTGATAAAAACTATTACCGGAAACTGTACATGCAGTTGTATTTGCTCCCAAATAAACACCAACACCTGATGAAGGTGCAGTCGTTGATTTATTCATATCAGTAGAAAAATAATCGTAAATCTTACAATTGGAAATTGTCAGGTTGGTATTTGGGAAACCTGAAGTTCCGGTAGAATAAATAGAAATTGTAGGTGTCGAAGTATAAGCATCAATCGGTCCTAAATCGCAATTATCGATGGTATTATAACTGTTTCCGGTTGCAATACCTGCTCCAAAAGTGATGGTGCCTCTATCGGCAGCAACTGTAGAAGTTGTGGATCTCCATGGGTTTACAGTTGTAGCACCTTTTAAGTTTAGGTATTGTACGGTATTGTGTGCAGCGTCATCCTCAAATTTCAGTGCGATTGTACTTTTCAACACTGTAGTCGTAGTTGTTCCAACAAGTGTATCGGCACGTAAAGTTAATACAGATGCACCTGCACCACCGACCCGACCGTCGATAGTTACAAACTGACAACCTTTCATTTTCCAGACGAAGGCTCCGTTTCCTGCAACGATTAATGCACCTTGTGGACGGATCGTAACCGTGTTTGTAGCATCAGCTCCCGGAATTACCAGAATACTGTCCATGGTCTGCGCATAATCAGTAGTCAACTCAATAACTACCGGTTCGGTAATTGTCCCTAAACCTGTAACTGCCGCAGCAATTGAAGGATAAGTTCCCGTTGCACCAACGGTAACTGTTGCAGCATTCACATTATAGCTTATCAAAGCCATAAAAGCCACCAATAGAGTAAAAATTTTTGTTTTCATACATATTACATTTAAAGTGTTTAAAATAAATATTAATTGATTATTAATTTAAGGGTCTTTTTTGTTTTGTGGTTTTTCATTTCCACCAGGTATAAACCTTTGGCGGGTAATGTCATTGAAATTATGCCTGTGGAAGAAATACTGTGTGATACCAGTTGTCCGGTTGAGTTATAAACAAAAATCTTATCGCCGGCAACTAATCCTTGAATAGTAAGCTCATTATTTAAGGTAAAAAAGGTGGTATTATTCCATTCCTGGTCATTCAAAGCCGATTTTAAGCCAAATCCGTTTAATGTTCCGGTAGCAAAAACAGAAAAGGAATTCATCTGAGCAGAAAATGTATTTCCTGTTATTGTTGCATCTGTTTCGTACCATGAACCATTCAAGACCCGGGCTATCACCGGATTACTAATTGAAGTTACCGTGGAGGGTGTAAACGATAAATTGGCAGCTATAGATTCTGACGCATTGATATTCCACACGGTCGGATTGGTCAATGCAATATTTTTCGGGGCAATATTAAAAACACTGTCGACAGTTACTGTAAATACTGTTTCAGAAACCGGATTAATTACAGCCGGATCATAGCGTTTGGATGATACACCAACGGGAAATAAATTATCGGTTGAAGAACTTGTCGAACGGGTCAATGCTCCGGTGCTGTTCGTTATAATATGACTTGCTAAAGAACCTCCTGCAATTATACTTCCGCTAAGTAAAGTAAGGTTATTTGATCCGAGCGTCAAATTACCGCTGGTCAAACTGAGGGATTTATCGATGGTGGCGGAACTTAACAAACTGATCCCTTTTGGATTGTCGATATTCAGGTTTGAGTATGAGGTGGGAAATGTTGCGGGAGTGATTCCTGCCGGAGCGGTCGATGAAAAAGTGGTAGTACTTGTTCCTGCGTATTTAACGTTAGAACCTGAAGCAAAATTGAAGTTAATTCCTTGATTTTCTTGAGATTTGATCATGATAAATTTCGGCCCGACAGTCAAATTAGCATTTGGTCCCAGATTGATATTTATTTGCTGGTTTAAAGATGATGTTAAAGTTGAAGTTGTAAAATATAATCCGCCTGGTCCGGTATCTAAGGTTCCTAAAATAGTGTAGTTCATATCACCTCCGGTATTCGATTGCGCAGTAGAATTAGATTGCTGGTGTAATAAACCTGCACTGCCTCCCGTAAAAGTCACTTTCCGGTTTTCCATGATAGTTACGGTTTTTGATGCCAAACCGGCATCACCATTTAACAAAGATAGTGTAGCACCATTGGTTGCCGCATTCATCAGATTCATATCCATATCGATCACCATCTCCTGATTTTTTGTATTGGCAGAACCCGGTTGCAAGCGGGCAATATTGCATGTACCCGAACCGCTGATGGTTGTTTTTTCGTTCTCGCAATAAATACGAAATCCCGATCCTGTAGCAGAAGTTGTATTCGCAGAACCCAACTGCCCGTCGACCTGAATGGTCGGTCCAAAAACTGATATTGTTCCTACATACCCGGCATTTGGGGTAGTCGAACGGAGGACACCACCCTCCATAACAAATAAACTGCCGGGAGCTGCTGCTGTTCCAAGTGTTACATTAAAAGTAGCGGTGGTTGATGTGCCGACTACCAAAGAGCCTGAAACAACCAAATTTTTCGCGTTCACGGCTGCCGAAGCCGTCATGCTGTGTCCCGCCAGAATCCAGGTATTATTAGCAGTAGCCGGAGCGGTTGTTACGGAGGAATAAGTTCCTGCTGCATTTAATTTTTGCCAGTTGGAAGCAGTATTATAATCACCGCTTTGTTTTGATACATAATCATTTACAGCGGGTACCAGGGCTTTCGAAATGCTGACAGCATTTAATTCGATTGTATTTGAGATGCCGGTTACAAGGATTTTTACCGACTGAACACCTGAGAGTAAAGTAATTGTTTGCGGTAATATAAAATCAGCAAAAATATCCTCTCCTGTTGCCGGCAAATCAATATCTGTGGTTTTATCAATACCATTAATTTGTATTTTTATTTTACCGCCGGTTGTTACTGCCGAATAATTAACGGAAACAGAATATTGCGAATACTCAGGAAAAAAAACCGAATACGTCAACCATTCACCTGCTGAAATATCTGAGACTTTGAATCCACCAACTGAAACTGGTTTTAAAGTAACTGCACTGTCGGGTCGGTAATCGTTGGCAATTTTTGTTCCGGTCAGATCATAGAATGTTCGCCCCTGACCATTTGTAGTAAAAATATCATAGTCCTCCGCTTCAATTTTGCATGGAACATTATTCATACGATATGTTGGTATTTTATCGATAAAAGTTACAGGATCGCCGGGACAGCTGTCGGCGCGGTGGAAAGTCAAACTACCGAAACCCAGATAATCGACCTGAAATCCCTGACGTTCGTTTCCAAAGAGTTTGCGCGATATACTGTCAGCACGATTAAGCCATTTAAAACGGTCAACCGGCAAATTCAATCTCGATTTATAATGCCCCAACGTCAGTTCGTACATTGGAGTTTTTGGTCCGGTGGCAGTAGTATATGAATTATCTGTGAACATCGTAGCTCTGGTCCGGGCAGTGGTATCGTTGGCATTCCAGGGATTGATTTTTTTTGAGAACCAGCGCTGACTTCTGTCTCTTCGCTGAATAAATTCTCCGGAAGCTACAGTTGGCTCCCATGCCGAGGTCTGATCAGGGAATGAATTCACATACGAAAGGTTGTATCTGAAATAATACTCCCAGCCAAGCAGAGGTCGGTGATCAAGAATGCTGTACAAGTCATCACCCTGATTCCATGCTATTTCGCAGATATTATTGATAAGCCCCAATGCCAGTTGCGAGTGTCCCTGGTCGCGGGATGCTTCCTGCGTTTGTCCGTTTTCCCAGATATAGTTTTTTATGACTTCGTTGTACCCATAATCCTGAACCTGATTGGATACGTATGGTGAATACAACGAATAATCGTCGAAATAGCTGTTGGACGAAGCGGTGTTTTTGCCTGAGTTTACATACGTAGGCCCTGAAACATAAGGCAAATCATCCGGGCGATGTGCCTCGCCACGCATATAGCGAAGTATCCGGTCATACATGATTTCATTGTCGGAGAAAACTGCGATTTGCAGGGTTCCCAGCATTCCGAAAATACCCTGATTACCATGGCGACCGTAATCACCATTGTACATGGCCCAGTAGAACGAATGTTCGGCTGCACCGGAATAATCGACTGTAGTTGAATAACCCGGATAAACCAACATGGCTTTAAACGCTTCAATATCTGCCTGCTTCCAACCCGGATACGTATTTTTAATAATCTCGGCACCTTCGAGCAGTTTTGGTATAACCCTGCCGGCACACAGACTCTGCGTTGCACTGACAATGCTGCGGATATTCTTCATTTTGTTCAGAATTTCCACGCTCTTTTCGGCGTAGCGGGCATCTCCTGTAATGTACCATTGCAACGCATTGTAGTAACAGGCCAGGGCATCGTATTTAAACTTTTCGTAGTTGGCACCCAGATTTTCGACCACCCGTATTGAGTCAGTCGACCATCTTACGGTGTAATTATAAGACGCATACTGGTTGGCCTGCAAGTTGACAAAGGATGTTTTCCAGGGTTCTTTTCCGGCCTGTACCATGTATTTCATTCGATCCAGATCGGAGAGTTTATGCGAAACTCCCGGATGTACAAAAGTTCGTGACTGCGCAGTTTGCATAGTCAATGAAATGAAGCAGAAAAGAAAGAATAAATGTACAATCGTGTTTTTTTTCATTCGTATTTGTGTGTTCATTTATTAAGACGTGTGAAAGGTATTTTTGTAATTGATTAATTTACAGTTTAATTCAATAAAATTATAGAGTTTCTTAAAACAACTCATTTTTTCTCCGGTAAATACCAGTTTTTCTTGTCGGATAAAAGCTGGATTATGCTATTTTTTTGTTCGTCAGGAAATTTCGCTGCAACTTTATTTGCTAAAAATGTGGGATCGTTCCGGTGATTTGAAATGCGCATCAAATCATTAAAACGATTGCCTTCGAAAGCAGTTTCCAATGCATATTCTGTTACCAACTGATCCTCAACCCATTCTACTGAATCGACACCGGCAGGAAATCTGAAAGAATTATTCAGGTCGACCAACCCGCAACCGCGCGAATGCATACCAATATTGTTTTTAAACATCAGGGTAATACTTTCATCATCGGAATGTGATTGTCCGAAATCAATAAAGGCTTCTTTGGTTTTCAATTCGGTTTGTGTGGTGTATGCAGTGTTTTCGAGGATGATTTTATTCAGACCGTACTTCAGGAATACAAATGCAACCGAGGGTTTTCCCATGCGGTTAACAGCTTCGGCATAACGCAGATAGACAAGTGTTGCACGGCAAACCGACACATAATTTGTCATATTTTTGTATTTGGTGATATAACTGTACTCAACATTGTCGTTCAATTCGTTCAACTCCGAAAAGCTGGAGTATGATCCGTTACGGCCTCGCAAATCGCCTGTCTGCGTAATGGTATTTGTGAATGAATAAGTCTGACTTTCCCAGGTGTTGATTGCAGCTTTCGAAGGAGCCAACATATAGGTTTCTTTGCTTGTAAAAGCGGGAATTTTCGTATTGTTGGCGTATTCATCCGAAAAACCAATATAGGACAACTGTTCGTTTAATGTTAAATCGGTAAAAAGCTTAGTCCAGTTCGATACGTAACCGGTCTGGGTGCTGTTCCACGAATTTTTGTAATTCAACACTGTCAACTGATTGGTATAAATGATTTGATAATACATTTTTGCTGCCTGAGCATATTCAGCTCTCCACAAATACAATTCTCCCAACACAAAACGAATGGGAATGAACAGTTTCGAAGATGAAAAAGCACCGATAGTTCCATATCCGGGAAATTGTTCGGCAACATTATCCGCCGGTTTCCAGGGTGTTAAATCGGCAATCAACGAATCGCTGAATTGTGTAAAATCAGTAATGGTCGTGAAACTATATTGAGCATCGACCGACAGCATGGGTTTGCTGTAGTAATATACTTTACCATAGTTCAGAAAAAGTTGTAAATACGACCAGGCTCTGATTGATTTGGCCGCACTCATCTCCAGCTTCAGTGCTTTTGAACCACTGATTACAAGGTTTGTGTCAATTTTAGCAATCAGATTATTGCAATTATTAATAATGGCATAATATTCCTTCGGATTGAGATACGAATTGGTCGAATCAGTTTCAAAATTAGAAATATCACGTAATTCCTGTGATGAATTCTGTGTGACATCCATCAAATCACCGCGTAATTCTCCGAAAATCACGTAGCTGTCGCCAACTTTCTGTAATTGTTGTAATATTCCTGTCATGGCATAAAATGCGCTTCTTTCGGTATTAATCTGCTGATCTTCTTCAAAAAGAAGGCGCTGCGACATGTCATCGCTGCAGGCAGGAAGAATCAGTGTCAGGATAAAAATGACGAATATATATTTAAACTTTTTCATATTAGTAGCGCGATTATAAATTAAGTTTTAACCCAAAGTTGAAAATACGGCCCGAAGAAACCAGTCCATAATCAATTCCCTGATACAATACCGACTGATTCATTGAATTTTCAGGATCGCCACCCAGATATCCGGTAAAGGTCACTAAGTTGTTTACCGAAGTCCATACCGTTAATCCATCAATAAATGAAGATTTTATAGGAATAACATACGACAGCTTTATGTTTTGAAGTTTCAAATATGAACCATCTTCAATCCATCGGTCAGAGAAACGGCCATTTCCAACCGGGTCTCCGTAAATGGCTTTAGGAATTGAGGTTTCCTGACCGTTTGCTATCCAACGATTTACAACCGCAGTGCTTTGATTGTAGAAATTGCTCATGCTTTCGAGTTGTGAACGTTGAAAGTTATAAATGTCGTTCCCCAATGAATAAGTAAAAACCACATCGAGGGTGAAATTATTGAAAGAAAAGGTATTGAACGCAGCGCCTGTAAAATCAGGATTTGGATTACCGATAATTTGTTTGTCTTTTTCATTGATAATGCCATTTCCATCTTTGTCGTCGAAATGAATATCGCCCGCACCAAAAGAACTGTAGGTGCCATTCACATTTTGCATTTTCAGCCCTACCCCATTGTATGCAGACAATGCATCCTCATTCGAAGCAAAAACTCCCAACGATTTGTAACCATAGAATAAACCGGCAGGATTACCCACAGAGCTGAGAATTTCGGCATTGCAGATTATCGTAGTATAATCGCCATCGGGCAAAGCTGTAATTTTATTCCCGTAATGAGCAGCCGAAATGTTCATATTCCATTTAAACGACTTCAGGTTGATTAGTTTGAGTCCCAATGCAAGTTCGTAACCCGTATTCCGAAGTTCGCCTTCATTGGTCCAGTAACTTCCCAATCCGCTTGCCATTGAATTTTGTTTTAAGGTCAGCAGGTTTTGCGTTTTATGACTGAATACTGTTGCCGAAAGATTCACCCGTTCATTCAGAAATGCAATATCTATTCCGGCATCGAGTTTTTGAGTAGTTTCCCATTGCAGGGTCGGATTATTTAAGTTTGCAATTTTCAGTCCCACCGCTTTGTCCATATAATTTACCGATTGTAGGTAGGCTCTTTGTGCATTATTTCCGATATCATCGTTTCCTGTTAATCCGAAGCTGCTGTGTAATTTCAACTTGTCAATAAAAGTCATGTTTTTCATAAAACTTTCACCGGTCACAAGCCATTCGACACCCACCGAAGGAAAAACAGCCCAGGTGTCATTTCCAATGCGGAATCCATCTTTTGTGTTATCTCCGAAACGGGAAGAATGATCCACCGAGCTTACCACCCAAAGTGAATACCGTTGCGCATAACTATATGAAGCCTGAGCATAAACCGATTTTGAATTCCAAACATCATTTAAGCCATTCACTTTTTTATATGCGAGACTCGATAAAAGATTGGTGATGTAATCGCCACCGGTGTTGTGTCCTTCACCATAATCGCTTTCGAAACGGTTACTTAACATTCGGAAACCCAACAGAAAGTCCAGTTTATGAACATCCGCGAAAGTATTTTCATATTTAAATTTCGTATCGTTGAAAACAGAGATTTGCTGCATGGTCTGGTCTTTTACCACATTATAAGACATCCCGTAGTTTTCGAGATTAGCTGCCGAAACACCATTTACCGGAAGAAAATAATGTTCCTTTACCTTGTTGATTGAATAACCGAACAGGGAAGAAATTTTAATATGTTTACTGATATCCCAAACCGGTTCGGCACTGATATTAAAACGATATTGTTTGTGTTGACCAATTCCGTTGTTAATTATCGAAAGGGGATTTGACACACCCAGATCATCAACACCTTCCAATTTGTCTGTCAAAACGCCGGTAACGGTTGTGTATTTATAACCATTGAACAAGGGAGATTTTATTAACGAAAGAAATCCCGGTGCTGTGCGCGCATCCACACCATCGTCGCGCAATTCCCTGTCGATTTGAGAAAATGAAATATTGGTGGCCACATTAACCGATTTACTTAAATTGATATCCGAATTAAACCGTGTATTTAATCTGTCCATCGTAGTTTCATTCATCACACCGTTAACTCCGGTGTAAGCCATCGAAAAACCATACATGGCTACTTCATCACCACCCTGAACACTCACGGCATACCGGTTCGAAATACCGTTGCTATAAACCTGATCGCCCCATTGTGTATCGTTGTGATATTTATTGTAGCTCAGACTTGTGGGATCGTCCTGCAAAAACAATAAATTATTTATCCGGGCTTCCGAGAAATCCGATTCTTTCAATACATCAGTTACATAAGTGCGGTACTGTGCTGCATTCATCACCGGAATCTGCTGTGGTTTTTGGATTATTCCGGTCATAGCATCGAAGGTGATTTTTGTAGCCTGGCTTTTGCCTCTGTTGGTTTTAATTATCAGGGCTCCATTTGCAGCTTTACTTCCATATAAAGATGAAGCATTTTTCATGACTTCAATGGATTCTATATCATTCACATCGATATCCAGCAAAGGATTAATAAAATAACCGTTCTGAATTGAACTTACATTGGTCAGGTCATCCCAAATCACACCATCAACAATAATTAAAGGTTTTGCATTTGCGTTTAAAGAATTATAGCCTCTGATGAATAAATTGGAACCGATGCCCTGTTCGCCCGAACGTTTCACAACACGGATATCAGACCCATATCGCGATTGCAATTCATCTTCAAGCGTGAGTGCATCCGTTGAGGAATAAGCATTCGGATTATTTTTGGGTGACACAAAAGAAGATTTGTATACCGATACATTTTTTACCTGACTGCCTCTTGTAGTAACAAATCGTTGGAGGTACCCGATAGCAGAAATTTCCAGCATTGAATTTTTGTAAGGCAATCTTACTTTATAATGTCCTGTTTCATTTGTAATTGCCGAATACATTTTTCCTGCCTGTATCCGTGCTCCCTGAATTGCCTCTTGCGTGGCAGCATCCGTTACCATTCCGGTTACAAAAAGGGTATCGGCCGGCGATTGAGCGTTTAGTGCGTTTTGAAGCACAAACAATGACAAACAGCTAATGATGGCTATATATTTTAATCTGATCTTCATATTCTTTATTCGTTTACAGGTTCGAGGATGAAACAATCGACACGTAAGTTCCGGGTATATTTCCCCGATGTAAATTCAGTATTAGTTACATTGGTTTTCACCTTAATTTTCACCGTGTTTTGTTTTGTTGAACCCAACGGCATAAAAGGCGAACCTGTGAAATTTGCAAACGGAAATTTGAAATTTTGGGCAATTAATATTTTTTTCAACCGTTTTGGACTTGTTTCGTAGAGCAGATTAGTTGACGGATCCCGTGTAATGGCGGTGTTTGTTTTCATTACACCGCCGGCATCAACATAAGTGAGTTGAAAAGAAACTTTCGTGCTGTCTTTCAACGCCAAAGTATCACGTTCGTATGCAGGAACCACAACACAATAGATATTGTATGCCGCTGCCAGTGTATTGGGAATCTCAAGCACCACTTCCGGCTGAAAATTGGGATTGGTAGACGAAGGACTCAACTCAATGTATTTTTTCTCCGAAATCTGAAAAAGTAATGCTTCGTTTGTTGCTACTCGGGTATATAAACTGGCGTTGGCAAATTCACGACCGGTAGTTTTTTCGGCTTCAACCACAATTTCCTTTTGCCACGAATCGGCAGCTTTATAAGTAAGATTTGATGATTTGTAAATCAGACCATTACTCGACTCTTCTTTCACAGCACCTGTAAAAAGTGAAGCCGGCTGATGAAACACGTTCCCGTTGGTCGAAACCAGTGAATCACCCGGAATTACATCCAGTTTTCCCCTGAAAACCAAATCCATAACCAATGCCTGACAAGTATGTGCCCGCTGTATGGAATCAGCAGAAATACCGGTTAACTGAAAGGTTTTAGTCGTTGCGGTTTCACCCAGCAATTTATCATAAGTTTTATAATACGATTTAATTTTACCGTAGGCATTTGTCCATGCATTATTGTCGGGAAGAATCATGGTATAAACGCTGTCCTCGAGTTGCAAACGGCCATACTTTGTAAGCCAGGCATTCGAATAAATAAATACCGAATCGTACACAATTCCCTTTGGACTGGTTCCGATCTCGGTGCTCCTGGCCGCATCGAAAAGATAAATATCGTAGGAACTCAAATAACGGGCAATTGAATCTGTATTCCCGGTAGAACTGACATTCTCCCAAACATTTTTAAAGAAATGCACCTGGCTGTCAATGGTATGCAAAACCCCGTTTTGCGTTACAATATCTTTTTTAATAATATTTGCACTCCCAAAAGTGAAACCTCCTGCGGTTCTGGCAAATGGATTTGCTTTTCCGTTCAACATACGTACACGGATACTTTGAAGGTTTGCTACATCAGCTGTCGAATAATTGAAGCGTGCAATGTGATTTTGTAAAAAACGGGTCACGGTGTCGGCATCAATTCCCGACGCGAGCGCCGCATTGGTAGGTGCCCAAACCGTGTAACTCTGCGATGAAGCCAATACATCATCGTATCCGGTTTCTTTCAGGATTCTTGCAAATTCGCTTAATTCCGGATCCTTTTCGATGGTTTGCATCAGCGTTTCATTGCTCGCAGTTTGTTGCGATGCATAGTGTTCGTTCCAGGCATCGTCGCGACATGATGTAAAAATCACGGCGAGCAGAACAGGGATTACTAATATCTTTATAATAAGTTTATTAAACATATTTTTTTAGTATAATGTGTTTGTACAATACTCTTTTTTATTTTGTGCCGTAAATTGAATTATAATAGTCGTTTTGTTTCAGGTTGCGGTTGATGGAAATTTGTGCCTCGTTCACCGGCAAGTACCAGGCACCTAACTGAGCCATCTTCTCTGTAATTAATGTAGCATCGCTGTAATTTGGCAAAATATATTGGACTGCATTGGCCGTAGAGCCTTCGCGGCGGGCCAGGCGTAATAAATCGTACCAACGTTTACCTTCGAAAGCAAATTCCCTGCGACGTTCCTCCAGCACCAATTTCTTTACAGAGGCAGCTGTGTTGAAATCTTCAAATTTAAGTGAGTCAATTTCCGGATTTGCACGGGTGTACGTTTTATTGACAAGCGTTATGGCCTGACGAAGATTTGAGGTTTCACCAATTTCAGCCAACGCTTCAGCTTTCATCAGATAAATATCGGGCAAACGATAAAGTATCCAGTTGGCTGTGCTGCTTGCACTTCGGAAAACATACAATTCCTTCGAAAAATCGGCCGGGACCTTTTGTCCTTCGTATTTGAAAATTGCACTTGTCATTTCAATTTTATTGTTGCTGTATTTTGCAACCAGCGTTGATTTTAGCCTGGTGTCGTAACTCAAAGAATATGCGTTGATAAGTGAAGCTGAACCTTTCAGGTGACCTCTTGAGATATTTTTGTTTATGTTACCAAACAGATTCGGCGTTACATTATTTTTTGTAAGATTACTGTTGAAATTGAGTTCAAAAATACTTTCGGGCGAATTACCTTCGTAAAAAGCTTTGCTGTAGAGGTAATCGGTTTCGAGTAAAATAATTTCATTGATCTTGTCATTGAGCACCTTATCGCAACTTTCGATGCATTTATCGTATTCCTGATTCCATAAATAAACATCAGATAATAATGCCCGGACAGCATTTTTGGTTACACGCCCTTTGGTCGATGCTGTAGTTGCCCAACTATCACGTGCATATCCTTCGGCGGTAGTTAAATCGGCGATAATCTGGTCAATAATTTCTTTTTCAGTATTTTGAGGCACATTAAAATCTTCCGAATCATCTTTGCTCGGTTTAACAACCAGCGGTACTTTCCCAAAAGTCCGCAGCAAATGGAAATAACTTAATGCACGGATTGTCAAAGCTTCGGACAAATAAGTCCGCAATTCATATTCTTTAAAGTTCTGGTCGACAGCCATTACTCCCGGAGCATAATAAATTACAGTATTGCAATAATTAATCACCTGATAAAATGAATTCCATCGTGTAATTCCATTGTCGGGCTGTATGTTTACATTCCACAGGTTCGATTCATCTGTGTTTGCATTATCCATAGCGATGTTATCCGATCGCAATTCGCCCCAGTAGAACAAACGATACATATAGTCGTCGGTTATCATGTAACGGTAACACGAAGCTACTACCGCTTCCACATCAGCTGCACTTGTCCAGTATTCTTCGAGCACGACCTGATCATCAGGGCGCATGTCAAGCCATTTGTCAACACAGGATGTCAATGCGAATGAGAAGAAAATCAGGAGTGCCGTATTTTTAAGTATATTTTTCATTTTCAATAATATGAATTTCATAAAATCTGATTTAAGTTTTCTTTTAAAATCCTACCGTAACGCCAAAATTCCAGTCTATCGAACGAGGAGTTCTCGAATTATCAACACTTACGCCCGGTATTCCGGCACCGAAGCGGCCATAACTAATTTCAGGGTCGACACCCGAATATGGGGTCAGACAGAAAATATTATTAAAATTCGAATACAGTTTCAACTGACTCAGGCCCAATTGCTTTATCAGCTTTGACGGAACTGTATAATTTAGCTGCAAATATTTCAAACGCATGAACGAACCATCTTCAACATATCTGTCGCTGCCCAGCCAGTTGTAACCTTCCTGGTATACTGCACGTGGTACATCAGTTTCATCTCCTTCTTTTCTCCAGCGCCAGTTGGTCGAAACAGTCTGATTATTGTATGTATACATGTTTTCGGCATTCATCCGGGCCATGTTAATAATTTTGCTACCATAGCGGAAAGTGAAAAGCGAGCGCAGTGTAAATGCTGCATATCGCAAATTAATACCAAAACCGCCACTGAATTTCGGATTTGAATTTCCGAGATAAACCACATCAAACTCATCAATCGAACCATCGTGATTTACATCTTCGTAGATGGCATCACCACCCTTAAAAGCATATTTTGTCGATTTATATTTAAAATACATGGGTTTGGGATTTCCTTCATAATCGAGCATAACATTGTTTCCGGCATCGCGTGCTACCGGAGCGTTGTCCTGCGATCCTTCTATGAAATCACTGTATTGGTAAACGCCAAGATAACGGAATCCATAAATCGAACCGAAAGAATTTCCTTCCTGCATACGGGTTAAATAAACACCATTTCCAATGGTATTTGCATTGTCGTTGTACTGATTCTGAACTGCATCGTCCATTTCTACTATGCGATTGTAATAGTTGGAAATATTGAAATTAAAATCCATTGTAAATTTTCCCTGTTTTACTATTTCTTTAAAGTCCACATTTACTTCCCAGCCATCATTGTCCATAACACCGACATTTTTATACAAAATATTGGAGTAACCCGAAGTTGGAGATATAGCTAAATTACTGAACAACAAATCATCGGTTCGTTTGTGATACCAGTCGAGTACCAGATTAATTTTCCCTTTGAAAAGCTCAATATCAGTACCTAAATTAGTTGAGGTTACAGTTTCCCAACGTAAATCTGTTAATTGCAGATTGTCGGGGTGTATAGAAGTTAAACCAAGGTATCCGGCTTTATCGGCAACATATTTACTGAAATGTAAGTATTCAGCTCCCGGTTGATTTCCACTTACTCCCCAACTTGGACGAAAAGCCAGCATGGAAATAACATTTGATGTCGGTTTCATAAAGGTTTCATCCGAAACTATCCATTTCGCACCAACTCCCGGAAAACTTCCATAGCGGTTATTTTTTCCGAAACGCGTACTTCCATCCAAACGGTACGAAAGGTCGACTATATATCGGTCGAGGAACGAATAATGCGCCCGGCTTATTAATCCGATGGAACGCGATTTAGATGTGCCCGACGATTCAGCTTCAAGATATCCGAGTGCAGTGGGGTCAGTTATTTGCATGTCGGGCAACCCGTAAGTCGTAAACGACTGATAATTTGCCGACCCACTACTTGTTTGAACAGCGCCATACAACATTAATTGATGTTTATCGTTGCGTGGCAGTTGCCAGGTTATATTATTTTCGGTCATTACAGTCAACTTCTCGGTATTTGTACCTTCTGCCCTGTTCACGTTCGAATTGCTCCACGCGTAAGTATTCACATTATTAGGAAGGAAATTATTTCTGATAATATTATTTACGTCGAACGAAATATAAGCGTTGTAACGTAGAAACGTTTTTTCGGGATTAAAAATATCGTACATAATTCTGAATGTAGGCAAAATACGGTATCCCAATTCTCTGTCAAATGCCAGCGTGCCCAATGCGACCGGATTCATCAGATTTTTCTGGCTCGCATTTAACCTGGAATCACTGCGGATATTGTAGAACGCTTCTGTATTATTTCCATTCGCATCCTGACCAAAAATGCCAACGTTGGGCATTTTTTTATAGGCAATATCCAGTAAATTATCATAATTTCGCAGGTTATCGGTAAAAGTATAACTGAATTCGGATGTAAAACGCAATCTGTCGGACACCTGATAGTCGAGTTGCGAACGGGTGGAAAGGCGGGTCAACTCCTGCCCGATATTTGTTCCGGTCTGATCGTAATATCCGCCCGAAATTCTGAAGCGTGCCCGGTCGCCCCCACCCGAAATGGTAATGTAATGATCGTGTGTATTACCAATCTGATTTACAGCAGATATCCAGTCAGTATTATTGTTGAAGTTTTCATATTCCGAAAAAGACGGATTATAATTAAATTCTTCCACAAGTTCACGGTTTTCGGTGTCAGAAATTGTCCGGTTAAAATACTCCTGTTTCATCAACATGGTATAATCGTCTCCGCTCAACATTTTCATCCCATTCGGTTGATATGCCTGTGTGAAACGGTAAGAATACTGCACTTTTGTTTTTCCTTTCAACCCTTTTTTAGTGGTAATCATCAAAACTCCGTTTGCACCTTTCGAACCCCAGATTGAAGTTGAAGCAGCATCTTTTAAAACCACAATCTCCTGAATATCATCAACATTTACATTCAGTAAATTGGCATATTGTTCTTCGTTTGCCGAGCTGAAATCGAATCCCGAATTAACATCACCATCAAACGGAATTCCGTTTACTACAATCAGTGGACTGGCATTGCCTGTGATTGAACTTGTACCGCGAATACGCATGGTCATACCCGATCCCGGAGCACCGGAATTTCCAACAATATCTAAACCTGAAACTCTACCCTGCAAAGCATCATCCACCGAAGCAACCGATAAACCTTCAAAATCTTTTGCATCAATCTTTTGCATAGCCATACTGATTTCCCGGGTCGCAATATTGAATGAACCATCGTTGGTTGTTCTTTTGGCTACAACTACTGCTTCTGACAACATCTGAGAATTCTCATTCATTTTAACGTCAATCCGCTTCTTAGTAATACCGGCAAATACCTGAGCTTCAAAACCTATATAGGATATTTTGAGTTTGTTCTTCGGGTTTTTTATTTTTAAAATATAATTGCCATCAAAATCGGAGATCGTAATATTGACAACCCTGTTGTTTTGATCCATTTCTGCAATCGATACACCCATCAACGTTTCACCGTTAGTTGCCGAAGTAATACGTCCGGTCAAAACAGTAGCTTCGTTCTGTGAATAAAGTTGCAGTACTGCAAGTAAAAGGATATATATTAATATAATTTTTTTCATACGTAATGATTATTCTTGGTTCTTACAGTAGTTCTTTATTCAAAACGTAACACCTTGTCGATCAAATGGACAACTGCCCACGAAGAGGTAACAATATTTGTGGCGGCTGTTAAATCGGCATTATTCACCACTACATCACGGGTCATAATGTTGTAACAATCGGCATTTTTTAATACATTTGCCGTATTGCCTTTATAATCCCTGATAGTTAACTGATTGCCCGTATTACTGACATAAAGCGGGTAAAACTTACCGGTTGTTTTATTAATTGTACTCGACAGATATGATTTATTTGAAACCTGTTCACCGCCTATAAATATGGAATTATCCTGAAAATGATAACGCAGGAATCGTGATCTTTTCTCGTTCAACTGCGCACGTTCTTCAATGGTGGATGCATTGTCAATATCGCTCTGCGAAGGCAATAAGCCATCACTTATTGCCTGATTGATAGCAGCATTCGTAGGAACGTAAATGGTATAATGATACAGGTCGAAAAATTTTACTTTATTATTTAAGGCTTTTGCCGAAGCACTGACAAAACTGGTAAAAATATCGTCCTGGGTACACAACTCTAAAAATTTGCTGAATTGCGGATTAGCCTGTAAACAACCAAAGACTGATTTAACAGGATTCTCAAGAATCCCATCAATAAAATAGGTACAACCGTTTTCTTTAGAATAATTTTTTACAATCGTTGCTTTATTTCCTCTTTCAATATTACCGCCACCTTCGAGTGTTGTTCCTTCGGCAAACATGCTTTGTCCATTGGGGGCGGTAACTACCTGGCCTTTAATCCTGATTGCACCACCACCTTTGGTTATATAATATTCCTGTCCATCAGTAATATCTCCAACTATAGTTTGTAAATCGAAAATGTCCTGCAAGCGGTTCGTGATGCGTCCATCCGAAATTGTCACTGAATCGCCACCTGCACGGGTTGCGGTTGCCTGGATGGTACCATTGGCGGCAATTCTAAATTTCCATATTTCTTTTTTACTTGCAACATAACCCTGCGAAACCGGATCACGATAATTATCCATATTGGCATCCAATGATGCAAAATAACTGTAGGTGTTCAACAACGAACGGAAATAGTAGATAAATTTCACATACGAGTCGGACTGTCCTTTTTGGAAAATAGAAGTTGTAGCGTTTATTTTCACCGGACCAATCACTGTTCTGTAATCCAATGGTGGCAGAACTTTATTGATTGTATATACCAGCCCGTTTCTCGAAATAAAAGATTTGAGGATATTTGCTGAACTTACATTCATGGGATAACCCGATTCGTCTTTCATCCCGCCAAACTGACCCGGCAATGCCGTAAGAAAAGATTTTTTCATGTGATTGCTGATAAAATCCGCGGCAATAGTATTCGGCACATTATCCCATGTTTTAAACTGGTCGTACAGGTCATTGCCCAATCCTGAAGGTGAAAAATATTCTGTCATTGCCTCGTTGCTCGGTACAAACATAGCAGGCATATCGTATCCATACAAAAGACTGTTGCCGGATGCGGTTTGAATTTTGTTCCAACCCGGATCATAAAGCAAGGTTGCATCTACAGTACTGCCGTTTGGCGCTCCGTTTGCATCGGGCGCTTTTGTTAATGCATTCACACCTGAGTTAAAATAACGCAACTGAAAAACCGTATCATTTTTACTGGTCGCTTCATTGAAAACAATAGCATATAAATAGGGTGCGCAAAAACGATCCATCAAATCATTAAACTGACTCACAACCGGAGTTGATTTTATGTATTGAGCCATATTTACAGGCGGAATCAAAACCTCTTCGAGCACATGAATATATCCGTTTTTACAGGCAATATCTCTTTTCACAACTTTTATATTGTAAATGTACACATCATCTTTCTGACGAACTTTTCCTGTTATAAAATCGAAATCGCTGTTTCTGATACCTTTTACAGCCATCCCGTTTTCGATAAAATGTAACATGGTCCAATCCGATCCATCCTGTAACATTTTAAATGTCTTACCGCGGAATTTATTCCAGTAAGCTGTTTCGGGCATAGCATTGCCATCGACAACCGGAACAGAATCAAGTACCTGATAGGCGGTAGTCCGGCGTAGTATCTGACCCTTGTTGCCGCTTTCGGTATTACACATTTTCTCGGTCAGATAAGGATTACTCAGCAATCCGGATCGCAGAATCAAATATTTCAATGACTGCGACATATCCTCATATCTGGTTATCCCCAAATTATTGGATGCAAAAAAACGTTGGAATGCAGCATCGTCGGCAACAAACAGGGATACGCTACCGGTACGTTGCATCGTTTCGGTATAACCGCAGTCATCAATCAATCGGATATAATAACTAAAGTTCTCTTCCGACTTGAGATAATCGTAGATATTTGGCCCTAACCAGGCAGGTGATTCTTCGAGTTCTTCAAATTTGCTGACACAGGATGCCGGCAGAAAAGCCATGAAGCCAATCAAAATTATTGCGGCTATTGATTTAAATATTTTCATCTTATATTGTAAATCTAATTTAGTGAGTATCTTCTTCGGGAATCATTTCAACGGGCATAAATTCGATATAATCGAGCAATGCGTCACCATCGGACATCTGCACCATACCCAATTCGTGGGTGGATGTTTCGTCAAATGAGAAAATTCCAAGTATTCGTCTTAATGAAGCTGTACTGTTTCGTGCGGAATAATTTGTCACCTGCCAGTCGTTTCTGAAAACTGGTCCGGTCCAAATATCCGGACCGCGCATATAACCACGGTTGCGTAAAAGCTTATCGTTTTCAAATCCATCCGGGTCTGCATCATTCACCGGATCAGCCGCAGTTCGACCTGCAATTAAAGCATCGTTGTAAACCTGTTGCCAGCCGATTTCGGGGTCGGTTCCGGTTTTTTTCTGATCTATAGGTATACCGCAGGGCCGTCCATCGAAATAATACTGCGTGATACCTCTGGTTGTAGGCCGAACCTGGTAACCAACACGAACTTCATATTTTCCCGCAGGGATAGGACCAACTTTCAGTTTCAGATTGAAAAAACCATCTGCCAGCATTTCATCACCGTACATATACGGGTGCACATTTGCAGGGAATAAAATTACTTTCACTTTCGATTCCTCATTGTATGTCAAAGCCTTACAATAATTATCCGGGATAATCATGGGTCCTAATGAATATTTTTCGAAATTAAAATCGTTGTTGTCCAGTTCTGGCATAAAGGTTCTTACTTCCATACGCAGTCGTTTCTTCAAAACTTTCGATTCTACATTCTGGTCATAAACCAACATATTGTTCAACGAGTGGTAAATTCCGTTTAAACATTCGTTATTACTTTCAGTATCTATCAGTGTGATAAAATTCCGTTTGCGTGCTTCGGTCATCAAACCCCTGTAACTGCTGCTCAAAACACTTCCTGCCTGATCCGTTTGTTTGTCGTAGAAATTAAAGTAATTCCCTAACTGAACAGCTATCAATGTATTGGGACACATAGGAATTAAATATTGTTCAATCAGATATTTATCATCATCGTTTTTATACGAGAACCACCCCGTAGCACTATATTCCGTCGACCAGGTATAGGTATAAGCCCATTTTACGACTATTTTATCGGAAGTCATTTTTTTGTTGACGATGTGATAAGCCACAAAACGATTCAAACTGTTGCGCCGGTCGGCAAAGTTGGTGATGTTTTTGTCATCGGGATACATGACATCATAAACCGATTTGGCATAATTCACCAATTCATCAAAAGTATTGATGTTGTTTAATTTCATTATCGAATCACTTTCCATAAAAACCGTAAAGCCGTAAAGCTTACTTTTGGGATACGGACAACTTTTGTTGTAAGTGGCGCGTACATATTGCCAGTTTGGCTTTTGTACATACGACTCGTCATCAACCAGCTTCAATGAATCTGCTAAACGGGTTTCTTCGAGCGCTTTACTGAACAATGAATAGCGTGAGTTTGCGGCAATAAAATCGGGTAATAAATCTTTGTTTCCCTGTAATACTTTGTTGATAACATGCACCACTCCGTTTATCATTTCATTATCAGCACTGATAATCCTGGCTGTTTTGTCTATCATCCACTGGCTGTTTGACAGAGAAATATAGATATATCTTCCGGCCATATTCTTGGTGGGTAAGGCACCTTTCCCGAATACATCGTAGTCGGTAGTGCGGTAATACTGTGTTCCGGCAGTTTCCCCATCAATCAGATGATAAAATACCAGATCCCTTAATTCGGTAGAATCCAATTGCTCAAGTGTTTTGCCTTTTTCTGCGTAGAATTGTTGCATGGCTTCGTTGGTTGGAGCAAAACAGGTATATTTTCCATACGTATTAAGTAAGCTCAGTGCCCCGGCTCTGTTTAATGCAGCCGTAAACTCCGAAAAGGTCGAATCTTCTTCTGATAAATACTGTCCCATCATTTTACCGGTGAATGTGGTATATGTTTCCACTAAATCACTGTCTCTACATCCCGAAATGAAAATGACAGAAAACAAGAATAAAGATACATAAAAGTATTTCAAGAATTGCTCTTTCATCTTTTTTATGCTTTTTGGTTGTTAGGTTAATGTGTTATTTGAGGGAGGGAGGTTGAAAACTGGAAATAAAAAGAGAGGGGGCATTGTACCCCTTCTCTTTTTAAAGAAATTTATTTAATCATTACTTTTCTGGTAACAAGCTGATTATTTTCCAACACAGTTACGATATAAACACCTTGTGTATTTACATTAAATGTAGCTTCGGTATTGAATTTAGAAGCAACTTTCAAACCACTTACAGTATACAATGAAATAGTTGAAGCATTTTCTGCTTTCACGATGATTTTTTTGTTATCAACCAATACCTTTACAACTGAATTTTCGTACAGGTTGCGAACTGCTGAATTGATATCCAACAACTCATTTGGAATTTCGTCGATGGTTGCATATGGACGTATCCAGTCGACATAAACTTTTTGAGTATCTGCTGTATAACCTGTCATACTTAAGTATTGACATGACCAGCCTTTATTACCGTAAGGAACACCCATCGTTAACATATCCCAATAAATAACATCTCCTTTTTTACCGGCCACATTGCTTAGGTTAAAGGAAATCTCATCGATACTTTTAACAGCAAAGAGTCCTAGTGAATTCAATTTTGCAACCGTATCGGTAGCAGCCATTTTCATTGCAAGATAACGTTTTTGATACGTATTTGTCCAGATAATATAGGTAGAATCACGTACTGTTGGTTCTAATCTTGCTGAGTTTGGATAAGTACCATCTTCGCGACAGAAAAGTGTACCCGCACCACCAGCAACGGTAAAATCTGTATTCAACAGTGTGGTTTTCAATGTGTCGATTCCGGCATAGTAAGTAGGCATCACAGTTAACATAGCACAACCTTTATCCTTAATCAACAGGGATTCAATGTTTCCGTAATTTCTGTAACCATTCACTCTCCATCCATCCAGATTGCCATTTTCGAACTCCCAACCAGTGAACTGGGTAATAGTAGGATCATCGCCGGAAGCATCATAAGTTGCCGGAGCTATATCAAAAAGATAGGCACCAAGTTCGCTGATTTCGCCATCGGGAACTGTTGAGGCATAGGCCAATTTTCCGGTTGTTGCATTCAGATACAAGAATTTTCCGTTTACATAAATATCGTAAGCAGGATATTCGTTATCGGCACGATTCGAGAATACAAACATGGCTGTAGTGGCAGAAGCCAATTTAGCTGTTGGAACCAATGCAAGTGTGTCTTTAATCAAACAAACACGTCCGTAAGCATTCGACAAAGTATAAGCGGTACGTCCGTTAACCAACGAACTGCTTTTCACCATTACAAATGGAGTTCCTGAATCTTTTCCTCCCAATGTTATCAGTTTACAACCAACTTTATTCACAATTGCATCCGCACCTATCATAAATTCAGCCTCACCATTACCGGTTTTCAAAACATTGTACGGGTTGGTTAAGTTTGCAGCAATTCCTTTCAGGAAATTCTCTCTTGCAGCAGCAAGATCGGTTACTGCCTGTGCCACTGTAGCATCCCAGGCTATCCATTCGGCGGATGTTTTATCTTCGCTTGGAGCAACTGTTGCATATATTATTTTTGCTGCATCCAATGCAGCCTGATAAGCATCGAAATACAATGGATCGGTATGGGCATAGTTCTGCAATGACATTTTTGCATTATAAAGAGAAGCATTCAAAATCAATTGATTGTCTGATCGCGTATCATTGCCATCACCAAAGTTTTGAGTGGTAGAATTGATTAATTCATCCAACGTTGAAAAAGTTTTAATCCATTTAATCTGATAATATGGAAGTTCTTCACGTGTTTTAGCAATTGTATCCAGTCCAATACTATCGCCTGACTCATTAAATAACGTAATTACTTTCGAAGTATCACAGGTAAAATTCTCCATAATAGCATCAAAGTCAACCACTTCAAGATCTCTGTTAATATTAAACCTGAGCGAGTCTCTTTTAAACACTTTATTCAAGTCAACATAATAAATATCTGAAGCAACCGGATCCTGCACTTTAATCCAACCCTGAAGTTTTGACTGAGTTTGAGCGCCGGTTGTTGCCCGAAGAAATATACTGTCACCCAGGGCGAAACGACTGTTATATCCGTATGTAAATTTTCTTTCTTTGATCCATCTTGGTCCTGTTGGCGTATACGTATAAATACTGTCCTTGGAACCCCAGCTATTGGCGTAGGTATTTGATGAAAAGACATACATACGACCATTCTGACTCCAACCGCCATGACCTAAACTACCATCAACGCCGCCTGTTTTTATTGTCGAAGTCATTGTAGCATCTGTAAATCTATAGGCCGAATCTCTGTAATATGCCAAATCGGTGATATTATATCCCGACACTGTATAACAATTGTTTGAAGTGGTATTTGTACCCGGAACCATGGCTGAGTCGCCGTTATATTTCCAGTTCAGGACCAATTGCATTGAATAATTTTTAGCAACAACCGAATCGGGGAGTCCGATTTTAATCGCAATAATAGGATACTTTTTAGTAATTTTCAGCGGATTAATTCCAGTAAAATTTGTACCCCAGTCAGTTCTGAAGTTTCCGTAGATTTTTGTATCACCCGAAAAGACTTTAGTTCCCGTTTGTCCCATATTTATTCTGGCGAAATCATCATAATATGTTAAAGATACAGCTTTAGTAACCGCTGATCCAACCCATGTATGATTTCCTCTGGTAAGCAGGTTGTCCGCTTTCATTTGTTTCGGTGTCCAGTTGTAATAACCATCCACACCATGAATGGCATCCTGAGCGAATGCTGTGACAGCAAACATCATTAGGATTGCCCACGTAAAGAGTCTTTGTTTTTTCATAAGAATTAAATATTAATTTGTGAATTTAAAGATTTAAAGAGAAACTGATATGGGATTTTCGTCCCGGCATATTAAGATTTTTAAGCCAACGCTCAAATGTATATCTCAATAAAACAATTTGTTAGTCACTTCAAGAAAGGAAAATACTGTTGACCGGAAACTAATAATCTATTCTAAAATCTATATACGAATAACATTTACTACTCACTTAACCAGAAATAATATTTAACTTATAATATCATTCTTAAAACAACAAAATAATTCCCATCTTATTGTCATTATGCATTTTAACCATTAAAAGCATGCAGAAAAAATATCTTAGTTTATCCTCATTGAATGTAAAATCATATATTTGATGTTCTCAAAGGTATCAAAAAAAGAAACCCCGGACAGCATTATTTTTACAATTAACTATTAAATCTCCTCTCCTATTAATCCTGAATATAATAAACGACTGTTGTCATTGGTGCAACCTGATTAACTTTCTTATTTACAGGCCTGTTGTTGTTTGTCAGATCTATCGCATTTTTTACAACGCCAGGATTACTTTTCAAATTATTTTCTCAGTCAACTATTTCAAAAGCACTTCCGCTAATATCTTATAGTAGCTAAGAAAATGTATTAGATTGCTCCAATTGCTTACATTACATACGAATTACCCATCTTCTTCACTCAATTAAAATAATCTTCAATTAAATCAGAAAAAATCATGACCAGAATATATTCACAAACGACTTTTCTCAATTATTATAAGTATGATTATAACTTTTCGTATTGTCATATCCAATCCAATGAAATTGCAAAAAAAAAACAACGGGGTTTCGATTTCTCGGAACCCCGTTGTTAAACGATTTAATTTATTTGAATCAGACTTTTTAAAATAATTACCAATTCGGGTTTTGTTTCAAATTCGGATTCAACTTAATCTGATCTGTTGGTATCGGTTGAAGATAGTTTTTCCGGGCAAAAACACGGTTTTCAGCTTTCTCTGAAATGACAGCTCCGGCTTTTATCTTTGCAATACCGGCATAGGACGATACAGATGTTTCTGCAGAAGTAACAGATGATGCATCGAAGGCCGAAGCATTAAATACATTTTTATTGTCAGAAGGATTAACGGCGGTTTTATATTCTGTGTCAATACCGTTGTACGAAACGTAAACGCCACAAATGGGTGCTCCGGCCATATCCTGTTCGGCAATTCCCCAGCGACATAAATCTGAAATACGTTGACCTTCACCGAAGAGTTCCAGTGCCCTTTCACGACGAATCTCGCCCAATAATGTAAGATCGCTGTAAGGAGCAATCAAAGCCATACTCAACGGAGCAACACCTGCTCGTGCACGAACTTTATTGATTGAATAATCCAGATCGGCATCCGAAATCGATCCGTTACCCAATTCACAGGTTGCTTCGGCATAGATCAGATAAATCTCCGGCAAACGAATATGCATGTAATCCTGTGATTCATCACTATCGGTTGAACGGTCAGAACGTTCAGTCGAAAATTTACGACCTTCATATCCTGTCTGACCACTTGCGCGTAAAGCAGGTGAATAGAAATAAGTACTCGTATTTGCTTTTGTTGTCAGATCTACAGTGTAAACGGCTCCGTTTGAAGTCTTTCCAAATCCCCAATAGAATTTAAATGGTTCTTTCACACAGGAAGCCAAACGATAGTCACGATTTTTAAATTCGTCTTTCATATTGGCATAACCCTGAAAGTTGGGCGAATACTGAACCGGCAATCCGTCGGTACAAAGGAACATATCCATCAACTTACGTGAAGGAGTTGCAGGTTTGGTGTGCGAGAGATTCATGCTGCCCTTGCGATTGGTATAATCAAACACACTTCGGTAAATTGATTCTTTGTTTGATGCCTTGCCCAAACCATTTGGATTTGACGCCCCATCTTCCAGATTAAACAAATAGAAATAACTTGAGTTGGCATAATAGGGTTTGTTGGCCACACCTGAAACGGTAACTGTTTCAACACCTTTCCACAATTCAAATTTAGCACCGTCAATCACCTCTTTTGAAAGATCTTTAGCCATGGTTAAAAATCCGGTAACAGTTGGATAAACGGCCGGTTTAACAGACCCTGTTCCAACGGTAGTACCATCACCATCGGTAGTAGTTCCAACATATTTTTCCCAGGTACCTTCGAACAGGCAAACGCGGGCTTTTAAAGCTTTAGCTGCTTCCAATGTAATATGACCATCATTCCCTGTTGTGGCAACAGTTGTTTTAGATAGTTTCACGATGGCAGTATCAAGATCAGATATAATCTGTGCGACAACTTCATAACGGGACGCCCGTTTACCCCATACAATATCTGCATCTTCGGTAGTCACTTTATTGGCAATAGGTACACCGCCAAATCGTTTCAATAAGAAGAAATGATGCCAGGCACGGAAGAAATAAGCCTGACCCATAGGACCTGAGATATTGTCAGCTCCGGTGAAATTATCACCTTTTTCAATTAACTGATTAACTGTGCGCAACCAGTTATAGGTCTGGCTCCAGTAAGGATCGGTTGTACCGGCACTATTGGTACCACTTACTGCCGGACTTGTTCTGGCGATGATATCAGTACCAAAATCAAAAAGAATTTCGTAGGAAGTATTACCCTGATTCCACGCATACACATTCTGGTGTAAATTATTGGCTGCGTACTGAAACTGCTCCAGGGTTTTGAAATAGGTTACTTCTGTCAAACTGTCCATTGGTTCTGTGTCGAGAAAGCTGCTGCAGCTTGAAAACACAAGACCTAAACTGATACAAACAGAAAGTATGAATTTATTTGTTTTCATATTCTACTATTATTAAATATTAAATAGGTTATTTTTAAAATGTCAAATCGATTCCGCATGAGAATGTACGTGCGAACACATCCATATTTCCCTGACCTGAAGCAACTTTACTTTCCGGATCAAATCCATCTTTTACATTGGATATCTCAAACAAATTGTCGGCTGATAAATAAAGGCGAAGGTTTTCGACACCAACTTTCTTAACCAGCAGTTTAGGCAGGCTGTAACCCAATGACATTGTTTTAGCACGTGCATAACTGATATTGTTTACATTAATATCATTATACCATTTGTAGTTCCAGTTATTTCTGTCACCGTTACGCGACATCAATGGATATCGTGCACTCGTATTCGTAGTTGTCCAGGTATTACCTAAGAAAGTAGAATTCTGGTTTTGATAACCCACCCAGAATGGTCCGGCCATGGTGCCATCGCGTACAATATTTTGTTGTGCAACACCCTGAATAAACAGATTAAAATCGACACCCTTATAAGAAGCACCCAACGAAATTCCAAATAACAAATGAGGTGCAGCATCTCCCAGATAATACAAATCATCGGTAGTTATTTTGCCATCTCCATTCATATCCACTTTTTTAACACAGCCGGGTTGCAACGCATTTACAGTTCCTTGTTTTGGAACAATTGAACCTGTAGCATTCACTGTAGGATAATAAGCATCCACGGCAGCCTGGTCTTGTAAATAACCATCCGTCTTATAAACATAAAGCGCATACAAAGGCTTTCCTTCTATCCATGAAGTTCCGGATTCGTTTGGATTATTATTCTTGTAACCATTTGTTATGGCTACAGCTCCATTATATTTTGTTACTTCAGTATTGGCATCGTTCAAGGAAAATCCTACTTTGTAAGTAAAGTCTTTTCCAATTTTATCATTCCAGTTCAAGGCCAATTCCCAGCCTTTAGCTTTAAAATTACCGCTGTTAGTTTTGGGTGCTGTAGCTCCGTAAACCTGTGGATAAGTCATGGCAATCAACATGCCTTTATTCTCGCGAAGATACCAGTCAAATGTACCGCTCAAACGATTGTTTAAAACAGCAAAATCGAGCCCGATATCAGTGGTTGCAACGCGCTCCCAGGTACGGTTAGCTGTAGTTACCTGACTAATCCATGCAGTTGTGGCTTTTGTACCTGTATAACCAAACACGGTTGTGTTGGTAGAGATTCCGGACACATAGTCATAATTTCCAATACCTGAAAGCGAACCTGTTTCACCATAAGAAGCACGAAGTTTTAAATTACTGAAAACTTCCATGTTTTTAATGGCCTCAAATTCCGAGATTCGAATACCACCGGAAACGCCTGCAAAATTAGCCCAACGATTTTCGGGTGATAATTTAGACGAACCATCACGGCGGAACAAACCTTCGATCAGATATATTTCTTTATAGTTGTAATTTGCACGACCAAGATAGGAAACCAATCCCCAGTCATTACTTCCACCGGTTGCCTGTGCAGTCAGCGCATCTCCTGTATTAATATCATCCAGTGAATTATCTGCCATACCTGAGCGATAGCTGTAAAGTTGCATATAGTCAGACTTTTCGGCAGTGACACCACCCATCAATGAGATATTGTGATTTCCAAAACCTCTGTCATAATTCAAAAATCCTCCGTAAGATTGATAAAGATTTTCCTGATAGGTATTTTTCACCCAATTTTCTGAAGGGCTTATTGCTTTAAAAGTATTGAAAGGATAAGCCACACCGGTAACATCCCCAATGCCATTTTCATTTACCCAATCATACATGGAAACAGATAACTGGCGTTCAATTTTTAGTCCGTTTCTGATTTTTATATTTGCATTTGCACTGGCTGATAAACCTTTGACAAGAAAACCCAGGTCAAAAGTTGTTTTACCTCCAAGTCTGAGCAGTTCTTCCCTGTTATTTGAAGCACCTCCGGTAACCAGTTTGGCCAACACATTGTTTTTTCCAAAGACATCATAATACTGACCTTTGTTGTTGATTAAAGGAAATGTATAAAAGTCCTGGATTCCCTGACCGATACCCTGGGTTGGAGCAGTAACGGTACGGTTATCATAAGACAAATTAAATTCTGTCTTAATCCACTTGTTTACATTATAATCGAGGTTTGTACGGAAGTTGTATTTTTTTTGACCATCATAAGTCACATCAATGAGCGACCGGTCTTGCGCATAACCCAACGAAGTCAAAATCCTGGTTTTTTCATTACCGCCACTGATGGTTAAGTTATGCGATTGACCATAAGTAGTACCATAAATGGCATCAAACTGGTCAGCAGTAGGGTCAACCTGAGTTAAGTTTCCGGTACCCATATTGATTTTTTCGTAAAAGCTTTCATTGTTCATTAATTTTCCAAGTTGAGCTTCATCGAACATCCAATAGGCTTTGGTTCCTCCGTTGGTAACTGCATCGTTTGTGATTGCTTCATTCATCATCAATGCCCATTCCTGTCCTGTAGCAGTCGGGAAACGTTTTCCAACAACATTCGTATTTACACGACCGGAATAATTGACTTTTACTTTACCTTCCTTACCTCTTTTGGTGGTGATCAGAATAACGCCACCGGCAGCACGTGTGCCATAAATTGCTGCGGATGCATCTTTCAGTACCGATACCGTTTCAATATCGTTTGGATTTATTTGCGACAATTCCCATTCATAAGAATCAACGCCATCGATAACAATCATAGGTGACACCGAGTTTACCGAGATACCACCGCGCAAACTAATGGCGGTACCTTCATTTCCCGGACGCGAAGAGGTACGGGTAATGGTAAGACCGGGAATCTCACCTTGTAAGGCAGCAGCTACATTGGTTGTGGCTTTACCTTTCAAGACTTCATCACCTCTAACCTGCGTAACCGAACCGGTTAAGGTGGTTTTCTTTTGGGTACCATATCCTACCACCACCACTTCATCCAGATTTTTGGTGTCTTCCAGCATAACAACTGTCAGATTAGGTTGTGCTGCCACTGTTTGCGAAGTGTAACCGATATAAGAAAAGGTGAGGGGAGCATTTGCAGGTACTGCAAGTGAAAATTTACCGTTATAATCGGTTACGGTACCGGTTTGAGTTCCTTTCAGTTGAACTGAAACACCAATAAGGGGTTCGCCCGATGAATCTTTAATCATTCCGGAAACCGTGATGTTCTGAGCAGAAAGTGCCACTGAGAAACATCCCATCATTAGCAATAAAAGATTGAATCTGACAGCCCTGAGCTTTAGAACTGCGATTAAGTTTAATTTGAGAATTTTCATCATTTTGTTAGATTGAAGATGATACATTTGTTTTGTTTAGTCACGTGAATTTATTAAATCAGTCATTATCTATTTATTACCTCCTTTTTTTATTATCAATATATATTTTTTCATATAAGTCAGCGTCAGGTTCTGTTTCCATTTAACGATACAATCCTGTTGTAGGCATCGGTTTTGTTTAATAATTTATTGAGATGCTGTAACTCAAGTTACACACACTTCCTGATATATTCACGCATCATTTTACGACCGGTCAGCAAGTGGTTTTCCACAGTACGACGGGTGATATTCAGTGTTTCTGAAATCTCGGGAACCGACATTTCTTCGTACCTGCTCAAAGAATATACAGTTTTACGTTGTGGTGAGAATGTACTAAGCTTGTTTTGTTCGAGATGAAGTATCTCTTTTTCGTGAAGTCTGGATTCCACGTCGTTGGTGGTTTTTTCAAGGAACTCGTACATATTGGCAGAGATTTCCTGACGTTTGTAATGACGGCGTAAATAGTCAATCACTAAATTACGGGCTATGGTAAAGATAAATGATTTGACGGTTTCCTCAAGGAGCATTTGTTTATAATCGAGCAAACGGACAAAGACATCCTGGGCAAGATCTTCTGCTTCATCGCGATTATTGATCTTACAGGCAATGTAATTAACAACATAAAGATGGAACTCTTTATAGGAACGGGCAATCAGGCTATCGGCACTGACAGCAATGGTTTGAGATGGGTAAAGTGTGGTTTCCATAATATTTGCTTTTTCAACTTAGATTTGATTCAGCAAATATATATTGATTGAATTTCAAAAAGACAATTAAAAGTCCGGAATACATCTCAACCCATTATATCGGACAAAATAGATTTTATCTACCTGAAGTTCTTTGATTTATATGTCATATTCAGGGAGTGTCAAATAATTATACAAGACTGATTTGTAAAATAAAACTATCCTTTGGGGGTTAAAATGGGAAAAAATTGCAATTGTCTTTCCGGATAAAGCTTCTAAATTGCCAGTTTTTCAGGTCCAACTGCTGCGACTTTGCATTTTAAGGAAGAACTTTAGATTCATATGTAACTTTCCGTCAATAAAATTTTGAGGTTTTAATAATACAAATCTATGGATTTCTGTACTTTTCAGGGGTTTTCACGTACAACAAAAATAACATGAAAGGGGAACCGGCTTTTCGTTTTGAATAGGGTTTTACTGTTACTCTGAATAGGGTTTCGCGGGTTCCGACTCGCGATCTTATTTTGTATTCCGTTAGTCGGAACTCACGAGACCCGGATTAGAATCATAATTAAAAAAAGTCGTGACGGCTTCATTAATAAAAAAAACAGGAACTTATCTACCGTAGACAGGTTCCTGTTATATTTATAAATAGATTTTGTTATTGAGCCGGATCATTTTACTTTCCTGGCAGCTATCCGTTTTATTTTTCGGTCTCCTCATCCGGGTCATTTACACTACGCCCTATACTCCTGATATATTCATTCGGAGTTATACCGGTCAACTTCTTAAATGAACGGAAGAATGAAGCCCTGGAACTAAAACCGCAACGTTCGGCCAGTGCAGAGAGCGTGTATTTTGAATAATTCACATCCGAAATCAGATGTTTAAATTCCTTCACCCGATATTCATTGATAAAATCATAATAGTTTTTTGTCAGATACTGATTGAAAATAAAGGACAAGGAATGCGATGAACAATTTAAAGCCTGTGCCAGGTCAACGATCTTTAAATCGGAATTCGTATACGGCTTTTCCTTTTCAAAATATGTATAAAGTTTTTCACAGATCAGTTTACACTCTTTGTCGTTAAGCCGGGTGTTTTTATATTTATCTTCATGCTTTGCTTCATCATGTTCCGGTTTATTCCGGTCTTCGGTTTGTTTATAGGTGAGCAGGTATTTATGAAGGATATTGTCCTTAAACAACTGATACAATTTAGGTCCGAATCCCCAAATAAGTAATAAACCAACGACCAGGATGATCCAGAAAGTCAGGTTGAAAAACGAAGAGACAGTGATCTTCAACTGCGTTTCTGACTCCTTATTTCCCTGAATACGGACCCGGAACAGGTAATCGCCGGGAGCTAAATCGGGATACGACACTTCATTGCGTCCGGTAAGCAGGATCCAGTCTTTTTCTTTTCCTTCGAGCTGATATTCATAAACCATGGTTCCGGGATTGGTATATGACAAACTGACAAAGCGAATCAATAAATTATTCTCTTTGTAGCTGAGCTTCAACTGTTTTTTCTCAACAATATCTTTTTGATCCTGTGCATTCACATCGCTGCCATTGACCTGCAAACCGGTAAATACAACAGGGTACGGGCATGGTTTTAGCAAATCGACTTTGGATTGATTCACATAGAGCAATCCTTTCGCATTTCCGAACCACAACAGCCCGGCATCGTCTTTATAAGCAGCATCACAGGTAAATACAGGATCGGGAATTCCATCTCCGAACCCAAAACTATGGTAAGAATCTTCTTTCCCTGACATGGATATCAAGCCATTTTCACAGCCGAACCAGTACTTTCCTTTGCCATCTTCCAGTAATGACATGAAAATTTTACCCTGAAACCGTTTTGTCATTTCCAGCGATGAAAACTCGAGCATGTCAAGATCCGATACATAGATATTCCCTTTATCGGGAGAGAAAAATAGTTTATGATGTGAGTCCTCGTAAATAACCTTGAATTTCTCATTATTGAAAAAGCCCTTCGGAAACACATTGGACTGTATGCTTTGTGAGTTGGGATCGTAAATACACAAACCTGTTTCAGTAGCAATCCACCCTTTTTTTGCACTATCGAAAAACACGTAATAAACATTCCCGCTCAGCAACTGCGAGTTTGAACTTGTAAAAACTTTGAAGGCATTTTTTTCCTTATTATATGAAAATAAACCACCCGATGTAGCCATCCACAAAGTGCCATCCGCATCTTCCTCAAAATGGAATACATGTCCTTTCGAAAGCGTTTTGTCCGCACTCAATGGGCGGATAGCCAAAGTATTCGGATTCAGCACCGACACACCGCCACCATACGTGCCGATATAATATTCTCCTTTATAAAAACAAGTCGAAATAACCAGATTGGAACGGAGTTCGTTTTTGGTATAACTTTTTACCTGATTTTTATTCTCCTGAATAAAATATAAACCTTCGCGCGTACCGATCAGCTTTTCGCTGCCCCGAATCACGAACGTGCGCACCGGCAAATCTCTGGAATCGAAATATGGAGGGAATGAATAAACTTTAAAAAGGTTATTCTGATAAAGACTGTAATCGAGACCGGCCTGATAATATCCTATCCAGATAATTCCCTCTCTGTCGACCAGGAGTGAATACACGGAATTGGAGCGGATTCCCATCCGGGCATTGGGATTATAACGGATGGATTCAATGACTGACTGCTTGCTATGCGACAGGAAATGAATGCCATTGCCATCGGTTGCAACATTGATCCGGTCTTTTCCATCTCCCGAAATATCTGTTATAATATCGCACCCTACGTCAACGAAGCGGGAAAAACGACTTGCAGGTATATCAAAACGAACAATTCCGGCATTGATAGTACCCATGTAAAGGGTCGTTCCAATACGCGTGATTTTATTAAAAGCGTTTAAATCAGGATGTATGTTTGTAAACTCAAAAGCAGCAATTTTTTGAGTGCCGGGATGATAAGAAAAAAGTCCCCGCATGGTTGCCAGCCAGACCAGCCCGTTGGGTTCAATATTGATCCCGGTAATGAGATTTGCGGGTGATAATATATTCTTATGCAATGTCACATGTTGAATACGCTCATTGCTGTATATATACAATCCTTTATTGGTCCCAATATATAACTTTTTGTTACCGGCATCCCAATTCAAAGCATATACAGCACAATCAATGGTTTCCGGAGCAAACAACTCCATCTCATCTTTGTCACGGTTCAGTTTCCAAAGGCCAAGCGCATTGCCCGCCCAAATCTGTCCGGCACCTGACCCGGCAATGGTCAGCACCCGTTTTTTATTAATATCAGTGCCTGAAAAAGTATAATGTTTGATGGCCACCCCATCAAAACGGTCTAAACAATTGTCGGTTCCTATCCATACAAATCCGGAAGAATCTTTGAAGAAACTATTCACCACGAAGTTGGAAAGCCCGTTATCCATAGTTAATGCACGGAAAGTATAGGCACCGGCCGTAAAGCACGATACAAAGAGACAATACAGTAATAATATATTATACTTCAGGTGTTTTTTCAACATAGAAACAGAGATACGGACAACTATCTAAAATGCGGATTCATTTGACATCACAAATATAGTGATTTATGAAAATAAACTCACACCTAAAATTACATTTTTTATTTTTCAATAAACAGGAAAAGAAAAAGAGCTTATCTCAACCTGTGACAAGCTCCATTTCGATTTTACCTAAAGCACTTATAATAATGCATTTGAATCAATTGCTTTTTGTATAAGTATAAATATTTATTCAAAAATTTCATAGACTCTATTTCAACCAATGACACAACAATTATTTAATAAAAATATGTACCGGCCCCAACAATCCGGATTCCAGCAACGGATCAGTATTGGAATATTGTTTCCAGGGCGAGAATACCACCCGTTCATTTTTTGGTCGGGATTGCTGATGAACATACCAATCGGGAAAGAATTTTATTCTTCCATATTCATCGTATTCATTTTCCGGCGGATAGAACTCATCGCCTATCATCCGGTTCGGCCAAAGATTGGTCACTTCAACTTTTAGATTATTTGTTCCTTCCTTAACTAAAGAAGTAATCTCAATCCGATAGGGTGCTTTCCATACTAATCCTGCCTTTTGACCATTAATAGAAATTTCGGCTATATTTTCCACCCGACCCAAATCAAGATAAATTCGTTTCGGGTATCGTAAATCTTCATTTTTCAGGTTCAGATCTTTCAGATAGGTAGCTGTTCCCGAAAAATGTTTTACATTAAAATCGGCATGCTTACTTAACGAAACAAGTTCGGGCAATGATATTTCCGCGGGAGCTTTACTCCAGGCAGGAAATTGCACATTCCAGTCTGAATTCAATAGATTCAGAACTTTTATTCCGGTTGGCAGCATTGGTGCCGGAAGTCCCTTAGCAAACTGTGCTTTTATCTGAGTTTCATTCAAGGCATTAGCATCAAGCTGAACAGCTGTCATATCACCTTCGAAACTGCCAATATATTGTTCTTCGGCGGCAGGTTGCCCTAAACCTGGATGAACTGTCATGGTGCTTTCTTTACCGGTAAGCATCTTTTCTCCGTTTAAATACAAGGTGGGCACACCATCCTGATAAACCAGACTTACAAAGGTCCAGCCTGTAACGGGTTTTGCAGACTCAAGAACCATTTTGGATTTGCCGGCACGTTCAAAAACTTTCACGCCGTTTTGTCCCATGCTGATTCCTACCAACGCGTGGCCGGCTCCGAAGATTTTTTCGCCTTCCATGGGATAAATAATAAATCCACGTCCCGGATGCGCGAATGTCTCCGGTTTAGTCCAGAAAGAAAGGGAAAATGTTTTTTTAACAGCAGCTAGTTTATGGGAATCAACTGCAGGAAAATCCGCAACAGTAGCATTTCCGTTTCCTTTTTTCCGGAAAACAATAAAAACCGAACCGCTTTCATTCAATTCGACCGGAACTTTCGTAAGGTTTCCAGCTGTCTGATAGGTCAGCTCCACTCCCGTTTCGCCGGTTTCGGCGTTCCAAAGTTCTGGCTGAAGTCCCTGAACTCGGAAAGTAGCTATAATTTTCTCCGAACGGCGGCGATGATTGCTCACAAAATACATTTCTTCGCCATTTACAGTCCGGTGAATCCAGTGAATCTGCGCATCCGGATTTTCGGAAGTATAGCTAAAATCAGGTTTTATGTTCAGTTTATTCAACACCTCAACAATGGAAGCTCCGTGATAAATTTTTCCTTTCCCAAACCCATCAGCATGCCAGAATTCGTTTAGCAGATAGTTTACCTCATCATTTTTTTGCATGTCCAGCCCCATATATCCGGTCGGTTGAGATCCGGTGAGCAACAGAGTCATTCCCTCTTCCACCAGCTTTTTTAACCGACGGAGTATTTCGGGAGAAATCTTCTTCATTTCAGGTAAAACAAGCAAACGATAGCTCATACCATCCGGCAAAACGATGTTTCCATCTTTTACTGAAAACCGCTTTAAAAGCGCTGTACGTCCTATCACATCCCAACGGTATCCTTTTGGAACCAGTGGTTCTTCAATATCATAATCGGAAATTCCGGCTGAGATGGCTTCGTCTTTCAGTATACAAACATCCGCAACGAAAAGTCCCTGTTGCAACAATGCAGCACAACGGGAATTATAAGTATTCCACTCCACAGCCTGCTCAGCCCAGGTAGAATTCCGGTTCAGATGTGTTCCGAACGGACCCATTGTCATCAGATTACCCGGTTCTCCGACATAAGGTTGGTGGGCGAAAGTATGATAAACAAAGCGGTTTACGCCCAAGGTCATCATCCAGTCACCTTCAACTTTCATAGCGTATGGATGTTCGGTAAATTTACTGTTAAATGGAGTACCCGTAAAACATTCGGCACCAACAATTTTACGTCCAAAACTATGCGCCGTTGAAGCTGCCAACTTGGTGGTAGTAACTCCGCCGTAAATATAATGCACCCAGAATTCAGACATTGGATAGTCCAGTCTTTCGGCATATTCTATACTTTCAAAATTGCCATCACCATAAGGTTCGCCCGCAAATTTCAGGTTAAAACGGGCGGCACGTTCTTTGAAATGGTCGAGGAAATTTTCGTTGAACATATCGGTGTGCGTACGTCGCATATCCCACAGGAAATGCTCGGTTTCACTGACACTTCCTATAATCCGGCCGGTCATAGTCAAGAGGTACGGATTTACATCGTATCCGCGTTTTGCTTTAAAGTATTCGGGTAAAGCGGTTGTCCAGTTTTGTTTTCCGGCTTCCCAGCTATCCATCATCAAGGCTTTCAGTGTCGTTCCACAATAAGGTTTTAATTTAGTCAATAAAGGATCTAAAAATAAATCAAAATGCATATCCAGCGCTTTTTTATCGAATTTATCGCAATCGAGTCCGATACCCGATGTTGGTGCAGCAGCCACCACTTCACCGGTAGTGGTTTGCCCGATACGCACAATGGTCCAACGCCCTTTTGACGCTTTCCATGTCAGGTTACCATATTGATCCATTTGGGCAGTGACATCAATGATCTGGGCCGGATCGATCAGCAGTTTTGGATCGACTACCTGATTATTCTCTGATAAATCAACTTTTTGACTAATGAGGTTTGTTTTTGCTGTCCAGTCTTTTAATCGCGGTGCCGAATAGAAATTCACATCACAAATCCAGGTCGGATTTTTAGTAATTAATCTGAAAAAAGTTCCGGTAACCGGTTCAAAACCTGCGATTCCGGGCACATCAACAGCTCTTAAAGCCGGGCAACCAAATGTAGTCACATCGTTGAAATTCACACCATCTGATGAAACCTGAATATTAAAAGTTGCAGGATAATCTCTTGGACCATCATGTGGATCGATAGGTTTTTCCCGATCACGAAATACGGAAATTGATCTTGCTTCGAATGGTGCTAAAAGTTGAAATTCAATAACATTTTGCTTTTCTTCCATTCTGATTTTAGAATCCGGATTTTCATCAAGCATGATGGATTTCTCAATTTCTTTTCCATTTACCACAATCTTTTTTACTAAATCCTGAAATGATTTTTGTTCACATTCAAGCGACGGATAAGCCAGAACCTGAATATCTTTATAATATCCAAGTTTTGTCATCGGTTGGGGTAATACTAACTGAATTTGTCCTTTTTTGTCTGTAGATGCAATTATTTCGGTCCAGGTAAGTTGCTTCATCGAATATTCCGGTGTTATCCAGGGACCACCGGTTCCGGAATAACCCGGTGAGTTTTGCAGATAAAGTTCAAGACCCAGCCGGCTGGCTTCTTTACACGCATGCAAAGTCAGGTCGTCCCACTCCGGTGATCCGTATTTCACAGTACCGGGCACAATTCCTACCGATGTATTAAACATCATGGCAGCCCCGTAGGAAGTTCGTTTCATATATTCCAGGTCTTTTGTAATTCCCTCTTTGGTGATGTTTCCGTTCATCCACATCCAATAGGTGCTTGGACGTGCTTCCAAGGGCGGATTTTTAAAATCTTCTTCCGAAATCTGAGCAATTAATACCGTTGAAAATAGTACCGCATATAAAAACAGAAAAAGTCTTTTCATATTTGTTTTATTGAATATGTCTTTTGGATAAGCTCTCAACAGTAGGGTTATGTTGGGTAATTTGTAATCCTTTGCGACCTTTGCGCCTTTGCGTGAAATTAAAAAAAACCGCTTATAAGTGCAAAGTACGCAAAGCATATTACTAAATTAAGGATTAAACAGATTTTCTTTATTTCACGATTTCCTTAAAACCCGAAGCACCCAAATTATAAGTTTTACCGTTAATACTAATCTTGCAGGCTGAATTTGCTGTATAATACCATTTATCCTGTTTCTTTTCCACAATAACCTGAGCAGGTTGTTTAGTTTTTATCGTTACTTTTCCCGACGAAAGCAGGGTTCCATTGCCCATAAACAGTACACAATCACCATGCTGATCAGTTCCAATAACTGAATAAGTCGATTGAGAAATCATATCTTTATATTCAGCTTTGTCAGTAGTATTTGAACCGGAGAAAATATAGTCGGTTCTGCCGCTTTTCGATTCAACTTTTATACCCACAAAATCCGTCAATCCGGATTCAGACTCAAAAAATGAGACATTAGAGATATTGCCGGGCTCAGATTTACTGCCCGGTTCAAAAACCGAAACAAAAGGTCGTGTCCATGCTTCGCCGCTCTGACGGGCAACGTAGGTTAATGTGGGTGTTTCTTTTATATTGTAGGGCATTCCGGGAGTTCTGCTCATTCCTTCGGTCATGGGAGATAAAGCCGAGAAAATCTCGCGGTCCGGTTGACCTTTCATCCATAGATTCATGTAAATATCATCGCCACCCGGTCTGGTCATTGTAAAAGTAGCTTTGATATCTTTACCGGTAACAACACTCTTTTTATTAAACAAATAAGAATATCCATACAAATGAGCACCGGCAAAAGTAAGTTCTTCGGTTGGTTTAAAATTGAGCGAGTCACCGTTGGTATCGGTAACCGACATCGTCTGGCCTAGGTTATGATAGAAATAATCGTGCATTTTGTCGCCGCCTTTTGCCTTGTGCGAACGGAAAATGTCCACATAATATCCGGTCTTTTCGCCGGTTGTCACAATACTCATCATGCGGGTCTGGTCGGAACAGGATTCGGGTTCCCGGAAATATACATCGCAATAGCTTATTCCTTTGTAGATGCCCGCTTTGACTGTTGAAGCCGGATAAGCGCTTTTTAATTCGAAGGCATGGTTACTTTTCATAATCGGATAACTGGAAATCCCATCCACACAAACCGTGTTGTGGGCAGGAAATTGTCCGTAATACTCGGCATAATCGAGGGCAAAATACCCACTTCCAATACCGGCATCCGGCGCCAATGCATATCCTTTTCCGTACAGTTCCATGGATATACCGTTGGCATGCTGGTGATTTCCTTCGGAACCGTTCATCGAAATCATCAGGCTGTGATCCGGGTTCATACCGTTTCGTTGCACAAACCAGCTTACATTGGGTGCCCAAAAAGTGGGAGATACAACATCTTCAATCTTTGCAGCAAGAATTTCCGGGTCAAACGTCAGGGGTTTGTCCGAAAAGAAGGAAGTAACTTCGGTCCGTACATTTTTATCTTTCGAGGCTACAGCACCTGCCTTTGGATCGAAGAGTTTATACAGGGCGGTGAATTGTTTTTCCTGTTCTTTTTTGCCGTATTTTTGGGCATTGGCAATCATACGGGCATAAACGTCGGTTCGTGGTTTACCGGCATGGGTGTCGCCAAAACCAACGAGATTTCCATTGGGGAACAGATATTGCGGAATAGCCGACACTGCTTTGGCAATAACGGGGAACTGCGGCAAAATATCATAATTCAGATTCCGGTCGAACCAGGCAACAAAATTGGCAAAGTCCGCAACCACATTCACACTGTATCCCGGACATTCGGCCCAGATACCGGTGTTTTTGTCAAAGCCATAGTCCATCAGCTTGGGCAGCGACCACTGGCGAATGCCCGAACGGTTGAGTATATAATCGATATAATATTCACGTCCCTTCGAATCGCCGAAGTTCTTATTATCTTCGAGCACCAACCCGATATTCAGTATATAATTTGCCTGGAAAAGATCCCAGTTGTTGTGAGGCACGCCGTGATCGATGATATTATCCGCCCATTTTTTGAAAGTAGATGCATAAATCTCCATTTTATCTGCTTTGTTCTTCTTCAGATCGGAATACAGAAAATCGTACAAGGGAATCAAATCTTCCAGGATATCTTCGTGAATCACTTCAAACGACGACAACCCAACCAGCGTTTGCTGATGACCGTTGTTCAGGTCGATGGGTACATTCCTGTAATACATCCCCGTCATATACATATCAAAAACATCCCTTGCCAGCGATGCGTATTTGTCTTCGTCCGTAATCCAGTACAGAAAGGCGGCATCACGGGCAATCCCTATAATTTCGCGGTTAATGGATTCGATGTTCCGTCCGGTTTCAGCAGGGTCGACCCATTCCAAAGGCTTACCTGCTTTGGCGTTATTGTGAAAAAGTAATCCTTTCTCATCGTCCATAAAAGGCGTAATATCTTCCAGTTTCGGGCGGCCGTAAATGGTTGTGGTGGCGCGTGACCCTGTAAAACGGACGGTAGGAACCGGTGCCTTATCACCGCCGGCATACGCAAATTTTTCGCCTTTGATAAACACATCGGTCCAGTGATTGTTCCAGTACATTTGCAAACGGGAAACCAGCCACTGCGGATCTTTTACATGCTTATCGGCATATTTATCGGTTCTTGTTTTGATTTTATAGAATACTTCTTTCGCCCACGGCTCCTGCCCGATCAACAGTTTCACGAAATCTTTACTGTCAGCAGACGTCAGGACACGCGGATGTCCCTGTGGCAGATTGGTTGGGATCTTAATTGCGACAGATTCCGCAGACAGAAACAAAACCTGAAACAGAAAACCGATAAACAGATACTTTCTCATATTTACTCTTTTAATTCAATGCAAAATTAGCAATTTAGATTTAATACGAAAGAAAGTGGGTTTACACTTAATTGGTTGATTGGTTGATTGGGGTTTGAAAAGTTTCGCGTTTCGCGTTTCGTGTTTCGCGTTCGGCGTTCGGCGTTCGGCGTTCAGAGTCTTTTGTCTTGATTCCTGATTCCTGGTTACTGGTTAAAGTTTGAAGTTTGAAAGGTTTGAAAGGTTTCGCGTTCCGCGTTTCGTGTTTCGCGTTCGGCGTTCAGAGTCTTTTGTCTTGATTCTTGGTTCCTGGTTAAAGTTTGAAGTTTAAAAGGTTTGAAAAGTTTCGCGCTCCGGGTTCGGAGTTTAATTCTTCCATTTTTTCATTCTTTCATTTTTTCATTTTCAAATTTACACATTTTCAAATTGGCACATTCTTCCATTCTTCCATTACTTACCTCTTGCTTCTTACTTCTTACATCCTGGCTCCTGGTTCCCTGCTCTAATTCAGAAACTATATCCCGGCCCCAGGATAAGATGAAAAGCCCAGTTGTACGCATTAACTTTTAAATCGTCTTGCTGTATACGGACATAGGCGAAAGTGGTTTTGACCTCCAGGTTGAAAAAAAAACGGTTGGAAAGTTTGATGGGATGCCCCACTCCCACATTCAGTACGACACCATTCATCAGATATCCCATGTGAAACAGTCCACCGTCCGGGTCGTAAGAGACGTTACGAATCTTAAACTCCGGATGGAAAATAACCGGACCGGCGCCTCCGCGAAATTGAAATCCGGAAAGGGCCACACCCCGGTTCAGGGTGAACATATTCAATCCGTGAGAAATACTGAAGTAGTCAATTTCAGGGGGATTATTTGAGAGATAGAGTTTGTGATGGGTAAACTCCAATTCCCAGGATTTGTTATCAAGCCATTTACCAATACGAAAGCCGTAGTAGATGGGATTAGCCAGCGAAAGACTTTCGTATTTTGCAGTGAAATAAAGGTCGGGATGCCCGGTTTGTTCAACCTGAAGCGGCATGGGCACATTGCCGGCTATACCGCCGTACATTTCTACAGTCCATTTATTTTGGGCAGATATCATTGATACAAAAGCCAGCATAACAGCAGAAACAATCAGTATCCTGCCGGATAAATTCATGTGTTGAGTACTTTTGACTGTTGTTTTCATGGCTTCTCTTCATCTAAGCATGGTGCAAGCCAGCGACTTGTACGCAAAGTCAGGAAATTGTATGCAAACATAGTCATTTTATTTATGCTACTGAATATTCCTGAAACAATTTTCGATATTTAAATGCATTTATTGACATTACCTGGTTGCATTACAAAGCATATACAAAACTTTTTATTGAATCAAAGTGTTATTTATCTGTATTTTATTGAATGAAATATAATAAATCCGGCGCCTTTCCCAAACATTCCTGGCGGGGCAATAAAGTTTTATTTGCTTCGAAAGGACACAGTGGAACTTTACATGACTAGTAAGCAAAACAAAGTTTTTCACCCGGAGTCAGGGTGAAGTAACTTCTACAAAATGCTCCCGGCTTATCGATTACCTTAAGTTTTCCTGTACAGCCAAAAACGGAGCGATGCTTCACCGAAAACAACAGTTATAAACTTACAGATTAAAGTGCGGAGCCAGCACTAAAATCACGGTCTACAAAACGATGAAAAGAAAAATTACCCTCGTCCTGAGTGCAGCAATCTTTTCGTTTTCCATTTCTGCACAGCTTATTACAAATCATAACACGATTACCCAACCCGCAGTTGCACAACCCGCCGTGGGAGTTCCGTTCATTGATCCCCGGTTTAATTCTACCGTGATCCGTATTACCAATGCGAAAGAGAGCGGCATACCGGGAGTTTTCCCCGATTACTCCAAACATCAGGCGTGGAATGCCGATGAATCGCTGATGATGTTGCGGTCGGGCAATGGCGATGTTCACATCTATAACGGAGTCACTTACCAGTATATCAAGACATTTCCTTCATCCGTCAGCGGCGTACAGGATATTTACTGGCATCCCACCAATCCACAGTTGCTGTATTATGCTATGGATAACACCTTCAATATTATCAATGAACTGACCGATGAAGTTACTGTGCTGCATACATTTCCGGAATATGCTACCGTTACAACCCGGGCCGAAGGAAATATGAGCAATGATGGTCGATACATTGCATTGTGCGGATACGATACAATCTGGACGCCTATTGATTTTCTTGTTTATGATTTGGTGCTCGATTCGGTGATAAGTTCATTGGATGTGCGTACCCATGTAACTGAATTTGACTGGATTTCCATTTCTCCGCTCGGAAATCATGTGGTGGTTGATTATGCAGATAAAATTGTCGGAAGATATCATGGCGTTGAAGTGTACGACCGTCAGTTTAATTTAGTGTGGCAGAAACCGCTTGGTTCGGGTCACAGCGATATGGGACTCGACAGCGATGGTACAGAAGTACTAATTATGGATGTTTATGATGATGATTTGAATGTGTATTACATAAAAAAATTCGGACTTTCCGATTCCAGCTCAATAACATTACTCACTCTCTCACAAGAATATGATATGCACGAGTCGTGCCGGAGCATGTCACGTCCGGGATGGGTGTATGTAAGCACTTTTGATTTTGTTGGTCGTTTAACAGATGATGATGCAACATGGCTGCCTTTCGAAGATGAAATATTTGCTCTGAATATGGATACACCCGGCAAAGTAGAACGCTTAGCTCATCATCATAGTCGCAGATATTCGCCTACTGCATTTGATTCCGGCAACAGTATTTATGAATCCGAGCCGCATGCAACACCAAATCGCACCGGAACACGCATCCTGTTTGGCAGCAACTGGAGAATAAATATTGATTCCATATCCAGTGTGGATGCCTATATTTGTAATGTCGGGTCGCTTATTACTTCTTCAGAAAATATATTGCCGGAAAATCAGAACGGAATAAAGATATCTCCGAATCCCTTCAAAACAGAAACAACGATCAGCTGCAATTTTGATTTGACACATGCTAACATAACGGTCTATAACATCCTCGGACAGTCAATAAAGAGCAGGATAAACCGGTCAGGGCAGCATGCAACAATAGACAGAGGGGATATGGCCGCGGGAATTTATTACCTGAAAGTATTACATAACAATAAAAGCACGGCAACCGGAAAACTTATTGCTCAATAAAAGCAAAAATACACGGAAGTAATTTGAAAGAAAAGAGCAAACATCCGAATAACGAATGTTTGCTCTTATTAATGGGACTAAAATTTATTGGTTTTAGCGTCCATGGTTTCCATTATTCTGTCGGTCTCCCTGTTGTTGAGGTGCTTGCCTTTTTTGTTGAGGCGCCTGTTGCTGCTGTTGACGAGCGGGTTGTTGTTGTCTTTCCTGCTGTTGAGGTCGAACCTGTCGTTGTTGAGGAGCTTGTTGCTGTCTGTTCTGCTGTTGCGGACGGGCTTGCTGTTGTTGTCTTTCCTGCTGTTGAGGCCGAACCTGACGTTGTTGAGGAGCTTGTTGCTGCCTGTTCTGCTGTTGCGGACGGGCTTGCTGTTGTTTGTTTTGTTGTTGTGGTCGAACCTGTCGTTGTTGAGGAGCCTGTTGCTGTCTGTTTTGTTGTTGCGGACGAGCCTGCTGTTGTTTGTTTTGTTGTTGTTGACGAACCTGTCGTTGTTGAGGAGCCTGTTGCTGTCTGTTTTGTTGTGATCTGACCTGTTGTTGACGGGCGGGTTGTTTTCCATGTGAATCTGTGCTACGTGCCCCAACTTTATTTACTGCTGCATTAGCCGGGCGTCCTTTATTCACCTTTGAAAATTGACTTCGACTCTTACTGGCTGACTGCCGGTGACTTGTTTGTTGATAGGTAGGCTTTGCATGTGTTTGACGCATCGCAACCCGTTCTCTTGCATTTGGGGTTGATCTTACTCCGCCCGGTCCATTGTAACTGGGACGATTTGACCTGCTGTTACTGCGAACAGATGTACGATCTACATAGGTATGGCGCACAATATTTCTATTTACATTTACTACCGCTGTATTATACTGAAAGTAGTTACCCTGCCATCTGCCACCGGAATAACCTGAACCATGGTATCCGTATCCATAATCCACGCCGCCATAATAACCAACATTAGGGCCCCAATATCCATTATGTAAACCATAATAACCGCCACTATAACCCCAGTATGAAGGAGTCCAATAATAACCATAGTGCGGAGGTCTTACCCATACACCCGGTACCCAATAATAATCATCATATTCATCGTCATAATCCCAATAGCCCGGAACCCAGAGATATCCATCCTGGGGACAATAAGGTTGTTCGTAATAAGGCAATTCCGGCGGTGCCTGCCGTACTCTTATCGTAATACCTACATTGACATTTGCATCGACGGTTGACGGTTGCATAAACATGGCCAACATAAAAAGAAAAATTATTGAAATACTTTTCGTTGTTCTCATTGTTATGAATTTTTATTTTCTGAGTAATCGGAATTACTTTTTGTAATCCAACAAATGTAGATGGTTATCAGGCTTCAAATGTTACACAACTATTGAATTTAGTTGTAAGATTCACAGGTTTGGGGATGATTGGTTGATTGGGGTTTGAAAAGTTTGAAAGGTTTGAAAGGTTTGATTGATTGGTTAATTGGTTTGAAAAGTTCGGAGTTCCGGATTCTTGTATTCAAATTTAAATGCCTTAGTGTACTTGGCATCCGGTTATCGATGAAGCACGGCACAGTACAGGTGTGGATAGACCCGTTTTCGATCCTCCACTTTACTTTCGAAAAGAACAAGCTCTGTAACGATAAATTTTCCGGTTACCCTGAGCCGGAATGCATCCAGACCGGGCACCAATGCTTTCGGGCGGGTGAGTAAGGTGATGTGTGGACGGAAGGGTGCTTTCTGCAGTGAAAACCCAGCCGTCCCAAGTTCCCCGTGCAACTCACTCCATATTTCATCCAGTTTCTCCACAGCCCCACCTACACCTGCCCATAAGACCTGAGCCCTTTGAAATGAAGGGAAAGCCCCGATATTGCCGATATGCAGCCTAAAGATTCTTTTATCTGTAACCACGGTATTCAGTATTTGAATCAATGCAGGAACAAATTCAGGGGGAAAATCACCCAGAAATTCCATCGTGATGTGAAAATCCTCCGGCGCTTTCCACGAACCTTTCACTCCAAGCTTTTTTAGCCGCAACTGTGATTTAAAAAGGGATAACTTCACATGATTTGGCAGATCTATTCCAATAAACAGTCTCATGGTTCGTTGTTTAATATTCTGAAATAAAAACCCCTTTCCCGTGCAAGTATAGAATCTACAGCAAACTTGGTGCAGGCAAGTCCGGATAACGCTGCACTTTGTTACGTATAACGTTGATTGAAACCAGTGGGGAAAGGGGACAACAGATTAAGCACCTTTTTATTAAGAGCGCTTTAAATTTATTTTACTATCTTGATATTGAAAACACCGCTATTATTCGCTCCATAAATGCTCAGCCAGAGTGGCAAATACATTTCAGTTCCTCTTGCCGTTTTTATATCACCCAGGTCTATGATATTATCTTCAATCCATCCAAACGACTTCAGGATTTCTTTCACTACTGCTTTTGCATTTTCATTGTTACCACTTACGAACACATTGTGGTCACCACCGTTTATCAACGCAGGGTTGACCATAAGCCCACACCACATGGTATTAAGCGTTTTTACAACATTAGATGAAGGAAATGTTTTTTGAATTTCTTCTCCCAGTGAATTCGTATTTACAATAGACAAGGTTGCAGGCATTCCGTTTGAAAAATCAAGCGGGTTGGCAAGGTCTACAATTATTTTACCATTCAGGTTGCTTTCACCAGCCATTTTGAGTGCATCCACAGATCCGCCGCCGGACGTGCAGTTGAAAATTATTTCACCAAATGCTGCAGCATCGGCAAATGTTCCCGCACTGGCATTGGTCTTGTGTTTTGCAACAAAAACCAGTGCTTTTTCGTTATCAGCTGTTCGGGAGCCCATCATTACGGAGTGCCCTAACTCAATTAACTTTGAACCAATGGTATCTCCAACCATCCCGGTTCCTAATACTGCTATTTTACTCATGATCTTTTTTTTTAGTTTTAATTTAAGATGATTTTAATAATTGTAAGTAAAGTGACAATAACAATGTCCCAATTTTTTAATTCTATGAAAGATTCTTATATTTTCTTGCTTTGCGTTCTTAGCGCATTTTAGAGGTTTTTATTTCTTTCACGCAAAGGCCGCAAAGGTCGCAAAGAAGAAAAACAGGATATTCTATTTTTACGGTTACTATATCCCATCACTTATATAGTTAACTCATTATTTTTTATCGGAAATTTTTTCATATTTCTATAAAGAAAATGCTGAAAAACGGGTTTTATAATAACTCATTGAACGATTATTTTGTTCAATGAAAAATATTGAATATAAAAAAATAACAGACCAGCCTAATTTACATTAAGTTGGTCTGTTCTTGTTTTTTAGTTAAATCAGATTGATGCAGGACAGGGTACAACATACACAGCCCGGATAGTTTCAAACAATGTAGATTTTTCAATATGTACCGGTACCCGAAAAAAAAACCGACATGAAACTTAGCATTTGCTGAAACACAGCAGAGTTTATTGTAGGATGCAAAAACGCTTCTGATTGTCGTGGCAATCAGAAGCGTTTTCAATTTAATCAGGTTGGAATTTTCGTTTTATTCTTCGTCCAGTTCTACTCTCTTTTTAGAGAATTTCTGTTGAATTTTCTCAACCGACAAGTAGGCCATTGGTACAATAAATACAGTAAGAATAAGCGATGAAGTTAAGCCACCGATAAGTACAACTGCCAGGCCGTTTTTCCATTCGGCTCCTGGTCCGGAGGCAATTGCAATAGGAATCATACCAAACACCATGGCAATAGTTGTCATCAGGATGGGGCGTAAACGCTCTTTCCCGGCTTCTATCAGTGCACTGTAGGTGTCCATTCCTTTGGCTTTTAACCCATTGGCAAAATCCACTATCAAAATACCGTTTTTTGACACCAGTCCCAACAACATGATAAGTCCCAACATAGTAAAAATACTCATTGAACCCATTGTAATGTTTAAGGCAAGGAATGCGCCAATCAGGGCGACAGGTACTGAGAAGAACACTATAAACGGCTGAACAAAACTATTGTAGAGTGCCACCATAACCAAATAAACCAGAATAATGGCGGCTAATAAAGCCAGGCCCAGCGAGGTAAATGAATCCCCCTGTTGCTGCACCATACCGGCCCATTTAATTTCTACATTGGCTGGGAAGTTGGCTTTAGCAATTTCTTCATCGATGTTTTTGGCCAGTTCACCCGATGTGATTCCCAGGAGATTACATTTTACGGTCACAGAAGTACGTCTGTTATTCCGTTCAACCATACTTGGCCCACTACTTTGTTTGATTGTAGCAAATTGCGATAAAGTGATTTTTTCGTTTTTGTTGTTTTGAAATATAAAACCTGAAACGTCGGTCAAACTGTTTCTGTCGAATGCATCAAGTCGAATATTGATATCGTATTCATTCAATCCATCGCGGTACTTGGCATCGGTATTACCTGTGAATGCGTTTTGCAAAGACATACCCACTTGTCCCATATTCAGTCCTAACCCTGCCATCTTATCCCGGTCAATTTGTATATTGAGTTCCGGATTTCCTTCCTGCACGGTAATGCTTGCATCGTTAGCTCCGGGAAGTCTGTCAATAATTGTTTTCAAATGTTCCGCTGTATGCATCATGGCATCGTGGTCTTCACTACTTAATATCAACATGATAGGATCTGCCGATCCGGCCATGATACCAATCATGGCACAATTTATTTTTACTGCCGGATATTGCTTCTCAAGCTGCTGACGCATTGAAATCATAAACTTTTCGGTTGACACATTCCGTTTCTCTTCATCAACAAGTTTCACTGTGATTACTGACTTATTCTCATTGCTGATACCCGCCATTTCAGTGATAAAGTTATCGCTCGAACCACCTACATTTGACAGAACACTTACTATTTCGGGTTGTCCCGACAGATAATTCTCTATCGCTCGCGTCCTTACATTATTTTGTGCCAAAGTAATGTTTTTGTCATATTCCAGTTTCATTGTAAAACGTCCACCATCGCCGTTGGCCACCATTTCCTGACCCAAAATGCCCAGACTCATTACGTAGCCGGTGATTATAAACATGAGTGCTACCACAGCTGCACTTATTCGTTTGTGGTTCAATACCCAGGTTAGTTTGCTGACATACCAACTGATAACATTTTCGACCAGGGTGTCGAACCAAAATAATGGTATGTGCATCTTTTTGGCACGGTCGAGTTTTACTTTTTTGCCAAAGCGGGAATATAAGAATGGAGTAAGCGTGAAACTCACAAACAGACTCATCAATGTTGAAACCACTATGGTAACTGAGAATTGTCGCAATATATCGCCAATTACAGAATCAACCAAAGCAATGGGTAAAAACACAACCACATCAACCATGGTAATTGCCAGGGCAGAAAAACCAATTTCATTACGGCCATCCAATGCAGCTTGTCTTTTACTTTTTCCCATTGCAAAATGCCGGTGAATATTTTCCAACACCACAATGGAATCGTCCACAAGAATACCGATTACGAGCGACATAGCCAGCAGAGTCATTAAATTGAGCGAATACCCAAAGAAATACATGGCAATAAAAGTAGAAATGATAGAAGTAGGGATTGCTATCAACACGATCATTGAGTCGCGCAAGCTATGTAAAAAAACCAGAATTACCAGTGCTACCAATAGAATGGCCATGATGAGGTCATGCGTTACAGCATCTACTGCATCGAGGGTCATATCTGATGCGTCCTGACCGATATTGAATTTCAATCCGGATGAGGTATATTGTTTTTCAATTTTCTCGAATCTCTCTTTTGCATTTTTACTGATTTCCACCGCATTGGCATCCGACTGTTTGGTGATTGTAAGTCCGATACCGTCGATACCATTGAATCGGTTAATCGTTTTTTGTTCTTTCAGGCCATCTTCAACCTCAGCCAGGTCTGCCAGCCTGATATTACCACCTTTGGGGTTGGTAGCTATTACCAAGTCCTTGATTTGTTCAACCGAGTTAAACTTTCCAGCCAAACGAACCGTAATCTGATCGTTTGCATTTTTCACCTTTCCGGTAGGAAAATCAAGATTTGCACTGTTTACCACTTGGGTGACCAATGAAAGCGGGATTCCAAAGGATGAAAGCTTGGCTTTGTCCACATTCACTTTAATCTCGCGCTGCAATCCACCGGTAACAGAAATATCGCCAATGCCGTCAATTTGTTTCAGTTGAGGCAATACTTCCTTGTCTATCAGATCATAAAACTCCCGGTCTCCCATTTTTGCCACCACTGTAATTCTCATTATGGCTTCCTCACTTGGACTAACTTTGGTGACTACTGGAGCTCTTACACCTTCGGGCAAGGTGCCTAAAATATTGGTAATTTTCCGTTGTGCCTCCTGTTGTTTTTCATTCATGTCGGCACTATTTTCAAATTCGGCAATTACTACCGAAACACCTTCGTAGGATTGCGCCGAAGTGGTTTTTATTTGCGAGAGCCCGGTGATAACGTCTTCGATTTTTTTAGTAACTGACTGGTTTACATCGGTAGGTGATGCGCCGGGATAAGGAGTGGAGATAACGAGTGTTGGCACCGTAAAGGGGGGCATCAGCTCGTAACTCAGTTGTTTGTAAGAGAATATTCCACCCAGAATAAGAATTGTGAAAATCACAATTATGAGTGAGGGTCTTTTGATTGATATTTCGGTAAGAGTCATATTTTAAGTTTAATAAGCGTCCTCATTACCCCAAGGGGGAATTTAAGGCCAGATTTGTACTGAAATAGTGTTCAAATCCCCCAAAGAGGGACCTGAAGACGAAAAGAAAGCAAAGGTTCTTGAATAAGACAAGTTTGTCAAAAAGACCACCTTTTCGGGGGATTTAGGGCGCCAGGGTTATTTTACAACTGTCCACCAGATTTATCTGTCCGTTGGTAATCACTTTTTCTCCCAAAGCAATGCCTTTCAACACTTCAATATTGGTCCCGTTACTTCTGCCAACAACTATTTCGCGCAGAATGGCTGTTCCATTTTCGGCTATATACACCTGTGGCATTTTAGCTGAACCCAACAAAGCCAAACGGGGGATATTCAGAGATGCAGCATCCATTTTTTTAGCCAGGGTTACCGAAGCATACATTCCCGCTTTTAGTTTGTTTTTGGAACTGTTTGCCACACGTATTTTTACCACATAATTATGTGAATCATCACCACGGTCTGATACAAACTCTATTTTCCCCTGAAATAATTCACCGGGATAAAGTTCAGATTTTATTTTCACATTGCTGCCGGTTTCGAAAAAGATGATATCTGTTTCCGGTACATTTATTTCAAGTTTCAGGGAGGATATATCAGTCAGTCGTGCAACAGGTGTTTGGCCCACCACCGAGCCCATTTCAACATTTCTCATGGTAATAGTACCACTAAACGGAGCTCTCATTTTGCTTTTTTGAATGCCAATCTCCAATTGCTTCAACTGCGACTCCGCACTTTTCATTTGCAGAAAATTACCATCAACCTGCATTCTGGTAACTCCTTCGCTTGACGATGCACTCTTGAAGCGCTCATAATTTGTTTTCGCATTTTCGTAACCGGCTTTGGCAGCTATCAGCTGAGATTGCAGCATAGCGTCATCCACTTGCAAGAGCAGCTTTCCCTGTCCAACCCGATCGCCTTCTTTAAAGTAAAGACCTTTCACTTCGCCCTGCGATTGAGGGATCAGCATTATTTCGCGGTTGGGGATAAAAGTTCCGGAGTAAGTGAATTCATAGTTAAAGTTCGATTTAACCACCTCTTGCACTTTCACTACTACAGCTTTAGACAATTCGGGGATGTATGCTTTATTTTTTGCGACTTCTACGTTGGCAGCCAACTTGTAGCCGACGGCTCCAAGTACCATGACAATGATAATAATGGTAATAATATTCTTTTTCATAACTTATTGTTTATATGTTTTTTGCTAATTCTCCTTTTGATTTTCGTAATTCAATTTCTGCCAGTCTCAGATTTATCATGGCATTGCTATAATTATTGCGTGCAGTAGTGAGGTCGTTTTGTATCAGCAGCAAATCGGAAATGGAAATAATTCCGTTTTGGTATTCCATATTCGAACCCTGAAAAAGCTCTTTAGCCAATACAAGGCTCCGTTTGGTATTTTCGAACGAATTGGTCATGCTCATATAGTTATTTTCTGCATCAGACACTTCCTTTAGAGCCGATTGCTTAACCAGTTCAAAGTTATTCCTGGCTTTTTGAACTTCAAACTCTTTTTGTTTTACCTTTTGTGTGCGACTAAAACCACAAAACAACGGTATTTTCAATTGTAATCCAACATAACTACCTCTTATCCAGCTATCGTTAATGGTCTTGTTCAATGAAAATTCATTGTTATAACCGGTCAGTCCATAATTATATACACCTGACAATGAGGGATAAAAATCAGCTTTTGCCACTTGTTTATTTAAATTTGCCAGCTCAATTTGTTTATTCATCAACTGAATGTCGGTACGGTTTTCGACATCTGCAACTCCGGGGTTCAACTGTAAGTCTTTTTCTTCAAAACCGGTTACCTGAATGGCATCCGTCATGGGTAAACCCATCAAGAACTTCAATAAATTGGCGGCCTTATCACCTGTCAGACTAAGGTTCTGACGTTCATTTTTTAGATTTTCGTAATTAATCTGAAGGCGTTTGTAAGTGCTCTTGCTAAGTATATTGTTAATTTCCAATGATTTGTTGATATTCAGCATTTTTTCCATACTGAGTATATTACTGTCGAGCATGGCCAGATTTTCGTTCAGCACCTGAATGTTGTAATATACAGCAGACACATTGTAAATCAAATCCTCCCTGGTTTTTGTCATTTGCAGTGCAGTCATGTTTTTTGCCGTTTTTGCGGCCTTCAGAGCAATAAAAACTTTCTGATTGAAAAGCACTTGTGACACCTGTATACTGGCCGTAGTTGTTTGCTTGGAACTAAACGAAACGGCTGCATATTCACCCGGGTTACCGCCAAACATTTCGGCAGGCACCAGCATGGAGGGAATGGTAATATAATACTGATATTGACCATTCAAGTCCACCGAAGGCAGAAATCCACTTTTCGCTTCCGTAATTTGCGAATTAATAGACCGCTCATCCAGTTGACTGTTTTTTACCTGCAAGTTGTTGGTTAATGTTTGTTGAATGCACTCTTCAAGTGTATATGGCTTTTGTGCCTGCAGTTGGATTCCTGACATTAAAAGAACAGTCAACAAACTTTGTTTAATGATTTTTTTTCTATTCATTTTCTTTTTAAACTAAAATAATACCTGTAACTATTGATGACGGTTATGTTGTGCAATTACTTTATTCAAAACTGAAAAAATATTTTAAAAAAAATTATTCAGAGAAGTAATCAAACAAGGGGAAAAGGGATAACAAACTACTTATCAACGTCTAAACCGACTCCCTGAAGATAAGATTGTAAATATTCTTTTTCTGGTCCCGGATAAATTGATGGTACTCTTCATCTCCCATACCGAAAGTTCGTTGTATCATAGGACCCATACTAATTGGATAGGCACACATGGCAACTAAATTTATGACAAAGTGCAATGGCTCCGTAGTAGGGATAGTGCCTTTTTGCATTTCTTCCTGCATTTCATCAAGGAAACCTGCAAGACAACTATCTATCAACTCTTTGTGAGGATTTGTCACACAAGTTAAATCCAGGCGGTTATACTCATTCACCACAAAATTCTCCAGATAGGGCGTTTCAAGCGCTTCTTCGATAATTATGTTTATCAAATTGCCGATTTTCTCTTTAAAACTCACTTGCGATTGGGTAATCAAATACAATCGCTCATTCATTTTAGTCATGGCAACTTTTAAAACTGCATCCATTAATTGCTCGCGGGTACGAAAATAATAATGAATCAAAGCCCTGTTCACTCCCGCAGCATCGGCAATATCCTGAGTGGTAGCATGATAATTTCCTTTGTAGAAGAAAATATTCTTCGCTGTATTGATAATCAGTTCCTCGGTTATACTCTCTTTCATATTTCTAACTAAATTGTTTGACAAAATTGTTCAACAAAAACACCAAACAGCTTACTGACTTAAACTGTTCAGTTCACTTTTCTGATAAATTCCCACAATACTATTGTATATCAATGGAATAAGACTTGTGCCATTAACCATTATTGTAAAACGTTGTTGATTTAGTACGTAAAGTCAAAAAGTTTCAACAAGAATAAATTATTCCAAAAAATAGAATCAGCAAATTTTCAAGTGAATGAATTTACTGAGATTTAGGAATGAATATAACGAGTATCAAATTAGTTTATACAGGTCGTCGACCTTTGGTTCCACAAAAGGAGTTTTAAAGATAAAAATTATCGGGGTTAAGTAATACAATACTGAAACAAGAAAAATTATATTGCATTTAAGTATAATATTTTCAGTATTACCAATTGTGGTCATTATTTTGGGAGCGCATCCAAAGGATAAATTATCAGGTCACAAACACCGGGATAATTTTTTCGAAAATATGTATTTCGAAACTTCAATGGGAAATACAAAATTCACAACGAAAGAGGAAATCTGACAGAACCAGCAGCACAATCACTTATTTACAATAAAAGAGGATGCCCTGACTTTCAGGACACCCTCCGGGAAAAATATGAACGAAAAAGTTTTATTTTACAATTTTGCTATAACTTGTTTGTCCGGCAACTGCAAGACGAACCAGATAAATACCGGCAGGATAATTGGCATTTATAGTTTTATTGTTTAAACCTGCATTACAGGTAAACACTTCACTTGAAAGCAATGCACCCTGAATGTTGTAAATTTCAATTTTTGAAGAAGCAGCAGATGTCGATTCAAATTCAGCAACAATCTGATTATTGCTTACATATACATTATGAATCATTTTTCTTGTCTGATCAACTCCGGTAGCTACTGTTTCAGCACCTGCGTTGTAGAGGTATTTTACATTATTGGCAGTAAGCACCTTGTCGTACATGCTGATTTTATGCGTCTGACCTTTCCAAACCGGATCATTCCATCCACCTTTTCCAAAATAAGCAAACTGAATCCCAACATTAGCAAGTAAATTAGCACCAATAGAGGTAGTTCCCAATAAATTGCCATCGATATATGAAGTTACAGATGTGCCGTCAATCACGCAAACCGAATGATGTTGTCTGCCATCAGTAAATTTAGTTGTGTTAATTCCCTGTTGACCATCTTCGCCATTTCCGGTTGCGATCATAAACCGGCCACATTGTGCAGGATTACCATCACGGGACGGTGTAAAGCCGGTGAAGTGATTTCCATTACCGTCAGAGTTACCGAAATAATACAGGAAATGATACCCATTATTTGCTCCGGCCACAGGAGTAAACCAGGTTTCGACAGTAAGTTCGGTATAAGTATTAACTGCCAACGCTGCTGCATCAAGATTCACATAACCACCTGCAGCAGTATTCAACGCTTTATCAACTACCAAAGCTCCATCTGTCAAAACTCCGTTAACACTACCAACTTGGTCGTTAGCAGTACCATCATCAAATGACCATTGATGTTTCAGGTTTGTCGTTCCAGGGTTGGTTGCAGCAACATCTATCTTATGCAGATTGTAAAGATACTTCACATTGTCGCCGGTAAGGGCACTATCGTAGATACTAAATTCCTGAATCAAACCTTTCCATGTTGGATCTGGCCATCCTCCTTTTGCAAGCCATGCAAATTGATTTCCAATACCTGCAAGGGAAGTAGTACCAATTGAGGTGGAATTCACTAAAACACCATCCAGATAATACGAAAGATTCGTGGCATCGATTACGCATATCACGTGGTGCAACAGGCCATCATCATACTGAGTTCCGTTCACACCCTGATCACCGGTTCCGGTATCGATCAATGCCCGACATACGTTATTACCACGTGTCGGAGTATAGCCGGTGCAGTGGTTTCCATTTCCGTCAGAGTTTCCGAAATAATACAGAAAGCGATATCCTGCATTTTGACCCAGTGAACTTGAAAACCATGCTTCAACAGTAAGTGCTGTGTAAGATTTAATATCAAGCGCTGCAGCATCAAAGCTCACATACCCACCATTAGAGATATTAAGCGCTCCGTCCGCGATAGTTGCTCCATCCACTAATGTTCCGGTAACAGTACCAACAAGGTCGACAGGAGCCGTAACGCCGGTACCTTCAAATTTCCATTGATGCTTCAGGTTGGTTGTACCCGGGTCGGTTTGAGCCATTGTTTGTACACTAATGCCCAACATCATAGAAAGGCATACAATCATGTAAGTTTTCTTCATAAAATAATTGATTAAAAGGTGAATAGTATAAATCGAATAATAATAAATTTATTGTTTCAAAATAATATATAAGTAAGTGGAACAAATTAATGTCTTATTTTTTTTTGACCTGCCTGCCGCAGGCAGGCACATAGTCTCACATAGTAATCATAGAAACGCATAGTTTAATAAAAAGATAACATAGAAAACATAGTAATAAGTTCCAATTTCTCGTTTTTAAAACACATACTTCTTTGACTATGTGGTTCTATGTCTAACAATTATATGCGAAATATTCTGGTGTCAGGGATTAAGAACTATGTTGTACAATGTAAAAAATACTATGTGAACCTCCTATATAACTCTTTTTAATTCGCTGATAATCAAACTTTATATTTAATCGATAAATAAGGGAAAAGATTTGGTGCAATCAAGTTTCTATTAAGGGTGAAGATCCAAAAGAAGTGGAATTTAATGTTTCAAATAAAAAAGCCCTTATTTATTTATTTGTTTTTTTCCCCTTAGTAGCCAGGAATAAGAAAATGTCTTAACCCTTATTCCCTTATTGAAATCCAATCCCAATTCTGCAGATCTTTAAGTTATCTGTATTTATATTGGAGTGTTCACACTACAGGGAACTATGTGTAAATTTAAATTCACTATAATTAAATGACAGTTTAAAATGAGACATTTAATTTAGCCTACTATTTATCATAAAACAATCCAAAAAATTAGCAGGTATTTTTGAAGCATATTTATTTTTCAATAGTGAGTTCGACAGCCGTTTTTGAATCCATTTTCATAATATCAGTCCCTGACGAATCCGGAATAAAAGCAGCATTGACAATTGCAGTTTTTCTAGGACTGACAACACTTTGGGTGGCATGTAAATGAAACACATACTTCAGTTTTCCACTGGTATCCTTAAAAAAGTCACCATGGCCGGAACCATTTTTATTAATTAAGCCGCGACTTAGAATCGGATTAGCACCGAATTTCGTCCACGGACCCAAAGGCGAAGCACTGACGGCATATCCTACCGCGTAATCAATGCTCCTGAAATCGTTTGCCGAGTAAAACAGATAATATAAGTTATTATGTTTAATAACAGTAGGCCCTTCAGTCACCTGATAGGACGAGTTGGCGGTATTTTCCCAGGTCTCATCACCCTGAAGGCATAATTGTGCAGTTTCAGGTTTAATATCCGTGAGATCATCCATCATTTCTGCAACAAACAGCTTGTTTCCTTGCTGCAGACGCACATGATACAGGTAGATTTTACCATCGGTATCAAAAAATACATAGGGATCAATCTGATTACCCACACCTGATAGTTTTGTAAGCGTCTTTTGTTTAAACGGACCCAAAGGCGAATCACTTTCGGCAATGGCCAATTGTTCATTGGCAGTATAAGCCATATATATTTTCCCTTTGTGCCGAAAAACCTGCGGTGCCCAGAATCCCTGCGTTCCATAGCAATCACCTTTAGTCAGCGCATAACCGTTTTTCTTTCCTTTGGGACCTTCCCATTTCTTCAGGTCGGTGGATGTATAAACCAAAAAGCCATGGTTCGAATCACCGCCCGTACCATACAAATAATATGTTCCTTTGTATAAGAAAATGGTCGGATCCGCCATTTTCATTGGCAATGAATTGAGAGACAATTCTTTGAGGTATTTTCTTTTTTCTGCATTCTTCCTGTTTCCGGCGTTTGCAGATGTGACTAAGACCAAGGAAATGCTACAAATAATGAGGAACGAATGAAACCTAAGGGACATGTTCATATTGGATTTTAATTTAGATAAAACAGTTAAACAACTATTTTCTTCACCATCGTTTTTGCTCCATCTGTTGCTTTTACGATATAAATACCCTGCTGCAACGGTATTGAAACAGTGCCATTGGTTTGGACTTGTTTGAGCAAACTTCCGGTAGTACTGTAAATTGTAATATCCATCGGAATACCGCTATTGTTGTCGATCATCAGTTTCCCGTCGGAAGAACCAATGCTTACCCCCGAAATTAGTTCTTTCACATCTGTGGCAGCAATAGTGAATATTTTAACGATGGCAAATGATCCTCCAGTAAAGTTTGCATCAATGGCCTGGACTGTCCATTCGTAAGTACCAACGGGCAAATTGTTGAGCACCCATTTTCTATTCATAAACACATTACCCATGGCGGCAATTCTTCTCCAGCCATTGGTTGAACTACTCATCACGGCCATGGGATTATACATCCATTTACCGGTAGTTGTATTTTTAAGGGATAAATTGTAGGACAATGAAAGCTGGCGCGTTTTATCGTCGTTTGCAGGATTCCAACTCAGCGCGACCGTAGTTTGGTCACCAGATTTTGTAATAAGATGAGCTAAATTACTTACAGCCGAGGGTTTTGCATTGAAAGTTGTCGACTGGTTAAGGTAATATCCACAAATATTCCGGTTGTATTTACCCACCTGACCGGTTTGAATTCCATTGAATCCGGTGATCATCAAATCAATTCTTCCATCATTATTCATGTCGGCAGTTTCGATGCTACTTTCGGATACGCCCGGAAAATCAGTATTGCTCAACGTGCTTTCGGTAAAAGTAAAGTTAGTGGTATTGGTACAAGTGAATAACATGGTAGCCTGCCTGGCTTTGGTGGCGCTCCAACCGGTAAGGATTATGTCCGGTTTGCCATCATTATCCCAGTCGACCATACGCGCACCATCACCAACACTTTTCTGACTAAAATCGTTGAAAGTAGCTTTTACCTCCAATACACCCTGATTATTTTTATATAAACGATAAATATCGGAACTTGCTTCACCATCCGTTCCACCATCACCATTGAGCAACAAGTCGAGCCAACCGTCTCCATCCACATCGCCCCAAACTGATGAGCCATATCCTTTACTGATCAAATTTGGTTGTACCAGTGCGGTAAATTTTCCGGCGCCATCATTCAACAGAACAGCCGAATACCTGAGTTTTGCATTATCGTCCCAGCCACTGATAAACAGATCAACCGAACCGTCATTATTAAAATCAACAGTTGTCACGTCAGCATCTAACAGGTTTAAACCGGTGAATGATGACTGATCTTTTGTAAAAGTTCCATCCGTGTTTTGAAAGAAAATCGCACCGGTATTGTCTGTACCGTTACCAATTACATAATAATCCAATAAACCATTGTTGTCGAAGTCGGTAAATCCGCAGGATAATGTTGCCTGTGTAACATCAAGAGCGGAACGTGTGAAAATCCCGGTTCCGTCATTCAAAGCAATTCCTTTTCCCATCACGCCATTGCTGCCTCCGTTGAAGATAGCATCCAGGCTTCCATCGCCATCAATATCGCCAAACCTGATATCGGCAAAACGCCCGGGAACAATATTATTTTCTGTTCCGGTTAAAGAATAAGTTCCATTATTATTGGCAATAAGTGTTTTCTTTTCGATCACACCGCTTTCATTTTTAACAACAAAATTTATAGCTTTATTATTCATGTCAGTATCTGCTATTTCCGTTAATGGTGCAGCTTTTTGGGCATACGCCAATGAAGTAACGAAACAGGCAACCAAAAGTATCCTTATTCTCATTGTGACTAGATTTAAAACAAATAAATGGAGAGAAATTTTTAAAGTGTTATAACAGGAGCAGACCGTAATCCTTTACTTGGAACAGCACCGGGTATTACCGGCCATCCGTTTAACCAGGTAATTTTGTCCATCATCAGCGGACGTCGTGTTGCACCGCCCGGAAGTAAGGGTTTGGATACATCAATGGCATGATAAAGAAAATAATCACTACCGGCATCATCGGTCACTATTTTAGAATTGTGTCCCGGCCCTACCCATCCGGCGCTTTGACTACCGCTCAGAAATGTAGATCCAAACTGTCCATCGTTGAGGATTGCATTTCCATTCTTATCAACATAAGGACCTTTGATATCAGAAGCAACGGCCACATTAACCTGGTATTGACTGTTCACTCCATCACAACAGCTACCGCTGGATCCAAAGAAATAAAATTTGCCATCCTTTTCACGAATGTAAGCTGCCTCGAAAGCATTTCCTGCAATCTTAAACTTGTTGCCAACCGTTGTTTTAAAGTTCGTTGCCAACTCTATACCGTAGATACCATTGAAACTTCCCCAGAACAAATAGGACTTAAGCGTTGTGTCGCTACCGGTTTGAATAAAAAACGGATCGATGCTATTGGAAACGCCGATTGAATTTGAGTCGAACACTTTTCCCTGGTCGATAAATGGCCCTGCAGGATAGTTTGAAATGGCCAGACCGATGCCGGGATTACTGTCGCCCCAGGTGGAAACACTGTAGAACATATAATATCTTCCATTCACATAAGAAACATCGGGCGCCCAGATACCACCTTCACTTTTCCAGGTCGGACGTGTTGTAAAAGCATCTTTTACGAACTGCCATTGAATAAGATTTTTCGATTTGATAACCGGAATGAGATGATGCACACCGTCGGTCCATGTATTTTCGGTTCCATATGCATAAAACCAACCATCGCCACCCCGGATAACTGTAGGATCGGCTACATCGGGTTCAAAAACAGGATTTTGATAGCTCACAGCTCCTTTGGTTGTGCTTTGCTGTTCATAGGCACCATTGTTATTGATATAGATCACGCTCTTTGCGACTTCAACACTATTCTCAGTAACTACCCCACTGGCAATAATATCCAGATCACCGTCGTTGTCGATGTCGGCTGTAGTGATATCGGCATGTTGCATTCCTGCTGACGCATCGAAATGACTAAATTGTGCAGAAACGAAGCAGAAACTGCTCATTGCCATTGACAGTAATATCAATCTGATTGAATTCATTTATATTTATTTTTCAAATTATTTTCGCAATTTTGCAAGACACAAGATCAAAGAACCAAGAGCCAAGAATCAGGATGTTAGAAATGGAAGAATCAAAAAATTTGAAGATTTGAAAATGTACCAATTTGAAAATGAAAGAATGATATATTGAAACTCTTCAAACCTTTCAAACTCTTCAAACTCAAACTCTCAGAAATCAGAACCCGAAACTTCTCAAACCTTTCAAACTCTTCAAACTCAATCAACCAATCAACCAATCAACCTATCAACCAATCAACTAATTAACTAATTAACTCTTCAAACCCAATCAACCAATTAACCAATCAACTCTTCAACCCAATCAACCATGCCTGTGTATAATACAGCAAATGCCCACAAAATTATGAGCAATTACTGTTGGGACTAAAAAAACATTATTTTTTAATATACCAATTTTCAGTATCCATCAAAATAGCTTTTATTGCCGCTTCGTTCCCTACGTGTTTTGCTGAGACTAAATCGGCCAGGTATGAAGCATCTCCTTCTCCGTTTTTAATTCTCCTCAAAGCAATACGCACTAAATCGTGAAATCGGTTACCTTCAAAAGCAGTTTCCAATGCCAGTTCCTGTTGAATCAGATTTTCAACATAAAGCACTGAGTCATGCATAGTTTCCTGTTTCTGAAAGTTGAAGAAAGTGGTATCTTTATCCACATTACCCAATCCACGCATTCTGATACCAACATTATCAATAAACCTGGAATCAAAATACATATAAGATGATGGATTTGATATTGAATCTTTTTCCTGGACCGGTATGATTTTGGCATTATTCATATTCGTACTACTCAATCCATATTTAAGTACTGCAAATGCCAGGTTTGGTTTGTTTAACCGATTAACAGCTTCTGCATACCGTAAATAAAGTAATGAAGTACGGTAAACGACCACATTTTGATCATACAACAGATATTTCAAAACGAAAGGTTTATACAAACTACTAATTTCATCAGTTGAATTAAAGTTATTCGGCGTGCTAACGGTGCCTGAAACATTACTTTTCCACCAAATCGAACCAATTTTGCGGGCATCACCGGGAGTATTGGAAGCTTCGTTCAGGAAATAAGTCTGGTTATCCCAGTTCTGTATTGCAATATCCGACGGAACTATCTTGTTTTGAAGGTTCAGACTATCCAGATCAAAACGAATACCATATTGAGTGGGACAGGTTATGGTTGACAACACTTCGGATGATCCGGGAATGAACGAATTAATCCAGTTAATATTCAAAGTAGTACCAATCGTATTATTCACTACCTGCCAGGATGAAGTACTGGTTTTATTTATCAGCAGTCTGCTTTTATACATTAAATCGTGATATTCTCTGGCCGCATTTTCATAATCACCTTTCAACAAATACAAGTCACCCAACAGAAAACGAATCGGGAAATAGGAATTTGTAGTATTGTATGAGCCAATATAACCCAAATCCTGGAATGGGACATCCTTAAGTGCTGACAAATCTGCGATTAATATGTCAGCCAAAGCGACAATGTCATATTCCGGATAAACTTTCTTCGAATCCTCTACCGTTAAGATCGCATTTTCATAATACTTGGCGGTTTTAAAATTCAGTGCTATTTGCATATAGGTCCAGGCTCTGATCGATTTCACGGCAGCAAACTGACCTAACTTTAGTTTCTGACCTTCTTCAACAACTGAAGAATCAAGATGTTGTAACACAAAATTACAATTGTTGATTACCGCATAATAGTCACTGATTTTCGCGTAAGGATTATTACTGCTGATATTAAAATTATTGATCTCTCTTAAGTTCAGGTCTGACAATTCGGTAGTATTCAGCAAATCGCCGCGCAATTCACCCAGCAGCACATAGCTGTCGGCTAATTTTTGCATCTGTGACAGAATACCAAAAGTTGAATATAATGAATTGTTTGTTGAATTGCCATAGTCCTGTTCGGTAGTTAGTCTGTTTGAATCAACGCCCAGCATATCATCGCAACTGACCAAAAGTACAGAGGCTATTGACAAGCATATCAACATATTGAATATTTTCTTCATATCGTTGTTTTATTATAATGTTTAATAAAATTTTATCAATTATTTAATTCTACAAATTTAACTTGAGACCAATAAAGTAACTCCGGCTCAAAGGTAACAATCCGGCATCAACTCCCTGAAACAAGACAGCGTTCTGAGAAGAGAATTCAGGATCGGCGCCAAGATATTTTGTAAGTGTAAATACATTATTTGCCGAAAACCAGATATCAATACCATCTATAAAATCGGTCTTCAAAGGGATATTGTAGGAAAGTGACAAAGTTTTTAAGCGGAGATAAGATCCATCTTCTATCCAACGATCAGAAAACCGTGCATTTCCCATAGGATCACCATACACTGCTTTGGGTTGTGTAGTTACCTGACCTTCACTTGTCCAGCGCGATAACATGGCATCCGATTGATTGCTGTAATCAGTTCCTGCTTCCAGTTTGCTCCGTTGATAGTTGTACACATCATTACCATACGAATAGGTAAACAAGGCCGACAAAGTCAATTTTCCGAAACTGATTTTATTGTTTATGGCACCGTAGATTAATGGATTTGGATTCCCAATGATTTGTTTATCATTATCATTTATAATTCCATCCTTGAGTCCATTGGCATCAGCCACATCTTCAAAAATAACATCTCCTGCACCAAAGGAACTGTATGTGCCATCGTTATTCAACATCCTCAGATTGGCGTTGGCAGCATCTGCTTCGGATGCAAAAACTCCAAGGGTTTTGTATCCGTAAAATACACCGGCAGGATTACCAACCGCGGTCATGACCTCACCATCGTACACTTTAGTGGTATAACCACCATTCGGCAAATTGGAAGTATTGTAAATATCAAGAGGTAATTCAGTAATCCGGTTAACATAATGACCGGCACTGAAGCCTAACTCCCATTTCAGATTTTTCAGATTTAATAATTTGGCATTTGCGGAGAACTCAAAACCTTTGTTTGATAATTTTCCTTCGTTGCTCCAGTATGCATTTAATCCTGCCACATCCTGAAACTGTTTAAATACTAACAGATTGCTTGTATTGCTTGCATAAACATCCACCGTCAAATTCAACCTGTCGTTGAATAAACCCAGATCCAATCCTGCATTTGCTCTGGCTGTAGTTTCCCATTGGATTTTTGAATTAGCCAGATTAGATAATACCATTCCGTTGGCAACATCCTTGAACCGGATAGACGAAAAGTAGGTGCTGGTTTGATAATCCTTAATATCATCATTTCCGGTAATTCCGTAACCGGCCCGTAATTTCAACAAATTTACAGCACTTACATTTTTCATGAACTCCTCGGATGAAATCAACCAGGCACCATTGAGTGAAGGGAAAACGCCCCAACTGTGTCCAAACATTGAAAAACCACTTGCAGTTTCATTTCCAAAACGGGAAGAACCGTCGATTGACATCACAGCATTCAGAAAATATCGTTGATCGTAACTATAATCCACATTCAAATAATGCGAAATTGATTTAGTCAGATTGTTGGCGCCATCGGTGCGTAAATTTTTGAAACTTCCCAATAAATTGACAGACGAATTCGAGCGTGAATTATGTCCTTCCACATAATCGGACTCAAAGTAATTAACGATGAATCGTGTTCCCAGAAACACATTTAGTTGATTAAAATCATCCAACTTCTTTGCAAAACTGAGTCGTGTATCACTGAACTTTGAGTTATTACGCATTACCTGACTTCTTCTTTCATTTTCCGAATCACCTATACCGGCAATAGAGATAGGTGCAGTAAAAAGGTATGGACGATAATAATCCTCATTCGTTTTATTGATGTTATAATCGAAAAGCTCACTCAGGGTAAGATTTGGTGAGAGCTGAACAACGGGTTTCAGGGTAATATTAAAACTGTTTTGTTTGAATGTATTATTAGAATTTTCGATGATGGCACCCGGGTTACCAATATCAAAGATATCGTAATATGTAAATTCAGATGTTTTCACTCCAAGAGAAGTATAATTGTATGGACTCAGAAAGGGTGATTTTGTCAAACTGAGCCAGGTAGGCGAAGTGTAATTATCAACGCCATCGTCAATCAGGACTCTGTCAATACGCGAAAATCCGACATTTACGCCCAGGGTTATCGCCTTGGTCATTTTAATATCACCGTTTAACCGCATGCTGTATTTTGCCAGATTTGTTGATTTCACAACTCCACTGTTACCCAGATACCCCAGGGACAAATAGTAAAGCGCTTTATCATCTCCACCACTCACATTGATAGAATATCTTTTGGATACTCCATTCTGATACACTTCATCTTTCCAATTTGTATTGCTGTGATAAATATTGTAATTAGAGCGTGCAGGATTATCATTTAAGAAAGGAAGTTGCGAGATTTCAGCATTGGTCATACCGGAAGTTCCAAGCAAACCGGTAACATAGGTTTTATAATCATCGACCTTCATAACAGGAACGGTTTTTGGAGATGTGGTTACACCGGTAACAACATCTACGCTGATTTTTGTAACTGTACTATAAGCACGTTTGGTTTTGATCAGAATCACCCCGTTTGCAGCTTTGGAACCATACAGTGATGTACCGTCTTTCATCAGTGATATGCTTTCGATGTCGTTAATATCAATTACATCTAACGGATTTGAGAAAAATCCTTTATGAATGGAAGCAACATCATATAAACTATTCCAGATAACGCCATCTACCACGAACAAAGGTTGTGCATTGGCATTCACAGAATTCAACCCTCGAATAAACAGTGAGGCACCCATCCCCGACACACCTGAACGTGTTAAAGCCCTGACATCAGCACCTAATTCAGTTTGCAATACTTCATCAGCCGATACAGCAGTCGAACGTCGTAAATCCGTCACACCTTTGATGGATGCTGTTGTCATAATATTGTCAAAAGATCCATTGGGACCGTCAACAAGTTTATAATAATTACTGAAAACATCACTATAAAGTTCAATTACAACATAATCCTTCCCTTGAACAGCAATTTCACGAACATTGTAATCGAAAGCAAATACATTTAAGACTGCTTTTGATGAGGTCAATTTTATTTTGAAAACACCCGATTCATTTGTCGTAGCCGTTGCATCGCCGTTTAAAGTTTTTATTTGAGCCGCATTAACCGGTTTTTTTGTAACAGCATCACGAACCAAACCACTCAGTGAATCAGTTGCAAGCTGTTTAGATTCATTTCCTTCTGCTCTGACAAATTGAGCAGACAGGCAAAATACAAAAAACAGTAAAGGACTTATAGATTTTAATGATTTTGTGATCCCGTTCATACCTACTATATATTTATAATTTTTCATGCACATTCTAATTATTTATTATACTTCATTTTATTGAACCGGTTCCAAAATTATATAATCAATACGAAGGTTACGATCGTATTTTACCGTTTCGGTAATTATTGCGGCGTTTTCAACTTTAAGTTTTACTGTAATATCCGAAATAGCCGATTTTTTGGTATAGATATTACAATAAGGAAAATCAATTTGAGTTACATACATTTTTGTTATTACCGAAGCATCGGTAATGAAAGTTCCGGCAATTGTTCCGGTAGTTGTTGATATCCCATGTGTTAACGTTATTGCCGCATTATTTACCTGATCTCCATCAGCATTTACATACGACAAATTGAATCTGGCTTTATATTGTTTTGTACTTTCAGCAGAAACAATGCTTGAGGGAACAAAAACACAATAAATATTATATTTCCCCGACAAAGTATTGGGAATAGGAAATGTAATTGAATTTGGAGTTGTTTTACTAACCGTAGTTGGTTCACTGACCAGGTATTTGTTATTTGAGACATTAAAAATAGAACCTAAACTAGACCGGACATAAAGATATGAAAACAGGAATGATCTGCCATAACCTGAATTTTCGGCTTCCACTTTAATAGCCTGTTGCCATGAATCAGCGGCTTTAAATCTCAACGAATCCGTCACATATGCCAATCCGTTACTCAGGGTATTTTTGGTTGCACCTTCAAACAGATAAGCAGAAGGACGAAAAACACTTCCTGTAGTAGAGACCAGAGAATCGAACATAGTCGGCTCTGTATTTATATTTTTGAACTTAAAAACTAAATTCTGTACCAATGCCCATTGGGTATTTAAACGTTGTTGCTCAGCACCACCATCTTTTGCCAGGGTTTTGTAATTTGATTTAATCAATTCATACACTTTTGTCCAGGCTGTATTGTTTGGCAAAATTGCAGCGAAGGTACTGTCCTCTATTTGTAGTTGTCCGATTTTATTCAAAACAGGATTCGAGAAAATAATCACAGAATCATAAATTGCCTGATTCTGATCATTAGTCCCGATTTCTACACTTGCAACTTTATCAAATATACTAGTGCTTTGCGAATAGAGATATGCTTTTAGAGAATCAAGTCCCGGGGTTTTACCGATAAATTCCCAAATGTTGCTTAAATAAGGAACATACCCATCAACAGTATGTAAAATCCCGTTGGAAGTAGCAGTATTCGACTGTAAAAGTATTTTGCCGCCAAAGCTAAATCCGGATGCCGTTCTTTTAAACATCAGAAACTTCTTGTCGACCATAAAAACGGTTTTAGAATCTATACCTGATGTAGGATACGAAAAGCGTGATATGTGATTCTTAACAATATCAGTTACTGCAACTGAATCGGTCAAATCCACGTTTACAAGCCCGCTGTTTACAGGAGCCCAAACAGTATAAGTCTGAGGTTTAGAAAGAACAGAATCATAACCGGCGATTTGTAACATTTGGGTGAATGTACTCAAATCGGGCTGCGACTGTATATATTCATACAAATTCAAATCACTTTTAATTCCTTCGCTGGTGTTGTAATGCTTCTCCCAATCTTCAGTACAGGACGTAAGGTATACCACAGCAAGTAGCACGCTAAATATTAGATACTTATATTTCATTTTTTTCATTTTGTATTCATTTAAATTCCGGAAAAGATGCCAATTATTGATTTATTAATTATTAATTTTCAATTATTCAATATCTTCATTTTCCAAAAGTTCAACAGGAACAAATTCAAGGAAATCCAACATAAACTGGCCTGAACGGACCGCTTTCACAGTAAAAGTGTGCGTACTTGCTTTTTTAAATGTGTATGTTCCCAGGATTCTACGCAGTGAAGCAGTACTGTTACGTGCAATTTTCAATCCATACCATCTGTCAATCACATCCTTATAAGTGCTCGGGCCTTTCATATAGCCACGATTCCGCATCATTTTGTCATTTTCAAATCCGTTTGGATCGTCTGAATCGGAACCGGGAACTACAAATCCTACCAGGGGATCGTTGGCAGCTATTCTTAAATCCAACGGAATTCCACAGGGTACATCATCCCAGTATAATTGTGCTGCCCCACGGGCACCGGTTGGCTGATAACTAAACCGGACTTCATAGGTACCGGCAGGAATAGCAGGTGTTTCTAGCTTGAAATCATACAATCCTTTCAAAAATATCTCATCACCCTGGTAATCCAGGTAACCACCATAAGCGTTTGAATAAGAAAAATAAGTTGTCTCTGAACAGGTTAGACGTTTAATATATCCTTTTGGATAAACCCACGAACGTGGAACGGCTTTATCGTAAATACGCATATTGTTGTTTACAAATTCAGGGAAGAAAGATGCTGCATCCATTCTGATCCGTTTGCTCGACATTTCACCGGCAACTCTGACATCGTAAATCAGGATATTGTTTATCTCATGATAAACCCCGTTGGTGGCATCTTTATCCTTGTAGGTGTTTACAATTTGAACCGACTCACCGGTTTCAGGAGATTTATTTATGAAATTGGTACCACCCGATGCTCTTTCTTTTTTAACTTCCAACAAGGTGTTCGGATTCATTGTTTCGATATATTCATACATGTCGTAAGTTTTGATCATGTGATCGGTATCGTACATATCAATAAACTTAATATAGGGTAATTTTCTGTTTATCAAATGATAAGCAATAAATTTATTCAGGCTGTTTCGGGGATCTGTAATGTCACTCACACTTGCATCTGTCGGATCTTCATTGTAAACATGCGCAGCGGCATAGGCTGTCAGATCTGCCAAATTGTTGATATTATAAACAGTACTGTATAATGAATCACTCTCCATTAAGGCAGTAAAACCATATTTTCTTGATGCCGGAATTTCATCTTTCGAACCACTCCCCTGATGGTAATTAACATCCAGATAGGCGAATTTTTTTGCATCGTAGGTATTATCCAAAGTCAAAGCGATTTTTTCGATAAGCCCTGTTTTAATTAAAGCTTCGTTGAATAACTTAAATCTAACATCTTTTGCAATAGATTGAGAGAGGTTCAATGCAGATGGAACCAGCACTTTACTGATCATGTGAATAACTCCGTTACTGACCAGAATGTCTTTTGTCAGTATTTCCGAATTTACATTTACAAAGAATAAATAGTTGCTGCTCCCGGCTCTGGATGAAGTTTCCACATAACGGTCGCTCATGGTTAAATAGGGCATTAATCCATCGGTAAACTTATCTGATGTAACTACATACCCTTTTATCAGGTGGTCATACGCAATTTTTTTCAGGGTATCGAGTGGAAAATCATTTAAAGAATTTCGTCCCAAAGATTGATAAAATTCACGCATTGCCATATTATTCGGTGCAAAAAGTGTGTATTCACCGTAGGCATTGATAAGACCCATTACTTCTGTAGTGTCCATCAGCCTGGAGAATTCTGAATAATCGTCATGGCGGTTATTCAGGTACTCTCCCATCATTTCTTTCGTAAACGTATTAATATTATCGGGTGCATTATCAATGCATGATGTGAATAATCCACCCATTCCGATTAATATTATTGAGAACATTCTCATTGGTTTTGATAAAACCATTCTGTTTATAGCTTTTTTCATGGTGTTATTTTTCAATTAGTTAGAAGACAGATTAGTATCTTCGTAAAATGGATTTTGGGTCATCACAGGATTAATTTCTAATTCCGATTTAGAAACGGGCATATACAAAGCGTTCATAACCGACATTTTCTTTATTTGCATATCATCACCGGTTAGTTTAGGGCTTATATATTTCAGGATAATTTTAGGATCTTCATTCCTGCGAACCAGGCGCATCAAATCAAACCAGCGTTTTCCTTCAAATAAAAGTTCGCGTTGACGTTCGCGCAATACTAAATCCTGCATTAATCCTTTTTCACTGTAGTTATTAAATTGGAGCGAGTCGGCTGTGATATTGGAACGCAAGTAGGTAGTATTCACTAAATTCAAGGCTTCTTTTAAATCACCGTTATCTCTGTTTAACTGTACAAGTGCCTCAGCTTTCATTAGTATAACGTCCGAGAGTCTGTACAATATCCAGTTGGGTGTTGTATTCGAATTCCTGTAAACCGGAGTCAAAGTTTCATCTAAATTTTCAATACATTTATAAAGCGTATACTTATAGATAAGATAACCATCTCCATTTGTAGCAGTTCCAATAAAGTTGGTTTGACGTACATCTTTAACGCTTTCCTTTAAAGTAGTAGGAAAATAATTAAACGGACTATAGGTTCCTTTCGGACCCAAATAAAATGCATAACTCAGGTTGCCATCTTCAGCACCGGAAATCCCGTAAAAATCTCTTACTTTATTATTATATTGCACATCTCTGTCAAACTGCAGTTCAAAAATACTCTCTTTAGAGTTTCCAGTATAAAACACGTCGGTCAATACTTTATCCCCATCCACTAATTTCAATGTTTTGTCCTCCAAAACGCGATTACACATCTCCACGCAATTTGTATACTGTTGATCCCACAAATAGACATCGGCCAACAATGCGTTAACTGCATTTAAGGTTACCCTGCCTTTGTTAAACGATTCTTTTCCGTAACTGGGTTTTGCATATTTTTGCGCGGTCAGCAAGTCTGTAATTATCTGGTCAAGTATTACCCGTTCACTCGATTTGGGTACATTATAATTCTGAGCATCGCTGATACTTGGTTCTAATATCAAAGGAACTTCCTTAAATGCTCTTACCAGATAAAAGTAACTCAATGCACGCAAAGTTAAGGCTTCAGCTTCGAGTGTATGCATTTTAGTTGCTGTAAAGTTCTGATCTTTATCTACTACCGAAGGTGCAAAAGATAAAAATGTATTGCAATAATTTATAACGGAATAAAACGAAGACCAGTTTGCATAACCATTTGTAGGTGTAATGCTTACGGTCAAAACTCTGGAGATGTCATCTCCAACACTATTACCGGCTACGAGGTTGTCGGAGCGTAATTCACCCCAAACGATCATCCTTTCCATGCACTGATCCCTTGTAAGACCACGATAACATCCTGCCAGAACAGAAGTAGCCTGTGATTCAGTTTGCCAGTAATCTTCCAAAATCGTTTCACTTTCCGGTCTCAGATCTAACCAATCGGTGCAGCTTTCAAGACCAAAAACCATAAGTACCGACATTGCTATAATTAATTTCTTCATATTCATTTTTTTTATAATCCAATAGTCAAACCAAGAGTCAAATCTTTCGAACGTGGAGTCTGTCCCGAGTCCATACTAACTCCAAAAGAACCGTAACCAACTTCCGGATCAACACCAGTGTATTTTGTTAATACCAATAAATTATTAAATGTCAGATACAGGTTAACTTTTTCAACGCTGAATTTTTTCAGGAGAGGCTTTGGAACCGAATAATTAAAAGTAAGGTATTTAAATCTCAGGAAAGAACCATCTTCCACATACCGGTCACTTCCCAACCAGTTGTAACCATATTGATACAGCGCTCTTGGAATAGAAGTTACATCACCGGACTTGCGCCATCTCCAGTTCACAACCGTACTCTGGTTGTTTGTAGAATACATATTCTCCGAATACATACGCGCCCTGTTTACTATTTTATTTCCGACCCTGAAGTTAAATGACATCGTGCATGATAAATTCTTGTAACGGAAGGTTGGACCAAAACCGCCATTTAAAAACGGATTTGAATTTCCCAGATAGACTATGTCTAATTCGTCAATATTTCCATCGTGGTTCATATCTTCGTATTGAGCATCACCACCTCTGAAAATATAGGGTGAACCGCCATTTTTTCTGGAATAATTATAATACATTGGCAAGGTTTCACCATTCTCATTGGTTATCACTTTTCCATCCGCATTTCTGGCTACCGGTGCATTTTCCTGTGATCCGGCTATGTATTTATCGTATTGATAAACACCTTTATAACGAAAACCATAAATCGATCCGAATGAATTACCTTCCTGAATTCGAGTCAGGTAGTTTCCATTGTTATAATCGTATTTACCATTATATGAATCGAGAATTGTTTGTTTTAATTCAATAATTTTGTTGACTGAATTTGACAGGTTGAATCTGAAATCGATGCTGAAATCTTTTGAACTCACCACTCTGTTAGCATACAAATTTATTTCCCAGCCATCATTATCCATCGATCCGGCATTCTGGTTTGAAAAGCTTTCGAAACCGGAAGAATTAGGAATTCTGACATTAGGAAACAACATATCAGTTGTTCGCTTAAAATATAAATTCATGTCTATCTGAATTTTATCATCAAATAAACCTAAATCTAATCCATAATTTACGGAGGAGGTTGTTTCCCAGCTCAAGTTTTTCAATTGTAAAGAAACCGGAATTTGTACCGGCATTCCGGCATAACTACCATCATCACCGTATCGGCTGAAATGTAAATATTCAGATCCCGGCTGATTTCCTGCAAGTCCCCAACCCGGCCGAAAGGCGAGCATACTCAGCCATTTTTTTGTTCCATTCAAAAATGGCTCGTCAGAAGCAATCCACTTCAGCGAAATGCCGGGGAAATTTCCCCATTTATTACCATTTCCAAATTTTGTACTACCATCACGACGGAATGTTCCGTCGATAATATATCTTCCTTTGTAAGCATAATGCGCCCGGGTTAAAAGGCCCATCGAACGCCAATGTGATCTGTTTGTATATTCACCCGACAAATAGCCCGGTATTGAGGCATCATTAGCCATTGAAGATGGTAAACCATAGGTTACAATTCCCTGATAGGATGAATTGCCTTCGGTGGTTTGCACGGAACCGTACAAAAACAAGCTATGATCTGTATTACTGAATTTTGGTTGCCAGGCAATATTATTGTCAGTTTGTATGGTTACCGATTCATTATCACCACTATCAGAACGGTTATAATGTTTATCGGACCAGCTGTAATTCATAAGTTCAGATGGCAAGTACATTGATGTCTTATCGTTGTTAATATCGAACGAGACATACATGCTATAGCGTAAAGTTTGTACTTCCGGATCTAAAATGTCATATTGTAATCTGAAAGTAGGTAACGTTCTGTAGTTTTTGACATTGTTTTTTGCTCTTAATGCCAATGCAACCGGATTTACCAGGTATTTCTGATCCCAGTTAAGCGCTGATGAATTTGGTATTTTAAAATATTCTGAACTATTCTCACCGGATGCATTTTGTTTGTAAAGACTGGTATTCGGCATCTTAATATACGAAATACCCAGAATAGACAAATCTTCATTCGGGCTGTCACCACCTCCGAAATCAAACCTGTAACTCCGGTTATAATTCGAATAGGTATACGACAATTCGGAGGTGAATTTCAATCGGTCAGAAACCCTGTAATCCAGATAAGCTCTTGATGAAATACGGCTGTTACTCTGTCCAATGATGGTACCATTCTGGGACAAATAACCGCCCGAGACACGATAAGTAGCCCGGTCACCACCGCCTGACAGGGTCAGATACTGGTCATTAATATTTCCGATCTGGGTTACTTCTTTTACCCAATCCGTATTGTTATTATAGTTTTCGTAATTTGAAAAAGATTTATCGTAATTATATTCAGGATAATTAGCGGCATTAGCGTCCTGCGCAGGATTGAAAAACTCCTGTTTCATTAACATGGTGTAGGCATCGCCATTCAACATTCTTTTGCCCTGCGGTTGAACGGTTCCGGTATAACGGTACGAATACTCAACCCTGGTGGGTCCGGAACGTCCTTTTTTAGTAGTAATCATAATTACCCCATTGGCCCCTTTCGATCCCCAGACAGCTGAAGCAGCAGCATCTTTCAATACTGAGATTTCCTGAATGTCGTCGGGATTAATACTCAACAAGTTGGCAAATTGTTCCTGGTTAGAGTTGGCATAATCGAAACTCTGATCTACCTGCATTTCGTATGGTACGCCATTTAATACAATCAGTGGCTGGCTGTTACCATTGATGGAACTTGCACCACGAATACGCATGGAAGTTCCGCTACCGGCATCACCCGAATTTGACACAATATCCAAACCGGCAATACGACCCTGAAGGGCTTCATCGATAGAGGAAACCTGCAGACCTTCGATTTCTTTCATATCAATTGTTTGCATAGCACTCGCAATCTCGCGGGTAGGAATATTATAGCCTCCTTCACTGTGTATTTTGGCGCCTGTAACAACCACGCCCTTAATAGCTTGTGAATTTTCGATTAAAGTAACATTTAAGACTTTAGAGTTCCCCAATTTCTTAATCTGCTTTTCGTAACCAATATAACTAAAAGAAATGCGATTCGACGCATTTTTCATTTTCAGCACATAATGTCCGTTTAAATCCGTTATATTACCACTTACAATCCTGTTGTTAATGTCAATTTCAGTCACACTCGCACCGATCACAGCACCATACAATGCTGAAGATACCGTACCCTGTATTATATCACCTCCTGACTTTTGGCCTTGTGCCGAAAAAGGTAACAGAAGTAAAATGAAAAGAAGTGTTATTGCAAAATTTGATTTCATCCGTAAATAATTTAAAGTTTAATGTTGGTTTTGAATCCCGCTTTCGGTATAAGCCAATTTCTACAAAAGTTTTGTTTTGTGGAAATGCCTGTTCAATTCACCTTCCTATAATTATTATTGAAAATCCAACACTGCATCAATTTGATGTATGACAGCAGTAGATGAGGTGTAAATTGTTGATGAGGAAAACTCTGATCCCGAACCTGTTCCATCAATATTTTTAAAAGATGAAAGTTTGTTGCTGAATACAAAATCTCTTGTCATGATATTATACAAGCCCGGGCTGGTAATTATCCTGGCAGTTTTACTGTTTTCAGTTGTCAATGTTAAGTCAGTTCCGTTTCCGGTCACACCGATTTTATAATACTTATTTTTAAAAGTACCAAAATTGGTTGGTAAATCATCTTTTTTCAATGTAGCCGATTGATATGTGCTGTTAACGGACATACCGTCAATAAACACTGAATTATCCTGAAAATGATATCTGATAAACCGTTCCAGTTTCAAAATTGCATTCGCTTTTTCAACCGCATCGGTCATATCGTTAATCCCGACAATCGGACCATCCGAATCCCAGGGTTTGATAATTGAATCAGCAATCGCTTTGGTTATCGCTTCGTTAGTCGGAACATAAACCGTGTAGTTAAAAGTATTGAAAAATTTAACGTTGAAATCAATACCAAAGTAATTTGTTTTATTCACAAATACAACCGAAGCATTATTTGCCGGAAATCCGCTCAACAGAGCAAAGAAAGAACTAAATTCGGGTTTCTCGCTTAAGACTTTATAAACCGAAGTTAATGGAGATTGTATAGGCTTGTCAATAAAATATGTTTTTCCGTTCGATTGATTATATACTTTATTCACTTTTACAACTTCATTCAGGGCTATATTTTCGCCACCGGCTATTGTCATATCCGTTCCACTTCCGTCAACTTTTAAGGCCACATTCCCCTTGGTCAAATAATAACCTCTTCCAGTTTCAACTCCGCCAACAACAATGTGCATGTTTAATAAATCCAACAACCTGTTGGTCAGAAAAGACGTTGATGTGATTAATGCAATTGAATCACCAACTTCTCCGGTTACTTTATCAAATTTGTAGACCGTTGCATTTACTGCCGATGTTTTTTCGTTGTACCAATACTTGATAGCACCCTGCACATCCTTGGCATAAGCAATCGGATCGATATATTTAGAGAAATACTCGTCCGTGGGTACAAAAAAGCTATACTGACTAACCATAGAGTTTAAGTACAAACGGAAGTCATTTTGAGTGATTGCCCATTTCCAGATTTTGGTTTTGTTAATTTCAGAGGCATCATTGGCACTTAATAATACCGGTCCATAAACAGAACTGTAATCATCCGGCGGGTATACTTTATTAGTTTCGTAAATGACACCATTGGTTCCGATATAAACCTTTTCAATATCACTTAATGAAACCGGTAATACCGAATTATCCTCATCAACCATTTTACTGAATCTGCTTGGCACCGATTCAACGAAAGAAGATCGCATGTGTCTTTTGAGAAACAAGGGTAATATCTCGGTAGGGACATCTTCCCACGAACCAAAACGATCTTTTAATACTGCACCGGCACCTGAATTAAAAAACAAATCCATGGCCTGATTATTCGGAACAAACATGGCAGCCATATCTGATTCCAACGCACCAATTGCATAACTATTCCAGGCCGGATCAAAGGGTAATAACAAATCTATATTTATACCTACACCTGAAGGATAATATTTAGATCCACCACTTTTAGCGAAATACTTTTTCGTGAAAATCGAGTCGTTAAATAAAGGGTGGTCTATTCTATAAGACAGCGTACTGCTTTCATCATAAAATGGACCGCAAAAACGTTCCAATAATGCTGAAAATCGTGTCAAACCAGGATTTTGAGTAATGTATTGAGACATATTAACCGGTGGAATCAATACACTTTGCAGGATATTCAGATATCCATTTTTACAGGTAATATCTCGCTTTATAATCTTGATATTGAACAGGTGGGCATCGTTTTGTACACGTTCGACACCTGTAATCAGTCTGAAGTCCTCATTTGTAATTTGAGCCTGGTCCAAATGTTTTTGAGTAAAATACATCATGGTCAATGGTGTATAATCACTGAGCAAATACATACCATTTGTTCTGTAATAATCCCAATAGGGTCTGTCGGGTAATGATGATCCATTTACAAATGGTAAACTGTCCTTGTAAGACACAGCTGTAGTATTTCTCATGGCACCGCCTTCAAATAAAGCCCCGCTGTTGTAGTTGGAAAGCATTTCAACGAGGTAGGCGTTGTTAATCATCCCAAAGTTCAGAATGAGTTTCTTTTGAGCAAGCGTTAGTTTTTCATAACTTGTCACTCCCCAATCGTTTTTTTTGTAGAACTCGTTGAAAGCAGAATCATTGGCAACAAAAAGTGTTTTGCTACCTGTCTTTGAAAGAACTTCAGCATATTCCAGGTCATCGATAAGCTTTACATAATTCGTAAAGTGTCCATCCGTTTTCAAATATTCATAAATACTGGCACCCAACCATTCCGGCTCATGGGTCTCCAGCGGATCCTCGTTGCACGAAGCAACTAAAAAGCTTCCGATCATTAATCCAATCAGCAGTTTGGCATAGTGGTAAAATGCACCTCTAAAATGTTTTTTCATTTTATATTAATTTAAATTTGAGCATATTGAATGATTAAAATCGCTCATTGATTTATAATACGTAAAAATAGAATGCAGGAATTTCATCCGTGTATTATCTACCGCGGTGAAACCCTGTATGGGTTGTAAAGAAGATATTTTATGGGAATTGACCCTTTTATACGAGGGACTTGTAAGTTTCACAGTAGCCGGTAAATGAATTAATCTGAAATTAATTAAAGTCCCGGATTGAAAAGTGTTGTCCGAAGTACTTAAGCCGGCAAAACCTTTTAGTGGATGTTCATTGTTGGTTTTCGGGCGTTGAGTGGCCGGAATTATTATTCTCTCAAGCTGTGAAAAAGCATTGAAAGATGTAAATTGAGTAGAGTATAAATAAGTTGATGTGTTTTTCATATCATTCATTCATTCTAATGTTGAACTTAATCAAAAATCAGATATCCAATATATTGTTGTTTAAGGTTATTTTTTGAATCCTCTTCTTTTAAAAGGCAATTTTTAAATCTAACAAGGATAATTCAGAGACTAAAATTGTAAATTTACCGATTATCTGTCGAAATTATTTATTAAAACACAACCGGAATACCTGTAGAAATAACAGGTAAAATTTCATTCATTTATTTTGAAAAGCCTAAGCTTAATTCATGAATGATGATAAGATCATTAAACGGGAAATTCAATCAAAGGGAAGTATTTAAAATAAGAAATGAAATCAGCTTAAATAAAGGGCTGTCTCTACCATGAGACAGCCCTCTCATTTTAATTAAGGCGAGTTTATTTAATCAACTTTCTAAAACTGGATTCACCATTTTGAGTCATTTTCACAATATACATACCTGAAGGTAGAATAGCATTCAACACTTTTCTGTTTCTTCCGGCTATACCAGTCATTCTTTCATCTGAGATTAATGCACCCTGGATGTTATAAACAGACAACTGAACAGTAGCAGCATGATTCAAATCGAAATCAGCAACAATTCTACCGTTTTGAACATAAAGGTTTTCAAACAGATCTTTTACAATTGCGACAGCAGTAACAGTGTCTTTTTTGTAAAGTTCCCAGTTATCCAAAAATGCGATTTTACCCTGAACTCCATCGTTGTTGAAAAATATAACAGGGGTTTCACCTACTCCGGCACCTGTGTTGAATTGGAAAGTAAACTCTTTCCATTCACCGTAAGTATCAATAGAGTCAGTTAAATCTCCTGAAAATGCAGTGTCATGTCTGTTAATTCCCATTTTGAATGCACCACCAAATGTACGAAGCATAATTTTGGAAATGTAAGTATAATTAGGCATTAACTGTCCGGCCAAAGGTACTTCAAAATCACCACGTCTTGTGATTTTACCTGAACGGCTACCACAATAAACTGAATCGGGATTGGTAATGATAGAGATAATACTCTTGTTTTCCCAACCTCTAAAATTGTTCATGTCATTAAAGTAAGGATCCGGGATTAAATTTGGTCTGTCGGTATAAAGCGGTGTAAAGCAAGTTAAATTAGAACCGGCAGATTTCATAAGTACTGTAGCTGAAGCTGTACCGGATACCAAAGAGATATTTCCATTCACTGCTGTAGTTCCATCATAAGTAACAGAAACCAGAGCAGATGCTGAATTAGCAGGTAATGTAGCTGGTTCTACTGTAATTCCGGCAGGAGTAGTTATGATAATATCACTTGTTAAATTTCCGGCAGTAACATTAAATGAACCATTTAAAAACTGAGGATCAAAAGCTAATCCGGTAATAGTAGGAGTAATAACAGGATCGGGCGTAGCATATAATTCCCAGTTATCAAAATAACCATTTGCAGCTACATGGTTCCAGTCGTTAATATAAATAACAGGATTATCGGCAATTGCATCACCGGTTGCAAAGGTGAAATCCAACACCTGCCATTCGCCATTTGTGTTTATTGGTTTAATAATTACATTGTTCGCTGAATTATTTAAGTCGATACGTTCAATTCCTAACTGGAAATCACCAAATGTTTTGCACATCACTTTCACTCTGTAGGTTGTATTTGGTAAAAGCAAACCATTCAGAGGTACATCCAATGAACCGGTAATACCATCAGCTCCATTACCAATTCTGATGGATGAAGCACCACAATAAACATTGGCAGGATCTGAAACAATTGTAGCTACATCTTTATATCCCCATCCGGCAAATGTTGTCAGACTGTTCATACCCGCATCGGTAATAATATTTACGTTGTTAGGGTAAAGTGGAACAAAACAAGCAGCATCCGATGCTGATTTTACAGGAACAATTGCAACCGTGGTTCCACTTGTTAATGTAATATCGCCATCAACTGTTGTGGTTCCATCATATATAACTGTTAAATCAGCGTTTAATGAACCTGCAGGCAATGTAGTTGGTTGTACAGTAATACCGGCTGGTGCTGTAATTGTAATATCTTCAGTAAGATTAGCTGCTGTAACCGTAATCATTTCAGCAGGATAGTTAGTATCAAAAGCAAATGATGCAACCGAAGTTGAAATCACCGGTTGCTCTTCAGCACCATGTTGGAATAAATACAACACATTATCATCGGTTAAAGCTTTGTCGAAAACACTGATTTTGTGAATGCTGCCTTTCCAGATTGGGTCAGCTCTATAACCACCTTTTGCAAAGTAGGCAAATTGCGTTCCGATTCCGGCTATTGAATTTCCAACTCTTAAATCAGCTGCTCCCATATTGACACCATCAATATAAAAAGTAATTGAAGTAGCCGAAACTACGGATACCATGTGGTGAAGAATTCCGTCGTCGTATTCAGGACCATCCACACCATTTTCACCTCCGGAACCATCGGTTCCTGTAGAAATCATAGCGCGACTTACATTATTACCACGTGCAGGGGTGATACAAGTATAATCTTCACCTCCACCACCGGTGTTGGTATTTCCAAAATAATACAGCATATGATAACTGGTGTTAGCTCCTAATGTAGAAGTAAACCAAACCTCTGTTGTAAGCTCGGTATAAGTATTTACAGCCAGGTCAGCTCCCGACAAAGATAAAAAACCACCATTTGCAGTATTTAACGCTTTGTTTTTTACTGTTGCTGCTCCTTCTAAAACTCCATTCAGTGTACCTTTTGAATCATTTGTAGTTCCATCATCAAAAGTCCATTGATGTTTCAGATTCACATCATCCGGTGCAATCTGTGCGGAGGTTTTTACACTTATGCCAAATACTAATGACAGGCATAATAATAAGTAAGTCTTTTTCATAAAATTATAAATTAAAGTAAATATTTAAAAGGGTGTTTTGATTTAAAATTATAATAGATTTTTGTATTCCATATTTCTAAAAATCCAACATTATTTTCTTTTCTAATAGAGTTCGTTGCGACTAAAGATTAACGGCTATCCATTTTTTATTTTTTTGAAGATGAAATTTGCTTTCAACAAAAAATTCAGAGATAATTTAACCGGCTTTTATACAATATAAAACGATTATAATATTGATCAAAGGATTGTCCACTTTGAATAAGGCAAAGATAGGGAGTTTTACTTTGAACAGTCTAACACATATTATTCAAAAAAGGAAATATTCTGACCAAAACAGCAGTAAAATCAATTCATTTTCAGGCAGCATAAAATCCTACCGGTTTAGTGGAATAATACTACATAGCTCATTATATGGCATTTATCTTCTTATCATAAGATTAGTCAGGATTAAATGAGAAGATTGCTTTTTTTAGTTATTAAATCCACCTATGAAAATTCAGTGTTGATGATAATCGTTTTATATTTTCGACAGCGTCATTTGCCCTATACTATATATTCTGACAAACAACTATATTTTCAAACATATTCTGCAGCATATAATACGTGCTAATATAACATATATATAAACCGTATCAAGTGGTCAGCAGGCAGGAATCAGGGCAGACTAATAATGCTGAACATTTAAACCAGGATGTGCGGAAACAAATACATTGTTCAGTAAAAGAGAAAGTTATTCTAACTTTATGGTAATCTGATTAATTACAGGTTTGTATTGATATAATATTCAGTTAGTAAAGATATAATAAAGCTGTATCATCCTGCGAGAAATAATTCACCGCTTTGATTAAGAAAACTAAAAAAACCAATTCACAATATGAATATTTGTAGAGAGGAAGCAGCATGGGTGTCATAATTTGACCTAATCGATTCAATATTAAAACATTCAAACCTTCAGATGGTAACCCATGCATTTTCAAGGAAAGACCGTTCCTCCTGAAATTTAAGACAACCTTACAACTAAATAAATTAATCGTATTTTGTTGTTCGAAAACCGGTGATAATGCATCTTAACTATTTATAAATGGCTTTTGATAGTTATATTATTCATTCTGGTCAATTATTATTCAAATTTGAATAGCATTTCTTCTTCTCTTATTAAAATAATAAGTTTCTTTGCATTGAAAAATATCTGCCTGAGAATTGGAGCAATTTAATCACCGGGCTGTTTTAAAAAATTGCAAAATATAAATACCAATGAATACTTCTATGAAAAGCCGTTATTTTATCTATATTAGTTTACTTATTCTTTTTAGTGCTTGTCAAAAGCCGGCTAAGGATACGAAAACAACGGTGAATGTCCAGGAAAAAACATACAGCAATCCGATATTACCTGTAGGTAATAAACCTTGGGCAATTTACCAGAATGGATATTATTACTATACACAAGAAACAGGAAACAATGTTGTGATTTGGAAAACAAAAGATTTGACCAATTTACGCAATGCACTGCATAAAGAAGTTTGGGTGCCGAAAGATCCTAAATCATCAAATGACTTGTGGGCTCCTGAAATACACTACATAGATGGAAAATGGTATATATACTACGAAGCCGACGATGGGAATAGTGATAATCATCAGATTTATGTTGTTGAAAATACGGCCAAAGATCCTTTAGAAGGGAAATTTACTTTTAAAGGAAGAATAAGTACAGATAAAGGAAACAATTGGGCGATTCATCCAAATGTATTTATACACAAAGGCAGTTTGTATATGACCTGGTCGGGATGGCAATCACGCCGGGTAAGTATTGAACATCAATGTATTTATATCGCAAAAATGAAGAACCCCTGGACATTGGCCTCCGACAGGGTACTTCTTTCGAAACCTGAGTTTGAATGGGAGCGTCAGTGGATTTGTCCCGATGGAAGTAAAACTGCATATACCATATATGTAAACGAAGCTCCGCAGTTTTTCCACAGTAAAAACAAAGATAAAATATACATATTTTATAGTGCAAGTGGCTTGTGGACACCTTTTTATGCCATCGGGAAACTTACTGCCGATGCCAATAGTGATTTACTGAAACCATCGTCATGGCAGAAATCAGAAAGACCGGTATTCAAGCAATCTCCACAGGACAGTATTTTTTCCACCGGAAATTGTAGTTTCGTACCTTCGCCGGATGGTAAAGAGTATTACATGCTTTATCATGCCCGCAAAATACCAAACGAGCCACCCGGAGCTTTGGACTCCAGGTCGCCACGATTACAAAAAATTGAATGGAGCGAGGACGGCACACCTTACTTTGGCGTTCCGATACCGGAATCTGTTCGATTACCAAAGCCTTCGGGAACAATTTAAAAAACAAATTACCGGATTATAACTTCTGCATTTCAAGTCGTATTTCATAGATGAAAAAAGATAGAAATGACTGAATCTGAGCCTTTAAAAGTTCTGATTTAGATGAGTATTGTCTTTATCAAAAAATAAATATATACAGTTTTAAAAATTAAAAATCAATTATGAGAAAAACTTTCATGTTGTTGATGTTGTCAGTGATTATCGTGGCAAATGCAGCAAACAAACCGAACGCACCAGCCAAAGACAAAAATCTACGTGCACCCGCCGTTCCCTTACTTACATCGGATCCTTACTTCAGTTTATGGTCCGCTTCCGACCAGTTGAGCGAATCAGCTACAAGCCACTGGACCGGAAAATCTCAGTCATTAATCGGTGCCTTGCGTGTTGATGGAAAAACCTATCGTTTTATGGGTATGGAAGAATCTTCATACACACCTATATTACCAAGTGGTGAGTGGGATGCTCAGTATACCGAGCAACAACCTGCTGCTAATTGGTTTGATGTAAATTTTGCAGATGCAGCATGGAAAAGCGGTAAAGGTTCTTTTGGTAACAACGAAGCACCCCGTCACATTTCAAACTGGGACAGTAAGAACATCTGGATTCGTCGCACTTTCGATCTGAAAGAAAATATCAGTGCCGAGTCATTGTTCCTCGAGTATTCACACGATGATGTTTTCGAACTGTATGTAAATGGTAAAAAGATAGTTGGAACAGGATATACCTGGAAAAACAATGTGTATCTGGAACTCGATGCCAAAATAAAAAACTCATTAAAACCGGGTAAAAACGTAATTGCAGCTCATTGTCAGAATCAGGTTGGAGGTGCTTTTGTAGATTTCGGATTGATGAAGAAAAACAATGTAGGTGCCGGCTTTTCAACCAAAGCGATACAAAAATCAGTAATAGTTTTACCTACAAATTCAGTTTATACTTTTATTTGTGGTGCTGTAGAACTTGAAGTGATTTTCACTGCTCCTTTGTTGTTGGAAGATTTGGATTTGGTGAGCACACCAATCAATTATATCAGCTACAATGTACATTCGCTGGATAAAAAGAGTCATGATGTACAAATCTATTTTGAAGCAACACCACAAATGGCCGTTAACTTCGACTCACAACCGGTAACTTCCGAAAAAATCACTAAAAACAATATGACTTACCTGAAAACAGGTACTATCAATCAACCAATTTTAGGTCAGGTAGGTGATGATATGCGTATTGACTGGGGATATCTTTATTTGGGAGGACAATTGTCTGATCAGGAAAACTTGTCATTAAGCGAATATTTCAGTGCTAAAAAGTCTTTTGTTGAAACAGGCAAATTGCCTGCTGATGTTTGTTCAAAAACATTGGCTACCAATATGAAAGAGAAAATGACTGTATTGGCTTATACAAATAATTTAGGTAAAGTCACCAAAGAATCAGCCAAAGGTCACCTGATGGTTGGTTACGACGATTTGTTTTCTATTCAATACTTCTACGAAAACCTGATGCCATACTGGAAACATAATGGCAAAGTAGATATTTTCCAGGCTTTCGAAAAAGCTGAGAAATCATACTCAACACTTATTGCCCGTTGTGATGAATTTGATCAGAAATTATTGAGCGATGCTGAAAAGGCAGGTGGAAAAGAATATGCCGACCTTTGCGCACTGGCTTACCGTCAGGCAATTACTGCTCACAAACTGGTGGAAGATAAAAAAGGCAATTTACTTTTCCTTTCGAAAGAAAACAACAGTAATGGTTGTATCAACACGGTGGATGTGACTTATCCTTCTGCTCCTTTATTCCTGCTTTACAATCCTGAATTGATGAAAGGAATGTTGACTCCAATTTTCTATTACAGTGAAAGCGGTCGTTGGACAAAACCTTTCCCTGCTCATGATCTGGGAACATATCCAGTTGCAAACGGTCAGCTTTATGGTGGCGACATGCCGGTTGAAGAAGGTGGAAATATGTTATTGATAACCACTGCGATTGCCTATGCCGATGGAAATGCTGAATATGCCCGCAAACACTGGGATGTGCTTACTATTTGGGTTGACTACTTAACAGAAGCCGGATTAAACCCTGAAAATCAACTTTGTACTGATGACTTTGCAGGACATTCAGCCCACAATACTAACTTGTCGATTAAAGCAATTTTAGGAATTGCAGGTTACGGAAAAATGGCTGCCATGTTGGGTAAAGATGATGTATCGAAAAAATACCTTGCCATAGCTCACGAGATGGCAACAAAATGGCAATCAATGGCAAACGATGGTGATCACTTTCGTTTGAATTTCGACAAACCGGGAACCTGGAGTCAAAAATACAACCTGGTTTGGGATAAAGTGCTTGATATGGGAATTTTCCCGAAAGAAGTTGCTGAAAAGGAAATAAAATTCTATCTGACAAAACAAAATGAATTCGGTTTGCCATTGGATAGCCGTAAAACATATACTAAATCGGACTGGATTTTATGGACAGCCTGTCTTGCCGATAGCCCCGAAGATTTCAGGAAAATCGTTGCACCGGTTTATACCTATGTAAATGAAACTTCATCACGTGTTCCATTGTGCGACTGGCACGAAACAACAGATGGTTCAGCTGTAGGTTTCAAAGCCCGTTCGGTTGTCGGTGGATATTTCATGAAAATGCTTGAATTGAAAGTAAATGCTGCAGAAAAAAATAAAACTGCAGGCTTATAATTTATTGTTGATCGTAAATTGAAAATTAACAGAATGACATTCCGGATTATACCGGGATGTCATTCTATTGATTCAACTACAGGTAATTACAAATCAATTGACCTTAATGAAAAATTTAAAACCTTATATTTTCCTGTTTATACTCTTTGCAGCTGCGCATATAAATGCAACAAAGAGTCTGGTAAATTATGTGAATACACTTCAGGGAACCAATTCAACCTTCGAATTGAGCAGGGGAAACACCTATCCCACCCTGGCCATGCCCTGGGGAATGAACTTCTGGACCCCTCAAACCGGCGAAAACCGCAATGGCTGGATTTATCAATACAAAGCCGAAACTATTCGTGGCTTCCGTCAAACCCATCAATGCAGTCCCTGGACCAATGACTATGCTGCATTTTCACTTATGCCTGTTTCCGGCAATCTGCAAGTGAATCAACATAGCCGTGCGCTCGCATTTAACCACAGCAATGAAGTGGCAAAACCTCATTATTATAAAGTTCAGTTTGACAATAAGATAACAACAGAAATGTCGCCTACCGAACGGGGTGTTTATTTCCGTTTTACTTTCCCTAAAGAAAAAGATGCGTATGTGGTGGTTGATGCCAACAGCGGTGGAAGTATGGTAAAATTCTTCCCGAAAGAAAATAAAATTGTCGGCTATTGCAAAAATGCCAACAACTCAGTATCAAAAGATTTTGCCAATTATTTTGTGATCGTTTTTGATCAACCGTTCACATCAAAAGGCACCTGGAAAAACAATACAGGCGATTTATCACCCGACAACAATGAAGCAACGGGCGAATACGTGGGTGCTTACATAGGCTTTGAAAAAGGTGCGGTTGTAAATGCCAGGGTCATCTCTTCATTTATCAGCATCGAACAAGCCGAACTCAACTTCAAACACGAACTGGCCGGAGCTAAAAATCTCGAAGATATTAAAGATAAAGCCGAAGCTGCATGGAACAGTCAACTTGGAAAAATTGAAGTTGAAGGCGGCACTCCCGAAGAAACAGCGACTTTCTATTCTTCTTTTTTCCGCTCCATGCTTTTCCCCCGTCAGTTTTTTGAATATGATGCGCAAAATAAACCCATCTATTACAGCCCTTACGACTACAAGGTTCATGAAGGATACATGTACACCGACGATGGATTCTGGGACACTTTCCGGGCTCAATTTCCGTTAAACCTTATACTGCATCCCCAAATGCACGGTCGTTATATGCAATCGCTCCTTGATGCCTATGACCAGAGTGGTTGGTTACCTTCCTGGTCTTTTCCCGGGCACAGTGGTGGAATGATAGGAAATCACGCCTTTTCTTTGTTGGCCGATGCTTATGTAAAAGGTGTCCGTACTTTCGATCCAAAACAGGCTATGGCTGCCATGCGTCATGATGCCGGCAACAAAGGTCCCCGCGGGCCATCCATTGGTCGCGATGGTGTGAAGGATTATCAAACACTTGGATATATTTCATCGCCAAACCATGGTGAAGCAACAGCCAAAACGCTTGAATACTGCTACGATGACTTTTGCGCCATGCAGGTTGCCAAACTTGCCGGATTAAAAGAGGACGAAGACTTTTTCAGAAAATCCATTTACAATTATAAAAACGTATATGATGCCTCCACCCGGTTTGTACGCGGACGACAAAAAGACGGTAGTTGGTTGCCCGGTTTTGATCCTTTGGCCTGGGGTGGTGCATTTATTGAAGGAAACGCGTGGCATTATCAATGGTCGGTATTTCACGATGTAGAGGGATTGATAAAACTCATGGGTGGTGACAAAAACTTCACCGCCAAACTTGACTCGGTTTTTTCTGTTCCAAACACGTTCAATGTTGGCACTTACGGTCATGTGATACATGAAATGACCGAAATGGCCATGATCAATATGGGACAATATGCACATGGAAATCAGCCCATTCAGCACATGCCCTATCTTTATACTTATGCAGGGGAACCCTGGAAAACACAGCAATGGGTGAGAACCATTATGGATAAACTTTACAACTCAGGACCCGATGGATTTTGCGGCGACGAAGATCAGGGACAAACGTCGGCGTGGTATGTGATCAGTGCAATGGGTCTTTATTCTGTTTGCCCGGGAACTGATCAATACGTGATTGGAAGTCCGGTATTTCCGAAAATGAAAGTTCACCTGGAAAATGGTAAGACATTGATTATTGAAGCAAAAAACAACGCTTTGAAAAATCCATATATTCAATCGGCAACAATCAACGGAAAAACTTTTACCAGAAACTGGTTAACTTATCAGGAGTTGATGAAGGGTGGAAAAATCCGTTATGAGATGGGCGACAAACCGAATATGTTACGGGGCATTGAAATTGAAGACCGGCCATTTTCGGTATCGCAGCCTGCAAAGTAATTTCAGACTATATCAATAACTACTTGTAAATAAAATACTAAATATAATGAAACACACAGGAAACTTACGACTGAATGCTTCGTGCACAGTATTTCTGCTGATATGCTCATCCTTTCTGAGTAGTGTCAGTGCCCAGCAATTTCAGCAGGTCCGGATCGGAAAATCCGAACGAAACTTCAGCAGTGTAGCTATCGATCAAAAGATAGAACAAATGCAAAAAACGATTAAAGACCCCGAATTGGCATGGTTGTTTGGCAATTGTTTTCCAAACACTTTGGACAGAACAGTTAATTTCTCCATCAAAGATGGCAAACCCAACACTTTTGTAATTACCGGCGACATTTATGCCATGTGGTTACGCGATTGTTCAGCACAGGTTTGGCCATATATGCCTTATATGAAGGAAGATCCAAAATTACAACAACTGATTGCCGGCGTAATTAACCGTCAGGTAGAGTCTGTTTTGATTGATCCTTATGCCAATGCATTTAATTTTGGCAAAGAAGGTGGTGAATGGATGACTGATAATACGAAAATGCGCCCAGAACTGCACGAACGCAAATGGGAAATTGATGGTTTGTGTTATGTTATCCGGTTAAGTTATAATTATTGGAAGCAAACCGGCGACATCAGCAGTTTTGATACCAACTGGCAAAACGCCATGCAACTGATCGTAAAAACCTTCAAAGAACAGCAACGCAAAACCAACCAGGGACCCTACAGCTTTATGCGCAAAACCGAAAAAGCTTCGGATACGCAGTTTGGCAATGGATTTGGCAATCCGGTTCGTCCCACCGGTATGATCTGCTCCACTTTCCGTCCATCGGACGATGCAACAACCTATGGTTACCTGGTTCCGTCGAACTGCTTTGCCGTGGTTTCGCTCCGTCAACTCGCCGAAATGGAAAAAAATATTCAGCAAAACGAAACTTTTGCTGCTGAATGTAGTGCTTTGGCCAACGAAGTGGATGCTGCCATTCAAAAACATGCTATTGTAAAACACCCCAAATACGGTAAAATTCTGGCTTTCGAAGTGGATGGTTTTGGCAATTATCTGATGATGGACGATGCCAATGTACCCTCTTTGTTGTCATTGCCTTATCTTGGTTATATGTCGGCTGACAATAAGATTTACAAAAACACCCGGAAATTTGTCTGGAGCAATGACAATCCTTATTTCTACAAAGGAACTGCTGCCGAGGGTATTGGCGGACCACATGTTGGACCGGATATGGTTTGGCCCATGTCGATTATCATGAAAGCTTTGACAACAAATGATGAAAAAGAAATTGAAGAATGCCTTCGGATGTTGAAACACACTCATGGCGGAACCGGATTTATGCACGAAACATTCCATAAAAACGATCCGGCAAATTTTACCCGTTCGTGGTTTGCCTGGGCGAATACACTTTTCGGGGAAATGCTTATAAAAATAGAGAAAGAGCATCCGGAGTTGTTGCAAAAACAATATTGATATTGGATTTCTAAATTTCATTGTATATTTGACTCTCTTTTGTCGAAAGGCAAAACTACAGTCAACAAATGAATCAAATACAACATGTTTTCCAGCACTATTAGCCTGTTCAGATCCGTCTGGCAGGTTAATAGTACATTTTTTTCATCTATCATTTTTTTATGCCGTTTTTAAAATACTAAATATGTTATTTGAAGATCAAGTAACAAAAATGGAATTTTATAAATAAAGTTAATGCAATAGCAGTAGTTACCGACTCGGGGGTATTCATTGATATACCCATTATTTACATCTTAATTTATATTTGTATTCAAAAAATCTCAATCTAAAGCATGAAACAAATTCTTTTTGTATTGGCATTTGCCTTTTTCACTACTATTGTCAATGCACAATCAGTAGATATGACTTACGTTGATTATGTAAATCCGCTAATGGGTTCACAATCAAATCACGAACTTTCCAACGGGAACACTTATCCCGCCATTGCCCGTCCCTGGGGAATGAATTTTTGGGTTCCACAGACCAGCTTAATGGGCGACGGCTGGGTGTATGGTTATAACGACACACACATACGCGGTTTCAAGCAAACCCATCAACCAAGCCCGTGGATCAATGATTACGGTCAATTTTCCCTGATGCCTGCCAAAGGCCTGAAAATTGATGAAAAAAAACGTGCCAGTTGGTTTTCGCACAAAGCTGAAATTGTAAAACCTTATTACTACAGCGTATATCTGGCCGACCACGATATTACAACAGAAATAACACCCACTGACCGGGCAGCTTATTTCCGCTTTACGTTTTCCGAATCCGATTCATCCACCGTGGTTATCGATGCGTTTGACAAGGGCTCATATATTAAAATCATTCCCGAAGAAAATAAAATAATCGGTTATACCACACGCAACAGCGGTGGAGTTCCCGACAATTTCAAGAACTATTTTGTGGTTCAATTCGACAAGCAGGTAAAATTCATTTCCATCTGGAAGAATGGTACTTTGTGTGCCGGCAAAGAACTGGCCGACAACCATGTCGGGGCAGTTGTTGGATTTAAAACCAAACGCGGTGAAATCGTTCAGGCTAAAGTTGCTTCTTCATTTATAAGTTTTGAACAAGCTGAACGCAACCTGAATGAGCTTTCGGGAAAAAGCTTTGATGAGGTAAAAACGGACGGTCGTAATAAGTGGAATGAAACTTTAGGAGTAGTTGATATCAAGGCAGATATAGATCAAATGCGCACATTTTACTCCTGCCTGTATCGTTCAACCCTCTTCCCGAGAATGTTCTACGAATTTGATGCCGCAGGAAAACCATATCACTACAGCCCTTACAATGGCAAGGTGCTTCCGGGTTATATGTTTACCGACAATGGATTCTGGGACACTTTCCGTTCACAGTTTCCACTTTTAAATTTATTCTACCCTTCGGTAAATGCCAAAATCCAGGAAGGATTACTCAACACATTCAACGAGAGTGGTTATTTGCCGGAGTGGGCTTCGCCGGGTCACCGGGATTGTATGGTTGGAAACAACTCGGCTTCCATCGTTTCGGATGCTATTTTGAAAGGAATTACAGCCAAAGAAATGCAACTTCCGCTTTATGAGGCAATGAAGGCATCGGCCAACAGTAATCACTCAAAAATCAGGTCAACAGGACGTCTGGGCGTTGAATACTATAATAAACTTGGTTACGTACCTTATAACGTTGGGATCAACGAAAGCACTGCACGTACCCTGGAATATGCTTACGACGACTGGTGTATCTATCAGGTTGGATTATTCCTCAACCGACCAAAAGAAGAGATTGAAGTTTATAAAAACAGAAGCCGCAATTTTGAGCACATGTTTGATCCTTCGCATAATTTAATGCGTGGAAAGAATGCTGATGGTAACTTTCAGTCGCCTTTTAATCCACTCAAATGGGGTGATGCATTCACTGAAGGAAACAGCTGGCACTACACCTGGTCGGTATTTCACGACATTAATAAATTGAAAAGCTTGATGGGAGGCGAAAAGGCTTTTGTTGGCATGCTCGATTCTGTATTTGCATTACCTCCGGTTTTCGACGACAGCTACTATGGTGGCACGATTCATGAAATCCGCGAGATGCAAATTATGAATATGGGAAATTATGCCCATGGAAATCAGCCGATTCAACACATGATTTATCTGTACGATTATGCCCGTCAACCGTGGAAAACACAATACTGGGTACGCGAGGTGATGGATAAACTGTACCTTCCAACGCCCGACGGTTATTGCGGTGACGAAGATAACGGTCAGACATCGGCCTGGTATATCTTTTCCAGTATAGGTTTTTATCCGGTTTGTCCCGGCAGCGATCAATACATTGTTGGATCTCCTTTGGTGCAAAAAGCTACCCTGACTTTGCAAAACGGTAAGAAAGTTGTAATCGACACCAAAGACAATAACCGGAATAACAGATATATTCAGTCATTGAAGGTCAATAATAAAACGTATACACCTAATTTTATCAATTTCTCCGACTTGCAGAAAGGTGCGTCACTTACGTTTAAAATGGGTAACAAACCAAATATAAACAGAGCAAATACTGTGAAGGACTTGCCTTACTCCTATTCACCGGAAGATGAAGTAAAATAAAACAGCTCACACAAATAAAATCACGACAGCATAAAAAGTCCCAAAACTTTTTACGCTGTTTTGATTTTAATGAAGCAATAAGGAAATAATTAACTCAAATATTTGATATTAATAGTATTAAAAGTTTTATATTATTTAAATACTTAATAATTAAGGCACTGAATATCTGAACTAACTAATATATCGTTATCTTTGTGTTAAATAGACAACATATCAAAAAGCAACAGCTGTTTGAACAGTATTTGATACTTAATGACCAGTTTTGACTGACAGGAACAAAAGCAAATCGATATATTTGCAGAAGCAAAGCACTTTAATTAAAACCTTAAATCTTTTCAGGGTATTATACCCATAGAAATAATCATAAACAGCTGATGAAAAAGGCTTTACTGGCACTACTAATCATAATCTGCGTTTTCAATGCGAAGGCTTCACGTTCGTTACCGTTCGTAAAGTACCAGGTAGAGAATGGATTGTCGCATAACACGGTCTGGTGTATGCTACAGGACAGCTATGATTTCATGTGGTTTGGCACCAGCGATGGGTTGAACTGCTTTGATGGAAAAAACTTCAGAATCTTTCGGACAAATTCAAACGATAAAAATTCCATAGGCAATAATTTCGTTCAATCTTTGTTTGAAGACGACCAACACAACATTTGGGTCGGGACCAATAAAGGCATGTACTTTTTTGACCGTAAAACGGAATCCTTTTCATTTTTCAATCAAAAAACCGAAGACGGCGTACTCATCAGTAGTAATGTCAATAAAATAATTAAAAGTAATACGGGCACTATCTGGATCGCCACGCTTGGTCAGGGTATTTTTATTTACAATCCAAAAACAAAAGTATTAATTCAGAACAGTACCTACAGTTCCTTCGTGTGGAGCCTGCAAAAAACCCCAAATGGCAATATCTTTGCAACATCAAGACAGGATGGATTAATTTGTTTTGACAAAAATGGCAAGTATTTACGCTCTTATGTTCCGGTGAACAGAGTAAACGGCCTGAGTAATATTGAAATCACTGCACTTTGTTATCAAAACAATGCACTTTGGTTTAATGTAGGGACTTACGGTTTCTATAAGCTGGATTTGAAAACCGGACAAATGAAGTCGGTTGCCGAAGAAAACATTTCTTCAGTAGTCTCTAACATTCGCAGCATCTTTCCTTTCTCTAAAAATAAACTCTGGGTTGGTGGCGACAACGGGTTGTATCTTTTCGATCAGCAAACCGAACAATTCAGCAGAATAGATGATCCCACAAATCCTAAAAGTTTAACCGACCAGTCTGTGTATGATATCGTTCGTGACCGCGAGGGTGGCATGTGGATTTCTACCTATTTTGGTGGTGTGAACTATTTACCAAAAAACTTAAAGCCGTTTGAACATTATTTTCCGCAATATCAGTCCGGATCAATATCGGGAAAGGCCATCAGCCAGTTTTGTGAAGACGCAGATGGTAATATCTGGATAGCGACAGAAGATGGTGGTTTGAACTTTCTTAATACAAAAACACAGAAAATACAGACATACAAACATTTAAATTCGAAGAACAGCATCAGTTATCATAATATTCATTCCTTATTGCTCGATGATAATAAGTTATGGATAGGGACTTTCTCACGTGGCATAGATATTTTTGATCTGAAAACCAAGACCTTCCGTAATTACCAGCACCGGCGGGATGATTCGAAAAGTGTTTGCAATAATGCGATCTACGCATTGTACAAAGATAGTCATGGCGACATCTACGTGGGCACAGCCTGGGGACTCAGCAAATACGACCGGGCTTCAGACTCATTTTCCATCGTTGATGAAATTGGACCGATGGCTCATATCTTTAATATGCGCGAAGATAGCCGCGGATATTTGTGGGCTGCGACTTATAATGCCGGGGTTTTCCGACTGAATCCAAAAACAAAAAAGTGGAAACATTTTACGCATAATCCGAACGATCCACAAAGTGTATCGGGAAATAGCGTCATTTCGTTATTTGAGGATATCCGCCATACGATGTGGTTCGGAACGGAAGATGGTGGGCTATGTTCATTCAATTACAAAACGGAAACCTTTACTGATTTCGATGCAGAAAATAAGTTATTGCCAAATTCAGTGATTTATGCCATCCAACAGGATGAATTCGGCAATTTCTGGATAGCATGCAATGCAGGTCTGGTGCGTATCAATCCCTATACAAAAAAGAACCGCCTGGTTTTTACGAAGGCCGATGGGTTGCAGAGTAATCAGTTTAATTTCCGTTCCTCATTGAGGGCGCGTGACGGAAAAATGTATTTTGGTGGAATCAATGGATTTAATGCTTTCTATCCCAAAGATTTTACCGAGAACAGGTTTATGCCCAAAGTACGGATCATCGATTTCAGGCTGTTCAACAAACGCGTGAATGTAACTGATGAAGGTTCACCACTGACCGCCCCAATTTACGAATTACAAAACCTGACTCTCAAATACAACCAGAACACATTCAGCCTTACGTTTGCAGCATTGAGTTTTCAGGCTCCTGACAAAAATCAATATACCTACCTGATGGAAGGTGTCGATAAAAACTGGAATGTCGTTGAGAACGGAAATAATGTGGCTTCGTATACCAATTTGCCGGCAGGGAAATATACTTTCAGGGTAAAGGGATCAAACAATGATGGTTTATGGAATCCCCAGGAGACTGTAATTACCATCAGGGTATTACCTCCGTTCTGGAGATCAGGCTGGGCATATTTTCTTTATCTGGTTCTGTTTATCGCAACACTTTACTGGATGTACCGACGATGGATCAAGCGTCTAAGCAAAGTGAGTGATGAACATATAAAAGAATTCAGGGAGAAACAGGAAAAAGAGAGTTATTTATCCAAGATAAAATTTTTCACTAATATTTCGCATGAAATACGTACGCCTTTAAGTCTGATCAAGTTGCCTTTGGAGCGGATTATCAGTTCCGGTGACGGCACTGAAAAAACAAGAGATTTTCTGGCAACAATGGATAAAAACACTGATTATTTGCTCAACCTTATTAACCAGTTACTTGACTTCAGAAAAACAGAAGAAACTGAATTCCATCTGCATATAAACATCTGCAATATAAGTGAACTTTTGCGGGATTTGTATGTCCGTTTCAGGGATACGGCAGCAATCAACAATATAAATTTCGAAATCATATTGCCTGCCGATGATTTAATAATTGGAATCGACCGGGAAGCATTTAATAAGATAGTCAGCAACTTATTGAGCAATTCGCTTAAATATGCAAGCGCTAAAGTAGAAATGAAATTGCTGGTGAACGACAATCATTTTGAAGTTCGCATATCAGACGATGGAAAAGGTATTTCTAATATTGAGAAGAAGAAAGTATTTGAATTATTTTATCAATCTGATCATAGTGAAAAAGGTACCGGAATCGGACTGGCTTTGGCCAGGGCACTGACTGAAAAACATGACGGCACTTTAAAGTATGAGAACAATGACTGGGCCGGATCAACATTTGTGATTTCTATTCCTTTTTCTGACAGAAAATTGTCGGAAACTACGGTTCAAAAACCTGAAATAGTACTCGTTGATACTGATTACAATAAACACTTACGTGATACTGAACCTGAGAAACTGAAGACTGAAAAAAATATTAAGCTGCTGTTAGTAGAGGATAATGCAGATTTACTGAAGCTGACTGCCGACTATATGCAGGATTTCTATCAGGTATTTATGGCTTCGGATGGTCAGGAGGCCTTTAATTTATTGTCCGAACAGAATATCGACATTGTGGTGAGTGATGTGATGATGCCCGTAATGGACGGTTATCAACTGTGTGAGGCTATCAAGTCGGATGCTTTGTATTGTCATATTCCCATTGTTTTGCTTACGGCAAAAACCAATGTAGAATCTAAAATAATGGGATTGGAATTTGGCTCGGATGCTTATCTGGAGAAACCATTTTCGCTGGAGCACCTCCGGACACAGATCAATAACCTGCTAAACAGCCGGCTGCGTTTAAAGGAGTTGTTTGCAACTTCACCGCTACTTTCTTCGGTCGAAATTGCCATTTCAAATAAAGATAAAGTGTACGTGGAACGCCTGAACGAAGAAATAGAGAAACATTTACTGGATGTAAATTTCTCTATCGACACGCTTTCGGAGTTTATGAATATGAGCCGCTCTAATTTTTACCGGAAAATAAAAAGCATCTCAGGCATGTCGCCGAATGATTATTTGAAAACGATCAGGCTTAAAAAGGCTGCAGAATTGTTGTTGAGCCAGGAATTCCGTATTAATGAAGTATATGAGCAGGCCGGATTCAGCTCTTCGTCGTATTTTGCCAAGTGTTTTAAGGAACAATTCGGAATGTTACCACGCGATTTTGTAGTGAAAGCAACAAAAGGAGAGAATCCACCGGAACAACTTTCCTAAGGGATGAATATATAGAACGCAAGAATCAAGAGCCAGGAACCAGGACAAAAGAATCAGTATTTTGATGTTTAACTAATTATCTTGTCAGATTAATTCATTCGTTGTATATAGTGTAAAATTACAGGCAGGTTTTAAGTCTGATTATTGATGTATTGTAAAATAAAAAATATGAAAAAAATTGTCCTGTTTAATCTCTTATGCTGCTGTTCACTGGTTTTAATGTCACAACCGGCAATTCAACGGGTTGAAGGCAGCCCTTACCCCTACTCAACAGCGCCTGATAAACTTTACCTGACTTCCGAAAATTACAGTTATTCACAAAAAATTGCCTTACAATCGCTTCAGGGGGGACTGGCCAAAACGAAACCCGAGATACTGCGTGATGTTCACGGACACAGAGCAGTCGTCGGAAAATATGTTCCCATTGACGTTACGTATTACAATAATTTTCAAGGATTACTTACAAAGTTTGCCGGCAGATTTGCGGGTTATATACTTTGCGATGCCAAACAAAGTTCAACCAATGTGGCCTTTTCGCTGGGCGGCGTCCTCAATGCAGTGGCCATACCGGCAGATATTGAGCAATTGGCCATCAATGCAGGAATGACAAAACTACTCGATGTGAGGGGAAAAGATGAAACCTGGGCGATGGCAAATTACGGAAGTCAGTTTAGTAAAACCATAGCATCCTATCAAAACTGTTCCGATGACCGGGGTCTGTTTCTTGGAGATTACAGTACATTTACAAGTGCTTTTCAGTTTTGGGACGATAGTTCGGTTGGCACTTTGGCTAACAGCGTTTACAACAGAATGAACGTGGGTGCCACCTTTTTTGGATGGGGTGCCGGGGAGTATGTCACGGTGGAAGAATTATCCAAAAAATCCATGTTGATACATCCTTCCGATTTCAGCCCTAACCTTTCCACACTTTCAAACATTCCTGTGGTTATCCCCAAACAAAAAGATCCTGTCATCCCCTTCAAAGTAGTTCCAAACGTACACACCGTATGTTTTGTAATGTCCGATGGCGATAATATACAGTGGTTATCGGGCGCATCGGATGACAAGAATACCTGGTTAAATCCCGACAGAGCCAGGCTTAACCTGGGTTGGACAATTTCACCTGCCTTATCGGAACTTGCACCCATCATGTATAAAAAATACGTTGACAATGCGTTGACCTCTTCCGAAGGTCGAAACTGTTTGGTTGCTTCGCCATCAGGAGTTGGCTATCATTTCCCGGGGATTTTCCCTAACCTGGCCAATGAGTGTGATTTGTTGAACAGATACATGAAAAAGGCGGATCTGAATATTGTAAACATCATCGATGTTGATAATGGTTTACACAATCCCACTCAATATTTAAGGCAAAGCAATATCGACGCCCTGTTTTATTATACCTATGGTGCCAACTATACCGGTATGAATGGAAAAATAACCTGGTACAAAGATAAACCATCCATTGGTGGCCGGTATACTTTATGGGGTACTTTGTCGGCACCCGATGCGTTGGCAGACAAGTTGAATAACGCGCCAAAAAGCATTTATACCGAATCCGGTTACAGTCTGATACCGGTCCACGTATGGTCACGCAATGTTTCGGATGTAATGGAATGTATCAAAAGGCTGCATCCAAATGTACGTGTTGTTGCACCGGATGAGTTTGTATGGCTGATACGCAAAAACATAAAGGGCATCAACCTTGGAAATGGAAACGGTTTAAAAGCCGATTATTTCAAAGGCTCCAGTTTTGATACACTTCAGTACTCACAAAATGATGCGAAGATTGATTTCGATTGGGGAACAGCTTCACCAAACTCAGGCTTGCTTGGAAATGATCAGTTTTCTATTCGTTGGAAGGGTCAGGTTCAGTCGGTTTATTCGGAGAAATACACCTTTTACGCTACTGCCGACGATGGCGTTAAACTGAGCATCAATGGAAAAGTAATGTTTGATTCACTGATGACTCAGGGTGCAAATATCCAAAGCGATACCATTACGTTGGTAGCTGGACAAAAATACGACATCACGTTTGAATATAATGAAAAAGAAGGAAATGCATTGTGTAATCTGGAATGGGAAAGCACCTCACAAATGCGCCAGACTGTACCACGCACACAACTTTACAGCAGAGCACAACCTACAACAGGCCTGATTACTGCCTTTACAGATTGTAATTATGCCGGCTTTTCGGGAGGACTGAAAACCGGGGATTATACACTTGCGGCCCTGAATGACCTGGGAATTTATGACAAAGACATTGCCTCCCTGAAAGTTCCGATGGGATTTAAAGTTATTTTATATGAAAACGATAATTTTGAAGGATTGTCAACTGAAATAACTGCCAATGACAGTTGTTTATCCGGTTGGACCGACAGGACTTCCTCGTTGCAGGTAAAAACAAATGGTGTGACTAATTTAGCCGGAACTTTTTTTTTACAAAATAAAGCCAGCAAATTCAATATGAATGTGACCGGGGGTGCCGGAGCAGTCGAAGATGGAGTTAATATTCAACAATGGACGGTAACTCCCAATATAAATCAACAGTTTCAACTGACTCATTTGGGTGACGGAACTTACAGTGTCATCGCCATGCACAGTAAGAAAGCGATGGATATAGATGGTTTCAGTATGTCAGATGGTGGAAATGTACAGCAATGGAGTTATTATGGCTCCACCAATCAGCAATTTATCATTGTAGATGGCACAGATGGATGTTATAAACTGATAGCAAAACACAGTGGAAAAATTGTTGAACCAATCAGTTTAACCAGTCAGGCAAATGTTCGTCAATGGAGCGATATAAACCAAATGAAAGGACAATGGAAACTCATGCCGGTTCCTGCACTGGTGAACGGAACAGGTACAGGGTTGGATGCTCAATACTTCAATGGCCAGAACTTCGAAACTTCCCGGTATTCAACAATAGATACGACCATAAATTTCAATTGGGGAGCATTAGCGCCCTATTCAAAGACTAATACCGATAATTTTTCGGCAAGATGGGAAGGACAAATCCTCTCCCGTTTTTCCGGAACTTATACATTTTATATCAATAGTGACAATGGAAGACGTCTTTGGATCAACGACCAATTAATCATAGACCAGTGGATCAGTGATTATGGCACAGAGTATTCAGGGAGCATTAATTTATTGGCTAATCAGAAATACAAAATAAAATTAGAATATTTCGAAGATGCCGGAGGTGCAAATTGTAAACTTGAGTGGATGCATAATACCCAACCACGCGAAGTAGTTCCTAAAAGTCAATTATTCCCGCTTAGTACTGCCATTGCCGAAAACAAAGATATTTCTTCGAATATCCGGATTTATCCGAATCCGGTAACAAATCAAATCCTGCATATTGAATTGACCGGTCTCACAGATAACGATCCGCTCTCGATAACGGTCTATGATATGGTTGGTAATTCTTTGCTGCAAGAATCATTAACTACTTCGGGAAATATCAGTTTAAAAGGAATTCCTGCCGGAATGTATATTGTTTCCATGCGAAACAAAAAATTAACCGAAAATAAAAGAATTGTAATACAATAGTCCCTCAAGAAATAAAAAAACCCAATAATATCAGCCTGAATACAAGTTGTAATCAGCATTATACCGCCCCAGGCCCGACCTTACCCAAACCCGCTCAGACCTCACCCCAATCCAAATGGAGAGAGAGAAAGAGGGATGAAAAGAGTTGTTTCAGGATCATCTGAGATTTTTAGAAGATGTTAGGTACAATAAAAAAACTTTGAATTACAAAGATAACGACTTTAAAAGTCGTATTTGGTAATCATCGACATGTGTGATCGTTAGTTCGAAGCATATGGAGATACCGTTTAGATATATATTCTTAGAATGAACAATTACAAACTTGACACCAAGCCGCATTATCAAATATTAGATGGACTTCGGGGTGTAGCAGCTATTATCGTAGTATTCTTTCACCTTGCCGAGCCGCTTGCCGGCAGCCGCTTTGAAAATGTAATAAACCATGGTTACCTGGCAGTTGATTTTTTCTATCTCCTGTCCGGCTTTGTAATTGGTTATGCGTACGACGACAGATGGGGCAAATTAACTATCGGCGGCTTTCTTCGGCGCCGGTTTGTGCGGTTGCAACCACTCATTGTATTGGGCATGACGCTCGGTGCCATAGGCTTTTACTTTACCGACTCAACGATATGGCCGCTTATTCATACTGTTCCTGTATGGAAGCTAATTGTCGTTATGCTGATAGGATATACGATTTTACCCATTCCACTTTCTATGGATATACGTGGCTGGCAAGAAATGCATCCGCTCAACAGTGTTGGTTGGTCATTATTTTTCGAGTATATAGCTAATATTCTTTACGCGCTGGGTATACGGAAATTATCGAATAAGGCATTGGCTGGTTTTGTAGTACTGGCAGGTGCATTGCTTTTGCATTTTGCCGTTACGAACCCGAATGGGGACGTTGCCGGTGGCTGGACACTAAATGCTTCACACATGCGCATTGGGATAACGCGTACCTTATTCCCGTTTTTTGCCGGGTTGCTTTTATCGCGGGTAGTGCGGCCTGTCTACATCAAAAATGCTTTCTTCTGGTGTAGCCTGCTGGTTGCGGCTGTTTTACTTATGCCAAGAATAGGCGGAGCAGAACATCTTTGGATGAACGGTTTGTACGAAGCTTTTTGCATCATCGTTGTCTTTCCATTAATTGTATATATCGGTGCCGGTGGTGTGGCGTCTAATCAGACAGAAGATAAAATTTGTAAGTTCCTTGGCAATATTTCTTATCCTTTATATATGACACATTATGTGCTTGTTTATTTTTACGTGGCATGGGTAAGTAATCACAGCGGTATTACATTATGGGAGGCTTTACCAAATGCAATGCTCACATTTTCAGGAGCTATCGTGTTGGCTTATGTAAGTTTAATGTTGTACGATGTACCGGTAAGAGCCTGGTTGCAAAAAAAGTTGAAGTAGCGAAAAGGAAAGTATATTATTTACTTTTCCCCAGTTTTTCTTCGGAGTGTTGGTATAGTTGTGAGTTAAATGAATTCGGAGCATCATTATATTTCGACTTCATTCACCGCTACATCTCAGCCTCAGAACATTGCGGCGAAGAAGGACTACGCTTAATACAGAATTGTAAGAATATTTGTTTATTGCATACTAAAAACCCTTTGTGGGATCTAAAGATTAAATTTATTTACTTAGGATTATCAATATTTTTTATTTACTTCGTCTTAAAGCTTCCATTTGGACGTTTTGGGATCTTAAAAATCACAAATGAAACTACATATTATCACTATTAGCATTGCAATTTTATTGCTTCTACCCATTTCTTTAATGGCTCAATGGACACCAAAGCTAACTCCGATCAAAACACAATGGGGCAAAACGGTGGATCTGAATAATCCGTTGCCCGAATATCCCAGACCACAAATGGTACGACCTGATTGGATGAACTTAAATGGCTACTGGGAATTCAAAAGAGGTGTAAGTACCGATACAGTACCATACAATCAAACACTGGCCGGTAAAATTGTGGTACCATTTGCAGTTGAAGCATCGCTTTCGGGCGTTGTAAGGCATTACGACAGACTTTGGTATCGTAAAATGTTTACAGTTCCGGTTGATTGGACCGGCAAACGCATCGTGCTTCATTTTGGCGCGGTAGACTGGGAATCGGAAGTGTTTATCAATGGAACAAGCATGGGCATTCACAAAGGTGGATATGATGCATTCAGTTACGACATTACCGCTCAACTGAAAGGATCCGGACCACAGGAAGTGATCGTAAGGGTTTACGATCCCACCCGGGATTACGGTCAACCACGTGGTAAACAAACAACGGCTCCAAGTGGCGCGATGTACACCTGCGTAACCGGCATTTGGCAGACCGTGTGGCTGGAACCGGTGGCAGACAAGAGCATTAGCAGTCTGAAACTTATTCCTGACATTGACAAAGGATTACTTGCAGTAACCGTCAATACAACCGATTCAACCGGACTGACAGTAACCGTTACCGCCAAAGATGGTGAGACGATTGTTGGAACTGTAACTTCAAAATTAAATTCTCCATTCACGATTCCAATTCCTTCCGCCAAGCTCTGGTCTCCCGAAAGTCCCTTTCTGTATGATCTTACAGTTGTTGTGAAGAATGGTTCAGTTACCGTAGACTCCGTTTCCAGTTACTTTGGCATGCGCAAGATATCCCGAAAAACAGTTGGTACAGTCACAAAATTATTGTTGAACAACAAATTTGTTTTTCAAATGGGACCGCTCGATCAGGGTTACTGGCCCGAAGGAATTTACACGGCGCCTTCGGATGCTGCGCTTAAATTCGATATAGAAGCAACAAAAGCCCTGGGCTTTAATATGACGCGTAAACACATCAAAGTGGAACCGCAACGTTGGTATTATTGGGCTGATAAATTGGGACTTTTAGTCTGGCAGGATATGCCTTCGTCCAATTCCTACGACACACCTACGGGCGTTACCACCGATCAGGTGGCGCATGAGCTGGAAATGAAACGCATGATTAACGACCACATCAATAGTCCTTCTATTATCATGTGGGTCATGTTCAACGAAGGTTGCGGGCAGTTTGACACCAAAGGGCGTGTTGATCTGGCCAGACAACTCGATCCATCACGTTTGGTCAATCAGGGTAGTGGCGGTGGAGTTGCCACACCGGTCAGTGCCGGCGATGTAATTGATGCCCACCGCTATCCGGCACCTTTGTGCGAATACAAACCAAATCAGGCTTCGGTGAGTGGTGAGTATGGCGGTGTATTTTATAATGTACCCAATCATCAATGGGGTTCGCCGGGCTCTAATTCAGACCATGCCTACAGTGCTGTCGAACTGGTGAATATGTATTCAAGTTTAGCCGACCAGGTAACTTATTATAAAACATTTAACAATCTGAGTGCTGCTATTTACACACAGATAACGGATGTTGAAACTGAAATAAACGGACTCCTGACCTACGATCGCATTCCAAAAGATGACATGAATCTTTTTAAAGCGATTAATGAAAGGATCATCAATGAGAATATAATTTCCTATGTTGATGTTGTTCCTACTTCACAAAAAAAAGGACAAATCTGGCATTACACCACCACACAACCGGGTACTACCTGGACACAGAATTCCTTTGATGACAGTAGCTGGAAAACAGGATCCGGTGGTTTTGGGACTTCGGGTACGCCCGGTTCTGTCATTCGTACCACCTGGAATAGCTCCGATATATGGATGCGTCAAAAATTCACGCTGACTGATGTAAACAGAGATGAACTGCCGAAACTGGCATTAAACCTTCACCACGATGATAATTGCGATGTGTATATTAATGGCGTTCTTGCCGGTAGTTTCAATGACTATATCGCAAATTACGAAATTAATTATATCAAAAAAGAAGCCCGCAATGTATTGATAATTAACGGAACGAATACCCTTTCCATTCATTGTTATCAAAAAGGAGGCGGACAGTATATTGACGCCGGAATAGTAAAATTGATTAACTCAAACGATACCACTTTAGCTTATAGTCCTGGCCCTGCAAAGTATTTAACCAACGTCGGTACCGATACCATTCTATCGTGGCGTCCCGGCAATCTGGCCACATCACACAAAGTATATTTCGGAACTACTGCTACCCTATCGGAAGCGGATTTAGTAAGTACTCAGGCTGATTCCACCTGGTCGGCTACCGGTTTGAAGCTTGCCACGACATACTTCTGGAGAGTAGATGAAGTCTGCAATGACAGGGTAAAAACAGGATACCTTTGGAGTTTCAGTACCAAAACGGATACAGGGATTTCGGAATCAACCGTTGGGTTGCCGAAGATTTACCCAAATCCCCTGGGAAAAGGAAAGCAACTTATTGTTGATCTTGGTTCAAATTGCGTGGAGTGTAAAGATATTGGGGTCTGGTCTGTCAACGGAACTCAACTATTTAGTCAATCCACCAACGGAAAGCAAAAAGTATATTTAAATCTGCATGCTCAACAGTTATCATCCGGGATTTATTTTATCAGAACAGAAATGAACGGACGCTTTGGGGCACCTGTAAAATTGGTTATTGAGAATTGATTTTATTGCAGTTACAATAATGACTTTACATTTAGTGACAGGTTCATTATCGTAATTGAAATGGATTCAGTCCCTGAAACCGTAAATAAAAAAACTGACGGGAACGCGAACGCCTCTGACGGGAACGCGAACGCCTCTGACGAGAACGCGAACGCCTCTGACGGGAACGCGAACGCCTCTGACGGGAACGCGAACGCCTCTGACGGGAACGCGAACGCTTCTGACGGGAACGCGAACGCCTCTGACGGGAACGCGAACGCCTCTGACGGGAACGCGAACGCTTCTGACGGGAACGCGAACGCTTCTGACGAGCGCGCGAACGCCTCTGACGGTCCAAATTAACACTATATTTCCATTTTATAAAAACCGATGAGAGCGAATTAACACAATATTTCCTTTTTATAAAAACTGACGGGAGCGAATTAACACGAAGATCCCGTCAGTAATGAAAACATTATATCGGTTTAATTTTATGCAAACATCAAGTCGCTTATGGGGAGCGTACAATAATCTGTTCTTTTTTATAAAGTACAACATTAAATTGTAGGTATTATTGATATCTAATAACTCAAATAAATAAAAAATCAATGAGAGTATTTTCATTATTCAGCATCATGTTATGTTTCTTTTTATCCGGTATAACAGCGCAGTCATCCATAAAAAGGATAGCAGGAAGCCCTTATCCGTATTCAACTTCACCGGATATGCTTTATATTACCTCTGAAACTTACTCATATTCTGAGCGGATAGCTTTGCAATCGTTGCAAGGGATTATTGCCAAAACCAAACCCGAGATTTTACGGGATATGTACGGTGACAAGGCTTTGGTTGTGAAACAGGGAATTAAAGTTGATAATACCTATTATACGAATTTTCCAGGCTTGTTAACCCATTTTGCAGGCAGACTGACAGGCTATATTCTGTGTGATGCCAAACAAAATTCCACAAATGTGGCCTTTTCCTTATCCGGCATTTTGAATGCAGTAGCCATTCCTGCCGATATAGAACAAACTGCAATTAATGCAGGTTTAACCCTGCTTCAGGATGTCAGGGGAAAAGATGAAACCTGGTTGTTCACAAACTATGGAACGCAATTCAGCAAACAAATTGCTTCCTATCAGAATGTATCCGACGATCGAGGTCTTTATTTGGGCGATTACAGTGCATTTACCGGCGCCATACAATTCTGGAGCTCCACGCCTGTCAGCACGCTGGCCAATAATGTATTTAACAGAATGAGTCCCAATGCAGCCATTATGGGTTGGGGACCAGGAGAAGATAATACAGTTGCAGCTTTGTCGAAAAAATCGTTGATGATACATGCCGCCGATTTTGCACCCAATCTTTCGGCATTAACAAATATAGAAGTCGGTCCGATTCAACAAAAAGAGCTGGTAGTACCTTACAAAGTGGTGCCCAATGTACACACCGTTTGTTTTGTAATGTCGGATGGTGACAACATTCAATGGTTATTGGGTGCCTCGGACGATACCAAAACCTGGGCAAGTCCCAACCGTGCAAAAGTAAACTTAGGCTGGACCATCTCACCGGCTTTGGTCGAACTTGCTCCTCCCATGTATAAAAAATACGTTGATAATTCCCCTTCAACTTCCGACGGGAGAAGCACCCTGATTGCAGCACCTTCAGGACGTGGTTATTTCAACCCTGGACTTTTCCCGAATCTTTCGGCAGAGTGTAATCTGTTGAATCAATACATGAAAAAAGGTGATCTGCACATAGCCAATGTGATTGATGTTGATAACAGCCCGAGAAATCTGGAACCTTATCTTCGTCAGGATAATATCGATGCCCTGTTTTATTACAACTATTCGGATTATTCAGGATTAAACGGTCAAATCTCGTGGTATAAAGATAAACCATCCATTGGTGGAAGGTATAATCTGTGGCTGGGAACGTTGGGTCAGGCCACTGATAAAACACCAACAACATTGGCCGAAAAACTGAACGTTGCCTCTACAAACATCAATTCTTCAGCCGGCTACAGTCTTATTCCTGTAATTGTATGGAGTAGAAAAATCACCGACGTGTTGGAATGTATTGGTAAACTCGGTCCCAATGTTCGTGTTGTGACTCCGGATGAATTTGTATGGCTGATCCGTAAAAATATCAAGGGCATAGCATTGGGAACCGGAAACGGATTAAAAGGAGATTATTATACCGGAAGTAGTTTTGATTCTCTCAGGTTTTCACAAACCGACCGGACGATTGACTTTGACTGGGCAGCCGGATCACCCGATCTAACTGTTTTAGGAACCGATAACTTTTCGGTAGTCTGGACCGGACAAGTTCAACCGGTATATTCCGAAACTTATACTTTTTATGCAACAGCCGATGATGGCGTAAAGCTGACCATAGACGGCACCGTATTGTTTGACAATTTATCTGTAGTTGGTGCCGGCGCACAAAGTGGTACTATCGACCTGTTATCAGGTCAAAAATATGATATCAAACTTGAATACAGCGAGGCAACCGGAAATTCTGCCTGTCACATGGAATGGCAGAGCACCACGCAAATGCGTCAGACCGTCCCAAAATTACAATTATACACTGAGATGAGTCGACCTGCTGCTACTACCGGTATGGTCACTGCGTTTGCAGATTGTGCGTATGCCGGCTTTTCAGGAGGACTCAAGGCCGGAGATTACACGCTCTCTGATCTGAATGCCATCGGAATTTATGACAATGACATTGCGTCGCTGAAAGTCACCAACGGTTTTAAAGCTGTTCTATACGAAAATGATAATTTCGGTGGCGCCTCTTTCGAAGTGACTACCGATAGTAGCTGTTTGGGTGATTGGAGTGACAGGGTTTCTTCCCTGAAAATAACAACTATCGGGGAAACGAATCTGGAAGGAATTTATTTCTTAAAAAACCTGGCCAGTAATTTCTATATGGAAGTAGCCGGTGGCGTCAGTAGTATTGATGATGGTGTGAATATACAACAATATGCTGTCACACCGAATACCAATCAGCAGTTTCAATTTACGCATTTGGGAGATGGCACCTATAAAGTTCTGGCGGTCCACAGTAAAAAGTCAATAGATGTTTCAAATGGCAGTCAGGCAAATGGTGCCAATGTGCAGCAATGGACGTATTATGGTTTGCCAAGCCAGCAATTTATCGTTGTTCCGGCAGCAACTTCAGGATATTATAATCTGATTGCAAAACATAGTGGAAAAATTGTGGAGTCATTGGGTTTAACGGTGCAGGCTAATGTTCGTCAGTTGAGCAATTCAAATCAAACAAAGGGACAATGGAAACTTGTTCCGGTTCCTGAATTAGTAAATGGCACCGGTACCGGTTTAAATGCCCAATACTATACCGGCATGAACTTCGAATCACTCAGACGTACTACTATTGACTCAACGATTAATTTTAACTGGGCAGGAAATGCACCGAATGGCTATGTAGGTGCCGACAATTACTCGGTAAGATGGACCGGTCAAATTCAGCCACGTACTACCGGGACTTATACCTTTTTTATGAATAGTGATAACGGCAGACGACTGTGGATCAATGATCAGCTGATTATTGACAAATGGATCAGTGACTATGGAATTGAGTATTCAGGAACCATTTCTTTAGCAGCTAATCAACGATATAATATTAAAGTTGAATATTTTGAAGACATGGGCGGGGCAAGTTGTATGCTGGAATGGATGAGTTCTGTACAACCCAGAGAAGTAGTACCTAAAAGTCAGCTATATACTACCATTAGTGCAATTGATGAAGATCAGTTTGAAGCCACGCATATAAATATTTTTCCTATGCCAATTACCAATAAATCAATGAATATTCAGTTATCCGGTTTCGAGAATAACGAGAACACATTTCTTATTATGTACGATCTTGTTGGTAAAGCAGTGTTACAAACAAAAATGGACGGAAATGGAAAAGTTGATTTAAAAACTATTTCTTCGGGAACCTATATAGTATCAGTACACAACGATGGCCATATTATCAACAAGCGCGTAGTAGTGTTATAATCATTTTTTTACTCCTAATTGAATAGAATTGAATATCAGAAAGTCTCAACTATTTCTGTTTTTGAAACTAAGTTTATTTAAACTACAAATTATGAAAAAACTTCAAATGAAATTACAGCCAGCAAAATTACTGCTACTTTTACTTTTTATCATTGCCAACAATAGCTTTGCACAAAAAGCCGGGAATCCTGTATTTAAGGGTTGGTATGCTGATCCTGAAGGAGTAATCTTCAACAATCAATACTGGATATATCCCACTTTTTCGGCTCCATACGAGAAACAAGTTTTCATGGATGCATTCTCATCGCCCGATCTGGTCAACTGGACAAAACACAGTCATGTAATTGATACCTTGCAGGTAAAGTGGGCTAAGCAAGCCATGTGGGCACCGGCAATTATAAAAAAAGACAATAAGTTTTTCCTGTTCTTCAGTGCCAACGACATCCAAAACAATAATTCGATTGGTGGCATCGGTGTTGCCGTTTCGGATAAACCGGAAGGTCCTTTTAAAGATTACCTGGGAAAACCGTTGTTGGATAAATTTCATAACGGTGCACAACCCATCGATCAGTTTGTATTTCAGGATGTCGATGGTCAGTATTATATGATTTACGGCGGATGGCGGCATTGTAATATTGTAAAATTAAAAAGCAATTTCAAGGGCTTTACTCCTTTTGCCGATGGAACTACTTTCAAAGAAATTACGCCCGATAGTTATGTTGAAGGACCGGTCATGTTTCGCCGCAACAATAAATATTACTTTATGTGGTCCGAAGGTGGCTGGACCGGACCGGACTACAGGGTTGCCTATGCCATTGGGGACTCTCCTTTCGGCCCGTTCAAACGAATTGGACTGGTACTCCAACAGAATGCTGCCATCGCAACAGGTGCAGGACATCACTCGGTCATCAATGTACCCGGAACCGATACCTGGTATATCGTTTATCACCGCCGGCCATTGAGTGAAACGGACGGAAATTCAAGGGAGACCTGCATTGATAAAATGGAGTTTGATGCCGATGGAAATATTAAACCGGTGGTGATGACATTCGAAGGGGTTAGTCCGAAACTTTTAAAGTGAACTGTAAGTCGATCGTCAAAATATAAATGATAGGTATTTGTGCATTATCCAAACAGGTTAATTGTTTGATATATAACATACAATAAAAGTAAAACGGCTCATGTTTGGATTAAGTTATAATATAGATCTTGCTTTACGCTGAGTTTTCAATTGACTCTTGCTTTTGAATTGACTCCAGCTTTAGATGGAGTGAGGGAGAAAAAAAGGATGATGTTGATCGGCTTTAGCCAAATTGATTCTTATTTAAAACATGATAGTCAAATATTTACATTTGGCTAAAGCCAATAATCTGATTTGAATTTTCTATCCTCCAGCTAAAGCTGGAGGCAATTCAATTAAAGCATAGAACAAATAGGATAAGTATTCAAGATTTATACTGTAAATATACCAAAAGAGTGGATTATTAGCTATAGAGTAAAAGTTCTTATTCTAAAAAACAATAGTATTGTTATTGGATTAATACTTCTATATCTATAAATGAAAATAAATCAAATCATCATATGAAATTACTAACTGCATTCAATAATTGCCGTTACCTGTTTATTTTTCTGCTTCTGACTTTAATGACAAGTGTGGATGCTAAAAAATCGAACAGTGCATTGGTGAATCTGTTTATCGGAACTTCCGGTGACAACGGACAGGTAGATCCGGGTGCAACGGTGCCTTTTGGTATGGTGCGCGTTTGCCCGGACTCGGATCCGCGGAGTCATGCGGGTTACGACTACAGTGTCGACCGGATATCGGGCATTTCGGTGAACCGCTTGTCGGGAGTTGGCTGTAGCGGTGCCGGTGGCAATTTCAGTATTAAACCTGCAGCGCAAAATTTCGATTTAAAAATTTTAAAACAAACAGAAAAGGCAGCACCGGGATATTACGAAACAATGTTCAATAATGGTGTAAAAGCAGAATTAACAGCGACAAACAATGTTGCAGTTGGACGCTATACTTTTCCAAAAGAACTGGAGGTTTTTCTGATATTTAATCCGGGTTCGTCATTCGAACGGGTGATTGAAGAAAAACATCAACTTGTTTCCGACACAGAATTAGAAGGATATGTGCTGTCTGCAAATGTTTGCGGGCGTGGGCAGTATAAATTGTACTTCAACCTGAAAACAGACCAACCCTTTAAAGTTGTTAATGATGCTGACCGGAAAATGGCACTTTCGTTTGGAAAAAGTGATGCAAAACCGGTGGAATTCCGGATAGCAGTTTCGTCGGTCAGCATCACTGCAGCAGCCAAAGAAAACCAACTAACCAGTTCTAAGAGTTTTAGAGAAATTAAATCAACCGCTGCAAAATTGTGGGAGAAAAAGCTCTCAAAAATCAGGGTAGAAGGCGGTTCCATGGATGACCGGGCGATTTTCTACACATCACTTTATCGCGTTTATCTGAGTCCTGCCCTTGTGACCTCCTCCGATGGACAATATCCGGGAACGGATGGGAAAATACACAAGGCTGCCGGTTTTGAATATTACAGTTCCTGGTCTTTGTGGGATTCGTACCGGACCAAGTTTCCTTTGCTTGTGCTGATGGAACCTGATGCCATGAGCGATATGTCACAGTCATTGGTGAGGCTGTATCAGACCGGCAAAGTGAACTGGTCAACCGAATCGGAAGCAACACCGTCGGTACGCACCGAACATGCCGTTATTCTATTGCTCGATGCTTACCGCAAAGGAATTAAAGGCATCGATTTTCGTGTCTGTTATCCGCAATTATGCTGGGAAGCTTCTGAACTTCCAATGAATTCGCCCGACCAAAAACTTGAATCGTCGACCGATTTATGGGCATTGGCACAGATTGCAGACCTCATTGGAGAAAAACAGGATGCCCAAAAATACCAAACACAATCGGAGAAACTTTTTTCAGAAACCTGGCAACAGGAGTTTATGAAAATCGATGCAACATTCACAAAAATGGGTGGCAACGGATTGTATCAGGGCACGCGCTGGCAGTACCGGTGGGCTGTGCCGCAATATCTTGATAAAATGAAAACCTGGTGCAGCACTGATACATTGAGAAAGCAGTTGGATTATTTTTTTGACAACCATTTTTTCAATCAGGGCAATGAACCCGATATCCATGTGCCGTTTCTGTTCAACCAATTGGGTGCACCCGACAAAACCCGGCAAATAGTACATGCACTGTTGACCAAAGAGATCATTCACAAATACGGTGGAAATGCCGAATTCAAAACAGCTTACATGGGCCGCGCGTTCAAGAACGCACCCGAAGGTTATATGCCCGAAATGGATGAGGATGATGGCACCATGGGCGCCTGGTATGTTTTTAGCGCCATGGGACTTTATCCTTTGATAGTAGGTGAACCGGTTTACGAGATCACTTCTCCCCTCTTCGATCGCGTTACAATTAAACCGGAGCATGGAAAATCATTTACCATTAAAACCAGAAACAGAAAATCCACATCAGACCCTGTGAAAGAAGTGCTGTTAAATGGTCAAAAATATGGTTTGTGGCAATTACCGCATGAGAAAGTAATGGAAGGTGGTGTGCTTGAGTTTATTTATTAAGTTTTTTATTTGAAATGAATTGAGAATCCGGATATCAATAAAATAGAATCTAAATGTTTTCAAATCTGAAGGATTAAAATGTGAATAGCCTCGACCTGAGACCCATGGATAAATCGTTATGAAATTTTAATAAAACTCCGAATGGGGTTGAATATCAGAAACTGATATTCATCCCTACATTTTTCACATTGCAATTTACATTCAATTGCTTTGGAATTTCAAATCTGGATATTCTCATTTAAAACTTTTTGTAAGTGTTTCCCTATAAAATGCTGTATTTTCAATTAAACAAGTTCATTTTTACCTCTTTGATCAATTTGTGTTGTAAATGTTTTAATTAGCTTTATCAAAAAAAAAATCTGTATGCAGCCGGTGAAAGCATGCATACAGATTCTCTGCAATATGAAGGTCTGCGAATTACAAAACCGAAACCTTAACTGTTTGCGTAGTGTTGTTTTGTGAAAGTTTCACAAGGTAAACACCCTGATTCAGATTCATTGGCAACATGATTTTAGATCCTGCAACACAGAATCCTTTGTATAATGATTGTCCGCTCAATGAAATCAGCGATACATCCACTTTTTGTAGTCCGTTGTTCTGAACTTCAATCATTTTATTAATAGTTTTCACATCAACAGTCGAAGTCAGCAGGTTTTCAACCTTGGTAGTGATTGAAATATTTGTAGTAATAAAAGCACTGCCAACATTTGCCTGATCCACCGCCTGTACACCAACTGAATATTCACCAACCGGCAAATCGAGTGTAATTTGATTTGTATTCAACAATATTGGGGAACCTGTTTTCAGGCGACCGGTTACTAAACTTGCAGGTGAATAGGTAAATACTTTTCCTGTTTCATTCAAAATATAGATATTATAACGAATCGCATTCTGCGGGGTAATATCGTCGGTTGATATATCCCAGGCGATAAGATACTTGCCACTAACTTTGGTTGCTGATAAATTAGCAGGAACAGCAGGAGCCAGATTGGCTACAGCAATTGTGTTTTTCACAAAAGAACTGGCCCAACCACCATCAATAACGGCATTATCCGGGAAAGTATAACCATCACGATAACCAAAAGCAAAATAATCCAGTTTATTATCGTTATTAAAATCGGCTAAATCCAGCGACCCATTTCTGGCACGACCCACATTTTGAGGGATATCCATGGTAAATGTATTATCTCCGTTGTTATAATAAACCGCAGTATTACCGTTACCCATGTTCATTTGCATCATATCGGTTTTACCATCATTATTTACATCACCTTGTGCAACTTCCAGATATTGTTTTCCGCTCGGCAAATTAGTTCCGGTTGCCATGGTGAAAGTTCCGTCCTGATTGTTCAGGTACAGATTACCCGGCCAAATCCAGTTAGAACCATCATGACCTACACCGGCAACAAATATATCCAACCAGCCGTCGTTGTTCAAATCTACCAAAACTGATTCACCAGCCTCAATACCAGGCAATGCAACGATTGATTTCACAAAGGTACCGTTGCCTTGGTTGATATATAAATTGGTTGCAAAGTTACCGCTTACGGAATAACCCGAGCAAATCATATCTGCATATCCATCGTGATTTACATCACCAGTATGTATCGATCCGCCTGTCATTCCCTCAAAATCGGCTGTTCCACCTACGGGTGTTGTTTGTTTTACAAAAATACCTGCCACGTTTTTGTATAATATGACAACACGTGTGTTCAAAGACTCGCACCATCCTTCTGTAAATAAATCGACCCAACCATCGTTGTTGATATCTACGGCAGACAGATTTCTGCGTGAATTACTATCTCCACCGGTGCGGATACCAACAAGACTGTTGCTGGTATCGAGAATTAAGTTATAATCAGGAGCTCCAGAGTTTTTGTACAGGTTAGTCTGAAGCGCAGAATTTTTTCCTACCACCAACAGATCAAGATGACCATCATTGTTGTAATCCAGAAAAACACCCGATGCTTCATACATGTTGGCTGTTACGGGCAATTTTGTGGAAGCTACATTTGTAAAAGTTTCATCTCCGTTGTTTTGAAACAAGGAAAATGCGTCATTGCTGATCTGAAATAAATCCAGATACCCGTCGTTGTTAAAATCACCCCAGGCTACTTCACCTTTTTCATATCCCGAACCACTTCCAAGCGCAGTCCAGCTGGCCGGAGACGTTGCATTTACACTAACTGCGGCAAATAATGCCAGAGCAAAAATTGTAATTTTCGTTTTCATAAAATTTTAATTTAATTGATTAATAATTATTTGTATTTGATTTAAAAAGATATTTTTTGTTTATTCATTCCAATGATCCGTTCGGAAGGGAGAAGCAGGAAGATTTTCCATATTGCATAAGTTGCAATCCGGATTATCGGCCCAACCGTAGCGTACTGCCACAGGGAACTCAACTTCAGGACAGGACACAATGACTTTATCACCTTCGGTCACTGCATTGGCCCAATAGAATTTTTTATCGACACCGGCCAGGGTAAATCCAGTCAGGGCTTTCCCATCTGTCGCTTTTAAACCTCCACCCACAGCAGAGAAAGTGAGCATCATTTTTGAACCGGCTGTCACAAAGGAAGCCAATTCTGGTCCGCCGGAAATTATTTTCTGACCGTAAGTATCTGCTGCAGCCAGTAAGGCCAGCCGGCGTCCTACTTCCTGCTTGTTTTTCGGATGTATATTTTCACCTTCGCCAATATCGATGGTAACTGCCATTCCGGTGTTGTCAAGCGTTAAGGTCTGTTGCTGTGCTTCGCGCAATTCGGCCCATTGCGAACTTACCGGCTTTTCATTTCTTTTCATGTAATTAGCCAGCTGAACAAAATAAAAGGGGAAATCAGTATGCCACTGTTGGCGCCAGTCGTGAATCATCAGCGGGAACAACAGCGAATATTGTCTGGTGCGATCCACATTTGCCTCACCCTGATACCAGATGGCACCCCGGATGGCATAAGGAACCAGCGGATTGATCATGGCATTGAAAAGCGTGGTCGGCTGAACCTGATTGGTCATAATTTTAGGCATTACAAGTTCCTTCATATTAAAGCCAATATTAAATTTCCAGTCCCCTGATAATTCAAGCTTATCTTCTCCGAATGCGATGAATACATTTTTTGAATCGCCATAAAATCCACCTTCACCTCCTGAGTCAAAAACACGAACAGTAATTACATTTCTTCCTGTTTTCACGAGTTTTCCCGGTATTATATAGTTGCGATTCTGGTTATACCCCTCAGTACTTCCGACTACCTGACCATTGAAAAATGTAATTTCACTATCGTCAACTGTTCCTAAATTGAGAACGAGATCTTTTCCGGTGAACCTGGATGATAAATCAATGGTTTTCCGAAGCCATACAGCTCCATCAAAGTCTTTCAGCATTTGTTGTTCCCATAGTTGTGGAACGAACATTGATTTCCAGTTTGTATCATCAAAATCAGGATTTGCCCAAACGGCAGTGGTTTTCTCATATCCACGGTCTTTGGAAAGAAGTTGCGCTTTCCATTCATTTTGCTGATGGTCAATATATTTTTTTTGTTCTACTAAATCTGTTGGGATTTTTTTTAGCTCGGCAATATATTCAGCATAATCGGGCAACAATCCGAGCGATTTTTCACTGGTCCAGGCCTCAGCCGGAGTTCCGCCCCACGAAGTATGTATCAGCCCGATGGCAATGCCGTTCAAGCTTTCGCTCAGACTCTTTGCAAAGAAATAGGCTGTGGCGGAGAATTCAGGAACAGACTGCGGACTGCAAACAAGCCATGAACCACCCATCACTTTGAGACCGGTCACCGGACTTAAAGCTGTGGCCTTTTCCACCTGGAACAAACGGATATTCGGATAATTGGCTGAAGCAATTTCATTTTCATAATTGTCAACCTGCCCCCAACCGGCGACGGGCATTTCCATATTGGACTGTCCGGAGCATAACCACACTTCACCAATCATAAGGTTGTTGAAGGTAAGGGTTTCTTCGGCCGCCACAGTTAGTTTGAAAGGACCACCTGCTGCAGGTGTTTCCACTTTCAGACTCCATTTTCCGCTCTGATCCGAAACGGTCTCGTAGGTTTTATTATTCCAGCTTGTTATAACTTTGACTTTTCTGTTGGCATTACAGATGCCCCAGACGGGTGCCTGCGTTTTTTGCTGAAGCACCATATTGTCGGAGAACAACACCGGCATAATTACTTTTGCTGACACCGTGTTATTGATTTGTAAACCAATAAGAATAAACAGAAGGTATAGAATTTTGAAATTGAGTTTCATAGTTTGATTTGATTTTGGTATTTATTTCCCTCCAGTTACCGGAGGCCTGTCTTCCGGGCGAATGCCCCTTTTCATTGATGGTTTCGTTCCCATTTTAAATGCAAGAATTCCGCCCTCCAGCAATTGTTTATGATAAATATAATTGTTTGTAAATATTTTGCCGTTCAAGGTGGCAGATTGAATATAGATATTCTTTTCCGATACATTTTCAGCTTTTACCGTAAACGTTTTTCCGCCCGGCAAGCCGATTTCGGCACTTTTAAATAATGGCGAACCGATAGCGTACATGCCATTGGCGGGATTGACCGGATAAAACCCAAGTGCACTGAAAACATACCAGGCCGACATCTCTCCGCAATCTTCGTTTCCTGCATAGCCCGAAGAACTGGTATTGTACATCTCATTTATGATTTTCGTTACATAAAACTGGGTTTTCCAGGGTTGCCCTGAATAATTGTACAAATAAGCCACATGATGACTCGGTTCGTTACCATGCGCATACTGACCGACAAAACCGGATGCATTGTCATTTTTCTCCGTATCATTGTTCCACAGGGTAAAGAAAGTATCCAGTTTGTTATTAAATGACTGATCGCCACCCGTCAACTGAATCAAAGCGGGAATATTCTGCGGAACGTACCAGTAATACTGCCAGGCATTGCCTTCGGTAAATGGGTTTCCACCGTTTGCACCATATTTGAGCGGATTAAATGGTTCCATCCAGTTTCCTTTATCATCTTTCGACTGAAAGAATCCGGTCTTTTCGTTATACAGATTTTTGTAAAACTCCGATCTTTTCAGGAAGTACGCATAATCGGACTTTTCGTCCAGCTTTTTTGCCAGTTGAGCCACACACCAGTCATCATAAGCCATCTCGAGGGTAATGGAAACCGATTGCGACTGAATATTCTCGGGCATATATCCATATTTATTCCAGACTTCGTAGGGCGAATTGATATGCGAAACGGTAGCCGATGCACGCACGGCAGCATAAGCCCTGCGGATATCTATTCCGGGTATTCCCTTCATCATGGCATCCACAATGACCGGAATGGAGTGATTGCCAATCATGCAGTAATTATCCTGACCCCACAATTGCCAGATGGGCAAATAACCGGCAGCTTCATAATGCCTGATCAGTGAATTCACAAGGTCAGTAGTCCGTTCCGGTTGCAGCAGGGTATAAAGCGGATGAGCAGCACGGTAGGTGTCCCACAAAGAGAATGTTGTATACTGCGTTTCGCCGGTATTCAATTTTTGGGTGGAGAAATCCGCAGCCATATATTCACCGTTCGAATCGGAGAATGTATTCGGCTGGATAAAGGAGTGATAAAGCGCCGTATAGAATATCTCCTTTTGTTTTGAAGTTCCATCAACTTTGACCTTACTCAGTTCAGTCTCCCATAGTTTTTCGGACTGTGCCACTACCCCATCGAAATTCCAGTCCGGAATTTCCGACAGCAGATTTTGTTTTGCATTGGCAATACTCACACCCGAGATGCCCACTTTCACCAACAGCGGTGATTTACCGGTGGTATCAAAATCGAATATTGCTTTCAGGTTTTTTCCATCTACAAGCCGGATACCGGAAAGTACTGTTGAACCGTTTATCATGATATTTCCGCTAACCGGTTTCGAAAAGCGAACATAAAAGTAAACTTTCCGTAACTTTGCCCAACCCGTTATGACGCGGTAACCTTCCACAGTACAGGAATCGGTCATCCGGATTTGTGAATTGACAATCTGCGAGGACCAACTATTTTTGTTCATCGAATGGTTCAGGTCGATCAGTACATGTCCCGGCATTCCTTCCGGAAAAGTATAGCGTTGAAATCCGGCACGCGTTGATGCAGTCAGTTCGGCATTCACGCCGGAGCTATTCAGGAAAACCTGATAATAACCGGGATGTGCACTTTCGTTGCTGTGCGAGAACGATGCGTAAAGTCCTTTATCGGTTTGCAAAGCATCTGTAGCCGTTTTGTTTTCACCCGTAAAAGGAAGAAACAACACATCAAACAATTCGGCCACGCCCGTGCCACTCAAATGCGTGTGGCTGAATCCGTAGACAATCGAATCGTTGTAATCGTAGCCTGAAGCCTGAGCCCAGTCGGGAGCATTTTTGGTATCGGGGCTCAATTGGACCATTCCAAACGGTACCGTTGCACCGGGAAAATTATTCCCCGACAAGCCTGAAGCGACAGCTCCGGTACCAATAAACGGATTTACAAAGGAGGTCAGTCTGTTATTCGCAGCAGATGCAAGCTGCCACGCGAACAACAAAAAACCAATAGATAAATAATATTTAAATTTCATTTCAACCACTTTATCTTAATATAAAATTAGTATTTCAAATCCATAACATCATCCTTGTTCAATTGAAAACTAACGAACCCGTTAGCTGCCTGTTTGAGCATGATTTGTCTTCCGTTTTTGTAAAACTGAGGGATACGGCCATCTGCCTGCAGTTTGATTTTAAAACTTTGATTGCAGGTAGCTTTGATGGTTGCAGTTTCAATCTGCTTGTCCGTCCATTTCAGGTCAACAACGCCACCGCCCAGTACACACAAGCCTTTAAAATTCCCGGTTTTCCATTGGTCCGGCAAAGCAGGTAAAAATTCGATATACCCGTCCTGACTTTGGATAAGCATCTCGGCTATTCCGGTAGCACCGGCTTCATTTCCATCGAAAATAAAAATATCGTAAGGTGCACCGGCAATTCCTTTGGGTGAAATGGTCAGTAGATTTTCGCGGGTAAATTTGCTTAGAAGCAACACAACACTTTCGTAAGCTTTTACCGGATCTTTAAGTCGTGCATTGTAACAGATAATATTGGCACGGCTCCATTCTACATCTTCAAAGCCTTCGGCATTTAATCTGTTTTCAATGGTTTGATTGGCGGCTATTGCCAGTTCAGGCGTTTTCTCCTTACTGATCTGATTATACGGGTACAAGGCAATCAGATGACAGGTATGTCTGTGATTTGGATTTGCTTCATCATAGTCTTCCAGCCATTCCTGCACTCCACCGTTTTTCTTGCTGATTTGCAGGGGTGGAATTTTCGCCAGTGCTTTTTGAAGTGTGTCACAAAATTGTTTGTCTACATTGAGTACTTTTGCGGCCTGTATAACCGAACTAATTAATTCATAAGCCAACACACGGTCAGCTGTAGGCATCATCGAAAGTGACATGGCATCGCCTTTGTATTTGAATGCATTTTCGGGAGAAGTGGATGGGCCAGTAACCAGATAACCATTGTGAGGATCGACGGTCATATAATCGAGCAAAAATTTAGCATTCTCTTTCAGAATTGGATAAGCTTCGTTTTTCAGAAAATCTTTGTCGAGCGTATAGCTGTAGTGCGACCACAAGTGCAAACTGATCCAGGACGCAGCCATAGGGAATAATCCCCAACCAACATCCCAACCGGCGACTGTAGATCCCCAGACATTACACATGGTATTGGCAGCCCAACCCCGTGCTCCATATACGTTTTTTGCAGTTTTTTGTCCGTAAACCGAGAGATCTTTTAAGTAATTAAACAGCGGTTTATTACATTCGGCAAGATTGCCGTTATTGGCCAACCAGTAGTTTTGCTGGGTGTTTATGTCCAAATGATAATCACAGGTCCAGCCCATATTATTGGCCAGATTGTCGTTCCAAATACCCTGCAGATTAGCCGGAAGCGGTGAATTTTCCCTCGAGGAAGCAATCAGCAGGTAACGCGCGTATTGGTAAAACAACACATCCAATCCTACATCGTTTTTACCTTCTTTCACCAGTAACCATCGCAGGTCGGTAGGTAAATCGTCCGTATCGCTTTTTCCCAAAAACAATTCAACGCGGTTAAATAGTCTTTTATAATCGGTGATATGTCTTTGTTTCAATGCGACATAGTCTGTATTGAGGGCCTGTTGAACCGTATTGCGACAGATAGCCTGATAATCCGGAGATTTGAAGTTGGTCCGGACATCTATATAAAGATATACCGTGGTGGCGTTTTTGATGTTGAGTTGTTTGTTCTCAACAGAAACAGTTCCATCATCCGATTTTACAGTAATGTTACCCAGGAAAGCAACTCCGCCGGTTTCCGGTTTTTGGACAGACATGTCACCCGAAAACTCCAACACATTATCTTTCAGGCTTAGTTCTGCCTGACGGAGCAAATCGAGTGTTACAGAGAAATTCAGCGACGACTTTTTATCGGCTGATAATTTCAATACCAGCACGCCATCCGGATTGCTGCAAAAATACTCCCGCGTATACTTAACATTTCCTTTTTCATACGAAACAGAAGCAACTGCATCTTCAATATTCAGATTGCGCTCATAATTGCTTATCTTTCCTTCGGGATAGTCGAAATTCAGGTATAAATTCCCGATTGGAAGATGTGTACCGAATGAATGTGGTGTTCCGGCCATGAAATTTTGAGACATCTCATTTCCTTCCTTTAAATTCCCTTTAAAAAAGAGGTTTCTGATTTCCTGCAATTTTTGTTTACCGAGTGGTTTTTCCTGATTTACGTCAGGTTTTCCCGACCACATGGTTATTTCATTCAACGCGATTGTTTCTTTCTGTATGCCACCAAAAACCATGGCTCCCAACCTGCCGTTTCCAAGCGGCAGCGATTTCATCCATTCACTGGCCGGTTGATTGTACCAGAGTTTAAGCGGTTGTTGCGCTGCCTTCAACGATGGCAGAATTCCAATTATACTAATAATAAGGCAAATAAATACTTTTTTGTGTGTGTTCATGAAACTGACCTGGGTATTGTATGATTAATATTACTTTTTTATTGAATTACTTTTTTTCGGGTTGAATAAAAACCTGTTTACTTTTCGAACTTTATCAATTTTACATCTTTCGGCTGAATGGTTATTGCCGATTCAGTATTCACCTTTTCTCCACTCCACAATTCCCTGACTGATTTTATCTTTTTCAGATTGATTCCAATTCTTTTGCATGGTATATCTATTGTTAAAGGCGTTTCACTGTAATTGAAAACGGCAAAATACACATTGCCTTTTTTATCGGTGTGAATAAACTGATTCTCTGATTTTTCACCGTTACCTTCCAGCGGACGGAACGATTCACCCTGAGCCACTGCATTTACTTGAGCATTGGTGAGGAACTTCTTCGCTTTTTCTTTTCCTTCTTCCGAACCACCTGCACTGAAATCATCACCACCAATTAGTAATCCGGTGATGACAGCCGATGTTACCCTTGCCCTGTTTTCGCCTTCGGTAGCCTGTTGCAACACCACATGGTCGGCATCGTTAAACTGATACACGCGATCAATCCACCAACCATACGAAACGGCATTCAGAGTATATTCCGTATCTTTTATTTTGTTCCAGGCGTCGCAGGCAATCCGGCGGGATTGGGCATATTGGGCCGGGAAAACAGGTGAAATGGAGAGGTTGATAAACATATCGCCAAAATACTGATCCAACAGTTTCATCCCGTAATTGTAAGCCTGAATTCCTGTGGTAATCCTGGGATTGAACCAACGATCGGCTTCAAGGGCTCCGTGTGTCATAAAGTCCATTTTTACATATTCGAAACCGCAACGGTGAAACAGAGCGGAAGTTTTCTTCATTTGAGCTTCAATGGCCGGATGCGTTGGATCAATGGCATAAGCACCATCCAAATCCTGCGGTTTTCCGTTGGCATACAAGTAAATGTCTTTGTATTTATATTCCGGCGCGTCATTTAAACTTTGTTCGGGATTCTTTCCCCAGTCGGTAAACGGAGTCCAGTACACACCGGCAACCTGACCGTTTGCTTTGCATTTATCCACAAAAGCTTTCAGTTGTTCTTCCGAAAAACCGTTCCAGCCCGAGTCAAGCCCGATATAAACTATGTTATCAGCATTTTTGAAGTGATTGTTTTGCAGGTTGTCCTTGAAGAAATCGGAAACTTCAAGTGCTTTCTGGTAAGTGAGGTTAAATTGCAATACACCCCAACTATTCCAACCAAACGGCACGGCTTTATCCCAGGCCTTTGGAGCTGCAACGGCAGCATTGGCATCTGCAAAGGTTTCGAGCCCGGTTCTCCAGTCATTGAAATAGCCGATAAAGATTTTGGGTGATTTGATGATTTTTCCTTTCAATGCGCCATGCGGTTTGGAATCACGCGTCAGTTCATCGGCTGCACCACCGTAGCAAACCAGTGAATTCAGGGTATTGTCGCTGCCGGCAGACATTTCAATCCCGGTCTTCCAATTATCGTGCTCAACCGAACCAATCACCAATCCATTCCGGGTATCATTATTGAAAACAGCGGTTGCTTCATAACTGGTCAGTTTCTGAAAATTCATTGGATGTGACTGGTAACGAACCCATTTGTCGTTATCGAAAGGAATAAATAAAGCACGGACATCGCCTGTTCCTGAAAACGTTTTTGTTGTTCCCAATACAACCGGGGCCATGTAGTTGGACGAAATTTCTTCAGTACTTTCAAGGGTGAAATCTGTGAAAATAAAATCATTAGCTGCAGTCAAATAGAACTTCTGCACCAACACCGGCCATTTGTCCGATTTATAAACGATCGTTATTATTTCGGTATTTGCCCCTGATTTGTTTTTTTGCTTGGTTTTATTGATATCAGAAACGGAGTAATTTTTTGTGCTGATATTTTTATCTCCGATGCGGTATGCGGCAGTCAAATGATCGAAAACAACAAGTTTGCCTCTGAATAAACTTACCGACTTGCTTTCTGTATTTATAATGAGTTTCCATTTCCCGGAATTAAAGCTGCTTTCGCCGGAAAATGAAGAAAGCAGGATGATGCATCCGAGGGATAAAAAGAATACTTTTAGTGATTTCAAGTGTGACATATTTTAGATTTAGAAAGAAAATTAGAATCAGGTTCTTAAAAAACAGAGAAATTCTTTTTTACATGGATTATTCTATTGCAATTTTCAATCCTCCTACTAAAGAGGCTGTGTGAAAACTAAAATTGAAAAGTCAATTGCTTACAAATTGAAACTATACAAAAAAAATAAGGGAATAAGGGGTGGTTTTATATTTTTTAATTTCTACTAAGGGTTTAAAACCAATTCAACTTACAATTCAGATAACCCTTATATTCATTCATTTACCCTTAGTAGAAAAAGTGGCAGGTATCCATTCTCCCTTATTCCCTTACCTGTTATAATTATTAACTTTTAATTTGGAAGTATCTCAATCAAATAATTTCATTTTCACACAGCCTCTTTAGAAGGAGGCAATTAAGTTGAAAAAGCAGGGCGGTATAAGCACTTATACAATCCTTTTTTTTTGACTTTAGTATCTACAATATCATTGTTCCGAAACCAACAATACCGAACTATCGAACGGATTACCGATATTGAGGCTTATGCCCACTTTCATCAGATATTCGCCCATGAAAGTCTTGCCGTTTCCGGGGAAAGAGCTTTGACCGTTCCGGGTATTCAGTTCAGTAACTTTATAATTTTTCTCCGGGTTCAATCCATTCATTTTTGTTTCGAAATAGGTGGTGCGGGCATGATATTTCAGGCTGAAGGCAAAAAACACAGCCTGCGCTTTATCTTTCGAAACATACATCAACGCAGCCCAGCCATTCTCGTCGTAAGGCGAAATCAGGCGATATAAATCTCCCATCTGAACTACCGGACGAATTTGCTTGTAACATTCAATTCCTTTTTTAGCAAAATCATAATCGTCGCCATTCAGATCGGAAGGCTGAAGTTCCATACCCAGCCGTCCGGTCATAGCCACATCAAATCTGAATTTCAACGGAGTGATCATACCGGTCTGATGATTCGGACTTGTTGAAACGTGCGCTGCAGTAGCCTGTGCGGGAAAAAACGTGTTCGATCCGTATTGAATAAAAATGCGGTCTAGGGCATTTGTATTATCACTTGCCCAGTATTCATCGTGATATTTCAGTGCACCAAAATCCAGACGACCACCGCCGGAAGAGCACAACTGAATTTCAATATCCGGATGTTTGGCACGAATCCGGTCGTAAACGCTGTACAAACCTTTCACATATTCGTACCAGAATTTTGTCTGTTCATTTGCAGGCAGATATGCTGAACCTACATTATCGACATGGCGGTTCGCATCCCATTTGATATAAGTGATATTCGGGGATTGTGCAACGACATCGTCGAAAGTTTTCGCCACAAAATCCTGTACTTTCGGGTTCGTAAGATCCAGTAACCACTGGTTACGCATAGGCAGAATTTCACGCTTACCGCTTTTCACTATCCATTCCGGATGTTTCCGGGCAAGATCACTCTCCGGATTCACCATTTCCGGTTCAATCCAGATGCCAAACCGCATGCCTTTTCCTACGGCATAATCGGCCAGGTAATTGATTCCACGGGGAAGTTTTTTCAGATTCACCTGCCAGTCACCCAAACCGGCATTGTCGCCATTGCGTGGATAAGCATTTCCAAACCAGCCATCGTCCAACACAAACATTTCAATACCAAAATTAGCGGCATTGTCTATCATGTCAGTCAGCGTTTTTTCATTAAAAGAAAAATAAGCACCTTCCCAGCTGTTGAGTAAAATCGGGTTCAGCTTGTCGCCATGAGCCAAAGCATAGCGGCGTGACCAGTCGTGAAAATTACGGCTGATCTGACCTTTACCGGTGGAACTGTATGACAGAATCATTTCGGGAGTCCGGAAAACCGGTCCGGGTTTTAACTGATATTCCGCCGCAAATGAATTCATGCCGCTCATAATATTTAATACCCCACTTTCGTCGAATTCAAAGGACAAATTGAAATTGCCGGACCAAGCCAATGAACCTCCATATACTTCCCCCACATTTTCGCTTGCCGGATTATTCAAAGCAAGTAAAAATGAAGGATTCTCGGATTGTGTAGCCCGTACTCCTTTTTTCGATTCTATGGTTTTTGTTCCCGGAGTCAGCTTTTCTTCCTTCATCTGCATTTCGTGCGCCCAGGTTCCATAAAAATGTGTCAGGTAATACGAATCGGCATGCAGCGGAATATAAGAAGATGCAATGTTTTCAATCACGACCGGTTTTTTCTCCGAATGCGAAACCGTGACATATTCACTGATTATATTTTCAGCCTGATAAGCCGTAAAATGAACATCCACAAACAAAGGGTATAACTTGTCTTTCAGCCGGATTATGGTTTCTGTCCGGTTTTCATCAAGTAGTTTCTTTTGAGAACTAACGTACACAAGCTCGGTGGTCAACACACCATCTTCGTGCGTAATCCGTAAGGCTGGGTTCAGGTACTGACGACCACCGTAAGCCGGAAAAAGTTGAGGAGCCGCATCTTGCTGCGTATCGGGTTGACCATTGAAACTACGGTTGATAAAAGATGAATTCCCGTTTATCTTGTTGCCCCAATATTGAAAAGTCACTTTTTCATTTGGTTTTGCCGAAAACATCATGGTCATGTCTTTTGTTTCAATTCCAATCATTTCGGGATTCTGTCCGAAAGCACCAACAGAAATCAACAGGAATAGAAAGTTCAATAGTATACTTTTCATTTTAATCATTATTTGTTTTGTTATTTAAAGATTCCCTTTCAGGGATCTTCCTACTGTTGTAATGCCGTGTACATTATTTTCTCAGCAACAAAAATACATAAGCTAATCTTCACATTTAAGCACGCTGGCACTAATAAATAGTAATTTAGTCTCATTTCAAAGATATATATGGACGAAAGGACAAAATTGCTACTAATTGCGACAGCAGTTTCGATCACTTTGTTTATTTTTGTCATGAATCTAATTTTGAAATTATCATACCTATCCAAGCAATGAAAACGAAATTCATACTGATACCGTTCTTACTTTTTTCCCTGTGTGTACAGTCCATGTCCAACTCCTTGGATTACTATTTCACCCGAATAAACGGAGAAAACGGATTATCTCAAAATAATATTAAGTCAATTGTCCAGGACAGTTGGGGATTTATGTGGTTTGGTTCGCGCAACAAATTAAACAGGTTTGATGGCATCTCCATCAAGGTTTTCGATGTAAATGATCCGGTATCAAAAAAATCGAACAATAATGTTGCGGCATTATTTGAAGATGCTCACAAACAACTTTGGGTTGGTACCGACAAAGGTGTTTTTATATTTGATCCCATTACTGAGAAATTTAGTTTTTTTGGACTGAAGACAAAAAACGGGATTCAGATCAACGACTGGGTTTCGGACATCCGCGCCGATCTGGATAACAACATTTGGATTGTGATCCCCAATCAGGGTTTATTCCTGTACCATCTCACCGAAAAGAAACTGGAGCACTTTAATCTCGGCAAAACTAAAGTTCCCGACCAGGGAAATCCGGAGTGTATGTGTATTGAACAAAATGGTACAATCTGGATTGGATCCAACGGTGGTGGCGTTTATCGCTATAACAAATCAGGAAAAACCTTTACACAATATCTGGGTAATAAAAATGGCAGTAGCCTGAAAGGACAAAATATCTACACCATGTGTGACTATGGCGAAGAACTGGTCATTGGTATACATGAAGGTAAATTGCTCAAACTTCACAAACGAAAAAACACGTTGACCGAGGTTAATGCACCGGAAGTGAATTACAAAATCATCCGGAATGTAAAGTTTATAAACGAAAAGTTATGGGTTGGTACTCAGTACGGACTATATGTTGTGGACGAAAAACGCAACACAGTTTCGCATATTCATGAAGAAATTGCCAATCCGCATTCATTAGCAGATAATGTAGTTGAGAAAATTTATGAAGATAAAGAAGGTGGAATCTGGATCAGCAGTTATTTTGGAGGAGTTTCCTATTTGCCGAATCAGGGAATGAATTTCGAAAAATACACACCTAATTTAGAAGCCGGAAGTATCAGCAGTAAAAGGATCAGTTCATTGAGAGAGGGTGAGAATGGTAACATATGGGTAGGGACAGAAGACGGTGGCTTAAATATCTTAAATCCGACTACAAAAACGTTTTTACAACCTGCTAAAAAGCCGGGAAATCCATCCTATAACATGAAAATTCTGTCCATTCTTTTGCAGGATGATAAAGCCTTGGTTGGATATTTCAAAAACGGAATTGATATCATACACTTACCTGACTTTAATAAATCGCATCTGACCGGGAATCAACTGGGATTACCTGAGGCCAGTCCTTACGCGCTTTGCGAGGACAGATACGGAAAAATCTGGTTGGGAAACGGTTGGGGTGTTTTTGTTTGCAACAATGACAAGCTGAAATTTAAACTTATAAAAGAATTTGGATGGATTTATGTCTACGACATACTGGAAGATTCCGAGGGGAATATCTGGGTGGCAACGATGGGAAACGGTGTTTTCAAATATGATCCTGCTTCAAAAGGCATCAAACATTATACGACCAAACTTGAAGATCCTTCCAGCTTAAGTTCAAACTCTGTAAGCAGTATTTCCGAAACCGCAAATGGTGCGGTATGGTTTTCTACCGACAGAGGTGGCATTTGCAGATACAATAAAGACAAGAATAATTTCACATCCTTCTCCATTGCCGATGGACTTCCTGACGATGTAGCCTATAAAATACTGGAAGACAAGTACAAAAACCTGTGGTTTGGCACCAACAAAGGATTGGTTCGGTTTAACCCGGAGAGTAAAGATATTCGCGTATTCACTCAAAATGATGGTTTGCTTGGCAATCAGTTTAATTACAAATCGGCGCTTGCCACCAAATCTGGGAAATTGTATTTCGGTGGTTACGATGGGCTTATTGCATTCGACCCCTATCAATTCAAAGAAAACAAGTACATACCTCCGGTTTACATTACCAGACTTAGCATCTACAACAAAGAACCGGTTATTGGTGGAGACAATTCACCATTAATGAAAAGTATCATTCACACATCAAAAATTGTACTCAGTTATACCCAATCCAACATCAGTTTTGACTTCGTAGGCTTAAGTTTCACCGCACCAAGGTCGAACAGATATGCTTACAAAATGGACAATCTGGATAAAGAATGGACATACACCACTGAAAATCACAGCGTATCCTATTCCAAGTTACCTCCGGGAAATTATATTTTCAGGGTGAAAGGTGCAAATAATGATGGGCTTTGGAACAACAATGAAACTAAACTTGAAATAGTAATCCTTCCTCCCTGGTGGCAATCAAATCCGGCTTTGTTAATTTATTTTATTTTGATCGTGTTATCGCTGTATTATTTCCTTCGTTGGAACAATGAAAAACACGAGCGAAATAACCTGGAAAAACAAAAACTATTTGAAACAGAAAAAGAAAAGGAACTTTACAGCGCCAAAGTCGAATTTTTCACTGACATTGCCCATGAAATCCGTACACCACTGACTCTGATTAACGGTCCCCTGGAATCGCTGAAAGAAATGAACATTCAGGACAAGGATATTAAGAAAAACCTTCATATCATGGAGGAGAATACGAATCATTTGCTGATGCTAATAAATCAGCTGCTCGATTTCAGAAAGATTGACAATAATAAGTTTATGCTTAAGCTGAAAATTTGTAGTATTAATCAAATTCTGGCAGAGATGAACACCAGATTCGAATTGATGTCAGAACAGCGGAAGAAAAAAATCGAAATTAAAATTCCTGAAACGGACATTATGGCCCCGGTAGATAAAAACGGATTGACAAAAATTCTCAATAATCTGTTTGTCAATGCAATGAAATATTCAAATGAGCGTATCATAATTGAACTCTCCATTCTGAACAATCAATTTTTCTCAATAAAAATAAGTAATGATGGAGAATTGATACCGAAAGAAGAAAGCGAAAAGATATTTGATCCTTTCTACCAACTCGATAAAAACCGTAATGTAAATGCCAGCACGGGCATAGGACTATCACTGGCCCGTTCTTTAGCCCAATTACACAACGGATTCCTGTACCTTGACACCACGGTTACTGATTTGAATTGTTTTGTTCTTGAATTGCCACTAACACAGGAAACACAGACATTGATGCATGAAAACGACTCAATTGCTGAAAATTATATCATTGAAAATGCTGAGTCGCACACCGAAAAGGAGAATATACCGACACTGTTGATTCTTGAAGATAACGTAGAGATGTTGTCGTTTATTGCAGATAAATTAAGAGCCAGTTTTATAGTGGAAAAAGCCACAAACGGTGTTGAAGGGTTGAAAATACTGGAGGGAAAAAACGTTGATATAATCGTAAGCGACGTGATGATGCCCGAAATGGACGGTTTTGAATTCTGTACAAAAGTAAAGAACAATCTTGAATATAGCCACATTCCGATTGTATTGTTAACCGCCAAGAATGACCTTGAAAGCAAGATTCAGGGACTCACGTTGGGCGCGGATGCTTATATTGAAAAACCATTTTCTTTCAGTTATCTACTGACACAGTTAAACACGCTAATAAACAATAGGATGCGTGAAAGGGAGGCATTTATGCAAAAGCCTTTCCTACCCATTCAGCATATCGGGATGAATAAAGCGGATGAAGAGTTTATTGAGAAAATTGTTGGAATCATAACTGAAAATATTACAGATGCCAATTTTAATGTTGAAAAACTGTCCGAACTAACCTATATGAGCCGTTCAAGTCTGCACCGGAAAATCACGGCACTTTCTGACCTTACTCCGACCGATTTTATTCGTCTCATACGATTGAAAAAAGCTGCTGAAATGATACAGGAAGGTAAATACAGGGTTGGTGAGGTTTGTTATCTGGTGGGTATTAATTCATCGTCGTACTTTATTAAACTGTTCCAAAAGCAATTCGGAATGACTCCGAAGGAGTTTTATAAACAGAGTTCGACGAAAGAATAAAATCTAAAATGAATATCACCGAATGGAAAACCGATATTCTGTTCGGTGATCATAAGTTTCTCCTTTCCTGAGTATACAATCGGGGAAATTCGGGTGATTAGGAGAATCGGGCAGAAATTGGGTCTCGAGGCAAATGCCGGCATACGGAAAATAGCAATATCCGTTTTTACCAGCAACATTGGAACTGAGAAAACCGGCGGAATAAATCAACATAGCCGGTTTGGTGGTATAGACTGTCAGTTGTCTTCCGGTAACTGGTTCGGATAAGACAGCTGCAAGCTTGCAAGCGGAATCTTTCTCCTTTAAAACATAACAATGATTATATCCTTTGTTATTCATCAGTTGTGCATCCTGACTGAATATATCTTTTCCGATTGATTTAGGTTGTGAAAAATCAAAGACAGTATGATCCACTTGCGTGTATTCACCGGTGGGAATAAAGAATTCGTCTGTCACCAACATTTCGTTTGTTGGAATATAGAGCGTATGGTCAAGCATATCGCCAGAACCGTGTAAGTTGAAATACGCATGATTGGTCAGATTCAGATAGGTATCCTGATCTGATTCAGCCGAATAATGAATGGTGACAGTCAGATCTTCGGAGAATGAATACGTGACATTCAGTTTCAGGTTTCCGGGAAAACCACCTTCACCATCAGGGCTGAACAACGAGAAAATAACCTGATTATCTTCTAACCTGGAATCAAAAATCTTTTTGTGAAAACCCGTGTAACCACCATGATTGGCATTCTTCCCATCGTTGCAATCCAACTTACAGGTCTTGCCATTTAGTGTAAAACGGGCATTACCTATTCTGTTTGCAAAACGTCCCACAGTGGAGCCCATATATGCAGTATCAGCGATGTACCCGGCCAGGTTATCATATCCCAGCAACACGTCCGAAAGATTACCCGCATTATCCGGAACAACTGCCGAAACCCAGGTTGCGCCGAAATTTGTAAGTTCAATATAAGCTCCCGATTCATGAACAATCCTGAATAACAGGACTTCAATTCCTGAACCGGTAAAGCCAAATTGTTTCTTTTCAATCTTCATAGCAAACAATGCAAAGATTAGATTATTCTGAATTTAAATCGCAGTCAGTTTTATAATTTTACTGTCGTATTCATTATACATGGTAAAACGAATGCCGTATTTCATTAAAAATTCGCCGGAGAATGTTTTCCCATCCAATGGAGAGAACCATGAATAGGATTTTGGATCCCTATTTACTTCCGTCAGCGTGTACATTTTCTCCGGATCAAGTCCTTTAAGTATTAGTGGCTGAACATTTCCAATTATCGTTTTTTTCAACAGGTAAGAAAATACAACAGCTTCCTTTTTATTCTCACTTACATACATCAATGCAGTCCGGGTACTTGTGTAAGGCGAAAGCAAACGATACATGTCACCAAACTGAACAATGCCGCGGATTTTGTAATATTCCTGAATGGCTTTTTTCGAAAATTCTTTGTCTTCGGCACTCATGTCTTTCGGTTGCAGATCCATACCCAGTTTTGCAGACATGGCTACATCAAAACGGAATTTTAATGGCGTGCTGCGACCGGTTATATGATTTGGTGTAACCGAGACATGACTAGCCAATGCCATTGCAGGAAAGAAATGAGTAGCTCCCCACTGAATATAAATTCTGTCGAGTGCATCAGTATTGTCGCTGATCCAGAATTCATCAAAATAGGGTAAACTTCCGTATTCGATGCGACCGCCACCGCCCGAACAAAGCATCATGTTAACTTCTGTGTATTTAGCCCGGACGCGCTTTATTACATTATACAAACCATTCACATAATCAATCCAAAGATGTGATTGATTTTCGGAAGATTCATAAAACGAACCGGAATTGGTAACGATGCGGTTACAATCCCACTTGATATAAGCTATTCCCGGATTTTCAGTCATCGTTTTATCAATAACTGAATAAACATACTCCTGTACCTTCGGATTCGACAAATCTAAAATAAGTTGATTGCGAACCAGATCGAGCGGCCGGTTGGGTTGTGTAATTACCCAGTCGGGGTGTTTTTCATAAAGCTCACTCTTTGGGTTTACCATTTCGGGCTCGAGCCAGATACCAAATTTAATCTTGTTCTTTTCTGCCTCATGAATCAGATAGCCCAAACCGTTTGGTAATTTTTTCTTGTTAACCATCCAATCGCCTAATCCTGCATTGTCGCTGTTCCGTGGATATTTTTCGCCAAACCAGCCATCATCCAGCAAAAAGAGCTCAAAACCCATGTCGGCTGCATCTTTTATGATACCCGTCAACACATTTTCATTAAAATCAAAATAAGTTGCTTCCCAGTTATTGAGCAAGGTAGTTCGGGTTCTTTCGCCCTTATAAATACCGTATTGCTTGGCCCAACGATGAAAGTTTCTGGAAACCTCGCCCGAACCTTTTGCTGAAAAAGTAAACAGAAAAGCCGGCGTTTTAAATACTGTTTTGGGTTTTAAGCTGTATTGCGAAGCATAGGAATTAATACCGGAAAGAATATGTAAATTTTCGAGTTGATCTACCTCAAAAGTCATATTCCAACTTCCCGACCAGGCAAGTGTTCCACCGATTACATTTCCGGCATCTTCCTGTACCTTTTCATTCAACGACAACAAAAAACAAGGATGAGCATAGCCGGTTGCTCTTACACCCAGCTTAGAATCAAGCACTTTCAGTCCCCTGGTCAGTTTTACTTCTTCCATCTTCATTTCTTCCGCCCAGTTACCGTAGAATTGCGTCAGGTAATAATTTTGTTGGTTAAAAGTCAGCTGTGAGGATGCGAAATTGTAGAGCGTTACGGCTTTTTTCTCGCTATGTGAAAACTCTGCCCATTGCTCAATTACATTTTCGTTGCGATAGGCTTTAAATATTAGTTTTACAGTCAGCGCATAATAACTGTCTTTTAAAGTAATCTCGGTTAGTTCAACATCATCCGAAATTTTCTGCGTCGTATAGCTATCATAAACCAATTCGGTAGATGTATTGCCATCGGCATGAACTACCCGGAGGGCAGCTTCATTCAGATAAGAAGTACCAAATGCCGGATACGCATCTAATGTTCCAGTTTGAATACCTTTCAAATCGTCATATTTCAGACGATTTCCGAAGTAAGACTGTCGGAGTTTATTGTTTTTATCGACTTTGAACACCAGGGTATTGTCAGCTGTAGAAACAGCAATGCTAATGTCCTCGGCTGCATTGATGAAACCAAAAGAAAAATTGAGAAGAAGAGCAAACAGAATAATTCGTTTAAATGTGAACATGATTATATTAATTGAGATTTGGTGTTTTTCAACACTTTATTATTTCTTTGACTTCTGAATGTATTCACCCTGATTAAATGCGTGAAACAAAATAATTATTTTCCGAAATTATTATAGGGTTCTACTAAAAGCACCGCATTTTCACCACGCTTTAAAAGTGTTTCATCAAACTCAATCTGAACTTCCTTCGTTTCACCTTTCAACAGGGTGAAATAATTATCGCTCATGATTGCCGGAAGAATTCGCTCATTCGTTTTTGAATTCAATGCCTGAACCCAAACAGAAAAAGCAACTGCCGGTGATGAAGCAGGATTCGTAATTTTAGCATTGATAAAACATTTACCTGCCCTTTTAATCACTTCCGACGAGGTTTTTAAGTTTACTTCAGGTAAACTACTTAGGGCTGTAAAGTCTTTTCTCTTTTTCCCGCGCCAGTAAGTATTTTCACTGACAATCCGACCGGTATTGTCTTTCAATTTCAATTTTATAAAGTGTACATCTGTCACTTCGGCATTTTGAGAACTGCCTCCGTAAACCTCAAAATTGTACAATGAGTAACCCCACCAGGATCCTCTTTCCTGGCCCAGCATTCGGACATACCTTGCTGTTACATCGTCAAAGTCTATGTGTTTTCTTCCTTCCAAACCTTCCGAAGTTGAATAAACATCTTCCCATGAACTGGCATCATTCGACACCTGAATTTTATAGGCTTTTGCATAGGCCGCTTCCCAGTTCAATCCTACTCCGTTAACTGTTTCTTCTTTTCCCAGATCAATATAAATCCATTCATTATTTAAAGATTTACTGGCCCATCGTGAACTGCTGTTCTCATCCGTCACATCTGCCGGTTGTCCGGATTCTGAAGACGATGCGAAAGCCGGTTTATTTAAAGCCAGATTCTTTCGGGATTTATTGAATAAAATTGTAAAACAATGCGTTGCAGTGTTTAAATGCGCATCTACCATTTTTTCGACATGAAGTGACTTCACTTCTTTTCCATCGGTATTATAGACTGAAACCTCTGCTAAAAGGTTATCTGCATTCTTTGAAGTTGAATTAATTACTTTTACGGAATTGTTTACCGGATTCCATTGGATATGAAGTGGTTCGCAGGCTTTTTTGGCGCCCCAGAATGCCCCGGTGAGATCGTAATAATAATCATAAGTTTGCCAAACCATGGATGGATAGGCCGACTGGCTCATCCAGGTCATAATACCTGAAGCATCCTCCCACATATGGTCAGTCCAGCCTTCATACATGGCTTTATTGGTTTCGATATTCAGTAACTGAGCTTTTCTGCAATAATCTTCAATGCCGCGGGGTTTGCCATAACGTTCAGCGATACTGGCGTCATAAGTATCAGGCGTGGCATTAAATGCCAACTGCCCAAAAAAGTGTTGATTCCACATTTCGTTCCTTGGCCATAACTTATCTTCGGGCATGAATTTTTTCAGACTCTCGAAGTTGGGAAATACAGCAGTTCCGGTTTCAGTTCTTAAGCCCCAGCCCGGGGTACCGCCCATGCTCGTAGGGAAAGGGGTAAAATACCATCTTGGATCGTGATTGCCCCAAAGTCCGCTCCCGGATAAATTTCCTTCGTGCGAATTGGGTTGATAATATCTGTCGTTTGCATCGTAGGTGGCAATATCCTCGCGTAACCAGTTATTTAAAGGAGGTTCCGGCCAGCCTTCATTATTTCCGCACCAAACGGCTATGGACGGATGATTTCTGAAACGTTGTATTTTTTCAATAGCATTCGCATTAAAACAATGAATATCGGATGGTAAATTTGGATTTGCATTCAACCAGAAATCGTCCCAAACCATTAAACCGTATTTATCGCAGGCATCATAAAATTCTTCATCGGTGGTTGATCCAAGCCAGTTACGTATCATATTGAAGTTCATTTCTTTATGCAACCTGACTTTCGTATCGTATTCTTTTCCGTGACAACGCAAAAGATATTCTGACATACCCCAGTTTCCTCCTTTGATAAAAATACGTGTGCCATTTATTGACACATGCAAAACTCCACCAATTGAATCATAGGCATATTGTTTAATTCCAAAAGTGATTTTTTTCAAATCCGACACTTTATCTCCTGACTTTACCTGAAAATCGCAGGTGTACAGATTTTGATCACCATAACCATTAGGCCACCAAAGTTTTGGATTATCGATGACCAATTGCTCAAATTGCATTTTATCGAACTTAAGTTCAGTTACACGACCAGCCTCCACTCCTACTTTTTTAGTGAAGCTGATATTTCCGGGTTGAATGGTTCCGGTCAACTCAGCCTGTTGATAGGTCGAAGAAGCATTTCTTACGCCGATGGAAATTGACAAGTCTGCCCGTGCATTGGTTGGTAAAAGCGTTCTGATCCATGGATTCTCAATAACCATTAAACCGGTATTGATGAGAAACACTTTATCGGTTATGCCAGAATTTAAACCCGGCACATAGGGCACCCAATCCCAGCTTCCACTTGAAATATAAGTGGGACTGCCATAATTTGCTAGCGGTGTTTCAGGTATCGAGACTAAAACTGCCAGCACATTTTTATTTTGCTTATGAACGATTTGAGTAATATCGAACTTACCTTTATCCATAAATCCGTTCAGCATACCAATTTTAATTCCATTCAGATAGACATCCCCCTTTCGGTTAACGCCCCTGAAGTTTAACCAGATCTTTTCTTTTGTAAAACTTTCAGGAATCACAAACTCGGTTCTGTACCAAAAGCTACGGTCATATTTTGCTCTTTCAACTTTATAAATATTATCGGCAAAGTTCGGATCTTTTTCTAAACCGGCATTCACATATGAACTAAACACAGTACCGGGTACCACTGCATGAACCCAGTTATTTGTATTATAACCCGACTGAAGCATATTCATACTATCGGAGGCAACTTCGGCCTGTGGCTTGATTTTCCACTCAATTTGCTGATTGGAATCGTCCAAAAATTGAACATTAGTTTGTGCTATGGAAACCTGGGTGGAGAAGAATATCAGCAATAAAACAATAAGTTTTGGTAGTTTTATGATTGTGCTTTTCGTCATTTTTTCAATATTAGAAATTTGTTTTTTAAATAAGCCGGTTATATATCTTTTCTTCAAATACAGATATGAAAGAGGCGAATTGAAACCGAAGTGATTTCAACTACCTACTACTATTTAGCATTTACTGAAGAAAAATCATTATTTGATATACCAGGCGTTGATATCCATAAGCCGGGCTTTCATGGCTTCCGGATTCGTGTATTTGGCAGAAACCCGCTTAGCCATAAATTCGGGGTGATTGCTCCTGCGCCGTGAAACACGCAACAAATCGAAGAAACGATTGCCCTCAAAAGGTGTTTCAGCAGCCATTTCATCCAGTATTCGTAATTCCACCCAATTGATCGAATCCTGACGGGCTGCTTCCAGATCACCGGCATCCAACGAGGGTGTAATTATTGAGTTTCCGATTGAATCAATTCCATTTACATATCTGGTGTAATTGGGTATAACAAACACTTTTATATCTTTCGAAATTCCAAAACCACGTCCACGCGCTGCAGTCGGAACATTCTGATCAAAAACCGTATTCTGGAAATTAATGTAAGGCTCATGATTTGCAATCTCGGAAGGGTTGACCATCGCCGGATTATTTATATTACTATTTGTCAACCCGTATTTTAATGCGGCAAAAGCCAGTGAAGGTTTTCCGGCACGATTCACAGCCTCAGCATATCGCAGATAAAGATGCGGATTACGAAATACCGGTATCTGAGTCAGGTATACCAGTTTGCCAGTAATCAATTTATTATTGGGATCTGATCCGGTAGAAGACTCGTTTGCTTTGTAAAAGTATTTGTGGATCAAACCTGTCGATACATTTCCAACTGTGTTTTCAAATGAATAGGCATCTCCGTACTGCAGCTTCTTTTTACTGACAGATATATTCCCACGTAAATCACCTTCGGTGGTAGCTGTTATATTTCCTCCAATTTTATCTGCCTGATAATAGGTTGCTACGGCCATAGAATCTATAAAATTCTTAACCGGAAGTAAACCAGCCTTATCATTGAAGGACAGACTAACCAAATTACTGTGAAGCTCCCGTGGATCGGTATTATATTGAATGGTTGAAATTACTTCATTCAAATAGCTTTCTCTATGATTGGAATATGCATCTTCATAAGTAGGACTCGTCCATCTGCTTATATAATCTGATGATATCACTGAAGAATGCGCATTCATGTAATTATAATACATTTGCGCCGCTTGTTGATAATTGTTCTGAAATAAATACAAATCTCCCAACATGATTTGAACCGGAATAAAATTATTGGGAGAAATTCCTGAACCCGGTGCCGGAACAAAAGTATAAGGACTCAAATCTGCAATTAATCGTTCTGCCAATTCATCCATATTCAATGTAGGATACTTTGCCATAGAAGATTCAAGATTCAGAATTGGATTTTCGAAGTAGATAACAGTTCCGTAAATTTGAGCGAGTTGCATATAAGTCCAAGCCCGGATAGATTTAATAACAGCATATGCCGGCATCATCACTTTCTCATTCTGAATTACGGTGGAAGTATCTATCTTCTGAATAGCATAATTACAGTTATTAATCACATTATAATAATCATGCCGGTCGGCATAAACATTTTTGGATGTCGTTTGAAATTCATTGATCTCTTTCAAAGAAATGGATGCGTTTTCGGAAATCGTCATCAAGTCACCCCGCAATTCCCCGAAAAGCACATACTTGTCTCCAATTTTTTGGACTTCGGAGAGTATGCCTGAAATGGTATAGAACAAATCATTCGTATTATTCAATTGATTATCTGATTCAAAAGCCAAACGGCTTGAATCTGTTTCTAACATATCCTGACAACTGCCCATGGAAATCAGCATGGTTGCTATCAACAAGGAAGAAAACAGTATTTTAAAATTAAATTTCATAACTTATTTCATTTAAGTATTACAAGTTGATATTCACACCGAAATTAAAGGCACGGGTTTGAGGAGTCAACCCTGCATCAATTCCCTGATATAGCACTGAATTCCCATACGAAAACTCAGGATCAGGTCCAAGATATTTGGTAAAAGTAAAGATATTGTTTACAGCTCCCCATATCTTTATCCCCTGAAGAAAAGTCAGTTTCATCGGAATGTCATATGACAATGACAATGATTTGAACCGCAAGTAAGAACCATCTTCAATCCACCGGTCTGAAAAACGGGAATTACCCATTGGATCATCGTAAGTGGCTCGGGGTATATCAGTCACCTGACCATTTGCAACCCAACGATTTTGCATCGCGGTGGATTGGTTATAGACCGTTTTCCCTGATTCAAGATTAGCCCGAAGCGCGTTGTATACATCATTTCCATAAGAGTAGGTAAACAAAGCTTGTACTGAGAGATGTTTATAGGCTAAATTAAAATTGAAATTACCGTAAATATCAGGATTGGGATCCCCTATGACTTGCCTGTCGTTTTCATCAATAACCTGATCAACCAGCACTTCTTCAAAACGCATATCTCCCGCCTGAAAAGATATAAGCTGACCTGTATTGTCGCGAATGGCCAGATTGGCAACTTGAGCATCATCCGTAGTACTGAGTACTCCATTCGTTTTATAACCGTAAAAAACTCCTGCCGATTGACCAACTTGCGTTAGTATTTGAGCTCCTGAAACGTTAGTCACAAATGAGCCATCATCCAACGAGGTCATCTCATTTTTATAATGACCGGCAGAAGCTCCAATATCCAACTTCCAGTTACGCATGTTCAGCACCCGAAAATTCGTTGATATATCAAATCCTTTGTTCTGCAATACCCCACCGTTACTCCAGAAAGTAGAAAGACCGGCAATTTCATTTAATGGTTTACTGATTAATAAGTCCTTTGTTTTAGATAAATAAAATTCAGTTCGAATGCTCCATCTGTTATTGAACATACTTAAGTCCATACTTATTTTTGACATTCCAGTCGTTTCCCATTTTAGTTTCTCGTTTCCAATATTGCTTAATACAAGCCCCATCGCTTTATCCCGATACCTGACGGAAGAAAAATACGAGCGGGAGGCGTAGCCGGGTAAGTTATCATTTCCGGAGATTCCATATCCCGCACTCAGTTTAAGATAATTCACAAAATCTTTTTCCTTCATGAATTCTTCCGAAGAAATCAACCAGCCACCTGAAATTGTTGGAAACATGCCCCAGGGAACACCAGCTAGATTCATCGCCCCATCCGCTTTAGTTCCGAAACGTGACGAAGCATCCATGGCCATTGCCAGATTCAACAAATAACGATTTTCATATGCATAATCAGCATTAGCATACCATGACATTGAATTCCAATTATCATCAATACCTGTAGAATAACGAAGAGCAGAAGTAGTATTCGTCAGTTGAGTCATATTGTCAGATCCGGTATTATGACCGTTGGCGTAGTGTGATTTATAGTTATCTGTATAATAGCGATACCCTCCGTTTATTTTCAGGGATTGCTGATTGCTTTGTAAGGCATTCCAATGCACATAACCGTCTAAAACGATGGAAGTATGAGCATCCATCCTGTCTTGAACCATATTTCTCGAAACCGCATAGATTTCTCCGGTTTGATTAAACAAGGAATGTTCTGCAACGCCACCGTCCGGTGCAAACGAACTCTCTCCCAATTTATTCCAGGCATACGAAAAAAGGAACCCTAAAGTTAGTTTATCATTTCCAAATGTATATTCAGGACGAATATTTGCATTTAATCCATATTGCTTGGATTGACCAATTCCAATCTCGGTCAGTGACAAGGGATTACCGACTCTTAACTCGTCGACATCACTCAATCGAGTACTTAAATTACCATTATTATTATATTGATACGGATTATAAAGGGGTGATTTGATAAGGGATAAATAATAAGGTGAGGAAATACTGTCAATACCTTCGTTTCTAACATTATTGGCTGCTTGTGTAAAGGCAACATCCAAACCAAGTTTTAATTTCTTAGTCATTTTAATATCCGAATTGAAACGAACATTGAAACGGTCAAAACCCGTATTTTCAATATTCCCATTGCTTTTATTATAACCTAACGAAAAGGCTATTAAGGCAATGTCACTTCCACCTTTTACACTGATGCCGTAATTTTGCGTAGAACCACCATTATTAATCAGACTCAGCCAATCCGTATTGTTGTGATTGGCATTGTAATAGGACTTTGCCGGATTATCATCCAGAAATTTTAATTTATCGACTGCAGTAGTGTTATCATACATTCCACTGATAACATCTGAGACATACAAACGATAATCTGCTGCATTCATGACGGATATTGATTTGAATGGGGAACGGTATCCTGTTGATACAGAAGCAGAAATATCTGTAGCCTGCGAACGGGCCCTCTTTGTTTCGATCAGGATCACTCCGTTGCCTCCTTTGGACCCATATAATGAAGTACCACTCTTGAGTATGGTAATTTTCTCAACATCATTCGGATCTATAAGTGCCAAAGGATCATTATAAAATCCGGCATGAATGGAACTGTTATCTTCCGGCATTTGCCATACAATACCATCGACTACATACAAGGGTTGAGCTGAAGCGTTTAAAGAATTCAATCCCCGAACAAAGATTGCTGAACCGCTTCCCGGTGTTCCCGAATGAGTAATGCCATAAACCTGACCTGCCAGGCGGGTTGTAATATCTTCATTAATTGTGGTGTTACTTTGAGAAAAGTCGGTGATAGAAGCAGAACTATTGGCAAGAAATTTAGTTTCATCGTAAAAGGACGACGTTTTTGTTTGTTGCAACATTTTTATAGTTATCCGGTTACGACCTTTAAGTGCTACTACCTGGTCCTGATAGCCGGGAGCATCAACCGCTAAGGCAACATTAAGTTTGGGCACTTTAATCTCGAAAGTTCCATCAGTAGTTGTCATGGTTGTGATCTGCATATTAACAATGCTAATTCTGACACCTGCAAATCCCTTATTTATTGATAAATCTATTACTTTACCCCTGACACTGTATTCAGAACCACTTAAAGAACGAACTTGTTTCTGAGTCAACGAATCCTTCCCATTATTTTGAGAACTTAACCCCGTTACTAAAAACAAAATCATTATAAGCAGAATATATCTTTTAAAAATCAGCGTAAGTAAGCTAATTCTATTTTCTAAATGTGTTTTTTTCATTTTATGCAATCTCCTTTTTAGTTACTTACCGATTCGAATATCACTCTGTCGATTCGAAATTTACGGGTAAAAATATTATTGTTAAGCTCAGCAGTGGAAACATTGGTCTTAACCATTAACCTGGTTGTGACAACATGTTCGTTAAAACTATGCAAGCCTGCTTTATAGTCTATCCACCAAAGACGATCGTAGAAATTGGAAACGGGAAATTCAAATCCACTTAAAACTTTCATTTTGACTTTTTGAGTACCACTTGTTACAAAAGTATTCAATTTCAATGTCAGGTTTGTTGAACTACCTGTAGCCGTTAAGTATGTCAGATCGAATAAAAGCTTGGTACTATCCCTGGGGCTTCCATCTATACTTGCAGGTATAAACTCAACATAAATATCATATTTACCGGAGAGTACATTTGGGACATCAAATGTTACGGCAGGTTGTGCGGTAGTACTGTTCGGAACAACTTCGATATAACGGAAATCGCTGACCGAAAAAAGATTGCTATTGGTTACTGTACGGGTATTTATTCCGGTATTTGGTCCGGCGACACGTCCCTCAACAGCTTCACACTCCAGAAGGATATTCTTGTTCCAGGTTTCAATATTATTATATTTGAGATCGTCTGTCAGGTAAACCAATCCGTTGGATGCAATTTTTTTCTCAGCGCCGTTAAAAAGACTGCCCGGATTATGAATAACACTTCCAGACGTGGAAATAATGGAATCATACAAAGAAGGATTCTCAATTGCACCACGATAAATCAAATCATTCAGGATGGCTAAGGAAGTCTGAATATTTTTTAAAGAGTCTGCATAGGCCATATTTGAACTATATATCTTGAAATAGGGTGAGATTCTTGCATATGCAGCATCCCATGCCTTATCTGAAGGAATTAGCATGGTGTAAATTGAATCTTCGGTATTGATGATCCCCAAATTATCATTGAACAAACGGTTATAAGTTGTAGTAACACTATCGTAAACAGTACGCCCATTATTATCAATATCAATAGGTGTACTTAAAGCTTCATCGAATCGTTTTTCTTCAAAAGAACGGATGAAAGCCGACAACTTATTCGTATTTGGGGTAGATAATATATATTCATACAAATTATTATGATAAAGAATTTGTTCCTTGATTGTATGCAGAACACCATTCCGGGCCAGTATATCATGCGTTATCAATTCTGAACCTCCAAAGGAAGTACTTCCGGTTGAAAAAGAATACATTTTATAATTATTCATCCGGATAAATTGTCCCGGAGCAATGGCTGTAGAATTAATAAACCGGGCAATATGATTATTTACAATCAAACGTGCCTGAACTTTATCAATTGTAGTAAGATCTATTCCCGACAGACTTTCGTTTACAGGTGCCCAAACGGTATAAGATTGAGTAGATGACAACAAGGTATCATATCCCGCAATTTCTATTAACCTTGAAAATTTAGTTAAATCCGGATTTTGATTTATCAACTCATAAAGATTTTGATCCGGCAGGGTTGCAGCACGTTCATAATGTTTATTTAGCTCATCCTGACAACTAAAGAACATCAGGGGTCCGATTAATATTAAAGCTATTTTTATAATTTTATTTTTAGTCATAATGTTATGATATTTCTGGTTAATTAATCGGTTGTCTCTTTGTCAATATAACTCACCGGAACATACTCGATATAATCCAGTTGAAACTCACCATCTTCCCTCTCCACATTCTTGGCTCGGAAATAGTGATAATCATAGTCCTGAAAAGTGAAGGTTCCAACAATTACGCGTAAGTCATTTTTTGCCTGACGGAGTGTTGTATTGTAACCGGAATTATAAATTGCATTTCCACTTTTCATATAGCCCCTGTTTCTCATCATCTTATCATTTTCGAGGCCATTGTCATTTGTCTCCGTATCGGCAATCCAACCCACAGTCGGGTTACTTCCGTTAATACTCAGGTCCACGGGTATGCCTACAATCTGATTATCAATAAACAACTGTGCAATACCACGCCATGATACGGCATTGTAACCAAAACGAATTTCATAAGTTCCGGGAGGAACCGGTGGTAAACGCAAGGTGAAGTCATACCATCCGCGGATACTTATTTCATCTGCCTGATGATCATCCCAGCCATTACTCCCCCACAATATAATTTTACACGCCGGATTAAACTTGAAGTAATCGCCGCAAAAATCAGGTGAAATGGTCCGACTATCGTCCAGATTCCAACGTAAATTGTTGTTTGTTAATTGAGGTGGAATTGCATAAGCATCGATACGCAGGCGTTTGTTCAATACATCCCTTACCATAACGTCTTCATCATAAACCAATACCTTTGTCAATGTATGAACATACCCATTCATCCCATCCAGGTTACTTTTTGACTCATCCACACCGACAAATGTTCCGTCTTTTTGCGTATTGATTTTATTACCTGCCTTGATTTCAATCAAACGCTTGCTCAGCACCGTTTCATAATACTCATGTCGTTGATCCATAGCAAAAGCTGAAGTATTCGGACCAGCGTATACAAAGGCGTTAGTCGACATTTGGCGATTCAGGATATGATATGAAATAAATTTATTCAGTGGATTTTTCGGGCTTGTATAATCAGTCAGGTCTTCCGTTCCGTAATACAGTTTAGTGAATTCTATGAGTTCGGTCAGATTATTGATGTTTGCGGCTTTAAATACATCATCCGATTCGGCAAAAATGGTATAACCCAGTTTCTTGGTATGAATTACAGCCACGCTATACCCTACAACATTTGCCCTGTCGGCACCCGGACTAGGATCTTTGTAAGAGTAATCATAGATGCCCTGTACCGAGTCTGCAAGATTTGTCAGTTCGAAAGCCTCAGAAAAAAGTTTAAAATAGCTCTGATCTTTCATAATAGAGAGTAAGTTGTCTTCAGAAGGTTCTACTACTTTTCCTACAATATGCACCACACCATTATGCACCTTATTGTCTTTAACTATTATGGATGCATTTTTATTCACAAGAATAATTTGCATTCCCTGACTTGAGCCAGCATAAGAAATAACTATAAAACGGTCACTCATATTGGGAGTAGGTAAAGCACCTTCCACAAAATCGCTTGTGAGATATTCCCTGGTTTCATTTCTGATTATATGATTGTTTACAATAGCTTGCTTATCTTCTTTCGTTAATTTATCGTAGCTAATATTTTTTTCTGCAAAATAGGCATTAAAAGCCGAGTCTGTCGGGGCAAAACAGGTAAAGTGTCCATAAACAGACAACATGTTGTAATTATCCGACTCATTAATGATACGATAAAAAATAGAAAGATTATCTTTTTTCCCACAGAACGATGCCACTGTTTCGCCTGTAAAAGTATAAAATGAATTACTTTTGATATCATCGGTATCGCAAGAAGTCATGGATCCAATGATAGTAATCAGTATTAAAAAATAATTTCTTAATAAAATGCGACTATTCTTCTTGTATATATTCATTGTTTTCATGGTTATCTCTAGTTTTTATCAATATCAGATGTTGTCACATAAAAAGGATTTTGAACCAACAAAGTATTTAATTTCAATTCATTGGCATTAACCGGCATATACAAAGCATTCATATCGTTGAGTCTGCTTTCGGCTGTAGCCTGATCCAAATTGGTGTACTTTTTCATCATATAAGTACTTACTACATTGGCAGGAGTTCCTTCCCTGTTAATCCTTCGCAGTAAATCATAATAGCGCTTTCCTTCAAACAGGAATTCTCTTTGACGCTCGTCAAAAACCAGATTTCTCATCAGGAGTTGTGTATTATAAGAGGAGAATTCTAAGGAACCGGCTCCTAAATCCGGGTTAGCCCGATCATAGGTTTTCGACACCAGATTGAATGCCTCTTCCATACTTACCAAATCACCCATTTCAACCAATGCCTCTGCTTTCATTAGGTATATATCCGGGAGTCTGTAAAAAATCCAATTCGGATTTGTAATTAATATTTGGTAGTCGCTTTCTGCTACTGTACCCGTTGTGTTTTCATTCCTCAAACCAATATATTTCATGATAGGAAAAAATGCACCACTCGATACAGGAAGAAATGCATCTTTACCCCGCAAGTCACTTTTTTCGAACAAACTTGTTTTATTTATAAAATCATAAGATGAAAGTTGATAGGTATTATAACCCGAACGACTTCCGGAAGAAATATTATTTCCCGATTTTTCATACATTTCATAAATCACATAATTGCTTATATTTCTGCTGTCAAATTGTAATTCAAAAATACTTTCTTTTGAGTTTCCCTCTAGAAATACATTTTTATTATATACCGCTGACGGTTCCAAAACCAGTCCGGTTGTTTGTTCATTCAATATTTGATTGCAATACAAAATACAATTCGTATAATCGTTTTTCCAAAGATACATATCGGCAATAAGTGCCCTGATTGCCTTTTGTGTGATTCTACCTTTGTCGTAGTTTTCGTTTTCATATCCTGAAATTGCACTATGCTCACAATCCTTTAAATCTTTAATCAGGTAATCGATTATAAAATCAGGAGGTGATTGAGGAACTTCAAAAGATTGGGCATCACCTACTGTGGGTTTAGTTACAAATGGAATGTCACGGAAGGTGCGTACCAACGTAAAATAGCACAATGCCCGGATTCCCTTTACTTCGGCCAGATAAGCGCGAAGTTGACCTTCCGTAAAATTCGGATCTATATCCCTGACTCCTGGAGCATAATAAATCACATTGTTACAATAGTTTATCACTTTGTAAAATTCATTCCAGGAAGTATAATTGTTTGAAGCGTTCAAGGCCAGGTTCATGATGTACGTTAAATCGCCGGAAGTATTCATTCCTTTAATCACGTTATCGGAACGTACCTCTCCCCATACAATCAATCGTTCCACAAAAGCCGGTTCATTCATTTCGCGATAACAGGCACCAACCATACTTTTCACATCATTTTCATCTTTCCAGTAATCTTCATGTACGGTCTCAGATTGCGGGCGCAAATCAAACCAGTCTTCGCAGGATGTGAACATCAACGAAAGAATAATCAGACCTATTAGGGGGCGCATATATATTATTTTCTTCATATTATTTAGTTTAATCATTTATAAACTCACCGTGAATCCAAGCGTAAAATACTGGGCACGTGGCGTTTTATTGCTGTCAGTACTCACTCCGAGCAATCCGTAACTGGGGTTCATATTAATGGATACCTCGGGATCGACACCGGTATATTTCGAAAATGTAACCAGGTTGTTGAGCGTTAAATAAAAATTCAATTGGCTCAACTTTAGTTTTTTCAATACTTTTTTATCCACTTCATAAGCAAATGTCAGGTATTTGAAGCGCAAAAAGGAGCCATCCTCAACATATCTGTCACTTCCCAAACTATTAAATCCATAATTATAAAGTGCCCGTGGCATATCCGTAACATCTCCGTCTGTTCTCCATCTCCAATTTACAGCTATTGACTGATTATTGTTGGTAAGCATATTCTCTGCATCCATACGGGCTTTATTTAAAATTTTATTGCCATAACGGAAATTAAAGAAAGCATTTACCGAGAAATTTTTGTATTTGATGGTTGTTCCAAATCCACCGTTTACCTTTGGATTACTATTTCCTAAATAAACGATATCCAACTCATCGATACTCCCATCATGATTTATGTCTTCATAAATGGCATCACCACCCCGGAACAGATAACTTGAAGTGGTACCATAGGCGAAATGCATTGGAAACGGGTTTCCTTTACTGTCGGTTACCACTTTGCCATCAGCATCTGTCGCCACCGGACTCGTGCCTGCTCTTCCCGCTTCGTACTGGTCGTATTGATAAACACCCTTATAACGGAAACCATAAATTGAACCCAACGCATTACCTTCTTGCAGACGCGATAAATAAGATCCGTTTGAATAATTAAAATTTGAATTATACGCATTCAGGAATGTTTGCGACAAGGAGACAATATCATTAATATAGTTCGACAAATTTAAATTTACATCAATGGTCCAATCATTCAATTTGATTAATTTATTGGTTGAGATATTAAATTCCCAACCGGTATTATCCATGGCACCTGCATTGATATAATCCAATGATGAAAAGCCCGACGAACCCGGAATACTTTGACTTTCAAAAAGCAGGTCTTCAGTTCTCTTTTTATAAACATTAAAATCGATGGTGCATTTGTAATCAAACAAACTCATGTCAAATCCCAGATTCGTTGAGGTTGATTTTTCCCATTTCAAATTAGATAACATTACAGATGTCGGTTTCACTGTAGAAATATCAATGTAATTATTTCCGTAACTTCCCCAATCACCATCATAGCGACTAAAATACAGATAATCTTTATTGGGTGTATTACCTACCACACCATAACCAGCGCGGAAGCCCAACTCGCTTAACCAGGATTTGGTTGCTTTCATGAAATTTTCATCGGACATGATCCATTTCCCGGATGCTGCCGGAAAATTTCCCCAACGGTTATTTGAACCAAAACGCGTATCAGCATCCCGACGGATGGAAAAATCCAGAATATACCGATCCAATAAAGTATAGTGAACACGGCCGAGTAAACCCATCGTACGCCTTTGTCCGGAACCATTTTTAAATGTTCTTTCATTGGCCGCCACGGTTGGGTCTGTTATTGCAGTCGAAGATAATCCGTAAGCTTCAAATTCCTGGTTTCGTGAATTTACTGTTGAAAGCTGCCATGAAGCATACAACATTAAATCACTTTTATCACCTATTTTCGGTATCCATGTCAAATTCTGATCGGCATAAACGGACATGGATTCGGCATCTTTTCCATAGGAACGATTTACTGTCTCATCATCCCAGTTCTTGGAAGTCACATCACGCGGCAAAAACCTGTAAATACTTTGATTATCAAGGTCAAATGAAACATATCCATTATACCGAAATGTTGTAACATTTGGATCAAGAATATCATATTGCAACCGAAATGTGGGTATAATACGAAGATTCTTTTCATTGTTTGTAGCCAGGTTGGCCAAAGCTACAGGATTCAATAAATCTCTTTGAGATGCGTCAAGGGTTGAGGATTGAGGAATCGTATAAAAAATACCTGTATTGTTACCATGCTGATCCTGTTCGTAAATTGATACATTGGGCATTTTCCGGTAAGCCATACTCAACAGGTTATCCGAATTATAACCATCCCCAACATCCGAAGCCAAATTTTTATGGTTGTTTGTTTGAGTAATTGCAAAGTCCGAAGTAAACTTGATTCGATCGGAAACCGTGTATTCCAGATTCGCACGGCCGGTGAGCCGTTTCATATCCTGTCTAATAATTGTACCCGTTTCATTGTAATATCCCAACGACATTCGAAAACGTACTTTATCTTCCCCACCGGAGATCGTCAAACTGTGATCGTTTGTGAATCCATATTGACTAATAGCATTTACCCAATCGGTGTTGTTGTTGAAATTTTCATATTGTGAAAAAGCAGGATTATAATTAAACTCTGGCTTGTTTGCATCCTGTTCATTTTGATAAGGATTGAAATAGGCTTGTTTCATCATCATCGTGTAATCGTTACCATTCAGCATCTTAAGTCCGGCAGGCTGTTTCTTTCCCGAAACACGATACGAGTATTGCACCCGGGTAGGTCCTTTAATTCCTTTTTTGGTGTGTATGGAAATCACTCCGTTGGCTCCACGCGATCCCCAAATGGCTGCGGATGCACCATCTTTTAAAACGAGAATTTCTTCTATATCATCAGGACTAATATTCAGTAAATTAGCAAATTGTTCCTGATTAGCTGAACTGTAATCAAAAGAAGTGCTGATATTGTTCTCGAAAGGAACATCGTTCACTACTATCAACGGTTCGGCGTTGGAGTTGATGGAAGATGTACCACGTATCCGAAGTGTAGAACCAGAACCTAAATTTCCTGAATTTCCTACAATATCCAATCCGGCTATACGACCCTGTAACGCATCATCGATGGATGATACTGAGAGACCTTCGAACTCCTTGGTGTTAATCTTTTGAACGGCACCCGAAATTTCTCGTTGAGGAATGGAAAATGTTCCGTCAGAATACATTTTCTTTGCCTGTACTACAACTTCTGAAAGTTGTGTTTTTTCATCCATCGTAACATCAAAGCGACTCTTGTTACCAATGGGCAGCATAAGCATTTTGTAACCCACATAACTGAATTTAATCGAATTGATGGAATTCTTGATCTCAATGGAAAAGTTACCGCCGACATCAGTTATTGATGCTGATACGATTCGGTTATTCTTGTCAACCTCGAGAACCTGAACCCCTATTAATTCTCCGGATTCCACTGAAGTCACATGACCTGTAAGCAGTAACCTGTTTGAATTTGCCTGACCGTAAAGCATTGTCGTCAAACAAATTATAATAATCAGGAATATATATTTTATATTATTCATATTTCTATCTTTTATCGATTATTCAAATTTTAATGCGCTGTCTATCATATGAATAACAGAACGGGAAGAAGAAATAATCTTAGTCGCTTTTATATAGTCCGTATTATCAACAATGTAATCGCGAGCCATTAGATTGTAAATACCTTCTGTTTTGATAACATTTGCAATGGTTGACCCCACTCCACTTCTAATTTGTAAATTGGAACCAGTACTGTTCAAAATCAACTTATAGAATTTACCGGAATCATCACGGGCCGCAGTCTCATATTTCATGTCTCCAAAAGATTTTCCGTTAATAAAAATTGAATTATCCATAAAGTGGTATTTCAAAAACTTCAATAGGTAAAGTGTCTTTGCTTTCTTCAGATCATAATCCGTTTCATTCGCAATTTCATCCCAGGTAAACAATTTGCTGTTTTCAGTGAAAGCCTGATTTAAAGCCTGTGCAGTTGGCACAAAAACCGTATAACGGAAATTATTGAATGAGTTTACCACATATCCTAATCCGGATGATCCGGACATCTTCTTTAAATTGAAAACTGGTACAATATCTTTATCCTTTTCAAAATAAGTAAATACCCGGTCATCACCTTTTAACAAGTTAAAAAAGGCCGTATATTCACTGTGTTCACTCATAACTTTAAAAACTGATTTAACCGGATCCTGAATTATTTTATTTACAAAATAGGTTCGTCCATTATCTGAATTGTATCGGTTCTTTTGTCCTGACAGAGCATTACTTACAATTTGAGCGGGTGCTGCATCCTGTTCAATATCTCCACCTCCGGTTATTTGCGTGTTACCCTCTTGACCACTAATTTTCAAGGTAGCACCACTCTTAGTCAGTACATAGAATGTATTTCCGTCATCTATATATCCCGACATGTTATCTCCCACTTTCTGCCCCACGACGATGTGCATATCAATAATATCATTCATGCGGTTTCTAATGATAGCCTGATCTGCAGTACTATTAGTCAACTGACGGATCTTGGTACCTTTATTCCCCGTAGCGTCAACGCTAAATATATCAGCATAAACCATGTTTTTATCAATCATATATTTGAATGACCAAATCTCACGAAAAGAATCACCTTTCGCCCACGCCAGCGGATCTCTATAATTTTGAAATGCTTCGTCAACCGGAACTATCAGGTTGTACATATTTTCCATGGAACGTAAGTACAGGAAAAATTTCAGGGTTGCATCCTGTATACCCCAATTCATAATTGTAGTATTATTGCTCGTCAGTACGGAAGCATAAACACATTGATAATCAACAGGCGGATAAACAATATTCGAAACATAAATAGCACCATTGTTTCCGATATATGTTTTTTTGATATCACTTTTTAAAACATTCATCCGGGCACTCGATTCGTCGGTTAAAGTAGGCCAATTGTGAGGCAAAGAGTTTAAAAAGGATTTTTTCTGATGATTTTTCAGGAATAATGCCAACAATGGAGTCGGGATATTTTCCCAACTTCCATAGGCATCTTTCAGATAGCGGCCTTTTTCGCCATTGATATAGTTATTCATTGCTTCATCGGTAGGAACAAACATAGCTCCCATATCCTGTTGCAAAGCACTTGGAGTATAGCCATTATCGGTTGGATCAAAATACAACAGTCCATAGTTGGTCAAAGTATTTCCATTTGCATCCTGACTGTAATTGGTCGTAAAATAACGTTTCACAAAGATGGAGTCGGACGATGCAATAACAGGCCGGTCAACAGAAGAACCATTGTAATAATCGTGGGCTTCTTTCGATATTCCGCTCACATAGTATGGCATACAGAATTTATTTAATAATCTGTTAAATAAATTTGTTTCGCCATTATCGTGAATGATTTGGGCCATGTTCTTTGCCGGAAACATCAAATCTTCCAACACATGGATATAGCCATTTTTGCAAATTATATCTTTCTCAATGACTTTAATTCCATTAATATAAATACTTTTGCTCTCATATTGTCTGCCATCATTTAATATAGAAAAATCTTCATCAGTTATACCTTGTTTCAACATGTTGGAAGGGGTGAAATGCACTATAGGCGCTGAGGCCTCGTTGTCAATAAGATGTAGGCCTTTTGACTCAAATCGTTTCCAAAAAGGATTGGAGATCAATACTTCATCTTTTACGAAAGAAATACTATCCAGATAGGTATTCGCCGTATTTCGACGCAGTGCCAAACCTTCACCCAGAGCATTGCCCGAAGTAGATACATTCGCCAACATTTTGGACAAGTATGCCATATTGATCATACTTACATTCATGATGTAACGCTTCTGTGCGGCACTAAAATCTTCATATGATTTTACGCCATAAGAGTTGTTTTCAAAAAAACGTTCAAAAGCTTCATCTTTTGCGGGAAACAAGGTTTTGCTTCCGGTTTGAGATAACACATCCTTATAATTCAGATCATTGATTAATCTCAGGAAATAGTGAAAGTTACCATCCTGTTCCATGTAATCATAGATGCTGGCTCCCAAAAAATCAGGTTCTTTATCATTGTAAAAATAGTCATCTTTACAGGATACAAAGATCGCACTGACCAGTATCAATATAAAGTAGAATAAAATGTGAGGCTTTTTTTGAATTAGAGTGATTTGCATTGTTGAAAAATTAGATTTATTATATAGTAAAAAAGAATAGTTGGCATGATACTCTGACAACTATTTTGTCTGTGTTTTATCGTTTAGTAATATATTCAATAGATATTACATTGAATTATTCTTCAAAATCATTTTAGGACAAAAAGGTCTTCAATCTTTTTGACCAACAAATTCAGGTAAAAGACACCGGGAATAATAGTCTGATACCAGTTTTTTAAAAATGGGTTAATGGAATTTTCAAACAGAATTGATTTCGATTTGTATAGATGCAGTTATGACTCTACACGAATTTAGTAATGAAAAAACAAAGAGAATAAATTTTCTGGAACTAAACTTCTATATTAATTAATTTTATTAGAGAGTAACTGTAAACGGAAGTATAATGATTACAACCGCTTACAGTTACTTCATTTTTTTTAATTCAAAACAACTTTTTTCACAACGGTGCTAGCACCTGAAGTTACTTTTACAATATACATTCCGGTTGACAGTTCAATTTTGGAACCATTGATTTGTCCTGAGATTTTACGAATACTCATACCTCTTATGTCATATACATTTACAACACCTTCAATATTTTCATTTGCAGTAATTTGCACGGCACTTCCTTTCGTTAAAACCTTAATGTCATTTAAATTGACATTCGGAAGCGCGTTTGTACCAACAGTAAATTGAGCAGTTGCGAAAAGACTACTAACTTTCGAATTATCAATTGCCTGTACTCCAAATGTGAAGTTACCATTTCCCAGATTATTCATTTTGTAGCTGGTTGTAGTAAGAGGTGCTAATGTTTCATTTACTTTCAGGCGTCCTGTTGTAAGGTCTGCCGGAAGTAAAAATTTAACTGAATCATTTCCTGCTTTTTTTACATATAAATTATATTTTATAGATTCTGCCGGAGTAGAATCATCTGTAGAAGCATTCCAACTAAATGTTACAACACCATTATTATCGGTAGTGGACACTAAATTAGCAGGAATACCTGGAGCCTGATTCGCGGTAATTCCTTCACCTAATTCGTTTTTCATTAACCTGGGTGTAAAACCATAAGCTGCTGTAAATGCATCCAAGTCTCCATCTCTGTCAAAGTCAGCCAAACATGCTGTACCACCCCATTGATTACCTTTATAACTAAAGTCAGCTACAGTACTACCACCGGTAGGAGTTGTACATATTAATTCCTGTTTTGCAAAAGTTTGATCTCCAAAGTTATTTAGGAAAATACTGTTTGGATCAGCATTCATATATAAAACATCTTCATATCCATCATTATTTACATCTCCTAAAGCAATTGAAGATTCTTGTTTTCCAGCGGGCATTCCATTTTGTGCAGGAGGTACCATTGTGAATTTACCGGTTCCATCGTTTTCATAAATATCACTGCTCCAATGCCAGTCCCAGGTGCCATCAACTCCGGCAGTAACTCTGTTGTAAACACCTCTAACTCCGGTTATCAAATAGTCAAGATTACCATCGTTGTTATAATCGAACCAGTCAATTTCTCCGGCTTCCGTTCCCAAAGATATAATCGGTTCAGCAAAAGTACCATCCCCATTATTTTTATAAATGGCAGAAATTACAGTTTCATTAGCGCCAACTGGTTCAGGAGCACCATCTAACAACTTTCCATTTACAATAAGATCAAGGAAACCATCCTTGTTATAATCACCCCACGCTGCAGTACCATTTGCTATTGCAGTAAATGGCTTAGATCCAGTTACAGGATTTTCAACTTTCACAAAACTTTTTCCATTTAAATTTTTATATAAAAATGCAACTTTGCCGGTTTCATTTCCTCCCTGCATATATAGATCCACCCAACCATCATTATTAAAGTCACCTGCTAATACATAACGATTTGGTGAATTTCCTCCATTATTCCCGTTATTCATATAATCGAATGTTCCATCAAGTACCTGTTCAAAATCAAAATTATGATCTACACCCAAATTCTTATATAAAGCAGAATATGGACCGATATCATCTGTTCCCGCAATGAATACATCAAGGTTTCCGTCGTTGTTATAATCAAGCCAGGTTGCATTGGCAGTTCTAATCAGTGGAAACGGATTCACCACTTTAGTAAAAGTGCCATTACCATTATTTTTGTACAAAGCTGAAATTTTAACCCAATTGCTGGACACGCCGGTAACCAGTAGATCTAAATAACCGTCGTTGTTGTAGTCACCCCATGCAGCAGCATTTTCAAAAGCAAATGCAAAATCTTCTTTTGCTTCACCATTAATTACCGGTGATACTACTTCTACAAAATTCGGAGTTTTTGCCGTTTGTGCAAAAAGACCGTTAAAACCAAACAAGGCAACTACAAAAAGAGCCAGTTTCAAAAAGTAATTTGTTTTCATAATAGATTAAATTTAAATTTAGTTTATAAATTTCGAAGAACCGATACGCTCATTGGTTTGTACCTTTACAATAAAAGTTCCCCTGGTGATTTTAGATATATTTATTTGTTTCATAAAAGAATTATTCGAAGCGTATTTTTCACTTAAAACCAGTTGCCCGGAAATATTAAAAATTTCAATGGACCGGATAACTTCTGTTGAATGCACATTGATCATTTGATTTACATTATCAACACGTACCGAAAATGATGCTTTGTTTTTGATGTCAGATAAACCGTTTGAAACGTCCTCGGTTAACCGGATAACAAAACCTCCTCCTTTAGCCATATTATAAGTTAATTTTGTAATGGAAGTTATATCAATTTGTTCACTTACATATCTTGTAGGATAATCTCCTGAAGTATAATCATCCCTTAATACAGTTGCTTTGTAATTAACATCCGGTTTGAGAAAGCTAAAATCAACCTGAATGTCTCTGGCAACCCAACTACTCATACCGCCAACATACCAGTCGGTGCCTTTTTGTTTTGCCATCAAAATATATTCTCCAAGCTTTGCATCCAAAGGAACAGTTTTATCCCAAACTGTAGGAACCGTAGACAAAAAATCCAGAATATCGGGATATTTGTTGTATTCGGTAGGAGCATCACTTAAAAAACCTAACCACTGATCGAAAATGACGTACATGGATAATTCATGGGCACGTGTTCCCTGACTGGATGGTACGGTATTGGGCAGATCGACCGGAGAAAATTGTCTTTCGGTTTTATTTCTCATCGAACCCGGTGTGTAGTCTTCAGGTCCAACCAACGAACGCATAAAAGGAAATTGAACATGATAATCGGGCGATGATCCTCTTCTCCAGAAATCCTCTTCCTCACCTAACACAGCTTCAAAGTTCAGGATATTCGGATAAGTCCGGTTCAAACCTGTAGGAACAGGGCAACCATGAAAAATACCGACCATCTTCGAGTTTGCCAGGTCCTGAGCAATTCGGGCTCCCCAATTCATAGCAGGTTGATCATTCCGCTGAAAGAAATCAATTTTCACTCCTGATATACCAAATCGTTTCCATTTAGCGATCAGGCTTGGTGATTCCAGGGCATTACTCGCCCAAGTCCAAACCATGATCTTTACATTTTTTGATTTTGCATATGTACAAAGCGCACTGATGTAACTTTCATTCCAACCCGCGTCCAATGTCATGTATTCAATTTTATTTGCTGCAGCAAAATCAACGTAATATTTATATAAAGTAAGACCCAGATTGGCATTACCATTTGCCGGGATTCCGTTTACGGGGTCTGCGCTTCCGTCGGGTGTAAGCATTGCTTTATGCCACCATTCCCAGGATGTTTTCCCGGGAACTATCCAGGATACATCCGCTAATTTCTGAGGTTCTGCCAGCAAATACACCAATTCATTATTTAACAATGATTTATCATCGTTTGAAACAATAATTACTCGCCACGGAAATGACCGGGCTCCTGTAGTATTTGCAATATAATCATATCTTGTAAGTGGTGCGTGATTGGAATAAACATTATCAGGCTCACTTACCGTTTCCGGATACTCTGCCCACATCCCTTTCAATGAATTAGTTCCATTGCTTTGGATATATAATCCGGGATAATCAGTAACGTCAGCTTCTGTTATTGCAATTTTGTAATTAGACACAGGATAACTGAACAAAATAGGGGTTACTGCAAATTGACCTGAAGTCAGATCATTCACCGAGTTGTAAATATCATATCTTTTTTCCCAATGTTCAAAATTAGTTGCTTCAGGAAAATACACTTTCGGGTTACCGGCAAAATTAAAAACAGCATCTTCGGAGTTAATAATAATGTTAGTTGGAAATGCTGTAACAAAACGATAGGCAATACCTTCATTGTAAGCCCTTACTTCCAGGTCATAATTTTCGTTGTAATGAACAATTAATTCATTGTATTTTTCCAGTAAGGTTTTATTCTTACCTATCAGAACCTGAAGAACACTATCAACAGATTTTCTTTCCACACTTTTAACGGTTCCTTTTCCAACAACTGTTCCATCCTGAAGATTAAGTCCTATTGATGAAGGAGATATTAACTGAGTTTGTCCGGCGTTGATTTCATATTGTGTTCCGTTGTCAATATGCAGTGTTATTTTAAAATTTTCATTCGGAGAGATTACATCATAATCCACAGCCCCGGTTTTCTGGAAACAGAAGAGAGAGAAGAGAAGACATAAACATATTTTATTTGTAAGTGAATTCATGATTTTTATTTTCGTTTAAGGCATTCGTTTTCATTTTTTAATACGACTATGCATCCATTTTCATCTTCCATGGAATCAAGTCAAATCCACTGCGCCACTATTCAACTTCACCGACCTGTTCGAATCCGGTTTCATAAAGTTAACCAATGGTATTTTACTATCTGGAAAATATGCAAGTGCAAAAATTCCAATCTTATTTTTCACTGCAACAAAAATACATTAATACTGCATCATATTATTGAATGATTGCACCAATAAATACTAATTTCGTTTCATTATAATGATTTATTCAACCGAAAGTACAATTATGCTATTAATTGCGACACCAGTTTCCATTGCTTTATTTATTTCTATCCGAAATAAATTTTACAAAAAACATCAACTCCAACAAATGAAGATCAGAGACATTCTGCTACGATTGCAACTTTTATAGGTGTATTAAAGATGCAATTTTTGTTTGTTGAGTTTCGTAAACAGCATGTTTTGGAAAACCTCGTAGCCATCACGAAAAGATCATTGCTATTAAAACAAAATCAGAACACAAACAGGCCATTATAGACAAATTGGTCATGTCGACAAACTACGACAAAACAGATATCACCCATTACAAGAATCCAACGGAATCAGAATACTAAAATTGTATGATTTTCGATGCTAAGGCCTGCCCACAAGACTTTGGTTTTCTTCCCAATTGGAAACAACTGATCGACTTCAGAGAAACTATGGAAAAACTGATGATCGTGTTTACGACCAACCTTCATCTGAACAAGCCAGGAACTTACTGCGATAATACACGTTAGGTTCGTTTACAATCTGCTAGAAAAAATTCAAAGTTTATTTGTAAAAGAAATAAACTCTGAATTTATTTTAATGGGCACTCATGTGATCAATTACAAAATTACTTTCTCAACTTTTACTCCTGCTTTAGAACTTATTTCAATAAAATAAATCCCTTTAATAAAGCTTTTATTCAAATATCCTGCCCCACTCTTATTTTCCTTCCACAATTGTTTTCCAGTCAGATCAAGGATCCGTATTGACAACAATTGATTATGAGTATCCACATAAATAAGCCCATTTACAGTTTTCAAAGTAATATTATTACTCCATAAAGAGTTTTCATCTGTGATAGTAGTTGAAAATTCACTCGTGGCGAAAGAGCTACTCAACTTTCCATTATCAATGGCTTGAACTCCCCAGGTAAATATACCATCCGGAATATTCAATGTATAGGAGGTCGAATTTAACCCGGCACTTATATCAGAAACTTTGAGAAATCCGGTTTGATTATCAGACGGAATGATCATGGATACAAAATTACCAGCAGCTGCTTTTACATAGAGATTATATTTCAAGCTTGCAGATGGTGCGAAATCATCAGAAGAGGAATTCCAGTTAAAAACTACTCTACCATTTTGCATACTTGCATTCAATCCGTCTGGAACCGAGGGAGCTGTATTTTGAAAAATTCCGTTACCTCCGTCGTTTCTCCAAATTTCTGCTACAGAAGGATTATTCGAATCTCTAAATCCACAGATAAAGGCATCAGAATAGCCATCTTTGTTATAATCTGCCATTGAAACAGCACTTTTATATACATTATTAATGGTACTAATATATGGCGAGAATACACCTGTACCATTGTTCAGATAAACCCAGGTTTTTCCATTACTGGTATTTCCATATCCGGATATTATCAGGTCAATAAACCCATCAGTGTTCACATCCGCCCAATCTAATCCACTTACATTAAGAGGTTCTATATTAATAGCAGTCGAAGATTTTTGAGAAAATTTTCCAGTTCCATCATTCATGTATATTTTGGCCTGATTTATATCCTGGTTGCTATTATTCCTGTGTTTACCTGTGATAATAAAATCAAGAAATCCGTCATTATTCACATCAGCCCAGGAGCATTGTCCCATGAAAGTTCCCCAATCATTGATATCGAAAACAAGGCGATTGAAAGTTCCATCTCCATTATTGCGATAAACCCAAAAGGACCCTTTTTCGATAGGATAACTTCCAAATGCATCACCATATCCGTTTGAAAGAATATCTAAATATCCATTATTATCCATATCTCCGAATGAAACACTTCCTGAGCTAAGCGGTCTAAGTGTTCCGCCATCAAATATATTTGTTTGTCTAATAAAATTGCCTGTTCCGTTGTCATTTTTATACAAATCGGTTCTGCGCACTGCACTTTTGTTCTGACCAGTGATTAATACATCCACATGACCATCGTTATCGTAATCTCCAACAGCCACATAACGGTAACATTTTTCCATTTCGTTGTACATATCTTCAAATCCGGTAGATTCAACAACTTCAAAAGTGTAGTTACCCACTATTCCGGTATTCTTATACAAACGCGTAGAAGCATTGGTGCTACTGTTTCCTCCAATTGCTCCGGCAATCAGCAAGTCCAAATTTCCGTCATTATTAAAATCAAGCCAGGTACAAGTTGCTTCTTGCATGGCGGTGATAGTGTGTGTCACAGGAGTAAATCCTCCCACACCATTATTTTTATAAAGATAAGCAACTTCTATACCTCCCGCACTATTATCTTTACCAATATAGAAAAGATCAAGAAACCCATCATTATTGTAATCGCCCCAGATACCTGAACCATTTGAGATTCCTTTCAAATTATTTGCGACACTTATGTTGGTAAATGATGGAATTTTGTTCATTTGTAGTGCTAAATTATCATTCGAAAGATTCATTTCTCCAAATAAATTGATGTTGGAACCGGCATTTATATTGTTAGTGTTATTATTCCAGGAGAGTATACTTTTCAGCGATGTTCCATCTCCATCGTAACTATCTATTCCAAACCCTATTTTAGTGGGAATTCCGTTGATTGCTCCCAAAACAGTTTCACTAGGAATAATTGTGGAGAATGGTACAAAATATTCAAATGTATACCCTTTATCGGTTTGTTGATGGATGACTTTTTGCCCTTTGTCCCCAATTAATGATGGCCAAAGTTCATTTTCAACGCCATTTCCATAAACTTCCCAACGTTTCATCATTCCAGTTGGTGCTTTATTGTCATCTCCCGGATATAAATACGCCATAGTCGAACGGCTTTCAGGATAAACATCCCCTGTATTCCTGCCTCCAATACGATTGAAAGGACTTTCAATTTCGGTATCGCGAACTGCGGTCGGATTAAAATAGAAGCGAAAATGATCGTATATATCTTCAGAGGTGTTTTCCAATTTCTCTGCAATCAAATTATCATTATGTTGTCCGTAAAAATAGATACCTTCGTTAGTCCAGAAAGATTTGAAAGAAGCGGTATGTTCATTTTCGGAAGGAGTTCCATTTACGGCATAGTTAAGTTGCGTTGATTGGATTTTTGACCAAATTGGATCACTTCCTTTCCCATCCATTGTAAAATTGTAACCTTCGGGAGCTTTTTTAATTGTGATTCCAAGAGTATTGCGTAAACCTTTTCCTTGCAGATAGTTAATCAATTCTTTTGGACGATCGGTTTGAATTATGGTTGCTTTTTGGTTCAGTATCCAACCCCAATTGGCATCGGGATCACTCATGGCTTTTTCATCTTCATGTCCTCCGCAAAGGCTTTCCCATAGCGAGTTGATCCAAACCCGACTTCCTGCATTTACGATATTTTGAGTATGGCTTAACTGTGGAAAATTATCGGTTTTAAAACTTACTTCAATGGCACAAGGTTTAAAATCAGTCAGGAATGTATTGATCGTACTAACAGACACATCAGTATCTAATTCTACAACAGGCATATAAATAAGGTGTAAATTAGAACCTAACATGGTTTTTACTTCTGCCAGTGTTTTGCTGCTTTTCAATATTACGTGATCTTCTGTGTCTGTTTCCCTGATAATGGGAATAATACTAGCCAGATAATCACCTCCTTTATCAATATTAACTAACACTTTTCCTTTACAAGCCAATAAAGCTTCTTTTAAAGTAGGTATTGTTTCTATGGAAATATCTCCATCACTGTTTCGAAGTCGAAATTGTTTTAATTGCGCAACTGTATAATCGATTACATTGCCACTGCCATTTGTGGTTCGGTCAATATTTCCGTCATGCATTAAAATATAATCGTTATCTTTTGTTTTTTGTATGTCAATTTCTACCATATCCACACCCTCTATTATTGCTTTTTCAAATGCAGGTATAGAATTTTCAGGTGCATTCCTCCAACCCCCACGATGTGCCACAACAAAAACATAGTTAGAAGTTGGATCTTTCAGCAGTTTCACCAGTTTTTCTATCTTGTTGAATTTGACTGGAATTGATTTTTCACAAGCACCAATTGAGGTATTGCTTTGTGGTCTGTCAAATCCTCTTTGATCCTTGGCAACATTTGCAGTAATTGCATTAGCTGTTTTGAAAGTCTCCAAAGCGGATAAAGCTGGCATAAAATAATCAGGGGCAATTGCTATTGTTTTAGGATACCCTCCATTTTCTGACAACGTATTTTTATCAAATACATCTGCAAAATATTTTCCTGTTAAATCGCTTGTTGATGACGTGAAAATTCCGGTTCCTCCAATCGTACCAATAATATTGTTGCCAGCAGAAGTTATTCTCTTATCTGTTCCATTAAGAAATATATTAGGCGTTTTTCCGGGATAACCGGTAATAATACTATTTATAATGCGCATTTGATTTACCGATTCGCAGCGTACATCCTGGCCGTTATCTACATTTGTACAGGTATTATTTACGATTGTGGAAGAAATAATGTAGGTGGGAGCAGCGCTGTTAATTGCAGCTCCACCTCTTCCAGCCGTATTATTAATAATGGTAGTATTGATACAATACAATGGGCTATTATTCCCAGAGACCTGAATCGCCCCACCCCAATCAGTCTGCAGGTTGTTATTTGCCAACAAACAAGATTCTAAAATTAAAGTTGAACCTGTTGTTGCATTTTCGAGTCTTATTCCTGCACCACGATGGTTTGCTTCATTTTCGGAGATAATTGTTTTATAACAATACACTTTACTTCCATAAACATACATTCCCCCAGCCGATGCTTCGGTTTTGTTTCTTAATATTTTACAATAATAAAGTTCCAGATTCGAGCCGGGCCTCACATCAATTCCAGCTGGTTTGGCTACAGTACTATATACACTTCTAAAAGCTCCGGTAATTGTAATTCCTTTTAAAACAATTTTTGAGACAGAATTAATTTCAAGGATTCTCTCAGAATTATTATTATCCAGCTTTCCATTTTTATCTATGTCACCGTTAAAAACAGTTTCATAAACAGAAGGATAAGTAATACTTGTTGTACTTCCGGTAATATCAGGAGCAAAACCTCCAAAAATCGAAATTCCTTTCGTGATAGAAAAAAAAGTTGTTTTCGTAACTCCGGAATAATAATTACCGGCTGCAACATAAACCATGTCACCATCGACAAAACCATTTGACAATTTTGCAACAAAATTAACTGGTGAAAGTGCGTCATCCCACGATGTGCCTGTACCAATACCACTGACTTTAACAAAATAGTTTGTTGCGCTCATCGTATTTACCATTAAGGTCAATACCAGAATGAAGGCAAACTTCCAACCGAAGAATTGTTTTTTCATGAGATTAAAATTTAAAATTAGCATTAATTAACCAACTGTGTGCTAGGCACATGACAAAAAAAATAAAAATATCAATATGTGATTGAAATTCAGAATTTAAAAGTAATGTTGCAATATATGTTAGTCCATATTTGAAAAAGTTTTTAGCCCTTTTCCCATTGTTGAGTATTCTAATTGGTTTAATTTGTTCATGTAAGTATATTCCGATTAAATAGGCCCATGTAAATGCAATGGTTATTATTGCAACAAGTTTTTCAATTCTTTCAATTACAGTCAAATGAGTGTCTTCTATATTGAATCCACTTGTTTTCATTGCTCTTAAGCAGTTTCAATCTGCCAGCGTTCTTTGTATATTTTTTGTGCTATTTCAGGTTTACAAAAAGAAAAAAATATCTGAAATTCAGGGTTTCCTTCTTTATTTTTAATTTTTGAAGCAGACAAATAACATAACTGATTATTGTCATAATAAATTGAGTGTAGAAATTTTGTTTCATTCAACTTAAAATCACTAAAGAGCCATGTTGCTTTAAATTGTTTTCCAGTCTTAGGATTCAGAACCCAGAAATTATCACGAATACGAATATGATATTCTATTTTAGTAACGTTCAGAATAAGTTTTACATTACCCATTTTAATTTCAGCTTGTATAAACTTAATAGGTATGCAATCTTTAGTGATAATCAAGATATATCATTGCTTCTTAAAATATCATTTGTATTCGAGTTGCTTGGTGAACACTACATTGTCCGCAGAGCGAGCTATCATTAAGTCAAATGTACCGGGTTCTGTTACCAGCTTCATTTGGCGGTTCCAGATAGCAATATCAGCACTATTTATGGTGAAATTAACCGTTTTAACTTCACCCGGTTCAAGTTCGATCTTTTTAAATCCTTTCAAACTCTTCTCCGGAGTGCTCACTGTGTTTACTTTATTTCCAAGGTAAAGTTGCACAACCTCTTTTCCGGCAACACCCCCCGTATTTTTCACATCGACAGAGATATTAACTATCTCGTTTTTACTAAAAATAGAGTTAGACACTTTAAGATTTTCATATTGAAAAGAGGTATAACTTAAACCATAGCCAAATGAAAACAACGGATCATTCGATGAAAAAACGTAATCCTGCCCTGGTTTTTCCAGAGTACCATGCTGGTCACTTTCACCTTTCACCGATTTGACGTAATTATAAAATATCGGTATATGTCCTGTAGATTCTGGTATGCTCATATTTAACCTTCCTGATGGGTTTACTTTACCAAATAGTACATTAGCAACAGCTGTTCCGCCTTTTTCGCCCGGATACCAAGCCTCTAAAATCGCTGGTATGTTTTCTTTCTCCCAACTTATGCTCCAAGGACGACCATGAACCATGACTAAAATAACAGGTTTACCCGTTTTATATATTGTCTGCAATAATTCGCGTTGTACTCCTTGTGGGCTAATGTCTGATACATCACGGCCTTCACCGCAGCTAAATCCATCTTTAGGTTCGTTAGAAGATGCATGACCATTCCACCCAATTCCAGAAAAAACTATGCTGGAAGTTCCCAGTACTACAATCACAGCATCACTGCCTTCGGCTACCTTTATTGCCTCATTAAAACCACTCTTATCTGAACCCGAAAGTTCGCATCCTTGTGCATAATTTACCTGAATGTCATTACCTGAATATTGTCTGATGCCCTGAAGAACAGTAACACCGGATAAATTATCCCGGGTAAAGCTATAGTCACCATACTGTACTTTGTTGGCATTAGGACCAATAACAGCCAGTGATTTAATCTTTTTAATGTCAAGCGGTAGCAAATCTTTCTCGTTTTTCAATAAAATGATTGATTCTTCTGCTATTTGCTGTGAAAGTTTAATGTGATCATTGGTGTGTAACCTACTTTTTAAGAGTAAAGTATCCGGTAGTGGTTTCTCAAAAAGGCCAGCTTTAAATTTTAAAGTGAGTATTCTTGCTACAGCGCTATCTATTTGTCTTTCTTTTAATCTCCCTGTTTTTACTAGTTCTACAAGATGAGCATATACATCAGGGCGTGAAGCTTCTAGGTCAACACCTGCTTTCATCCCCTGTAAGGCAGCATCCGTAGCGTTTTTAGCCACTTTATGAAAATTATATAATTGGCTTAAGCCACCATAATCAGAAAACACATAGCCTTTGAAATCCCATTCATTCCTTAGAACCTGTTTTAGTAAAAACTCATTGCTATGGGCCGGAATTCCATCAATCTCATTGTAGGATGGCATAATAGAAGCAATGTTAGCACTTTGAACAGCATCTTTAAATGGAGGTAAAAACATAGAACGTAATTCTCTTTCACCAATTGCCGCAGGAGCCAGGTTAATGCCTGCAATAGGTATGCTGTATGCTGCAAAGTGCTTTCCTGTGCACATTACCTTGTTAAATGCAAAACTGGTACGGGTCTTTTGCGGGTCGCCTTGCATCCCTCTTACAAAAGCAGAGCCTAGCTGACCTACAAGATATGGGTCTTCTGAAAAACATTCCTCCACACGACCATAACGGGCATCCCTGATCAAGTCAAATAATGGTGAAAGCGCCTGGTCCACTCCGGAGGTAGAGGCCTCATAGGCAATCGCCATACCCATCCGTTCAATTAGTTCGGGATTCCAGGTACTTCCTTGAGCTATTGTCTGAGGGAATATTGTTGCTCCGGCAGCAAGTTGCCCGTGAAGGCATTCTCCAATTTGTATAGGTGGAATGCCAAGTCTTGTTTGTTCGCGGTAATATTTCTTTGCGGCTATCGATAGCACCGTAATGTCCTTAACATTGGTGAATGGGCTTTCCAAAACACCATAATCGATTTTACTTTTAGTGGCATCGTTAAGTGATGACATACTCATTTGACCAACTTTCTCTTCTACTGTCATCCTTTTTAATAAGTCTGTAACTCGCTTCTGAATAGGTGCTTTTGGATTCTTGTACTCTTGGCCACTAGTAACACTTACAAAGACGATAGTAAAACAAAAGAGAAGTGCTAATTTATTTATCATAATAAAAAGTTATGTATCATGCGAATTAAGAGTTGAATTTAACAAATTACAAGAAAGATCAATTCTACAATACTCGAAGGTCATGAATCCTTTTATGTATCTGACTTTGTTTGTAAATTGAATTTTAGTCTTCTCTATTAACCAATAAAATACCTTTTCAATTGGTCAATAGATAAGATACAATTTTTGATAATAAGTTAGTGACTATTTCTATAGCTTCATTATCTGTTTCAACTGTATTTTCTTAGAAGAAGATCCTAATTGAAATACAAAGCTTCCTTCAGGAGTAACAAAATATTTTACTTTCTCATCCCAATACCGCAAGTCTTTTTTTAAGACGGAAATATTTACTTTCTCAGTTTTCCCTTTTTGAATATGAACTCTCTTAAAGCCTCTCAATTGTTTAATCGGCATATAAGTTCCAGTTTCTGGATATTCAACATATAATTGAGCAACTTCATCTCCATCGTATTTACCAATATTTGAAAGAGAAAATTCAACTTGTATAGTATCGGTTCCTTTAGAAACATGCATATTTTTATATTTAAAACTGGTGTAACTTAACCCATAACCAAATTCATAAAGTGGATTGCCCTTGAAGTATTGATACGTGCGACCCTTGTTTATTTCATAGTCATCAAATGGTGGCAACTCTTCCAACGAATTATAAAAAGTCAAAGGCAGACGTCCACCAGGATTATAATCTCCAAAAAGTGCTTCAGCTACTGCAGTCCCACCCTGCTCACCGGGATACCAGGCATCCAGTATGGCAGGAATATGCTCATCTATCCAGTTGATTGCCAGCGAACTTCCGGCTTCCAGCACCACTACCGTATTAGGATTTACTTTGTACATCTCCCGGATAAATTCCTGTTGATCTATAGGCAACTCAAGTGTCAAACGATCTTGCCCTTCACGTTCTAATGAATTATTGATGCCCAAAACGGCTATTGTCATATCACATTTCCGGGCTGCTTCACCAGCCTCACCGAACAAATCGAGTCTGGCACGCTTATCAATATCCGGTGATTTCCAATATAGCTTGGAAATACTGGAGCCACCACCATCATAATACTCAATGCGAAGTTTATATTTTTTACCACCCTCAAGAGTTACATTCACTTTATCGGATTGAGCACTTCGATCATTCCATGAATCAATCAGATTAGTATCATCCAGGAATAACCTACATCCATCATCTGTTTCAAGGTTAAGTGTATACTGACCAGATACAGTAGGGCATAAATCACCGGTCCATCGAATGGAAGTGGGTGCTTTTAATATGAAAGGATCTGGTGCATTATTAACCGGGTCATAATTTATATTCGCATCTATTCGAATTTTAGGCGTACCACTTAAATCCTTATTTGAATAATACTCGGCTTTCAGACCATTAGGAAAGAAACTTTTGGGTATTAGCTCATATCCTGAAACACTTGACACCCAGGGTGCATAAACGACTTTCACTCCATCTCCCAGACGTTTTTTTATCCCTTCTAAAATAGTTACCGGGCCATTAAGAGGTGTTCCGCTATAATCACCAAATTCGGAATTACCCGCATTTATACCTACAACAGCAACTGATTTAATCTTTTTAGGATTAATGGGTAACATGTGATTCTCATTTTTAAGTAAAACCAGACTTTGACGAGCTGCTTCCAAAGCCAGATCTTGATGTTGTTTACATCCAATAACTGAAGGGTCTATAGAATTATATGGATTTTGCGTCGGATCATCAAATAGTCCCAAAAGCATTCGTCCACGTAAAATATGATACGCAGCAGAATCAATTTCGGCATCATTTACCATAAATTGTTTGTAGGCACTTAATAGTGGTTCTATAAAAATATGATCCCCACACTCCATATCCAGTCCGGCTTTTATAGCTAATGTAGCAGGGACTTCTGTTGTCTTTACATATTTATGGTCTGTTATCAACCAATCCAAAGCACCACAATCTGAAACAACATAGCCTTTAAACCCCCAATCCTGGCGTAACACTTTTTGAATCAAATATGAATTAACCGTAGATGGGACACCATTAATAGCAGTATAAGAAGTCATAATTGATTGGGCTTTCCCATCTATTATACAACGTTCGAAGGCTGGTAAATAGAATTCCCGAAGATCGCGTTCTGAAATACGTGCGTTACAGCTCGATCTGTTATGCTCTTCATTATTAGCTGCAAAATGTTTAGGTGTAGCTACTACCTTTAAATATTTCGGATTATTACCTTGTAGCCCTTTCACAAAGGAGACACCTAATATCCCTGATAAAAAAGGATCTTCCCCATACGTTTCAGGTGTGCGACCCCAACGAGGATCACGAGCCATATTTACTGTAGGAGACCAAAATGTCAATAAATCACTAAACTGTGATTGCTGGTATGTCCCTCTGCCTAATTCGTTCCATCTGGCCCTGGCTTCATCGGATATGACCGAAGATACCTGGAACAATAAATCAGGATTCCACATGCTTGATAAACCTATTGCCTGAGGGAAAACAGTAAACTTACCGGGACGTACTACACCATGCAAAGCTTCATTCCCATGATAGTACTTGTCAATCCCTAACCGAGGTATGCACGGAGAGGTCGCCCTCAGGAGTGATATTTTTTCCTCGACAGTCATTCGTGCCAATAAATCCAATATCCTTTCATGCCGCGGAGCATTCATATCTTTATATATTTCGCCCTTGTGTTGTGCTGAAATTGAAAGTGTGATCAGCATTACTACAAATAATATCTTATTTTTCATCGTTGTAATTTAGGGTTATTGACAAATTGCATTTGACAAATCATTCGAATAAATCAATCTTAATATTGATTATTTATTTTTTTCTGAGCAATAATTTAGTCAAATTAATCAAATGCGAAGTTTACAGAAATCTGTTATTTGAATTAACAGGAGTCTTATCGGAGAATAATTTCCTACAAGATAATTCTTCTTTATAGCGGAAAATCAGTTTTTTTTATGAAAGAATATTTCTTACTTACTGCTTTTACCCATTGACGGGCAATTAGTTCATGTCCTGCTGGCATTGGATGTACACCATCCCAAATCCAATAACTGCCAGGGAACTTTTTGCAGGCTTGATTAAATGGCTCTTGCAACTCTACAAAAATTGCGTTATAAGTTTTAGCTAATCTCCGGACTATTAGTTGCATTTTACGAATCGCATTTAAACTGATCTCTGTTTTTTCTTTTGACCAGCCCATAGGCATGATAAATGGTTCACATAATACAATCTGCGTATTGGGTAATGCCGCTTTGGTTTTGTCCAGAATTCTTTTATATGACTCCTCAAACTTTACTATTGAAACCTGATCATCATTCTTTTCAATTCCCATAATATCATTGATCCCGATCAGAATGCTTATGACATCAGGTTTGAGATCCAGTGAATCAGTTTGCCAGCGTGCTTCTAAATCACTAATTCTGTTTCCACCATTACCCCTATTGTAGAACATTAAATTATTTTGCGGGTAATCGAACCAAAGACGACTTGAAATCAGATATACATATCCATGCCCCATGATATGATTCCAATCTTTATCGCGAGTGCGGTTACCATCAGTAACAGAGTCACCTTGAAAAAGGAATGTCAATCCTTTGCCCTTATTAATTTCTTCATTTGGTTTTACAAAATCGTTTGCTAAAATAATTTTCGGTATTGTGATTGCTGCTAAACCCATTAATCCGGCCTTTTTAATGAAGTCTCTTCGAGATGTTGTCATAATTAATTAAGTTTAGTTGAAAAATTTTGAAGAGCTGATACCATCGTTGGTTAATACTTTTACAATAAAAGTACCCTGTGATATTTTTGAAATATCTATTTGTTTCATAAACGAATCTGTTGCAATATTTTTTTCAGTCAAAACCAGTTGTCCTGATAAATTATAAATATCAACAGAACAGATAATTTCCGTTGAATAGATATTGATTTTGTTATTTGCCTTGTCAGTAGAAACAGAAATCATTGTATTTTTTAAATCCGATAATCCATTTACTACAACTTCGGTTAAACGGATGGCAAAACCTCCTCCTTTTGCCATTTTATATGTTAATTTTGTGTTGGAAGTTATATCAATTTGCTCACTTACATATCTTGTAGGATAATCACCTGAACTAAAATCATCCCTTAATACAGTTGCTTTGTAATTAACATCCGGTTTGAGAAAGCTAAAATCAACTTCAATTTCCCGGGCATCCCAATTACTCATACCCCCAACATACCAGTCTTGGTCTTTTTGTTTGGCAATAAGAATATATTCACCAAGTTTCGCATCTAAAGGAACAGTTTTATCCCAAACAGTTGGAACTTTGGATAAAAAATCCAGAATATCAGGATATTTATTGTATTCGGTAGGAGCATCACTTAAAAAACCTAACCACTGATCGAATATGACGTACATGGATAATTCATGAGCACGTGTACCCATGCTTGATGGAATAGTATTAAGTTGATCAACCGGAGAAAATTGTCTTTCGGTTTTATTTCTCATTGAACCCGGGGTGTAGTCTTCAGGTCCAACCAACGAACGGATAAAAGGAAATTGCGTATGATAGGTAGGTGAAGAACCTCGTCTCCAGAAATCTTCTTCCTCACCTAATATGGCTTCAAAGTTTAAAATGTTAGGGTAAGTTCGGTTCAAACCTGTAGGAACCGGACATCCATGAAAGATGCCGATCATTTTCTGGTCTGCTAACTGCTGAGCCAGGCGAGGTCCCCAGGTAGTTGCAATTTGATCATTTCTTGAAAAGAAATCAATTTTCGCTCCCGACACACCGAGCCTTTTCATTTTAGCAACCCAGTTTGGCACTTCCAGTGCACAACTGGCCCAGGTCCAAACCATGATCTTCACATTTTGCATTTTTGCATAAGAACAAAGTGTAGATAAATAACTTTCATTCCAACCGGCATCCAATGTCATGTATTCAATATGATTCTTTGCTGCAAAATCAACGTAATATTTATATAAAGTAAGACCCAGATTGGCATTTCCAACAGGAAAGTCCACGCCTTCAAGCATTGCTTTGTGCCACCATTCCCATGATGATTTCCCGGGAACTATCCAGGAAACGTCGGTAAGTTTCTGCGGCTCCGAAAGCATATATACCAATTCATTTTTGAGCAATGATTTGTCGTCATTTGTAACTATAATTACACGCCACGGAAATGACCGGGTACCTGTTGTATTTGCAATATAATCATACCGTGTAAGCGGGGCATGACCATCAAAAACATTCGTCGGATCATTTACTGTTTCTGGATATTTTGCCCACATCCCTTTCAGCGAATTAGTTCCATTGCTTTGGATATATAAACCGGGATAATTATATAAATTAGCTTCGGTAATGACTATTTTGAAATTAGTATCAGGATAACTAAACAATATGGGAGTAACTGCAAATTGACTTGAAGTTAAGTCATTAACCGAACTATAGGCATCATAACTTTTTTCCCAATGATCAAACGATTTAGCTTCAGGGAAATAAACTTTAGGATTACCTGCAAAATTAAATACAGCATCTTCGGACTTGACAATAATGTTAGTTGCAAATGCTGTAACAAAGCGATACGCAATTCCTTCATTGTAAGCCCTGACGACCAGATCATAATTTTCGTTGTAATGAACAATCAATTCATTGTATTTCTCCTGTAAGGTTTTATTCTTTCCTATCAATACCTGTAATACACTATCAACAGATTTTCTTTCCACACTTTTAACAGTGCCTTTCCCTACAACTGTTCCATCCTGAAGATTAAGTCCTATTGATGAAGGAGATAATAACTGAGTTTGTCCAGCGTTGATTTCGTATTGTGTTCCTTTGTCAATATGAAGTGTTATTTTGAAATTTTCATTCGGTGAGATTACATCATAATCCACTGCCTTTATATGTTGGAAACAGGAAAAAACAAAGAGAAGACATAAGCATATCTTATTTGTAGGTAAATTCGTAGCTTTAAATTTGTTGAACATGTTCGTTTTATTTTACCGGAGAAATTTTAAGAGCCACACCACCTCCGTTAGCCATGTGAATAGTCAATTTAGAAGTTGAATCCACTTCTTTTATTTCAAAAACATACTGATTGGCGTTCTGATTCGCATCGGGTCCATCCCTGAAAATTTCAGCTTTATATTTGATTCCTGAAGTTAAAAATGAGCAATCAATATTTATCTCCCGTTCTTTCCAGTTTGACATTCCACCTACAAACCACTCACTGCCATTGCGCTTAGCAACTACAGCAAATTCCCCATATCTGGCTGATAGCACTTTCGTATCATCCCAACTAGAAGGAACATCCGATAAGAATTTCAAGATATCAGGATATTTTCGGTACTCGTCCGGCGAATCTGCAAGCATTACCAACGAGCTGTTAATGACAATATATTCGGCGAGTTCCTGACAGCGCGTACCCAGGCTCATGGTTAATCCGGGATCAATCGGTTTGAAATTTGCCTGATTTGAATTTCGCATAGAGCCAGGTGTGTAATCGATAGGTCCGGCCAGCATTCTGCTGAAAATAAACTGAAGCCTGTAATCTGGATTCGTGGAGGTATCCCATTTTGAACATTCCATCCCCCGAACTGCTTCATAGGTAAGAATATTGGGATAAGCGCGGTTCAAACCGGTAGGTTTGCTGCAACCATGAAAATCGACCAACAATTTTCGTTCGGCACAAGCCTTTGCCAGTTCCTCGTATTGGGGCATAATTTGCGCATCGTCACGGTCGAAGAAATCAATTTTAACTCCTGCGGCGCCCCAACTGCTTATCGAATCGAGATATTTATGTGGATATTTCATCAATGTAGAAGCTACTGTCCAAAGAATAACGCCCACCTTTTTCTCATTGCCGTAGCGGATGATTTCCCTGACATCCACTTTGGGGTTTAATTCATTTGGTTTAAACAAATTAGACCAACCGGCATCTATCAACAAATATTCCAGTTTGTTTTCAGCAGCAAAATCGATATAGTATTTATACATCTGAGTCGACTGCTTTTGTGGGCCACTTTCGAAAGCTGCTTTTTCTAAAATTGCACAATGCCACCATTCCCAGGTTGCTTTTCCGGGTTTTATCCATCCGGTATTTTTAAATTGTTGAGGTTTGGCCAATAAAAAAATCATATTATTAGTCAATAATTGACGATCGTCATCCGAAACAATCACAATTCTCCATGGGAATATTTGATTACCAGCCGTTCGGGTAATAAAATCTTTACGTTCTTTCACCACGGTCACAAAATTTCCCCAGCTTCCCATTGCTACTTCTTTGGGATACAATGCCCAAAAACCTTTCATGACGGCATCCTGTTTTTTCAAATACATCCCGGGATAATTATTTAAGTCCGATTCGGCAATCACTACTTTCAGTCCCTGCTTTTTATTATCGAACAAAACAGGTGTTATGCCGTATTTGCCGTTTTCAATTTTTGATACGGAAGGATACAGCATGTGACTTAATTCCCAGGCAGTAAAATTACTAGTTTCGGGGAAAATAACTGCCGGGTCGTCCAGTAAACGGAAATCAGCTTTTTCTGTTTTTACGGTTATGCTATCGATGGAACAACCGCCACCTTCAAAGCGGTAAGCCATTCCTTCGTTATATAACCTGAAACTGACAGAATAACCGGCATTAAAAGATAGTTTCAGTTCATTGTATTTATTGTTGATTTCCTTATAATTTCCGGTTACCAACTTAACAATACTGTTTTCCTTACGGTATGTTTTCCTTATAATTTTATCACCGTAACCCCATCGGTTTCCTGTATTAAGCGTCATGCCAAGCGAAGAAAAACGGGTTACATTTTTCCCGTGATAAACGAGTGAATAGTTTAAAACCGAATCATTATGGATGGTTAGTTCAACCTTTTTATCGGGCGAAGTAAGTTTGAAGTTTTGAGACTGAACTGCTGTCGATAATATTAACAGTCCACTTATTGTAAATAGAACGATTTTCTTCACAGTGATATTATTTAGTAAAAATATTAGAAGGTTTTATCTTTGATTCAGGATTTTCACCTGCATGTAAAATATATTAATTCAAACTCAGACTGTAAATCCGGGAACTTATTGAACACATGATATTGTCTGCATTCATATTTTCACCCTACAAAAATACTATATCAGATCAGTATGTTTAATTAGGATGGCACCAAAAAGTAGTAATTTCGTCTCTTTTCAAAGATAAGTTTAACCGGCAGTACAATATTGCTATAATTTGCGACGGTTGACCCGAAAGCTACTTTAATTTTTGATTAGATGTCATTTATGGAGACAATTTCAACTTCGACAAATTAAATTGAAAGCTATTCTGCTACCGTTGTTATTTATATTTGTTGTTTTAAGTTCATTTGGATCATTAGATTATTCTTTGACGAGTACAAATGCAGTACAGAAAATTGACAGTGCAAAAAGAGTCAAAATTTAGGCTTAAAAAAATAGAGTGATTTATTTTAAACATGGATAATCTTATTACATCTTCAATTAATTCTATTTTAGTAACAAAACCTATTAAATAAATCAAAGTAAAAAATTCAACTAATTAGCATTCTGATTATTATCTGTTTCAAGAATATCCATTTACAGAATAAATCATCAAAATTGAATAAAAAAGCAAGCAAAAAAATCCGGATTACGGAAACACAATGCATTGATCAGCAGTCAACTTTAAAAAGTCTATGATGTCATTGATGAATTAGAGTGCAAAAAAAAAACAATAATAAGTTTAACAAATTAAAGAAAACCAGATAAGAATATGACGACTTTAATTAAAACTATGTTTCAATGAGAGTGTTTTTTAACTTAAATAGGTGGGAATCCGTCGAAAATGAAGAAAGCGAAAAATACAAAAGTAGAAGCAAAATTATCACACACAAACTATCTTCCTCTTGAATTCAGAAATGGTGATATATCAAAGCAATAAATAGCCGGATGTCTATACAAACTTTTTAATCTACTGAAAATTGAACTAACGCGAAAAAGCTAAGAGTTAAAATCCCTTTTTGAACAAAATTCTGAGATTAAACAAGCATACTCATTGACTCTGATTTCACAAAACCTCTTACTCCCGATGAAAAAAGTAATAGTAATAAAGTAACAGGCAATGCAAAAAGAAAAAAGTTTGCTGTTAAAAATATAAAGACTCCTGAAAAAATAAAAAATTGCCTGTTGAAAGAAAAAGGTTGCCAGTTGAAAATATTTCAGACTGAGTTGAACAGGTAAAAAAAACAGGTTGAATAAGATCTTTTTCCATTAAGCTTTGTATAGTATTATAATCCGGTACAAACTATACCTCAAAATATTTGTAAGGAATCATCTGATTCAATATTTTTTCAAGATATTTATTTTTTGAATTTCAGACCGAGTTGAACAGCAAAAAACAGGTTGAATAAGATCTTTTTCAATTAAACTTAGTATTGTATTATAATCCGGTACAAACTATACCTTAAAATATTTATAAGAAATCATCTGATTCAATATTTTATACAAGATATTTATTTTTTGAATTTCAGACTGAGTTGAACAGCAAAAAACAGGTTGAATAAGATCTTTTTCCATTAAATTTTGTATTGTATTATAATCCGGTACATACTATACTTTAAAATATTTGTAAGGAATCATCTGATTTAATATTTTTAACAAGTTATTTATATTTTAGAATTTGTAAATTAATCATCATAAAAATTCAATCTTAAAAAAAAACGAACACCGCAGTTTTACACCTTAAAAACAAAGATTCTCATGATGGATCTCAATGATAGGGTAGAGTTAGCACCAATATGACGGCCAGCAAAACCATATTCCTCAATTCCGAACAGAGCCTGGAAGTAATGGACGAGGAAACAGTGAACCTGAACACGGCTCTAAAATCGAATGATGGATCGAAGGTGAATAATCAGTTGATAGATGATCAGACGAAAGTGGTACATGGGATGCTGAAGTCACAGGCAATGTATGTCAATAAAGTAGCTCAGTGAGATAAAACCATTATCTTACATTCGGGCTTCGACTGCAACAGCGAACGGACCTCGAAGGAGATTCCGGTAAAAGCATTGATTAAACGCGTGGAAGATGGCAATGTGGCCTGCAGTGCCAAGATATTTGTGGATTCACTGGACGAAGCCGACCGTTATAAAGTGGAGATAAGCACCACCTCTGCCGAACCGTCCAGCTGGAAAACTGTCCTCGATTTCGGAGCGCTGAATAAAATGGAGATCCGCAACCTGACCCGCGGACAGGAATTTTTTATCCGCGTAACCGGTGGAAATACCCACGGCTGGGGAATCGCCAGCGAATCGGTGGCATTTATTTCGCTGTGAAAAAGGAAACCCCATGCCCCTCCCGCAAGCGGGATAAATTGTGGAGATTTAATATTACAACCGTCTCCTATGACATTTTCTACAAAATAAAAACCTTAAACCACTCTTTACATCCCTATGTCGGGGCTTGGGGAGTTTTTTTTTATATCCATGCAATAAATTAGATTGCGTTTTTTTAATCCAATGCAATAAATTACATTGCTATAAAATCAGTCGTCCCTCCGTGACTTGCTAATTGCTTGGAGGATTACTATCCCTTTTCACTTATATAATGATAGTATTGTTTTAAACCTATAGAAACAGAAAATGGCAGGTATACACCCACCATCTTCTATTCAGAACTTGTAAATCTCTATTGATTAAAAAGGTTTTATTTAAATAGTACCAAATTTGTTTCAATATCGATTCATTTTGTTTTTTTATTACTCAATTAATGGATTTTTACTCAAATTGGTTATTTCACCAATACTTTTTTGGAAGAGCGAACTCCATCCTTCTGAACAGCAACAAAATAAGCGCCCTGTTTTAAAGTAATGTCAAGGGTATTTTCCATTTTCGTAAGTTTTTGTGTTGCAAGTTGTTTTCCATTCATATCATAAACAACAGTTGTTGCACCTACTTTGAGTTCATTCAGCAAATTTACACTTAATTTTCCGTTTCCCATTGATGATACAGTATAATTATCTTTATCACTTTCTGAGTATTTGAGAGTAGCTGTACCTGTTCCTTGTTCAACTTTAATCGTCATATATTCCTTGGAAAATTCATCACTTGAATTTGCCTTATAGAAAGGTCCATCCCCTTTATTATCAAACAGGGTATTGCCCGGTTGTCCTGGTTTAATTGTTACTGAATCTTTATCATACGAACACTCCTGAATACCAACCAACATTTGATAGTCACCAATTTGGTTATTCGTTGTAACATTAAAATGTATAACCATACTGTCCAGATTATTGGAGTGCAGACGATTATCAGACCTGAAACCCTGCCAATAATACTGATCCCCCCATAGCTCAGCATCAAGAGCTAAACAATAATCAGTCATTTCCTGGTTAAAAAGTAAAGAGCCGGTTAAATGTTGATTATTAAACTCATTATCTTTTCCAGTGTATTCATAGGCTACTGATTCTTTGACAATGGTCCAACCAACAGGTAGAAGAACACCCACAAAACCGTAACCAAAACGTTCGGTGATTCCACCATCTAAAGGATTGTTCATGTCAGCAACCATTTTCACTTCAAATGTCGAGTTCGTTTTCACAACATCCGGATAATACACCGATCGAAGATGAACACAAGATAATAACACTACAGAAACACCTGCAACAACTGCTAATCTTTGAAACAGTTTTTTGCGATTTGCAAAACGAGTTAAAATTTTTTCCATGATAAAATAGATTTAAAAAATTAATAATAAAAAAATAAATAAATAATAGAGATTATATAAGTTGGATTCTTTGAGTCGATAAAACAATGAATTTAGGACTATTGATGCATAAGATATAATTTTTAGATTCCCGGAGGGAATCAATGTGAATAACCTTCGGTAAAACCGGCGGATGAGAACAACGACATAAATGGAACCCTGAAAGGGTTCAACAAGAAGATATTATGGTATTGTTCAACCCACTTCGGGGTTGTAGATATGGGTTATTTGTCATCCACCAGTTTCGCAAGCTTCACTGGTGGTTATTGGCTACGCCGATTTTCAATTCACATTTAGCCAGGCACAGTATAATTTTGATAAAACCCGTATACAGCCAACTTATAAAATGCCTAATATATACAAATTAGATATTTAACAAATAGTTATCAACTACTTAATTGCTCATTGGGGTATTTTAATTTTTAATAAAGTGATTCAAAAGCACCAGATCATTTTTAATTATTTTCATTATGTAATATCCCGGTTGAAGTTGTCCTATATCCAATGACATCTTATTTATTTTACCGGAACAGACTAATGACCCGTTAATATTAAAGATGGAATAATCACTCCCGTGCCAATCGGACGACAAAATCAGGTTAATCGTTTGTCCTGCCGGATTGGGATAAATGATAAGATTGTGATTTCCAGGTTTGTCATTTGTCAATGCTTCGATCCCAAGGCTTTGTGGTGATATTAATTTCCATAAAGTTCCCAACTGACCAATATCCGGGATTTGCCAAACAGTTGCTCCGGCCTGATTAAAGCCATCCAGCACTTCCAGCGCCAGGTCGCTTCGTTTGTTAAACAACTTTACAAAACCATTACCGGCATCCTGAATCACGAACTTCTGATTATCATCAGCCTGTTCGGGACTCACTCCCACAAACAATTTCCATTCGGTTAAATGGAGTGCACTACCACCGTAACTTTCAATATTTAGTCGATAGTAGGTATAAGCACTTTCATTTTTAACGGAGAAGTACTTCTCTTCAAACCGGGATAGAAATCGCATCCCTGAAATCGTATCCAGCTTTACCCAATTGGTACCGTCGTTGGAGCCCATCAGCGACCAGTTTTTCGGATCATTCAAAGGAGCATTATTCCCGGAAACCAAACTATAACGGGTTACAACCTGCGGAGCAACCGTTTGATGCTGAATCCAGGCACGTCCATGCAAAGTCCGGTATTTAGTATTTCTGTCGTTGTCTGTCAGCTTATTAATGGTTTCCGTTGCCAGTCCAGCTTCATATTGTGCAGAAAGCAATCCACCCTCAAAAGCTGTAATATTTAAATAATTCAGGCCATTCCATTGCTCTATAAATGCCTGTGGTTCTTTACTCAGACTAACCGGACTCAAGGACAATGAGCTGCCAACATTTATAATTTTATAATATCCATGACCGGTATATTCAAGTTTAAGATGTTGCGCTTCACTGGCCGTATATTCGGACTGAACTACCAGTGCATTGTTTTCGATGCTTTGGTTTTCAATACTCATAAATAATCCGCTTTGCCTGTTTTGAATTGCATAAACACCCGTTAAATCAGCTATTCCTTTGCGTCTTATAATAAGTGATGATGTTTTATTACCAAAGGATTCGGTGTCTAAAGACTCTGTGGTTGCATTTATGAGGATCGAATCTCCTGAAATGTCGCTATTATCGAATAATTCCGCAACATAACCATCTGTTAATCTGATTGAGGACAAATCGTTATCTGAGAATCCCGCTGCTTCCAAATCAGTCACTAAATAATCCCCAACATTCAATCCGATTGAATTACCTGAAAAATTGTTTTCTGAATATAATTTTGCAATCCCGGTCACACAAGGTTTTACACCTGTAGTTCCTCCTACGCATACTTCACACCCATCAATATATGCTTCGCCATTTACAACACCGGCACAATCTTTTTTAGGATAAAAGGGAGAAAGTGCCATTAAATCAACCTGAATATACCGGGGGCGGTACCAATATTTATCTACAAAGGCCCAGGTCTGACAGTTTTTGCAAAAAAACAGACAATAATTGAAATTCGCAGAAAAAGAAATAGAATAATTACCATTGGGCAACCTGCTATGGAAGTTTGGCATGTAATACCAGGAAGCGGAATCCGGAGTTGCTGTATAGACTGTTTGTTTAGGAGCCCATGGACCCTGAGGCGCCGGTGCGAAAGAAACCTGAACATCATGACTCATGGGTGGCATTGAAACCTGCGCATAATTACCGGGTCCTATTTTTATAACACCGTCAGCCATCATGTTATTAATTCTTCCGGCCTGACTATCACCTTCCGTTTTGTTGGTAGTCCAGGTATTCCCATTCCAGTATTCCCAGTTTCCGTTTTTTCCACTGAGATTTCCTAAGCCTGTACGCGCCACATGTGTATAACTTTGTCCTTCTGTACGATACAGATATATTCTGTTGTCTTCATCATCCACAAAAAACGTTTCGAAGGTGGCGCAAAAATCGGCTTGCTTTTCCATGCCCAAATAGACCAATGCAGGATAAGAAAATGAGGCCAGATAAGAGCGCATGGTGTTCACTGCCGTTCCGTTAACCTCAGCCACTTCAATAAGATGGACTTTTACTTTCCCATCCTCCATGATGGCATCTCCCACCCAAAAGAAGTTTTTCACACTTGTACCTTCTTTGATTAACTGATTGTCCGGTATTTTAAAATAAACCGATTGACCTCCCTGATCAGTTACCGGACGGGTTGTTATACTTCCGTTCAACTCCTGAATAGCAACTGCATTTCTTACAAATCTCCCAAAATCGGTTAAACGGTTGAGTATGGGATTACTTTTAGCAGTAAATGAGTCATTAAAAAACCACATGGTTCGCCCGTCGGGCAGTAAAAAAGATACATCATTATCCCCGGCAACCCAACCGGTAACATTACCAGGAAGATTGTTATTCCAGTTATAGGTATTTAAAACATCTATATTTTGTTTGTTATTTTGGTCTACAACCTCAACACCATCCAGACCATAAACAGCTCCCGAAGTGGCCGTCACCGTGCACTCCGTGGTACTGTATTTCTTTTTGTTGGTCTGATCGTTTCTGAAGTAAAAATTTATTTTAATTTCTTTGTCTTGTTTTTTTGTATCAAATTTAAACGGCAAATAAAAAAGGGTCTTGCCTGTATGCATTTCATATAATACGCCCGGCGTATTACTACCTTCGACTTGAACAGATATTTTTGATTCTTCAGGACCCCGTGCCCAAAAACGTAAAAGATAAAGTGAATCATTTCCGGCTGTCATCCGGGTGCTTGCTTGAATGGAGTTTACATTCGCCGGAGCTATTGACATCACGTTTATTTTCAACGCAACATCTCCATCCATTTCCCTTGAACTTTTGTCGAGGGTAAATTCAGCGGTCGATCCGGAAGCGGTTTCGTAATCCCAACCGGTATTCAATCCATATTCAAAACTACCATTTTTTAAATAATTCTGTCCTGATACCGACATGGTTAGCAGGCTTAAAATCGAAAGCAATATCATTCTCATACCTAAACTTTATAAATTCATTTGTACTCCAATGATAATTACACGCTGATTCATATAAGCGTCACCTGCCGAATTTGATCTAATCTCCGGGTCTTGCTGATATTTACTATAGTTGGTCAATGTAAACAGGTTGTATGCATTCATATATAAACGTGCGCTGCCTATACTTGATGGTAATAATTTATCCGGAATCTGATAAGATAAATCGACCGTTTTCAGGCGAACATACAAGGCATTCACCAACCAAAAATCAGACATATATGCCTCTGCACTATTTACAGAAGATGGATTGCGCGTCAGGCGCGGGAATTCGATTGGTTCTCCATTATCGGCCCGCTCTTGTGTCCAACGGTTCAAATGAACAGGCTGAAACTGGCTTTTAAATGATTCAATCCCGGTACCAACAACACTAAAACTATAATCAAATGAGCCCTGAAACAATAGGTTTGCAGAAAAACCTTTGTACTGAGCTCCAAATGACCAGCCCAACGTTGTAGAGGGTAAATTGGGTTTACCGATGGCGCCTTTATCATAATCATTAATAATACCATCAGTATTCAGATCTTTATATTTTAAATCTCCTGCCTGAACCGGCACATCTGTATTGGGTATGGCTACGGCAACCTTACCGTCGGTGGTTAAATTCCCACTTTTAATCATATTAATATCATCCTGCGAATAATAACCTACAAATGTATAACCAAAAGGTTGTCCGATTGGCTTTCCGGTTTCCGCCAACCATGCATATCTTTGTTCAGCTTCAGCTTTATAGATCACTTTATTTTTGGCGTACGAGAACACAAAATTTGTATTAAAATTCACCGATCCTATTTTTGTTTGGTATCCAATTTGCCCATCAAAACCACTGTTTGAAGTTTTGGCAATATTTTCAGGAGAAACCCCGATTCCTAATATTAAAGGGATGTCTTGTTTTACTACCAATTGGTCGTAACGATAATCATAAAAATAATCGACGGTTAATGATAACTTATCAAACATATTCAAATCGATACCTACATCGAATTTCCTGGCTTTCTCCCAGGTTACAAATTCATTCCCCAACGCACCTTCACGATATGAATCATAGGTTTTTTCATTGGCTTCACCAAAGTTATAACCGGATCCTCTCTCATATACTTGTTTATAAAGATAACGATTACCCGGAGCAACGTCGGAACCAACCAATCCATATGATGTTCTGAATTTCAATAATTGAATTTCGGGTAAAGATTCTTCAAAGAATTTCTCTTTCGAAATGCTATAACCTAATCCAATGGCCGGGAAAAATCCGTAACGATTATTTTTGCCAAACCGATCCGTACCATTGTAAGCCATATTCAAATCGGCCATATATTTATCCTTGTAATTATAACCAATCGTACTGGTATAACCTTCAAAATTGGCAGGTACCTGAGCCGCAGCTCCTTCATAATCATTTTTATCAACGGTACGACTCTGTCTGTTATACAAAAGCATTAATTTCAGATTATGATCCTCTTTTATTATAGTCTCATAATTTAAATATGCCTGTAAGTTCAGGTCTTTTATGGATTGTACCTGATCTCCGTTTATGGCATAGTTCCCATAAGCATAATTCTTATCGGGATGAATCGTATATTTCTCTGTTTTTGAATCATAATGATAAGTCGGATAGGAATATCTTGCAGCTTGCCGGTAATTTTCATCAATACTTGAATAGGCTACACGAAATGAAGTTGAAAGTCCTTTGGCTAAAAAATCAAGCTTCTGATTGGCACTAAATAATATGTTTGAATCAAATCTTCGGGACCGTTTATACCCTTCATTGGCCAATCGTGCGTTTAAAGTCGGATTCTTATCATCCGTATCATAGATGTAAGCATAGGTTCCATTAGGATTTAACACCGGGGCAGAATAAGGCCTCATTTTTGAGAAATCATTCATTTCACCTACTGCATTTACGCTTCTTGGTTCATTGATATTCATAAACCGGGTAGACATATCCAATCTTAAATTCAATGTTTTTGTAACATTAAAATCAAGGTTTGTGCGATAATTAAAACGTCGATAGAAATAATTGGTATTCACTTCATTAAATGAATCACTAAAATCTTTCACCAATCCATTTTGAGAGAAAATCCCTGCTGTTATGAAATATTGTAAATTTTTTGAACCTCCTGAGATATCTACATTCGCATTTTGTTGATAGGCGTATTTTTTGAATATTTCATCGTTCCAGTTCACATTGGGATGACCATAAGGATCTTCTCCGGTCTGGAATAATCTCAGATCTTCATCTGTGAATATTTGATTTAATCCATCATTCTTATAAGCTTCATTTACCAAGGTGGCAGTCTGGTAGGAATCCAGAAATCTGGGCGTAATAACCGGCATTTGAATACCAACCTCGTAACGGGCAGTAATTTTTGTTTTTCCTTCCACTCCCCTTCGTGTTTTCACAACCAATACCCCATTCGCTCCCTTAATACCATAAATAGCAGTCGTGGAAGCATCTTTCAGAATGGAGATACTCTCAATCTCATTCATATTGATTTGCTGCAGCTGATCATAGGAATACTGTACATCATCCACAATAATCAAAGGTTTGTTTCCTTCTGAGTTGAGCGAACTCACTCCCCGTATAAAAAAGTCGGAAGCATCTTTACCCGGTTGCCCCGAGCGCTGTTGGGTAAAAAATCCCGGTAGTTTTCCATAAAGTGCATTTTGTACGCTCGAGGTAGGGATATTTCTCAATTCCCTTGCATTGATAGCACTCACGGCTCCTGTCATTGAAATTCGCTTTGCCTTACCATATCCGACAACGACTACTTCGTCCAAACCGGCCTGGTCAGGTACAAGTTTCATATTTAAAACAGGCTGTCCTGTCACTACAACAGTTTCTTTTTTAAAACCAACATAGGTAAATATTAATTTATCCCCGACATTAGCTGTTAATTTAAAATTTCCGTCTAAATCAGTAATTGTCCCTTTCGAAGTTCCTTCGAAGCGAATGCTTACCCCTATCAACTCATCTCCGTCTGTTGACCGTACTTTACCATTTAATTGGACTTGCTGAGCAAATGTCAACACAACAAATTGGATACATATAATAAATAAAATTAGTCTTTTCATATCAAATAATTATTTTGGATATATTGATAGCGAAATCCTCTACCATTTTGGATTTTGAATCATTTTACTATTCTTAACTACTTCTGAATAAGGAATCGGATATAAATATCTCTTTGTTTCAAAATTTGTGGAGGCAACAGTTATCACATTAAAGTTCAATGTAGCGCCATCTTTAACAATAGAAAGACCTTGAAGTGGTTTCGTGAAAATCTCTTCAGCGATTCTCCACCTTCTGATATCCCAATACCGTTGTTCCTCAAAAGCCATTTCAATTCTTCTTTCATTTTGGATGGCCACCCTCATTTCATCCTTATTCATTGACGGATTAAGGCCATACATAGCATTCGTCCCGGCTTCAATTTTATCTCTTTTCCGGAGGTCCTTTAAAACTTTGTAAACAGGTTCTGAGGGACCGGCATACTCATTTATAGCTTCGGCATAATTGAGCAATAACTCCGGATACCTGAACATAACCCAATTATGAAGTTGTTCTGCATAACTGGCCTGTGATTCAAAACCTCCCATAAACTTACGTAAGTAATAGCTCGTTTTTGTTTTTTGAGTAGCCCCTGCCGGATTATTGGCACCGCCTTCGAAAGTTTCCAAAACCGTATTCAGCCATTTTGATCCATTATGTAATACCGTTTGCTCTAAACGCGGATCGCGGTTTTTGTACATATCAGAGAGTGAATAGGTATATTTGGAAGTCGGATCATTGATGGCTTTTCCATCTTTCATAGGAAAGGCATCCACTAAATTCTGGGTTGGACTGGTTCTTCCCAGTCCTAAGTTATTCCCGGAGAAACCCAATGGTCCGTTATTATATTCGATTTGTGTATTTTTTGAACCCTGACGAAAAAATATTACTTCTTTGTTGTTATTCATTCCATAGTCGTTCAAAAAAACAGTACTTGAATTTATACTTAATGAGAAATACGGATAAGCATCAATAAACTGTTTTGCAGCATCTGCAGCTCTTTTCCAGCGTTCCACATCATAGCTTTCATAACCGACCAGCGGCTTTTGAGCATCTTTATCTGTAGCTATCGGCCTTTCATTAAACAGCGGACTGGCAGCATAAAGTAACACCCTGCATTTTAATGCCATTGCAGCTTCCTGTGTAACCACATGTCCATCACTATTCACATCGGCTATCGGAATCGAACGCAAACTATCTTTAATTGTATCGAGCTCAGAAACAATGTAGTCTATGCATTGTCCAAATGTATTACGCGGTATTTCCAAATCATCTCCCAGTTTATAAGGAGTTTCACTAACAATCGGAACTCCTCCATACCTTTTTATCAATTCAAAATAGAAATAAGCTCTTAAAAACCGGGTCTCAGCCTTCCATGCTCTTTTCAAAGGGATACTATCTTCCACATTATTTTTGAAGGTCTTCATAAGCGGAACAACGTCAATGTGATTAATAAGCGTATTCGCTTTACGAATACCGGCATAATACCTGCCCCATTCCATTTCTCCGCCAATAAGACTTATGGACGTATAACCTCCGGAGAACAGGTTTTGCACACTACTTTCCTTTAATGAAGAAGACAGGGCATCATCAGTTGCAGCATCCAAATAATCACCTCCCACACGATTGTGACCATTATACATGATTGCATAAATAGCATCCAGATATCCTTTAGCATTCACACCCAAAGAATCGGTCGTGGAAAATACGTAATCTATTGTATATTGCTCAATAGGATATTTCTCATAATCGTTACATGAAGACAATACAAGAATTATAATTAATCCTATGAAAGCAAACTTTTTCTTTAGTTTCATAATTGTAGATTTTTTCATCTTAAAATTTTATATTAATACCTGTATTGATCCCTCTGAGTAAGGATGAGTTTGTGAAGTCGGTAACCTCAGGATCAACTAAATTACAAGCCGATTGGGTGAGTAAATTCTGACCTGCAACAAACACTTTTATTTTCATGCTGCCCAGATAATTCCGGGAAAAAGTCTCCGGTATGGTATATCCTAAACTGATATCTTTTAGCCGGATATAGTTTCCGGATTTCACCCACAGGGATGTTGCCATATAATTCGGATTGGTATTGTATGGGTTTCCGCCTGCTGTAAGTCGGGGGAGGGTGGCAGTAGCTTTAGTTTCGGGAGTCCACCGGTTAATCATATTTTCATAGGCCTGACCATATGACAGACCATTTGACTGGAATCCGGCCATTAAAACAGGATTATTCAGATACAGATCGCGGTTATAAGCGCCTTGAAATAAAACCGAAAAGTCAAATCCACGATATTCAAATCCCATATTTATTCCGAAATAACTGAGCGGTTTATCACCACCTATCATTTTCTGATCATATTGATTAATAACGCCATCCCCATTCAGGTCTTTGTATTTTACATCTCCCGGGCGAATGGTATAGCCTTTCACCACCGGTGATGATCCGATCTCTTCCGGTGAGGAAAAGAATCCATCAGCCACGAGACCGAAGATTGCAGACAAAGGTTTTCCGGTGTGTTTATTGTATTCTTCGGATTCAGCTACAGATTGTTCATCCATGAACTTCAACATAGTGCTTTCCTGGCTCCAGTTAGCAGTCACAAAATAATTAAACTTAGCTATATGATTTTGATAGGTAGCTGACAGTTCAATGCCCTGCACAGAATATTTACCAATATTTTCATAAGGATAAGAGATTCCCATGAGTTCAATACTTTTACCTCTGGTTTGAAGTACATCAAAGTAATTGTCGTTATAAAAATCACCCGTTAACAGAAGTTGTTTATTGAACAATTCAACATCGGCTCCGATATTCGCTTTATACGCTTTTTCGCAGGTCAGATTCACATTTGCCATCGGGTTGTTTTCAAGAACCGCAAGTTGCCATCCTCCCCTGGAATAACCCTGCGGATAACTGAATTCTGATACCGGGTTTCCACTAAAAGACTGTCTCCAGGTATAATAACCGGCATTTTCAATTCCATTTCCCGTTTTTCCGAATACACCACGGAATTTCATCAAATCGAGCCATTCAATATTAGCAAGGTAGGCTTCATTGCTTGCTACCCAACCCAAACCTGCTGCATAGAATGTTTCCCATCTTTTGTCCGGAGCATACCCGTTATAATAACTGCGACTGATTGCAGCTTCGGCAAAGTATTTTTTGGCATAATTATATTTGACTTGTCCATTTAGATTAGCCGGCATAGATGGCAAATTATAATTCGTCAAAACTTGTGTTGCATCAGCGAATATACTTGCCGTTATTTGATGCAAGTTGATTGCCTTATTATAGTCTACCCCAAACTGTCCGTACATATATTGATAATTTGATACGGGAATGAAGTTATTCGATTGACTTACAGTTGACCCATAGGGTTCGTATGTGGGAGACTCACCGACATTACCCGGCAAGAATTTATAGCTAACACTCTGTTTAGTACGTGACAATGCCGTACGACTTTGAGTAGAAACACTTCCAATTGCTTTAGCTGAAAGCCCTTTTACCCATTTTTTGAAATCATAATTTAAATCGACCTTGACTATTCCATCACGGGCATTATCGGTAGTATAGCCTGAATTTACAGTCTGCGACCATAGGTTATTGGTATAGGACGCATTACCGCCATAAGATCCATTCGGATTTGAGATCGGGTAAGCACCATTAGGGGTTGTATAAATCGCATTCAGGATATTTTTACCGAGAGCACCCGGTTGATTCCCATCTTCAATACGTGCGATAACATTAATTCCAACTTTAAATTCATCTGTTACATTTACATTGATCTTGGATGTAATTAAATAACGGGCATATTTTGAATTTGTATTAAAGTTATTGATTGACGAAGTCCTGAAAAAGCCATCTTCACTCATATATTCCAGATTCACGAAATATTGAGCAAGCTTTCCGCCTCCTGAGACATTTAAATTATAGGATTGAATCGCTGCCTTGCTTTGCAAAACCTGATCATACCAGTTGATATTTGGATTGGTATACGGGCTTGTTCCATTTTTGAAGGCATTATAATCAGTATAAGTATATGCAGGCGTTTTTCCATCATTCTGAAGGGCTTCATTCAAAAGATATGCATACTTATCGGACGACAAAGGTTTGGGCAAATTGACCGGTTGCTGAAAACCATATTTACTCGTAAAAGAAAACTGAGTGGCTCCTGAAACCGGTTTTTTTGTGGTGATCACCAAAACTCCCCGGGAACTTCTCATTCCAAGCATGATGGATGACAAAGCATCTTTTTGAATAGAAACAGATTCGATAGCCTCGGGATCAATTGAGAAAAATTCGCGCTGCACCCCATCAACCATAACGACAGGACTATTATGCCTTGCGATTAAATTAAATTGTGAATTGTCGCTATAGTTCCCTGCTCCAAAAACCGGCACCCAACCGCCTAAATCTGCATTAGCACTTGCAGTAGTATAATGAGCCTTCGTTCCGGCATATTGCTCGGTATAAAGACCGGAGAAACGCCCGGCAAATGCCGGTATTATCGTACTTGCCAGAGTGGATGTCAGTTGATTGGTATAAATTGTGGAGGCTGAACCCAAAAAGCTTTCTTTGTCAACCGTTCCATAAGGGCGATCTATGACATTGCTGTTCTTCAGGTATTTTTCAATCAGAACAATTGTTGAATCCTTGTATAATACGCCCTTGCTGTTGAGCTTAACCTCCTTGTATAAATAATCCGGATGGGAAAGCGTGATTATATCATTGCCTTTTTCCGAGATTATCACATTCGGAATCTGATTTCCGTATTGATCTACTATTCTTCCGGAAAATACAGCAGTGTTATTATCAGGTTCACCAGCAAAGGTAAAGACCGGAATAAAAAACATCCAGAGGAAAACTATTGAGAAATAGCCGGATTTTATTTTTTTATATATTACATTATTCATATATTTAAATTTAAGTTTAACTTTAACTTATGAATTGATCAAATCAATAGCTATTTACAAATGCAAGGTGTGATAAACAAAGACTCAGATCCATCAATGGCAATTTCTTTCACTAATTTAGAGCCATCTTTGTTTGAGAAGAAATACTTAAGCTCAGTTATAGACTCACCCGCAGGGATTTTAAAATAATCGCCCAACCACAGAGTCAGACTGAATGTCTTTCCGTTATGACTATCTTTTCTCATTTTTGAGTTTTCACTTCTGTCAGCTACCTCATATGCTTTTCCGGTATTGGTATATGCTGTCGCACACAAGTAAACATCTTCTTCACCATCCAATGCATTCGATGCTACACCTCCCTGAAACTTAATAGTTGCAATGTCATCTTTTGTCACATTAGAAGGTTGGAACATATTGAAATGTGCTTCGCAAAAATCGATAATAATGCCTTCGCCATCCACAACCTGGAAACAATCGGTATAGGAAACCTTGTAATGTTTTGAATCTGTACTAAATCCGTCATCGGTATGATTTACGAAAAATCCCAATTTCACTTTCATATTTTCAGGTCCTGTGCGTGTTTCAATTTTTACATCAGCAGTAAAATTTTCACGAACAGTTACCGATTCCATATCATCACTCCAATAGACCAACCACTCCATGTCATCGAGCACATTTGGACCATACCCATACCGTTCACGCAGAGCAGCCTCCCATGTTAGTCCTCCGGCATTTTTCGGAAGTGTTCCTGAGGGAATCAACGACATCTTTCTGACAGATCCCGGGTATAAACTGGTAACGACTGTGACTTTTGTGTTTGCTGCGGCATTCCAGATTTTGGGAACAAGAAAAGCGACTACAAGTCTGTCATCGTTTACATTGACGGCAGGCTCCAGACGAACTTTCATCGTAAACACAGCCTTTTCGCCGGCTTTAACCGTAGGCTCATATTCTACGGAATCCAAATAAACACAGGAGAAAAATATGACTAAAGAAACAAGTGTTATTGGAATTGCAAATATCCGGATTCTGATTTTTTTAAATTTAGGATTCATTTGATGCATATTTTATTCGTTTGTAACTTCTTCTAAAACATAAGTGTAGATATTGCTCGGGCAGCCAGGGCTAAAGGATAAACTAATCTGACGTTTACCATTAACGATTGGATAATTAAAAGCTGAGACCATCACTACATCGGATCCATTTTCTTTAAATACCAGATTAAACGGGTAATTTGGATCATCCAGGGACCAGGTTCCATCTGTTTTTACCAAAAATGGTATATAATTTTCGAGTAAGTATGTTTTATCCGAATTAAAGCTTATTTTAAATTTCGAGAAATCAAATTGCTCAGTGATATCTGTACCATTTCTCGATGCCTTAATAATTCTCCAGGATCCGTTTAACTCTTTTACCGATTCTTTGTATTCGATGGGGGAATCGTCTGAGAATTTTGTACACGAACTAAACACCAGGAATAGCATTAAAAAAAGAAAAAGTATCCTCATTTTATTATATAATTTCATGTTGGCTATTATTTAAAATATTAATAATATGGATTTTGAATCAGACTTGGCGATTTGGATACTTCCTTGTTGGGAATTGGCCAGAAATACATGGCTTTTCGGAATATATGTTGCCGGACATTGAAACGTGTAAATGTTTTCTGGGTTCCGACTTTGCGTACTTCCAAACCTGTCATTGTTTTATTATCAGTATCTTCGGCAATCATCCAACGTCTGACATCCCAAAAGCGAAAACCTTCTATTGCTAATTCAATTCGCCTTTCATTCCGGATTACTTCCCTCATTTCCTCCTGATTCATATTCGCCTTCAGACCAAAAAGGTTATCAGCTCCGGGTTGAATCCCGGCCCTTGCACGAATACTGGTCAGCGCATCATAAATTTCCTGAGATGGACCAACATATTCATTTGCAGCTTCTGCATAATTCAGCAAAACTTCAGCATAGCGTAACAATGGTCGGGCTTGTGTAGGTGCTGCAACCCAGTTGGCAGATGTCAACCGGTGAATCATTTTTCGAATGTAATATCCTGTAGGTGTCCCTGTATGTACGGCATCCTGATCAAAAGGACTCCGGTCTTCTTTGAGATAAGTATTAACAGGGATATTGGCTGTTGCCCCATTTTGCATAGGCGTTTGATCAATTACGATTGTGTTATACAACCGGGGATCTCTGTTCGCCAAAGGATTAACTGTATCTGCAGGATTGTTCCAATCAAATTTGGACCCATCTATCATCGGATAGGTATCAATCAATTCCTGATAGGGATATCCACCTGCGCCACTTCCACCTCGTGACGGAGGACAAAATAATTGTTGAACCCTCAGCGATTTTTTGCCCTGATATTCAAAAATAGTTCCGCGTGTTGATCCATCATTTGCCCAATCGGCAGCCACAAATATTCTATAATAACCTTCACCGGGTTCAGGACTATTCACCACATATAAGGAATATACACCCATTTGAATCACCTCTTGTGCAGCTTCCATAGCCAGCTTCCATCGTTCACTATCATAGCCGGGATATCCCAGCAGTTCTTTAGGAAAACCAGCCGGTGCAAAATCACTACCATTATAAAGTTTACTGGCGGCAAACAACATGACCCGTGCTTTCAAGGCCTTACAGGCTCCTGCCCCAACTCTTCCATATTCGCGTCCTGCGGGTTTATTCACCAGGTCGCGTGCTGCCAGATTACATTCCGATGTTATATAATTTACGCATTCTTCAAATGTATTTCTGATGGGCTTAATTTCATTATAATTCTGATAAACCGTATCACCAATTAAAGGAATTCCGCCATAATGTTTTACCAGAATGAAATAATACCAGGCCCTTAAAAATCGGGCCTCCGATGTCAATTTGGTCTTCTTGGCCCGAGACAGTGGAGAACGTTCAATATTATTCAGAAAAATGTTGACACGTCTAATGTTTCTGTATGGGATTTCCCAGGCATCAGTAGATATTACTACAGGATTAATAGTGCCGGTAGCAAACAAGACATCAGAGGTAATAGAAGAAGATGCTCTAAATTCAACTTCATCACAAGCACCTTGCATTCCTCCAATACTAAACCTGCCAGGATCGGTATCAAAACCTATATCCTGATAAATCTCAGTCAAAAATCCTACTGTGTAAGTACTATCAGAAAAAACCACATCGATATTGAGGTCAGTTGTTGCAGTTTCGTCAAGGAAACCTTTATCCTCGCATGAAATGCAAAACACAATAGCGAAAACTAACGATAAAAAATACGAAATAGATTTCATTGGTATATTAGATTATTTGATAATTTTAAATCAGAAAAATAATCTTTCTGATTCATTCTTATATTACAGTTTAAACTTGAGGAAAAAGTATTGTGATTAAAAAACAGCAATTAAATATCCTTTCCAAATTAGGTTCTTATGCTGAACTCCTATAAAAAAAAATCAGATGATTAATTTACTTTTACAAGCGTTATTTTTCTCTTCAATGGCTTATTTATTTTATAAATAGTGGATACAATCAAATCCATTTCTTTCTGCCAGGTTTCTCTTATTTCCGGCGACATCGCTTTTGTATAAAGGTCACGTCTGGCTTTTACCCACCCGTTACTTAGATTCTGGTCCAATACTTTTATAGATTCCCTATTATTGGCAAACAGCAAACCTTTGTTGTAAAAAACAGTATATTGTACCCACATAAACTCTCTGAAACGACGTTCAACTTCCAGGCGTTCCTCATTCAGAAACATGACTTTCAATGCTTGCTGGTATTGGGGCGTGTTGCTGAGCGAAGCCATATTGATTCCTTTGGCAAATGCATCGGCAGACCAGGTACCAATTTCTTCGTTGTCAATTATAAGACGATATGAACCCGAAAGTCCGCTAATGAGGAGTGTTTCTTTATTCATTTCTTCCATAAATGGAACAACTTCGATCACCTTTGCCTGTGCATTTTTATAGTTCCATCCCCTGACAATGGTATCCAAAGGATAAGGTAATGATTTTGCCAAATAATTGAAACTGATTCCCGTAGGGCTATTCTTCAAGCCAGTAACAGAACAGTTCGATGTTGATTTCACACTGAGTTTAGAACCGTCAATGTCTATAATGGCCACTTCTTTTCCTGATAAACCCTGTGCTTTGAGGAATAAATAGGCCATTATCATGTGTCCGCTATTATCAGGATGTATCCTATCCCCTCCGCATAAGGTAAACGTGGGATTGTCTTTCTGACCCCTTTCATTAATTTCCGTCATTGGTGCGTTGAGGTCGACAAACTCCCAGCTATTTTCTACGGCAGATTTTCGTTGAAAATCTACGATGCGTTGCATGGCTTTATTCTTGTTCCGAAAGGGAAGATTGTTTTCGATAATGGCAGTCTCATCGTAGGGAGAGCTTCCCATAAGAACCATCTTTGTATTTTTCAGTTCTTTATATCTGGTTTCAATTTTTTTGTACCATTCATACGAGGCATTCACTCTGTTGTCAGCAAAGGCCTCAGCTCCGAGTTGATTATACTCAAAATATCCGGTATCGTTCATGCCGAAAGTTGTAACCAAAACTGTAGGTTTTTTGCTGAATACATCGCCATCCAACCGTTTGAACATTTCTTCTGCCCGGTCTCCACCTACTCCTGCACCAATCACAGTCAAAGGCATATCAGGGAAACGGGTCATGTAATAAAGCCAGATGTAGGAAGGATAATACCCGGCTTCAGTAATACTGTTGCCCAGAAAAACAACTCTGTCGTTTTTATTGAATGGAGATATTTGTTGGGCAAACAAGTTGACACTAACAATAAACAGTGCAACCAGAATGGAAATTGATTTTGTTTTCATATTATTTATTTTTTTCATTTAACTCGTTTTTCTCTAAAAAACTTTCATGTTTGGTAAAGTAGAATGTGACAGTCGCTAATTCTGATTCGCAGGAATTACAAAATTATATGAGCCTGAAGGAATGGTTATTTGAGTAGACCCTTTTTTGTCAATAACAATATTATTTATTTCGTCGATAGGAATTTCCGATTCAAAGACAGAATTTTTACCCCATTTCGGAAAAATTACTGTAGCCGATGTATTTAGCGGCACTTCTATTTTCAGCCTGAAATTATCATTCTTGTCTATTTCCCAATTCGAAACTATTTTACCATATAAAGTATTATAGGATGCTTTACAATAATTTAAGTCTGAAACAGGTTTAAGTTCAATATAAAAATGCTTCATACCCGGATTTAATTCATCCGGCTTAATGCCTGCAAGAGAATTATAAAACCAGGCAACTACACTACCAAACATCGGGTGACAACGACCGCTACCATTGGGGTCATCCACACTTCCACCCCACGTTTCCCACAACGTACTGTTTTTATCATTCATCAGATATCCATATCCCGGAAAATCCTTTTGATTCATCAATTTATATGCAATATCGGTTCTTCCATTTTCGGTCAACACTTTTAATGTAAGCGGCGTACCGAATATTCCAGTATCAAAATGGTAGTTGATTGTTTTTAGATGATCGAGCATGGCTGAGAAAACTTTTTTGTGTCTGTCTTCAGGCACAAGTCCGAATGCTAATGCAATCGCATCCGCTCCCTGTTTTCCTTTCCAATAGTGATTTGTAACAGAATCGTAAAATACAATGTTGAAGTTTCTCTTTATGGTTTCTGCGCGATTTTTTAGATTAATTTCATCTTGACTTTTATTTAGTACTTTCGCTATTTCTGCCATAATACAGGTAACATGGTAATAGAAGGCTGTATTAACTAATTCGGTTGGGATTTCTATCCTATTATACGGGGTACACCAATCACCTAAACACCAGCCTCCGGGCTCTTCTCTGACAATTATTCCGCGTTCATCAGTTCTCGTATTTAAATAATCCACCCATTGTTTCATCCCGATGTAGTGTTCATTTAATATAGTGCTGTCTCCATAATGAAGATAATAAGCCCAAGGTATAATCACATATGCCGATCCCCAAGCAGGACCACCACCTCCTCCACTAAATGGAGCAGTGTGTGGAACATATCCCGTATTCTTATTTCTGGCATCGCTAATGTCATCAATAAACTTTATAAGAAATCGGGTCATGTCAAAGGTATAAAGCAAGCTTTCTGTTATTATTTGCCCATCGCCGGTATAAGCAAGTCTCTCGCGATGTGGATCGCTGCTTATAATGCCTTTAAAATTGGCATGCATAGTGCGAATCCAGGCACGGTTTATACGGTTGAAAAATTCATTGGAGCATTCAAAGTCACCTACACTTTCAACATCGGTATATATAGATTTTACGATAATACTACCCTTCGAAATATCCACCCTTTTTGCTGTAACTTCTATTTTACGGAAAGTATGCCAAGTAAATTTCGGTTCCCATCTCTCTGTTTTTCCACCTTTTAGTATATAAGTATCTATTTGTCCATAATCAAGACCCTCTTCACTTATAAAACGTAATCTTACTGTATCACCTGAATTTCCTTTTATATTTATGGCGCACCATCCTGAAACAGTTTCTGGTAATGTGAATGTATAAAGAGTATCATTATTTTTTTTGAAACTAGTTCCCATTGTACACATTACCTTGTTGAACGGAATAGTCTGAAATCTTAATTTACCTGTGGGTGGACGAACTTCAAATGCATGCTTCCAAGCAACATCATCAAAGTTAGGTTTGTTCCACGAACCTAATTCGAGCCGGGCATCATATGTTTCTCCCGTAAAAACAGCATTATCTAATAATGGGCCGGTCGTGGTTTTCCATGTATCGTTTGAAATGATTGTTTCTTTACTTCCGTCATTATATTCTATTTCTAGTTGTAATATCATTTTGGGTACATCATACCACATATGTCCTTCAATAATCCGATCACGCTGATTGTACCAGCCGTTTCCAAGTATTACACCGATTGCATTATCACCTTTTTTTAGCTTTTTGCTAACATCGAACACATTATAAAGCACACGTTGTGAAGATTGATCATCGTACTTATATAAAAGTTTTTTAAGTGATCTTTTGTCATAGTTTGTAACGGCAGGAGCTAAGACTTGATCTCCTATTTTTTCCCGATTGAAATACATTTCATAGAAACCTAGACCGCAGATAAATACAATCGCTTTCTTTATAGTTTTTTCTACTGTAAATTTTTTACGGAAATATGGAGCAGGATAGGTTAATGTTGAATCGGGGTATGGGTCTATCATTTGTCCTATCCAATGAGCATTCCAGTCGGAAGAATTCAATAAACCAATAGTCCAGCTCGCATTATCGCTCCATGCTGATGGAACATCTTTTTGATCCCAAATCATTACTTTCCAGTAAACTTGATTTCGATGATGTATCGGCTTTCCTCCATAGCTTATCCTCGACTCAGATGAAAAAATTTTGCCTGAATCCCACAAGTCCCCTTCATCCCTTTTGAGAAGTGATAAACTACTCGAAACAATTACACGATATGCTGATTGGGTTTGAGCTTTTTTATCTGATAAAAATTGCCAACTAAGTTGCGGATCCTGGCTCTCTATAGCTATAGGATTTTCCTCATAATTACAAAGCAAATTCACTACACGAATGTTGTCTCTTGCGCAAACCAGAAATGGTATAGCAAGAAACAATAAAAGAGTATTTTGAATTATATTTTTCATGTATTTATTTAATTGGGACTTTCTGTTTGACATCCCTTATGTCATCTTTCTGTCGTTTATAAAAAACAGTAAAGTTCTTTCTAATAAAGATTATAGGTTTTTGTCTGTGGAGTAAATTACTGTCGTATTAATTAATTCATTAGTCAATTCTATATTTCCATTATTTGATAATTTTCATTTTATCTTCATTACATTTCAGGATATAAACTCCTTTCGAAAACTTAGAGGTATCAATTCGTTTTTCACCTGCATTTATTTTCTCGTTATAAACCGAACGACCGTAAAGATCAGAAATGGTGGCATCGCTTTCAGTATTTGTACTTAGAAAAATGCTGTCTGAAAAAGGATTAGGATAAACGGTAATTATGTTGTTCTTTACCGATTGTACAAGCGTGGCATCGAGCGATATTACGAAAGTATAGTCTCCGTTTTCAATTTCAATAGTCTTTCTGTTTTCCACCAGTATTTCTTCCCCGTTCATCCGGCAACTTACAGCATTTTCGGGTAGTACAACTGTGGCGCTAATTCCAACCGGCAATGTGACATTTAAATTTAATTCTTGCGAGGGAATTAATTGCCAGTCAACAGCAATAGTTCCATAGGGGGTTTCTTTTGTTGTTTTTGCCCATGTAACGCCATTAGGTATTTGAGGTTCAATATTTACATGCCTGTATCCCGGAGTATTTTCATCTGGACGAATCCCCCCTACAGCCTGATAAAACCATGTTCCAATGCCATTGTAGCAATTATGGATATGGCTTCGATCACCGTTCCATGATTCCCATGTAGTAGTTGCTCCGTTATCTATCATATATAAATATCCCGGATAATCCCGTTTTTTCAACATGGTATATATAAAGTCAGCTGCCTTGTTTTGAATTGCCCATTCGGTAAGAATCGGAACACCAACAAGTCCGACACCAATATATCCGTTATTGGTTTTTGCAGTTACATCCAACAACTTATTTTTTATTGCATCGTACTGACTGGAAGGAGTAACTCCTGCCAGCATCGGATATGAAAGGTCGAGCTGTGAAGAATTGCCGTAGGTTTTGCTTGCCGTATGATAGTAAGTGGTATATATTATTTGATTAAGCGCTTCCTTACGTTGGCGAAATTCCAGGGCTTCTTCAGGTTTGCCCAAAACACCGGCAATCTTTTCCATGGTACCGAAGCATTGGCTTATAAAACAGTTATTGACCAAATCATCCGTTGATCCGCCTCCTAAAGGAGCAAGCCAATCACCCAAATACCACATCCGGTAGTCAGTATTCGGCCATTGTTTCAACAAACCATTGACGGTGTTTTGTTGCACATATCCCAGCCATTGTTTCATCGCCGGATAATATTTTTTTATCAACCGGTCGTCGTTGTAGTTCTTATAAGTCCGCCAGGGAGCCATTATAATGAAACCGCTCCAATAGGGTCCACCTCCACCTCCACCCGGATTCGGAGCTACGTACGGAAGACTTCCGCCTTCACGCATAACATCTCCCCAGGCCGCCAACCAATTATTAAATAAAGGTGAAACATCGAACATCGTTTGTAAAGTCATGGTCGATGAATTTCCGTCTCCGCCATAGCCTGTCCGTTCAATATGAGGACAATCGACCATATAACCTGAATACGCTAAGCATTTCATAGTGTATTGTATCATATTATGAATCGCGTTCAAATCAGCATCGGAACTTTCGAATGTGGAAGCCTGGCGATAATCGGTATGAATCAGGTAAGCTTTCATATTTTCAATCAAAGGTTCAGCTTTCATCGTAATTTTTACATATCTGAAAGCATGATGATTGAATTTGTTGCAGAATACTTCATTATCTTTCCCGGAAGATATATAAGTGTCCTTTTGGCCCTGTTCAACAAACGCACCCTGATTGTCCAGAAAGTCTGTATAATCAATAATTACATTCTGATTGGCAAATAATTTTGGCAATTTCAGTTCAAACCAACCAGTCACAGATTTGCCCATATCAACTAACCAAACATAACTACTTAATTTAGATATTGTGCGGGGAGTAATAATTTCCTGAATTTTATTAGGTTCTGTCATTTCCGGTGACAGTTCGATATTCGGAATATCCATTTCAATTACAGGAGTCCAACTCAACGCATCCAGTGTTGTTGAATTAAAGTTTTCCGGATTAAGTCTGGCATTCAACTGTTCACCTCCAAAACGATTGGCCTGCCATGTTCCCGTGTCTTTATATCCTGTTTCCCGGCCTTCCCAGGATGCATCGGTGGAAACAACTGTTTCCCGGTTTCCATTCTTCAACAAATCAATTTCCGCCAGTACTCTTGCCCCGGAAGGTGTTGGAATTATTGGCGACATATCGTAGGCAGAATTTTTATACCATCCTGTTCCCAGCCAGAATACCAGTTCATTTTCTCCCTGCTGAAGATAGGATGTCACGTCGTATGTAACTGTCAAAGATCTCTTATTCAATTGTGAAACTGAGGGAGACAATACAGCATCGCCTACCTTTTTCCCATTTAAGTAAACTTCATGAAACCCTAATGAATTTACATGCAAAAAAGCAATATTGTTGCCATCAACTGTAAACTTTTTTCTCAACAATGGAGTTTCTGTATTTCCTGCACTGGCAGGCAATCCGATGAACTTTCCCTTCCACTCAATTTTATTTAGAATTCCCACTCCAAATCTTGCCATATCACTCCATGCGGAGACTTCATCTTTTTCATTCCAGATACGTACACGCCAATAGCACAACGAACGTGAAAATAAGGCTATCCCGGCATAAGGGATCATTACCGACAAAGGGGATTCGAATTTACCTGAATTCCACAAATCAACGCTCCCTGTTGTGAGTGCCATGCTATCGGAGGCAACCTGAATCTCATAAAACTGCTGTTTCATATTACCCCCTTCATATAAAACTTTCCAGCTGAAGTGTGGAGTTAAATTATCAATCGCATTGGGATTGATCAGGTTCTCGCATTTGAGTCCGGTAACTGTATGGACCGATAGCGCGTTACAGTTTAAACTCACCAAAGACATGGTTATAACTGCGAAACTGTAGTAAAATATCTTTTTTATCCTCATTCAATTATTCTTATTGCCGGTGATCCTTTAGTCAATTCTCCCAATAATAAACTGGATAGTAAGATTAAAAACTCACGGGTCATTTTATCATTGAGATTTAAAAGGTAAATATTTATTTATTGTAAAATCATTTATTTCAATTTAATTTTCAATCCTGTATTATGTTGAAAATACTTATTATATTCCTGCAATATAAAGACGAATCATTACCCAAAAACCATTAAATCATCTAAGGCTTTTTTTAGAAGAAAATGGATCGAATATCGCAACGGATACACGTGAATCGGCACAGCCATAATAAAGGAACCATTTACTTTTGAAATAAACCAGACCCTCGATAAAAACTGTTCCCGAAGGATATTGACCGCTTTTCTCAAAATCTTCCTGAGGTATTAAGAATGGTTTGTCTAATCGTTGAATTAATTTGGTAGGATCTTTTGCATCAAACAATGCCTGGCCGGCACAATAGGCATTTACAGCATAATTAGCGTCTCCTTCTCCTGCTTTGTTTTTTCCATTATACAACAAGATGGCTCCTGTTTCCGTCCAGACAGCCGGTGGACCACATTCAGTCAGGTCGCTGTCGAAATATCCTTTTCGGGGTGACATCAAAACTTTCAGTTCATTCCCGGCATCCAATACCGGAGTCCAGTTTTTTAAATCATCTGATGTTGCGCCATAAATTACATATTCACCCCAATACATAAAATACTTTCCATTTAATTTTTTGATTACCAATTTGTCATTCTTCAAAGTCGTTAAGATGCTTGAAGCTTTGGACCAGGTGTTCAGAAATCGTCCATCGTAAGCCTTTGCAAACACAGGACCATGCTTTTGCCAAAGGATTAAATCCTTGGATGTGGCGACACACAAACGTGCCTTTTCCCGATTCCATGCCGTATAAAAAATGACAAATGTTCCATCTTCAGTTACCGACACACGTGGATCTTCACACCCGCCCGGCCACTCATAGTGTTTATTGTTGTCATTATCGGGAAATACAACCGGAGAATTCCTTTTCGTCATGGTGAATCCGTCAGTAGATTCAGCCAAAGCTACTCTTGAAACGCGGGTACTGATACCAACAGCCGAATTATCTTCAGCGCGATACAAGATACAAATCTTTCCGTCCTTCAACACTGCTCCCGGATTAAATGCATCACCTTCCTCCCATCGTACATTTTTATTGTTCATTGGACAAAAAAACACTGAAGTAGAATCAGGTGACAAAATGGGATTTACTCCATCCGGACGAATAAATTCGCCAAGTGGAAATGTGGGTTTGTAATGATTTTGTGAAACTCCAAACGGACAAAAGAAAGTAATTAATAACCCTGATAAAACAGATATAATGATTGATTTTTTCATATGATGATAAAGGATTTTGAGTCTGGAAGTAACTAAGTAATCATAGATATTTAATAATCTATTTGTTAGTCTACAAAAGTTTAAAATTTAGTATGTTGGTAATTAATAACCTGCCTGCCGCAGGCAAATTTTTCATTATTAATTATTAATTACTTAATATGATGGTAGTGGTTTATTTGTACCCCATTTCAAATTGGGTTTAGAGGATGTTTTAAAGTCCAGAGTTGCACCATTAGACAAATCGTTCCAGTTAACCCAGCTACTCTCGTAACCCTTACCATTCATTTTCAGCGAATTGATATATATATTCTTTTCTGAGCCACCATTAATGACTAGATCACCTGCCTTCAATTTTATTCTTACTGATTCAAAAATCGGGGTGTTAATTGCAAATCCCCCCACACCAGGAATTTCCGGATACAAGCCGATGCACGCAAATACATACCAAGCTCCCATGGCTCCTAAATCATCATTTCCGGGTAATCCGTTAATCGCACCCGAATACTGTTCATTGATAATTCTGTTTATCACCGCCTGGGATTTGTAAGGACAGCCTACCCAATTGTAAACCCAGGGAATTCCGAAACTGGGTTCATTTCCGGAGGCAAACCACGGATCGTTGTAACCGGCATCAAGCCTTTCAAAAAACTCATCCAGGCGTTTTTCTGCTACTTTTTTTCCTCCGATCATTTCAATCAATCCATTCAAATTATAGGGAACCATCCAAAAGTAATTTTTGTAGGTCGATTCCCTGAAATCTTCACTTAATGGTTTCCATGATCCATCAGGATTCCTTGACTGAAGCCAACCGGTTTCTGGGTTGAAGAGATTTTTCCAGGATTGGGCAAAGTGAAAATACCTCCAGCTTGCAAATTCATCTCCGATGGCGTGTAATGCAAACTGACCAATAGCAAAATCTGCAGATGTATATTCAAGCTGAATAGAAGCGTTGTAATAACCTTTCTCCAGATATTGTTTCAAACCAGGACGAACTTCTATATCTTGAGATTTAGTGCCCGGTACTTCTGCATTTTTTCTCATCAGATTGAAAACCGGTTTTGGATCATAATTTCTTGCTCCAAAGGCGTAAGCATTCGAAATAAGTATGGGTGTGGGATCACCCTGCATAATGCCGGTCTCAATATTTGCCAAAACCCATTTTGGATAGGCTCCTCCGGATTCTTCAGCAAACAACTGATGCGAAATTACCACATCAGAAGCCACATCGGGGTCCAGAATGGACAACAATTGAATCTGCGTGCGGTAAGTGTCCCAGTTACTAAATGATGTATAATGTTTTGTACGGGATGTGTGTACTTTGAAATCGGCTCCCATGTATTCTCCATTTACATCGCTGCTGACATTCGGATGGATGAAAGCATGATACAAGTGTGTATAAAATTGTGTTACTCGATCCGGATTAGTTCCTACGACCTGAATTTTTCCCAAATACCCATTCCATTTTGCTTCTGCTTCTGCCTGAATGCGATTGAAATCCCATGCAGTATTTTCTTTTCTTAAATTTTCCTTCGCATTCTCTACAGACACGTATGAAATTCCAATTTTGTATTGAATTTGTTTATTATTTTTCAAATCGAAAGTAAAATAGACGCCGGAATTTTCTCCCTCCGCAAATGTTGCATCGGCGACTAATTTATCATTCTTCCAGATACCTGATTCAGCACCATCCGTGTCAAATTCTGCTGCAAAATACACTTTATAGGGAGTTGGAATTCCACAGAACTTTCCACCATCTGCATATCCTTCGCACTTATTGGGTGCAGTAATTACAACGGCAGCTTGTTGAATGTTGGTTGCAGCAATACCTGCCCCTATAATTATGGTGCCAAATTCGTCATTCGGAGAGAAAGTAAACCGCGCCATCCCTGTTCTTTCTGTAACAGTCAGTTCTGCCTGTGTTTCATCCTGAACAACAGCTTTATAATAACCGGCATGCCCTTCTTCACCTGAAACATTTACCCGGTAATTCAAAATATTATCCGGAGAAGTATTTAGTTTGCCTTTCAATGGAAAAGTCGGGAAATTCCCCATGTGTTCACATCCTCCACCGCTCAGTTGGTTGATAACAAATCCGGAGCGTTTCGAAAAATAGGTTGGAGTAAACTGCAGCATTCCAAAAGGATATGTAGCTCCCGGATAACAATATCCTGATGTCAAACCCAAACCCTTCGTTCCGATTAATGTATTTACACGTTTCGCATAATCACTATGCTGGTTTTGACTTTTCAAGTTTAAAACAACTAAACTCAACAACAATGCGCATAAAATCAATACTTTGCTTTTCATCTTTTATTTTTTTGATAATGAGAATGGTGCGGAATCTTTAGTTATACCTCTTGTTTTGTTGGGTTTGTCGCCCATTTCAAATCGAAGTGTACCACCATTTACAATATCGCTGTACCTAATATAATTTATTTCAAAAGGTTTACCATTGATAGTTGCGGATTGAATGTAAACATTCTCTTTTGAGTTGTTATTTGCTTCAATGATAAACTTTTTATTGTCTTCGGTAGTAATGGTAATCTTTTGAAATAATGGACTGCCAATTACATATTCATCCGTTCCGGGACAAACACTGTAAATACCCAGGGCATTCAAAACATACCACGATGACATTCCTCCCTGATCCTCATCACCCGGATATCCTTTTTCGGTAGAATTATACAGCTTATCCATGATCTGACGCGACCAGTATTGCGTTTTCCAGGGTTGACCCGCATAACTGTATAAGAATATCATGTGCTGAACCGGCTGATTACCGTGAGCATATTGTCCCATTTTGGCCAATTGCATCTCTTTCATTTCGTGAATAACACCTCCATATGTTCCCGGAACAATTGTATCTGATACGGTAAAAACAGAATCTATTTTGGTGGTAAATTTCACATCACTACCGTACAGGTTTATCAATCCCTGCACATCGTGAAAAACAGACCAGGTATAATGCCAGGCGTTTGCTTCACAAAAAGGTCCGCCCCATTCATAGGGATTAAAAGTTTCCACCCAGTTCCCATTCTTATCTTTTCCTCTCATAAAACCTGTTTTGGAATCAAAAACATTCCGATAATTGTACATTTGCCTGGCAAAGATATTTTTATAAAATTCGTTACCAGTCATTTTTGCCAACTGATACCCGCAAAAATCGTCGTATGCATATTCCAGTGTTTGAGAAGTAGAACCCATCGATTCCGGATAAGTGACATAACCTAATTGCCAGTATTCTTTCCAACCGGCACGTCCGTTTGCACCACCCCACGGGCCTTTGTTCATTGATTCATTGGCGTAAGCTTTAAGTGCTTTTTCAGGGTCAAACGTACGAATACCTTTGGCCCAGGCATCTGTCAACAATGAAATAGAGTGATTACCAATCATTCCGCCTGTTTCACCAGGGAACGACCACGATGGAAGCCATCCGCATTGTTCCTGTGCAGCCAGCAGTGCATTCATATATCTTCCCTGCATAGTTGGGTGCAAAATATTCGTTAACGGGAATTGTGATCTGAAAGTATCCCAGAAACCATTATCGGTATACATAAATCCTTTATGGACTTTTCCATCGTAAGGGCTGTAATAGTATGGTTCATTATTTTCATCTAATTCATAAAATTCTCTTGAAAAAAGATTAGCCCGGAATAAACAAGAATAGAAAGTCTTCATTTGTTCTTCGGTGCTACCTTCAACTAAAACCCGGTTCAACAAATCATTCCATGTTTTGGCTCCGTTTGCTTTAGTTACTTCTAAGTTCTTATCTTTTCCTAATTCACGGTTTAATGTAAGCCGTGCCTGATCATAACTGATATAGGACGAAGCTGCTTTGGCTTGTACTATTGAACCTCTTTTAAATTTCAGGTAAGCACCATATCCTTTCCCACTTCCAGAAGTCTTGTTTGCAAAAATCTCATCTTTCTGATTTTCCCAAACTCCATATGCTTCAAAGGATTGATCAAACTGAATAACGAAATAGCTGCGAAAAGTGGCAGCATTATTTACAAACCGCTGATTATTCACCCATCCGGTGATTTGTTTCTTTACCGGATCAATGTTAATTTCACTCATATCATTGTAACCATCCAACACCAGATAAGCATCTTCATTTTCAGGATAAGTAAAACGCAAATGAGCACCACGCATAGTTGGAGCAATTTCAGCAGCTATTCCATTGTCAAATTTTACTTTATAATAATGTGGTTGGGCAATTTCATTTTTATGGATAAACTTAGCAGCACGATTATCCTGATTGACAACTAATTTTCCAATTACAGGCATTAAGGAGTAAACGGCATAATCACCAACCCAGGGACTACATTGATGCGCTTGTTGAAAACCGCGTATTTTGTCGGCTGAATATTGATATTTCCAACCCTCACCATTTTTACCGGTTTGTGCTGCCCAGGTATGCATAGCATAAGGCATGGCGATGGTTGCATAGGTATTTCCATAACTTAATCCAAAATTAGAATCTGTTCCCTGCAAAGGATTTACATATTTCACCAGGTCTTTCTGCTCAGCCTTCAGGGTATTGAACATCATCACAGAACTAAGAATAAAAGCAAAAAATATATATTTCTTCATTCTATTTTTTATATTTCATACAACGGATAAATTACTTGACGCAAATTTATTACATCTTACTTCTTGGATCTTGATTCTTGATTCCTGGTTCTATATATTATCCGGATAAAAACTTTTACGGATTATTTCAAATTACCAGCGTATTACCCCCTGGTTTTAATTCATAGGTTTTTCCTTTCCAGACCAATTTACCGGGAGTATCTTGTGGTAAACTGATATTGATTTGCCATTTTTTTCTCTTTAACTCATAGCTTACCGATATTTTACCATTGGGATGAGGCATTTCTCCACCAACTTTTGTCATTGTTCCCAAATGTGGCTCAATTTTAATTTTCGAAAAGCCGGGAGCGTCAGTATCAATGCCAAGTACAATTCTAAAAAAATCGATATTGGGACTGGCACCCCAGGCGTGACATTCTGAACGAACGGTATTTAATCTGGAATCTTCGGCCCATGTAGTTAAACCCAGCTTGATATTCTCTCTCCATATCCCTAACCAATTCATGTAATCGTCTCCAAAACCTGCTTTTGCCAACGCCTGATGAAGATAGTATTTGAAATAAACGGTACATTGCGTTAAACTTTTATCTTTCAACAAACCATTACCTACCGCAGCCAGATCATCCCCACCAACAATATTGGCTAAAATTGCTAATGCGTTTACGTGCTGTGAATATCCTTTCTTATCATTGGTATCAGCAAACAATTTCTTTTCGGGATCCCAGTATTTAAGCTTGATGGTCTCTGTTAACTGAGCTGCCTTTTTTGCATAATAATCTGCATAAAAAGATTCTCCGGTCGCTTTTTCCAACTCTGAAGCCCATTGATAGGCTAAGAGCAATTGAATATCGTAGATGGCAGCACTTCCATCCGAACCCATTGGTCCCCAACCCATGTCGCCAACCCAATCCACAAATTTCCAATAAGGTAAATCCTTTAAAGAACCATCTGCTTGTTGAAATTTGGCGAAAAATGTCAGGATTTCCCGTTGTCCCATCAATTTATCCTGGAGAAAACCGGCATCCGGCCTATACATCCAATAGTCATGCAGCATACCGATATACCACAACGAAAAGGTAGAGATGATTTGTGTACTACGAGTGGGATAACGGCTCATAGTTACTCCTTCTGCCAACCGGGAATGATCCATCAGAGTAAGCGCATTCCTGGCCAAACGGTCATCACCACTGTTGTAATAGGACACCATGGCTTGTATGCGTGTATCGCCGATATATTGCAATTGCTCATAATACGGGCAATCCGTATAGGTTTCCCAGGCATTCATTCGGGCTGTACGCCAACCGATATCTAAGATTTGTTTAATCTCCGGATTCTCTGAATGAAAGGTGTAGTTTGCTTTAAAGGGATATCCGGTAAAAGTACCATACAAATCATCTATAATTAAGGGTTCGGCTTTAGTTTGTACAATCAGGCGGATATAGCGATACGATCGAAAATTCAGGGTTGTAAACGATTGACCTTCTGTCCCGTCTGCCAGCAGGCTATCCGTTCTTCCTATAAATCTTTTCCCTTCTACCTCATTTCTATTGCTCTTGCGTAACTCTTCACCTCCCTGGTCATAGAGTGTTTCGGCATATCCAATGGAAATGCCTGCACCCAATCCTTTACTGAAATTTAATGTGACATAGGCATTGGTATAGAAAGTTTGATCAAGCAACAAAACAACTTTACTGTTTGCAGGTATTATTAATGCTTGTTTCACAGCAGGAAAGGTCGGCGACACCTTCATTCCTTCCGCCCAACGTAATTTAATAATGCGCTGGTATGTTAACTCCATTTGTGGCAAAGTAGATGGAACCAATTGCCAGGCCAAACCATCAGACATTCCCTTCGTTTTTCCATCAAGTATTTTATTGGCGATAGGCCAACCAGTGTCATCAAATTCAGGCGAAGTCCAGTCTCCTTTGATGGTTTTTACCATATCAACCAATTGCCCTTTTGTAGCTGCAAAAAAATACCCCGGAATCGGTAGATAACCTTTATCGCAGATACATTTCCAGGTTTCGTTTGTATTTAAAATTTCTTCAGCATCTGTCTTTCCCTGTAAAATAAATGCAGTACGTACACTGATTTGCGCTTCGGGGCGATACTGGGCTTCGTTCCAGACTAACGCAGATATGCTATTCTTGCCCGCAACCAGAAAAGGGGCAATATCAACAGTTTCATAGTTCCAAAAATAGGTATCGCCACGAGCCGGTCCCATCGACACGATGTTTCCGTTTATATATAGTTTATAGCGATTATCCGCAGATACCTGAATATTGAACAATGCAGGTTTTTCTTTCAGGTCTATGCTTTTTCGAAAATAATACACTCCATATTCTGTCCCGTTATCGTTTTTTGGACCTATCCACTGGGCATTCCAGGGTCTTGCATTTTGATACAAGTCATTAGAATTGGCTTTGACAGAAAAGATGCTGAAAAAAAAGACTAAAACATAAAAGTATTTCATGGCGTTTTGGTTGTTTTTTTAGTTTAATATTTTGCTTTTTTATTATGCGATTAACCCATCATTAATTCTTTCCCCAATCTTTGTTCGGTTCTTTACCCATAAATAACTCCAGTGTTCCGCCTGATGAAATATCGGCAAAATCAATGTAACAATGATTGAATTCCAAGCCGTTTAATTTTGCTTTTTGTATGTAAATATTTTCCGGACTGTTGTTATGGGCTATTATTGTAAATTTTTCTCCTTTAAAATAACATTGATCAAGTTTAAATTCAATTTTGTCAAATACAGGGCTTGTTATCTCCTGCCGGGTATTTCCCGGGCAGGAAGGATGAATGCCCGCTGAAGACAGAATATACCAGGCCGACATTTGTCCTGCATCTTCATTTCCAACCAAACCCTCAACTTTATTGTTATAAGCATTCTGACAAATAAAACGGGTCCATTTTTGTGTCAGCCAGGGCGCATCTAACTGATTGAACAAGAATGGAACAAAATGTACAGGCTCATTTGCATGATTATAATAATTATTCCACAACAGATTAGAAGGAGTGTTATCAAAGAAATAATTTAAATCTTTCAATACCTTATCTTTACCTCCCATCAATTCCACCATGCCATTTACATCCTGGGGTACAAACCAACCTTGCTGGTAAGGATTAGATTCAACACAGCCATACCATTCGGTTATACGGCCGTTTTTTGGCCACGGTATCCAGGTGCCGTTACTTAGTCTCGGACGAAACCAGCCTTTTTCAGGATCAAATATATTTTTATACGCTTTCGATTTATTTATAAATCGTTTTTCATCTTCTGTCTTTCCTAATTTCCGGGCTAATTGAGCAACACACCAATCGGTATAAGCGTATTCAAGCGTTTGTGAAATGCCCAGCGACGTTGCCGAATAGCCCAACTTATCATTTCCAAATTTTGCAGATGTATTTAGTGCAAATTGATATGCTTTATCGACATCAAAGGTATGTATTCCTTTTACATAAGCATCGGCTAAAATAGATAAGGCAGGATTTCCGATCATACATCCCGAGTAAGAATTTAAGATTTCCCATCTTTCAAAATATTCTTTTCCGCTCTGTTCTGCCAAAGATACTAAAGAGTTGATTTCATCACTGACCAGCCTGGGATTTATTATTGTTTGAAGTGGAAACTGACTTCGAAAAACATCCCAACCGCTGAAAACGGTACGTTTTGTAAAACCTTCGTCTTTATCATGAATTTTCAAATCTCCACCTACATAACGACCGTCTACATCTGTGTAAATCCTCGGATCGATCATTGTATGATACAAAGCTGTGTAAAACACGGTCTTTTGATCATCAGTCCCACCTGAAATCAGAATTTTACTTAATTCTTTATTCCACTGATTTTGAGCATCTGCTTTTACTTCATCAAATGTTTTATCTTTTATCTCTTCATCAAAGTTCTTTTCAGCTCCCATTAAATCCACAAAAGAAATTCCCACTTTCAACGTTATCTCCTCTCCTTTACGGGTTGGAAATTCAGTGAAAAATCCGAGATGTTTCCCGTCAAGTTCTTTTAAGTCCCGTAAAACAGGAGCTTCAGCTACTTTTTTTAAATAAGGTATGCTCACCACTTCATCCTTTTTTCGTTTCCAGCCATCCGGAATATTGACGCTCCAAAAACCGTAATCTTCTATTGGCTTACTGAATCTTGCATAAAAATACACCGTATAATTGGTATTACCTTCTCCGTTGCCCCATCCTCCTCCTGATGGAGGGCATTTCATCCAACCTTTAATTGTGTATTTATCCACAATTTCAACGTGCTGAAAGGTGGAAGTTCCACCAACCTTACGGGCTAAATCTATTTGTATGCGGGATTTATTATTTTCGGGAAAAGTAAATTTCAACATCCCACAGCGGGTAGTAGCCGAACTTTCAACTTTTATTTCATAATCAGATAATTCTACTGAATAATACCCTGCTTTTGCTATTTCTGTCTTTTTATTATATCGCGATCGATATCCCTTTATACTTCTATTCTCTTTACCTGCTATTTTTTTTAGTTCACCCGTTGTTGGCATAACTATAAAATTACCCAACTCTCCAAACCAACCAACTCCGCTCATTTGGGTAAAAGCAAATCCTTCTATCGTTTTATGCTCATAACTATAACCCGGGCTGTTATCTCCTCCGGTTATTGTATTGGGACTGACCTGCACCATACCATATGGAGTGGTGGCTCCCGGGAATGTTTTTCCAAGTCCGTGATATACACCTGCAGCTCCGGTATTTGTGCTGGCACCTATAAATGGATTTACAAAATCAACGGGTTTAAATTCATTTTCACTGCCATTTGCCACTGCACACGACATTAAAAATATAAAAATATAAATATGACTTGAAATAAATTTGCTCATATAATCCTTTCTGAAAATGGTTTTATAGCTTTTACAAATCCTGCAGTTTATCATTGCATAAACATCTTAAAAGCAATATAATTATGTTGTTATAAAAAATTCAATTCTTAATCAGGAATGTTCTTAACCCGAATTTAGGGACTGATATCAATAATTCGTTATTTGAATTGGCCTTAATTGATAAATCTTTTTGTTTTGTTTCGCCGTTTAACTCAATTTCCTGAATACTTTTGAACGGAAAACCCAACTTGATTTTTTGAATACTGGCATTTCCCTCAGCGTTAAAAATTCGAACCAGCACTCCATCGGTCGTTGTCTGTACGGAACTTAATTCATAACCGCTGTTTTGTAAATCTATGAAACTTTTATTTTCAAAATTGAGATTCGAAGAGAAATAAGTGATCAAAGGCTCATTCCAACTTGCACTTTTTGCAGATATCGACGATTTATCCCATTTATCTTTATGTGGAATAAGTGCATATTTCACTCGCAAAGGCTCTGTGATAGTATAATCCCATCCCCATAAACCTTTCCCTGAATATTGAATAGTTAATCCCAATGGAAAATCTTTGCCATAAGAATAAGAAGTTGTAAGGTCAGTTAATAAGGCCATACTATTTCCGGTAGCTGTGTCAGTCAAATCAATCCAATTCAGTATCACATTGTTTTTTATACTATCCCATGTATTAAAAAAAGTATTTTCCAAATGACTTTCACACACATCAAAAGGAGCATTTTTATAGAGTTTGGTTGAATCGAAATTAACCGGGAAAAGTACATTTAGCTTAAATCTGTCGTCACAAAAAGCCCTTCTGTTATCCTGCCAGGTGTTTTGTTGTTTATACTCTCCTATTCCCACATTGTGTTTCCAATCAATTTCCAGTTCAAAATCAATACATTCCTGATCTTTACGAATAGTTACGATTTGTTTGAAGGGCTGTGAGGCTATTTCTCCCTCAATCAATAAAGTTGTTTCAAACAGATTATTTTTTATCAACGTTAATTTAGCCCGATTTTCTGTTGAGGAATGAAATTGTTTCTCATTATAAAAATATCCTCTGATTTCTCCCAATAAAAATGTACTGCTTTTTTTTGCATACTCTTTATTGTTGTTGTTTTTTACAATCAGGCTTTTAATAGCCCCTCCTTTTTGCAAATCGAAAACGATTTTATATAGTCCATTTTCTATAACACATTCATTCTTGTTGTGCGAAAGAATTTGTTTGTTTGTATGCAATGCCGGTTTCCCTGGTAAAAGCCTGTAGGTAGCGTATCCGAAAGAGGAAACGTCTGCCTGAAAATAAACAAAGTTGCGTTTATCTATGGAATAGGAAATCTCCTTATTTCCGGCATCCTGAATTATAAAATTTGTATCGATAAATTTCTCTGGTAATTTTACGCTGACAATTTCATTTCGCCCGAAACCAAGCGTGTTGAAAACTCTTATAGAACTGCCAACATCTTTTGTTTTTCTTCCAATCTCAAAGCTCTCAATAGCCTCAGAAACAACATTGTCAGCAATTTTATTTGTGTTGTCTGTCCAGTGTGCAATTTCGTCGGCCCAGGTTCGTCCATTTTTCAATCTGTTATAAGGCACAATCCAGGAGTCGTGATGCTGTGCAAGCATTAATGTTCTCCATGCTTCATCAATTTGGTCTTTTCTGTAGCTGTACTTATTTTCCAGGTAAGCCAGGGTCCCCATTTTTTCTGCAGTCACAATGCTGTTTTCCGATTTGCGAACCTGTTGTCCTATCTTTTGTAAAACCTGACTTCCCCACATTAGATTTACCTGAATATCCTCTTGCGAAAGATGCCAGTTATCATCCGTTTCTCCGGTAGAAATTTTTTCGATGTACTCCTTCCAGGTAACATATTTAGAATTGTTACTGATATTTTCACCAAAACCTAACCAGGGACCATTTTTCCATCCGGCATCCTGAAAACACATTCCTACCGGATTTTTTATGCCAAAATCAGAACAATCATTTAAATATGATTTTGAATTGTTCCATGCTTTTGTTTGCCACGTTGAGTTTTTTTCAAAATGCTCACATGCATATCTTGGGACACTTAAGATGGATGTTCCATCAGGGCCAATCCAATTTACCAAATCTTTTCCATGCGCCCGCGTATAGCCTCCCCAGCAAGTATTCGGACATTTAAGCACAGCATATTTGAAACCAAAAGATTTTAATAATTGAGGCAGGCTGCTTGTAAAACAAGGTTCTTCTACGGAATAAGTAGTAAATTTGAGTTCAGGAAAGTGACTATTTATCTTATTTATACCATATTCAAACTGGCGGATAATGCTTTCGCCGGATATATTGTAGCAATAAGGCTGAGCATAGGTTGGGTTGGTATATTCAATTCTTTCGCTGGTAACAATTTCTTTAAATCTACTGTAATCTTCAAGTGTTCTTAACTTGACACTATCCCAGGTTTCAGGCTCAATTTCCAGACTTATTTTCCACTCGGGATGCTTGTAATAATTATCGGTTATAAAGCGGGTTTTCCATTCCAACGGATAATGTCCATAAATTCCACCATGGTATCCATCAACAAAACAGACATTCTGAGCAAAAAGGACAAAACCTAAAGGCAACATCAAAAGGGTTATGAAAATCCTGAACATTCTTATTCGTTGTCTTTTTTATTGTCAATTTCTCTCATTAAATTTAATAAACTTCTCTGGGCTTTTATGTTATCTTCTTTTTGGGGCAGTAAACTCAAGTGTGCAACTAAATGATCGAACTCAATAAGCTCATTTCTTAGGATTTCGTTTTCAGTTACCGACAATAAAATGAGTTTTTTCTCATCTGGTGTCAGCTCCCCATTAAAATATTTTACAACTAAATTTATCATCAACTTACTTTGTTTATACTAGGAACGATTATTTGCCGGAGTTCCACTAAAAAGGTAAGAACAATTTGTGTAAACTATTTAATTCAACAAAATACTGACACTATTTCTGAGTTTCTTAAAGGCTATACACATTTGAGTTTCAACGGTATTTACCGAAATACTTAATCTGTCTGATATTTCTTTATATTTCAAACCATCATGTCGGCTCAATACAAATATCTCACGACATTTTGGAGGTAAGGAGTCAATCGCTTTTGAAACTATCTTTTCTACTCTTTCTTCAGAAGCCAGTTCGATGTTGAAGCATTCTAATGATTGCATTTTCAGGGAGATTTCTTGTTCGTAGAAGGATTGTGTATTGGCAATAAACTTATCTTTCACCATTTTATGTTTTAAGTGGTCAAGACATTTATTTTTTGCCAGCTTATACATATAAGCATTCATGTTTTCAATGCTTTTTAACGAATCTTTCCTTTCCCAAAGCCCAAGAAATAAATCCTGAATAATGTTTTCTGCATCTTCTTCATATATAACGAATACAGTTGCAAACCTCACTAACTTAGGGTAGAATGATTTATATATTTCTGAGAAATCCATAGCTTTATTTTTTTTGTTTTAAAAACTCACAAAAAAATAAGGTATGATTTGGATTGATATTCGAATTCCCATTCGAATATAACTTGGATGTGCCGGTCAAAATGAGGTTGTGATTCATGATATTGATTTTTTCGGTTAATAGTATAATTTCAAGTCTGTCGAAAATTGATTTCCTTTAAAAAATACTCTGGGCAAAGATATAATGAAAAAAGCCTACTAATTTTGTTAGTAGGCTTGCAAGTAAACGATTTTAAAAACAGTTATGCTTTAAATCGTTTTATTTCTGTACGTTATGAGATCGCTTGGATGGTGTTTTGGTAAATCTGTTTGAATGGGAATTAGTGGAGTTTACCTATTTTCTTCACTTCTTCTTCAAAATGATCGCTTTCGAAGAGTGATTTTCCTTTCACCTTACTTTTGTAATTATAAACGGTTTGTACTGAATAACAGAGAAAATCTGCGATCTGACTAACATCCGTAATACCCAATTTTATAAGTGCAAAAATTCGAAGTTCTGTATTTAATTGTCCTACTTCTTCCATTTCAAATCTTTCTTGTGGTTTCAGTAATGAGTTGAATTCTGATACAAAGTTTGGATATAATTTCAGGAAAGTCTTGTCAAAGTTCGTGCGCAGTTCATCAATTTCTTTTTCTAAATCCGATGAGGATGGCGGCTTACGAAGGCTTTCAATTTGACCTGTTTTTATCTTGAGATATATATTTTTCCTGTATGTATGAAGCTTATTCACGTAAACCGAACACTGATTCATAAAATAGCCCAGATATCTTTCTTTGATAATATTTGCTTCATCTAATTTTTGATTCAAATGTATAAGATCTTCATTTGCCTTGCGAAGCTCTTTCCGTGCCTTAGAAACGGTGATCACTTGTTTGTAAATGAATATTAATGCAATAATCAGAATTATGACAAACAGACTGGTAAGTATTGAATAATTTCTAAGGTTCTTTTGTTGAGACCTGATTTTCTTTAAATAACTGTCTTCAATAATAGGTTGTACCCGTGCAATAACTGAATTCTTGAAGCGGGTATTGTAAAAAAGAGCATCATCCAATGCCACCCGAATATAATTATAGGCTCTGTTTACATCTCCTTTGTTATATAAATTGATTGCCAACGACAATAATGCTTCGTTTTCTTTAACTGCCAACCGGATATCTGTAGTTGCAGCTAATATTAAATAAAACTCTTGTTCCTCGCTGTTTTTGGCAAGTTTATACACTTTTGCCAGATTCATTGCAGCCATTGCATAGTTGTGGGTTCCTGGCACCTGTTTGTCAAAAACAGGTTTTAATAAATTCACAGCTTCGGTATATTTACCAGCTACCTGCAATTTATGTGCGAACTCTTTTTTGTATTCATCAGACTGGTCAAATAGCATCCCCATAACCTTCTCCCTACAATTTTCCTTCTCTTTCTCATACTGTTTTGTAAACTTATGATCATCTGTATAAAAAATCAGATTCTCGTAATATCTAATATAATTCCAACAATACCATATCTTGTAGTGAGTTGGTAATGTTTCATATTCAATAGATTTAAATATATCTGATGCTTGCAGGAAAAGACCTGACAAGGAGTAAATATAAAACAAACGAAAAGAACTCTCCAAAATTAGATCCTTATCATTTAATCTTTTAGCGATTGACAAGTTTTGGTTTATATAATATTCTGCTGAATCGCAAATAAAAGTATTGTATTGTTCTATAATTCCCCTGTTTACCTCAAATTGTTGCTTTAAATTTTTTAATGAGTTCTTCTTACGTTTTAATTCCGAAATTTTCGATTTCTTTATTTCCGAATATTTTGAGCGTTCAGATATTACCTTATCCAACTCTATTAATAAAGAGTCTGACCTGTTTTCTTTGCACAACGCTGCACCCGGGAAGAGGATAAATAATAGTAATATCAGAATTGAATTTTTCATTATGTTCATTGGTATATCGATAATTCAGAAGAAAGGGAAAAGATTTTATTAGACTTTCGCGTAGTACACTTTTTAGTATTTCATGCAAAAATAGTCTATTTAATCCAATTATACAACTACTGCCCAAGAACATATCAGGTTACTCAAACATGCATAACTATCTGTCAGTTGCTGTTTTGAAATAGAACACGAATCCGAAACAAAACGTACAAGAAAAACAAAAAGGCAAACATAAAGATCAAAAAAATCTAGGAGTTGAAATATAACAGAAGAGATAAATAAAAAAATGATACAACTATACCATACACTAAAATACAAATATGCACCGTTTAAAAAAGAAAAAATCTGTAGTACACAAATATGAACTTGAAAAAGCTCAACTTATTGAACAATATTCTTTTTAGTCGGATTAGCTACAAGTTGGCTTAAAGTTAAAACAGGCTACCGAATATAAATCCGGTAGCCTGTTTTTTTAATTTAATAACTCAATGCTGTCAATCTACTTTTGATCCCGCAGCACAAAATCGGCATTCCCTTCGAAAGTGTCATAAAGAGGCTGCAAAGGTTTCAGGTTATCAACCTGTGGTGTTGCCATAGTTATTGCCAACAGTTTAATGCGATTGTTATCAGGCAAAGTCAATGTTTTTGCTCCGGCCGGAATAGCAATCTCATATTTGTAGAGGTAGCAATACTGATACGCTTCATTTTTTGAAGGATAACCCGAATGACGATGCGATGCATACCAGGCAATATTGTCAACTTTCGAATAAGGTTTTTGCATCTCCACTACCGAGTTTTCATCACGACTCAATACGCGGTTGTAGAATTGTCCCACAAAATCAGCCCAGTTTTGAATATTGAGCCTCTGAACCTGTCCATCAACCGTAAAATTACCTTCTGTATCTCCATTGGAAGCTGCCAACAAATAAATTTTAGTATAATTACCCTGTGGTAAAGTAATGATTTGTCCGGTACAGGAAACAGCATTATTTTCGCCATCTGCTTTCGTTGACACGGAGAAACGGATATCTTCACTGACCACCACATCCGGAACTAACTCAGCCGGTACAGATTGTCCACCTGCAAAGTTGCCATCATCACGGTTGTCATCATTACTAATCACATCTGTATTGAATGGTAGTGTCACCGTTGTTTGTGCCAGAGCCTCTGAAACCGGACCTGACTGAAGTTTTACAGCAAAACTGCGTATGGTATAATGACTCAGGTCGAAACCTAAAACACCGTTGCTCACATCGGCTTTTCCGATTTTCTGTTCCTGACCGTTCACTTCATACGCGTCCACAATATTGGCCGGGAATGTTATTTTTACGTTTTTCAGGTCTTTACCGGACAGTTCGTTAATACGAACCAGATAATAATCACCTTGCTCCATCTTTTTATAAGCCATCAAACCGGCTTGCGGGTTATTGATAGAAATCATCGATAATGATTGACCCAAAGTACCCGCATGTTTTGGTGCTTCGAAAGCGATTAGTGGTTGGTTGAAAAATTTGGCCTGCCAGGGTGATTCAGCTTTAGCCCAGTCACCATTATGTCCGTACACAGCATATTTCACATCATGAATTCCCCAATCCTGGGTGCTTTGATAAACAAAATCCCTGGCTTTTGGTGTATAAAGCAGCGTCAAACGAAGTGTATTATTATCCGGTTTATCCGAACCAAATTTACAATCTTCGAGAATAGAAACGCCATATTTACCTGACTTGTCGGTTAAATCCATCCATTCTTTTGAAGGCACTTCAAACTTTTTCTCACTATTATTACCCCTCGAAATCGTACCTACACCTAAGTTATAGGTCGCATTTTCGTTGGACACAGCTAATGGGAACGAAGCTTTCAGACATACTTTGCGCGATTGCCAGTCAATTTTATTGCTAACTTCCAGACGTTTTCCGGCATCACCGGCGGCAAGGCTGAAAAGTTGAGTAATTTCAGAGTTGCGACCACCGCGTTTAACCTGCAGGGTAATCCTTACCGGGCCCTGTTCCACCACTGTGAGGACAGCATTTTTGTCCATAAAGCCAATTGGTCCTTTTTGGCGATCTTTCCAGTCCATATTCCAGGCCGGCCAATCGTTTGGTTGCTCTTGTTGAAACTCGAGACGGGCGGGTTTTGACAATATTTCTTTTGATGCTTTCTTATCAAAAATACTCAACACATCACCATTATCGGCAAATTTCACTTTGTACCAGGCATTCTCCAACGAACGATCGGATGCGATAAGAGCAGAAGTTGTATTGGCTGCTGAAGTTTCGCGCACATCGTAAACAGCCAGTCCGGCCGAAGGTGTTTGAGAAATAAATAATATCGTCAGTTTATTACCGTTTTTGGATATAATTTGGGAAGGAGTTTCTTTTCCGTTTTTATCAAATACTGCAACTGAAGTTGGCATTGAAGCATATTCTATTTCAGCAGTGACCACATCCTCACGCATTTTAGCTACAGGATTATAAACAACAATTGCTTTTCCCTGAACCTGTGTGTTCAGTTTCGAGGAAACAGCGCTCACGCCATTTTTCAGGACTTCGGCAAAACCGTTGGCAGCAATAAATTCATCATTCCAGGCATATTCATAAGCCTTGGGAATACTTGTTCCCGGCAAAATGTCGTGAAACTGACTGCCCAAAACGAGATCCCAGGCATTATTGATTTTTTGTAATGGATATGCAGCACCGCCCAACCAGTCGGCAACAACCGAAACCTGCTCGGCTGACTGTGCCAGTAATTCGTTTTTACGGTTTATCCGTTTCATATAGGCTTGCGAAGTCATCGAACCTGCGCTGTGTTCAATCAGCAATAAATCACCCGAATAAACCGGAAGTTTCTTTCTGATTTCAGGCGTAATATCTTTATACATTTGATCGGAAGAACTCAACAACACTTTAAAATTGCTATCGCTGTTACGAAGACTACCTTCGGCATTCTTTACATCATTTTCACGGGGTGCTCCTCCACGGTCGCCAACTCCGTAGTAACGATAATCGAAAGCATATCCGCTTTTTTTCTCATTATCGTTTATACGATCTGTCCATTTAACGGATTTATCGAGTCTTTTTTCTACGCGACCCGTGTAATCATCAGCATTTAATGCGGCAATGATACCTTTTCCATCGGGACCATTCCAAACACCCACATTAAATGGAATACCGGCAGTAGAACGCCAGGTTAGTTTTTGTGTAGAAAATCCGAGCAATCCGCAATGATTGAAAACAGTTGGCAGATTGCATAAAAAGCCAAAACAGTCGGGCAACATATAGTCGGCACTTTCTTTTCCAAATTCTTTGCGGAAGAAATCGTTACCATACAGAATCTGACGTACCAATGACTCGGAAGAAGAAATATTCACCTCCCCTTCGTCGACCGAAGAACCTGAAACATACCAACGCCCTTGTTTGACATACTCCTGCACTTTTTTGAACATTTCGGGATAATACTCTTTCATCATGTTGTACCGGCGCGATCCGGTGAAGTTGAATGCATAATCGGGATATTTCTCGAAAAGCCTGAAATTCTCTACCATCGTGTTCAGAATATATTCGTTGATTGTGGTCGGATAATCCCAGTTCCACTCGGTGTCGAGATGTGCATAACCAACCGTGTAAAGTACCCGGTCTTTGGTGATGTCATACGCTTCCTTTTTTTGTAAAGATTGCGCTTTGGTAATCTGAGGCACGCAGACACCCAGCAACATAAATAATAGCAATTTTTTCATTCGTAATTAATTTTAAATAAGTATTTTTTTTTAATAATATATCTGAGCTTTCTTGTAATACGATAAAGCTATTCTATGCAAATATGTTGTTTCAGCAGCACCTCAGATAAGCTATGCAAGATAAGTTGTTGGAATAACATAATGTCCCATTTTCAAAAGAATAGAACGCGGATTCTCGCTGATTTAGCGGATTCTCGCGGATAAGGATTATCTTACGGATTTATATCCGGATTTTATTCATACAAGTATGAATGATAATACCTTTAGATCAGAAATCATCTCGTTGAAGACGAGATTAAAATCCGTTTTTAATCCGCTAAATCAGCGATAATCCGCGTTCTATTCTTAAAACGATTCATTTATAATTTCCCGATATCATTTATATCTAATTGCTTAAACAGAGCACTAATTTATTTCAAAACAACGTTTTTTTGCAAAACAATATCCCTTGAAGAGTTTCCAATCATTACATGATAGGCTCCCGGTTCAAAAACAAAGTTTTGTAATTTCACACTGTAGTAAGATAATTCCCGCTTCGAAACTTCGAGCGTTACCGTTTTCGTTTCTCCTGCTTTAAGGAAAACCTTCGCATAGGCCTTCAATTCTTTGACCGGCCGTGATACTTTGCTTTTGGTTTTACCCACATATAACTGCACAACTTCAGCACCATCGGTCGTGCTGTTATTTTTTATTTTACAGGATATGCTGAGTTTTGCATTCGCAGATGGTTTCAATACAGCAATATCGGATAATTGAAAAGTTGTGTATGAAAGTCCGAATCCGAATGGGAATTGAACATCCCTGTTGAGTTTATCATATCCGCGATAGCCAACAAAAATTCCTTCGGAATAAGTTACGCGTTTATCATTATCAGGATCATAATAGCTATTGAAAGTTGGGTTATCTTCCCATTTCTTTTCAAATGTGACCGGTAGTTTTCCCGAAGGATTCACTTTTCCGAAAAGCACTTCAGCAATGGCAGTTCCACCTTCCTGACCCGGATACCAGGCCCATAACAATGCATTTACCTTAGGATACCAGTCCTGCATTTCAACGCTTCCACCTGCATTGACAACAGCAATTACCGGTTTTCCTGCAGCAGTTGCAAAGTCCAACAGCTCAACTTCGGTGGGAGGTAATTTGAAAGTACGGTCGCTTCCCTCCGATTCGGTCGAGGCGTTAAAACCGATGCAGGCAACAATGAGATCAGCATCAGCTAAACTTTTACGAAGTTTCTCCTGATCCACTATGCTCCATTCCAGATTTACCGAGGCATCACCACCATCCTGATAGTATTCGATGCAAATGCTGTAATCTTTATTGGCTTCCAGATTCAGACGAACTGATTTGGTTGACACGGATCCATTTTCCCAACGCTCGGCAAGCACTTTTCCATCGACTATAAGACGGTATCCATCATCGCCGCTTATGGCCAGGTTATAGATATTGGTTTGGGTGGGGCGTATAACACCGGTCCAACGAACGGAAAATTTAGTATCCGGCATGCCGGCAATACCTGTTCCCGCACGCCAGTCGAAGTTTATGCTGGGATCGATCCGTTCGGCTTTAGGATTTCCCTTTAACTCCATATTATTGAAATATTGAGCCTTCAATCCCTGGACTGCACTATTTTTCTCCACAAAAAGTTCTTTTTCGGGAACAGTGTATTCGGCAACATACGAAACTTCAATGTTTGATTCCGCGGCCATTTTGCGGATTCCATCCAGTGTGGTTACCGCGTGGAAAGGATCGAGCCAGCCACTTCCGCCACCCGTAACGAACCGGGAAGCATTGGCACCACAAACTGCTATTTTCTTAATTTTACCGGTATGAAGCGGTAATATGTTATCCTGATTTTTCAGCAGAACAATTCCTTCGCGTGCCACATTCAAGGCAGTCTTTGCACTGACCGGATTATCCAGGGGCGTTTGCGTATTCAATTGATTTCTGTCAAAAAAGCCAAATCCTATCACAGTACGTAGAATTCTCAGAACTTTCTCGTCAATAGTGGTTTCTTTTATTTTACCTTCTTTCAGAAACATTTTGAGGCTATCCACCTGCATGTAATCACCGCGTGGCATTTCGAGATCGAGACCATTATTGGCTGCTTCCACACAGTTGTGAGTCGCTCCCCAGTCGGACATCATGATACCCCGAAAACCCCATTGTTTGCGTAATACATCCGTGAGCAACCATTTATTCTGCGATGTATAGATTCCGTTCAGTAGGTTGTAACTGCACATCACTGCACCCACATTGGCGTCCCTGACAGCTGCTTCAAAAGCGGGTAAATAAATTTCGTGCATGGTGCGTTCGTCCACATCGGAACTTACAAAGTTGCGGTCCCATTCCTGATCGTTGGCTGCAAAATGCTTGATGGTAGCCATCACTCCTTCGGACTGGACCCCATTGATATAACCAACAGCTGTACGTGAAGTCAGATAAGGATCTTCACCGAAATATTCAAAGTTACGTCCACACATCGGTGCGCGATAGATATTTACCGCCGGTCCCAACAAAATATGCACGGCCCGTGCTTTGGCATCTTCACCGAGTGCTTTCCCGTAAGCAAATGCCAGATCTTTATTCCAGGTAGCTGACAGCAAAATACTACAGGGCATAGCATTTGTTTTACCATCGTTGCGCAAGCCCTGCGGTCCGTCGGACATTTTTATGGCAGGAATTCCAAGCCGCGATATTTCACGGATATAAAAATCTTTATCACCGCCAATATAAGCCAGTTTTTCATCCAGGGTCATTTTCTGCAATAACGCCTGAGCACGTTGTTCTACTGCCGCATTTGCCCAGGGTTGGGAAAATCCGTGGTTGATATTTGACAAAGAAAAAATCAAAATCAATAAGAAAAGCATTTTTGTTTTCATGGCTAAATCTTTTAAATTGTTTTCATTTTTGTTGATTTTAAGTAAGTGGAACAAATTAATGTTGTATTTTTTTTTTGACACATAGTCTCACATAGTAATCATAGAAACGCATAGTTTAATAAAAAGATTACATAGAAAACATAGTAATAAGTTCAATTTCTCTATTTTAAACACATCCTTCTTTGACTATGTGTTTCTATGTTTACCAATAATATGCGAAATATTATGAAATCAGAGAATTATAACTCTGTTGTACTATGTGAAACTATGTGCCTGCCTACCGCATTTATCTACCGAAGGCAGATGTAGGTAAAATTAATATTCAAAATAAGGAAATGACAGTATAAAAAGACACATATAATTTAGCCTACTACTTAGTCTTGTAGGTTTAACAATTTTCACCGGAAAATTAATTCACAACAAATTGATGTTCACCGGACTTTATATGATATATTTTATTAACGTAAACCGTAGCCGTAGTGTTTGACGGAATTGAGACAGTAAGCAGAATCTTATTTCCTTCACGTTTCCATGCTGACCTTATCAACCCGTTCACCGACTGATACTCGCCTTTTACCCAGCTGAGTTCTATTACAAAATTTGGACGAATAATAATGTTTTTAAAACCGGGTTGACTGGAATCGAAGTTAATACCTGCCAGTGAATTAATCATCCAGGCACTGACATCACCCATAAAAACATGATTGATGGATGCATCGTGAAACTCGGGTGACAATGTCCATGTTTCGGCCAGGGTTGAATATCCTTTTTCTTTCACCCAATGACCCCACGAAGGAGCGGTTTCTTTGGTCACCATTTTGAATGCGTCTTCCACAAATCCAAATTTAGTGAGCATAGCCGGAACAGTTTTGCTGCCCAACAATCCAAAATCGAGGAAATGATTTGTAGCCAAGACTGCTTCCTGCAATTTATTGGCAACCAATTGTTCTTTTCCTTCGGGAACAATTCCAAGATAAAGTGCCAATGCCTGTGCTGTTTGTGTACCATTGGCATAAATACCCGTTTCGGGATGAAAGAATTTCTCATTGGCAACTGCTTTAATCTGAGCAGCTTTCTGACGATATCCGGTGGCATCTTTTCCCAGGAGTTCAGCAAACCGGGCCATAATTACATAATCAGAATAATAATAACACGTTGAAGTATAATCATTCGGAGTAATGGCTTTATAATAAACCCAATCGCCCAGACCAAAAGTAAGGCAGTTATCTTTTTCTTTCTTTTTCAAATAATCAAGATAAATTTCGCAGGTTTTGTAGACTTTCGCAATGGCGGTTGTATCATTGTAATAATGATATAATGCATCGGGAACTATGAAAAGCGCTGCATCCCAGACCGGACCGGGCCACTCGCCATAACCCCAGCCTGCACACGGAATAATTCCTGCTATTTCACCTTTTTCATTTTGATTATCGATAAAGTCGTTCATCCATTTTTCGTAAAAAAGAATCCCGTCGAAGTTTAGCAAACCCAAATCAACCGATACATGCGCATCGGCAGTCCAGCCATTTTTCTCGCGTTGAGGACAATCGGTAGGTATGCTGTGAATATTGCTTTTATACGATTGAACAGTTGCCGACCATATTTTATTGAGCAATTCATTCGAGCAACTGAATTTTCCAACAGGCTCTAAATCCGTATGAATAAAAAGTCCGGTCAAATTATCAGCTGTCAAAGAAACAGGTTTATTACTCTGAATTTCTACAAATTGAAAACCGTGATAACTGAATCCGGGTGTGAAAACTTCATCTTTTCCGTCCCCTTTTAGTATGTAAGTATCGGTTTGAAAAATCTCTTTTGCCTGCAACGGATGATAGTAAACATTAATATTGCCCTGCTCCAACCGGCCATTCTTTTTCAATAATTCACCGTGTTTGATGGTAATTTTTGTACCTGCTTCACCTTTCACTTTCAACCGGCATAAACCGGCCAGGTTTTCGCCCATATCGAAGATATAAACAGAATCGTCAAATGATTTTACCGAAACAGGTTTGATTTCATTTGTAATCCGGATAGCCGGCATTTGTTGCGCCTGTAGTATGGGAGCCGGAGTTTTGACAACGGTAACCGGTTGCCATTTTTCATCGTTAAAATTTATGTTGTTCCAACCCTGCTCTTCCAAGCGTGCATCGTAAATATCGCCACTATAAATGTTGTTGTACAGGTAAGCGCCGGTAGCGGTTTTCCAGCTTTGGTCTGTGCCCACCGTTTGTGAAGTTCCATCGGTAAAATTTATCCGGATTTCACAAATCATTTGCGGGCGATTGCGCCAACGGGCTTTATGAAAATCCCAAACGGCGACCGACTGTTCATTGAACCAGCCGTTTCCTAAAACAGCCGCCACAACGTTCTCACCTGATTTCACCATCGAAGTGACATCGTGGGTAACATACAGCACCCGTTTATCGAAGTGTGTATAGCCAGGATCGAGGTAGTTCTTCCCTACCCTTTTACCATTCAGAAAAAGTTCGTAATAGCCCAATCCGGAAATGTATGCGCGGGCCGATTTCACTTCTTTTCCAAAGGAAAATGTTTTACGAAAAAGCGGGGAAGGTTCGAAGTCTTTATCGTGTTGATCGGAAATCCATTGCGCACTCCAGTCAGAAAGATTCATTTTAGCTGTTTCGAAAGCAGCAACTGCCGATGGAAGGCATTGTTGGTTTTTATCATTCCAGACCATAACTTTCCAATAATATTTTGAATGAGAAACCAGGGCTTTTCCTTTATATTCCGCAGAACTTCCGGCATTCTCAACCTTTTCTGAAGTCCAGATATCTGCCTTTCCTTTCAGCAATAGTTCAGGCGAAGTAGACACAAGTATTTGATAATATTTTTGAGTGAAACCATTTTCTGTTGTTTCGAAGTTCCAGATAAACCGGGGATTCGGTGTATCCAAACCGATAGGTTCAGACTGGTATTCACATTTCAGATTGGAAACTACAACTTTTGGTTTATTACTTTTGAACGAAGTCATAGTAAATAATAAAATGAAAATTGTCAGAAATGCTGTGATTCTTTTTATCATTAGAAATAATTATTTTATTAAACTACAAACCAATATCAACGCAGTCATGTGATTAAGTTGAAATAAGTTTGAATTTCATCCTAAGTGGAAAGAAAAATCGAGATTATAAACCAGATGATACAGGTTGTTTGTCAAAAGTGAAAAACACTTCAATATAACTACCAACCTATAACCACAACCAACCCATATCATGCCGGTTTATAACCTCTCATTTAAAATTACATTAAGCCTTTTTGGTATTCACTACAAATGCACAAAACAACAGATAGATGGCACTCAGCAGGATAATTAATACAGATCCAACCTGTGAACCCATTACATCAGAAGTAAGTCCCATGATGAAAGGAATCACTGCACCACCAAAAACGCCGGTGATCATTAATCCCGAGATTTCATTGGCTTTGTCGGGACGTAGTTGAATGGCCATCGAAAAAATGATAGAAAAAACATTGGCAATGGCAAAACCGATGATAGCAAACAACGCAAAAATGGCAATTTTATCAGCGGCAAATATCAGGGCGATCAATGCCAGGACCGCTACAATTGTAATGATTTTGAAGAATCTGACCGGCGAAAATTTCGCCAATAAAATTGCTCCCATAAAAGCACCGGCAGTACGAAAAGCAAAATACATGCTCGTTCCGTAACCTGCGTCAATGGAGTTCAATCCGCAACGTTCCATCAAAATTTTGGGTGCAGCTGTATTTAAACCGACATCAACACCAACCACGAAAATGATTCCTAAAAACAGAAGCAAAATGGTTTTATCTTTCAAAATACCAAACACACTTGCGAACGAACTGGCCTTAGCCGAAACAGGTTCTTCCTGTATTGGGGTTGCCATTAACCAAATGGTTGAAATCAACGTTATAACAGCATAAATCGGGAAAATATATTGCCAGTTTCCCAACTGCGCTGCTGCAAAAGCCGCGATAAACGGTCCACAAAAGGATGAAATGGCTTTAACAAACTGACCGGCAGTAAGACTTGAGGTGAGCTTATCGCCTTTTACCACATTGGTCAATAACGGATTAAGCGAAACCTGAAGAATCGTATTGGCAATTCCCAGGAGTGCAAATGCCAGCAAGGACATAATAAACGAATATTCAATCAATGGAATAAACATAGCCACAATGGTGATAATGTTACTCAACAGCACGGTTTTTTTACGACCGATTTTGTTCATCAACATGCCGGTTGGAACCGAGAAAATGAGGAACATGGAAAATAATGCCACCGGAATCAGATTCGACAGTGTATCGCGGAATTCGGGACTGTAACCTCCCAGAAGGTCTTCTTTGACGTGAATGGAAGTAATTCCGACCACATCGCAAAATCCCATGATAAAGAATCCGAACAAAACCGGCAGGATTCTTGAAATTGAATTTTCGTTTTTCATTGTTTTAAATAATGGATTAATAATTGATTGTTGGTTATATTTTAAAACTAAGCTTCAAAAGAGGGACGAACACGAATTCATTATCCGGTTTTTCTCCGTAAACACGGGAGTAATTGATTTCCTTTTTTGATAAAAAGCAAAACAAAAAGCACGATTTTCAATTCGCAAAACAAAGTAAACAAAAAACGCTGAATAATAATTACAGATTCATTACTAAGGTCTGAATTTGTTTCTTTTTGACCGGATCTTGTGATTCTGACTTTCCAATAATAGCAAATTTCAATAGAACAAGTGTTCGTACGTAAATAACCAATGTGGTTCACCGGGATAAAATAAGTTTGTACTGTCTTTGTTCGAGACAGTTCAAAAATATCTTCCGCTTGTTTCTACTTTTATTAAACCCATTTTATAATTTTTGAAATTTTCCCTGATACATCTCTCCATTATAACTGATTTCATATATGTACATTCCTTCAATTTGATTATTTAAATCAATTTCAAAGGAAGTCTTCGCCGCACTTAAAACATTCTTAGCAATTACACCACCATTTAAACTGAAAATTGTCAATGCTCCATCAGTTGCACTCCGGTCAAAAAATGAAAAGTGAAGAATTCCTTCAGTAGGATTTGGATATACTTTAAATGTTTTCCTGTCCTTTTTATGTTCTACAACGCCTGATTCTACGCCTTTAACGTTTCTTTCAAAACGAAAATCGTAAATATAGGTTTTAGTTCCCGGTACCAGATACTGTGTCAGTGGTAAGGGTCCGCAACTTGCATTTCCCAGTCCTTGTTGGATATAGTCGAGATTCAGATAGACTTCGGGGTTTTTAATGCCTTCCAATGCAAAATCATGTAAAGCATTCCAGGGCTGTTCATCTTTAAAATGCGAAGCACAAAAGTTTAGACTGTTTTTAGAAGTTACTTGTATCCCATTGTCAGTACTATTGGTTATCTTTATCCAACGCACATCTTCACGATTCCCGTTACTTTGTGCACGGACGTAATGTTCAAACAAGTCGCTCACACTACTTTTGTACAAACCAAAGTATGCCGATTTCTTTCGATCACTGTAGTTTTCCAGCGGGCCACGTCCATACCATTGGGCATTTTCCATACCGGGTGTTAAGGCCATTTGCAACCCTATCCGTGGCATCACACCGGTTGCAGCAGTGTTGGTAATACCTGCATTCACATCGATTGCACCATTACCGTAGATAGTATAAGTTAAAGAATAAGGGAAAGTCCCTAGTAAATTCACCGCCCGCATAACTGTCGTTACTTTTACCGATTTTGCATCAGCCGAAGGAACAACTGTAAATGAAGTTTTGGTAATAGCCGACTCACTGAAAGTTTTGTCTCTATATTTATCGTTGTTTACATTCCGGTAATAGCTAAATGCCAATCCTTTTCCATTGAAAATCATTTCCTCAGATCCGTATTTCAAAGAAGTCATTATGCCGGAAACAGTATTAAAGGTCACACTGAAATCTGTTCCCCGAATGACAGAATTAGTAGATTCAGTGGAAACAGTTAAAGTGTCGAAATTACTCGAGACGATAGCAGGTAAAGCTGGTCTAGTGTTTAAAGCCAGTTGTTCTGAAGCAACCAGATACCGGGCTTTAGTCCATCTGAAATCCGTCCTGGCCACAACGTTTAGGTTGAGGAAGTACTCGCTCGTTGGTTTAATTTCGGTTTTGAATGGAATTGTTAGGATAGTATTTCCATTTGGCTTTATATCAGGTAACGCCATTGAGTCAGATTCTACGATTACCCCATCTTTCACTACGGCCCATTTGAGATCGAAATTATTGAGGTTTAGAAAATCGTATTTATTATCAATGGAAATTTTCCCTGCTGACAGATTAGAGGCTTTAAGTTTGATGTATTGGTAAATCTTCTTAAGTTCCACCAGCTTGGCTGTTATTCGTCTGTCCGGTGTAGTTAATCCATTGAGACAAAAGTCATAGTCATTTGGTTTATCGCCAAAATCGCCACCAAAATAATACTTACCGGGATCATCGCCAAATTTATTGATGCCCTGATCAACCCAATCCCAGACACAAGCGCCAATCATACGATTTGAATTTTCAATTAATTCCCAATATTCAGCCAGATTACCTGGTGCATTTCCCATAGCGTGTGCATACTCACAGATAAAGTAAGGCTTGGTTGTATTGACAGCATCAAAAGATCTGGCATTATCAATAGAGGGGTACATCTGAGAATCCATATCGGCAGCACTGCTATTCCCTTCGTAATGAATAGGCCGGTCAGGATCAATGGTTTTAGCCGCTTTATTCACTTCAAAGAAATTCTGACCACCACCACTCTCATTACCCATTGACCAGAATATGACCGAAGGGTGATTTTTATCCCGTTCTACCATGCGCACCATTCTATCTACATAGGCAGGTAACCAACTGGTTTTATCACTGATGGATTGATTTCCGTGGCATTCAATATCCGCTTCGTCCATGGTATACAAACCATAATAGTCGTACAAGGCGTACATTTTCTGATCGTTAGGGTAATGGCTCGTACGGATGGTATTAATGTTATGTTGCTTCATTAATACAATGTCCTGAATCATTGATTCCACCGGCACAGCTTTACCGAACTGTGGATGAATATCATGCCGGTTCGTACCTTTAAACAACACAACTTCATTGTTGATATATACCCTTTTATTCTTTATTTCAATTTTCCGGAACCCAAATTTAGACGACAACACTTCAAGAACATTTTTCTGAGCATCTTTCAGCGTAAGGACTGCAGAATAAAGGGTTGGTACCTCGGCAGACCATAATTTGGGATTGCTCAGGCTTTTTTCCATCAGGAAAGAAGTTTCCTGATTGCCCGTTAGCGGATCAATATTTTGTGAAAGGGCAAGAACTTCGGTTCCATTTTCATCTAAAAGAATGACATCAATTTTTGTTGCCGCTGAAGTTGAAGTAGCATGATTTTTAACCGATGCTTTTACTTTGAATAAAGCTGAACTAAAATCATCGCCAGTAAACTCCGATTGTAAAAAGAAATCGCGGATGCGCTGTTTTGGTGTTGAATAAACAAATACGTCGCGATGTATGCCACTTAAACGGAACATATCCTGATCTTCCAGGTAACTGCCATCGCTCCAACGGTATACTTCACAGGCAATGGTATTGCTACCGGATTGAACATAGGACGTAATATCAAATTCGGCATCGTTATTAGCGCCCTGGCTATAACCCACCTTTTGCCCATTAATCCACACATACATGGCACTATATACTCCATCGAAGTGCAGGAAAACCTGTTGATTATTCCAACTTGCAGGGATGTCAAAATTTCTGCGGTATGATCCTACCGGATTCGGTTCCTTTTCAATGGTCCAACCCTGAACCGGTATAATATAAGGAGGTATATTGGCATGCGGATAGTTATAATTGGTATAAATCGGGGTTCCATATCCATGCATTTCCCAATTGGAAGGAACCGGTATTTCTTTCCAGGCAGCAACATCATAGTCTGTTTTGTAGAAATCGAGCGGTCTTTCAGCAGGTTGTTTCACCCAATTAAACTTCCAGTTGCCATTTAGCAATTGATACATAGATGAATTTGTAAGTTTCCAGGGTTCATTCCATGTTGGGCTATCTTTTAATTCTGCAAGGGATGCATAGGGTACGTAGGTATTGTGTCCGGGTTCTTTATTTATTCCAAAAACGGTTTCATCTTCCCAGTCATGGTGCTCTCTTTCTTTTACCAACTCAATATTCCATTGCTGGTTGAGATTATTATTAGCAGGGGTATATTGTACAAGTGCACCACCCGTTGCACAATTGCGGTTATCGAGATTTTTACCGCTTCTTTTATTCGTTATAGCGTAATAATAACCACAGTAGACAAGGTTCCATTGTTGGTTTTCATTTGAAGACTCTGCATTCCATTGCAACATCCTGTTGCCATCAGCCGTTGAATTGCCATTATCAATATTCTTATTACTCCTGATGTTTGTGATGGTATAAAATGAACCGGAAGCAGTCATCATTGACCATTGTTGAGCAGTATTCGTGGTTGCCACATCCGGTTTCAGGTAGAAAAAAGAATTGTTATTGAGCGAACCGTCATTATCTAATGCTAGTCCGGTATTACTGACTATCTTGTACACATATTTATATTCAAACTTTATTTCAGGAATAATTTTACTGGCATCCCATAATCCCCATTGCTGGCTCGCCGATGTATTTGAATTTTCAGAAATTGCCATTGCACTATCCACAGTTGAGGCATCTGCAATATCTATATATTTTATTACTGCGAGACTTCTTAAAGTAGCATAGTTGTTAGTGGTGGCTGTTTGCCTCCATTGCTGTGATGTCTCTTCCGTTGGACTTACCAACTCCAGGGCAGTAATGGTCGGGTCAACATCCTGACGAAAGCTTATAGCTTTACCATTCTGTTGATTAACTAATTGGATATTGGAATTTCCTTTATCAACTACCGACCACTTTTGAGAGGCAGCACCTGTATATGCAGTCTGGATTACAGATTGAACGGTAATGGCAGCACTTGCAGCAGCGGAGAATGCATCTACAATAATCTCAAAATCGGTTGCTCTTTCACCGGTAGAAAGTACTTCCAAAGTATGCGTTCCATAAGTAAGCATGGGCGTTTCGTATAATAAGGCATCAAACACTGAGCCATTGAAGCAATTCACTTTGGTTACAAACTGACCATCAATACGTATTTCAGCAACGTCAAGATCCGAACGCAAAAAACCGTAATATCGCGCTTGTACACCCGTAAATGTAAATTTTGCTGATGCACCTTTACTGGTAGCATAATGCTCAGTACTCTTGTAACCCGGATTTCCGGCAAAGGTTCCCCAGCCTCCGGTGTAAGTAATGGAAGCGTCTGTGTCATCCACTTTCTTCCAGCTAAGATTTACAATCTCCCCAATATCGAGAACCTTCTTACTGTTTTGATTGTAAATTACAAAAGACTGTGCGCTGGCTGTGTTGAATACAACACTCAGAAGTACTGTAAATAAAAACACAGGGATCATTAAATGCTTGAATTTTGATTTCATAATATTATTTTAATTCAGTGTTTACCGGAATATAAAAATTTTCGGTTGAATGGAATTTATTATTGGAGTTTAAACATCCATTGATTCTGTTATTTAGTTCCTGAAAAATACTTTCGGTTTTCAAATCAAGTTGAAACCGAATTTTCTTTTAATGAAAAATGAAGGTCTGTGCAATAGTTCTTTTGAAATATTGGCACCAAATATTGTTCTGTATTCTATTCGGTTATGGCTTAATTCAATTATAATCATTACCAAAAAATCATTCATAAGATTTAGAAGAAATAAAACATTGACATTGCGATCTCCGGATTATCTTATAACTAATTTACTGTCTGAGCAATTAGCTCCCTGTAAGTTAACACAATATACCCCCTTACTTAAATCACTTACATCTATCTTCATATCAGCCGACTGATCTGGCACATCAAATGTCATAACTATTTTGCCTGTTATATCAATAATATTGAGTTTTGTATACAATTCACTCCCAAAGTCTATTGTCAACAATTTATCCATTGGGTTTGGAAATACCCTTAGGTCACTTATCGTTTTTACAACTTTAGTATCAGTTGACAAGTAATTTGACGGTGAAATTACGAAAAAAGAATGATAAGCAGGTAGTGTGATTTTTACTCTGGTGATATCCACACCATCTTCGTTAAGATGAGTGTATTGGGATTTGGAAATAACTCCGGTATGAGGATCCAATATCTCAGGTACCATTTTACCCCGTAACCGCACATAGGTGTCAATTGTTGTAGCATTAGTATTGGCAAAGTAATAAATATCCTGAGCATCTCTAATCTTATGAATATATCGCAGTTTTATTCCGTTTTCAATCTTTACATCAAACGTATTGATAAGACTATCAAGTGCATTGCGCATCAATTCAACCTTAGGAATTTTGATATATATTGCACTTCCCCCTCCTGTATTCCGGTTAAAGACAAGAGAATCGGTAGTAACCAAATTGGGGCTATTGTTTAAATAAACTTCGAATTCATTTATTGAGACACTTTCGGCGGTGATTGCATTTATATACAAGCGGACTTTTGAAGCGGTGACTGTGGCAAAGGAATCAGTCTTGGATGTGCCGATAGTAGTACCGGATGCGCAATTATTCCATACAGTACCATTCCAGTATTGGATATTATAGGATATTGTGCGGTTAAAAGCCTCAGAAGTTGTGGTTTTATTAAAGCTCAGGTTACGGCCAAAATCAACTTGCAGCCACTGGTTGGCTCCCATTTTATCAGCAGCATTCCAGCGCGTATCCACTGAACCATCGGCTGCTTTATCAGGTTCATATCCACCGGCAGTCCACTGACTTGAAGCAGATAAACTCACACCTTTGCTTATCTTTGGAAGCATTTGCCCAATTACCGCCACAACATCCGAATCGCGCCCAAATTCAGCGGATTTTGATGGAAGTGTACCTGTAAAGATTACCTTGCCACCGTTATCATAGAATTGTTTAATCTTTTGAAGGTTACTCCACCGGATTGTTTTATGACCGGGTACAACGATTACCTTAAATTCTTCAAAATTTAAAGTATTGTTTAGCTTCAGCGTATTGCCGGCCAGGGTGCAACGTTCGTCAAGAATTTCAGGATGTATCCATGTATAATCGCGGCAGATATCTGTTGACAGCATTTCCCCTATATCTGCATAGTCATCTTCAGGCATAGAAACACCACCTGCATAGTAACCAAGAGGTCCATCGAGGTAATGACTTCCTTGTAGGGTTGTGATTGGGTATAATATACCTATATCGGCAACATGTCTACCTTCATTTTGCAACATTACATTCAACCGGCCCATAAAAGAAGTAAAGTCCGGAAGTCCTGCAGAATATAGCGTATTACGGTAGGATAACTCGGGGAGGAAAGTCACATTCCCTAGATTGTACCAAACTGCATGAGGAATAAGCATATTGATGCCTTTTGTATACTGTTCCATGGCCACTGAGTAAATTTCATTCCAGCTCAGATTGCCCATATCGCCATATGTCTCCGACATCACCAGCGATTTATCCCAGTTATATGCCGAAGAGCTGATAATTTTGTAATACTTCTCGGCAGGCCGACTTGCCCCACCACTTATTTTATCAATTCCTGGTATATCCTGATACTTGTTGCACTTCATAAGATCCCCTGAGATACTGACAGGATTTTTCATATCTTCATTGTCCTGATGTCCTGTAGCAGAGATGCCACCGTGAGCGTCGCACCAATCCTGGGTTCTTTTCATAAAACCAGAGGCATAAAGTTCGGTCCTGAAACCGAAGAGGTAATTTCTGGCAGCCTGAGTTTGGGGTCCAATATCATACCATAGTGCAGGATAATATAGTGTAGGACTAAAGCCATTCAAAGCCTGGAATTTCTCATTAAATTTTGGAGTCCACATTCGTCCTGCTGCCCTGTACATAGTTGGTTCGTCGTAAAAAACACCATCGATGGTATTGCCGAAATATTCTTTGAAGTGGTCGTAATAAGTCTGGTGAACCATGCCGATGAATTTATCAACTGCATCAGGGTCAAGATAATCAACGTTAGGGTCGCCATCTTTAACACACACAAATACCATTAACTTCCAGGTACCTGCCGGGGCGTTCCAGGAGATGGTTCCGTTTGCTGCTGCAGCAGTCAGGTCAACACATTGTTTGGTAGCTGTATTCATGGCTACAATACTCATGAGTGTACCCAATGGCAATGCTTTTGACCAGGTCTTCGGGCCAACAATAGTTTCTTCAACTTTATCGAGTCTTTTAATGGTAGCATCCGGATATTTGTTCATAAAACGGGGCGTACCATCGCCATTGATCGCACCCGCACTTCCACTTGGGAAGCCGTATTCGTCGTAAACACACAGTTTCAAACCAAGTTCCCTGGCTTTTTGGACAGCTACGCCATAAAGTGTGAAATAATCAGTCCCCAAATACTTTGGCATTAGGTTTCCTCCAAATGGCAGAATGCCGAAGCCTCCATATCCACTGTTATCTCTGTATTTCTGCATCTGATCAATAATTCCGGCACTTGTTATGGTCGTATTATTCCAGAACCAAAGTGGTCTGGGTTTATATACAAGGGGTGGATTGATAAAATTGCTGTAAATTGTATCAATATTGATTGAAGTGGAATTGCCCGGCGTGTTATTTATTCTTTGTGATGATTTCCCCAACGGCTTATTTATTCCATATTCTGTGTTTTGTGAAAATACTTGGTTTGGAATGAACACAAAAAACAAGGTGAATAGCAAAACAACTAAAATAGATTGAAATGTTGTTTTTTTTAGCATAATAATTTATTAAATATGTTGGTATATAAAGGTTATCAATTATTCAAATAGTTTTTTTGATGTTACATTTGAAATTTAGAACTTAGTTGGACTGTAAAGTCTTCACTTTTCAATTCAGACCAAATAACTACACCCAAAATAGAATATAAGTTTAATCAACAATTCAATCTAAACCCAATTACTATTTCTACAAATATCTCCTGGCAAATGAACAGAATATTAGCAATTCTAAGTTGCTTACATTTATCTTCAATTTTGTCAACAGACCCGAAAGTTTATATATTCGTTCGCTAATTTTTTATGATCCTGTTTTTATAAGTGATATTATTTATCACAGTAGAAATTATATAAATTCCGGAAGGATAATTTTTCAAGTTGATAGAAAATTTTGATGGACAATTATTCTTTCTAAATAAAACCTTGCCTTCCAGATTCATTAATGACATATCAGCCTTATCAATGAAATTGATGTTTTTAATTTGAACATTCAGAACATCATTATTTACAGGGTTGGGGAATACAGTCACTGCATTTTCATTTTCATTTATCGAAGCGATAGATGAAACAGCGCTTCCCATTGGGGCAATTTTCACGTTGTCGAAATTGGCCTGCCCAACAACCGAAGTGTTATGACTATTGACTAAAAGTCCCATTTTGAACTTCTTGTTAAATGTTTTATTTAAATAAATGCCAAGTGTGGTCCAATTCCTTCCGTCTGAAGATTTATAAGCAACAAAAGTAGAATCAGTTTTGTCCAGTTTTAGAAAAACCGGCAATGTACAATTTCCGTAACTTACATCATTGCAACCACTTCCAGTCCCGTCACGGTATTGTAAATGTAATCCGTTACCCGGAGTGACTATTAGCATTGCAAAACTGCTACTGGCATCTGCTGATTCACGATACATCAAACCGGCTTTTGCCCACTGATCTGTATTTGTTTGCGAATTGACCCTTGCAGAAAGTGACTGGGAATTGCAGCTATCCACATTTAAAAATGCAAACTGGTCGGACTGGTTCCATATATCCGCTCCCATGCCTTTGAGCGTAAAAGAATTATTTTCAAACACAGCAGATCCAACGGTTTCATTAATATCATTAAATACCCAGGGAACAGGTAAATTACCCTGAACAACGTTGACCTGGCATTTTACAGTGTCAGATTTGTCGGCTGTAATTACATTAATCACACAGTTTCCGGTATTGTAAGCAGTGATGCTGTATTTGTTTAAACCCAAAATTGTAACATCGGCAACGGATGGATTTGAAGAACTGCATCTAAGAATTGTAACTGTCGGAACAACAGTTGCAGAAAGAATAGCGCTATTTCCTTTGTTGATTGTCAGGATAGTGTCATTTAGAATGAGTTTTGATATTTTTTGTTTTTGTCCTCGAATTTTTAGCATAACAACTCCATGAGATGGAACAGCAATTCTAAAGTTATCTTTAAATATTCCTAAGTCAGTTCTGCGCCACAAATCGCGCACAGTAGCATCACCAGCCATAAGACCCAGTTCTGTCCAGCTTACAAGCATTAAATTATTTGCTGATGACAGGTTTAAAAGCGCAACAGCAATAGAACCGTCATTTAAGGGTTTTTGCCAAACCTGTAATCCACCAACATTTCTGATCCTTGTGGCCTGCAACCCCAATGAATCCTGGTCAACTGCAATTAATTCGGGAGCAGTAAGGATGTTTTTGATACTATCGTTCATATTTGAAATGTCATTGCCGGCAATAAGCGGAGCAGCAAGCATGCACCACATAGAAAAATGCGAACGACTTTCGGTTAATGTAAGACCGCTATTGCCAACCTCAAGCATATCAGGATCGTTCCAATGTCCCGGTCCTGCATAAGGAGCAAGGTTCACACTTTGTTCCAAAATAACTGTCCAACCCAATAAATTACCCGCGGTACAATCCCAACAATCAGCAATATCAGCGGTTGATCTCCACATATTACCAACACTTGAGGCCCATAGCCAGGGACTGCTTAGTCCCCATTCACAAAGACTGAGTAAAATTGGTCTACTGGTCGCAATCAGGGCATCGCTCATTTTTTTATACTGCATTTGTGCATCAAGACCTGAGGTGAAGCACCAGTCTTCTTTCACATAATCCACTCCCCATTCTGCATAAGTATTGGCATCAGATTGCTCGTGATTTAAACTTCCTTCATACCCTCCGCAGGTTTTATCACCACAATCGGTATAAATTCCAAATTTCAGTCCCTTGGAATGGATATAATCGGCAAGTGCTTTCATCCCTGAAGGAAATTTAATTTTATCGGCTAAAATTATTCCGTTTTTATCGCGTCCTGATTGCCAGGCATCGTCAATAATAATATAAGTATATCCGGCATCTTTAAGCCCTTTTGATACGAATGAATCGGCAACTTTCCTGATGATCGTTTCATTAATGTCATAATGAAATTTATTCCAGCTATTCCAACCCATAGGCGGGGTTCTGGCCAGCCCGTTATCTGCAGCAGTAGCAGAACCTGCTAACACAAATAAGAAACAAGAAGATAGTATCAGATACTTTAAAAGTGAAAATCGACGTCTCATTTTGATATTATTCATTTTTTTCATTTGTATTTAAGTATTTATTACTTTTTAATTTATTTTTTTTATTTAACTGTTCTTCAGCCCAGATCTTACTTCGCTTTATTTTCCAAACACTTCCTTCACAGCCTCTAAATATTTCATTCCATTTTTTTTGTCCGGTTCCAGGTAACTACCTTCCGCCCATTCATTCCAGGCATTAATAGTGATTAACTGTTGCTGGTTTGGGTGCTGGTCAATGTATTCCTTTGCCTTTTGAAGGTATAATTTAAAATATTCGGGTTTGTTATTAACAACCAAATCTTGCTTTGCAATCGGGAATCGGGGATTAGAATCCCAACCAATAGAAACATGAGGACAATAGGGTATTTTAAATGTTTTATCCCATTCAGTCCATTTTGTGATTGCTTTTGCACCCCAATTCAAATAATCACCACTGGCCGGAACAAAATGACACCATTGATAATTGGTCATACTTTTAAAGCCAAAATACTCAAGCGTAGCATTTTGCGTTTCTATTTTATCACCCGGAACATCCTTTATTGATGAAGGAATTGATCCCCAAAGAATTGCCTGTAAGTGTAAGCCCAGGAAACCGGCTTCTATGGTTTTTTTCCGGAAATAATCGAGTGCTTCCTTTGCTTTTTCGGGTCCACCCATGCCATTAATAAAAGTAGACAGCTCATAAATACTGAATACCGGTTCTCCATTGATTTTATAATAATTGGATTTCTTAAAATAATCGTTAATAATGTGCTTTACCATTCCTTCGAAAATAGGTCTATCAACTCCACCATACCAATATATCTTACTTTTATCGGGATTTGCCGGATCCAGATAGGAGTTGTGGTCGTGATTTGCCCACATCAGGCAAAACTTCATATCGGTAGAGTTTTTGGCTTTCAGAAAGCCTTTATTCAACGCATCTTCGAGAAATGGTTTGTTGTCATACCAGTACCAATCAAAGATCATTATGTTTACTCCATATTTTACTGCCGTATTTATTTTTTTCCCCATAACTACCGGATCAGTTTCATCTTCATAACCCCACAGTGGTACCTTGGGAACTTCATGTCCTACAAATTTTGTTTTAGCTTTATAAATTGCTTCCCATTCCCCTTTTCCATCCGGGAAAACATGTATATCTTTAAACCGTGCATCCGGATGATAGGCCGGCCAGTAGAAGGCAGCAACATCATAATGTTTCCTGGTATGCTGCTTATTTTTTGTCTGTGCAACAAGATTGGAGGTTATCAGTATTGTAAATATTAAACCAGCTAAAATTGTTTTAAATGTTCTGATATTCATAATGGTGCGATATTAGTCAATTGAATGTTTAATGCTTTTAAGATAACTAAATCAGATTTCTCTATTTTAGAATTACAATTTTAGATCTCAACTTTTTGTTATTCATTTTAAGCACAGCTAAATAAATACCATTTGGCTGCTGACTTGCCTCCCATACAATCGAGTGAACTCCGGAAGAGTATTGTGCAGCCCCCAGCGTTTCAATCAATTGGCCACGGCTGTTGAATATTTGAATTTCTGCTTGTGATGGTTTCTGCAAACTGAACAGAATATTCGTGCTTCCTTTGCCTGGATTTGGAAATACCGAAATTGTGGCATCACCGTTCCCGGGCATAACAACTTCCTTAATTTTTGTGGGCTCGCCGTCGGATTGACTGAATGCTGAAAACTCGCGTACTGCTGCCCAGTCAATTGATGCTCCGGTAACCGTAAGACGAATATACCTGAAGTCCCCGTTGACCGTATCGCTCATTAAGTATCCTTGAGTGCCATCTGTGTGATTTGCAAGTGACGACCAATTGGATTTATCAACCGACCCTTCAATCTTATATTTCCATTGTTCATTAGCATAGAACTTTGTTTGAATCAATGACAACTTCGTGTTTACTCCCAAGTCGACCGATAACCATTGCGGAAATGTACCATTGGCAGCACACCAATAAGTCCTCGGGCTATTATCGACAGCCTGAGTTCCGGTAAAACCCGATGCGCTTGACGAAGATATCGTGGTCGTTTTATTTAATGACACAGCCTGATTTTCACCAACCGGCAAGATTGATTTGGCATTTATATCCTCAACCAGCAGCAACCAGTCATTAGTATCAGGTTTTTGTGGAATTGTATAGTTGCCGCCTGACGATCTGATAGCATCAGAGATGAGTATACTTTTTCCCGTTGCAGGATCGAACCATCGGGCACAATAAATTTTTGAATCAGTCAGATTTTTTAAAGTTCCGGTAGTTAATGAGGTATTATAAAAGTATAGCACAAATCTTTCGGCATCGGGTGTAGAAGATAATACTGAGGTTTCCGGGTTAACAAAAGAGCACCAGACAGGGTCTGAAAAACGTGGTACCAGGTTTTCCCAGGCAAACGAAGTGTAGAATTGCTTCAAATATTTCATATAGGTCGATCCCGGCGCATCAACTCCTACATACCAGGGATATTTGCTATAACTGTCCCAACCTGCAATTTTGGTATCCCATTTCATGGCCCAGATGCCAGATACACCGTACGTAAATCCCAGACTACCGCATTGGATCGATTTATAAGCAGCTATTCTCTCATCAGTTGCATCATTGAGTCCACCGCAGTCCACATCCTCGTACTTTGCCTCAGACTCCAAAAAAGGTTGCGTTGGCAAATAATTAAAATAACCTTTATACAATGCCTGGCTGCAATAGGTTCTGGTTGTACCGTGCCCACCCTGAACCGCAAACCAGGTATGCCAGGTTTCGTCTCCCCAGGTATATTTTGTCGGACTCATATGACCGGTAAGCGGATGCTTGTAGCCATCATTGCTGTCAATTGTTTTAGCCACTTCTTTCCAAATTGCCTGTTCCTCGGGTTTGATATCAACTTCCTGACCCGTAATCCAAACGACCGGATAGGCGCCATAGCGTGCAACCATATATTTGGCAAGCATTTTCATGCCTGTTAGTCCAACGCTCTCTGTACTGAGCCAGTGCACACCGCATCCCAAGGCTATCACAAAGCCATTGTCCGCCAGATATTCCATTTTCGGATCAAAATACTTTTGAAAGGCAACCGGATCGAGTCGGTTATATTTTGTGGACCACCAATTGGCAATATGCGCATTGCCACCGCCATCATTTACGCCTGCATCGGGGTAGGTCTGGTAAACTGTAAATCCTTTTGCCATTCGGTCTTTCACAACATGTCTGAATTGACTTCCGCAATTGTCTCCATAATTGCACTCACCATCTCTTTCGTAGTCAGACATTTGCCAATGCGTATCTCCAAGCCAGAAAAACGGTGTTTCATCGTTATAAACCATATACCGCTTATTGGATGATACTTTTAAAAAACCATGTTTATAAACCGGCAAATTACCGGTATATATAACAGCCTGTACATTGCCCGTTTGATTTTGAAGACCGGTGTTGGTCGCGTCGCTGCAGGTTGTCAGATAGGTCCATGTTCCGACAATTGTGGGTGCAAACCGGATTTTCCAGGTGGTTCCACCGTCCCAGAATGCCGGGCGGGTTAAAACTTCACCACCGGGACCCGTAAAAGTTGCACTAACATCAACACCGAGAAAAGGATCTGTATACGATACCGAACTTGCTAATGAAATCTCTACCATACGCCATTGTTCTGCAATATAATCTGCAGAATAAATGTTCGCAAAAGAGAACAAACTTAATAGAGTTAGAAATAACCCTTTGTGAATTTTTGTTGACATAGACCCTGAAGGTTGAATATATATTCTTTTCATCTTATTTTGAAATTGATATAAAACATATTTAAGTTTCTTTTCAAATGAAGTTTAAGGTTGACTTTATTAATTACTTTTATTTCAATGTATTATGCTCGTCAAATTTTTAAGGGTCTTTGTTTTATGACCTTTTTTGCTGAAGAACTTTGATTTTTTTCTAAATCTTATAAAACGTTATTTAGAAATCTAATACTCATTAAGGTGTAATCCTATTTGACGAATCAAAAAACAAGATGAATAAGCTATTTAATCAGTTCAATTTGAGCCCTGTATAATTTCGTCTGAGAGAAATCATCAACATAGAAAGAGCTTATCAGGTTATGTGGCAGAAAACATTTCCGGTTCTCCCTTCTGAAATTGAGAAGTGATTTAAAACAAGACCTGAATAAAAAATATTTTTTTTATCGAACTAAAACTTTCTGAATTGTATTCCCTGATTTTACGATATAAGCACCCTTCGTAAGAGATATAACTGCCTCAGAATTTATAATGCAATTCTTAACCATCATACCTGTGAGATTGTAAACAGATACCGGTGCTGCTTTGTCTGTAATGATACGAATGCCATTTTCGACATTGATAATTTTCATATTATTTGTCTCAGCTTGATTCAAGGCATTTATAACATTAGGTGCACTTATAAATTCATATAAAAACAGCATAGGACCTGAAGTTCCATAACCCATTGAAACAGTTTCGCCACTAACTGTTGCTGAGATATTTAGTGGAGTGTTCAATCCGACATCAGTTAATCCATAAGCAGTTCCATCATAATAAATTGAAAAATTATGGTAGATACCTTCATCGCCAATTTGTGTTTCAAAAGTATTTTTATCTCTGAAAAATCCGGCTTCGTCTAAGTGACCAATCACTGATTCATCATTTTCTGTCCAGTTAGTAACACCATCAATACCGGAAATAAATGAATAACGGGCAGGATTTGTAAACCCTGAATTTCGGTTAAATTGGATACTCCATTTTTGACAATTTGGCACATCCCCATTGCGTAAAGTCTGATAGGAAGTTCTGTTTGTAGAGGTTGTGCCTTTTGCAGTCGGAGCTGTAAGATATAAACCGGTTCCTTTCAATCGAATCAAATAGAGTCCGGAAGTTAGTTTAAACTCATTGGCGGCATCATCAGTAACTAAAGCGGAAGATACATAGGTGTTGGTAAAAGTTTTATAAGCTGTACTAAATGTTGCTAATTGTCCATTTATTTCCATTTGCGTTGCGGCAGCATGATTTAATACGAAACTTTTAGCTGCATTAATAGCATTTTGAAATACATTGATTGCGGCAGCAGGGTATTTTCCAAGAGTAGTGCCTGGTACAGCTGAGCCAATCAGGGTTTCAGAGGCAGCAATCTTTGTATTTAAATAGGAAAAATCAGTTCCTACTAAATAATTATCAAAATAAAAACCCGACTCATTGGCTTCTGTTGCAGTGAAAGCAACTCCGCTATTATTTCCCATTACCTGCAATTTAGTCCACACACAAAATGGGTCGCCCCATAAAGTACAGTTTTGGTTAAACGTAATCGTATCTCCGGCATGTAAGTTTACATAGAAATCAGCCGTAAGGAGGGTATTATTCGTATAATTTTTCCCGAAATTCATATTCACAACGGTTGTTCCATCTTTTGCTTTAAACTGGTAAAGTGAAGATCCGGCAGTTGCTTTTCCCTGGGTACTCTGATACTGAAAAATGGCACCTACTTTATAAATGGCAGCAGTGGGTGCAATAAAGAAAATCACCGGTGAGAAAGAAGAATTATTCATGAAAGACTGTCCGGAAAAAACTATCGGACAAAAACCTGCTTTTGATCCCCATTGTGAGCCTCCCCAATTAGCAGTTGTTTCTGTATAAATAACGAATTTTTGAGTTGCAAATTCATAGGTTCCTACTCTCCAGGGATTAGCCACATCATTATGATAAATTGCTTTTTGAGCTGTAGATGCATCAGTATATGTTCCGGCAGTTACCAATAATCCGGCATCTGAATCGGCATCACCATAAGGATGTAGTTTGTAATTGTCTGTAGCTGTGACTAAATTGAAATTGAGTGAAATCAGCATAAATAATGCCAGCAAGAAGTTGTATTTTTTCATAATCTATTTTTTTTAATATGATTATCCGCATGGAACATTCCGATTTTTCGAAAGTGTGCAGTTGTATATTTTAAGTTAAGGTTGCAGAATTAGTTTTAATGAGACCCTCACTTAGTAATTATTTGTCTAGTGAGGGCTTCATTAATGCATAGAAATTGAACAGTGTTTTGAAAATCAGGCCCTATTCTTTTATCAATTTTCTTGATACATCTGTTCCATCGCTGTATAACTTGACAATGTAGATACCTTTCGAAAGTTGTTCAGTACTTATCGTATTGTTATTGCCTTCAATTAATTGAGAAATCATTAACTGGCCGGTGGTATTATATATTTTGGCAACCGATTTTTTAGCCGTATCAACAGTAAGCACATCATGGACAGGATTGGGAAACATATCGAAGTCATTTACCCGGACATTGTCTGAAATGTCCTTTATCCCTGTTTCCACGTTATTAGCAGTTGTTACGGTGAAATTGTCGAAGTGAGCATGAACATTACAGGAGCGCAAACCAACTTTCCCTGTAATAAAGGGATTTGGATCGGTATAATCAATCTTCGGGGTGGTCATATCAGTGACGTATACTTTAATATTCGCCCCGGATGTAACTATTTTAATGTGATATGACGTATTCAGTAAATATGTGCCCGGTGTAGATACTAAATTTGTCCAACTATAATTTTGTTTCCCAAGACTAACAGAGGTATTGTATATACCTACATAATATCCCTGAAGGAAATCTGTACCCACACCGGGATTATCATCGGCACCTCCATTTGCCGGATTGGTTACCCTGAAAATGATCCCGGCGTTCATTGCATTAATATATGTGACGTCTGCTTCAATGGTATAATCGGTCCAACCTGTACTGCCCAGACATTTTTTACCTGAACCATTGATGCTGGCCTGACCGGATTCAATGGTCCAGTTTCCATCACTATAGTTCCAGTCTGAACTATAAGCTGTATCAAAATGATCGGTTTTAGTCACTATTTCATTTTCGCCAGATTTAAACTGCAATTCACAGAAGTCGAAATCACCGTTAACGGTTTCAATTTTCAGTGTTTGATAGCCGGAAGTCAGGTTCAGTCCATGAATTGTAAATGTTCGCCAGACACCCGTACCCCCGGTAGCTGGCAGGTTAATCACTCCGGAAACATCGGTTGTTCCTTGCCAAATCTTTATCTGACTAGCCGAGCCTGTTGCAGCATACCTGATCCCAACATTATAAACGCCAGAAGATTGAATATTTACATTGTATTTATACCATTCACCAGTTTGGTTTCCGCTGATATTTTGACCGCCTTCAGCATTTGTGCTAATGTCCACACTATCGTTTCTGATGTATTTTCCACCGGCATTACCAGCAGTCAGGTCATGATAACCCACACCTTCACCGCCTGTATTATAATGCACCGCGGCAATATTACCCGGAATGGGTTTGTAGGTATCAAAAATACCGGATCCATTCACTTTGTTGCTAAAAGCAATATAAGCAAAATTCCCGGTGCTCCAACTGGTCATATAGCCCACTTGCCCGCCTTTCAGGTTGCTTGTCAGGACTGCTTTTTGCAATTTATCAACATAAAACTTGTAGTTGGTTTTTTGTTTTTCAATTCGGATGCTGTGCCATACTGTACAATTAAAACCAGCTGGCAGATCAATGTATTGAGCGGTCCCCCAGGTGTTATCAATTAGAAAATTAATTTCCAATTGATTGGTTGCACTGTGGAATAAGGCCACCCCATAGTTTTGTTCGTTAGTATAGCTGAAAACAGCACCCAGCTTTGCCGAATTACCATTTCGTGCAACTTCCTTCACTGTAAACTCAGCTGTATAATCGGATGCTGTTGCAGCCGTGAAGATCGCTTTGTGTGCGGTTTCTGAGGCTTCATTCATAACATCCTGAAACATCAGGTTCTGATTGCTCAACCCCCAATTGCCTCCATTGGGCATTGTCCAGTCCGTTCCAATATCGGTTCTGCTAAAGTAATCAGTGGTTGCCAACTGAGGAGCCTGTTGTGCCCAGTTAGTACCACCCAGGATTAATAACTTATCCCCATTCCAGGCCATTCGATCAATGTTGAAAAATCTGGTGGGACTTCCTCCTATATTGGCTGTAAGATTGTGATAGCAAAAATAGTAAGTATCCAGGTCCGGCCCGATAAAAGCCGCTCCATGACCCAGACCTCTAAAAGATCCTTCAGTACTTATGAGAATAGGATTCTGGGCTGCTTGCGGGGTATATGGTTTTATGGGGCCTATTATATTTTTACCATAGTCAATCCGATAACCCGGTGATAAAACATGGTTACCGGTATACAACAGGTAGTAAATCCCGTTTCTTTTAATCACACCGGGTCCTTCAGTCCATTGACCTAGCATTTGTGCGTTTAAGTTCACATCAGTCCCTATAGAAGTTGGAGTTGGCATGGCACAACCAAAAATACCGGCTCCATCGGCATGATAGAAATACCATTTGGCATCATCATCTATAAACACCGAGCCATCAATGACTTTACCCACATTTCCAGTCACTGCTGTAAAAGGACCTGTCGGACTAGGGCTGGTGAGTACATAATGTCCTGCACCATAAGGTGAAGTATACATGTAAAAGGTGCCGTTCCAATAGACTACTTCGGGGGCATAAGCACCTTTTATTCTAATATCTGTGGAACAAGTAATTGGATCAGACCAGTTAATCAGATCTTTAGACGAATAGCATCTTAATCTCTGTACTTCATCATTGCTTGAATATAAATAATAAATACCATTGTACTTCATTATATAGGGGTCGCCAAGATCGAGCTTAAAAGGGTTAATCCAGGTTTGGGCAAAAGTAGCCGATACAATGGTTGCAAAAATGATAATGAGTACTTTTTTCATATTCCTGTATGTAAATTTGATTTATAAATTCAATTTTGAGACTTCAAAGTATTTAGTAATAAACAATGAATAATTGTCTGTACACTGATATGCAAGCTTTCGTTGATTAACAATCAGACCATTCAATATTTACGATTATTTATAATCCTGCATGGGTTCTAAAGTCGTTTGAGAATTGGTGCGGCATAAGCCACCGGAAAGGTGGTTTTGCGCGAAGTTGTATTAACGCCTAAATCTTATTCCCCTCTCAAATTATGAGAGGGGAATGAGATGAGGTTGGAATGCAGAAACAGAAAAATACATTCTACTCTTTATCTAACTATAACTTTCTGAATTGTATTGCCTGATTTTACAATATATGCTCCCTTTGAAAGAGTAATAACTTCATCAGAATTTACAGTGCATTTTTTTACTGTCATTCCTGCAAGATTATAGACAAACACTGGTGCTACTTTGTCTGTAATTATACGTATGCCATTTTCAACATTCATAATTTTAATATTATTCAACTGTATTTTATTTATGGCAGTTGCTACAGCATATTTGTTAAAATAAGCACCCGATGCAGTTGCGTCTGTTGCGGTGAAAACAACTCCGCTATTATCTCTCATTACCTGTAATTTAGTCCATTGGCAAAATGGGTCACCCCATACAGTAGCTGTCTGGTTAAATGCAATCGTATCTCCTGCATGCAAGTTAACAAAGAAATCAGATGCATGAGTTCTGTCAATTGCGGTATAATTTGTCCCGAAATTCATATTCACAACTGCTGATCCATCATTTGCTTTAAACTGGAAAAGTGTAGATCCCTGAGTATCTCCATTTCCACTCTGATATTCAAAAGTCGTATTTACTTTGTAAATTGCAGCTACAGGTGCGACAAATAAAAATACCGGTGAGAAATCTGCATTAGTTACAAAAGAATGTCCTTCCCAAACAATCGGACTAACACCTCCGGTTTGTGCAGATTCCCATTGTGAACCTTGCCAGTAAGCAGTAGCATCTGTATAGATTATGAATTTTTGAGTGGAAGTAATATAATTACCGAATTTCCATTGAGAAGCAACATCGTAGTGAACAATCGCTTTTTGAGCAGTTTCAGTATTAGGATACGTCCCTGCAGTTACCAATAAATTTGCTTCTGAACCGGCCTCATTTAAAGGATAAAGTTTGTAATTGTTTACTGCTATATAACTGTTTGTAAAAGTCAAATTAGCAGCACTCAATGTAGATAATTGTGCATTTATGTCTAATTGTGTAGCACTTGGTTGATTAGTCACAAAACTTTTAGCTGCATCAATAGCACTTTGAAATGAAGTGATTGCACCTGGAGGATATGTTCCGATTACAGTCGCCCCAATCAGGGTTTCAGATGCTGTAACTTTTGCATTCAAAAAGGAAAAATCAGTTGTAACTACATAATCATCAAAATAAAAACCAGATTGATTTGCTTCAGTTGAGGTGAAAGCAACTCCGTTACTGTTTCCCATTACCTGTAATTTTGTCCATACACAAAATGGATCACCCCATATAGTACAATTCTGGTTAAATGTAATGGTATCTCCGGCATGTAAGTTAACATAAAAATCGGAGGCAAGCACAGTCTGATCAGTATAATTTTTACCGAAATTCATATTCACAACAGACGTTCCACCATTTTTTTTAAACTGGAAAATAGAAGATCCGGCAGTTTGACCATTGCTACTCTGATACTGAAAATTCGCACTTACTTTATAAATGGCAGCAGCGGGTGCTATAAAGAAAATCACCGGGGAGAAAGATGAATTATTCATAAAAGACTGTCCGGCAAAAACTATCGGACAATATCCTGCTATTGATCCCCATTGAGAACCGTCCCAATTAGCAGTTGATGCATTATAAATAACGAATTTTTGCGTTGCAAATTCATAGGTTCCGAATTTCCATGGAGAAGTAACATCATTGTGATAAATCGCTTTTTGTGCAACCTGTGCATCGGTATACGTACCTGCGGTTACCAATAACTTTGCATCTGAATCGGCATTGCCATAAGGATGCAATTTGAAATTGTCAGCAGCCAAAGCTAAATTGAAATTGACAGAAATCAGCATAAATAATGCCAGTAAGAAGTTGAATTTTTTCATGATTTTATAAAATGAATATTAGTATTATAAAAGAATTTGATATCATTTAAGATACTTAAGCAAAATCAAAAAATAAGGTTTCACTTGAGTTACACGAATATAACTTTGATCCAGAATTAAGGACAATAAAAAACTTAAATCAAAAAATATTAAAATCCTCTGAAAGGCTTTACTATAGTTGGTTTCAGAATAACATACGGTTCAACAACCGGACGCTAACAAATTTCAAATGTTTTTTTATAATCAGGATTTTATCGCACCAAACACTTATGTAATTGAATCTTACTTTAATTCGATTGAAATCAGAAGGCAAGTCCGGAATGGGGGGCTGGAATCTGTTTATGAGCGGCGAAACTGCCGTTTTTAAAAGTGATACTACTTTCCGGGGGATGGTATAAAAGTAGTTACATAGTCACTCATAACATCGCTGTTATGAGTGACTGTGTATTTTGCAATTAGGTAACTTTGTCGGGATCAGCATTATTTCATCTGACGAAATAGTCTAATTTTACTTAGTCCTTAACAAATTTGCTCACGTTATCTCCAATATGAATAAAATAAACCCCGGTTTTTAAACCAGCTACATTTACTTCTATTCCTTTGCCGGTCATGACCTTTTTACCGGTCAGATCAGAAATAAGATAATCAGTTGCTTCATCAGCTATAGTCAATTTACTATGGACGGGATTTGGATAAATTTCGAAGTTTTTTTTTAAATGAACCGCTTTGGTACCAGTAGATGTTGGAACATTCAGACCAAAAGAATAAGTTCCGGATTTCAGTTCGTAAACAGCCTTCCCATTTTCCTTCTTCACAAAGGTTACGCCCTCGGCATTTCCGGCAAGAACTTTACCTTCATAAACCACATCAGCAGTATCGGACAAAGGCAGATAAAGCGTAGCCGTGGTATTGGCCGGAACTGTTGCAGTATAAGCAAGATTACCATCCGTTCTGATCACCCAGGCACTCTTGATGTCACCATAATAGGAATTGTATTTTGCATCAACCGATGTAATGCGTTCCTGACCCTGAGGCAACACGGTTCTTTTATCGGGATTTGGTTGCAGGATAAAGTGTTTGAAACCGGGTGTGGCTTCATCCGTTTCAATACCACCCATATAACTGTACATCCATTCGGAAACTGCACCATAAGAATAGTGGTTGAAGGAGTTCATGTCTACTGTCTGAAATCCTTTTTCAATAGTATATGAATCCCAACGCTCCCAAATGGTAGTTGCTCCCTGATCGATACTGTATAACCAGGACGGGTTTCCTCTTTGAAGCAGAAGATTATAAGCTGTATTTGTTGCTCCAAACTGACTCAGTGTTTGGTTCAAAATACCTGTTCCAATAAATCCCGTGCTCAATTTGTTACCATTATTGGCGATTTTCTGAGTCACAAAAGTGATTCCGTTATTTTTAGCCAGTTCTGTTGGAAATAAATCAAGCTTTAATGCCAGTAAATAAGCTGTTTGTGAAACCTGTTTTAATGTTCCACCAGCATAAACATAACGAGTCTGGAATTCTGCTTTAATCTTATTATACAAGGAAGCATAACTGGCGCTCTTCAAATCATAGGCATCACCACTTGTCATACTTATCGCTTTTGACATTTTCGACATCAATTGAGCTGAATAAGCATAGTAACATACACTGATATAACGTTTATCCATATTCTCATACGCTACCCAATCGCCAAAGTCTGTTCCTGCTCCATTGTATAAATATCCGCCACCGGCCTGAGCCGCTAAAAAGGCCATATATTTTTCCATTGACAGATAGTTTTCTCTGATAATTTCGGCATCATCATACATCAAATAAACATTCCAGGGAACAATAATCCCGGCTTCTGCCCATGCACCCTGACCATAACCACCCCATATGATTGGAGCCGTACTTGGAAATGCACCATCACTCCGTTGACTGTCTCTCATATCGCCCATCCATTTATGGAAGAATGAGGCAACATCGGCATTGTAAGCTGCGGCTCTTGAGAAAATCTGTGTGTCTCCTGTCCAGCCAAGACGTTCGTCACGTTGTGGACAGTCGGTGGTTACGCTTAAGAAATTACTTCTTTGTCCCCACATGACGTTATTATACAATTTATTTACAAGAGCGCTGCTCGTACTGAAGGTTGAACCTTCTTCGGTGGCAGAACCAACAACTTCTGCAGTCATAGTTCTAATTTCAACATCCTGACTTGCTGTAACTTCACAATATCTGAATCCGAAGAATGTCAATGAAGGATAGTAAGTTTCAGCACTTTCGCCGCCTTTAAAAGTATAGGTTAAAGTAGCTTTTGCAGTACGAAAATTTGCGGTATATAAACTTGCTGCAGCGCCATCATTACCTCTCGATAATGCTCCGTTATCATTGAGCATTTCACCAAAACGAAGTTTCATTTTTGTTCCTGCTGCCGATTTAGCAGTAAATTTAGCCCATCCGGCCATATTCTGACCAAAATCGTAAATGGCTGTTTGACCTTTTTTGAGTTGAACTGTTCCGGCTCCTGTGATCACATTGATTGTGTTGATAGCACCAAAAGTTTGTCCGTTGGCTTTGGTTCCTTCATAAACAGTAATGCTGACGGGCTCGATATTAAGCTCCGGACGAACCTGAATTGCAGGGCCGACAAAAGCTTTTATCTGACCTTTAAAACCATTAAACTGTGCTGTTTGAAACCATTTCGAATCATCATATCCTGCTTTATTCCAATTACTTTCCTTCCGTGCATCATAGGTTTCTCCATTGTAGATGTCAGCCATCAGAACCGGTCCGGTAGCAGATGTCAGCCAGGAAGGATCGGTAACAACCGTTTTAGTCGTTCCATCTGTGTATTGAATAACCAGTTTTGCAATAAAGCTTAGGTCCTGATTACCATATTGACCATGAGCGATAACACCTTTCCACCAACCGGAAGCTACATGTGCACCCAGCGCATTTGCACCTGATTGAAGCAGGCCAGTCACATCGTAGGTTGAATAATGAACCGTCTTGCTATATTCTGTCCAACCCGGTTTCAATTCATCATAAAGGACTTTACCATCCTCAGTCGTAGTCCCTACTCTGTTTCCATTAATAAACACATCGTAAACACCAAGTGCTGAAGTATAGATTTTTGCCGATTTTACAGTTTGATCCAAATTAAATGTGGTTCTGAACATGGGGATGCCGGTAGAAATTCCCTGCAAAACCCGTAAATCGCTTGATTTAGCAATCATTTTCAGCTTACTGTTATCGGCGATCTTTACCGTGTCGGCACCCTCGAAAGGATTTGTACCTGTCTCGAAATTCTCGGAGAAAGTAATTACCGGTTCAATAACACCTGAAGTTGCATTTGGCAAATAATTGGTTAAAACTACATTATCATACAAGGCAACTTCATCTGTACTATTGTCACCGTTATAAGCGCGGAAACCAACAAACCCACTTTTAAGACTTCCACTCACATCATTATATGTATCAACCAAAACGTCATCAATATAAGTCTTGATCACATTGTTATCAACATCGATCTTTACATGTCTCTCTTTAGCAATTAAATCAGCTTTGGTATAAAGACTTCCGATAGAAATTTCACTTGTAACCGGTGTACCGTTTGTATAAATATGCCGTCTGATAAATGGAAGTGCCTGATCCTTGGTGTTTATGGACCACATATACATATTGCTGACATCTTTTGCCGCGAAAAGTATCCCTGCATTTTGACTGAGCAGCGTCATATCCGTTTCCAGTGTAAATTTGGCGGCAGTTGCCCCGACAAGTTTTTGCCACGAAATCGAACTGGTGTTCACAAGCAGGCGACCGTTAACCACTGATCCCTGAGTAAACGGAAAACTTGCAGCATTTGAAAAGCTTTCCTCAAATAAGCTTTTCTCTAGTCCCTGATAAACAGTAGTCACTTTTAAATTATCATAAGATGCCGACTCAACAGTGGTACTGGTTTCTGCCTGTGCCGAACGGAAACCAAGATTTCCATATCCATAATTTCCACCTCTTGGATTTACTCTGGCTGAATCAATTAAAATATCATTGATCCATGTAGAAGCTTTGTCTCCTTTTACGTCAATTCTCAGTGTATAGGTTACTCCTTTTTGAATATTAATCAATGAAGTGATATCCTTATTCTCGTGACAAACTCCTCCTCCGTTTAACCATGAGTGAGGACGAAACCGGACTCTTCCTGTTTCAATATTAATCTGCCACATAAAAAAGTTATTGGCATCTTTGGATCCAAAGCAAGGAGCTGCAGCAATATCATTCAGTACAAAATCCATATTGATGGTATAGTCTGCGATGGAAGTATTATCTGCAGTTTCACCAGGCTTCAGCGTAGTAGCCTTAATCCATTTTGCATCACCCCAACCCGAATCCAACAATCCGGTTTCGAAAAATGCAGTTTCAGTTGAAGATACTTTTGAGTTGTTATTTTCCCAGACATTTACATGCCAGAAATAACGGGTAGAAGGGGCTAATGCATTACCTGCATAGAGGTTGTTTACCGACTTATCAGACACGACTTTTCCCGAGCTCCATATTTGATTAGCTCCGGCTTTGTCTGTGGTGACAGTAATTTCATAGGCTGTTTGTTTTGCACCTCGCTCATTGGCAATGAGTTCCCAACTGAATCGCGGGATTTTCACATCAATACCAATTGGATTTTGCAGATATTCAGTACGAAGATTCTTCACTTCGGGCGTAGTTTGTGCTACGATACTGAATGAAAAAGTCAGGATGACTCCTAATAACAGTAGTGATTTTTTCATTTTTGATAATAATAGATTAAATAAAACGGTTAATTTTATATTGCATTAATAATGATTGTTTGTTCGATTTTAAGGTAAACTTTCAAAGAGAGATTATCACATAATCATTATTAAGTTTAATCGCCTGGAATCCATAAAATAATGGTTTCCCGATTCGATTAAGAAATAAAACATAAAAGCGGTAATCAATTTGAATAACAAAGTAAATTATAAATCTCTGAATATGAATTACCGGTTCATCACTTAGGTCAGTTATTGTTTATTATTGACCGGTAAGTGTGATTGATGCTTCCTTATTCCGCCAAAACTCCAAAAAAGAATTTGAGGCTCAGGTGATGATATTTTTAGGGTATGAAACAAGCAGAAGACAGAGCGACATGCATTGAAGAATACCAGTTTTGTAACGAACAAGGTGGTTTAATAGACTTGGTTCAATTTTCAAAAAGAAATGATTTTATGTCATACCTCATTTTATTACTGGCAAAACCTGCAAATAACAATTCCATTCACCCCCTCAAAAAACACCAAAAGTAACTTTCAAATCGAAGGCGAAAAAAGAGCACTAAAAGACAGAAAAACGACCCTCTATATTTCCACACGTATGCGGCTAAATTTCCACACGTGCGCAGATAAATTTATATACGTGTGGAAATAAATTTATATACGTGTGCAAATAAATTTATATACGTGTGCAAATTTATCTCCACACGTATGTAAATGAATTCATTGTTTTTAGCGCATAAGCCGCCCTGCTTTTTTAACTGAATTGCATCCAGTTTTAGCCGCAGGATTAATGGCATTGATCATTAAAATTTACAGGAATACCCTATAAAACCGACCCCATGATACTTACCTTTTGTCTGATTATATTCCGGTCACCATCATTTACCCGCACAATATACAAACCGGTTTTAAGATTTGCATGCGACATGGAAGCATATCCTTCTGTGCTTTTTAATGTCTGTTTTTCAACAAGCATTCCCGAGAGATTGAATACCTCAACATATATTGTTGTTTTGCCGGGGCAATAAAATTTAAACTCAGCAGGTGTAACACCCATGGTGGCACCCGAAGCATTATCACTGACTTCATTTATTGCAGTGGAAGCATCAATTGTTCCGGTCACTATGCCGGTCACTGTTCTTTTCGAGAGATTGGGACCGCTCCATCTGAGATAAAGTGATTCGGTGATCTGACCTTCGAAAAAGTCAAGGGTGAACGCATGATAACCGGCCTTTAGATTAATCTTTCCTGATTTTTCAGGTTCACACTGGTTGGCTACGATTTCATTGCCATCAATCAGGAACCGGCTTCCATCGTCCGAAGTAAGGTAAAAGGTATATTCACCATCGGCAGGCGCATTGATAAATCCGGCATACCGAACCCCGAAATTATCGTTGGCACGCCCTGAGATATTTAGCGTGAGCGAAAGCAACGATCCGGATTTTAACGGTGTAAGCTTGCTGAAATCGGGCATTGAAGTCCAGGCACCTTCGTAATAACTGTAATTGACTACCGGTAGAACATCTTTCAGGGTAACGGCTTTGTGAATATACGAGAAATCGATAGTATGCGGTACTGCAACTTCAGTAAAGGTATAATTTGAAATTGCTCCCTCAGACTGACCGTCCACAACACATTCAGCAACCTCAAATCCTTTCAGCGGTGTGGCTACATACGAAGCAGCACTTCTCAGAATATAATACTTTAAGCCATACGGACTTACCGTTCCACCCACGGAATGTGCTGAGCTGATTCCGACATCGGTGGCATTGGCACTTCCATAACTTACCGCCATGGTATCGCTTGCTGCCCTGATATTCCTTAACTGCAATCCCGAAAATGCAGTATTCCACCAACAGGTACGCAAATATGTCAAGGCAGTTACATTGCCCAGTTTAAAATAATCATACACATCGCCATTGTTGGTTCCGCTTTCAAGTTCATATCGGTTATCGGCCTGCACCACCGAAACTTTATAATGCTGCAGAGCGGTATGTTGCTGGTTGGCATTGTTGGTAATCATGCTGTCGATATGCCATACCAGTATGCCTTCGCCGGGCATATCCACATTGCGGTAAGGTTTTTTCCGGGCTTCAACAATATACATTTCACCGGCCCGGTCAGGATTCCGGTAAACGTAGGTATTGCCACTATTGGCAATAATTTTCAACACGGTGTCGTTTGGAAAACCGTTCATGGATATCATATCGTTCCAACCTGCCAGATAACGGAAATAGGGATTTGGTGGCATGGGATTTCCGCTGGGTGCGCCGGTATTGTCAGAGTTTCCGCCTGCCATCAGGTCGAACTTACCGCAACCACTCGAACCGCCATTGCTGCCATCAATATCGTAGGTATCGGGCCAGCCAAATAACATGTGCCCCTGCTCATGGCAAATTCCACCCAGATGCATTTCGGTGGTTCCAAGTTCCGAAATCTGGTACGAAGCTGTTTTCACACCATCAAAAGTACGTCCGTGAGAACTGGAATGTCCCCACAGCCCTTTTGCACCGGAATTACCTACAAACTGAAAACTCAGCGCTTTGATATTTTTGTTGGCATCCACCGTAAGTCCGGAGAAATCAAATCCCTGTTTATCGAGCCAGTTCAAAGCTGAATCTAGGAGTTCATGGGTATGGCCGCTTCCGCCATCGGTATCGTAGTATGCAAAGGGTTTTGGAGCTTTGTAATATGCCGTCGACACGTTGGTGTGAACGTCGATACGGTTTTGCGAAACGGCAGCCCAATAGTCATGAACCGAACCGTTGTCGTGGTATTTATTAAAACCAACCTGGTTGAAAAAGCTATCGACTTCGTTGCGCGGAAAGTATGCACTCCGGTCGGCAAATTCAATGAGAATTACCAGCGCTTCAATCTTTCCGGTATTTGCAACTATTGATTTTTGAGATTTGGATTCTATAAAATCCGATTGTTGGGCAAATAATCCCAAACCGTAAATAAAAGTTATCAGTAAGATAGTACAGCGTAAATATTTTTTCATGCAGGGTGTGATTAATCGTGTATATTTGATTTAAGAAATAAGTGATAAGTCAATTTGAAAATGTGCTAATTTGAAAATGTGCTAATTTGAAAATATGCCAATTTGAAAATGTGCCAATTTGAAAATTTGAAAATAAAAAAAGGTATAGGCGCTTAAACCATCCAGGTTAATTGTTTGATATATAATGTAAGTAAAACTGTTCCTGTTTGGATGAAGCAATAATAAAGATATTGCTTTTACTCTGAGTTTTCAATTGACTCCGGCTTTTGAATTGACTCCTTTTTTCGAATTGACTCCAGCTTTTGAATTGACTCCAGCTTTAGCTGGAGGGAGGGAGAAAAAAAGGGGTGCTGTTGATCGGCTTTAGCCCAATTGATTATTATTTAGAACATGATAATCACATATTTACATTTGGCTAAAGCCAATAATCTGATTTATATTCTCTATCCTCCAGCTAAAGCTGGAGGCAATTAAATTGAAAAAGCAGGGCAAACTAAGCGCCTATATCAATGAAAAGAATTAAAATTCAACCCCTTATAATTTAGCTTAACATAAGTAAGTGGAATAAATTAATATCGTATTTTTTGACCTGCCTGCAGTAGTTTAAAAATTAAATTCTGTATCACAAAATGACAGTATAAAACGAGATATTTTATTTTGGCTGCACTTTATTTCACAAACACGCGGCTTCTTTTTTGCCCGTTGTCCGATAAAACTGTAATTAAATAAGTTCCATGTGACAACACCGAAACATCAAAAGTTTTTGTTCCCGAAAATTTCTCGTTGTTTTGTATTAATAATTTACCGTTAATATCAAAAACCGAAACCTGCTTTGCATCTGAATTTCCCGGGTCAACGGTAATCCGCGTTTTGACCGGATTTGGATAAATGATTAGCCTTTCTGCTGATGCCCGGCTTTCGGCAATGGCCGATGGAAGTTCGTCCGGTAAAAACAATTGTGCAGTTGGAATTATTCCGCGTGTTTGCTGCGGGCTCTGCCACTCAAGTTTGATATTGGCATTTCCGCTCAAATCATAATATTCAACTTTAATATCATATTTCTGACCGGCAACCAGGTCTATGCTTCCTGAGTAAGTTATTCCCACATAGTTTGTCCAACTATCAACAAGGAGTTGATTGTTGACCCACACCCTCCTGCCATTATCCGAAGCAATATAAAAGGTATAGGTATCGCTGTAGAGTGGTTGAATTTTACCGGTCCAACGCACCGAGAACATATTGACATTTACTGCGGCGGCAGGTGAAAACTCAGCCCAATCAAAATTAATTGTGCTGTCAATTCGTTGTTCAACGGTAGTTCCAAAACCCGTTCCATTATAATAACTTCCCAGCAAACCATTGGTTTCACCTGCACTTTCGGCTTCAAAAAATTGAAAATTATTCACGTTACAGACGTAACCTGTGCCTTTGTAAACGAGGTATACATTTTGTAATCCCTTTACGTTTAAAACCGGACATGTAATTGTCTGATAAGTAGCCCAATTCCCGGTGTTGGTTGTGGTGGCAGTGCCAATAAGCTTCCCGGTTTGACTTCCCAGGCGTATCTCTATGGTATTTCCGGCTGCAATGCTGGAAAGTCTTATTTGTACTGACCCGGCTCCTTTAAAGCCAAAGTCAACATTGTTGTATCCTGTATAATGTCCGTTGATAACACCACCGATATTTGAAGTTCCATCCGGACAAGGTTCAACAGAAACACCCTTTAAATAGTCGAAGTTTTCGGATTCAATGGTACTGTAAGCATTTCTGGTTAATAATGTTGAATAAGGGCAGTTCACTAAAAGCGAAACAGCAGTGGATGCTGAAAATGCAGGAATCCGTTTGAAAGCAGTATCTACAGGCAAAGTAATAGTTTCAGTTGTTCTGGTGCCCCATTTGGTGAAAATCAGGTTTTCCGAGTTCCGGTTGTTATAGGCAACTTTAGCGTTGAGTTGCAACCATGGAATAAAGTCAGTTTTATTGCAATCGACAACATAACGACGGGCATAACGCATAAAGATTCCTTTGAAACCATTCAGGTCGGGGCCAGTTTCACCGTCAATAACCCTGGAGCTAAACATATTGACTTTTGTAAATTGAGCAATTCTTTGCGCTTCGAGCAAATAGACCGGCTCTTTAGTATAATTATAAAGCATTACAGCAGCTCCAAGATAAGTTCCCTGATTGTAAGTTGAGCTCCAATCACCAACAACTCCGTTATTATAATTGTCATTCACTTTACCGGTAAGGGGATTAAACAGCTTATTTCTAGACCAGTTATAGATGGCAATAGCTTTATCATAATAGGTTTTGTCGCCGGTAGCCTGAGCTAAATAACAACAGGCCACCATCGAAGGACCGTTGACACAGGAATTTGTACCGGCTGTACCTTGCTTCCAGGTTAACCAGCTCCCATCGTGAATAGCACGGGTATACATTTTATCAAACTGCTCTTTTGCTTTTACCTGATAGCTGTTATTACCTGTTAGTAAAGAAGCGCGCGTACAGGCTATTACCATCCAGGCTATATCATCATTAAAATCATTCCACATCCAATCCGAACCCTCCCGGGCAATAAACTGACTGTACATAGTGCCAAACAGGCTGGCATATTTACTGTTGCCGGTAACCTCATAGGCATCGTCAACAATTTCCATCATTTCGGCCACACCCCAAAAGCCTTCTCTGGCTATAACTTCATTACCTTTTCTGTTTTTATCGTAGTATTTTGCACGCCAGGCAGTAAACATTTTATCGGCTATAGCAATTGTAGGTGATGATTCCTGCGCAGACTGTAAATGAAGTGTCCAGGATTGAGTTTCAGCTCCATTAGCCTCGTAAAGCCTGACATTGGTACCATCAGTTGCAGCAGATCCGGCTAAATCGAGGACAAATGCAGTGTTTGCAGCACTTTGCAATGTATATGATCCGTTTCCCTGTCTTACAATTTTCCACTTCACCAGGTTATTGTTTGTGTCATCATACTGGTTCACATTTACCGAATTGGCAGGTGTTGCAGACGCAATGTGCAGCATTTTTCCACTTGCCACATTGGTGATTGTATATAAATCGTCACCTGCAGCAGTGATAAACCATCTTTGAGCATCGCTTTGGGTATCAGTCCAGGCATCAATATTCGCGCTGTTATCCAATGATGCATTGGTAACATTCAATGCTTTGTTGGTTACTTTTGATATAATTTTATAAATGCTACCCGAATTTATAGCAGTCGCACTGGTCAATGCATTATGAACGATCTGGGCGAAAACACCTGCACCCTGATCGTTAGGATGAAGACCATCGGGAAATAAATTGCGGTAAGCAAGTAACTGACTATTGAAATCAATAAGCAAAGTACTTTGAGTAGTGCTTACCGACTGTATCATGGCCAACATTTCGTTATTGATGTTGTTGTTTTGGATTGTATTGCTAAAATAAGGTGCCGGATAACACACATAAATTATTGGATTCTTTCCATTTGCCCGGAACTCATTGATCATGGCAATATAATCAGTCTGGAATTCACTTTTGTAGCCCCAGTTTATTGTCTTGGCATCATTTACACCCAATGAAATAATAAGAATTTGAGGATCAAAGTTCTTTGCCTCCGTGAATTTTGCGGTATTCCAGTATGGACTATCACCATTTTTCAGCATGGTTGTGCCGCTTACTCCACAATTCAACACGGAATAACCGCTACCCAACATGGTACCCAGTTGTGCTGGCCAGGCTTTTGTTGCAGCATTTGTTGTTCCATAACCTGCGGTAATGCTATTGCCAACGCAGGCCACACGTATCTGGGCCAATAAACCGACAGAAAAAATGATACTTAATACCAGTAATGCAGAAAGACTTAGTAATTTCTTCATTTATACAAATTTGTTTGTGATTTTATTTCAATATCAGACTTCTGCATATTCTACACAGATAATTTCAATGTATGAAATCAATTGTGCAAATAACAAAAGGTTACTTTGAGATTTAAAATTGATCTTATTTATTTAACGAATTACAAATTTTTAAATTGATTTCGCGTACTTTTTGCTCGTTCATCTTAATCACTTTACGGTCGTAAGTAATCAATCCGTTGATTTCCTGTTCCACATCGGTAGTTTGCGTATACACAGCGGCAGAAAAACCTTTATCAATAAATTCATATAACTGATTGGCATATTTCACATATTCGGCAGTTGCTTCGTCTATAGAATTCAATTTCACATATCCCCAGTTTTTCTCGGTATCCCAAAGATGACCTTTCAATGCAAGTCCAATGCCGCCAAACTCACCCAACACGTTGACCCGTTGTGGATCGCGAAGGAACATATTCGGTCCCGGATAATGATGTAAATCCAGCATATCACCACAGAAATAATGATTTCCACCGCTGGCTGCGTTCACCAACCGGGTTGGATCATATTTTTTTGTCCAGTCTGCAATTTCTTCCGTTTTAAATTGTCCCCACGATTCGTTAAAAGTAGTCCAAACGCCAATGCTGGGGTATGAATAAAGATTATCCATCATTTCTTTCAATTCTCTGCGGAACATGGCTTCCGATTCGGGAGAGCGCTTTGCTTCTACTCCATTGAAATAATTTCCGGGTTGCCACTCCGGTCCCTGACCGCCACTTGGCATATCCTGCCAGACAATAATTCCCAATTGGTCGCAATGCGTGTACCAACGGGCCGGTTCCACTTTCACATGTTTACGGATCATATTGAAACCAAAATCCTTTGTTTTCTGAATGTCAAACTTCAACGCTTCATCGGATGGTGCTGTATATAAACCATCGGGCCACCATCCCTGATCGAGCGGTCCGAGTTGGAAATAATCCTTATTGTTCAGCTGCATACGCATGTGTCCTTTATCATCCTTGCGTGCAGAAAACTTACGCATGGCAGCATAACTTTTCACTTTATCCACCGTTTTTCCATTCCGTATCAACGATACCTGCATGTCGTAGAGATAAGGATTTTCAGGACTCCACAGTTTTTGATTTACAACCAACACTTCAACAGGCAGACCACCCAACGATTTACCGGTGGCAACCAGCGTTGCACCATCATAAAGTCTTACTTCCAACAAATCATCCGAAAGCGTTTGATTGGTTTCCACTTCGATATTCAGTTTGCTTTTATCAATATCAGGTGTTGTTTTTACAGCAGCAATATAATGTTCTGCAACAGGCTCGAGCCATACGGTTTGCCAGATTCCCGTAACCGGAGTGTAGAAAATGCCTTCCGGATTGTAAGCTTGTTTGCCCCTTGGTTGTTCACCCTTTGTAGTTGGATCCCAGACCTTCACGACCAGTTTATTTTCACCTTTTTGCAAAGCAGCCGTAATATCAAATGAAAAAGCTGAAAATCCGCCTGAATGTTGTCCAATTTTCACATCATTCACCCAAATATCGGCTTTCCAGTCGACAGCCCCAAAATGCAACAGGATCTTTTGCGATTTCCAGTTGGCCGGTGTTTTGAACGAACGCGAATACCAAAGTTCTTCTGTTTCTTTAATCCCTTTTTGAACGCCCGACAAGCTCGATTCTACCGCATAAGGTACCAGAATTTGTCCATCAAACCGAACCGGACAAACATCTCCGATCGGACGAATGGCATAATTCCATAAACCATTCAGATTCGACCAATTTTCACGCACCATAATAGGTCGTGGATATTCGGGCAAAACACGATTCACATCCATTTTCTCAGTCCATGCTGTTTTTATTTTGTCACCCGCCGGCTTCCATTGCGCCTGTACCGAAAGTATTGTCATTAATCCTACAACGGCAATTACTAATTTTTTCATATCTTTTTCTAATTATTTATTTCAGTATTTTTTGGAAAACTAATTTTCCCCCAGTGTTCCATTTAATAATGTGAATCTTATAAAATAAACCGCCCCAAGCCCCTAGAGGGAATGTTATATTACAACCGTCTCCTAAATATCTTCTATAAAAGAAAATCCTGAAACCACTCTTTACATCCCCTTTAGGGGCTTGGGGCGGTACAATCACTATCTTTATTTTTTACAGCAGATTTCGGTCTTATCTTAATGAGATTTGAATGCTATAAACCTACAAATCAGCCGAATACGCTTCCATGTACCTGTACCTGTAATTTACATTTTGTATAATCTCAGCATTTAATTTCTTAACGATACAAAGAAACTCATTAATTGTGTGTTTTTTTAGTATAAAATATCCAATTAAGAATACAATTTGACCAAATACGAATGGAAAGCATTTAAAATTTCAGGATAAAAAGGAGAAGGTATATGCGGCTTTATTTGCATTTATTCATTGAAGAGCCCCCGATAGTTTCGGAGGCCCATCTAACCAATTGAAAAATAATTGCATGATTAAACAACTATTGAATTTCCCTATTTAGTCGTTATGACCAGTTTCTTCCCTTTTAATAGTTCTGAATGAGGAATGAAAAAGCCTTCAATTTTGTTGTTGTCATAGCTAATGTTGTCAATTTTCGTCCCTGAATTCTTTTTAATGATCGTAAATTTCTTATCACCAAGATTGAACTCAACTTTATCGAACAAAGGCACTGAAATAATATATTCAGGATCGGCAGGCGAAAATGGGTAGAGGCCAATGGCACTAAAAACATACCATGACGACATCTCACCGGCATCGTCCATTCCGGCATATGCCAGTTTTTCCTTTCCCATACCATAGTAATGATTCATTATGCTGTCCAGGTAAAACTGCGTCTTTTCCTGTTTATCAACAAAAGTATAAAGCCACGGATAACTGTGATCCGGTTGGTTGCCATGACAATATTGTCCGATAAAACCAGAGATATTATAAGCTTCATCTCCTTTGTATGGGGTGGTAAACAGGGCGTCCAGTTTTTTCTCGAAAGCACCCTTCCCATCATAGAGTGAAATCAGTCCTTTTACATCGTGTGGAGCAAAAAATGTGGACTGCCAGGCATTTGCTTCCCGGTACATATATTCGTAGTAAATAAAAGCCGGGTCAAAATTTTTAATCCAATCACCATTCGCCAGCCGTCCTCTCATAAATCCGGTGGACGGATCAAAAACATTCTTGTAGTTATTGGTTCGTTTCATCAACATGCTGTAATTTGCTGTATCGCCTAATACTTTTGCCAACAGCGCAACTGAGTAATCATCGTACGCATATTCAAGTGTTTTGGTAACACCGGCTGCGGCAACTGTTTCAAGTAAGGGATTTTTCAGATCAGGTTCCGATATATAGCCATTTTTGATGTATTCCAAAACGCGAGGCCTACTATTGTTTTCAAGGGTCGCATTCCGAAGAAGCAGGTTGTAGGCACTCTTCACATCATAGCCTCTTAATCCTCTCAGATAAGATCCAGCAATAAAAGGTGCAGCATGGTCACCATGGAAGAAAGTGGGCATAAATCCGCTTTTCTCCCCTTTATCTATCAACGACTGAATAACATCATTTGCTACTTTGGGTGAAAGCATACCCAGTAGAACCAGTTTGTTCCGATAAGTATCCCACAATGAGGGTTCAGTATAATAATTAAAACCCTTGTTAACTACTTTTCCGCTTACATCGGTAAAATCACCATTAATATCACTCCTTAATGCAGGCCATAAAAATGTCCGGTACAATGTGGAATAAAATAATCCTTTTTGACGAACAGTACCTCCGGTTATAACAATCTTGGACAGTAAAGCCTCCCATGTATTTGTAGCCTCATCCCTGATCTGCTGAAAACTTTTTCCGGACATTTCTTTCTCCAGATTTTCTTTTGCGTTGGCTATGCTGACATATGAAAAACCTATCTTCATTTCCAAAGGCTCAAGTGAATTTACAAAGTTTATAACTGAGATTTCCTTTTTATCTTTCTTTACTGACTCTATGTTTTTTATTTCAATATTCGTTGTTCCATAGAAGTACATCTTTTCACCTCCCTGCTGAAAGCCTTCGAATACCTTATCTCCATTTTGTTTGATTCTCCAACTCTTTATCCTTTCGTTTGCCTGAGCCAAATCGGCAATCACCTTCTTGTCCTGACCGCTGGTAAACGTATATTTATGAAAGGCACAGCGCAAGGTTGATGTTAATTCCACATTCACTCCGTAACGTTCAAGGTAAACCTGGTAATATCCCGGGTGGGCCGATTCATTTTTGTGGCTGAAGCCAGATTTGTAATCATCAACAGCAACAATTCCGGTGGCAGGAAGCAATGGTATGTTGCATAGGTTCCAGTGCCCTTTACTCGTATGAGCAAATCCATAAATCACAGTGTCTTCATACTGGTAACCCGATCCACTATGGAATTGTGTTACCGGTGTTAGCTGAACCATCGCATTGGGCAAAGAAGATCCAGGGAAAGTCTCTCCTCCCCAAGTTCGATGCGTTGGCTTATATCCAATGTCAATACTATCCCATAAGGTAGTAGTGCCTAAAAAAGGATTGACATAATCGGTTGGTGATTTTTGAGCCTGGCTAAAAGTTGTGAACAACAGAAGCAAGGCAATTGATACAAAGTTCTTTTTCATAAATTTTAATTTTAAAAACAGCATGAATAATTTGACGATTTAATTTAATGAACCTGCCCAACCACCATTGCGCTCCATTTTTATTGATAATTTGGTGCTGTTATTTACAACAGTCGTTTTCTTTTTATAATCCATGGCCTGTCGATCGGCATTGATTCCATCTTCGAAAGAGGTAAGTGTAAAGTCTTTTCCTTTTGGAAGAAAATCAAAATTAATTTCAACAGTTCTGCTTTCACTGTTGGTCATTCCTCCAAAAAACCATTTGTCGCCCTTGCGTTTGGCTACCACAACCACTTCGCCCACTTTTGCGAACAGCACTTTTGTTTCGTCCCAGGCAACCGGAACTCCGGAGATAAAACCGGTGCATTCATGTTCGCGCGAATACAATGTGGGATTGTCAGCCAGCATTTGCAATCCACTTTCGAAAACCACAAACATAGCCATTTGATATACTCTCGTACCGATAGCGGCAGCATTGGGGCGTTCGGACCTGTAGACTTCAGGTTGCATATTGATCATAGCACCCGGTGTGAAATCCATTGGACCCACTGCGTTTCTGATAAACGGAAGATAAATGCTGTTATCGGGTTTACAACTCCCACCCTGTTCCATGCCCAATACACCTTCGAAAGTAAGCACATTCGGATATGTGCGGTACAATCCGGCAGGCTTGAATGCACCATGAAAATCGACAAATATTTTATATTTTGCTGCTTCTTTGGCAACCCGCTCGTAGTAATTAACCATCCATTGATCGCTTCGATCCATAAAGTCAATTTTGACTCCGGCAATGCCTGTTTCACTGTATTTTTTAAATATGTCGAAGTTGTTTTCAACCGTTAACCACGATAGCCAGAGTACCAGTTTTACATTTTTTTCCTTGCCGTATTTCACCAGTTCAGTCAGATTAATATCTTCATTAGGCGTGTAAGGATCGCGGGTATTGTTGGCCCAGCCTTCGTCCATAATGATATAAGGAATTCCGTATTTTGATGCAAAATCGATATAATATTTATAAGTTGACATGTTGCAACCGGTTTTAAAATCGACTCCATAAGGCGAGAAAGTACCGTTCCACCAATCCCAGCTGACCTGTCCCGGTTTTACCCAACTAATATCACCCAACACATTGGGTTTAGATAAATTGTAAACCATTTCATTTTCAAGTATTTGTTTGTCCTCCCGGGTAATAACGAACATACGCCACGGGAAACTCCTGGTACCTGCGGTTTTTGCAATATAATCAGCTTCCTTTAATATTTTCACACTGCGATCGCCATCATCGCCAAACTCCAGCGGATATTTTGGGAAAGCTGATATCATTCCGTTATTACCTGTGCTTTTAAGGAACATACAAGGATAATCCGACAAATCTGCCTCGGAAATCAGAATTTTATAGGGCTTGTCTGTTTCAAGCAAAACCGGCAAGGTTGTCATTTGGTCGTTTTCCTTGTATTCAGTCGTTTTTAAATGCGTATAAGGATTTTCGTAGGCCGTCTTGAAAGATCCGGTAAGTGATAAATGGGAGAAATATTCCTGTGGAAAATGAATCGAGAATTCTTCATTTTTCACGATTGATTCTGCCTTTTTATTGGTAACAAAACGGTAAGCAATGCCATCGTCGAAAGCACGAAATTCCACCGAAAAATCTCCTTTAAAATCCAGCTTCAACACATTGCAATTATTTTTCACCAACGCATTTTTCAATGGAATTTCACGCTTCAGTGTTTCATTAATTGTTGAACGTTTTTGGCGAACAAGTTTGGGATTTGCACCCAATACAGCACTTTCAAGTTCCATTTGCATCGAACAATTTTTCAGCAGTTCATCCTGCCCGTAATAAATGTTGTATGAAATCTTGTCTTTCAGCTCTATACTAATTCTCAACTCACCGTTTGGCGATTTTAGTTCAATTGCTGTCGAAGCTTTTGCAGAACAAAGAATGAAAAGAGCAACGATGACCAATTTCACCCGCTGTTTGATAATTTTGTGTTTCATAGATATATTTGATTGATATTTTAGCGTTTAATTTTTTGGTTTACAGAGAACAACATTTTATTTAATTACTGATTACTATCTATTTTCATTGTAAAAACTGAGATTTCTATTTTTTTACAAATTTTCCGGTCCTGGTTTTATCCGGTGTCCGGATGACCAGGTAATAAAATCCTGGTTTCAGCATTGATACATCTATCTGATCTGATATCAAACCAACACGTCGGGCCAACTGTCCGTTACTATTAAATATTGTGACTTCTGCAGTTGTATTTTCCGAAACAGATTTTATTATTAAGCGATTGTCAGCAGGATTTGGGTAAACATCGAAGAATGAATCATCAGTGTCTTTCACTACACCCAACTTTGTGTTACCAGAACTTACTCTCACTTTTGCTGACGAAATCCAATTGTCAATATTCAGTACTGAAAGGCAGTCATGATCTCCTTTCAAAACATAACTAATTCCGGTAAAATTATAATCAAGGTACACTTCCATCTCAAAGCCCGGAGCAATTTTCAAAGATGAAACATTGTCGTTTGCAATACCTCTGGCATTTAATGCAAACATATCATAATTGCCAAGGGCTAAACTAACATCCGAACCGGAAAAATTACAATCCGGATACATGGTAGTAACATAGGGTGTTACCGAAACAGTAAAGTCCTGGGTTCTGACACAACCCCCACTGCTGGTATAAAAAGCTGAATAAGTACCACTTTGACCGGGCTGCATATTGCTAATGCTTAGTTCCCGTTGATTACTTATAAAGTCAGGTCCAAACCAGCTCCATGTTCCACCTTCCTGCGATTGTGGTGAGAATCTGACTGAACTGCCCAGAATAACTTCTGCTGTAGAAGTCTGCTTTAATTCTCCTCCGTTAACCGACAAATTGGGAACTATCGGCACAGAATTACAATCAACTCTGATTGAAGTTGTACTGTCATTCCAGGAAACCGCCTGAAGGCAATCATTGTTTGCCAGTATATTTATGGATTCCCCTTCAAGATTGTCATTTTTAAATAAAGTGACCTGATAACCTTCTCCCACCTGAATGGAAGAAATGTCGTTGTTATTGATGCCTCTTGCTTGTAATTCACCTAAAGTATAAGTGCTTGCAGGCAGATTAACCGCTTTACCTGAATAATTGCAACCGGTATAGACAAGTACGGATGGCGTAACAGATTCAACTTTTAATGAACTTACGACATCATTAAATGTTGTTCCCAGGTAGTTGTTATTGGATGTTTTCACGATATAGGTGCCTTGGAAATTATCGTCTTTATAGAGTATCGCCCGATATCCCGGACGAACTTTTAGGGAAGTAATGCTATTGTTGGGCATTCCTAAAAAATCTAAATCTGCTGCAGTATATTTTCCAATTGAAAGACCGGCAGAATAAAATCCTTTGTAATCCATATCTCTGAAAACAGAAACAGGATCAGGGTATTTGGTTGACCCACCAGGAGTATTTCCCATCGAACCATACGCACGGGCTGCAGAGGACTGATAAAGTAAGCCTGCATTACCTTCAGCAACCACATCACTCCAGTTTTCGGGGTATCGTCCTGCTCCATCTTTACAATTATTATGTAAGAAAGTAAGGTATCCGGATACTATATTTAACCAGTTTACATCACCATCCAACTTATAAAGATCAATATAAGCGGCAGTCATGTCATGTCCACCCCATTGACCCATTTCTTCCAGCGCGTGCGTGTTGTAGTTGACATAAACTGTCTCCATTGCTAATCCCAGGTGTCTGGCATCATTGTAATATTTTTCATCTTTCGTAGATTGATATAAAAGAATTGCCGCCTGAGTCACCACAGCATTTTCATATCCTCGGTAACCTCCTCCCAGTCCAAATTGATTGGTCCTCACCCATTCATAAAGCCTTTTACCATCCTCCAGGTATTTTGATTCTCCGGTTGCCTTATAAATCATCAAATTGGCGGTCATGGTGGGTGCAGTAGAACACAAACAATGTCCGGACTCACCTTCTTTCCAACGAATACCACCATTCGGAGTATCTGTGGCATGATTTTCACCGCTCATACTAAAAGCAATAACCTCTTTAGCTCTGTTTAAGTAAACGATGTTTTTTGTTTCTGAATACAGTTCCATCAATGCTTTGGCAATCCATGCATTATCATCGTAATATCGATCTCCACAGCTGTTTGCACCGGCATTGTAACCCCACCGGCCGTTGTAATTACACCAGAATTTCTGATGCATTTCATTTGCCAAAGCTTCTGCCTGTGTTATCTTCCGGGCTGCGATTAAAGCATGTAGTTGTACGCCCTGTGGCCAGTTGTATGCAATATTTTGATTGGTCATATTCTCTCTGTAGAGATTACTATTTGACAATCTAAAATCTCTTTCTATTTGTGAGAACGTCTCTTCACCCCACTGACGTAAGGTGGCTCCGGATTGAGCATACAAATTTGACTGTATGAAAACGAGTATTATTATTAGTGCACTGAGAGAATATTTCTTCATTTTATTTAGTATTATTTGTAATTAGGACCTTTACTTCATCCGGAGCTTCGACATCGGTTTTCACGGTTCCGTCAGCCCTCTTTTTGTGTTCGATTTTTACAAGACCATAGGGGGTTGGAAATGTTCCTTTTACCCATTTCAAATCGCCAAGATGAGGTTCTATATTTATTTTTTTACAGCCCGGTTCCAGCACACTGACGCCCAACACATATTGAGTCAACCACGAAGTTGGCCCTGACGCCCAGCCATGACAAAAACTGTGACGAAGTCCTTTGTAACAATAACCGCCATACGTACGATGAACAGCGATTTTTCCTTTGGGAACTACTTCATCGATGCGGGCAGCATTTTTCATCCAGTCGATGTCGAAGTCTTCCCAGAATGTAGTAGCACCCAGGTCGAGCATCGAACCCCAGTATTCCCGGATATTGTCGATTGCTCCCTGATAGTCACCTGCCTGAGCGCGGGCTTTGAGCATATAATAACCGTAGAAAGTGGACATATTATGTACACCATCTCTTGCCAGCAGCTCTGTATTTGCTTTTTCGGGAGTAATCAAACCTGAAAGCGAAAGTAAAGCCGCAGCCTGTTTCGAGCCAGCCATACTGGGAATATGTTTTTTTAGTTTTTCAACTGAAGAGTTGCATAGTTTCGCAGTTTTCATATCGTCTAATACCAGGCACAATTCGGCTCCTGCCTGAAAGGTCATGACCATCATCGACTGCAAACCTGCATGAACAGCTTCCTTGTTTTCGCTCGACGGCCAGTCAAGAAAACGCCCGCCATCGAGATTTTCTTTTCCATTCTCATCTATTTTGGCGGCCAACAGATGCAACAAAGCAACCAGATAGCTCTTTTGTTGTTTTAAATAATCCATATTTCCCTGATAATAAAACCAGTCGCGCTGGATCAAAACCCACCACATCGAATAGGAGCTGATGCCATTCATATAGTTGGGTAATGGTGTCAGATCGCGCGCCAGATCGAGACTCTTGGGAACCACCTTGTTATTGCCAAACACCGAATTAATAGTCATCACTTCCGGATGCATATCTCCAACCCAAACCAGACGGTCACGTTTGATACCATCCCACAGGTAATCCTGCATGTTCAGATGGACGGTATAAGCTCCGGTCATCCAAATTTTGTTGAGACCTTCGTCATTACATATAAATGATCCCAGATAAGGAATATCGCGGTAACTGAATATGGCGCTGATTTCCTTGATTTCAATTTTGCAATCCGGATCAATCAAATCGATGCGAACAAAACGGTAACCGGAATTGCCTACTTCCAGACGCCCCAGCCAGGGTAAAGAAACCACAAAGTCTCGCATAGCATGGTCATTGGTTGCACCATCGGTTCCGACATCACTCATGGCTTCACTCACCGATTCGCCAAAACGGATACGCACCCTCCCTACAGGATTTTTATTATTGAGAGTCGTCACTATTTCTATACCTCCCTGAATTTCTCGTCCAAAGTCAAGGATCAGGCCCGGCTTTGAATATTTATCACTCACCAGGGTCAGGTATTTTCCCTGATTCAGGTCAGCCTGCCCGATGCCGGGGTTTAGGATCTTTTCCGCATTTTGGACCTGTTTGCCTGAAGGATCGGAAACCCAAACAATGCGTTTGGCAGTCAGGTATTTCCTGGTAAGACTGGTAGAACGCACATTTGATGTATCTGTATTTTTAAAAACAGGAGGAAGTTGTGCCATTAAAGGCGAAAACATTCCAATCAAAACTACAGTTACTAAAAATCGGGATAGAATCATTTCTACTTATTTTTGAATTTATAAAAAGCACCTGAAAGTACTTTTTTAATACTTAAGACTTGAAATTTTAACCGGTCCAAACAATCCGGAAGCTTGCAATTGACTTGAAGGATTATAGGAATTTACCGGACACCAGGTCTGTCTTTGTTCCAGAGGCAATTTACTGTCACCGATCAGCCTGTTCACCCAGGTATTCACCACTTCGATCCGGATTTCATTCTCTCCTTTATTAAGCAATTGAGTGATATCAAGCTGGTAAGGCATAGTCCATACTCCACCTGCATAATTTCCATTGACTGTAACTTTAGCCATTGCAGTAAGTTTACCCAGGTTTACAACTACCGTTTCACCTTTCGGTAATTTTCCAAAATTGAAATTACAACTGTAAATGGCTGTTCCTGAATAATATTTAATCCGGTCATCCAGCGAAGTTGTCCAGTCCTGAAGGGTTTCGAAAATGACCGGTTCCTCCGGTCCGCGTTGTGCCGGATCGAATCTAACCGTCCATGGTCCTTTTAGATCGACAAGCAGTGTCGGTTCAGGATAGTTCGCTTCCACCTTAGATACAGATACCCTGTCTGTTTTTTTGCGGAAGACAACAAACACACTTTCGTAAGCATCCAGTTTGAGCGGAACGGTGGTGCTGTTTAGTTTCTGTTCATAAGCCGGAAGGCTGCGTATATTTCCGGTTGTGGCTAACCAAATCTCAGGCTGCATTCCTTTTACTCTAAATTCGGGAGTAACAATTTTTGTTTCGGCAGTTTGGTTTGTTACAAAATAAATTTCATCGTCTCCAAGAGTCCGGTGTCCGTAATGAATTGACTTATCTTCTGGCAATTTACAATCGGGAACGCAATTAATTAACGCAAACGCTTCCTGCATGCTAAGTCCGTTCATGATCATCCCTTTTCCAATTTTTCGGGATTTTATGGTAATACCATCCACATCGCCCCAGAGTTCCTTTGCCATTTGTTGTATTTGCTGGTCGGCTTGCGGTTGATTTTGCAAACTTGGAGAACGACTTGGGGCAGGTCCTAAAACAACTGCTCCGTCATTTACCAGTTGTTTGATTTTTGCCAAAACTTCGGGTCGCATGGTTTCAAGTTTAGGCAAAACCATAATCCGGTATTGGGTACCATGTGGCAAAGTGATCAGTCCATCTTTCACGGTCATGAACTTTTCAATTACTTCGGCATTCATGTAGTCAAACTGGTAGCCTACCGGAAGGGAAGGATCGGTGACACCGGTCATTTTGGGGGCATCTTCACCAATGAAATAGGCCACATCAGCTACATTCAAGCCCTGTTGAAGCATAAAATTTGTGCGTTTCAGATAGTCGGTATAAACATCCATCTGCGAGAACCATGTATTTTTACGATTGAATTCATTGCCGAACCATGCATTCATCCCGGGATTTTTGTCTTCATAAGGCTGGCTGATATAAACGTGCAGGAGCGTGTTATTGATCCCTTCAGCAAAAAAGCGGTCACCGCGTTGTTTAATCGTTGACGGATACCGGCTAAATGGATTACCCGCGCAGGTATTCGATTCAGCTGAGATTTTCGTTTTTCCATAAATGTGACCACAGGAAGTTGCCGCACGGTTTTCGATGTCACCGAGCTCACCTTCGCTCCAGAACTCTCCACCAATTTCGTCAGACTGTCCACCATACATTAAAAATTCTCCCGGGAAACCCCAATGGCCGTAATTCTCCAGCCAGGTTGTCAATCCATGTTTATGGCTGACTTCTCTCAACCCTCCTACATAATCATATGCCACTTTATCGGCAACCATTCGGCGCATATCCCATAAAAAACGATCCGATGCCAGTTCACTGTTCACAACAAATCCGTTGTAAACAGGAAGATATGGAATCGCATCGTAACCATATCGCTGTTTAAATTCTGTGAGAAAATCATCGGTAAAATTCTGGCCTCCGGTTTCATAGCTATCCTGAACCACAACTTTGAAGCTTTTTCGATCAGCTTCAGGAATACGTTTCAAAACTTCACCCATGTGTCCATCAAAATGCATAGCTACGTGTTTCTTGCTCATTTTATCCACTTCGTAACCGGTAGCTTCGGGCGATGCGGGTGCATTTGTTGTGCCGGTTGGGGTCATTCCGGTGCGGAGGATTACCCATTCACCTTCAGGAACATCCCAGGTTAATAAACCATCAGCAGACAAATGTTGTGATATGTCGATCACTTTGGAACCATCAATCACGGCTGAATGATCATTCGGTTCTGGTTGTTGTGCCCATTGATATTCTTTCCAGTAAGGTAGCGGTGTCGGGTGCATTTTGGCCAGGGTTTTTTCACTGTAACGTTCAACCCTGGGCGAAGTTGCCAATGACACTTCAGCAAGACCACTATTTGGATTAGTATTCTTAATAATCAAGCGAAAACTAGTAGCTGTGGTCTCCGGAAATGAAACTACAACCGGAGCATAAGGCTCAAAACCTACATTCAGTGACGGATTGGAACGGTTTATCTGAAATTCGGAAAGGGTTCGGTATTTGCCACCGGCTTCCTTAACCTGTAGAACAGCATTAGCAAACATTGGTTGTTCAGTTGAACGAACAGAAAGACTTCGTACGGCAAAAGGTGCTTTAGCTTCCAGATCAATTACAAATTCGTTGCCTGCCGGAAAGTTGATTCCGGTTTTATTATCTCCATCCACAATTTTATCCAAATCGTCAACCATTGGCGACGATGTTATTTTTCCTTTTTTAGTATTCAGGACAAGCTGGTCATCTTTAGGGGCCGGATAAGCAATAACCTTGACATCCTGAAAAACTTCATTGGGTTTAACCAGTTTTTGCCTGAATTTCATTGGGCCTGTAACACGCATTTCTGAAGTGCTAAGATAACGCATAGCCGCTTCAGCTTTTACCCATGGCCCACCGGATTGGCTCCATCCCGGAGAATTAAATATCCCAATTTCGATATTGAGCTCAGTTGCGGTTTTCAATGCAGCATGAAGAATATCCCACCATGCTTCACTGAGCATTTTCACTTTTCCATAAGGGAGATCATTCAAACCGATATTCCCTATAAACGCCCGGTTAATACCAACTCGTTTCATTGATTGGAGATCTTTGACCACGCCCTCTTTAGAGATATTATCTGATAACCAGTACCAGTAGACACTTGTTTGCATGGAAGCTGTAGGTTTCTGGAAATCCATCTCGATTTTATCAAAATTCGAAACCCCATTCTGCTGACCTGCACAAAAAGGTGTAAATAACCAACTGCATAAAACACACAGAAAGAGCTGTTTTTGGTGATATTTCAACATTGTTTTATTCATATTTAAAGTACTAATTTTTCTACAAAAAAGAGTAGCCTTAGCTGTTAAGTAATCGAAGATATTTAATAAATGATTTGTTAATTTACAGAAGCCTGCATATCAATGCACTGGCAATTATTAATTACTTACTTTTTCTTTTATTTATTCTGCATTGCCAAATTCAGAATAATAGCATTCTCATCAGAAGTCATTCTGAATACAGTTTCATCAGTTGGTTTTATAAAGGAACCTTTTATCGCTGTAACAGAATAATCCATCCCCTCAAATTGACAAACAATCTTATCTGGACTTATTGTCCTGAAAGGTAAAGTTGCCTGATTTGCTGTTGTCAAATCAAGAAACCAGTTTATTTTGCCTGTTCCTTCCATTTTCATTTCAATCTGTTTTTCATCCAGGTCAATAACCAGGGTTGCATCAAACGATTTCAATGGCCATGAAATATGTAACTTCCCGGACTCTGAACTTGTTATTGTTGGATCTTTGCCTTCCAGCAATATCTCTTTTCCGTTCAGGACAGCCTTAAACCGCAAACCTGCAATTTTTTCGGGTGTGCTCCAGATATATCCATCAACAAAAGGTAATGTAAAAAAACTACATTCATTCGATGTTGCTTTATCTTTTGTATAAACGGAAGGAAAGTTTTCATTAAATAAATGTATATCGCGGAAGCGAAGGGTGCCATCTTCCCACAACAAATTCATGCGGTAAAACCGGCTGTTAAACCATACTGTTTTAAGATTACTTCCATTCAGGTCTTTATTCACAGTAACGGAAGTTGCGGGAGTAACTTTATAATGATCCCGAAACCATTGTCCCGACTGAACCAATGTTTCAACCTTTAATTTTTTTTCATCCCGCAAGCGGGCAATCAATGGAAGTTGAATTTCAAATCCTTTCAACATAGCATCCCAGGTAAAGGAATTCTCCTGACCTGCCTGCGTATAGGCAAATTCAATACACTCACCCGCAACAAATTCATTCAGAAACCAGTTCACCCAGGCAGAATCACCTCCTGCAGCGGGATATACAGGTTCTAACGTAATTACTCCCTGAATGTTATGTCCTAATCCCTGATCGTACTGGCGGACAGGATCACTTCCCAACATGCGGAAAATTGGTACCGGAATCTGATTCTCTTCATTTTGAGCAGGCATATAGGAATTTATTTTACTTGGATAATAAGCCTGATTCCAATAACCGCCCCATAATGTATATCCATCGGTACCATATTGATCTTTGCAGTTGCTGGAAGCAATGATCTTATACTTTTGATAGAGATAATTCAGGGTATGAGCATCAATGAACCATGAGCCAACAGATTTTGGATAGTAACCAAATATTTTCTTAAAATCGCTCATATACACATCTGCCAATTTCTCACGTTCGTCGGGCGAATAACCGGTAGAGAAGCCTACATCAGCGCGCCAGTCCCATGGATAACGGCCTCTCCATTTGAGTCCGGCTTTTTCCACAAGCGGCTGGGGAAGTTCCCACCACGCACCAATTTCGAACAATCCTTTGGGCAATGACTTTAAAAGTTTCTGGTACCGCGAATCCATCAAAGCATCATATTGCAATAAAAAAGTTCCGCCAAGCCTGTATTTCTTCATCATTTCCACTTGTTTTACAACAGTTTGACAAAGAACATCCTCTGTAATTTTAGGATCCCTGGGTTCGAGCAATCGTATAAAATTGACTATGTTTACGATTTTCGGTTTATCATTAATCCTTTCTTTATTTACTGTGGTCATACCGGAACTGGTAAAGGAACATAGTAATAATACCAAAACTAACATATGATTTCTGATACACTTAAATTCTTTCAACTTCAAATTATATTTCATTTGTTGTGATTTTTTAAAAATTCATCCTTATTTTGATTTTTCATAAGGACTAAAAGATTTCAAAGTCAATTATCCATTATCGACAAACGTGCATACATTTCTACCATGGCACCCTGAGCCAGTAACCATTTGGAAGGTTTTTTTTCTGTACCGGTCCAGTCATCTTCAAAGAAACCATTCATGTCTCTGCCATATTTCGCGGCATAATCGAGGCTTTGCTTAAATGCATCCAGGTACACTTTGTTTTTGTCAACCTTATAAAGTTCAATAAATCCTCTGAGCATGATAGCAGTAAACCATATGTTTCCTTTTTTCATCATGCTGATAGTTTCGCCATCAGCTCCTTTTATATTTTTAAAATATAAGGCATAGCATCCGGCAGCTATTTGCTGTGCATCAACAAGATATTTTTTATCTTTCGTGATATTGTATAATAAAACAGCAGCCTGCATCATTTGTCCGCTATTATAGGCATATTTTTGTTTGCCAATTCTCCCTTTTAAACTGACATTGTCGAAATACAAAAAATCAGATTTATCCTGCAAATTCAACATTGTCCATGCATAAATTTCTTTTGCCCAATTCAGATATTCTTTATTTTTGGTAACCTCGTATAATTTTGCCGCGGCAACTGCTGCAGGTGCATTTGAACAAGTGTTTTTTGATCTTTTTTTTTGCTCACACCAATAAATTCCACCACCTAATTTCTCATCCCAGCCACTGATAACAAACTTCCAGGTATTTTCGGCTTTCACGAGGTATTTTTTTTCTTTCGTTACAAGAGCAAGTTCAGCGAAGTCGATAGTTAACCACACATTATCATCATAATAGCGATCCTGCATTCCTTCTGAGCTCAAATACGACTGATAACAAGCCGGCTGACGCGAGGTGTCGTAATAATTTTCCAATCCGGGCAATACTTTTGTATTTAATAAGTCTTTATAACGGGCATCTTTTGTATTTTCAATTAATGCAACAACAGCTGAAAGAACGCCTGATGTTGGCCATAAAAAAGCAACACGTTTCTTACTGGTTGTATCCTGATTAATCACATACGAAACGACATTCTTTGGATCAACAGGATAAGTTTCATTCAATAAATTATTGCCTTCTCCGGCACTGTAAAATTCATAAATACGGGTCAATGTACTATCAGCAATGCCAATATAGGAATTCGGTTTTTTACTCCCAAAACACATTACAGATATTATTAAACTAAAAAAAACAATCACAAACTTTTGCATATTCATTGGAACTAATCGATCACTATTAAATACTATTTTAAAAAATTATCAAAAAAGAAAAGAGCTGACACCTCAAAAAGGTTTTCGCCCTTTTCTTATCTAATTACTACTTTAACAAAATTTTCTTGGTACTTGACTAAAAAAAATAGAACGCGGATTTAAACGGATTTAGCGGATAAAAACGGATTTAAATTCCAATAAATTGGAATGATTTTCCGGAACAAACTATTTTTTGTTTTAAATGCTTTGAAATGTTTCAACTCCGTTTTATCATTTCTCATACCGGAATAAGGCCAACTTTTATAGTTTATCATGGAAAATCAAAATACGAAGTATTTTAAATCCGTTTTTTTTATCCGCTTGATCTGCGAAAATCCGCGTTCTATTCTTATTTTAATTTAATTATTTATTTTTTTGTCATGTACTAAACAAAATTTTAATAAAATACTTAATACTTTTTTTGCATCAATTCCGGATGTTCTTTTTCAATTTTAATCAATAACTCACCAAACAAGGTATTGGCCCAGGCAAACCACGAACGGGTGAAATTGGCAGGATCGTTTTTATTAAAAGTCTCGTGCATAAATCCGGTGCCACCGTGGGTGTGTTTAAGTGTTTTCAGACAAGCTGCAATTTCATTGGGATCGTTGGATGTCAGTGCTTTCATGATAATTGCCATGGGCCAGATCATATCCGGTCCAACATGTGGTCCGCCAATACCCTCACCGGCTGTTCCTTTATAAAAATAGGGATTGTCATTGCTCCAGACAAATTTCCGGGTGTTTTTATATATCTTATCGTTTGCAGAAACATAACCCAGGTAAGGCAGTGACAACAACGAAGGCACATTGGCATCGTCCATCATCAAACAGTTACCAAAACCATCCACTTCAAAAGCGAAGATCTTGCCGTATTTCGGGTGTTTCACAATGGCATATTTCTTAATGGCAGCATCAACTTCATTGGCTAAAGCGTTACATTCTGCAGCGAAAACTTCATCTTGTTTAATGTTCTTCGACATTTCGGCCAGTTGACGGAGCGAAACCACGGCAAAGCAGTTCGACGGAACCAGGTAACCATAGGTAGTTGCATCGTCCGATGGACGGAAAGTAGAACAAATCATGCCGGTAGGACGAACCGGATTACCAAATCCATTGCCAAACTGCGTATCCGATGCTTTTTCGGTTCTGCGCATAAAGCTGTAGGGTCCCTGGTTGGTTTTGCGTTGCTGTTCTTTGAAGGTTTTCACGATCAGTTTCATGGCGTCCATCCATTGTGCGTCGAAGCACGATTTGTCATCTGTGAGTTTCCAGTAGTGATATCCCAGGCGGATTACATAACAAAGTCCATCCACTTCCCATTTGCGTTCGTGCAATTCGGGACGCATTTTGGTGTTATCGGTCATCCATTCACCACCTTCTTTGCCCATATTAAAAGCATTGGCATAAGGATCGATCAGAACCGATTCTGCCTGACGGTTAATGACTCCGGCAATTAGCTGTTGCAATTTTGGATCTTCCTTCATGTAAGGCATGTACGGCCAGACCTGAGCTGAACAATCGCGCAACCACATGGCATAAATATCACCGGTAATTACAAAAGTGCTCGGTTTACCATCTTTCATCGAGAAAGTGACTGTCCGGTCGAGCGTATTGGGATAGCAGTTGCCAAACATCCACGCCAATTCGGGGTCTTTGATGGTTTGCTGCATCTGTGTGATTTTATTTTCGATGACAGGACTGACAAAATTCCGCTTCGATTCATCGACACGTACTTTCGGAAAATTCTGAGCCTGAACAGCAAGCACTAAATTCAACATTATCACAACTGATAATGATAACTTTGATAAATTTTTTGTTTTGTGTTTCATGTTAAAAAGATTATTTTTGTTTTATAAATTTTATTACAATTGGAGTTGGATTTCCATCCAAATATACATTCACGAAATACATTCCAGGTACTAACGTTGAAACATCAATCCGATTGTTATTTTCTTTCATTTGAATACTTCGACCCTCTAAATCAACAATCGTAATTTTGCTGATCAATAAATCTCCATTTTCAATAATTAAATAATCACTAACCGGATTCGGATAAACGTGAAATGAATTGCGAGCCGGATTATCTTCAACTGCAGTTTGGTCAGCTATTACAAGTTCCCAGTCAGTTTCATTATCAGCACTTATGCCACCCTGAACAATATTCGCATCGACAAAATCGGTTTCAGTCTTAAGGTATTTTGCGCTATGAAATGGAATGATTTTATGATAACCTGCATTTCCACTTTGTTGAATAATCATTTTTTGGTTATCCTGTCCACTAAATACAGCCTGATCGATTACTGCATTATCTTCCATGCTACTTGTACGAACCTGTAATTGCAGTTTACTGTTACCGTTCAATATTCGATACACACCATCACCAATGTGAATCAGTGACCATTTTTGATTTTCATTTCCAACAAAGACTTGTTGTTGAATATTCGATCCACTGGTTACACTTTCTTCACGTATTCCCAAAAACAGGCCTGTTTTTTTGTTTTTCATATAAACGATTTTACCACTCAAAGTAATATCGCCATTGGCCCGAACTAACCATGAACTAATTGAATCGTTGCAACCAAGTTCAACCAGGCTGGGAGTATTTTCGGTAATAATAAATGGGGTACCAATGTAATTATTAAGTTTGTAAAGTTTTACTTTAAAGCCCGGTGCAAGCTTGATTGACGATACAGATTTATTCAAAAGACCTTGCGCTGTGATACCTGCCATGTTGAAATCACCTTTTGCGAAGTTCGCAGCTGTTCCGCCATAATTAACCTCGGAATAAGCAGTCATATATGGTTTCATTTTATCCACACTTACAACATCTCCCCCGCCAAAAACTCCGGTAATGGCTGCTGCATAGGTTTTCAAAACAAAATCGTTATCATTGTATACCCAAAGGAAACCACCAACCACATTTGTAGTACTTTTCTTCCATCCTGCCATAGTGGTATTAATTGTGCCTGAAGAATTGAAGTGCAGCATTCCCACCGACATCGGGATATTGTTGATATTCCAGTCTTTGGGAATATTACCGGCGCCACCGTCATAACATTGTAAATAAATCCGGTCAACCGCACCCGGACGAAGATTGTTGATATTGGTAGCAAGGCTTTGCCAGTAATTTTTATTCATATAGGGTGCGAGGGTGGTTTTAAACCCTAAATCGTACAACATAACATGAAAAGCTGTACCCGTTGTCAAATCGTAGCCAGCCTCATCGTCATTATTTATAGCATCGACAACGGGTATAGCAGCTTTTAAAGCCTGAAAGTTTTTATACAGCATGCTGGTCGATCCTGTTCCCTGAGCATTTACAAGCGTTTTAATGTTATTGTACGAGTGTGAACCCCAGCCACCTATACAATTTTCCACACGACGAACGGATGTCATTCCTGTTTTAAGCGAAGTTACATCTGCCACGTAATTGGGTTGTGTTGTGGCAAATACATACACGCCATTGGAACAAATTTTTTCACCGTCAGTGGTCAAATCACCATTGGTTTCTACCTGAATATTAAATAAAATGACATCGGTAAAACCGGAAGCTTTTAGGGTTGGAACAGTCACAGTTCTTTGACGTCGGAAATGCCCTCCGACATAAATACCCGATTGGGCAATGACTGACAGATTGACAAGAAATAAAAGAAATAAGGATAGAAATGGTCTTGAAAAGTGTTGTGTTTTTTTCATATTTTATTGTTCAGGTATGAGTAAGAATTATTGAAGGAGTATTTGGCTACGCGAAGATGTTTTTTGGTATATCCACTTTATAGTACTTTTTTCCATGTTTTTTTATCAAATTCTTCCAATTTCTGTTTTATCTTTTATAAATCAATAATATCCGGTTAAATACTGTTTGATAAACTAGTTTCAATACGGCATTGACGAGCATTTATTTTTAGATTTCTAAGTTCCTTTTGATTAACTGAAAATTGGGTGACTCCATTCTGAGTCACCCAACAAATCAAACTATTTAAAGTGAATTTCACTTCAAATCACCGGCTTTTTTCAACAAAGCAGCAGCTTCAATAAGCATACATCCACTTTCCTGTGCATTCAGTTCTGTCTCGGAAAGAAAATTAGGAGCAGTTGTCCAGTTTGAAGTGAAAGTAATATATTGTTTATTTGTTCCACTTCGCCATAATTTATTTGCATTGTATTTCAGAAACAGGACAAAACGTTCTTTTGTGGCACTATCCAAACCCGGAGTTTGAATCAGTTCGGTAAAGTAACGTATAAAGATTCCTTTAAACAAAGCCAGATCCTTTGTTCCTTCGGCATTAATAATTCTGTTCGCAGTCAGCTTATTAATGGTATAATTGGCAGCCTTAACCGCATCGTTCAGATAGGTTTTTTCACCTGTAATTTTATACAATTCTACAGCAGAACCTATGAAAGTTCCCTGGTTGTAAGTAGATATATAACTACTTATCACACCCGATTTAGCGTTAAGATTATCATAAATGGCTCCGTTAGAAGGATTAAACAATGTACTTTTTTCCCAATCGTAGATTTTCAACGCCCAGTTTTTGTTTACAGTATCACCAAATTGTTGAAAGAGGCGTGCAGCTAATATACAAGCAGGACCGTTGGAACAGGCATTCTTGCTAAAAAGGTCACCTTTAGTCCAGGCAATTCCGCCGCCACCATTTGTATTCCATCCGGTTTGAATATCAATCCAAATTGTTTGTGCAGCTGTTTTGAATTTTTCATCTTTGGTGGCATTATAGGTTCGAAGCAAAGCCAGTGCATTCCATTCCATATCATCATAAAAGAAATTAAGGAATGAACCTCCGTTTCCGGCTTTTACACCGGTAAACCATTGGTCAAAATAAGTTTTGTAACTGTCATCATTGGTTCGGAGGTAGGCATCAACCAAAACATCCAATCCATGAGCCTGCGGCCAATAACCGAAATTACTTCCGGTAGTTCCGTCATTGAAATAGTGAGTCGCAGGGTTCCAGAAATTGGTGATAAGACCCGTTGCACTACTATCAGCCGCTGCATTCCAATCAATGGCATAACCTTCATCCGCAACAACTACATCGTTGTAATTTTCATTGCACGAAGCCAACAGCGCAACACAAGCTATACTTATAATAAATAGTTTTTTCATGTTTCATTTTTTAAATTTGTTGTCTGAGTAGCATTACGAATAACACTACCCAAACAACGGATTTATTTATTATTGCACTCCCACTTTCGTAACTGAATGTGTATATGTACCTGAAGCACTCATAATCACACTCATATCTACAAGGGCTAAATCCATTTCAGCCGCAAATTTGAACTTATTATTCCATTGGTCACCATCTGCAACTACCAGGTAATAATAGCTTTCAAGACCTGATGGTGGAGAATCAACACTTGCAGGAGCACCCCACCATTCGTCACCTTTACTGGTTGTCATTTTAAACTTATAACGCTGGTCTTTCCCCCAACTCTCTACTTTGAAGGTGATAGGTTTACTTTTGGCAGTCCAAACACCATTGGCAACATAATCAAGTGCAAAAGGAAACGAATTTGTTGGACAGAAGAAATACTCAACTTTTGTAATTTCAGTCATTGTAGCCGATCCTGTACCGAAATCAAGATTGATCCGGTAAACACCTGTTGTTGTTACAGTGTTTGTAGCATTGTCCAATGTAGTTCCTTCCAATAAAATTCCTTTGTCATTTGTAAAGAATGATCTTGGGCTGCCCACTTTTGCATCCGTGAAGTAATAAGTTTTACCTGCTGTTAATTTGGTGTAAATTTCAAATACACCTTCAGGAAAGGGTTTCATATCAATAGCTTTAGATAGATCAGTTCCTGCTTCCGAACCTTCACCGGTAATATAAACACTGATTGGTATATCAGCAAAACCGGCCAGTCGTGTAATTTCAATGGTGTTAGATACAACACTAACTTTTTGATTAACACCTTTAGATGCAATAACTGTCCAGATCATTTTTCCTGTTTCAGATGAACCTATACCTGCCAGGGCTGCAATCTTATTAAGTTGTTTATGAGTAAGTGTTGCATGGGTATTTTGTCCATTATTATCTGCAGATACTACATAAAGAGGTTTTGAGAAATCACTACCTTCCTTATCAAAGGCAACCTGATATAAAGTCAGACTTCCATCTTCAGCTAAAGCCGGTTCCCACTCGAAATATACATTAGCACCAGGAGTTGGCTGTAGCACAATAGACTTATTATTTATTGGCTCGTAAAGCGTTTGCACAGCAGTTACATTCAAATTTTGCAGTGTATTCTCGTTTTTGCAACTTGCTAACGAGAGAGCAGCACAGACAAACAATACTATTTTTATATATGATGTTTTCATAAAATAAATTATTTAATTTTTAATTATAAATTAATCTGTTTGATTTCTATTAATAACCCGGGTTTTGTCCTAAATTCGGATCTAAGTCTTTCTGTGCTTGTGGTACAGCAAAAAGATAATCGCGGTTGGGATTGAATGATCGTTTATCCAAACGGATATATCCGTTGTCAACCGACGGCGAACCATATTTCGCACCGTGAGGATAACCATTCAAAACATCCTGAGCTGTTTTCCAGCGACGGATATCAAATATACGTGTTCCTTCGAGAGCCAGTTCGCTACGACGTTCACTGCGGATAATCTTTCTCAAATCCTCTTTAGTCCAGCCCGCCTTATAATCCAGCGCATTGGAAGTGGTAAATCCGGCACGCGCACGAATTGGCCTGATGGTTTCATTCCAGGTAACTTCATCCAGTTTTGAATCTGTTTCATTTTTGGCTTCGGCATACATCAATAAAATATCGGCATAGCGAATCAAAATTAAATTGAGTCCTGAATTAAAACTTCCGGTATAGGACGGATCATAATACTTTTTCATATAATATCCTGTTAAAGAGTTATTTCCGCTTCCCGATTTATATTCATCTACTGTTCCGCTTCCAGGTTTAATATTAATTATCGAATCCTTGATTGCAGCAGTTTTAATGTCTATAATTTTATATATACCTCCGTCAAAAAGAACGGTTGCGGCAAGTCTTGGATCACGATTTACATAGGGATCATTTTCATTATATCCCGAACTTGTAGCCCGGATAGAATCTCCATTCAACGTCAGGTAATTATCAACTAATTCCTGGGTAGGAGCCTGTTGATTTACACGACGACCCGCTGAAGGTGGTGCAAAATCGAAGTATTGACTCCAGGTACGCAAGGTTGGCACGTATTCAATATTCAGAATAACTTCAGCATTGTGAACGTTTGCTATCGAGAACAAGCCAGCATAATCCGGAAAAAGTGAATATTCCTTGCTGTCAATTATTTGCTGACATGTTGAAACCACATTCGTCCAGTCATTTTCGTACAAATAAGTCCGTGCTTTCAATGCAATAGCAGCACCCGAAGTCACACGACCAATATCAGTTTTTATATAAGATGCCGGAAGTGACTTAGCAGCAGAATCTAACTCTGCACGAACAAATTGAAGCATATCTTCATGCGAAGACCGGCCAATCGCTTTAGACTCTGCAACCGTTAGATTATGCTCAAAAAGTGGCGCAGATCCGTACCAGGTAGCAAGTCTGAAAAACAAAGATGCTCTGATAAAACGACTTTCCGCTTTCATTCTTGCTTTCAATGTAACATCCATATCCGGAACACGATCTACATTTTCGAGAAAGGTGTTACAGGTTCTAATTCCACCATAGCAATCGGCCCATTCGCCGGCAAAACGACCGGTGGTAGCATTGGCAATCCCGGATGAGATAAATTTTTCATCCGATGAACGGCACACGAAGATATTATCTGATAATGCCTCATTGGCGAAAAAATATCCATCGCCCATCATTTGGTTATAAGCCATATTCAGTACATAAGACGCCTTTTCGGTCGAATACCAGTATGTTTCATCCGTAAATTGTCCCGTTGGAATCTGATCCAAATCATTACAAGAGGTAAGGGATAGCAGGATGATTGAAATAATACCTATAGTATATTTTCTAAATTTCTGTTTCATAATATGTTCTATTTTTTAAAATTCCAAATCTAATCCAAACCCAACATATTTTAGCGTAGGATAGCTACGTCCACTGTTTGCACCGGATCCACCGGTTCCACCCATATTATTTCCAAATTCAGTTGATTCAGGATCAAAAAATGTAAGGGGTGACAATGTCAACAGATTCTGTGCATTCATACTTACATGGAGTTTCTGAACACCAAATTTACTTGTGATCCTTTTTGGAACTGTATACCCGATGGCAATATTTTTCAGGCGCAGGTAAGCTGCATTGAGCACATGTACATCCGAACTGTAACCATAATTGTTTTGATCGGATGTTGATCCCGAGAGTGAAAGCCTGGGCCATCTGGCATTGGTATTGGTTGGTGTCCAAAAATTCAACTGATGTTGATACATGGTATACGAATAGTTGGCATGGAACGGTTCAATTAATTCTCCGCGTAAATACATGGTTCTTTCACCTACACCCTGGATAAGCATATTTAAATCAAATCCTTTCCAGGTAAGATCATAAGTTGCACCAAAAGTATATCGTGGGAATGCATTTCCCAATATCTGACGGTCTTTGGGATCGATTACCCCATCGTGGTTGATATCAATGTATTTTACATCGCCCGGTGCCAATTGAGAAGCATCCAGACCAACAGGAATGGCGCTGTTTTGAATATCAGCATAGCTTTTAAAATATCCTTCAGTCTTGTATCCAAAATAAGAAGCTATCGGAGTTCCTACACGTATAATCTGAGACATGTCATCGTTTGAGTGAATGACTTCATTACCCGTAAAAACCAACACTTCGTTTTTCGAATCGGCAAGATTTAAACTCACGTTATGACTGAATTCACCGGTTTTAGCTCGATAACCGATGGTGAGCTCCCAACCGCGGTTTTGCATTTTTCCGGAGTTTTGCATGCCTACTGCCGTTCCCAAAACAGATGGATTCACCGGATTTAACAAAATTCCCGATGTCACTTTATTGAAATAATCAAAAGATGCGTACATTTTATCACTCAAAAAGGTTGCATCAAATCCAATGTTAAAATTGGCTGATTGCTCCCAGCTAATGACAGGATTACCAAGTTTAAAGCCGGTTCCACTTACTGTGGTGCCATTAAACGCGTAGGTATTGTTGTAGGTATTATAAACTGTCAGGAAATTGTAATCACCAATATTCTGGTTTCCAAGCACTCCGTATGATCCTCTGAATTTCAAATCACCAACATTTTTCTTATAAGATTCCATAAACGATTCACTAGAAATTCTCCAGCCGGCCGATACCGAAGGAAAGAATCCCCAACGGTTGGCTTTGGCGAATTTTGAAGATCCATCGTAACGGAAGCTTACTTCAGCATAATATTTATCATTATACGAATAAGCAGCACGTCCAAACAAAGATGCGATATCACTCAAAGTTGTACCCATTGGTGTTGTGCCCCCACCCATATTGCCTGCAAGGGCTGTCTCGGAAGTTGGGATACCAATATTTGAATCTACATAATTCATCCAGATTTCATTGGAATAACTCGAGTAGGCTTCGTTAGACACGCCCAACAATCCACTTACATGATGTAAGTCAAAGGTACGATCATAATCCAACAAAAACTGTGTGTTGATCGTATTGGCTTTCTGATTCCAGTCACTTGTTGATCCGCCGATATTTTGCATAATCGATGGCGCTGTTGCTTCTGCACTGCTGTAATAGGCAACTTCTAAACCTCTGCTACTTCTGTGATTTGCATATAAATCAATACCGACCAAAGCTTTTGCGGTTAATCCGTTAAAAACCTTAAACTCACCGGCTATGCTACCATTTAAATAATCGGTATCATATTTGTTAAAACCTGCTGCTTCGAGCGAAGCTAATGGAGTGAACTGAGACAATACGTCATTGATCAGGTAATGTCCGTTAGGTGCTTTCTGTTTGTAGTAATAGTAATTCGGAATACGACTGCCATCAACCATCAGATTGCCCACATTGGCATTCGGAGAATTTGATTCCGAACGATTGTATGACATAATTGTTGTCAATTTGAATTTGCCGTATTGATTTACAAGATTCGTTCTGAAATTATAGCGCTCCATACCGTAGCTCGGTTTGGTACCCGACACAAAATTACTCCGTTGGTTTACATAACCTGCCGAAACCATATAGGTCGAACTTGTACTACCACCACTTAAACTAACATTATAATTCTGTTGCAGGGCATTTTGCAAAATTTCATCTAAGAACCATTGGCTACCTGCTCCATTTTTTTGCAAATCAAGTATTTGTTCCGGCGAATAGGGAAGCGTATTTCCTGTATTATAGGCTGCCTGATCTTTCAGAATCGCATTTTCATATCCTGCAACAGGCCTGAACAATACATCAGGACTTTGAATTCCTACCAGTGAATTCATACGAATAACCGGTTTGGTATCAATCTTTCCTTTTTTGGTAGTAACCAAAATAACACCATTTGAAGAACGGGATCCGTAAATTGCCGCACTACCTGCATCTTTCAAAACAGAAATGTTTTCGACATCAGATGGATTTAATTGGTTCAAACTACCAAGACTGGCAACCAATCCGTCGATAACAATTAATGGATCATTATTATTCATGGTACTGACACCACGAATATTGATATTCAATTGGTTGTCATTTGGGTTCATACTCTTCGTTTGGATTGTAAGGTTAGCAGAAACACCCTGAAGTGCCTGTGCCAGATTTGCAACCGGACGATCTTCAATTTTTTTTGAGTTAATCTGATCAACTGCCCCGACAACACTTTTACGCTGAGCAGTACCATAACCGATTACAACAACTTCATCCAATGTCTTTACATCTTCCGATAGTTTTATTTTTAAAGTCTTACCGTCTTTTACAACAACATTTTCCGATAGATAACCAATATAAGAAACAGCTAAAACGGCACCAGTTGGTATTGTTATGCTAAAGTTACCATCCATATCTGTAATTTTACCATTGCCCGGTGAATCTTTCTGGACGATACTCACGCCAATAAGCGCCTCACCTGTCTCATCAAGTACTGTTCCTTTGACTGTAACCGGTGTTCCAACCGAAACAGTGGTTTTACGTATGATATTAATGTTATTACCCTGAATCTTATATTGCAACTCTTTAGCCGGCAATACCTGATCCAATATATAAGTAATTTCTTTCCCTTCTACCTGGATAGAAAGATCTTTTTTGTCATCAAGAATTATATCTCTGTACAAAAATTTATATTCTGACTGTTTTTCAATTGCATTAAACAACTGACGTAAACTTACTTTTTCCATTGAAAGAGTAAGCTTTCTATTCTGGGCACTCAGGTTCATTGAACCTATAAACAAAAGAAATACGAAGATTGAGAAAACCCATCTCCTATGCTCCTGTTTTGAATTTGTGATTTTTGAGATATTCATAAATAAATTGATTGTTTGTGGTTAGTACATTATGTAGCAAAACACTAAAGCGCACTGACTTACCGGCGCATCAAAAAAAACGTTCATCTGGTCTTACGAAGTGTTGTTTTTCTTCATTGTGTTGATTTTTTTTACCATGTTTATTATAAATTTTAAATTAACGTATTTACTTTTGATAAATCAACACTTGTTTTTGTTTGATTATATAATCAAATCCATAGTGAATCTTCAGATTGTCAAGCACTTCTACCAATGTTATATTATCAAAAGCACCGGTGAATGAATCATTCTCTAAAGCAGGACATTTCATCTGAATTTTTACACCGTATTTCCGCTCCAGTTCCTTTTTAATGTCAAGCAACGATTCTGTTTGGAACATCAGAACACCTTTCATCCAGGCAGTTTCCATACTGTTATCAGTCGATTTCACTGACAATTCTCCGGTTGCTTTGTTATAGATTGCTTTTTCATTGGGCTTCAGGTAAACGCTGTTGTTCTGAGAGGAATTACGGGTTGTCAATTTAACTTTCCCTTCCATCAAAGCTACTTCCTGTACTTCATCCGATTCGTAAGTTTTCACATTAAAAGTAGTTCCCAAAACTTCCACATCGAAACACTCGGTACTTACAATAAAAGGTTTATGAGGATTTTTGGTAACCTTAAAATTTGCCTCACCCTTCAAACTCACCTTACGCTTGTTTGTCTGGTCATCGTTATTATATGCTAATGTCGACTGAGAATTAAGCATTACAATCGTCCCATCGGGCAACACAACTTCCGACGATTTCCCGGGTTCTGTACGAACAGAAAAATATTTATTTTCATTATGGTAATTATTCCTTTCTACCAGTAAGTACCCGGTAAATACAGAGAGTAGCGGTAATAGAAATATAGCAGCATATTTGGCATAACGCACGGTTTGAAGCCTGAATTTTTTATACCGGATTCTACGTTTCAGTAAGTTGAAAGCTGCCTCAATTTCAGTATCGTATGATTCTGTTAATTCATAATCTTCCCATAAATCAGACAATACAGCACCCAAATCTTCATCAGAGGTCTGACGAATTGCCTTATTCATCTCCTTATTTTGAGCGCTTACAGTCTTTTGTGTAAGGAAGGTTGACAGCAATTGATACAATTTAGATTTTTCTTTAAGTGTCATATTTTTAATAATTTAACAGGTTAAAAATGATTTTTGAAATCCGGTTATCCAATAACAAGAATTCAGATCATTTGATATTTAAGATTTCAAGAGAAGAATATCCTGATTTTTTACTCTAATTTCTGTATTTGTTATAAAAGAATTTTCAAAGTTGCCTTCTCTGAGTCACAAATTATTGCAAACAGATAAAGCCCTCTTTTATAATTCCGTACATCAATTTTCACTTCTGAATTTACATTTTTCAAATGACTGGTTGACATTGTTTTACCCAAAACATCAGTTACAACCAATTTAAAATCAGAGACTTCTTTGTTCAGTTTTACAAATACGACATCACGCTCAGAATTAGTATAAATACTCACCCCCTTCAGGCTTTTTGTTTGAGGTACAGCTGAGTTAATTTTTGAAATTAAACCTGCACCGATCATCCAACTGTTATATAAATCCGTATTTTGGATGGTCCCGTTATTTCCATTTGCTGTTGAATCAGCAGTAAATTCGGTTCCCGGAGTCTGATTCAAACTATAGTAAGCAATCAACCCGTTTTCATTTCCTTGATGCAGATAATCTTTATTACTTGCTATTTCAGCCTGACTTAAAGCTTTATTCCAGATGGTTACCTCATCAATTCCACCGGCAAATCCCCTGCCACCAAAGGCTGCACTGGCACCTATATACAATGGCGAGGTTGATGATGCAATAGAACCTGCATTCACAGTTGTAGCTTTCAGTGTTCCGTTTACATAAAATTTAAGGCTTGATCCATCATATACTGCGGCTATGTGTGACCATTGATTCAAACTAATACTTTTAGCAGGTATAACTGCTTCAATCCAATTGGGATTACCCATAACAATTCGTCCTTGTCCATCGCCTCCAACATTAAGCGCAAAACCACCAGCATTGGATTCTTTACTAATTACAGTTCCTTCAAAAATATTGGTTCTGAAACGGGTTGGATAAATCCAGGCTTCTAAAGTAAAAGCCGATAACGGCATTAAGCCAGCAGTGTGAGGAATTCTAACTTTACCGTTTGAACCCGAAAACATCACTGCGCGATCGACATTTGACGTATAGTTTGTAACTTTTACTTTGATGCTATCATTTACAGTCATTGTGTCAATTGCCGTGTAAACAGAAATTGAGTAGTCTTTAAGTTGTGACAAATCTACTTTCTGAATGAACTTGTAATCTACTTCTGAATGTGCAGGAATTGTGGCTACAATTTCTTTCACTTCCGTGTTATCATCAATCCTGAATGCAACCGGCACATTTACCAACGGGGAAGCATTGTTATTGTTTATGCTAATTGTAATTTGTTCGTTTGCTGTAAGTGATAATTTTGAAACCGGCGATTTTACGGAAGTAATTGCTATTTTTTTTGTCAATGCGCTGTATGCAATTTTAGCCATTATCAACGCTCCGGCATCATTGGGATGAATTCCATCAGGAAAATTATTTCCGGAAGAAAGAAGGTTATGATAATAATCAATCTTTGAAGTTCCCATCGTGGTGCAGAGTGAATCTACTATCGGAATTATCTGATTATATATTACAGAATTAGATATGTCAAAATTGTCAGAAAATGAAGGAGGTGGAAGACATACAAAAATATGTGGATTCTTCCCGCCACTTCTGAATTCGTTGATCATGGATGCATAATCCGTGTAAAACTCACTTTTATATACCCAATTATAAGGTTTGCTATCATTAGTTCCAAGTGCAATAATGACAATTTGAGGATCAAAGTTCTTTGCATCAGCATATTTTGATTCGTTCCAAAAAGGGAAATCTCCTTTTTTCAATAACGTTCGGCCACTAACGCCACAATTCAAAACCATGTATTTACTCCCCAATAAACTTCCTAACTGAGCCGGATATGCATGTGCAGCATCCGATGCTCCTGCTCCAGCAGTAATACTGTTGCCAACACAAACTACGCGTATAGGAGCCAGTGTTGTAGGCGTAAACCAGGTTACAGTATTTAATATAGTTACAGTATGCGTACCCGTTGCATCAGCCACAGTCGATCCTGTTCCTTCATTCATTTTCCAGTCTGCAACCAGACCTGTTTCTGTTCCGGTGAGTGAGGATGACATTGAGCCGGCAATCTCAGTCTGTGAACGAACAACACTCCAAAAGCGAACATCAGCAAGTTTTCCTGTTAATCCTCTGCCTTTCCACATCGAACCTTCACCAATGCAAAGACTTTGAGTGGAAGCAACCATGGGAGTGCCTGTATTTGTAAAGGAATTGTCCAACAAACCATTAATATAAATATTCAGGGTAGTCGCTGTGTATGTTACGGCAACATGATACCATGTATTTGCCACAACATCCATATTACTTTTCACACTGGTCCAGGTTGTATTGGCACCAATACTAAACTCAAATTTAGTACCGGAAGTATGTAATTTAAAGCCCTGAGCACCGGTACCCCAGCCCTCGTTGCTAATGATATACCCATCATTTAATGTCTGATAATTCACCCAGGCTTCGACCGTAAACTGAGTTGGAGAGAATACACTTTTTGAACCACAATCGATATAACTTGTGGAAGTACCATTGAATTGCAGTCCGGTAGTTGGCGCTGCAAAAACAAGTAATATATTTAGTAATGAGAGTAATAGGAAAGAATATGTGGTTTTCATATGATTTAAAGATTACTTTAATTGTGAATAATTATTTCTAACCCATTATCTGATTAGCAATTTAATTCGAAAAATCCCCGCTGAAAAGCAGGGGTTTTTCGAATTTATTAATTTTGATAACTATTAATTTATTCACTAATGATAAATTTCTTAGTATAAGATGATCCATCCTCAGCAACACATTTCAAAATATAAGAGCCTTTTATATTAGTCAATTGATTTTGGAATTTACCGCCTGCAATTATAGAACTTTCCATAACTTTTTGACCAGTTACACTATAAACTGAAAGTTGTAAGTTCCCTTTTGTTTTGTTTGAAACTTCGATTGTACGTCCTAAGATGGCGGTTTCAATATCCGTTGAATTATTGAGAACCTGATTCACGCCTGACACAGGTCCAAACCAGGCAACATCAGTCGTTTTTGTCAAATTATAAGCACCTTTAATATCGGCTACAGCTGATCCGGCTCCTTCATTCATTCTCCAACCGGCAACAAGTCCTGCTTCAGTACCGGTAAGTGTGGATGTCATGTCAGCAGTGATTTCGGCCGCAGATTTAACGACATTCCAGAAACGAAGATTTGCCATCTGTCCGTTAAAAAGTCTTCCCGGCCATGAAGGGCTATCACCTAAAATGATTTTTTCAGTGGAAGCAACCATAGTTGTTGTAAGTGTTGCTGTTGCGTCCTGAACTCCGTTGATATACATTTTCATTTCTGTAGCTGAACAAGTAACAGCTGCATGAAACCAGGTGTTTGCCGTAATGTCAGCCGAACTGCTTATACCAGGCCAACCACTACCATCTCCAATAGAAAAGTTAAGTTTGTTTCCATTTAAACGCAAAGAAAAACCATGATTTGTCGGACTCCAGCCTTCAGTAGAAAGAATATATCCGCCACCGTTTAAAACCTGATAATTTACCCAAACTTCAACGGTAAACTGAGTTGGAGAAAATGCTGCCTGCTGATCGATAGCGATGATACATGCATTAGATGCAGCTGAGAACTGTAGCCCGGTTGTTGGTGCCGCGGTTACAAAAAGTACACTAAGAATCATTGCGAAAAAGAAAGATGTCATTTTTTTCATACGAATAATTTTTAAAATTGATTTTTTGTTAATTATCTCTGGTAAATTTCAAACGGTTATTCAGGATTATATTAAACCAGACAATCATTTTAATTTATCAAAAGCTAATACACATTCGAAGGAAAAACGTACCATAACACAATATATGTTATAAAACACATATTGACACGAAAACAACTTATAACTGCCGGATAAAACTCAATTACAGGGGATTGTATAATTGAGAACTATTGAAAATAATTAAAAATCAGACTTTTTACTTATATAAAAATAAAGAAGTGGAAGCATGGCCCACATACGGGTAGTAAAATAAGATTGTAAGATATGCAATGAAGTTGAGAGCTGGTTTTTAACCGATTGCTTTGATATTTTAAGCAAATCGGCGATTTCCTGATTTGAAAGACCTTTTTCCCGGCTAAGTTCGAATACTTGTAATTGTCGGGGTGTTAAATGTTCCTTTGCTTTTTCGACATACGCTTTTAAATCATTGACTTCTGCGTAATTTTCGGCGTTATTATCACTCAAAACCAGGTTGTTTTGAAGGCCATCCCATTCTTCGAGATTGGTAATGAGTGTTTGTCTACGAAAAACATTAATCACATGATTACGGGCAATCATAAATAAATACGATTTAAAAGAATATTCAGGACGAATATGTGCCCGGTTCTCCCAAATCTTTATAAAAGTTTCCTGAACAACTTCTTGTGCCAGGTCTGCCGATTTTGTTAAATTAATAACAAAACCGTAGAGCCGTGGTGCATATGTATGATACAGATATTCAAACGCATCATTTGAATCATTCTGTAATTTTATAATTTGTTCTGTTTCGAATTCGATCATGTTTTTTCTTCAAATAAGCAAATTCCATCACTTCGATTTTTGAAACGATAATCAAAGCGATATCAGTCTCAGGAAGAATAAAAGCTGTGATAAAGAAGCACAAATGTATTCATTTTTTTTGAGATTGTGTTAATCTGAAAAATTAATGGATGGTACTTATTCAAAAAATAATTTTATTTTAGAAATGAATATAGCTGATATTTAGAGAATTAGATATCAGGATTACAATTCTTCCGAGTCGAGCATATTTAGTGCAAATGCGTAGGCACCCAATTCGATGGCTTTACTTGCGCCAAGTCTGGAAATAGCTATGCCAATGCGTTTTGCTGAATCGTAAGTGACCATTTTTGTTGTTCCTGGTACGTTTACAAGTGTTGAATTGCCTTTAATAAATTCATTCAATTCCTGTTCATCGTCCAGGTTGTAAGCTTTCATTTGTAGTCTGGGGAAAGTTTCGCCAGTCAACTTTCCAATGGTTCCGTTGAGCTCGTTCATCATGGCAGGCATAAAAAACTTAGCAGCACCGGTCAATCCGCCACCAATAACAACTAAACCGTCGACAATCGTAATTGCATGTGCAATGGTATCGCCGGCTTCCTCGCCCATCTCGGCAAAAGTTTTCATGGCAGCCTGTTGATTGCCTGTTTTTGCACCTTCGGCAATATCAAAAATATCTTTTGGTGAATAATCGGATTTCAGGTCACCCGAAAACTCGCCGTACATGCGTTTTACAGCTGATACGCCAACACTTTCTTCTGTTATACAGTTCCGGTGTTTTTTATGCCGGAAAACCCACACATCACCGCCCGAACCATTATCGCCCATATGCAATTTGCCATTTGTTACCACACCGCCACCAAAACCGGTTCCAAGTGTAACACCAAGCAGGTTTCTGAATCGTTTGGGACTGCCACTTTCAGCCAGTTTACGATTTATCTCCGGAAGAATGCCGGCAATAGCCTCACCATAAGCAAACAGGTCACCGTCGTTGTTGATAAAAACCGGGATTCCAAATTTTTCATTTAAAAATGGTCCCAAAGCTATTCCACCCCGGAAAGCCTTCAGGTTAGGCAAATCGCCGATAATTCCGTTCAGGTAATCAGCTGGTCCGGGAAAAGCAAAACTGATAGCTACCGGAGTTTCAGTCAGTGCTTCTTTCACTTTTGAAAATCCTTCAACCAGCGTTTCGAGGCATCTTTGCAAATCGTCGGCATTGGAAGGCAAATATATAGGGCTTACTACTTCTTCGTTCGATTGCATAGCCGAGAACACAAAGTTGGTTCCACCGGCATCTAGAGTCATTACAATACGTTTATCAAATTTGTACATGATATAAAAGATTTAAGATTCTCTTTTGAAGAGATTATTTGATTTCTATAAATGGATAATCCGTAGGAGCTGACTTTCAATGACCAGTTTAGATGGATATTCACGGAAAACTCCTACGGTTTCAAGTTGCTATTTTGTTAACTAAACAACTTTGATTCCATTTTTAATTATTGCAGCTAAAACGGCTGTATTTTGCAGATAGCCTGAACGTTTAATTTTATTCGAAAATTGAATTTGTTTTTAAGAAAAAGAAAAAACGATTTACAAAAAAACAATTCACATTACAAAGAAACAGCTTATTTGAATAATGATTGATTAATTTCTATTCAAATTTAAGTAATAACTGACCATATACGCTTATAAATGATCTGATATTGAAATAAAGACTCAGAAATCGAAATCAACGTAATGCTGTAATTGAGAATCAATAAAAAATGATTTATTAAAAATCCCCGCAACAATGGCGGGGATTTTATTAATTTGAAATTTTCAGAAGTGAAAATCAATGGATTTATTCTGTAATGATAAATTTCTTTGTAAATGTTGATCCATCTTCGGCCACTGCTCTCAAAATGTAAGAACCCTTTGGGTTGTTAAGTTGTTTTTCAAATTCAGCACCTGCACGCATTGTTGCTGACATAACTTTTTGTCCGGTAATGCTGTAAACGGAAAGACTTAATGCAGTTGCTGTTTTGTTTGTTACTTCAAGTGTTCTGCCTGATAATACAGATTCAATTTGGGTCGAATTTTCAACAGCATTCACGGAGGTAAAGAGACCAAACCAGGCAACATCAGAACCAATCGCACCCGGATAGGTAGCTTTTTTATCGGCCAGAACAGTTGCATCTTTCACATTATTATTCCATGCAGCAATCAAATTTGCTTCTGTGCCGTTCACATAATTATTTGCATTGTCTCTGATTTCCTGTTTTGTTTTTGCGACTGACCACATACGAACATAACCCAATTTACCAATTAATCCGCGGCTTCTCCACATGGCACCTTCGCCCATAATTAAGTTTTGCGTTGAAGCGACCATCGGAGTCGGACTGGCCAATGAAGCTACTTCTAATCCGTTTACATACAACGCCATCTTAGCAGCAGTGAAAGTAACTGCAATATGTGTCCAGGCATTTAATGCAACATTTGTCGGAGCAGTAACTCCGGTCCAGGTTGTGTTTGTTCCGGTATTAAAGTTAATTCTGTTGTTATCAATGCGAAGTGCATAACCCATACCTCCGGTGCCCCAACCTTCAGAAGCTAAAACATAACCTCCGGTTACTGAAGTAAAATTAACTACTGCTTCAATAGTATATTCAGTTGGTGAAGTTATAGCGGTATTAGAACCTAAATCGACCAGACTATTTGCCATGCCATTAAATATCAAACCTTTTGTTGGTTCCACTATCGAAATTTCCTGTTCCAGTGTCGGAATAAACCAGGCTACATCTGCCGGTTTTGTAATATTATAAGCGCCTTTAACATCAGCTACAACCGTTCCGTTTCCTTCATTCATTTTCCAGTTGGCAACAAGTCCTGCTTCGGCACCGCTTAGTGAGGTTGACATGTTAGCTGCGATTTCAGCCGGTGTACGAACTACATTCCAAAACCGAAGGTCGGCCAGTTTACCTGTAAAAAGTCTGCCTTTCCATGCAGAACCTTCAGCGATAGAAGTGTTTTGGGTAGAAGCTACCATAGGCGTAGTAACTGCTGCTGTAGCTTCTTCAACACCATTGATATACAATTTCACAGCAGTTGCCGAATAAGTTACAGCTGCATGAAACCAGGTGTTTAATGGGATATCAGTTGTGCTTTGTAATGCATGCCAATTAGCTCCTTCACCATAGGCAAATTCAAGTTTGTTTCCAAAAGGACGAAATGAATAGCCTTGGTTAGTAGGGCTCCAGCCCTCGTTAGAAATGATGTACCCGCCACTTAAGTTTTGATAATAAACCCAGGTTTCGATGGTAAATGCAGTTGGTGAAAAAGCAACTTGTGAACCAAGATCGATGTAACTTGTAGCAACACCTGAGAACTGAAGACCTGTAGTAGGTGCAGCTGATAAAAACAGCACGCTGAAAAGCGATGCAACTAAAAATGAATAAAGTTTTTTCATGATGATTTTTTTTAAGATTGTTTTGTTGTTTGAAAGTGATTATTTAAGGGTGATTTTATTAACCTGAAATTTTAATTTTGTGAATATTGCTCTTAGTTTTTGGGTATCGCCGGTTTATCAGACATATTTAAAATCAATGTTCCTCCGTTTACAATGTCCGAAAACTGAATAAAAGGGGTCTTTTGCGCTTTGTTATTGAGCATTGCTTTTTGAACATAAATATTTTCTTTCGAGTTGTTGATGGTTTTAATGACAAACTGTTTTCCTTTGTAATAATCAGGATTCAGTTTGATCGTGATTTCATCAAACAACGGACTGCCAATTTGCATGCCCGGTTTGGCGTCTGTGAGTCCTTTTACATCGAAAAGTCCGATACCTGCCAACACATACCACGCACCTAATTGTCCCTGATCTTCATCCTGACCGTAACCGTAACCATGAATTTCTTCCGTACCGTAGAATTGATCGCAAATGGCGCGTACCCATTTTTGAGTCAGATAAGGTTTATCTGAAAAGTTGAACAACCACGAAATATGAAGATTTGGCTGATTTCCATGATTATAAATGGCCATTACACCAGCAAAAGCATCAATTGTTTTACCACCGCCAAAAACATTGGGTTGCGATAATGTAAAAATGCTGTCCAATCGATTATTAAATTTATCTTTTCCAATCAGACTAATCAATTCTTTAGGATTATGGGGTACATAAAAAGTGTATTGCATGGCATTACCTTCCTGAAAACCACGCCAGGGTTCAGTTGGATTAAACGGTTCTATAAATTTACCATCTTCACCACGCGGACGTAGGAATTTTGTTGATGGATCGTATAATTTTTTCCAGCCGTTCGACAGTTCCATCAGCTTTTTATAATCGCCGGTTTTGTTCAGTGATTTGGCAAACTGAGCAACCGCATAGGCACTGTAAGAATATTCCACGGTATGCGAAGCACCAAAACCTGAACCTTTTGTATTGGTGTCATAACCTAAACTTGAAATTATTGGAGAATAACCACGTTTTACAAATTCGCCCACATCCATTTTTCCTGCTCCTTCAATTCTGTTTTCAGAAACCAATTCATTTTTCAATGCTGCCTCGTAACCCAATTTTACATCAAAGTTCCGGATACCGCAGTTATAGGCCGAAGCGATTGCCAGACCGGTAAAGTTGGTTCCAACGCCTGAAACATATTTGCTGTTTGCAATGCCATCGCCCAGCCAACCGGCATCTTTGTACACCAACAACTGGCTTTGAATCCAATCGGCATAATATTCGGGATAAGCCAATGCCCAAAGTTGAGTCAGATTCCAGAAACCGCCCCATATGGCATCGGTATTATAGTGATTATATTTTGGTTTTCCATTTTTTGCCAATTCTATCTGACCAACTTCACCGTTGTTTTTCGGATATGCTCCGTTCACATCACTCGCCAGACCACGTCCCAGCAAGGCATGATACAAACCGGTATAGAATTTAACTTTGTCGGTTTCGTTTTTTGAGCTGACCGTGATACGCCCCAGGTAGTTCTCCCAGGTATTGAGGTTGCTGGTTTTCGCCTGATCGAAAGTCAGTTCTTTTGCTTCAGTAAGTAAGTTCAACCGTGCATTGGCAATGGAAGTATAAGAAAGTCCAATCTTTACCGTAATTTTCTCATTTACTTTTGTTACAAAACTCAGGTAAAGACCTGCACCTTCTCCCGAAATCTCTTTCGCTCCTTCGGTCGTTTCGCTGTGACGGAAAGTTCCCCATTTCCCTGGTTTTTTATCCGTTACAGCCGAAAAATACATCGCAACGCTGGCTCCTTTCTGGTATTTTTTGACATATTCCGGTTCGGTCATCACAAAACCTTCAACGCGTCCGTCAGCCGTTAAAGTCACTTTTGCATCTTTCACCGCTCCGCTTTCGCCCTGGCGGTTACCTATGTCGAAAAGAATGTGCGATTCCGCCGATTCAGGAAAAGTATAACGCTGAAATCCAACACGTTTAGTCGAAGTCAATTCGGCTTTGATATTATAATCTTTCAACAGAACCGAATAGTAGCCCGCAGTTGCATATTCATCCTTCCGGTCGAAGCGCGAACGGTAACCTTCATCGGGATTCTCGAGTTTGCCGGGAATGGTCTGCAATTTTCCGGTACTGGGTGCCAACACAATTCCACCTACCTGAAACTCATGCAAATTGGCAAAACCTTCGATGGTGCTGTCACGTGCATCGTAACCAACTGCTTCCCAACCCTGTGCATTTCCATAATGTCCGTTCGTAGATGGACCCGGCTTCGCCATACCGAATGGAGCGGCAGCCGGCGTGTAGAAAAACCAACGGCAATGGGCTGTTCCGATATTCGGATTTACATATTTACCCAAACTACCTGAATAAATATTCAAACTTGAGAATGCTAACAGGCTAACTAAGAGTATTGATTTAATTTTCATCTTTGGTGTTCTTTTGGAAATTGTATTATTTTGTTTCTCCTTTAATAATGGCAATACGGGCATATAATTCAGCCATACACGATTCGTCGAGTAACCATTTCGGTTGTTTTTTCTCGTCTTTTTGTCCGGTCCAGTCTTTGTAAATCAATCCGGCCTCGTCGCGTGCATTTTCCCAGGCCCAATCGGCACCGGAAATAATGGCATCCACGTATTTCGGATTATGATCTACATCGTACAATTCATGATAACCACGAAAAAGCACTACATTGAACCAGGGTAAATCATCAATATAAGTGATGCCTTTGTCGGTTTTCTTTACAAAATACCGGTAACTGCCCTCGGCCATTTGCTTTGCATTTTTCAGATATTTTTTTTCGCCGGTAATTTTATACAAGCGCACTGAAGATTGAATCATGGTGCCGGTGTTGTATGTATAAAAAACCTTATCAGGCTGCGCGCTGACTGTGGAAAAAGAATTCCAGATGATATGCAGGGTACTGTCTTCGAGATGTGTCATCATCCAGTCGTAGAACAACTTTCCTTCTGCCAGATATTTTTTATCTTTGGTCGATTGATATAATTTCAAAGCCAACACGGTGGCTTTTCCATTGGAACAGGCCGGTTTTTGGTCGCGAATTCCTTCGAGCCAGCTCACACCACCGCCAAAATCATCACTCCAACCGCTTTTGATAAAGGTAAAAACTTCTTTGGCCTTTGCCAGGTATTGTGGATTTTTACTACTGTTGTAAGCATCGATATAATCAATTCCAACCAGGCCGTTATCGTCGTAATAACGATCGCTTTTATCAAATTTCCCGGGATAAGCCTGGTATCCGGGAGGGGTACGCGTCACGTCATAATAACATTCTATTGCAGTAATCATCGAATCCTGAAATGGTTTGTACTTTCCGGCTTTGATTTCCATCAACACATTGGTGGAAGAGAAAACGCCACTCATAGGCCACAAATAGGAAACTTCCTGTGCCTTTTTACCTGTATTATCCTGAAAATAAGTCAAATCTGGTTTGTAACTATTGGGATAATATTCCGAAAAGAGCCCGTGTTCCGGTACACGGTACATATTCCATACTTTCTGAAACATATATTCTGCTTTATCCAGATAAGGAGTTTTCGAGGTCCTTGCGTTCAACGGAAATACCATACAAATCATTAACAACAACACAATCTTCTTCATATTCTACCTTATAAAATATTTATTTGTTGCTTAATATTTCTTTTTTATAAACTGACAATGCTCCATACGACTCAACCACAGCAACCTGCATGAGCAGTGATTGATAACGGTTCGGGCTACCTCCAGTCCAGTCTTCATAGAAAAACCGATCTGCTGTACGCGCCTTGTCGTAACCGTTATTGATAAATTTGTAATAAACCTGAATATAATTATCTGCGTTTTTATACAATGGTGCCAAATCAATATATCCCCTCAGAAGTTTGGTGTTAAACCAGGGATCATTTTCGGGAAATGCCAGGGTTAAATTATTCCGTGACCGTACAAATAAATCGTATGAGCCCTGAGCCGATTCAACAGCATCGTCCAGATAAGTCTGATCACCTGTGATTCGATATAATCTGACTCCGTTTTGAATCATAACACCGGTATTGTAAGTCCATTTCGTTTTATTGGCAACGCCTGCAGTATTAATATCATTCCAGTAACATTTGTCGCCGGGATCACGTAAATTGGCTTTCAACCAGGCATATTCTGTTTTTGCAAATGCAAGGACAGACGCTTTTTCGGCCTGGGGGCATGCAGCATAATATTCAAGTAAGAAAAGTGTGGCGTATCCGTTGGAACAGGCCGGTTTATTCGAATTACCGTTACCTGCAATATTTTTCTCATCTTCATTCCACCAGATTGCACCGCCCAGCAGATTGTCGAAACCGCTTTCCAAAAACTTTACAATTTGAGCTGACCGGTCTAAAAACCGCTGTTCTTTGGTAATATTGTAAGCTTCCATCAGGCTAATCCCAACTATGGAATTGTCATCATAAAACCTGGTACCACCGCCTGTTGTTCCATTGGTCGAAGAGCCGTAACCACCAATATTATTTCCATTGGCACCGGTGCGGTAATACTTCTGATAATTGTCGGATAATGCTGTAAGATCTACATTGTAACCTGCCTGAGTCAGGGTTGCTGCACCTGAAACTAAACCCACATAAGGCCACAGATAGGAATACGCCGGATCGCCGCTTTGAGCAGGATAACTTTCTTTATACAAGCCGTTCGGCAGTTTATAATACTGATTAATAAGATCGAATATTTCCTTTGCACGCTCATTACATTTTACGGTATCCGTAATTACCGGCGGTTTTACTACCGGTGGAATATACGGTTCTGAACCGTCTTTGCATGATACGCTCAAAAGAATTAATCCTATGAATAATAAATTTTTCATTACTTTTTTATTAGATTTGTTTTTCTGTAATAACTCAGAAAAACAATTAGTTAACTTTAATTTTACGTACAACCTGATCGTTCAATATCAGGTTGTACGCATTTTTAAATTAGGGTAAAGGTACAACATTTGAAAACTCATGCATTATCAAACCGTCTTTGTTTGTGTAGACAGTTATGGTGCATTTTGTTAAATCAAGCGTTGACTTCATTTTCCAAAGATGATCCCACTGGCTCCAGGCAAATTCTTCCAACTCGTAAAATGTTGCTGATTCGGTTCCTAACGGACGTTCAGGGCTAACTGCATCCCTGCGTCCGAAACATTTATCTACACCGTTTATGTTGGCAGTGAAATAATATCTTTCTTCAGTCCATCCGAGCCATGAAGGTGGATTGGTTTCCGGTCTGGTAGACATAATAAATTTTACGGTGCAATTGTCAGCCTTGAAAATTCCGTTTCCCTGATAGGTCAAAGCGCCAATCACATCAAAAGTTGCTCCCCAGATCGCCTTTATATTCATGATCTTATCTATGGTCATTTTTTGGGTATTCAAATCCACCGTCACACGATATACTTCGTCAGTAGCATTGGCAGTTACGTCATAGGTACCGGCGCCTTCGAGGATTTTACCGGTTTCGTCTGAATAACACAGAAAAGCATCGGTTGCAGTCGTACTGCTTTTGAAAAAGTAGTTTCCATTCACTTCCGCTTTGGTATAGGCAACAAACACGCCATCGGCCGCTTTTCGCATTTCCTGAGCTCCTGCACCGCTATTTTCGGTAGCCGTTCCGTACAGATAAAGTGTTGTTCCTGTATAGTCAATTCCGGCACCTCTGGTCACCGAAATTTCTTTTGTCAGATTGGAGTTTCTCACTTCTCCGCCTTTCGAAGCTGTAACCGTCCAGATTACATTTCCGGTGCTTGCAGTTCCAATTCCGGCCTTCCGGGCAATTGTATTTAGCAAAGCGTGCGTCAAGGTAAATGTAGTATCAACGCCCAGATCGCTGAATGAGCGATAAACTGGATTAGAGAAATCGCCGCCCACTTTATCGAATAAGACTTCGTAGATTACCATGCCACTTGCAGCTGCTCCACCTGTCCACGAAAGTTGTATATTATTGACAGAAGCCACATTAATAGTTACGGCCGTAGGTGAACTTAAAGCAGTCGGCGTAGTAAATTCGGTATTGAATACATATTCTTCTTTGCAACTCACCACCAGCAATACCAGTGTGAATATCAATATAATTTTTTTCATGATCTTTAAAATTTTAAGGTTACCAATTTGGATTTTCCGTCAGGTTGGCATTCAAATCTCTTTCTGTTTGAGGTATTGCCCACAAGTAATGTTTTGCTTTGTCAAAATTACGTGTTTCCACAATAATATGACCGGTGGCATCCACGCCAATAATGTCGTTGGTTTTTAATCCGTGACAAGGTCCGTTCATTACCGTTTCGGCAATCTTCCATCTGAAAATATCTTTGTGACGAAGGCCCTCGAAAGCCAATTCCGAACGACGCTCGCGGCGAACGATAGTAATCAGATCGGACTGTGAACTTCCGGTTGGAAAATTCAAAGCCAAAACATTTGTAAATCCGGCTCTGGTACGAATCGGTTTAATAGTTGCATCCCATACAGCTGAATTGAGTGTCCCTAATTCAGCATTTGCTTCGGCATTCATCAATAAAATATCGGCATACCGTATCAATATTGTATTCAATGCTGACGCACTCACAGTCAGGCGGTAGTCTTTATCGAAATATTTTTTGAAATAATAACCGGTTGGAGTACAATCGGAACTAAACCCGTAACCATCTTTATTGCTTCCTTTTTCGCAATCAATTACCTTATTCGTACCATCTGCCATTTTGTAGCTGTTTCCGGTATAGATAATTGTTGCAGCCAAACGTGGATCACGATTCAGATAGGGTGTTGCCGTTGAATAAAGGGTGCTTGTACTGATTGGAAGTCCATCGGAAGCCACATAACTGTCAACCAATTCCTGTAGTGGCGCAAGTGAAGCGTATCCACCCAACGAAGGTGGCAGAAACAGATATTCAACGCTGTTCTCACGGCTATTCAACATGTATTGAATATCCAGAATCACCTCTGAATTACCTTCATTCTGAGCATAAAACAATCCTTCATAACCTGGGAACAAGCTGAATTTGCCTATTATTTTTTCAGTTTCAGCCTTTACTTCTGCCCATCGTCCTTCGAATAATAAAATTCTTGATTTCAGACCCATGGCAGCATAACGTGTTACGCGACCTTTGTCTTTTCCTGAATAAGATTCGGGTAAAAAATTATTATCTTCAATGTCAGTCAATTCGGTCAACAAAGCTGTTACAATTTCTGCCTTTGGAGTCCGTGCAATTTTTTGCGATTCATCGATGGAAATTGTATTGGTGAAATAAGGAATATCACCAAATTTTGAATATAGTTCGAAATACAAATAAGCCCTGATTACTTTTGCTTCGGACATATATCTGTTTTTCAACTCCACAGTAAGTCCGGGAACTTTATCGATGTTATCCAACAGAATGTTACAGTTACGTATTCCGGCATATTTACTACCCCAAACCGATAATACATATCCATCGTCAGTGGAAAAAGAGCCATTACCAATGGCTTGATTGTGTCCACCTTTACAATAAGCATTGTCCGTCATTGCATCAGCAAAAAGAACTTCATCGGCACTCATAAGGTTAGTGTAGCAAGTATTAACTGCATCGATAGCAGCATCCGGTTTTTCCCAGAAAGTAATATCACTGAGCCGGTCTTTAGGCACTACATCTAAATCGACACATGATGTTGAGAAGACAGCCAGGAATGAAATCACAGCCACACTCAGTTTGATTATATTATTATTTTTCTTCATTTTATTTGCGATTTAAAGGTTCAAATTTAATCCGAAAGAAGTTACTTTAGCAACCGGGTAAATTCTACCACCCGATGTAGCTGTGGTTTCAGGATCCCAACCACCAACCATTTGGGTCAGCGTAAACAGGTTTTCGCCGCTTACAAAGAAACGTGCTCTGTTAATTCCTAATTTTTGGGTGAGTGATTTTGGCAGTGTGTAACCCAGCTGAATGTTTTTCAAACGAACATAGGCTCCGTTTTGAATCCAGAAATCCGATTTTGCAGCGTTGTTGGTAGATTCAGAACCGACAGTCAGACGAGGATAACTGGCGTTTGGATTTGTTGGCGTCCAACGGTCGATATGGAAATCGAATACGGGTCCTTCGTTGTTGTTATGGAATGCCTCAACCGATTCGCCACGCAACCATACATCGCGTTGACCAACACCTTGCCAGAACATTGAGAAATCCAATCCTTTAAAATTAAAACTGTAATTGAAACCATATGAATAACGTGGGAATGCATTTCCCAAAACGAAACGGTCGTCATCGGGTTTAATAATTCCATCTCCGTCTTTGTCAAGATAGCGGATATCTCCGGGCTTTGGTGTTACACCGTCCAAATGTGGTCCTGTGGTACACTCAGCTTCGTTTTGGAAAAATCCATCCGAGCGGTAAGCGTAATAGGAGTTCATAGCGTAACCTTCTTTGATTATGGTATTAATATCATAACCGTTGATCCACTCTTTTCCTTTGATATCGACCACTTCGTTTTGACTGTCGAATATATTACCCGAAATACTGTGATTTACTTTTCCGGTTTTGAATTTATAGGTAGCCGATGCTTCCCAACCTGCGTTTTTTACTTTTCCGGCATTCTGAGTCGGACTACCTCCGCCAAAAATAGCGGGAACAGGCAAACCAACCAGAATATCGTATGTCAGGTTACTAAAGTAATCTAATGTCAGATTCAATGAATTATTGAATAAGCCAATATCGGTACCCAGGTCAAACATTTGCGTTGTTTCCCAACTGATGTCGGCATTCACAGCTCCGACTCCGGAAGTGCTGACCACATTGTTGTTGAACGCGTATCCATTGTTAATAGAAACTGAAGGAATATAGGCATAATCACCGATCCTGTTATTTCCGACCATACCCCACGACGAGCGTATTTTAATGCTTGGCAAACTCTTATCTGCATCTTTGTAAAACGATTCTTCAGAAATACGCCACGCTCCCGACACTGATGGGAATACACCCGAACGGTTTCCGGATCTGAATTTTGATGACAAGTCGTCACGAACATTAAATTCTAAAAGGTATTTTTCTTTGTAGTTGTAATTCAACCTAGCAAAAGCCGAATAAATTGACCATTCGCTTGCCCAACCCTGATTTTCGGTAAGGGTTGATTGATAACCGGCCATAATGTCAAAATCCGGGGTTGTAACTTTTCGCATGGTGTAAAAGCTGTTGTCCTGACCGCCTTCGTACGAATAACCAACTAATCCGCCAAAGGTGTGGTTTCCTGATTTTTTATCGTAAGTCAACACGATGTTTGAGGTCAGGTTTTGAGTGCGGCCAAAATTTTCCTGGAGATGATTTTCCTGGTCACCGCTGAATTCAATGGCCTGACGGTTCTCGTGCATACGGTTGTTATAAAGTTGTCCGCCAACCATTGCTTTCAGTTTCAGACCTTCGATTAAGGATAATTCGGCATTTAACACGCCCGATAAATCATCATTTGAGCTTTGGCGATAACCACCCGTTTCCAGACGGGCCAATGCATTACTATTACTCCCTGAAGGATAATTGTATTTTCCATCGATCATAATCGGATAAATGGGAGGCATACGCATGACCTGTTCCAGAATCCAGTCTGTCCAGTAAGCATTATCTTTTATTTCATTGCGGGCATATGATACATTGGCGCCGATTTTAAAGTTTTTGGTCATCTGGTGCTCCACATTCAATCGGCCATTGTATCTGTTCATTCCATAATCCGGTCCCTGAAACAAACTGTTTTGATTGGTATATCCGAATGAAAATAACACGCTTGTTTTATCACTTCCACCGCTTAACGATAAGTTATGCGTTTGCTGAGGAGCTGACGATTTATAAATGTCATTGATCCATTTGTCGTTCACACCACCGTTACGGTATGCAGCAATTTGATCGGGCGTAAATGCAATTTTCTTCCCCGAATTTACCAGGGCTTCGTTGCGAAGTTCGGCATAAATCCACGAATCAACAGGATTTGGCAATGCAGTAACTCCCTGAATACCATAATTGAAATCGTAATTTATCGAAACCTTGTCTTTACTTCCCTTTTTGGTTACTATCAGCACAACGCCATTGGAAGCGCGCGAACCGTAAATAGCAGTTGAAGAAGCATCTTTAAGTACCGAAATACTTTGAATATCGGATGGATTTACATTCTGAATATCACCAATCATTCCATCGATTAATACCAACGGTGTATTGTCATTCAATGTATTAGTACCACGGATGTTGATTCCCGGACGATTGCCCGGTTGTGAGCTTGTCTGTTGAATGGTCAATCCCGGCGTTGTACCCTGTAAAGCTTCTACAATATTTACTACCGGTTTTCCTTCAAGTTCAGTCATCGAAACGGACGAAACAGCTCCTGTCAGGTTTACTTTCTTTTGTGTGCCGTAGCCTACCACTACAACTTCATCCATTAGTCTGGAGTCTTCATACAGAACAACATTCATTACTTGTCCGGTAATTTTCAGTTCTTTCTTTAGGTAACCGATATAGGAAAAAACTAAAACTCCCTTATTTCCGGAAACGGTAATCGAATAATTCCCATCAATATCGGAGATGGCACCCACACTAGTTCCTTTTAACAGAACATTTGCTCCTACAATCGGTTTACCACTTTCCTCAGTGATGATTCCGCTGATTCTCCCTGTTTGTCCAAAGACTTGTTGCACCCCTGAGAAGAGTAGCAACAACAGAAAAATTGAAATTTTCTTTGTCATGATTTAATTATTTTGTATTAGATTTTAAGATTAAGAGTCTGAAAAATCACTGCTGTATTACATTATTTGCATTATGAGATTGTATTTTTTACCGGAAGAATTAAGCCTTTAGTCTGATAAAGGCCTTGATTGTTGCACATTCTTTGCCTTCACTTTTACCAAATGGACGAATTGTATAAGTTCCAACCGCAGCCGGCACAATAAACGTTTCGGCATAATGCACAATAAAAGGTTTGAATTTATTCTCCGGACTTTCTACCATTGCTTCACGGCCCTCAATCAGATTCAGTACATTTACACTATCCCCGGTGTGGTGCAATACAGTTTTTGAAAACCAATGTCTGCGTGTTTCTATAAATTCATTTTTATGCAATCCCGTACGTTCCTCACGCCATCCATCACCGCTTGCAATTTCTTCAACCTGTCCCACTAAATTTTCAGCACAGTATTCGGTATCGCGATTCCAATCTATTACTTTTGAACCGTGTTCTATATTAATTGCACGGGGTTCACCGTCCATCCCGAGTCGTTCCCAATCGTATAATTTGAAAGTAAAAATATATGGCGTTGCACTGATTTCCAGCACCATGCTATTTGAACCCGAACAGTGAATGGTTCCATTGGGAATTAGAAAATGATCGTGTTTTTTTGCCGGAAATACGTTTACATATTTTTCTGCATCAAATGTTCCGCCGTTATCCTGGGCATGCTGCAAATCTGCTATCATGGCTGCCGGATCTACCCCGGTTTTTACGCCCAGATAAACGGTAGCATCCGGTTTCGTATCGAGCATATAATAGCTTTCATCCTGCGTGTAATTCATGCCAAACATATCGCGGATATATTGCGTAGTCGGGTGTACCTGCAAACTCAGATTGCCACCGCCCATGGTATCCAGAAAATCGAAACGAATGGGAAACTCTTTGCCGAAGCGCGATTCAACCGGTTCGCCAAGCAGTTCTTTACTTTTGTAAAAAACAAGATTAATACTTGGAATTTCAAATATCTCACCCGCAATTTCAAAGAGCAGGCTGTTTTCTTCCGGCACACCGTCGAACGCCCAGGCGAAGTTCGTTTTCGTTTTGTCAAGCCCGCAAACATCTTTCATCCACTGTCCGCCCCAGGGTCCCGGGTCGAAATAGGGAACCACACGAAATGGTGAATTGACAATTTCAGTCAAACCATCCAACATTGTTCCGGCTTTAATCATCTTTGGAGCACCTGCTTTATTTGTATCCAACCAGAAGTCAGCTTTTTCAAACAAATCTTGCTTCAACCGGTCACAAACCCGCCAGTCTACAAAAAATGCGCGTTTATATTGTATGCCAGGTGCTTCATCACTGTTGTTTATCCCAAGATTACAAACCTGATGATTTCGCTGGCGCAACTGGATCTCCCACCGCGCCATGTCTGCATAAATCAGACAATCATATTCCTGAGCAATCAAAGCAGCCGCATGGCCGTAAACAATAACCAATCCTTTCGAATTTTGGAGTTTCTCACGGAGTTTCTTTACTTTTTCGGGATCTAAAAACTCATTATAGGAAAGACGTGTCATGTAACCAAAAATGGCATCATCAGTCACATCGGGATAGGTTATCTCCTGAATTTTGTCGGCTGCGTAAAATGCGTCCGACGAATGAATAAAACTACTTGGGTTTAATTGGCTTAATCCGGCAATCAACTCAGCGTGATGAACACCCTGATAACATTCAACAACAATCACATAGCGATCTTTTGTTGATGCTTTGATTTCACCGTTTAATTTAATCCGTATAGCATCCCAACCGGAGCACAATTCACCTGCAATGGGGAAATACGGATTTTTGTTGTAATCTGACATATTGTTTGGTAATAATTTTTGGGGTTAACCTCTTGTTTCTAAAGCAAAATGCTTAGAAATTTACCTGAATACAATTAAAATTTTGTCCATTTAAATTGGATGCAACTAAATATGATGCAAAGATGATATTGTTTTAGGTGAAAAAGTTATAACTTTGTTGCGATTTACTTGTACTATCTTACGATTATATTTTTTTAATATTATGCCAAAGCAAAAAGAAGGTTTTAAAGGACAAAGACTTATAGCCATCAGCCCTGAAATAATACAAAACTGTCAGCACAATCCACTGAACAAAACACTTTATATTACGAAGATCGGATTTTTTCCGGCTGTAAAATACCATTACAATAATAAGGAAAACGGGGTGGATTATTATATTTTACTTTATTGTACTTCGGGTGAAGGTTGGTATAAAGTTGGAGAAAAGAGTTTTACCATCAGTGAGAATCAATTTGTAGTGTTACCACCGGATACACCATACAGCTTTGGGGCAAACAAAATAAATCCATGGACGATCTATTGGGTACATTTCAAAGGAGCATTGGCCGCCTCGTTTTTTAATCTGCCGGTTATTCCCCGCCAAATTTTACCAGAAGCCGATTCCCGCTTACAGGATCGCATTCAGCTGTTTGAAGAAATATATTCGAATCTTGAATTAAGCTATCACAGCGATCACTATATCTATGCTTCGATATGTCTGTTCCATTTTCTGGGTTCATTCAAATATGTGGAGCAGTTTCGCAGGATCCGGAATATTGATATTATTGAAAATGGATTTAGTGAAAGAGCCATTTACTATATGCGTGAAAATGTGGAGCATAACTTAACATTGGAGCATCTTGCCAAACACTTCAAACTTTCTCCTTCCCATTTTTCTGCCCGCTTTCAGCAAGAAACAAAACAATCGCCCATCAAGTATTTTATTTCGCTGAAGATAGAGAAGGCTTGTCAATACATAGAATTGTCAAACCTGAAGATTTCAGAGATATTTCCAAAGCTTGGATTTCAGGATGGAGCCTATTTTAGCAGAATGTTTACGAAAATCATGGGAATCTCACCTTCCAAATACAGAGAACGGGAAAGACACAGTTAAACAAGGCTGCAGATTATATTTGGAATATCATTTGAGAAAATAATTAGTAGAATGCCTTTAATAAAACCTTTAAAAAGTTTCCATCCTGTTTAATTTAAATTTGTAAAACTAGTTATTTCATTTCTATTATGCAGCAAATATAGTGCATTACAGAAACAAAATATTCTATCATTTTTTCTAATTGTCTTGATTCAGCTTGTTAAGCTCTGAAGTTACATAGAAATAGCAGGCAATGTGTAATGTTGTATCAATGGTATAAGCGCTTAGACCGCCCTGCTTTTTCAACTTAATTGCCTCCTACTTTAGTTGAATTGCCTCCTGCTTTAGCTGGAGGATAGAAAATTTAAATCTGAATATTGGCTTTATCCAAATGTAAATATATGACTATCATGTTCTAAATTATAATCAATTGGGCTAAAGCCGATCAACAGCATCCCTTTTTTCCTCCCCCCAGCTAAAGCTGGAGGCAATTCAAAAGCTGGAGTGAAAGAAAAAAGGAAGGTATTTTAATGTAGTTTTCTCATTTCAAATTATCAGTCAATACATAGCTGACGAAGCATTATTATATTAATTGATATTGTTCATTATTTGCAGAAAAAACAAAACGCCCAACTTATTCAGTTGAGCGTTTCGTTTTTCGTGTTTCGTGTTTCGCGTTCCGCGTTTCGAGTTAGTAAACTTACCTCGTACTACTTAGCTCTTTTGTCCAGGTTCTTGGTTCTTGGCTCTTGGTTCTTGGTTTTTCCTCCCAACTCAGAACTCAAAACTCAGAACTCAGAACTACCGACTAGAAACTACCGACTACCGATTTAAAACTCATATCCAGACTCTTTACCGAGTGCGTCAAAGCACCTACCGAGATAAAATCAACGCCACATTCGGCATATTGTTTCAAGGTATCGAAGGTAATGCCACCGGACGATTCTGTTTCGTATTTTCCGGCAATAATCTGAACGGCTTTGCGGGTATTTTCCGGGGTGAAATTATCGAGCATAATGCGGTCAACACCACCTACTGCCATCACCTGTGCCAGTTCGTCGAAGCTTCGGACTTCAATTTCAATTTTCAGGTCTTTTCCTTTTTCCTTCAGATACGCTTTGGCCCGTGAAATGGCTTTGTCGATACCACCTGCAAAATCAACATGATTATCTTTGAGCAAAATCATATCGTATAATCCGATGCGATGATTTACACCACCACCGATTTTCACCGCTTCTTTTTCGAGCAGACGAAGCCCCGGAGTTGTTTTCCGGGTATCGAGCACGCGGGTTTTAGTCCCTTCGAGTGCGTGTACATACTCCCGCGTACGGGTGGCCACGCCGCTCATACGCTGCAGAATGTTCAACATCAGGCGTTCGGTTTGCAGCAGCGATTGTATTTTTCCTTCGACTACGAAAGCAATATCACCAACTTTCACTTCGGCACCATCGTGGATAAAGACGGTCATCTTTAATTCAGGATCGAAAGCACGAAAAATTTCGCGGGCTACTTCAACGCCGGCCAGGACGCCATTTTCTTTGATTATTAACTGAGATTTTCCCATGGCCGAAGCCGGGATACATGAAAGTGTTGTGTGGTCGCCATCACCAATATCCTCGGCAAACCAGAGGGAAATAAGTTGTTCGAAATCGTTAGTCATTGGAAGGTTCTATTCTGAGTTGTTGAATTTCATTTTTACGCGTCAGGACATATACACGAAAGTTACCGGTAGCCGTTTTAAGCGTACCTATGGCAAAACTGGCTGTATCTTTGTTTCCCTTGTGCAATAATTGAAAATCACTGACACGGTTTTTGCGGAAAAAATCGGCAATAATACTTGTGGCCTGTTGTTTACTGAATACATCGTTTTGATTTCCAATGACCAGTTCTACATTGTCATTCAGGAAACCCGAAAGTTGACTTGCGTTGCCCTCATTAAGCGCGGAAATGATGGTTGCGGGCACTTCTGTTGATTGTGCATGCATCATCGGGATGGCACAAACCAGACAAAGGCTGAAGAAAAAGAGTTTAATTGTTTTCATATTTTATAAGTTTTCATGAAAAAACATTTTTCATACGAACTGTTTTCTCATTTAAAAATGCCATATTTGCATTCCGTTAAGAAAACATGCTGCAAATGTACATTAATTAATTTGTTACAGCGAGATGTTTTGACAGTTTTTTATGTATACAAATAACACGCCAAACAGGACAAAAAAGAATAAATAAATGAGAATAACGTTATTAACGGTTGGAAAAACAACAAATGCGCATCTGATTAAACTTCAGGAGGAGTACCAAAACCGCTTGAAATTTTATATTCCCTACGACTCCCTGGTTATTGCCGAATTAAAAAACACCAAAAATCTATCCATCACCGAACAACAGGAGAAAGAAGCTGACTTAATCCTTAAACAACTTGAAACAAACGATGAAGTCATATTGTTGGATGAAAAAGGAAAACAGTACACTTCCATGGGATTCTCTGAATTTATCTCAAAAAAAATGCTCGCGTCACATAAGCGCATGGTTTTTGTTGTAGGCGGACCGTATGGATTTTCACAAAGGGTGTACCAACGTGCAAACGGTATGGTTTCACTTTCCAGCATGACATTTTCACACCAAATGATCCGGTTGATATTCGTGGAACAACTCTATCGTGCCATGACCATCTTAAAAGGAGAACCGTATCATCATGAGTAGCGTTCCGGGTTCCGCGTTTCGGGTTTGAAAAGTTTGAAATGTTTGAAAAGTTTCGCGTTTCGTGTTTCGCGTTTCGCGTTTCGTGTTGGAGGTTTGAAGCGTTTGATATTTGAAAGGTTTGAAAGGTTACGAGTTCTGAGTTTCGGGTTTCGGGTTTGAGAAGTTCCGCATTCAGAAACCTCAAAGAGTACTAAGTACCTTTGAGAGTTTCTTTGTATTTCATTTTCAAATGGTAACGTAGTGGACATCCCGTTTTGGGCGGGATTGGAACATTTTCAAATCTTCAAATTCTTTCATTATTTCATTCTTTCATTTCTAACGTTTTGGTTCTTCTCTCTAAATTCGTGTAATTAGTTTTTAAATTCGTGTAATTAGTACTTAAATGAATAAAAAAACCAACCGCATACTTCTTTTCGCTTTGCTGTTAAGCATTGCTACGGGTTTGGTGTGCGATTATTTTTACAGCGCTTCGCCACAACATGCCATTCGGACCGATAATTTTCAGACACGGCTTTTCGAAAAAGAAAAACAGGCCGTAAAAACGATGGAAGAAATGCAAAAAATCATCTCGCATTCCTCCATCGATTCCCTGATAAATTATCGCTTTGCCAACAATGATATTTCTTACTATGTTTTTGATAAAGGCGAACTGGCTTTCTGGTCCGACAACAACCTCGACATAAGCAACTTTACACTCCCCGACTCTACCGACTGGCATTTCGTTCAACTTCCAAATGCACATTGTGTCAGTAGCCTGGTATCGTTCGGGTCCACAAAAGTACTGGCTTTGATTATTATTAAAAACAATTACCCCTACGAAAACGACGAGTTAGTCAACAGTTTTGCGCGGGGGTTTGAAATGAACAAACAAGTCAGGATTGTGAATGGGAATAAGACTGATAAACAGGCGGTTTTCTGTTCGCACGGTAATTATTTGTTTTCATTATCCGAACCTCAGGAAGCTGTTTTCAACGAGTCCTGGTCTGTAGCCGCACTGATTGCCTACGCGCTGGCATTCCTGTTTTTCTTCATCTTTTACGCGCGAACACCTTATCTGCTGAACAATAAAGAACTCAGTTTTAAAACATTTATCCTCTTATCGCTGGGTATCGGCATCATTACCGGGTTGCTCTTATTTTTCAATCTTCCGGCTTCGCTATTCTGGAATAAACTGTTCACCCCGTTTCAGTACGCTTCCAATCCGGTATTGGCCTCAATCAGTCATCTCACTGTAGCCACCGGATACTTTCTTTCAACTATCTATTTATTTTATTTTCACGTAAATACGGATGAACTCAAGACCTTCACCAGCCGCGTATTTATGCAAATCATGTTTGTCTTGTATTTCATACTGGTTTATTACCTGCTCAGCGGGCTTATTTATCATTCAAGCATTCAGTTAAGCATTCTTCGGTTCAACGATTTCTCGGGGATCTCGCTGTGGATACATTTTTTGATTTTGCTGTGGGGTATTGGTCTTATATTGTTGTTTTTCAAAACGCATGTCTGGTTCAGAACGCAAAGAATTTTAAAGCTGGCAATTTTCAGTGATTTGATGTTTTCGTTGACCTTATTTCTTATTTGCTACCTGGTATCACCCGGCGATGCGCTACGGATTAGCCTCTCGTTCACCGGACTCTGGATGGTATTGTATTTACCGTTTCTATTGCCAAAGTATAAAAATATCTATGGTTACTTAGCCTGCTGGATCCTTTTTTTTACGGCATTTCTGGTAATTAATTCGTTGAATATAAACAGTATTAAAAAGAACGACAAGTATAAAATCCTCGCACAGAATATCTATATCAATGGAAATACAGAGATCGACCGGATGACCGATATTCTGTTGGAAGAACTGGATGTACAGATAAAGAACGATCTTAAAATCAGCCGCCTGGTAACGTATACCGATTCACTTGCACTTACAAAAGAGTATTTAAACAAGACTTATTTGCGGGGTTTCTGGAACAAATACGATATCAGGCTTAACGCCGCTCCGGTGCAATCCCAATTGTACAAGGAATATATGCAATTCATAGAGAATGAAGGTTCTAAAATAAAGAAAACCCATTTCTACAGCGTTGCAGCCAACGAAAACAACATGTCGTATATCGGTGCTTTTCAGTCAAAATTTAGTGGTACCGACTCGGTTTTCTTTTTCATGGAGTTCTTCCCCCGGCGCAACTTCAGAAGCTATAGTTTCCCGAATTTGCTGATCGCCTCTTCCGCCAATATTCAAACCCAACTCAATATCGCCATCGCAAAATACGAGCGTAAAAAGCTGGTCTATTCCTCGGGATCGGTAGAGTACGCACCCAACAGCCGATGGATTCCGGCGAACAAATCTGACTTTTATTCCATTGAGAATAAAGGATTTGTTCATTATATTTATGCCCCGAATGACTACAGCTATATCGTTATCACCGAGCAACAGGCGCATGACCATACAGCTTACCTGCTCTACTTTATTTATACTTTTCTGGCATATTACGCACTGAGCAGTTTATTCGTCTGGATATTCTTCTTTGCCCGACGAAAAAGCAATTACCGGCTTGGTCTGACCGCAAAATTCCAGTATGCATTTATTTCGCTGTTGATTATAAGCTTTTTGTTGATCTTTTATGTCTCGGTAAATTTTATTCAGAAGAAATACCAGGACGAACAGCTTGCCAACCTCGAAAGCAAAAAAAGCTATATCCAAAAGGCTCTGCAGGACATGTATTACTGGAATCAGGACCTGAGCACGAAGAACACCCAGGCTTTGAATTTCGACCTCCAGGAGCTTTCGTACACCTATCATACCGACATACATGTGTACGACAACCGGGGCGTGCTGGTGGGCAGCTCACAACCGCTTATTTTCAGCAAAAGTCTTACCAGCAAACGGATAGCGCCAATACCCTATTTCACGCAAAACGCGAACATCAACCAGTACGAGCATATCGGGAAACTGGATTACCTGACCGGCTATACCGATTTCTTCAACGGCGATTACCTGCAGATCGGTTATATTGCCGTCCCACAATTTTTCAGTCAGGATGAAATTCAGAATGAAATTGAGAGTTTTCTGGCGGTGATTATCCACATCTACCTTACCATCATCGTGCTGGCCATATTGTTGAGTTTGTTTATCGGGAGACAACTTTCGGCCCCACTGATCATGCTCGAAAACAAATTAAAGGAAATGCGTCTGGGGCGCAGGAACGAGAAAATAGAATACAACCCGAATGACGAAATCGGGCAACTGGTGATACAATATAACCGCACGATAGACGAGCTGGAACAAAGCGCCAAACTCCTGGCCAAGTCCGAACGTGAATCGGCGTGGAAATCGATGGCCAGGCAGGTGGCGCACGAAATCAACAACCCGCTGACCCCCATGAAACTAAGCATTCAACAGCTTCAGCGGACCAAAAAGATGAATGACGGGCAATTCGACGATTATTTTGCAAAATCCACGGTGATGCTGATCGAACAGATTGACAACCTGTCGCGCATAGCAGGCACCTTTTCCGATTTTGCGCGCATGCCCGAAGCCAATTTCGAGCACGTGGATATTGCGGCGCGCCTGTATTCGGTGGTGCAGCTGTTTGTCAACAATTATGATCAGATTCAGATCGATTACCGGGGCTCCGAAAAGGAAGTGTACGTGTATGCCGATCCCGAGCAACTGGTACAGGTATTCAACAATTTGCTGAAGAATGCCATCCAGGCCATTCCAGGCAAACGCATGGGGAAGATATTGGTTAACCTGCAGCAGAACGCCACACAGGTCATTGTGGATATTACCGACAACGGCATGGGCATCGTTGACGAAGCACACGATAAGCTGTTTGCACCAAATTTCACCACCAAAACCACCGGCATGGGGCTTGGACTCGCCATCTCCAAAAACATCATCGAACTATCCGGCGGCACCATCACCTTTTCCACCCGACTCAATAAAGGAACTACCTTTACCGTCACTTTGCCGAAGGAAGACTAAGCGTTTCGTGTTTCGCGTTTCGCGTTTAAAGAGTTTGAAAAGTTTGAGGTTTGAAGAGTTTGAAGTTTGGTTAATTGGTTGATTGGTTAATTGGTTAATTGGGGTTTGAAAAGTTTGAAAGGTTTCGCGTTTCGGGTTTCGTGTTCGGCGCTCAGAGTCTTTTGTCTTGGTTCTTGGTTCTTGGTTCTTGATTCTTGATTCTTGGTTCTTGGTTCTGTATTTGAAAGGTTTCGCGTTCAGAAAACCTCAAAGCGTACGCAGTACCTCTGAGCGTTTCTTTATCAGACATTGAAGTATCCCGCAAACAGGATCTCCACCTTGCCTGTTGACAGGCAAGTGCGTTTGGGATTATCAATAAACCCGACGCAGTTATCAGTTATTTCAGCGCAGTTATCAATTTATTCAACGCAGTTATCTGTTATTTCAACGCAGTTATCAATTCATTCAACGCAGTTATCAGTTATTTCGGCGCAGTTATCAATTCACTCAACGCAGTTATCAGTTATTTCGGCGCAGTTATCAATTCATTCAGCGCAGTTATCAGTTATTTCGACGCAGTTATCAATTTATTCAACGCAGTTATCGATTTATTCGACTCAGTTGTAAATTAACGTGAGTTCGACATAAGTAAACTACACATTGTCAATTAGAATAAACTATTAGAATCCTGAAAGGATTCAATGTAAATAACCGCGGGTGAAACTTGTTTTCAGTCCAAGTTACACTTCGTTAAACTTGATCTACCCAGTGTGTGACATCTATCAGACTTGGACTAAAAAGGTTTCATTGTGCTACCAATTACCGATCAACAAAACACTACTGTTTACTGATTGTAAGATTGGGGGTGGTTTTCTTGTTTTTTTCTTCCCGGGAATAAATTCACGGGCAACAAAATCGGTCATACCTACGGTATTTGTCCGTGCATGTTGTCAATTTGTAAAAAAAAATATCAATGTAATGCTGCCAGTTGCGTAGGGACTTTCATTACCCGGCTCTTGTATCTTGTGGTTTTCTTTAATTATCTGACGAGAGCAGGAACGCAACTGAAGCAAGATTACCAGTGAAGCCATCAATTGCAGCCCAGCAATGTCGGCTTCCCTGGTTGTATTCATGAAGGCTTAACCTGAACTTATGTTTTGGCGGTGATAGTGAAGCCGTCACTGGCATGCTGACGCGCAGCTAGATAAATAATTCTATTATTTTTTAACAAAAGGAATGATTATATAAAAGTTAATGCGTATTTTTGACGGTTAAAAAAGTTAATTCAGGGTTTTTCTTCTTAAAAAGGAATCTTATTTAACCTGACAAAACGAAAAAATCATCACGTAGTTTAACGACTAACCAGTCTATGGATTTAAATATACACAAACCACGCATATATGCATGTATGCACATACAGGATTTAAAGTGTTTATAGGGTGATATTAGGCGTAATTAAAAAAAAAATCACATTTTATCTATCAAAAAAATCACAAAAATGGTACAAGTAAAGAAACCTGTTGAATTACCAGATTCTAAAGTTATAAATACACTTATTGAAAAAGCAAATTCAAAAACCGACTATGAATTTAACTATATTCATGAACTAGATCAAATTCGAAATAGAATATCAATTGAAGTATCCAGAATAAATCTATTATTCCCTGAATATACTCCACATGACGAAAAATATCATTTAAAAAGACTATTCTTTGTCGCTGACCAGATGTTGGGAGATGATGTCATTGAGAATATGAATGTTACTGAGTTGTTCTTACTTTCAGTTTCTTTATATGCGCATGACTGGGGTATGGCAATAAGTGAAGAAGAAAAAACACATATTTTATCTATTTCCGGAGATTCAATTGAAGGGATAAACCTTTTAGATGATGAAAAAGTCCGAATTAAAGAGTTTTGTAAAAGTAAAAATGTTGAAATAAAAGATATTGAAATATCAGATTGGCAAGAATATGTAAGGCTTACTCATGCATTTAGAAGCGGGAGGAGAATTAGGTCCTATTTCGAATCAATTAGCTCAGGAGTAGCCGAATATGCATCGCGAATTTGTGAAGGCCATTGGTTAGATTTTGATGTAATTGATGATTATACATCTTATCCAACAGATGCGTCAATACACTGTGATAACGTAAATGTCAAGGCATTGACTATTTATGTTAGAATGATAGACCTTTTAGATATGGGCGAAGATAGAACCCCATATATATTATGGAAATTTGTTGCACCTAGAAATAAATTTTCAAAATTAGAATGGGCAAAACATAGAGCACTCCAACCAGTTACATTTCCGCAATATCAACTTTCTAGATACATTCAGGTCGATGGTAGTACAGATGATCAAAATGTTTATATGAGCATAATGGATTTAAAAAGATATGTAGATAATCAGTTCAGACAATGCTGTGACATCCTAAATCGAATTAACCATAGTTATCATAAATTAAACATTTCACATATAGATTGGCGTATTGCTGCAAGAGGATTTGAACCAGTAACAATCCAATTCGAATTTGACAGAAATAGAATGTTTGATATACTTGGTGATGAAATTTATCAAGGGAATCCATATGTATTTATTCGAGAGCTATTACAAAATGCAATTGATGCAATTGAAATGCGAACGGAGATACTAGATAAAAAAGACTTAGCATTCAAACCCAAAATTCATATAGACATTACAGAAAGTGATTTGAATTATATCGTTCAGATAACTGACAATGGGATTGGGATGGACGAATATATAATTAGAAATTATTTAGCTGTTGCAGGTAAAAGTTATTACCGAAGTGTTGATTTTCAAAAAGAATGTTTAAAAATGGATCCAATTTCTAGATTTGGAATTGGCGTTTTAAGTTGTTTTATGGTTTCAGATTATATTGAAATAGACACCTATAAAGATCCTAATACAACACAGAAACAAGAACATTTAAAAATATCAATTCCATCTAAAGAAAATTACTTTAAAATAAAGAAAAATACTGAGACTCTTGATATTGGAACTACTTTCAGAGTTTTCGTTATTAAAAATAAGCTTCCTAAAAATAAAGAAACAGGAAATCAAATTGATTTTAACATTACTGAATATATCAAAAGATCAGCAGGGTTTGTAAAGTATTCTATTACAGTTAAAGAGAATGGAATAGAATCATTGATTATTAACCCGAATAAAGATTCATCAAAACATCCAAATGTATATGCGATAGATTATCATTTTCCATTTAATAAAGCAATACTTCCTCAAAATATTGAAGCAACAAAAGAGTATTTTATAGAAAAAACATTTCATTTAAAGACCGATTTAAAATTAAAAGATTTTGATGGGTGCATAACGTACTTATTACCAAAATCTGAACAAATTGACATTGCAAACGATGGTCATTCATGGCCAATTAGTGAAATCAAAATAATCGATTATTTTGATGAAATGACTGAAAATAAAAAAATTAAATGGCAAGATGATTGGGTTTCATTCAGTAGATCTTCATATAGTAAAGACAAAACAACAATTCCTGAAAGGTGTTATAGTGTTTTCATGGATGGGATATTACTTCAAGATATTACTCCACCAGAAATTAATATAAATAAAAACACGTCTCGAAATTCAGATATTTATTATAGTAGTTCTTTGGTTGATTCATTTGTAAATCCACAACTATTAGTAAACATTCCCAAACCTATCGGAATGAAAATTGATTTGGCAAGAACTAATATTGAGACAGATATAAAATGGGATTATTTTATTTGGAAAGCATTTTTTGAGCATTTAAAATGTACTACCATTAAAGAAATTGAATCCAAAAATTCTACAGACAGACTTTTGTCATTGGCTAAATTAATTACATTTTATAAATTATCTGATAGAAATATTATTGAAAACTTAATAGATACTTCAAAATTTCCACTTCCCTTTATTTCGAATAGTGGAACACTTACTTTTCACGAGTTTGGCAAATCAGAATTTGATACCTTGAGAATTGCTCCTGTTGAATTCAGCAGAGAGTTTTATAAACTTGTAGAATCTAATTATTTAAAATATAAAGAATATTCTGGAGTTTTGAATACTTGGAGAGGTTTTGAAACTATTGTAAATCTCAAAGATGTACGATATGTTGAGAAATCACCAGCTTCATTATCAAATATGAGCAATCTAATAAGATCATTTATAAATAAACATTATTATCTATCTAAAATCGAGTTTATTACATCACCTTTAGGTGTTAAGTTTCCATTGGCACAAGAAATCTTAAAAATTAGATCAAATACACAAAACCAAGAGATTCCGAAAAAAGAAGTTATTAGATTTGGAAATTTGGAAGAAATCGACGACTATGAATGTACTAAATTGAACATCCTACTAAAAGACAAGTTTTCCAGTTTTCCAACATTAGTCAAATTTTCAGAGCCTTATGATTCAAAAATGTTTTATTCTTTTAAATATATCAATCTTAGTCATGCACTCACGAAAGATTTTATAAATATTTGCTTATCATTAATTATAGCTAAAGATGGGAAAACGTTATCTAAAGAAATAACAGGTAAATTATTTGACATGATAAATGACCTATCTTTTATAAAATCTTATTATTCTGAAAATAAGAGAATCAAAATGTTAGACCTAAATTTAGAACTAGATTTAATATTTTCGGAGGCTTCAAAACATAATGCAATTATATGTGATTCGAATCTTAAATCTGATATTACGGTTAATGATTTCGTAGAAAATTCAATAACGTTTGAAAAAAGCACAAATACATTCTATTCATTTTTCGAGCCTAACAGTTACTTATATGGTAAAAAGGTATGGGGGAAACCTATAAAATAACAATATTTCACTGACAACCAAAGAAATAAAATACGCCTAATACATAGGACTTCGTTCGGACGGAACGACCCAGCATGAAGTCTCAGTTGCACTACATCCCTGCACTACTGTTGGAAAGTGCGAGTAAAAAAAATGGTTGTAACCTTTAGTGTTTATCGGGAGTTTTTCAAAGGTTTCCCAGTCTCTGGGGATATATTCACACCTGATTAAATGAGCAAAGGGTTCTGACTGGTCGTTGGGATTTGTAATCACAATTTTATATTTTATAAAGATTTTTAATCCGGGAAAAATGAAATCCGCTTTATATCCGGAATTGAACCTGGATTAAAAATACATAGAACTGGGATTAAAATTACTCCCTTCAGTCGTGACCGCGGTTCACAGTGACCATAAGCAACATTTGTAAATTTAAAATGCATAACACTGAGGACAGAGGACGAATGGGATTAACAGAATTCGGGAAGGTAAATATATTCTGCTAAAGGAGAAATATAGACAATTGATTATATTGGAGATGTATTAGCAATTGCCTTTTATTTGTGTTATGGGGCATTTTAGAAAAAAAATCATTCGGACAAAAAAGCACAACTCAAAAAGAATATTATATGAAAACAAATAAGAAGTTACTAATTCAAACATTAATTTATTTGAAGGACGGAGACAAATCTCTCGAAGAAGCCCTTGATTTAGCTAAAAAAGAAACTCAATTACCTCTCTTAGACGAAATAGATGTAATTAGATATACCCTTGTACGTCTAAAACTGCTAAAACACAACCTCAGAGTTGGGTATTATGTAGAAAATAGACAAGGAATCGTGACTTTTTCACCAAACTTTACACTTCAAGTTGCATTTATAAAAGACTACTTGACCGAAGAAAGTATAGAAATGATAAATACTGGAGTAATATCAAACTTTGAGTTTGACACGAGAGATAGAAAGAAGATATTCCTTTATGTTGGTCACTCAAATTGGGGTAAATCTTTTGTTCTTAAACAAATAACTGATAATAATGCTCGGAAGAAAATAAAGATTCTTTTTGACAAAATCTTTCGTGTAAGAAAAATGTCAAATGACGACGATGAGGAGAAATTATTAGAGTTTGTAAAAAGAATAGAAAAGTCTAGTTATAGATATTATCTTATTGCCTTCTGTCCTCGACAAAACAAAAGTAACAGAACAAAAGAAATATTATCTATATTGGCTAAATCCTGCGATTTATTTTTCTTCATACAGAAAAATCAGTTTGGGTCAACCAACATTATAAAAGAGGAAGAGATTGAAAGCTTGAATGAATTTGGAATAGTTAATGTGTTGGACGAAAATATGGAATACCCACAAAGAGCTGAAAAATTCCTCAACTTTATAAAAAGGTGGTTGGAAATAGAATAGAAAGACAAACTCAGTAATGAAAAAAATATTAATAATAGTTACGATAGCAATCTTAGTGACTGGCTTTTTAGGAATCGGATTACTATTATATGTGAACAAATTCTTTGTTGATTTTAAATCTCAGACGTTTAACGAAGTGATTACCCCAATTGCAACAATTTTTGCCGCAATTATCTATTTATATACTCTATTTGAGATTAGAAGACAAAGTAAGATTACGAATAATAATTTTCAATTTGGTTTTTTCAAAGAGAAAATTGAGAAAGAAAAACTGAAGTTAGCAAATTGGAAGTTGAGAATACAGCCAATAGGTATACTAAAAGAATTTGTTGAATTAATTATTGAGTCTAATGGGCTGAAATATTATCGGTTGTACAATGCTATATACTTCAAAATTATAGAATCTAAAGAATATCAATCTGATTTGGAAAATCTAGTCGTTATATCTGAATCAGAGAATAAAGAGTATGTTAGATTAATTCATACATTATTCAGTATTAACTTTGAGATTTATTTGAACAACTGCAACATAGAACAACTTTTAAAGGAAATAAATGAAAGCGATATATCTGATTTTCAAAAAAAATCACTAAATGAATTAATTATCATTGAGATACTTAATGACTACATGATGATATTTCAAAACTATAATGCCTTATCCAAGACAGGAATAAAAATTCAAGATAAATGGATTAATATTTCAAATAACGAGATACTGTATAGACCTGACATAGTAATACCAGACTCTATTGTTGACGAAGATTTAGAACTTTGTTCAACCTTGAAAGAAGCTCATTTTGACAGATTGAGTAATTATATTTTTGAGAAAAAACTGTGGAAATGAAAAATAAAAAACGACCCCATAATACACGCCTATTAAACAAGGGCGGCGGAATCGCAATTAGCTGGTTTTGCTCCTGACGGCAGCAGGCAAGCCCGCTGTCACTTTGTAGAAATGTGACAGTGAAGCTCCCATCTCGCCGAAGGCGAGACCAATGTTTATAGGCTCGGGAGTTTTGGGCAACAGCAAAAAAAAGAAAAAGAGCGAGTTTGCAGATGTGAATTAAGCAGGAAATATTAAAGACCAATATTAAATGAATTATAAAATGAGAAAATTATTTATCTTATCTTTCTTTTCTTTATTAACACTGTCTGTATGCCCGCAAACAATGAAAAGTGATAGTTCTATGTTTAATCTTGACTTTGAAAGAACCAAAAATAAATTTCCGAATGGTTGGGATAATTTCGGAACTTCAAATTATCTGATTTATTCTGATTCAATTGCAGTAAATCAGGGTAAGTATTCCGTGGTAATTGAATTTAACGAAAAAGATACTGCCAAATTTAAGGCATTAAGCTTTACACTTCCAAGTAATTATGATGGAAAACAAATAACACTCTCAGGTTATATAAAAACTGAAAATGTAACAGATGGTTTTGCAGGTTTATGGATGAGAATAGATCCTATGATCGCATTCGATAACATGCAAAAAAGAGGAATTAAAGGTACAACAGACTGGACAAAATATGAAGTTACGCTTGCAATGAATCCGGCTAAGACAAAACAAATTGTAGTTGGTGGCTTACTAGCGGGTAAAGGAAAAATATGGTTAGATAATTTTCACATTACAATTGACGGAAAAGAGATTTACGACATGAAACCTTATGAAAATTCTATGTTACCTGCAGAAAAAGATGATGAATTTTATTATGGTTCAAGAATTCAATTTCCATTGGTAAATGATCGCTTAACTGACAATCTGGAATTATTGGGTAAAGTATGGGGATTCCTTAAATATTATCATCCAGCTGTTGCAGCAGGAAATTATAACTGGGACTATGAGTTGTTTCGCATACTGCCAGCCTATTTAAAAACTACGAATACCAGACAACGTGATGAGCTATTAGTTGGATGGATAGATAAATATGGAAAAGTTCCTTCTTGTAGTACTTGTAAAGATACTAGCTCAGATGTTTTTATGAAACCCGATTTATCGTGGATTGTAAAAAGCAAAATAAGCAATTCGCTGAAAGATAAAATAAATGAAATATACCAAAACAGAAATCAGGGAAAGCATTTTTATATAAGCATGGCACCATGGGTTAACAACCCAGTTTTTACACATGAAGAAGCTTATTCATATATGCCTTATCCCGATGCAGGTTTCAGATTATTATCCCTTTACAGATTCTGGAATATGATTCAGTATTTTGACCCAAATAAAAATATAACCAATAAAAACTGGACTAAAGTACTCAAAGATTATATTCCACTGTTTATCGGGACAAAAGATAAATTGGAATATGAACTAGCTGCACTTCGTATTATTGGCGAGGTAAATGATACCCATGCCAATTTATGGGGAGGCGGAAGTAAAATAGCTGAATTGAGGGGAAATATGTATTCGCCTTTCCGGGTACAGTTTGTAGAAGGCAAGCTGGTTGTGACAGATTATTATAATCCTGAATTTGTTGGTATTGCCCAATTGAAGATTGGTGATATAATTACCAATATCAATCATAAGCCTGTAGAATCAATAATCGACAGCTTGAGACCCTATTATCCGGCTTCCAACCAGGCGGCAAGATTAAGAGATATTGCAGGCGACCTGTTGCGATCAAACAAGGATAGCATTTTAATAACCTATTTGTCTTCCGGACAGAAAAAACAAAAGTCGTTGCTTCTTTACAATAAAAGCAATTTGAAAATGTACGGGTGGTATAAAATAAATAAAGAAGAAAAATGCTATAAACTGTTAGATGGAAATATAGGCTATATAACATTAGCTACCATTAAGGCCGAAGATATATCTCCCATTAAGGAATCGTTTAAAAGTACAAAGGGAATTATTATTGACATACGAAACTATCCATCCACTTTTGTACCTTTTTCATTAGGTTCCTATTTTGTGACAGATACAGTCCCATTCGTGAAATTCACTGAAGGAAGCGTAGATAATCCCGGAAGATTTACGTTCAGATCGGGTGCAAAGATTCCGAAAGGGGTTGAAACGTATAACGGGAAGTTAGTTGTACTTGTAAATGAGTTTACCCAAAGTCAGGCAGAATATACTACAATGGCATTCCGGGCAGGCAGAAACACAATAATTGTTGGCAGCACAACTGCAGGTGCTGATGGTAACGTTTCACCGATCACTTTACCCGGAGGATTAAGTACCTACATTTCCGGAATTGGTGTTTTTTATCCAAATGGAACTCCCACTCAAAGAGTCGGTATTATCCCCGATGTAAAAATTGAACCCACAATAAATGGAATAAAAAATGGAAAAGACGAGTTGCTTGAAAAAGGAATCGAAATAATAAATAAC